>Ga0302347_1000164_pt1 | contig 127431 bp, 96 predicted proteins | sample PhyWR1_FD_202178 | JGI IMG/M metagenome (GOLD analysis project Ga0302347, IMG submission 202178) | Leaf surface microbial communities from wheat plants in UC Gill Tract Community Farm, Albany, California, United States - DLSL W.R1 (v2)... | ecosystem: Host-associated > Plants > Phyllosphere >... | reverse complement strand
TCGGCATTACGCTGGCACACAACGGCAACCTGACCAACGCCCACGAACTGCGCCAACAGCTGTTTGAACGTGGCCGCCGTCATGTCAACACCACTTCCGATTCCGAGATCCTGCTGAACGTGCTGGCTACCGAGCTAGACCGTTTCCCGCATTATCCACTGGAGTCCGACAACATTTTTACCGCCGTTGCCGCGATGCATCAGCAACTGCGTGGTGCTTATGCCTGCGTAGCCATGATTATCGGCCACGGTCTGGTGGCGTTCCGCGATCCTAACGGCATTCGCCCGCTGGTGATCGGCAAACGTGAGCTGGAAGATGGCCGCTGTGAGTACATGGTAGCCTCTGAGAGTGTGGCGTTGGATACCTTGGGCTTCGACTTCCTGCGCGACGTAGCGCCGGGCGAAGCGGTGTATATCACCGAAAAAGGCCAGCTGTTCACTCGCCAGTGCGCGGAGAACCCAAAAACCAATCCATGCCTGTTCGAGTATGTCTATTTTGCCCGTCCTGACTCCTTTATGGACAAGATCTCCGTCTACAGCGCCCGCGTGCGTATGGGGCAGAAATTGGGTGAGAAGATTGCGCGCGAATGGGAAGATCTGGATATCGACGTGGTGATCCCGATCCCGGAAACCTCTTGCGATATCGCGCTGGAGATTGCCCGTATTCTGGATAAGCCGTATCGCCAGGGCTTCGTCAAGAATCGCTATGTTGGCCGCACCTTCATCATGCCGGGCCAGCAGGCTCGTCGTAAGTCGGTACGCCGCAAGCTGAACGCCAATCGTGCCGAATTCCGCGATAAGAACGTGCTGCTGGTTGATGACTCCATCGTCCGCGGTACCACTTCTGAGCAGATCGTAGAGATGGCGCGTGACGCCGGGGCCAAACGGGTTTATCTGGCTTCTGCCGCCCCGGAGATCCGCTTCCCTAACGTTTACGGTATAGATATGCCGAGCGCAACGGAGCTGATTGCCCATGGGCGTGAAGTGGACGAAATCCGCCAGATTATTGGTGCCGATGGCCTGATTTTCCAGGACCTGGACGATCTGATCGCCGCAGTACGCGAAGAGAACCCGGACATCGCCCAGTTTGAATGCTCGGTGTTTAACGGCATTTACGTGACCAAAGACGTTGACCAGAGCTATCTGGAATATCTGGAAACGCTGCGTAATGACGATGCCAAAGCGTTGCGCGGCCAGACGGAAGCAGAAAATCTGGAAATGCATAACGAGGGCTAACGCGCCCGCGTAGCTCACCAAAACGGTGCACCGTAGCGTTGGTTACGGTGCATTGTCTTATTCCCACCTCGAATCTACGAAGGTTGCTGCCAAACCTACCCCTCTTCGGCTATCCTTACGGCATATTTCCCGACAAAGGCCAGCTTGATGAAAAGACTCATTATCGGTATTTCCGGCGCCAGCGGCGCTATCTACGGCGTGCGCTTATTGCAGGTGCTGCGTGGTGTAGAAGAGGTGGAAACCCACTTGGTAATGAGCAACGCGGCACGCCAGACGCTGGCGTTGGAAACCTCTCTAAGCCTGCGTGACGTGCAGGCCTTGGCCGATGTAGTGCACGATGCGCGTGATATTGCCGCCAGTATTTCCTCCGGATCGTTCAAAACCATGGGGATGGTGATTTTGCCATGCTCAATCAAAACGTTATCTGGCATCGTCAACAGTTACAGCGATGGGCTGCTGACTCGTGCCGCCGATGTGGTGCTCAAAGAGCGTCGGCCACTGGTGCTCTGCGTGCGTGAAACGCCGTTGCACCTGGGCCATCTGCGGCTGATGACCCAGGCAGCGGAGATGGGGGCGGTGATTATGCCGCCGGTACCGGCTTTCTACCATCGTCCGCAAACCGTTGATGATATTATCGATCAGACCGTTAATCGGGTTATCGACCAGTTTGACATCGAACTGTCGCAAGATCTCTTCACGCGTTGGCAAGGCGTTAATTAACTAATTCACCCTCAAATTTATACATTTGTGCAACATCGCACTGATTTAGTGCGATTGATGCATCATAATGATCCTGCTTCCCCATGCACTCTGTTTCAGTAACTTGTAGGTTAACCATGGCGAAGCCCGAGTTTGCCGTTCATTTTGTCGTTCATTGTCTCTGGGAAGAGGTTTGAACAGGGCGTGGCCGTTCCCTGCGCTCGCTAATGACAAAGTGGCATGATTACTGCAGATCCTGTGTGTGATGAAAGTAATGCCCGTAGTGGCATCGGCAAAAATATCCATTTGAGGGTAATTATGAAAAAGCTTGTTAAAGTTCTCCCTTTAGTTTTGGCTTTGAGCGCGGTTAGCAGTGCATTCGCCGCATTACCTTCCACGCTGAAAATCGGTACCGACCCTACCTATGCGCCGTTTGAGTCGAAAAATGCGCAGGGCCAACTGATTGGCTTCGATATCGATCTGGCCACCGAGCTGTGTAAACGCATAAATACCAAGTGTATCTTTGTGGAAAGCGATTTTGATGCACTGATCCCCTCCCTGAAAGCGAAGAAAATCGACGCTATCATCTCTTCTCTGTCCATCACCGAAAAACGCCAGCAGGAAATTGCCTTTACCGATAAGCTGTTTGCGGCCAACTCACGCCTGATCGCACCGAAAGGCTCCAAGATCCTGCCAACCGTCGATGCGCTGAAGGGCAAAAGCATCGGCGTATTGCAGGGTACCACCCAGGAAGCCTTTGCTAATGCCAATTGGCAGCCAAAAGGCGTGACCGTGGTGCCTTACCAGAATCAGGACCTGGTGTATGCGGATTTGGCTTCTGGGCGTATTGACGCAGCGTTTCAAGATGAAGTCGCCGCGAGCGAAGGCTTCCTGAAACAGCCTCCAGGCAAAGAGTACGAGTTTGCCGGTGAGTCGGTGAAGGACGATAAATTCTTTGGTGTCGGCACCGGTATGGGCCTGCGCAAGGATGAAACCGAGCTGAAAGCGGCGCTGGACAAAGCCTTTGCCGAAATGCGCAAAGACGGCACCTACGATAAGTTCGCGAAAAAATACTTCGACTTTGACGTTTACGGCGGCTAATTCCTGTCGGGTACTCTCTATGACAACAGGCCCAGTCTTCTGGGCCTGTTCTGGCTGGAGTGTCATGACGTGCTCAATGACGACAGGGTGACGTAAATGCTACAAGGTTACTCCCAACTGATATTTGAGGGGGCTCTGGTGACGCTGGAGCTGGCCCTCAGTTCCGTATTGCTGGCGGTGGTGATTGGTTTGATCGGCGCTGGCGGTAAACTTTCGCAAAACCCTGTTATTTCCACGATCTTTGGTGCCTATACCACCTTGATCCGTGGCGTGCCGGACCTGGTGTTGATGCTGTTGATCTTCTACGGTCTGCAAATTGCCCTCAACAGCGTGACGGAGTTTATTGGCTTCTCACAGATTGATATCGATCCGTTGGGGGCGGGCATCATTACCCTGGGCTTTATCTACGGAGCCTATTTTACTGAAACCTTCCGGGGAGCCTACCTGGCGGTGCCTCGTGGTCAGATCGAGGCGGCTACCGCCTTCGGTTTTTCCAACTCGCAGATTTTCCGCCGCATTCTGTTTCCGGCCATGATGCGCTTCGCGTTACCTGGCATCGGCAACAACTGGCAGGTGATCCTCAAGGCGACTGCCTTGGTCTCCATTCTTGGACTCAACGATCTGGTAAAGGCCACGCAGCTGGCAGGAAAGGGCACCTATCAGCCTTTCTTCTACGCCATTGTCGCAGGCTTGGTGTATCTGTTGTTCACCACTATTTCCAACGGTGTGTTGCTGTGGCTTGAGCGGCGTTATTCACTGGGCGTCAAAAGGGCCGAACTATGATCGATATCCTGCATCAGTATTGGCAGCAACTGCTGTGGACCGATGGCTATCGCTATACCGGTGTGGCGGTGACGCTGTGGTTGCTGATCTCTTCGGTGGTCATGGGCGGGCTGCTGGCCATCCCGATGGCGGTAGCTCGGGTTTCTTCCACCCGTTGGATACGCTACCCGGTGTGGCTGTATACCTATGTTTTCCGCGGTACGCCGCTGTACGTACAACTGTTGGTGTTTTATTCCGGTATGTACAGCCTGGAAATCGTGCGAGGTACTGAGTTGCTCAATGCTTTTTTCCGCAGCGGGATGAACTGCACCATATTGGCGCTAACGCTGAATACCTGTGCCTATACCACAGAGATTTTCGCCGGGGCCATTCGTTCGGTGCCGCATGGGGAAATTGAAGCGGCCAGGGCCTATGGGTTTTCCAGCTTTAAACTGTATCGCTGCATTATTTTGCCTTCGGCGCTGCGTTCGGCACTACCGGCGTACAGCAATGAAGTTATTCTGATGCTGCACTCGACCGCACTGGCCTTTACCGCCACGGTGCCGGACCTGTTGAAGGTGGCCCGCGATATCAACGCGGCGACCTACCAGCCGTTTTATGCCTTTGGCATTGCGGCCGTGCTGTATCTGATTATCTCCTATACGTTGATCAGCCTGTTCCGCAGGGCAGAAAAACGCTGGATGGCACACGTAACTCATCGATGAATGACGGGGATCTACCATGCCTGAACAAAAATTAGCCGTCACCGAACTGCACAAGCGTTATGGTGACCATGAAGTACTGAAAGGGGTCTCCCTGGCGGCCAATGCGGGCGATGTGATTAGCATTATTGGTTCTTCCGGCTCCGGTAAAAGTACCTTTCTGCGTTGCATCAACTTCCTGGAGAAGCCCAGCGAAGGCACCATCAGCCTGAATAATGAAAATATTCGGATGGTGCGCGACAAGGATGGCCAGCTTAGAGTCTTTGACAAGAAACAGCTGCAGTTGCTGCGTACCCGCCTGACCATGGTGTTCCAGCACTTCAACCTGTGGAGCCACATGACGGTGCTGGAGAACGTGATGGAAGCTCCAATCCAGGTATTGGGGCTGAGCAAGGCTGAGGCGCGCGAACGGGCGGTGGGTTATCTGGATAAGGTCGGCATTGACGCGCGGGCGCAAATTAAATACCCGGTGCACCTCTCCGGCGGGCAACAGCAACGCGTTTCTATTGCCCGGGCGTTGGCAATGGAGCCGGAAGTGCTGCTGTTCGACGAGCCGACTTCGGCGCTGGATCCTGAACTGGTGGGTGAAGTGCTGCGCATTATGCAGAAATTGGCAGAAGAGGGGAAAACCATGGTGGTGGTGACGCACGAAATGGAGTTTGCGCGCCATGTCTCCAGCCACGTCATTTTCCTGCATCAGGGGCTGATTGAAGAGCAGGGGCCGCCTGCGGAGTTGTTTGGTAACCCTAAGAGCGCGCGTTTGCAGCAGTTCCTTTCTGGAGCGCTGAAGTAGATATTTTTCCTCTCACCGTCTCCCGCAGGGAGACGGTGAGAGGGCATTAAGCCTGCTGATTGATCACATCATCCAGCGCCTGTTCCAGCTCAAAGAAACGGAAAACAAATCCCGCCTCTTCCAACCGCCTCGGCACCGCCCGTTGCCCCCCTAATACCAACACCGCCGCTTCACCCATCAGTAACCGCATGGCAAAGGCTGGCGCACGCAGAAACGCCGGGCGATCCAGCACCTTGGCCAGGGTGGCGGTGAACTGTTCATTATGCACCGGATAAGGTGCCACCATATTGAAGGGCCCACGCAGCGGAGGGTTGTCCAACAGGTAAATGATGGCATTGACCATATCGTCGATATGGATCCAGGGCAGATATTGACGGCCATTGCCGATCGGCCCGCCTAACCCCATACGGAATGGCGGCAGCATCTTCGCCAGCGCTCCACCTTTAGGCGACAAGACAACACCGGTACGCAGCAGGCAAACGCGCGTGTAGCTACTTTGTGCCCGTAAGGCCAGAGCCTCCCAGCGTTGGCACAACTGGTGGGTAAATTCATCGTGCGGAGGTTCTTCTTCCGTTACCACCGCCTGGCCCTGATCGCCGTAATAACCGACCGCCGAGCCGGAAATCAGTACCGAAGGTGGCGTATTGCTGGCGGTGATTAGCGTGGCTAGTCGTTCGGTCAAATCCCAACGGCTGCGGCATAGCAGTTCTTTCTGTGCCTTGCTCCAGCGTTTGTCGGCAATCGGCTCACCTGCCAGGTTGATCACGGCATCAAAACCGTCCAGAGAGCGTTGTTCATCAAGCGAAGCCCAGTAGCTGAGCCGATCGCCGAACTTATCCCGTGCCTTGGCGACGTTGCGCGTTAACAGGGTGAGTTCATGCGAAAGGTGCAGCAGTTGCCTGGTCAGGCTACTGCCGATCAACCCAGTTGCGCCGGTAATCAGTATCTTCATGGTCGGCCTCCCTGGTAGGGTGAGTGCTAAGCGTTTTCCCGTCGGTAACTCATGGTCATGGAAACCGAGTCGGCATAACGTAGTGCCAGCAATTTATCTATCTCTACTTCAGCATAGGTTACCCATGGATGTTGTTTCACTATGTCGAGCACATCCTGAGTTAATTTTTCCAACAGGGCGAAGCGGTTGTCTTCAATATGGCGAATGATCGCCTTGGTGATGGTGCGATAGTTGAGGGCGTCGCTAATGTCTTCGCTGTTACGCGCCTTGTCTGCCGGGTAGTGGATCGCCACGTTGATCAGAACGTCCTGACGGTTGTTGATTTCTTCTTCCTTGATACCGATGAAGGTGCGTAACCGCAGGTTTTTAATACGGATAATGGCATCGGGTTGCTGGCATGGCATCAGAGATTCTCCGGAGGTCTGATTGTTTGTACTCAGAATACACGGAAAGTGAAGAAAAGATAATGTAGCCAGACGCTTAAAGAGAGCAACGCGGGGGAGATCACACCGGTTTCCCCTCTCCGATGTGTACACGATGTAAGAGAGGGGGAGGGCCGCGTTAGGTTTGATCTGCCAATTTATAGGCGCGTTCCGTTGCCGGGCGGTTGCGGATGCGTTCAAACCAGTTGCGTACCGCCGGATAATCCGCCAGATCGATGCGCTGACGTGGATGAGACACTACCCAGGGATAAGTCGCAATATCGGCAATGCTGTAGTTGTCGCCGCCCAGGTATGGGTGCCGTTGCAACTCGGTTTCCAGTACGCCATACAGGCGTTTGGTTTCCTGCTGGTAGCGTTCTATCGCGTAGGGGACCGGTTGCGGTGCATAGTGATTGAAGTGATGATTTTGCCCTAGCATCGGCCCAAATCCGGCGACCTGCCAAAATAACCACTGCAGCGTTGCAGCCCGTTCGCGAACACCTTTGCTAAGCAGTTTGCCGGTTTTCTCTGCCAGATAGAGCAGGATCTCACCTGACTCAAAAAGGCTGATGGGTGCCCCACCGTCAACGGGTTGTTGATCAATGATGGCCGGGATTTTGTTGTTGGGGGAAATGGCCAGAAACGCTGGTGTGAATTGATCGCCAGCACTGATATTTACGCGATGGATACGATAAGGTAAACCAACCTCCTCCAAAAGTAGGGTAATTTTGTGCCCATTGGGAGTCGGTGCGTAATACAGATCAATCATATGATAATACTCCTTATAAGACATCAAGATAAGATGAGCATAGATCGGTTGGTTCGCTTGAGGCTATGCGAGCATCCGCTTGGGTTTTATCGAACATGGCCCAATTACGGATGCAGAGGGTACGGATACAGCTTATACGATCGCGTGATGTTCGATCCAGGCTTTGGTCATGCGGAGTATCGCTGATGGGGGGAGGGCGCCTGAAGGGTCAACAATAATGGGCAAAATGTCCTCCCATTTGTGAAAGAATAAAAGCCCAACTACTCTAACTGATATCCCGTTGGAGTTTTCCTCCGTGGCATTAAAACCTCTTGTTGTGTGGGTTAATGTTACCTTTCAACTGTTATTGCCGTTGAGCCTTTTCTTTGCCCCAGTAATAGCAAAAATGCTTGCCCCAGCCCCGCTAACCAAGCCTGCTACGCTGTATGAAACCGAGCCATATACCTTGTCCGCAGGTGAAACCGTCTCTAGCGTTGCCAAAAAACAGCATATTACGCTGGATGAGTTAAAAAAGGCTAATCAGTTTCGCGCATTTTCAAAACCGTTCAATCAACTGGGGAGCGGCGATGAAATTGATATCCCGACTGCAGCATCATTGCGCTTAAAAAACCAGCAAACGGAAGCTTCCCCACATGTACCCCCTTCTCAGCATAATGAGAGGCTGGCACATGGCCTGTTAAAGGGGACCACACTGTTAGCCGATGATAACACCCCGTTGGCAGCGGCAGGCATGGCGCGTTCGATGGTGGTGGGTGAAATCAATGATTCGGCACAACATTGGCTGAGTTCGTATGGTACGGCGCGCGTTCAACTTAATCTTAATGATGAATTCAGCCTGGAAGGGAGCTCGGTAGATCTTCTGATACCGCTTTATGATGACAAGAAATCGCTTTTATTCAGCCAGTTAGGGATGAGAAACAAAGACAGCCGCAACACCGTGAATCTCGGGGCGGGCGTTCGGACTGTGCAAGAAAATTGGATGTATGGGGTTAACGCCTTTTATGATCGTGACATGACGGGTAAGAACGACCGTGTCGGTTTTGGGGTTGAAGCCTGGACGGATTACCTGAAGCTATCGGCTAACAGCTATCTGGCTCTCACCGATTGGCATCAATCCCGGGATTTTGCCGATTACAATGAGCGCCCTGCCAACGGCTATGATCTGCGGGCAGAGGCTTATTTGCCCGCTTATCCTCAGTTGGGTGGAAAGTTGATGTTTGAGCAGTACCGGGGTGACGAAGTGGCCTTGTTTGGCAAGGATGACCGGCAGAAAAATCCCTATGCGGTCACCGCGGGGATCAACTATACACCGATCCCCCTGATCACTATTGGAGCAGAGCACCGTGCAGGTAAAGGTAGCCGTAACGATAGCAGCATCAGTATGCAACTGAACTACCGTCTGGGGGAATCCTGGCAGGCGCAAATAGATCCCTCTGCGGTGGCTGCAAGCCGTACTCTGGCCGGTAGCCGTTATGATCTGGTGGAGCGTAATAACCAGATTGTGCTGGAGTACCAGAAACAAACGTTAATCCAATTGGCATTGCCCGATCAAATGACCGGAAGTGCTTTTGAAACGATCAAAGTGGATGCACAGGTGACGGCGAAATATGGGCTTGAACGCATCGATTGGGATAGCGCATCGCTGGTGGCAGCCGGGGGGATGGTAATACAAACATCCTCACAAAGCATTTCGCTAAAATTACCCCCTTTTATGGCTGGCAATAATAACTACACCTTAGCTGCCGTGGCTTATGATAATCAGGGCAATGCTTCAAACCGCAGTACCACGCAGATCGTTGTCACGCAACAAAATGTCAGCATAGTCAATTCCAGCACTCAGGCTTCCCCTGTCGAAATACCTGCTGATGGCGTTACCAAAAGCGTGGTTACCTTGACTTTAAAAGACCTTAACAACTTGCCGGTTCAGGGAATGGGGGACCAACTGATAACGGAATTGCATTTTACACCGAATACGGGGACAACCCAGCCTATCAGTAACCCGCTGTTGAGTGCCGTTACCGAGACCGCACCGGGGGTCTACACCTATCAGTTAACGGCAGGTTTCTCCCAGGGAGAAGCTATTATTGCTCCAACAATTAATGATATCTCTCTGGCTTCAGCTAAAGTTAATTTAATCGCGAGTAGTCAGGTACTGAGCACGGAAAACTCCCTTTTTAGCGTAGAACCGGCAGAAATTATTGCTGATGGTTTACAGACCAGTACGTTGGACTTTACTGCCCAGGATACCAATCACCAGCCAATTAACGGGTTAACGGTGGCCTTTGAGATTACCGGTATTCCTGAGGTTACTCTGAGCACGGTAACGGAAAATAACGGCGTGTACAGCGCCAAACTGAGTGGAACAGTCGCAGGCACGGTAACCGTAGTTCCTACAGTAAATGGTGCCGCCGTGGAGATGAAGTCACACGACGTGGTGCTCACCGCCGATCGCAGCGCTGCCACCATTGAGCTGATGGTGATTAGCGATCATGCATACGCTAATGGTGTCGATGTGAATAAGGTTGAAGCAAGGGTAACCGATAGCCATGGCAATCCTATCGATGCTACCGCAGTGGAGTTTGAGGTAGACAATGGTGCGACGGTCCTGTCCCCTATGGCCAGAACAGATAATGAGGGGCTGGTGACGGTGGAGCTAGCCAATGTTAATGCCGGAGTCGTCACAGTTACCGCCTCTATTGGTGACTACCTGGCGAGTACAGAGATCTCTTTTGTGCCAGAAACACCGGTCAAATTATTGATATACAGCAACGGCAACGAGCTGACTGGGCATCCTGTCGTTGGGGATAACCTCCTGGCCGTTGCAATGTGTTCAATTGCCTTGTGTAACGGAATACCAATGAATTATCAGTGGGAAGTGGAGTCATCTGCAGGTTCGGGGGTCTTTGTCGCTATTTCTGGTGCAACCTCAGAAACCTTGACAGTGACAGCAAACTTACAGAAACGGGCTATTCGAGTGGTGTCGCATTAAGACCGGGGTTTTATCATTCTTCCAGGCAGGTCTGGAAGGTGATTCAAACATTGATTTTGAGTACAGCAGAGGAAAGAAAACAATGAACAACGAGATTAGCTCACGCAGAGGGCTGGTTACTTTGCTATCGGGAATGTTGCTCAGCATGCTGATAGTCGGTTCGGCCTGGTCGGCGGTGACCTCCAGTCCGACTTCCACCGTAAGAGGGCGGGCCCCGGTAGTGACGCAGAGCACCATCGTTTCTGACAATGCCAGTGGCAACGGCTTGATCGATATCGGAGATACCTTGAGTATCGGTACCGCAGGGGTGTTCAGCGATGCGGATGGTGATACGGCGATACCGGAAACCTACCAATGGCAGGCAGATGGTGCAGACATTGCAGGAGCTACCGGCAACACCTATACCATTGTTGCCGGAGACTTGGGCAAAGCTATTACCGTGCTAGTGACTCCGCACACCGACCCGACCATTACCGATCCGGCCATTGGTTTAGTGGTTCCCTCCAATACCTTGACCGTCATTGCGGGTGGGACAGTCACAGGCGTAACGGTTACCGGTGAAGTTGGTGGCTATCCACAGGTTGATTCTACTCTGACTGCGACAGCAACCTGTGCGGGGGGGATCTGTACTGGCCTGACCTACCAGTGGCAGCTTGAAACTGGACAGGGAACAAATACTTACAGCAACATAAGCGGGGCAACCAGCAGCACCTATACTCCAGTACGGACAGACCAGAGACTGAGAGTCCAGGTCGTTGTCAGCAACCCTGCGGCTCAGTAATCAAGAGTAAGCCCAGGCATGCTTAAGGTGTGCCTGGGCCAGTTGGTTTAACAAATCAGTATGATGGATACGCTGGATGTTGCATCGCAATAATATCTTTAAGGTTTTTGTATTCAGGATATTACTGGTTCTGATCGTCGTGATGAGTCAGGTGGTGCAGGCTGTCCAGCAATCTACCCAGCCAGTCCACGGGCGGCCACCGACCACTACGCTCTCGGTAGACAATGTCAAGCCGCGGGCCGGGGAGGTGATTACCGTGACATCTTCCTTCAATGATGTGGATGGCGATGCGGAACAGGGAACGACCTACCAGTGGACGTTGGACGGTGCTGCCATTAATGGGGCAACCAGCCCCAGTTATACTCTGGAGCTCAGCAACATCCTGGCGGGCAGTACGTTAAACGTGATCGTAACCCCTCAAACCAATCCCGATATTACCATTCCAAGTGAGGGGCTGCCGGTTCAGCTACCTAACCCTATCAATATCAAGTGGCAACGGATGCTTTCCAGCCTGGTATGGGCCGAGTCTCCTCTGGGGGCTGTTGCCGATGGGCTGGCGGTGAACACCGTACACGCTACCGTTCAGTATCTGGACGGTACACCTGTCGTGGGTGCAACGGTGCTTTTCGATGCTGATAATATGGGTGCGATCTCTGCCAGTGCGCAAACTGGAATTGGGGGCGAGGCAACGGCTTATGTGACGAATGTGATCGCCGGTAACACTCGGGTAACGGCCACGATTGATGATGATGCTCAGTCGGTCAATACGCTGTTTGTTGCTGGCCCAGTGGAGGTTGTGCATGCGGAAGTCACCCAGGACAGTGCGCTGGCCAATGGTATCGACGATAATAATGTGCTGGTCTATGTCGAAGACCGCCATGGCAACAGTATTGAGGGTGAAACGGTAAACTTCACCGCGACCAACGGCGTAACGCTGCTGGCTACCAGTGGCGTGACGGACAGCAACGGTGAGGTAAAAATAGCTCTGACCAGTGACACTGCCGTCAATAGTGATGTCACCGCCACCACCGCCAATGGCGTTTCAGCTACCGTCAACGTTGCGTTTTTTGCTGATGTGCAGATGACGCATATCTTGGCCAACGGCGCCTCTTTCTCGGCTGATGACGGCTTCCCTAAAACAGGCTTTACCGGTGCGGAATTTCAGTTGGTGGTTGGCGAGGATCCTGCCGGGAACAGCTCCTATAGCTGGGGTAGCGATCAGAGCTGGGCCAGCGTGGATGGCAGCGGCAATGTGAGGTTTAATCAAGAACCTACATCGGCTAATAATAGGGTCACCATTACGGCCGAACATACAGGCAATGGCTCAACGTTAACCTATCAATTTACCGTCAACCGCTGGTTCAGAAATAATAGCTACTTCCTTATAGGGGATAGTGAGGCTGCCGCTTGGTGCAGTTCCCAAGGGGGCGGCTACGCGGTGCCGAGCTATAGTGAGCTGACAGACCGAACTCCCATAGCCCAGACAGGAGCCAACCGGGATGCCAATGCCAGATTGTGGAATGAATGGGGCAGCATGAGCCGATACTCTAACGGTTGGTTTGCGGGTAACTATTGGGTGAGGGAGTTTACCGCTGCCGGTAACGAACGGCATTATGTTTACCTGGGGAACGGTAGTTTATTCAGTTTCCCGCTAGACGGCGTAACTTATGTGACTTGCTCAACCTCTCTATAGGCGAGTGTGGTAAAGGCAGCCAGAACCTTATAGGAAGCTTAAAAGGGGTAGGACAGTCATCGATAGCTATGATAGCGTGTACTCTTGAACTAGCTAGAGAGTACTAAAATGAATTTTTCTTCTATCGAAGACGTAAGAACGTCCATAGATGGCATCGACTCCCAACTGGTTTCACTCATTGCCGAACGTGGCCGGTTGGTGAAAGCAGCTGCCGGATTCAAAAAAGATCAGGATGCTGTTCGCGCTCCTGACAGGGTTCAGAAGGTCATTGATAAGGTGAGGGCGGAAGCCGCTGTGGTTGGACTCCCCGAAGACATTATTGAAAAAGTTTACCGTGCGATGATTAACGCATTTATTGATTATGAGCTGGAACAGCACCGAAGTTTGGTACAAAAGTAGTATCGGCCAAGCCCTTGCCGAATAGGGTGGGGGCAACAAGGGCGTGCGGGTGTCTAGGGATGTAAATCCTGAGGCCTTTTACTGCAGATCTTTTTCATCGCCCGGTTTTTATAGCAGTTGATGGTTTTTAGCCTGAGCTTGAGTTTTTTGGCGATCTCATAAGGCTGTGCACCGCTGTAGATTTCATTGATGACGATCAGTTCTCGGCCGGTCAGATACTGCCGACTCATGGCTTCCTCTACCTCGGCATCAAACTCATCCTGCACCGTTTGGCGAGGGAAAATCGCTAGCAAGATATCCTCTACGCAGGCACTTTTATCCAAAGTAATAAAGTGGTTATACATATCCGGGTTGGTCAGACACAGGCTGTTTTCATACATCAAGATGATCCTGGCCTCCAGCGTGCCCTGCTCCAGGGCGGTATAGATCGCGGAACAGGCGCCGTAATAATTAATAAAGCCGCAGCTGCAATCCAAAATCAGAAAATCGCAGGCACTATTTTTCAGCTCCGGCAGCGTGTGAGCCTCAAACGTCTCTTTCTCGAAGGGTAATTCATGCATCGCTATTTTATTGTGGGGCAAGGTTTTACCGTGCCTGAGTAACGCGTGCAAACCAGCGGAGAAATAGCGGTCATTACTTACCGTGTAGATCTGAATATCTGGCATAGTTGATCATCCTAATCAGTAATAATCCTAGCTGGTGCGCGGGTTGGCGGATGAGCTGCAATCTTGTCGATGGCGTGCACGGTTTTTTTCCGACTTTCTGAAAATCAGGATGAGCTTCTTACTGCACATCCAGCAATTACCCGCCCCCTCAACGTAGGGGGGAACGTTCCCTGTCAACTCGATGGAAATATCACAATGTGGGCAATAGGCGACATACTCGCAGTAAGTCATGATATTTACTCATTCCATTGATTTATATTGAAAATTTATATTACATAGGATAGCAGAGTTGTTTTTAATGATCAATAAAATAGATCGATATGATAAAAACAATCAATTTTATCGATAAGTTATCCATTATTTCAATGAAATCAAAAGATAAGAATGGGTCTTTAACTTATGGATGGGACAATTACTGAGAATAATTCATATATTCACTGTGTGAATGTGTTTTGATTTAATTGTTTGGACTATGAATTATTGATATTTCTCGGCTGCGGCCGGTTTGGCGGCAGGCATATTGATGATGTGGGCAAGGGGAACAGGGTAATTTTGTGCAAGAGGAGGGGGGAGTTGCTACAGCTTATTGGGTGTCAAATGCTCCCGACATGATGGCCGGGAGCACATGAGATTACTTCAGGAAATCTTCACGCTGTGGAGTGAAGGTATCCAGTAAGGTTCCGGCCTCCAGGCAGACGCAGCCATGTACCACGTCGGGCTTTTTGTACAAGGTATCTCCGGCAGCCACTTCCTTGGTGATGCCGTCGATGGTGAAGCTGAAGCGGCCGGAAAGTACGTAGGTCAGTTGCTCGTGCGGGTGGCTATGCAACGGGCCGACAGCACCTTGGCTAAAGTTGACCTCCACCGCCATCATGGTGCCGCCATGGGCGAGGATACGGCGTGTCACACCGTTCCCTAAATCTTCTAACGCGCAATCCTGTTTGTAGATAAACATGGCTGTTCCTCAATAAAATGGACTCGTGCAGATTGCTGACAAAGTTGCAATGATGCTGAATTTTTCGGGGCTAACCCACTTATTATCAAGACGAGCACGGCATGCAGCGCCCCTACGTTTTGAGTCTGTAGGGGCTGCCAGCGCCATCAAGCAAAGAGATCTTCCGGCAAGCGAGCAAGATACAGCGCGGGCTCACCCTCAAAATCTGAGGTGAAGAGCACTTGCCGGTTGTCCGGGGTAAAGGATGGGTGTGGATGCGTTACCTGACGGTCGCCATTCAGCACGCGCCATGAGCTGTTATGCGCGGCTAGGCGTGCCTGACGTTTTTGTTTGGCGTCGAACACGTAAAGCCACGGGTCGTTCTCAATGGTGTAGCCTTGAGAATCCTTGATGTCGACCGGTGTTGCCGAACCGTCACCCACTAACAGGCTGCCGTCGTAGTTGCTCATCAGGTGCGAACAGGCTGGCATGGTCATCACGATTTCGTCCTGCCCGGTTTGTGGATCGTAACGGCAGATGTTGCGCTCTTGCTGGCCTTTCAAATAAGAGACGTACATCAGGGCTGAACCATCCGGCACCCAGAATTCGTGCGTACAGCTCTCGCCTGGGGCATGAGTTTTTACCTTACGCATATTGCTGCCGTCTTCGTTGATCAGCCACATGCGGGCATCAACCAGATCGTGTGGCCCTTCGTGGCAGAAGGCGACGCAATCGCTATGGTATGGGCGATAGATTGGGTGGCCTAACCAGAGGCGATCCTCATAGATCACACGTGATTCACCGCTGGCCAAATCGACACGCAGCAGGCGGCAATGCGGGTTTTTGGTGAAGAAGCTGTGGAAAATTTTCCAATCGGTCAGGGGTTGCCAATCCTCACGATCGATCTCAATGCCGACCAGGCTGGTGCATTCACTGTTGGCAACCCAGGTGCCGTAGCCAACCCACTCTTCAGGCACGCGATACACGGTTTGTTCATTGCAGTTGCTCAGCTCTACCCGGCGCAACTCACGCTCATTCTTCACGTAATACAGGAAACGATCGTCCGGAGATAAAAATCCGCCGAAGGTGTTATCGCCCGGGCCTTCGGTCAACTGCACCGCTTGTTGCAGTTGCAGATCCAACAGGTAATAGTTGCGGTTACCGTCAAATTCGCCAGCAAACAACAGCTTACTGCCGTCGTTGGTGAAACATTTCTGGTAGAAGTAGTTGCGATGGCACAGCACTTCAGGCGGTGTCAGGCGGGTGAGTTGTGCGCCGGTACCGGCATCGGTTGTACGATGGAAATTGAACTGGTGGATTGAACCTTTAGCCACGATGGCCTCCCTTAACCTTATCGATAAACCGCCGCTGTTCAGGCGATCTTTTAATTAAATAAAACATTGTTTCATAAATTTAGAAAAATGATATCAAAGTGACGAATTAGGCCAACCCGAACGGGTGATTTATGAGAGCTATATCGCATAAATCGTTGCGCTTTGCCCAATTGATGGCAGATCGCGGTTTTGCTCATAGCCAACCAGCATGACGCCGTTGCATGCTCGCCATTATAGAAAGATCACGTATGGGCAATCCCTGATGCGGGGACTGCGGCCAGATGCTGCCCGCGTTTTAAAGCGGGATAAATGAGATTCCCTTATTTTTTATGTGACTTTCATCACAACATTATAACTCGCCTAAAAGTATAAAACGTTATTCCTGTAAAAATGAAATTGCAGTTCATTATTTTTGTTTGCGAGAAGAAACGATGACAACTAATGGTATTAACGCTCTGGGTAAGGGAAGAACGGTCAGGCTAGGGCATCAGCTGGCTTATGGCGGGGGTAACCTCTTAGGCAGCGGTGCGCTGGCGATCAGCGGTGCTTGGCTGCTTTATTTTTACACCACGTTTTGTGGGCTGACGCTGTTGGAGGCGTCATTTATCTTCTCGGTTGCGAGTGTCATCGATGCTGTCAGTAACCCGGTTATGGGTTATCTGACCGATAACTTTGGCAATACCTGGCTCGGTAAGCGCTTTGGTCGGCGGCGTTTCTTCTTGCTGATTGGCGCGCCACTGATGGTCTTTTACCCGCTGCTGTGGGTTGACGGCTTCGGTTTTTGGTATTACCTCGCCACCTACGTCATTTTCGAACTGATTTATACCTCGGTGATGGTGCCTTACGAGACGCTGGCGACCGAAATGACCGATGATTTTGCCATGCGCTCCAAGCTGACCGGCTATAAAGCGATTTTTGGCAAGATGGCCAACTTCCTGGCGGCGTTTATCCCAGGGCAATTTATTCTGCTCTACGGTAAAGAGTCAGCCCAGCCTTTTCTATATACCGGTATCACCTACGGCGTGATCCTGTTTATTGCCATCACCGTACTGTATCTGTTCTCCTGGGAGCGTAAGGATGAAGCAATAGCGGAGGTTAAGCATAAGAAATCACTGCTCAAAACGTTGGCTTCATTGGCGCGGGATATGCAATCGACCTTCTACCTGCGGGTATTTCGCAAGCATCTGGGCATGTATCTGTTCGGTTTCGGTGCGGAATGGCTGTTTGCCTCGGTATTCACCTATTTCGTGATCTTCGTGCTGCAATACGATCCTGCCATTCTGGCCGGATTGAACAGCCTGAATGCCATCTTACAGTTGATATCGACCGCCATCTTTATTGGCCTGTGCGTAAAAAAAGGCTTCAGTAAACCTTATTCCTGGGCGCTCGGTATCGTGATGTTTGCGGTTTGTTGCTACTCCCTGCTGCATTTCTTTAACCTGCCTGCGCATATTGCCACTGCTGCCATCATCGGTATCACCGTGATCTTCGGCCTGGGCACCGGCGGCGTGTATTACATTCCCTGGACGGTGTATACCTTCCTGGCGGACGTGGACGAAGTCTTTACCGGCCGCCGTCGCGAAGGGATCTATGCTGGGGCGATGACCTTCTCCGGCAAGATTATGCGTTCGATAATCGTCTTCACCATGGGGGCGATCCTCAGTTACTACGGCTTCCAGTCCAAGTCTCACACTCAGCCGGAAACTGCCATTACCGCGATCTCCTGGGTGTTCTTTGCTGGTGTGATCTTGTTGGCGCTGATGGCGATTGTGTTCAGCAGCCAGATGACGCTTAACCGCCAGACCCATCAGGTGGTGCTATACGAAGTGGCCCGCATCAAGGCCGGCGGCAAGATCGGCGATATCAAACCTGAAGTTCGTCTGGTGATTGAGAAGCTGGTAGGGCTGCCCTACGAACAATGCTGGGGCAACAGCAAGATCTGCCAGAAGATGAACATCACCCCTGAAGTCGCTACCCCTGTGTATAAACCGGCCTAACGGGCCAGATCTCCCCAAAACCCAGTAATAGGATCTTCTCGCCAACACGGCGGGGGGATCCCTACCTATTAAAAACAAGGAAAGGGAAATGAAGATCGTACCTCTGTCGTTATTAATTGCTCTGGCCAGCGTGTGTCATCACGGTGTCGCCGCACCGCTACCTGCCGCTAATGAACTGGTTTGGCAGGCCATCGCTTTCGGCCAGTCAACGGATGTCAACTTTGCCACCAACGTGCTGCCGGATAAAGTGGGCACCAATCAGGTAACGATGGCCAATGATAAATCAATGCAGGCCGGGCCGCTGAAAATGCCGTTCCACGTCGAAAGTCGGGGGGGCAAAATCGGCAATAGCCATGATGGCCTGACCTTCTACTACACGCGCATTCCCGCCAATGCCAATGTGGTTCTGGAGGCGGAGGTAACGGTCGATCAGTTTGGCCCGGAAAATATGGCTCTGCCCGCCGGGCAGGAGGGGGCGGGATTGCTGATCCGCGATATCCTCGGCAAACCAAGGTTGGAAAAGGTCCAGCAGGGTTATGAGGAGTTTCCGGCGGCATCCAATATGGTGATGAATGCCATCATGACGCAGGATAAAAAAGATCATCAGCGGGTCAAAATGACGCTGATTTCCCGCAACGGCGTGCTCAACTCCTGGGGTAACGCGGGTGTCGAGATCAAACGTGAGGGTTATCAACCTGAGGTCGATCTACAGAAAACGCCAACCTTCCGGCTGCGTTTGGCTCGCACGGATCAGGGATTTACCGCAGCCTATGCCCCGCTGGGCAGCGACAACTGGGTCAGTAAAACCGCCAACGATCCGCACCGCGTCACCAAGCTGGATCCTGAAGGTTACTACGTGGGCTTTTTTGCTTCACGTAACGCACGCATTACCGTCAACCAGGCCAGCCTGACGCTCAGCGAAAGCCAGCTTCCGGCGGCACAAGAGTTTGCGGTTAAAGCAATGCCGCTGCAGATCGAGATCGGTTCTGCGCCAATATCCGCCACGGATGATTACGTCTTCCAACTACGCAGCAATGAGAGTGGCACTCTGTCGCTAAGCCAGGACGGCGTGGTTATTGCCGCAGAGCGTAAGGTACAGGCCGGAGAGATGCTGGCGGTGAAGGTTGCGCTGAAGAAGGCGGAAACTGCGCTGGATTACCGTTTCACCACAGCAAAAGGCAATGCTCAGAATGACAAGTTGCTAGTGCGCAAAGCGCGTTATGCCGACGCCGCTAATCTGTATGCTGCGCCACAGGGCAAAGCCGAAAATGATGGCAGCCAACAGCATCCGCTGGATTTTGCCACCGCCGTGCAATCCTTAACGCCGGGTGGCACGCTTTGGCTGGCAGCGGGAGATTACCCTTTGGCTGTGATACCAGCCGTAGCCAGTGGCACCGCCAAGCATGCCAAAAAGCTCCGGCCGCTTGGGGTGGACGTGGTGCTGCATGGGATGGAACTGGAAGCCAGCTATTGGGATATTCAGGGCATCACGGTAACGGAAAAAAGCCTGCGTATTACAGGCAGCCATAACCACCTTGACCGGGTGGTGGCACGCCATGCGGATGATACCGGGATTGTCATTTCTTCCCCGGCCAACGCCGATCGGCCATTGTGGGCCAGCCACAACTTGATCACCCATTCTGAATCATACGCCAACAAGGACCCAGGTCTGATCAATGCGGATGGCTTTGCCGTCAAAATGCGTGTGGGTGAGGGAAATCGGCTGGTCGCCTGCTTCTCGCATGACAACGTGGATGACGGCTTTGATCTGTTTAACAAGATCGAGGATGGCCCGAACGGCAAGGTGATCATTGAGAACAGCGTCGCACTGCGCAATGTCAATAATGGTTTCAAACTGGGGGGAGAAGGGTTACCAGTGGCCCATCAGGTGATTAACAGCCTCGCCATTGAAAACGGCATGGATGGGTTTACCGACAACTTCAACCCTGGCGCCCTGCAAGTCAGCAATAATATGGCGATTGATAACCAGAGGTTTAACTACATTTTCCGCCCGGGCCCCTATACCACGCAGGATAAGCAGGGCGTATTCAGCGGCAACGTCTCGTTGCGTAGCAAGCCGGGAGAATATGCCGATGCGGTGGTGGGGAACATCGCCGACAATAATGCCTTCATGTTCTCAGCAGTGAAATGAGACTCCGTAGGGGCGCCGCATGCTGCGCCCGACCTGTATGCTGCGCTCGGTAAGTTGCATGCGATACCGATTTAGATAACCCCCCGATCATGCCGTTTTTGCCCCGCTGAAAACGGCATGTATCACACAATCAAAAATTACTTTCACATAAAATAAAACATTGTTTCAATTTTATTGATTGCGTCGGGGATAAGCGTTAGACTTGCGCCATCATGATGACAGGGGCGGGCAATATCGCTTCCCCTGTATGGCAGCAAGCTGCGGACACTGGCGGGATTGCAACGCTATCCCCACTTTTGACAAGGGCCGCTGATGCCCTGAGTACTAAGGACAAGAGCATGATTCTCGATAATTTTTCATTGCAGGGTAAAGTGGCGATTGTGACCGGTTGTGACACCGGGCTGGGACAGGGGATGGCCATAGGGCTGGCTCAAGCGGGTTGTGATATCGTTGGCGTTAACGTGGTTGAGCCGGACGAAACCATTGCCAAAGTCACTGCACTGGGGCGTCGTTTCCTGAGCCTGAAAGCCGACCTGAGCAAGCTGGAAGTGCTGCCTGAGCTGCTGGAGCGCGCGGTGGCCGAATTCGGTCATATCGATATTCTGGTCAATAACGCGGGCATCATTCGCCGCCAGGATGCGCTGCAGTTTAGCGAAAAAGATTGGGATGACGTGATGAACCTGAACATCAAGACGGTGTTCTTCATGTCTCAGGCGGTGGCCCGTCAGTTTATTGCCCAAGGCACCGGCGGCAAGATCATTAATATCGCCTCCATGCTGTCTTACCAAGGGGGCATCCGTGTGCCGTCTTACACCGCGTCCAAGAGCGCTGTGATGGGTGTTACCCGTCTGTTGGCCAACGAATGGGCCAGCCACGGTATCAACGTGAACGCGTTGGCTCCAGGCTATATGGCGACGAACAATACTCGCCAACTGCGCGACGATCAGGCTCGCAGCGAGGAAATCCTCGAGCGTATCCCGGCTGGCCGTTGGGGCCTGCCAGAAGATCTGATGGGGCCGGTGGTATTCCTGGCTTCACCGGCTTCGGATTACATCAATGGCTACACCGTAGCGGTAGATGGCGGCTGGTTGGCTCGCTAACTAGACAAAGAATAACCGATTGATTTTATTTGCGGAGAGCGAAAGATGAATATTGCACTGATGATGGAAAACAGCCAGGCGGGTAAAAATGCGCTGGTTCTCGAACAATTGCAGGCGGTTGCGGCTGGCAATCACGATGCGGTGTTCAACGTGGGTATGAGCGATGAGCAGGATCACCATTTGACCTATATCCACTTAGGGATTATGGCCAGCATTCTGTTAAACGCCGAAGCGGTCGACTTTGTGGTCACCGGCTGCGGTACCGGGCAGGGCGCCTTGATGTCACTTAACATCCATCCTGGCGTAGTGTGCGGTTACTGTATCGATCCTGCGGATGCTTTCCTGTTCGCTCAGATCAACAACGGTAATGCGCTGTCCCTGCCGTTTGCCAAAGGCTTTGGCTGGGGTGCAGAGTTGAACGTGCGCTATATCTTTGAGAAGGCCTTTACCGGGCGTAAAGGTGAAGGTTATCCGGTAGAGCGTAAGGAACCTCAGGTTCGTAACGCCGGTATCCTCAATCAGGTTAAGCAGGCGGTGATCAAAGACAACTACCTTGATACGCTGCGTGCTATCGATCCAGAGCTGGTAAAGACCGCCGTTAGCGGCCCTCGCTTCCAGGAATGCCTGTTCTCCAACGGCAAAAAGCCGGAAATTGTGGCGTTTGTCAAAGAACTGCTGGCTCGCGCCTGATGTTCTTCAGGTGGCCAAATATCGGCCACCTGTTTTACCTACCGCTTGTTGTCTAACCCAGCTACGTTAAAATGGTTTCATATTCCGTATTTAAGGAAAGATTATGAAGCTGATGTTCGCCTCGGACCTGCATGGTTCACTCTCCGCCACCGACAAAATCCTCGAACTGTTTGCTCAAAGCCAGGCTGAATGGTTGATACTGTTGGGCGATTTGCTCAATCACGGCCCGCGCAACGCCTTGCCAGATAACTATCAGCCCGCGCAGGTAGCCGAACGATTGAATCATGTTAGTGACAAAATCGTTGCCGTTCGCGGTAATTGCGACAGTGAAGTCGATCAGATGCTGCTCACTTTCCCAATGATGGCCCCTTACCAGCAGGTGCTATTAGCCAAAAGACGATTGTTTTTAACCCACGGGCACCTTTATCATCCCAACACATTACCGCCTTTAACGGGCGGAGACGTGTTGGTGTATGGCCATACACATTTGCCCCAGGCACAAAGGCAAGGGGAGATCTACTGTTTTAATCCAGGCTCGGTCAGCATCCCGAAAGGGGGTTTTCCGGCCAGCTATGGCATACTGGCAGATAACGTCTTGAGCGTGCTCGAGTTGCACAACGGCAAGGTTGTTGCAGAGGTGGCGTTAACGCACTAATTTTATAGTCCCGATAGCTTGAAAGTGGCAGCCATGGTTGTAGCTTGGCAGATCAGGGGCACATACCAAAAATAATTGAAGCATAACCCGTGCGCGGCATGCATCGCGCCCAAAATAGAAGGTTTTACAGGATGGCGGAACAGGATCAGGCTGCAGATACCGAGTGGGTTGATATCGTCAACGAGCAAAACGAAGTGATTGCTCAGTCCAGTCGTCAACAGATGCGTGCCCAGCGGCTGCGTCATCGTGCGACCTATATTGTGGTGCATGATGGCATGGGGAAAATTTTGGTGCAGCGGCGCACTGACACCAAAGATTTTTACCCGGGTTGGATGGATGCCACCGCAGGGGGAGTGGTACAAAGCGGGGAAAACGTGTTGGACTCTGCCCGCCGTGAGGCGGAAGAAGAGCTGGGTATTGCCGGGATCCCGTTTGCCGAACATGGTCTGTTCTACTTTGAAGAGGAACAGTGCCGTATTTGGGGAGCGTTGTTTAGCTGCGTGGCCAATGGTCCGTTTGCTCTGCAGGAAGAAGAAGTGGATGAAGTGAGCTGGTTGACGCCAGAGGAAATCACCGCCCGCTGCGACGAGTTCACCCCCGATTCGCTGAAGGCGTTATCGCTGTGGCTAACGCGTAATAACGGCCAGGACTACGGTAAGCCGCTGCCGCGCGAAAGCAGAGCCAGCTCTGGCGAGGAAGAGGCCTGATATAACGCACGGCCTTGCTGCTCATAGATTAGCAGTAGCAAGGCCGTCTATTCTTCTCCCCAGTTAGACCCTCCCCACTTGCCAACCATCTGAAATCACAAATGTAACCATCAATGACGGCATTCATACTTTCCCTCTCGACCCAAATCAGTTGATTTTATCTACCTACAATTAGTTAACCCATCTCATCAAAGTTTCTATCCTTGGCGCTACAAATGTGCATTGAATAAATATATTTATTTATCATTGTGTTACATGTTATTTTTGTTTTTGTTTTGATAATCTCTGTTTTTAAATAAAAAAATCAAAACAACGTTTCTACTTTGGTCACACTTTTGCTATCCACTGAATGACGTTGGGAAAATTTCAGATATAATAATTTGAAATAGTGTTTCAGTTTGTTGGTTGGTAGATGCCGGAATCATCTGGGAGACCGAAAAATGGACTTAGCCTTCTGTAGCAAGCAACCCGACAACATAGTGACAACGCGAGCATTGGTCGCTGATCACTGGCTGAGATTGGCCAGCGAACGCCTGAAAAATTTTATTGATTTATCACTACGGGAGGGATGCTGAACCTGGGCAGACTGCCCGGCTTTTCATTTCTATTACTTAATATTACTTAAATTTTTCTTAACTAATTTCATTTCTTTTTCTATTTAAATGGCTATGGGTAACAACCATGAATGAAAACAGAATGCTGGGGTTAGCCTATATATCACCTTATATAATAGGGTTGATCATATTTACGGCGTTCCCCTTTGTGTCATCATTCTTGCTGAGCTTTACGGAATATGACCTGATGAATCCCCCGGTGTTTAACGGGGTGGAAAACTATCGCTATATGCTGATGGAAGACCATCTTTTTTGGAAATCGATGGGTGTCACCTTTGCATATGTGTTTCTGACCATCCCGTTAAAATTGGCATTTGCGTTAGGTATCGCTTTTGTCCTTAATTTTAAACTGCGCGGCATCGGCTTTTTCCGTACGGCGTATTACGTTCCTTCTATCTTGGGCAGCAGCGTGGCTATCGCCGTGTTGTGGCGTGCTCTGTTTGCCATCGACGGGCTGCTAAACAGCTTTATCGGTGTCTTTGGGATGGATCCGATCAACTGGTTGGGCGAGCCTTCTCTGGCATTAATGTCGGTCACGTTACTGCGTGTATGGCAGTTCGGCTCTGCGATGGTGATCTTCCTGGCGGCGCTGCAAAACGTGCCACAGTCACAATATGAAGCGGCCATGATTGATGGTGCTTCCAAGTGGCAGATGTTTATGAAGGTCACGGTACCGCTGATCACGCCGGTGATTTTCTTCAACTTTATTATGCAGACCACGCAGGCGTTCCAAGAGTTTACTGCCCCGTATGTCATTACCGGGGGCGGGCCAACCCATTACACCTATCTGTTCTCACTGTATATCTACGATACCGCCTTTAAATATTTTGATATGGGTTACGGTGCCGCATTGGCGTGGATCCTGTTCCTGGTTGTGGCCCTGTTCGCCTCAATCGCCTTTAAATCATCGAAGTATTGGGTCTTCTACTCGGCAGACAAGGGTGGCAAAAATGGCTGACATGCAACAGAACCAATTACCCATGTCCAGTGCGCAGGAAATCGCTGAGCGTGAGGTTCAGCGCACATTGCGCCGGGAAAAAATCAGCGCCGCTATTCGTTACGTCGTACTGCTGGTGGTGGGATTGTTGATGCTTTATCCGCTGGTGTGGATGTTCTCGGCCTCGTTTAAACCCAATCAGGAGATCTTCACCACCTTGGGCCTGTGGCCAGACAATGCGACCTCGGACGGTTTCGTTAACGGTTGGAAAACCGGCACGGAATATAACTTTGGTCATTACATGCTTAACACCTTTAAATTTGTGATCCCCAAGGTGTTATTAACCATTATCTCTTCGACTATTGTGGCCTATGGTTTTGCCCGCTTTGAGATCCCGTGGAAGAAATTCTGGTTTGCCACGTTGATCACCACCATGTTGCTGCCCAGCACGGTATTACTGATCCCGCAATACATCATGTTCCGTGAAATGGGCATGTTGGACAGTTATCTGCCGCTCTATTTGCCACTGGCATTTGCGACCCAAGGGTTCTTCGTCTTTATGTTGATCCAGTTCCTGCGCGGTGTGCCACGGGATATGGAAGAGGCGGCCCAGATTGATGGTTGCAACTCGTTCCAGGTGCTTTGGTATGTGGTGGTGCCGATCCTGAAACCGGCGATTATCTCCGTCGCTCTGTTCCAGTTTATGTGGTCGATGAATGACTTTATTGGCCCGTTGATCTACGTCTACAGCGTCGATAAGTACCCGATTGCGCTGGCGTTGAAAATGTCTATCGACGTGACAGAAGGTGCGCCGTGGAACGAAATCCTGGCTATGGCAAGCATCTCTATTCTGCCGTCCATCATCGTGTTCTTCCTGGCCCAACGCTACTTTGTGCAGGGCGTTACCAGCAGCGGAATTAAAGGTTAATTGAGGATCTATCATGGCTGAAGTCATTTTTAACAATCTGCAGAAAGTGTACAGCAACGGTTATAAGGCGGTACATGGCATCAATCTGACCATTGCCGATGGTGAGTTTATGGTGATTGTCGGCCCTTCTGGCTGTGCCAAATCGACCACGCTGCGGATGCTGGCAGGGTTGGAAACCATTAGCGGCGGCGAAGTTCGCATCGGCGACCGCGTGGTGAATAACCTGGCCCCTAAATCCCGTGGTATTGCCATGGTGTTCCAGAACTATGCGCTGTATCCGCATATGACGGTAAAAGATAACCTGGCGTTTGGTTTGAAGCTGAGCAAGCTGCCTAAAGAGCAGATTGAAGAGCAGGTTAACGAAGCCGCCAAGATCCTGGAGCTGGAAGAGTTGTTGGATCGTTTGCCACGCCAACTCTCTGGTGGGCAGGCGCAGCGTGTGGCCGTAGGCCGCGCAATTGTGAAAAAACCAGACGTGTTCCTGTTTGATGAACCGTTGTCTAACCTGGATGCCAAGCTGCGTGCGTCGATGCGTATCCGTATTTCCGATTTGCACAAGCAGCTGAAAAAGAGCGGCAAACCGGCGACCACCGTCTATGTTACCCACGATCAGACCGAAGCCATGACCATGGGCGACCGTATCTGCGTGATGAAGCTGGGCCATATCATGCAGGTGGATACGCCAGACAACCTGTACCACTTCCCGAAAAACATGTTTGTCGCCGGCTTTATCGGGGCGCCAGAAATGAATATCAAGCCGAGCAAGCTGGTAGAGAAGGACGGCAAAATCGGCCTTACCGTCGGTAACTATACCTTGACCCTCAGCCAGTATCAGCAGGATAAGGTCGCCAGCTTTGTCGGGCAGGACGTGTTCTTTGGCGTGCGTCCCGAGTTTGTGTCGATTTCAGAGTCGCCGTTTGAGGGCAACCACTCCGAAGGGGAACTGGTCCGCGTCGAGAATATGGGCCATGAATTCTTTGTTTATCTGAAGGTGAATGATTTTGAACTGACCTGCCGTATTCCTTCCGATGACGTCAAACCGATCCTGAAAAATGGGCTGCATCGTCCGGTTTACTTCAAATTCGATATGGATAAATGCCACATTTTTGATGCGAAAACAGAAAAAAATATTTCTCTTTAACAGGAGTGGTCAATAATGAAAAAAATAGTTTTACGTACTCTGGTAGCCTCATCCATGGCGATATTTGCCCATCAATCCTTTGCTGCGGAACAGGTTGATTTACGTATGTCCTGGTGGGGAGGCAATGGCCGCCATCAGGTTACGTTGAAAGCGATTGAAGCGTTCGAGAAGCAGAACCCGAATATCAAGGTGAAATCGGAATATACCGGCTGGGACGGTCACCTTTCACGCCTGACCACCCAAATCGCCGGGGGCACCGAGCCGGACGTGATGCAAACCAATTGGAACTGGCTGCCGATCTTTTCAAAAACCGGCACCGGATTCTATGACCTGAACAAGGTGAGTGAGTATCTGGATCTGACTCAGTTTGATCCCAAAGAGCTGCAAACCACCACGATTGACGGCAAGCTGAACGGCATTCCGATCTCAGTGACCGCACGGGTTTTCTATTATAACGATGTCACCTGGAAAGATGCGGGCGTGCAATATCCCAATAATTGGGATGAATTGCTCGCTGCCGGTAAAACCTTCAACGAAAAACTGGGCGACAAATATTATCCGGTGGTGCTGGAGCACCAGGATACTTTTGCGCTGTTACGCTCGTATATGATCCAGAAACATAACGTCGATATTATCGACGAGTCAAAGAAAAAGTTTGCTTACACCGAAGCGCAATGGGTCGATTTCTTCCAGATGTATAAAGACATGGTGGATAGCCACGTCATGCCGTCATCGAAATACTATGCCTCGTTCGGCAAAAGCAATATGTATGAGATGAAACCCTGGATTGCGGGGGAATGGGGTGGAACCTATATGTGGAACTCCACCATTAACAAATATTCCGACAACCTGAAGGCACCGGCCAAGCTTGAACTGGGGCCATACCCGATGTTGCCTGGGGCCAAGGATGCCGGATTGTTCTTCAAACCGTCGCAAATGTTCTCGATTGGTAAAAGCAGCAAGCATCCAAAAGAAGCGGCCATGTTGATTAACTTCCTGTTAAACAGCAAGGAAGGCGTTGAGGCGCTGAAGCTGGAGCGTGGCGTACCGTTAAGCAAAGTGGCCGTCAGCCAGTTGCGAGAAAGTGGAGCGATCCAGGATAACGATCCGGCCGTTTCTGGCTTGAAACTGGCGTTATCACTGCCGCATGCCATCAGCGCTTCACCGTATTTTGACGACCCGCAGATCGTAGTGCTGTTCCAGGATGCCATTCAGAATATCGATTATGGTAAGAAAACGGTGCAGGAAGTGGCGGCAGATTTCCAGCGCCAGGGCGACCGTATTCTGAAACGCGCAATGAGATAAGGCTTATTTAAATAGCTGTTGGTCATAGTGATACAGCTGGGAGCTATGCAGAACGCCGACACGCCGTGAACCCGTCCCTGGGGGCTCGAATCGCGCATCCATGCGCTCAACGGTCGGCTAACCTGCATAGCACCCATCTATCAGAGGCTTAAGGTGGCGCGGTATTACGTACGGCTATTTATGTTGGGTAATCTTTATTCATCAAAAAAGATAAAGTTTGTTTTAAGTTATATGTTCGCTATTTCCGTTTTTGAGTAATAAGTATTTCAAAAAACACTATAACCCCTTAATTAGAGCGGGGATGTCTTTTCTATAATTAAATGATAAGGGTAGTAATAATGAAATTTAAATTATTGACTCTGGTGTTAGCCTCTGTAGCAAACTTTAGTGCAATGGCCATGTCGCTCGACTTGCGCCATGAATGGCAGGATACAGCCAAAGGTGACCATAAAAATAGAATGCTGGTATCTCATCGTTTCGATAACGGCCTGGGATTCTCTCTGGAAGCAAAATGGCGTCAGGACTCTTCAGACTCGACGCCTGATAAACCTTTCCACGAGCAGGTCAGTAATGGGACAGAAGCCGTCGTCAGCTATCAGCATAAATTTGATGCGATCACCCTGCAGCCTGGGTTCTCGTTAGAGTCCAACAGTAATAATAACGGCTATCGTCCTTATCTGCGTGCGCAGTATAACTTTACCAAAGACATTTATGTGGCAGGCAGATATCGCTACGAATATAAGCGCACCACCTCAAAAGGGTCAGAGGGGGATGAGAAAACCAACCGTGGCGATTTTTGGTTAGGTTATAACTTCTACAAGGACTGGTCGGCCGAATATAACTACGTGTATAAGAGCAGCAACAAGGTTATTTTTGATGATGGTAAAACCGATTACGAACATAACGTCAAGCTGGCTTACAAGTGGGATAAAAACTGGAAGCCTTATGTTGAAGTGGGGAACGTGAAGCAAGATAGCCAACACGATAACCGCCAGACACGCTACCGTGTTGGGGTCTCTTATAGCTGGTAAGCAAGGGTGAAACTACCGGGAATACCGCCCTATCGGCGGGTTCCCGGAATCGTCATCGTTAACAACTGCTACGACGACACAGGGTTGAAGGGATCGACCCTTCGGGCTGCCAGGGTTGATCGTTCAAACGCGCTAACAATGCCTTGCCTGCCTGAATACCAATCTCCTTATGCGGCACGGTCATGGTCGTCAGCGGTGGCTGGCAGACCTGGCTAACCTCGCTGTTGCCAAACCCCACGATCGCCAACTGCTCCGGTACCTTGATTCGCCGCCGCTGGCATTCATACAACGCGCCACAGGCCAGCTCATCAGACGCACAGACCAAGGCATCCAACTCCGGCCAGGCCAGTAAAAACTCCGGCAATTGCTGGGCGCCGAGGCTGAAGCTGGCGGGTTGTGCGGCATTAATCACCCGATGGGGGGACATGTGGTTCTGCAGTAGCGCTTTGTGCCAGCCTTGCAGATGCTGTTGGAAAATCCACTGTTCCTGATTGGCGCACAGCAGGCCAACATTATGATACCCGCTGGCAATCACTGTTTGAGTGAGCTGATACATAGCGGCGACGTAATCGATGCCGATATTGATGTCGATCGGGTCGGTACGGATTGCTCCAATTTCCACTACCGGAATATTGGCTGCGGTTAATGCCTGACGGGTATTTTCAGAATGCTCAATGCTTAACAGCACCGCCGCAGCCAGGTTGTAAGAGAGCAGGGTTTCCAGCAACGTTTCTTCACGCTCGATATGATGTTGGGACTCGGCCAGCATGATCTGGTAACCCGCCGGTTGCAGTACCCGCTGTAAACCGGCAAACATATCTGCACAGCCGGACTCGGAAAAACTCGGCACTACCATGGCGATGGTATAAGAAGACGCCGAGGCTAACGAACTCGCCGCCAGGTTGGGGAGATAACCCAACTCACTGACCGCCGACTCAATTTTTTCTCTCAGCTTATCTGAAACCTGTTCCGGCGTGCGTAGCGCCCGCGAGACGGTCATGGTGCCCACGCCTGCCAATTGGGCTACGTCGGCCAGGGTAACCCGGCCGGTACTGCGTCGTTTTCTACCGATCGACATTGCTGATCCTGACTGAAATGCGCGCATAACGCATAAATGAGCTCATGGGTTGAAACCCATTACTGGGCTTCGTCGTTCCCGCTTCTGTGTCCATTCTACCCCGTTCCTTTGGCGATCGATAAAAAAACTGAGCTGCCGGGTTTCATCCCCGATAGTTTTGATAGCGCTATCACAGATCTGGATGATGGATTTTTGGTAGCGCTATCTTTGTGCGGTAGGTCACAGTTTAACCCCAGCACGTTGATTAAAGTTTTACCGTCGCCGGGCTTTTTCATGACGGCTACGTGCCATCAAACGATCCATAGCCAACAGGTTTCTTCCCGTTTCGGTTCGGAAACTCTGGCAGCTTAAGGGAAAAACCCCATAAGGAGGAGATGTGCTCAACGACTGGCTGAACGCCGACCACATTCAACTGTGCGATCAGGTTACCGACTGGCAGGGGGCGGTCACGCTGAGTGCTCAGCCGCTACTGCAGCGTGGTGTGATCACCACCGATTACCTGACGGCCATATTTCACCAACATCAGGCGCTGGGGCCCTATTACGTGTTGGCACCCGGTATCGCGATGCCCCATGCCAGGCCGGAGGAGGGCGCCAAAGCGCTTGGTCTTTCACTATTAAAGATCAATCAGGGCGTGCATTTTCAGTCCGAAGATAACGACCCGGTGTTCGTCGTGGTGATGCTTTCCGCTCCGGATAGCAGTAGCCACATTGAAATGATCTCGCAGCTGGCCGAGTTATTTTCTGATAATGAAGCCATGGAGAAACTGTTCCTGGCGCAAAACAAACGGCAAATTGAGGATGTTATCGCCAATTATTAATTTTTAACCGGTTATACCCGCAGTTTTTGATAATACTCAGCATCCGATAGATATCGGGTGACGCTATCCTACACATAAAATTTGGCAGGCAAGAATAATGAAAATCATGGCTATTTGTGGATCAGGATTGGGCAGCAGTTTTATGGTGGAAATGAACATCAAGAAAGTGCTGAAAAAAATGAATATTGAGGCGGAGGTTGAACATTCCGATCTTTCCTCGGCAACGCCGGGCGCGGCAGATATCTTCGTGATGGCGAAAGATATTGCCACTAGCGCCAGTGTGCCAGCAGACCAGTTAGTGGTGATCAGCAATATTATTGATATTAATGAGCTTGAAGCCAAGCTACGTGCTTACTTCACAGCCCACTCCATTATTTAATCTAACCGATTGGCGAGGTGGATATGTTTATCCAGGAAACGCTCAGGTTTGTGGTTGATATATTAAAAGTCCCGGCGGTATTGGTCGGGGTGATTGCCTTGATTGGTCTATTGGCACAAAAGAAATCTTTTTCTGATGTGGTCAAAGGTACGGTTAAAACCATTCTGGGCTTTATTGTGTTGGGCGGTGGGGCGACGGTATTAGTCGGCTCACTGAATCCATTGGGCGGCATGTTTGAGCATGCGTTCAATATTCAGGGCATTATTCCCAATAACGAAGCCATTGTCTCTATCTCACTCGAGAAATACGGGGCCTCCACCGCGCTGATTATGGCGTTTGGCATGGTAGCCAACATCATCGTGGCCCGCTTTACCCGCTTGAAATACATCTTCCTGACCGGGCACCACACCTTCTACATGGCCTGTATGATCGGCATCATCCTCACCGTGGCTGGTTTTGAGGGCATACAGTTGGTGTTCACCGGAGCGCTGACTCTGGGATTGGTGATGGCGTTCTTCCCGGCGATTGCCCAGCGCTATATGCGCCGCATTACTGGCAACGACGACATTGCCTTTGGCCATTTCGGCACCTTGGGCTATGTCCTTTCCGGTTGGATCGGTTCCAAGGTGGGGAAAAATTCGCGTTCCACCGAGGAGATGAATTTACCTAAAAACCTCAGTTTCCTGCGTGACAGCTCGATTTCCATCTCGATGACCATGATCGTGATCTACCTGATCCTGGCTATCTGTGCGGGCCAGGATTACGTCGAAAGCCAATTGAGTGGCGGGCAGAACTACCTGGTGTACTCGATTATTCAGGCGATCACTTTTGCCGCCGGGGTATTCATCATTCTGCAAGGGGTGCGTCTGATCCTGGCCGAGATCGTCCCGGCCTTTACCGGCTTCTCGGAGAAACTGGTCCCTAATGCCCGCCCGGCGCTGGACTGCCCGGTGGTCTATCCCTATGCCCCGAATGCGGTGTTGATTGGTTTCCTGTTCAGTTTCCTGGGTGGCCTGGCCGGTCTGTTCTTGCTCGGCCAAATGAAGATGGTGCTTATCCTGCCGGGCGTGGTGCCGCACTTCTTCACCGGGGCCACTGCCGGGGTGTTCGGCAATGCGACCGGCGGGCGGCGCGGTGCAATGCTGGGGGCATTTGCCAACGGCCTGTTGATTACCTTCCTGCCAGTGCTGTTGTTACCGGTACTGGGCGCGCTGGGTTTTGCCAACACCACCTTCTCCGATACGGACTTCGGCGTAGTGGGGATCGTGTTGGGCAATATGGCGCGCTTCCTGACCAAAGAAATGATCATGGTCGCGATCGTCGCCATCTTTGGCCTGCTGGTCGCGCACAACTTCTTGGGGAAACGCAAAGATGTCCCTGCCAGAAATAAGGAGGAAAGTTCATGAGCAACACCGTGACTGATTTGACGCAATTGGCCGGGGCGATCCGTCTGGAAACGCTGAAGGCACTCACTGGGCTGGGGTTTGGCCATTACGGCGGTTGTATGTCGGTGGTTGAAACGCTGGCGGTGCTGTACGGCGAAGTGATGCGTATCGATCCGGGTGACCCGGATTGGCCTGAGCGCGATTATTTCGTGTTGTCGAAAGGCCATGCTGGTCCGGCGTTGTATAGCGTGCTGGCGCTTAAGGGTTATTTCCCCTTGGAGCAGTTGCAAACACTCAACCAGAATGGCACTCGGTTGCCGAGCCACCCAGATCGCTTGCTAACCCGTGGGGTGGATGCCACCACCGGATCGCTTGGGCAGGGGGTATCTATCGCTACCGGTATGGCGCTTTCACACCAACTGGCAAAGCGCAGCAACCGGGTATTCTGCATCCTGGGGGATGGTGAATTGAACGAAGGCCAATGTTGGGAAGCGTTCCAGTTTATCGCCCACCACAATCTGCATAATCTGACGCTGTTTATTGATTACAACAAACAGCAGTTGGACGGCACGCTGGATGAGGTGATCAAACCCTTCGATCTGGCAGGTAAATTCCGCGCCTTTGGTTTTGAGGTACAGACCGTTCGTGGGGATGACATTGCGGCGATCCGTGATGCCGTATTGCCGGAGCGCAGTGGAGAGCAACGGCCGTTGGTGGTGATCCTCGATAGCCTCAAGGGGCAGGGCGTGGCATATCTGGAGAACCTGAAAAACTCACACCATCTGCGCTTAACGCCAGAAGTTCGTAGCGAAATCGAAAAGGCCATTGCCGAATTGGAGGCCGCCTATGTTTAACCTGCAAATGCCGTTGGAAAAAGACGCCGTAGAAATGCGCAAGGTGTACGCCAGTGTGATCCGCCAACAGGCCGAAGCCGATACGCCGGTGATTGCACTGGAAGCCGATCTGATGAGTTCGATGGCGATGGATGGCGTACATAAGGATCACCCTGAACGGGTCATCAACTGCGGTATCATGGAGGCCAATGTGATTGGCGTGGCGGCCGGTTTGTCACTGACCGGAAGAGTGCCATTTGTTCACACCTTCACCGCTTTTGCCAGCCGCCGCTGCTTTGATCAGCTGTTTATGTCGTTGGATTATCAGCGTAACAACGTCAAGGTGATCGCTTCCGATGCCGGGATCAGCGCCTGCCATAACGGCGGCACGCATATGTCGTTTGAAGACATGGGGATCGTGCGTGGCCTGGCGCATTCGGTGGTGCTGGAGGTGACCGATGCCACCATGTTCCAGGATATTTTGCAGCAACTGGTGAAGTTGCAAGGCTTCTACTGGGTGCGAACTATCCGTAAGCAGGCGACAGGTATTTATCCCTCAGGCTATCGTTTCACCATTGGCAAGGCTAATCTGCTGCGTGACGGCAGCGACATTACGCTGATCGCCAACGGCATTATGGTCGCCGAAGCGTTGCAGGCGGCGCAGGAACTGCAACAGCGTGGCATCAGCGCGGCGGTGATAGACATGTTTACGCTTAAGCCTATCGATCGTGAAGTCATCAAAACCTTTGCGGCGAAAACCGGCAGGATCGTCACCTGCGAGAACCACAGCATTCATAACGGGCTTGGTTCGGCGGTGGCGGAGGTGCTGGTGGAAGAATGCCCGGTACCGATGCGGCGGGTGGGGGTGAAAGGCCGCTATGGGCAAGTGGGCACGCAGGAGTTCTTGCAGCACGAATATGGCCTGACGGCGGCGCATATTGTGGCGGCGGCGGAGGAGTTGTTGACCCCTCCCTTAGGGAGAGGGTGCTGATAACGGGTGCTCTGCTGGAAGTAAATAGGTCATCTCAGCAAACTTGCTTCAACACTTTCCCCGTACAGACCGGGGACAGGGGAGACAGGTGTTCAAGGACATGGTGAACACTTTTTAAAATCCTTTAGCCATGACGATCGGCCTATTTATCAGGCCGATCGTCATCTTATCCAAGGCGTGTCACCGAATTTTCAGGTCCACTCGATCGGTCCCCTCGCCCTGTGGGGGAGGGTGAGGGCATCAGGCGGTGCATTGCTCGGTGTTTTTTTCCCCCAACCGAGCCTGCTCCTGCAAGATCAGCATTGCTTGCTGATAGTTCATCTCTTTGCGGAACAACCCGGCGGTGCCCAGGATGAACATATCCACATCTGCGGCCAATGCTTTGACGATGTCAGGCGAGATAGCCCCATCAATGGCGATCTTTGCTGCGCTGTGATGCTCTCTCAGCATCTGGCGCAACCGCCGGGTTTTATCGATGGCATTGTGGATAAATGGCTGGCCGGCAAAGCCAGGATTGACCGACATCACCAGAACCACATCAACCACATCAAGCAATTCGCTCAGGCAGCTCAAGGGTGTACCAGGATTGATCGCCACGCCAGCTTTGACGCCGCGCTGGCGGATATTGCTCAGTGTACGGTGCAGATGCGTTGGGGCTTCGGCGTGTACATAGATAATATTGCAGCCCAGATCGGCAAACTTGTCGATATATGCGTCCGGGTTGCTCATCATCAGATGCGCGTCATAAGGGATCTTCGCCAGCTTGGCGACAGCTTTGATATCTTCCGGCCCTAGCGCCAGATTGGGGACAAAATGACCGTCCATGATATCGATATGGAACATGGCTGCTCCAGCGGCTTCCAGTTCGGCAAGTTCTTCGGCCAAGCGGGAGAAATCTACGCACATCAATGAAGGGCAGAATGCGTTGTTCATGGTTGGGTCTCCAGTGTAGCAATCATTTCCACGCGTTTCTGGTGGCGATCTCCTTCGAACCGGGCGTTAAGCCACTCGTCGACGATCATTTTCGCCAACTCGGCGCCGATGACCCGTGAGCCGAAGGCCAGGATATTGGTGTTATTGTGCTGGCGGGACAGTTTGGCTGAATAAGGCTCGCTACATACCACGGCGCGGATGCCGTTGACCTTGTTGGCGGCAATCGAGATGCCGATACCCGAACCACAGATTAGGATGCCAAGATCGGCCTCTTGCGAAACCACCGCATCGGCAACGGCTTTGGCATACAGCGGGTAGTCGGTGCGTTGTTCCCCATGGGCACCTTTATCGATCACGCTAATCCCTTTTGCCTTGAGGTGCTCGATAATGGTCGGTTTTAAAATGATCCCTACGTGGTCACAGCCAATGGCAATTTTCATCTTTTATCCTCTGTTATCGCTGCCGTGCTGGCAGCGATAAATTCACAGTAATGCATTGATAATGGGTAATTTGAGTAGTTAAACGCCTTGCAGGCAGTCTTCCAGATTCGACTTAATCAGCGTGACGTGTGGGCCATAAATCACCTGTATCCCTTGGCCTCTGCGGATCACGCCCCGCGCTCCTGAGCGTTTCAGCAGGTTATCGTCAACCAGATTTTCATCGGCGACGGTGATGCGTAGCCGCGTGGCGCAGCAGTCGATATTAGTGATGTTGGCTTTGCCACCCAGGCCCGCCACAATCAACTCGGACACCTGATCGGTTTTCTGGTCGTCCGCTTGTGGAGCAATGCCTTTGGCGGCCTCCACGTCTTTACGGGTATAGAGTTTGGTTTCCTGACCTTCGTCCTCACGTCCTGGCGTTTTGAAATTGAAGCGCAGGATCAGGAAGCGGAAACTGAAGTAGTAAATCGGGAATAGGGGGATGCCGATCAGGATGGCATTGACCCAATGACTTTTGGCGTTGCCTTGCAGCACCCCGAACAGCACGAAGTCGATCAGGCTGCCGGAGAAGGTTTGCCCCACGCCGACGTTGAAGATGTGGCACAGCATGAACGACAGACCTGCCAGTACGCAGTGCAGTACATACAGCAATGGGGCAGCGAACAAGAATGAGAACTCGATAGGTTCGGTGATCCCGGTCAATACGGCGGTCAGCGTGGCGGACAGCAACAGGCCTAGCACCAGTTTACGGTGTTTGGGCTTGGCACAGTGGTAGATAGCCAAGGCAGCCCCGGGGATGCCAAACAGATAGAATGGGAACTTACCGGCCATAAAACGGGTGGCTTCTACCGAAAACTCCGTAGTGTTCGGACTGGCCAGTTCGGCAAAGAAGATGTTCTGCGCGCCAGAGACTGAGATACCGTCAATAATTTCGGTGCCGCCCAATCCGGTTTGCCAGAATGGCATGTAGAACACGTGGTGGAGGCCGAACGGGATCAGCGCTCGTTCGATAAAGCCGTAGATAAAGGTGCCGGCATAGCCTGCGCGGTTGACTAACCCGCCGAGGTGCATGATCCCATCCTGAATGGTTGGCCAGATATAAAACATCAGGATACCCACGCCCACATAGGTCAACGCGGTAACGATAGGGACAAATCGGGTACCGCCAAAGAATGAAAACGTTGCCGGTAACTCGATCCGGTAGAAACGGTTGTGCAGCGCGGCAACGCCCAGGCCAACCAGCACCCCGCCGAATACGCCCATTTGTAGTGAATTAATCCCCACGCTCATGCCCAGCGATCCGTCGGGCAAGGCTCCAGGGGCCAATAATCCGTTCAGTTGTAGCATGGCGTTGATGGTGGCGTGCATGGCAAAGAAACCGACGGCACCGGAGATGGCGGCGACCTGTTTCTCCTTGGTGGCCATCCCCATTGCTACGCCGATGGCAAACAGCATCGGCAGGTTGGAAAAGACGACGCTACCGGCACTTTTCATTACGGTTAGTAATGCGTGAAGTACCGTACCGTCACCCAACAGGGATTGCAGGCCATAAGAGTCGATGGTGGTGGCGTTGGTGAATGATGCGCCAATGCCCAGCAGCAACCCGGCGACGGGGAGCAGGGCGATGGGCAGCATAAAAGAGTGCCCTATACGCTGAAGAATACCGAAGAATGACGATTTCATAGTGTTCCCTCAAATCAGATCTGGTATCGCTTAGTGGTTTTTTGCCCGGAGCAAACTAACTTCATCCTGAACCGGAATATTATTAACTTCACACAATCCATTATTGGTGTGAAGTTATCGCTATTGCAATAGCCTAGAGAGATCGACTTCACAAAAATGAATATTATTGTGAATAAATGACGTTTGTCAGTATTGGTAGGTTATGGGGGCTGGTTGTGGTTACGGGGTTAAACGAAAGTTGCTAATGCCGATATCTTTGTAGGATAACGAGAATTTTACGATATGAAGGTCGGTTGTGAATTTATTGCTGTGAAAGCGTAGGTGGGGATTCATGTTCCTTGAGGGACTGTGGTAAACTACTGGCAAATATCGACAAATGCTCCGGCGGGGATAAATGGCAAATCAGCGTGAAGCGTTACCAGATACCGAAAATGCACTGGCCATCGGTGCCAAAATCAAGATGTCGCTCTCTTCGCTGAATCCGACTGAGCGCAGTATCGTTGAGTGGTTGATCACCAAAGGAAACATCACAAAAGATACCGGGTTGCGTGAAGTGGCGAGGTGTCTCGACGTATCGGAACCTTTGATCGTCAAGGTTGCCAAGAAAATTGGTTACTCCGGTTTTCGCGAACTGCGTAGCGCGTTGGTGAGCTATTTCAACTTCCTGCCCTACGAGAAAGAGGAAGAGATCACCGCCGATGACAATTTGAATACCGTGCTGGATAAGGTGTTCAGCAACAGCATCCAGGTGCTTAAGGAAGCGCAGTCGGTTGCGGACACTCAGGTGATTGGGCAGGCTGCCAGCCTGATTTATCGTGCTCGGCGGGTGGTGATTTTGGGTGTGGGCGGCTCGGCGTCGGTATGTCTGGATTTTGAACACAAGCTGCTGCGCATCGGCATCATCAGCCATAGCTATAGCGACTTCCACCTGATGTTGATGGTGGCCAGCCAGTTGGACGAGCAGGATGTGGTGATCGTGATTTCTCAATCAGGGGAGACACGGGAACTGTTGAAAGCGGTAGAGATAGCCAATGCGCGCCAGGCCAGGGTGATTTGCATCACCAACGATAATGCCTCGCCGCTGTCGCAGTGTGCGGATTTGTCGATTTTCAGCCCGGCAATGAGTGGGCCGTTGCTGGGGCAGAATGCGGTCGCGAGGATTATCCAACTTAACCTGCTGGATACGCTGTTTATTGCCATCTTGTTGCAGGATTATCAAGGGAACAAGCAGCGGTTGGAGCGGGGGATCCAGGTAGTGGAGCCGTTACACGGCAAGAAAAGCTAGCTGGTGACGCCAAAAATAAAACGGCCCGGTGATGATCACCGAGCCGTTATGGGTATTACCAGAGTCTAAAGGTGCCGTAGTGGCGCCTTTGTCTCATCAGGCAATAGCTGCCTGCGCGTCAGCCTGAGCCGACTGGATCGCCGTCAGGGCTACGGTATAGACGATATCGTCAACCAGAGCACCACGGGACAGGTCGTTCACCGGCTTGCGCATGCCTTGCAGCATTGGTCCGATAGATACCAGGTCAGCAGAACGCTGCACTGCTTTATAAGTGGTGTTACCGGTGTTCAGATCCGGGAAGATGAACACGGTCGCCTGACCGGCCACTGGCGAATTAGGCGCTTTGGATTTGGCCACGTCGGCCATGATCGCTGCGTCATACTGCAGTGGGCCATCGATGATCAGATCCGGGCGTTTTTCCTGTGCCAGACGGGTCGCTTCACGTACTTTCTCAACGTCGCTACCCGCACCGGAATTACCGGTAGAGTAAGAGATCATCGCTACGCGTGGTTCGATACCGAATGCGGCTGCGGAATCTGCGGACTGAATAGCGATTTCAGACAGCTGTTCAGCGGTTGGATCCGGGTTGATCGCGCAGTCACCGTAGACCAGAACCTGGTCAGGCAGCAGCATGAAGAACACGGAAGAAACCAGTGAGCTGCCCGGTGCGGTTTTGATCAACTGCAACGGTGGGCGGATGGTATTGGCAGTGGTGTGAACGGCACCGGAAACCAGGCCGTCAACTTCGCCTTTCTCCAGCATCAGGGTGCCGAGAACCACGTTGTCTTCCAACTGCTCACGTGCAACCACTTCGGTCATGCCCTTGCTCTTACGCAGCTCAACCAGACGCGGTACATAGAGTTCACGCACGGCAACGGGATCGACGATTTCGATGCCTTTACCCAGCTCAACGCCCTGCGCGGCGGCAACGCGTTTGATCTCTTCCGGGTTACCCAGCAGCACACATTCTGCGATACCACGTTCGGCACAGATGGCCGCCGCTTTCACGGTACGTGGCTCGTCGCCTTCCGGCAGCACGATGCGTTTACCCGCTTTGCGCGCCAGCTCGGTCAGCTCATAACGGAACGCCGGTGGGGACAGACGACGTGAACGCTCAGAAGTGGCGGTCAGGGACTCGATCCATTCGGCGTTGATGTGGCTGGCCACGTAGTTCTGTACTTTCTCAATACGCTGATGGTCGTCTGAAGGCACTTCAAGGTTGAAGCTTTGCAGGCTCAGAGAGGTCTGCCAGGTGTTGGTGTCAACCATGAACACCGGCAGGCCGGTTTCAAAGGCGCGCTCACACAGCTTGTTGATGGAGGCATCGATTTCGTAGCCGCCGGTCAGCAGGATGGCACCAATTTCCACGCCGTTCATCGCGGCCAGGCAGGCTGAAACCAGCACGTCTGGACGGTCGGCAGAAGTTACCAGCAGGGAACCAGGGCGGAAGTGTTCCAGCATGTGCGGAATGCTGCGCGCACAGAAGGTCACAGATTTCACCCGGCGGGTCATGATGTCACCTTCGTTGATCACTCGCGCCTTCAGGTGGCGGGCCATATCAATGGCACGGGTAGCGATCAGTTCGAAGCTCCACGGTACGCAACCCAATACCGGCAGCGGGCTGTTGGCGAACAGCTGTGCAGGATCGACGTTGGCTACGCTGGCCTTGGTGGAATCGTCAAAGATTTCGGACAGGTCTGGGCGAGTACGGCCCTGATCGTCCACCGGAGCGTTCAGCTTGTTGATGATCACGCCGGTAATGTTTTTGTTCTTGCTGCCGCCGAAGCTGGAGCGAGCCAGTTCGATGCGCTCGGTCAACTGGGCTGGAGAATCGTTGCCCAGTGCCAGCACAAAGACGATCTCTGCGTTCAGCGTTTTGGCGATCTCGTAGTTCAGCGAGTTGGCGAACTGATGCTTACGGGTAGGCACCAGGCCTTCGATCAGCACCACTTCTGCGTCTTTGGTGTTTTCGTGGTAACGAGCCACGATCTCTTCCATCAGCACGTCCTGCTGGTTGGAGCTCAGCAGGCTCTCAACGTAGCTCATACGCAGGGGTTCGGCCGCCGGAATGGTCGAGTTGCTGCGGATGATGGTGGTGGTCTGGTCGAGGGAATCGCCGCCGGTACGCGGTTGGGCAATAGGTTTGAACACGCTCAGGCGAACGCCTTTTTGCTCCATGGAGCGGATGACACCCAGGCTGACGCTGGTCAGACCGACGCTGGTGCCAGTGGGGATCAACATAATTGTACGTGACACAGAATAGTCCTCTTCACGGTTTTCTGCCTGCAACGGGGGCGCAGACAAAGATGACAGGCTCAAAACAACACCGCCAGCCTGAGCTGACGGTGTGGAGAGCATTAAGCGGTCAGACGGGAAGCGTCTTGCGCGATGACCAATTCTTCGTTGGTCGGGATCACCAGTGCCGGACGGCTGCCATCTTTGGTGATGTTGCCTGATTTGCCGAAGCGGGCAGCCAGGTTGCGTTCATGATCGATTTCAAAGCCCAGCAGGCCCAGTTTGTCCAGGGTCAGCTCACGTACCATCGCGGCGTTCTCACCAATACCACCGGTGAAGATCACGGCATCCAGACGGCCTTCCATCAGGGCGCTATAGGCACCGATGTACTTGGCCAGACGGTGGCAGAAGACGTCCATGGCACGCTTGGCATCGGCCTTGGTCTCATAGTTGTCTTCAACGTAACGGCAGTCGCTGGTGACTTCGGTCAGGCCCAGCAGGCCAGACTCTTTGGTCAGCATCTTGTTGATCTGGTCAACACTCATGCCCATGGCGTCGTGCAGGTGGAAGATGATGGCTGGATCGATGTCACCACTACGGGTACCCATTACCAGACCTTCCAGCGGGGTCAGACCCATGGAAGTATCAACACACTTACCGTTGCGTACTGCGGTTACGGAACCGCCGTTGCCCAGGTGGCAGGTGATGATGTTAACTTCTTCAACCGGCTTGTTCAGCGCCTTCGCGGCTTCTTGAGTCACGTAGAAGTGGCTGGTGCCGTGTGCGCCGTAGCGACGAACGCCATGGTCGCGGTACAGGCTGTACGGCAGGGCATACAGGTAGGACTCTTCCGGCATGGTCTGATGGAACGCGGTGTCAAATACGGCGACGTTTTTATCAGCCAGATTAGGGAAGGATTTCAACGCTTCAGCAATACCGATCAGATGAGCCGGGTTATGCAGTGGTGCAAAAGGTACCGAATCTTTGATACCCTGCAGGACTTCGTCGTTGATGACGGCTGAAGCCGTGAACTTCTCGCCGCCGTGCACGATGCGGTGGCCGATAGCGGTCAACTGGGCGGAAAGCTCTGGTTTTTGTGCCAGAATAGTATTAACAATGAAGCTCAGCGCTTCGCTGTGCGCTGCGCCGGCACCCAGTGCCGCTTCTTGTTTACCGCCATCCATTTTCCATTTGATACGGGCTTCAGGAAGATGGAAGCACTCGGCCAGGCCAGAGAGGTATTCTTCACCGTTGGCTGCATCGATGATGGCGAATTTCAGGGAAGAACTGCCGCAGTTAAGGACCAGTACTAGCTTACTCGACATGGAAGTACCTACTTATAGTTCGTGTTGGTATTAAGGAAGACCCAAAAACACGTGGTGAATAAAACGTCAATCAGACAACAAGCGTAGCGCATAATGCCGTTGACATTTATGATTAACATCATGTCAGTGATACAAAGGACACAATGATGAAAAAACCGATGATTTCTCTGCGGTTTAAGCGATCCTGATTTTTACCGCTTCCTAGCCCCACATGGCCGCCAACGGCAGGATTAGGGAGATAGGGCTAAAAGTTGACAAATCTTCTGTCATCTTCTACCGGCACATGGCCGGCTTAGGATACCGATAGCCCGCTACAAACACAAAATAAATTTAAAGCTTCAACTTTTTTGTTAGTGTGTTTGCAAGAATATTTTATTTTTTATACGTGAAGTTGAGGTGCGCAATGACGAGCAGACCATCCGGTTCCGTAAGCTGGTTTCAGATATTCCAGCGCGGGCAGCATTACATGAAAACCTGGCCAGCAGACAAACGGCTGGCACCGCTTTTCCCTGAGAACCGCGTGGCGCGCGCTACCCGCTTTGCCGTTCGCTTTATGCCACCGTTGGCGATTTTTACCCTGACCTGGCAGATTGCGCTAGGCGGTCACCTTGGTCCGGCGATTGCCACCGCGCTGTTTGCCTGTAGCCTGCCGATGCAGGGGCTGTGGTGGTTGGGCCGACGTTCCGTGACACCGTTGCCGCCAACCCTGCTGCAATGGTTCCATGAGGTCCGTAACAAGCTGGCGGAAGCAGGGCAGGCGATTGCCCCCGTTGAAGGGACGCCAACCTACCAGGCGTTGGCGGACGTGCTGAAACGCGCCTTCAAGCAGTTGGACAAAACCTTCCTCGACGATCTTTGAGTATCAATCGGCCGGATCTTTCCGGCCTGCCATTACCTCATTAATTTTCTCCCTATTGATCTTGTCATCACTTGGAACCAATTGATTAGCACAGTTATACCCTATGAATTTCAAGTTGTAGCTAGGCGCCAAGCTTACTCATCCCCAGGAGCTTACGTTTAGTAAGTGACTGGGGATGAGTAAGTGCAGGTAACAACGCTACAACTTGAAAGGCGACGGGTATAAACCCGGTTCAAATCAAAGAAAGGTATAGTTGTGATTCCACGCCATACTGAAGTCATGCGATGCTCTGGTTAATTTGCAGAACTGAGGACAATGAAATGGAAATGACTCACGCACAACGACTGATTTTGTCGAATCAATACAAGATGATGACCATGCTCGATCCGGACAATGCAGAGCGCTACCGCCGCTTGCAGACGATCATCGAACGCGGTTTTGGTTTGCAAATGCGCGAGCTGGATCGTGATTTTGGTGAGATGAGCGAAGAAGTGTGCCGCACCATCATCAATATTATGGAAATGCACCATGCGCTCCAGGTTTCCTGGGAGAACCTCAAGGATCGCCAGGGGCTGGACGCGCGTCGCCTGGCATTCCTTGGTTTTGATGCCGCAACCGAAGCGCGTTATCTGAGCTATGTGCGTTTCCTGGTGAACACGGAAGGGCGGTATACTCATTTCGATTCTGGCAGCCACGGGTTTAACGCCCAAACCAAAATGTGGGAAAAATACCAGCGCATGCTGAGTATCTGGCTATCCTGTCCACGCCAGTATCATCTGAGCGCCGTCGAGATTGCGCAAATCATCAATGCCTGATTAAACGTAGAGGGGTTTCCCGTGGAGTGTAAGGGTTTTCTGTTCGATCTTGATGGAACGTTAGTAGATTCATTACCGGTGGTAGAGCGAGCCTGGACGCAATGGGCAGAACGCCATGGCATCAGTCCGCAACAGGTGCTGGACTTTATCCACGGAAAACAGGCGATCACCTCGCTGCGTCATTTTATGCCGAATGCCACCGAGGTTGAGCTACAGCATGAGTTCACACTGCTTGAGCAGGTGGAGGCAGAGGATACCGATGGCGTCCACTCCCTGCCAGGTGCATTGGCCCTACTGGAGCAGATCAATGCGTTGGGGATACCTTGGGCAATCGTCACCTCGGGTTCCGTGCCAGTGGCTAACGCACGCCGTCTTGCTGGTGGGGTGCCGCTTCCAGAGGTGTTTATCACCAGTGAGCGTGTTAAACAGGGTAAACCGCAGCCAGACGCCTACCTGTTAGGGGCACAAGGTCTTGGGTTGGCACCACAGGATTGTGTGGTGGTGGAAGACGCTCCTGCCGGGATCCTTTCCGGCTTGGCTGCGGGTTGCCAGGTGATTGCGGTAAATGCACCGGCAGACTCGCCGAAACTGGACCAGGTGGATCTGATCCTTTCCTCCTTGGAACAGATCAAGATCGCCAAGTCCGAGCAGGGTGCTGTCATCGAACTTATTGCTTAATCTGCACATTCTTACCTCAATTTGATTAGACCCCGCATCGTCGGGGTTTTTTTATGCTAATTTCTTATGCCGGGATCACTGCAGAATGAGGCCGTTTTGAACAGCGAATTACTTTGGGTTTTGAGTTTACTGGTAATAGCCATTGTGCTGTTTACTACCAACAAGCTGCGCATGGATGTGGTGGCACTGTTGGTGATCATTGCGTTTGTGCTCAGCGGAACCTTGAGCTTGCAAGAGGCAACAGCTGGCTTCAGCGATCCTAACGTCATTTTGATTGCCGCTCTGTTCGTCATTGGCGAAGGGCTGGTGCGCACCGGGGTGGCCTATCAGGTTGGCGACTGGCTGGTGAGAGTGGCGGGCAGCAGTGAAACCAAGATGATGATGTTGCTGATGTTCACCGTTACCGGGTTGGGGGCCTTTATGAGCTCAACCGGGGTGGTTGCCATCTTTATTCCCGTGGTGCTCAGCGTCGCGGTGCGCATGAAAATCTCCCCAGGGCGGCTGATGATGCCGCTGAGCTTTGCCGGTTTGATCAGTGGCATGATGACGCTGGTTGCCACGCCGCCCAATATGGTGGTCAACAGCGAACTGGTGCGTGAAGGCATCGACGGTTTCGGCTTCTTTGGCGTCACGCCAATTGGCCTGGTGGTGTTGTTGTTGGGCGTGGGGTACATGCTGGTTGCAAGACGCTGGCTCGGCGACAGCGGCGGCACCAAGACCAAGTCGGCCTGGGAGCGCCGGACTTTCCGCGATTTGATCCGCGACTATAAGCTCACCGGGCGCGCGCGTCGTTTGGCGGTGCGTAGTGGTTCGCCATTGATTGGCCGCTCGCTGGATGAACTGCATTTGCGTGCTCGCTACAGCGCCAACGTTATCGGCATCGAGCGCTGGAAGCGTTTTCGCCGGGTGATGATCAGCGCCTTTGGCAGCACGGAACTGCGCGAAGGGGACGTACTGTTGATTGACATGACGGATTGCGATATCGATTTGCGCCAGTTTTGTAGTGAACAACGGCTCGAGCCCATGGTGCTGCGGGGGGAGTATTTTTCCGAACAGTCGCGCAACGTGGGGATGGCCGAAGTTTCGCTAATCCCTGAGTCGGCACTGTTGGGGAAAAGCGTGCGCGATGCCGCTTTCCGTAGCCGTTACGATCTTAACGTGGTCGGCATCCGCCGCAACGGTGAAACCCTGCAAGGCAAGCTGGTGGATGAGCCCCTGGGCCTGGGGGACATTCTGTTGGTGATCGGCGACTGGAAAGCAATCCGTCAGTTGCAGGCCAAAACCCATGACTTTATCGTCTTGAACCTGCCCGCCGAAGTGGACGAAGTGGCACCGGCTATCACCCAGGCTCCTCATGCGTTGTTCTGTCTGGCGCTGATGGTGGCAATGATGCTGACCGACGAGATCCCGAATCCGATCGCTGCGCTGATCGCTTGCCTGTTGATGGGGCGCTTTCGCTGCATCGATATGGAAAGTGCCTATAAGGCGATCCATTGGCCGAGCATCATTTTGATCGTCGGTATGATGCCCTTTGCTCAAGCGTTGCAGAAAACGGGCGGGGTAGATCTGATCGTCCGTGGGTTGATGGATGTTGCCGGTGACGCCGGGCCGCACGTCATGCTGGCCTGTCTGTTTGTCCTTTGTGCCACCATTGGGCTGTTTATCTCCAACACCGCCACGGCGGTATTGATGGCCCCAATAGCCATCGCTGCGGCTCGTGAAATGGGTGTTTCGCCTTATCCGTTTGCCATGATTATTGCGATTGCCGCCTCCGCCGCCTTTATGACGCCGGTGTCATCGCCGGTCAATACGCTGGTGTTGGGGCCGGGGAACTACAAGTTTGGCGATTTTCTGAAAATTGGGGTGCCGTTCACCGTGTTGGTGATGATTGTCAGCGTGATCCTGGTGCCTTGGTTGTATGCGTTTTAAGCATACAGTTTGCGTTTTATGTCAGGATTAAGAACAAGCGCTTTATCTTTTTTGAGAATACGATGAACTAGCTAACGACCGAAACCCTAAGCGTTTTGGTATTTTATCGGCTCATGCTGCAGCTCGTTGAGGTTTTAGGGCGACCGGTGTCGCCCTGGCTTAGTTTAGCGCTCCTTCTGGAGTTGCCATGAAAATGAAACCTGGATTTATAACCCTTACTTTAGCTTCTCTGTAGTTGCTGCGTGGTTGTGCGAGATACACGAGTGACTCCCTCAAAGCCTACAGGATAAAAATTACCGCTTCCTGGTCACGCAAACCTTCCAGCGTATCGATTTACGACCCGCGGTTAAGGTGTCTTGGATTGCCAGGTGCACACGCACCTGGCTCTACTCTTACATGGGGGAGTCGCTGCTGATTTCATCCAGCGAAAGGCTGAAGCTTGGGATGAATACCTGCATAAAATAATCCATTTCTGGGCTGTGACGCAGCTGCAACGTCTTCTCCAAGCGTGCCTTAGCCAACTTGAATTCATTATTCCCCGCCGACAGCTCCTCCAGACATTTCAGATACGCGCATAGCGCATCGGCCTGCTTCACGATCAGCTTTTCGTCCTCGCTGTGATGGTGCTCGTCCAGGATAGAGCGGAAATCGTTCTGTAACTCTTCCGGCAGCATTTCCAGCAGCTTTTGTTGGGCAATCTTCTCGATTTTTTTGTATTCGTGGGCAATCTGCGGATTGTAATACTTGATGGGAGTAGGCATATCGCCGGTCAGCACTTCGCTGGCATCGTGATACATCGCCAACAACGCCACTCGTTCGGCATTCAGGTTGCCGTTAAACTTGCGGTTTTTGATCGCGGCCAGCGCATGGGCGACAAAGGCGACCTGCAAGCTGTGTTCGGAAACGTTTTCGGTACGCACATTGCGCATCAGCGGCCAGCGGCTAATAAGTTTCAAACGGGACAGGTGGGCAAAGAAGTGGCTCTGGCTCATGGTGCTCTCTCTACAGCGGCAAGTGAGTGCATTATACGCTATGGAGCTAGGCACATCCCTTGGAATTGTAGGGGGCGTAAATTGTGCTTATACCGATAGAGGCGAAAATGGGCGCAGCATGCGGCGCCCCTACGAAGTCAGTGCCAATCAGAGACATGGGCGCAGCGAACCGCGCCCGGAAAAATTACTGGTGATAGGTTTCCAGGAAGCGGCCCAGTTTGCCCACCGCCATTTCCAATTCATCCACGCGGGGCAGAGTAACGATGCGAACGTGGTCTGGGTAAGGCCAGTTGAACGCGCTGCCCTGTACCAGTAACACCTTCTCTTGTAACAGCAGATCCAGCACCAGCTTCTGGTCGTCGCGGATGTTAAAGCGTTTGGCGTCGATGCGTGGGAACATATAGAGCGCACCCTGAGGTTTCACGCAGGAAACGCCAGGGATCTCGTTTAGCAGCTCCCAGGTACGGTCGCGTTGCTCATACAGGCGGCCACCAGGCTGAATAAATTCGCTGATGCTCTGGTAACCTCCCAGTGCCGTCTGGATCGCATGCTGCATTGGTACGTTGGCGCAAAGACGCATGGAAGCCAGCATCTCCAGCCCTTCGATATAGCCTTTGGCATGCTTCTTCGGCCCATTGAGCACCATCCAGCCCTGACGGAAACCGGCAACGCGGTAGGTTTTGGACAAGCCGTTAAAGGTGACGGTCAACAGATCTGGGGCCAATGCGGCGATGGAGTGATGTTCTGCCTCGTCGTAGAGGATCTTGTCGTAGATTTCGTCGGCAAAGATGATCAGGTCGTGCTGGCGGGCGATCTCGACGATCTGTTCCAGCAGTTCTTTGCTGTAGACCGCGCCGGTGGGGTTGTTAGGGTTGATGATCACGATGCCACGGGTACGTGGAGTGATTTTGCTGCGAATATCGTCCAGATCCGGGAACCAGCCAGATTCTTCGTCGCACATATAGTGCACGGCCTTGCCGCTGGAAAGCGATACGGCGGCGGTCCACAACGGGTAATCTGGCGCAGGCACCAGCATTTCATCACCGATGTTCAGCAGCGCTTGCATGGATTGCACAATTAGCTCAGAAACGCCATTGCCAATGTAGATATCCTCAACGGTCACGTCACGCATGTTACGTGCCTGATAGTGCTGCATGATCGCCTTGCGCGCCGAGTAGAGCCCTTTGGAGTCGCAGTAGCCTTGTGCCGTTGGCAGATTGCGGATCACGTCGACCAGAATTTCATCGGGGGCATCAAAGCCGAACGGGGCAGGGTTGCCAATGTTCAGCTTGAGGACTTTATTGCCTTCTTCTTCAAGACGTTTAGCTTCTTTGAGTACCGGGCCTCGAATGTCATAACAGACGTTGTCCAGTTTGCTGGATTTCTCAATGGGGGACATAGAAAGTTGAGCCTTTTGCTAAGATAGGGTCGTTCCTACCGTGGAACACCGCAATCCGTCCAATGTACTCCTGGAGGCCAGGCTTTTGAAGAGTTATGCACTGCTTTGGTGAAAACGATCGGCAAAAATCGCCTTTTAAGATAATAACCGTCTGTATTGATCATTTTTTTAGTGTTTAAATCTGAAACCATCACGAGTTTAAGGTTTATATGCCGATGAAAGTGCACGTCACATAAAGGGTTTTTATCAGTTAACCGCAGAAATGCGTGTGCCAAGCGCCAGAAAAACGCCAAAGCCGCTTAAAGATAGTAATATGGGATTAATCTGGTTTCATGTCTGCACTGACAATACCACACTGAGTTGAAGTAGAATTACATTAGGTCCACTTCAGTAATTAACTTAAATTTTATTTAAGGAATGGTCAGGGTCTTTTAATAATCAAAAGACTTACTGCTTGAATTTATTAAATTCCCTAATCGATGAGTCTTTCGATATTCGGGGGAGTTGTTAATATTTTGTACAGAAAACACCAACGCTGTCATGGTCTCTGGCGGCCAGGGATCGAGGTAACCGGGAGGAAAGGGGGGTTTTTGCCCGCATAGGATTATCAATGCTTATAAGGGTAAGCACTTTTCGTCGTAACTTTCACCACTATCAATAAGCCGTTGCGATAGATCATGGATAAAAAGCGATGCAGATAACGAAATATAAGTAATTTTTTTGCCCTCTTCTAATGAGTGGGGTACTGTCATAAGCGGCGCATGCCCTTTTCAGCTGCGTCTTAGAAATACACCAGGGTAGTTTGTAAATTAGAATTTAAAAAGTGAAGAAAACACTATGACAAGTGCAAATCGTCCGATACTTAATCTCGACCTCGATCTGCTAAGAACTTTTGTTGCTGTTGCTGATTTGAATACGTTTGCGGCGGCTGCCGTTGCCGTTTGTCGTACTCAGTCCGCAGTCAGTCAACAAATGCAGCGGTTAGAGCAATTGGTTGGCAAAGAATTGTTCGCCCGTCATGGGCGCAATAAATTGTTAACCGAACACGGAATCCAGCTTCTCGGCTACGCCAGGAAAATCCTGCGCTTCAACGACGAAGCCTGTGCCTCCTTGATGTACAACAATATCAAGGGTGTCCTGACTATCGGTGCTTCTGATGATACCGCCGATACCATTTTGCCTTTCTTGCTAAACCGCGTGACGTCGGTCTATCCCAAGCTGGCGATTGATGTGCGGGTGAAGCGTAGCCCGTTCATGGTCGACATGCTGAAGAACGGCGAAGTGGATCTGGCCATCACCACCGTGGATACCGAAGGGCATCCGCACATCATTCTGCGTACGTCCCCAACGCTGTGGTACTGCTCAGCAGATTACCATTACCAGGCGGGGGAACCGATCCCTCTGGTGGTGATGGATGAGCCAAGTCCGTTCCGCGCGATGGCGATCAAGCACCTTGAAGCTGCCGGTATTCCTTGGCGTATTGCCTACGTGGCCTCTACGCTTTCTGCGGTGCGCGCGGCGTGCCGGGCAGGTTTGGGGATCACCGTGCGGCCAATAGAAATGATGAGCCCAGATCTGCGAGTTCTGGGCTCAGCGGAAGGTTTACCGCATCTTCCTGATACGCAGTATGCGCTGTGCAAAGACATGAAGTGCGAAAATGAACTGGCCATGGCGATCTTCAGTGCCGTGCAAAACGGCAGTGAGATTTACCACTTCGGTGGCGACGAATCCTCGGTGATCGATGAAGGTTCCAGCGTGGCGGATAGCGAAGAGTAGCGTTTTACCCTGAGCTATCCGTATTGAAAGTTAAAACCTCTGCCACGGCGGAGGTTTTTTTTACCTCCAAACAAGGGAATCAAACATTTTGACCTATTGACGTTAAATTCGATGCTAAATGAGTATTTTTTCATAATTTCTAGCTGGTCAAACTCTCACATCTTCGGATTGCTCGTTTTTTATGCAGTGATAACAACGAGTAAATACCTGGAGTTGATAGGGTTATTTTGCTATTTTACGCTGACGTTTTTTTACCTGAAATTGACAAAAATTGTTAAACTGCCACACTTTTTTTGAGGATTTCTGCCTGAAACGTGTCCTGGATCAAAAAAATACCCCTAGGTAGTGAGTGGAACAACAGGGAATTCCTGAGAGAATGGTATAGTAAAAGTGAAATGTGCCTGTGGGGTTATATCTATCTGTTTCCGTTGAGCAATCAACTGACACGATTTAGCCTAAGCCAAGCGCATCATATGTTAATTAAATGCGTCGTATGTAAATTAGTGTGTAGATACTTTTGTCAAAGTTGACAGAAGGTTATAGAAAGGAGTAAAAAGCCCACAGTAAAACACTGCCTAACTCTCTGTAAAAGCAGCTTGTTTGTGTGGTTATTTATCCTTCCCTTAAATCGATGTGGTGCACTAACTGCCAGTTACAAGAGCAGAACGATCGACGCCACTTTTGATGAGTAAGCATAGAGTATGTCAACAACCATTGAAGTCATCGCTCATCACTGGGCGTTCGCCGTATTTCTTATCATGGCTATCGGGCTCTGCGGCTTCATGCTGCTGGGTGCGTTCTTCTTGGGTGGGAGAGCCCAGGCTCGCGCCAAAAACACCCCTTATGAATCCGGGGTCGACTCGGTCGGTACGGCGCGTTTGCGTCTGTCCGCCAAGTTCTACCTGGTGGCCATGTTCTTCGTCATTTTCGATGTTGAAGCCTTATACCTGTACGCCTGGTCGGTCTCGATTCGTGAGAGCGGTTGGGTAGGCTTTATCGAAGCCGCCATTTTCATTTTGGTGTTATTGGCTGGTTTGGTTTATCTGGTGCGTATCGGCGCATTGGATTGGACTCCGACGCGTTCCAAGCGTTTGAGTAAGCCAACTATCATCAAGAACGCTAGCAACAGTCATCCGCAGTAACAGCGAGGCATTAAGATGGACTATACGCTCACCCGCATAGACCCGAACGGTGAGAACGACCGTTATCCCCTGCAAAAACAGGAGATCGTAGGCGATCCCCTTGAGCAGCAGGTTCACCGTACGGTTTACATGGGTAAACTCGAACATGCTTTGCATGACATGGTGAACTGGGGGCGTAAAAACTCTCTTTGGCCGTATAACTTCGGCCTTTCGTGCTGTTATGTGGAAATGGTGACCTCGTTTACCGCTGTTCACGACGTGGCGCGTTTTGGTGCGGAAGTATTGCGTGCCTCCCCACGCCAGGCCGACTTTATGGTCGTTGCCGGCACCTGCTTTACCAAGATGGCCCCGGTCATTCAGCGTTTGTACGAGCAAATGCTGGAGCCCAAGTGGGTGATCTCGATGGGTTCCTGCGCCAACTCCGGCGGCATGTACGATATTTACTCGGTCGTCCAGGGCGTGGATAAATTCCTGCCGGTCGACGTCTATATCCCTGGCTGCCCACCGCGCCCGGAAGCTTACATGCAGGCACTGCTGCTGCTGCAGGAATCCATTGGCAAAGAACGTCGCCCGCTGTCGTGGGTCGTTGGCGATCAGGGCGTGTACCGCGCCAATATGCCATCAGAAAAAGAACGTAAGCACGCCGAGCGTATTGCAGTAACCAATCTTCGCTCGCCTGACGAGATTTAAGACGTTCATTTAACGTCCATCTTAGTGCGCTATTGGTTAACACAGCGAAAAGTTGAACTTGCGGCGAAATAACCCTTTAGTGTGGTGAAAAAAATTATGACAGATTTAACGACGCACGAAGCTCTGCCTGCATGGCATACCAGAGATCATCTTGATGATCCGGTGATTGGCGAACTGCGCAACCGTTTTGGGCCGGAAGCCTTTACTGTTCAGCCCACCCGTACCGGAATGCCCGTGGTATGGGTCAAAGTTGAGCAGTTGCTGGAAGTAATGACGTTTTTAAGAAAACAACCGAAGCCGTACGTCATGCTGTTCGATCTACATGGCATGGACGAGCGTCTTCGTACCCACCGTGAAGGCTTGCCTGCCGCGGACTTCTCTGTTTTCTACCATCTGATCTCTGTCGAGCGTAACCGCGACATCATGCTGAAAGTGGCGCTGTCTGAAAAAGACCTGCACGTGCCCACAGTGACCAAGATCTTCCCGAATGCCAACTGGTATGAGCGCGAAACCTGGGAAATGTTCGGTATTACCTTCGACGGCCACCCGCACCTGACGCGCATCATGATGCCGCAGAGTTGGGAAGGCCATCCACTGCGTAAAGACTACCCGGCGCGCGCCACCGAATTCGATCCCTTTGTGTTGACCAAACAGAAAGAAGATCTGGAGATGGAGTCGCTGAAATTCAAGCCGGAAGAGTGGGGCATGAAGCGTGGCACCGAGAACGAGGACTTCATGTTCCTTAACCTCGGTCCGAACCACCCGTCTTCACACGGTGCATTCCGTATCATTCTGCAGCTGGACGGTGAAGACATCGTCGACTGTGTGCCGGACGTGGGTTACCACCACCGTGGCGCAGAGAAGATGGGCGAACGCCAGTCCTGGCACAGCTTTATCCCGTATACCGACCGTATCGAATACCTTGGCGGCTGTGTAAACGAAATGCCTTACGTACTGGCGGTGGAAAAACTGGCCGGGATCGTGGTGCCGGATCGTGTCAACACCATCCGCGTCATGCTGTCTGAGCTGTTCCGCATCAACAGCCACCTGCTGTACATCAGTACCTTTATCCAGGACGTGGGCGCCATGACCCCGGTGTTCTTTGCCTTTACCGACCGTCAGAAAGTTTATGATGTCGTTGAAGCGATTACCGGCTTCCGTATGCACCCGGCCTGGTTCCGTATTGGTGGCGTGGCGCACGACCTACCGCGAGGTTGGGATCGCCTGCTGCGTGACTTCCTGGACTGGATGCCGAAACGCCTCGATTCCTATGTGAAAGCGGCACTGCACAACTCCGTTCTGAAAGGGCGTTCTGTCGGCGTGGCTTCTTACAACGCCAAAGAAGCGTTGGAATGGGGGGTGACCGGTGCTGGCCTACGCGCTACCGGCGTTGAGTTTGACGTGCGTAAATGGCGTCCATACTCCGGCTATGAAAACTTCGATTTCGAAGTTCCGGTCGGCGACGGCAACAGTGACTGCTATACCCGCGTGATGTTGAAAGTGGAAGAGCTGCGCCAGAGCCTGCGTATTCTTGAGCAGTGCCTTAACAATATGCCGGAAGGCCCGTTCAAGGCCGACCATCCGCTGACTACGCCGCCTCCGAAAGAGCGCACGCTGCAACATATTGAAACGCTGATCACCCACTTCCTGCAGGTTTCCTGGGGTCCGGTGATGCCAGCCAACGAATCATTCCAGATGGTTGAAGCCACGAAAGGGATCAACAGCTACTACCTGACCAGCGATGGCAGTACCATGAGCTATCGCACCAGGATCCGTACGCCAAGCTATGCTCACCTGCAGCAAATCCCTGCGGTGATCCGTGGCAGCCTGGTCTCTGACCTGATCGTCTATCTGGGTAGTATCGATTTTGTAATGTCAGATGTGGACCGCTAACTATGCATGATCTTAAAGACACTCACGTGAGTCACGATGCGCTTGAGGCCACCAATGCAGCCGCTCCCCAGAGCGGCGCTGATGCATTTGTGCTAAGCGCGGAAGAACGTGATGCGATCGAGCACGAAAAGCACCATTACGAGGATCCACGCGCCGCCTCCATTGAAGCACTGAAGATCGTGCAGAAGCAGCGTGGCTGGGTTCCGGATGGGGCGATTTATGCCATCGCTGAAGTGCTGGGCATCCCAGCCAGCGACGTAGAAGGCGTGGCCACGTTCTACAGCCAGATTTTCCGCCAGCCAGTTGGACGTCACGTGATCCGTTACTGTGACAGCGTGGTTTGTCACATCAATGGCTACCAGGGCATTCAGGCCGCGCTGGAAAAGAAACTCAACATCAAGCCAGGCCAGACTACCTTCGACGGTCGTTTCACCCTGCTGCCGACCTGCTGCCTGGGTAACTGCGACAAAGGCCCGAACATGATGATCGATGAAGATACTCATGCTCACCTGACGCCAGAAAACGCGGTCGAATTGTTGGAGCGGTATAAATGATGATTGATATCAAACGTACTGCCGAAATGCATCCGCTGACTTGGCGCCTGCGCGATGACCAACAGCCGGTATGGCTGGATGAATATCGCAGCAAGAACGGTTACCAGGGCGCAGAAAAAGCGCTGAAAGGCATGGCCGCCGACGATATCGTCACCCTGGTGAAAGATGCCGGGCTGAAAGGCCGTGGTGGTGCAGGTTTCTCCACCGGTTTGAAGTGGAGCCTGATGCCGAAAGACGAATCCATGAACATCCGTTACCTGCTGTGTAACGCCGATGAAATGGAGCCGGGCACCTATAAAGACCGTCTGCTGATGGAGCAGTTGCCGCACCTGTTGGTGGAAGGCATGCTGATTTCGGCATTCGCGCTGAAAGCCTACCGGGGTTACATCTTCCTGCGTGGTGAATACGTCGAGGCTGCAGTGCATCTGCGCCGTGCGATTGCGGAAGCCACCGAAGCAGGCCTGCTGGGCAAGAATATCATGGGCAGCGGCTTTGATTTCGAGCTGTTCGTCCACACCGGTGCTGGCCGCTACATCTGCGGTGAAGAAACGGCGCTGATCAACTCGCTGGAAGGCCGCCGCGCCAACCCGCGCTCCAAGCCGCCATTCCCAGCTTCCGTGGGCGTATGGGGTAAACCGACCTGCGTGAACAACGTAGAGACTCTGTGTAACGTGCCTGCCATCCTCGAGCATGGCGTGGACTGGTACAAAGGGATCTCCGCCGGTAAGAGTAACGATGCCGGTACCAAACTGATGGGCTTCTCTGGCCGGGTGAAAAACCCAGGTGTCTGGGAGCTGCCGTTTGGGACTACAGCGCGTGAAATTCTGGAAGATTACGCTGGCGGCATGCGCGATGGCCTGAAATTTAAAGCCTGGCAGCCGGGCGGGGCGGGTACCGACTTCCTGATCGCCGATCACCTGGATCTGCCAATGGATTTCGAAAGCATCGGTAAGGCGGGCAGCCGTTTAGGTACGGCGCTGGCGATGGCGGTGGATCACGAAATCGGCATGGTTCCCCTGGTGCGTAACCTGGAAGAGTTCTTTGCCCGTGAGTCCTGTGGCTGGTGTACACCGTGCCGTGACGGCTTGCCGTGGAGCGTGAAGATCCTGCGTGCTTTGGAAAGAGGCGAAGGCCAGCCTGGGGATATCGAAACCCTCGAGCAGCTGTGCCGCTCCCTTGGCCCAGGTAAAACCTTCTGCGCCCATGCGCCAGGTGCCGTAGAGCCACTGCAAAGCGCGATTAAATATTTCCGTGAAGAGTTTGAAGCCGGGATTTCCCCACAGTACTTGGGCAATCTCCAGGCGGTTGGCGGCATTCAGCCAAACAACTTGTTGAAGCAACGCTGGTAATCCCGCTTTGCCTGGGTGCGGTGAGCGCGCCCCGAAACACGGCCAGAATTTTTGATTAACGCCTGCCTTATGGGTAGGCCACTTGGAAGCATGCTGACTATGGCTACGATTCATGTAGACGGCAAAGAATACGACGTAGATGGAGCCGACAACCTGTTGCAGGCGTGTCTCTCCCTCGGCCTCGATATTCCTTACTTTTGCTGGCATCCGGCGCTTGGAAGCGTCGGCGCTTGCCGCCAATGTGCGGTAAAGCAATACCAAAACGCGGACGATACGCGTGGCCGTTTGGTGATGTCCTGTATGACACCGGCATCCGATGGAACCTTTATTTCCATCGATGACGCAGAAGCCAAACAGTTCCGTGAAAGCGTGGTCGAGTGGTTGATGACCAACCACCCGCACGACTGTCCGGTATGTGAAGAGGGCGGTAACTGTCACCTGCAGGATATGACAGTAATGACCGGCCACAGCTTCCGTAAATATCGCTTCAGTAAGCGCACCCACAACAACCAGGAGCTGGGGCCATTTATCTCGCACGAGATGAACCGCTGTATCGCTTGTTACCGTTGTGTGCGTTACTACAAAGACTACGCGGATGGCACCGATTTCGGGGTGTACGGCGCGCACGACAACGTCTATTTCGGTCGTCCGGAAAGCGGCACGCTGGAAAGCGAGTTCTCCGGTAACCTGGTAGAAGTGTGCCCAACCGGCGTATTCACCGATAAAACCCACTCCGAGCGTTACAACCGTAAGTGGGACATGCAGTTTGCCCCGAGCATCTGCCAGCAGTGCAGCATCGGCTGTAACACCAGCCCGGGTGAGCGCTATGGCGAACTGCGTCGTATCGAGAACCGTTACAACGGCAGCGTAAACCACTATTTCCTGTGTGACCGCGGCCGCTTTGGTTATGGCTATGTGAACCAGAAAGATCGCCCTCGTCAGCCGCAGCAACTGCGTGGCAACGACTGGATCACCCTGAACGCCGAGCAGGCGATGCAGGGCGCGGCAGATATTCTGCGTCAGGCCAACAAAACCATCGGTATCGGTTCACCGCGTGCCAGCCTGGAAAGCAACTTTGCGTTGCGTGAACTGGTCGGCGCCGAGAATTTCTACACCGGCATCAATCAGGCTGAACAACAGCGCCTGAATCTGATGCTCAACGTGTTGAAAAACAGCGGCGTTTATACGCCTAACCTGCGTGAAATCGAAAGCTACGACGCGGTGTTGGTACTGGGTGAAGATCTGACCCAAACCGGCGCTCGTATCGCGCTGTCGGTGCGTCAGGCAGTGAAAGGTAAAGCCCGCGCGATGGCTGCGGCACACCGCGTTGCCGATTGGCAGATCGCGGCGGTGCAAACCATCGGGCAGCACGCCAAACACCCGCTGTTCGTCACTAATGTTGATAACACTCGCTTGGACGATATCGCCGCCTGGAACTACCGTGCGCCGGTGGATGAGCAAGCCCGTTTAGGCTTCGCCATCGCCCACGCGCTGGATGAGTCAGCACCGGCGGTGACCGATCTGGCCGAAGACCTGAACAAGAAAATTGACGTGATCGTACAGGCCTTGGCTGGTGCGCAGAAACCATTGATCATCACCGGCAGCAATGCGGGTAGCGAAGCGATCATTGAAGCGGCGGCCAACATTGCCAAGGCGTTGAAAGGTCGCGGTGCCGATGTTGGCATCACCTTCGTTGCTGCCGCTGCCAACAGCATGGGTCTGGCGATGATTGGTGGTGGCTCGCTGGACGAGGCACTGGTGCAACTGGAAAGTGGTTCTGCTGATACCGCCATCGTGATGGAGAACGATCTCTATCGTCACGCCCCGGCAGCCAAAGTGGATGCCGCATTGGCCAAGGTCAACAACCTGATCGTTGCCGATCACCAGCGCACCGCCATCATGGATAAAGCCAACCTGATCTTGTCTGCGGCCAGTTTTGCAGAGAGCGATGGGACCTTGGTCAGCCAGGAAGGCCGCGCACAGCGCTTCTTCCAGGTCTACGACCCGGCTTATTACGATGATGCCAAGAAAAATAGTTACAGCGTGATGTTGGAAAGCTGGCGTTGGATGCACTCGCTGCACTCCACCTACACCAGCCGCCAGGTTGACTGGACCCAGCTCGATGACGTAATTGCCGCCTGCGTAGTCGCATTGCCGCAATTGCAAGGTATTGTCGAAGCTGCCCCAGATGCGACCTTCCGCATCCGTGGTCAGAAACTGGCCCGTTCACCGCACCGCTACAGCGGCCGCACCGCGATGCGTGCCGATATCAGCGTGCATGAACCGCGTCAGCCGCAGGATAAAGACACCATGTTCGCCTTCTCGATGGAAGGGAACAACAGCCCGCTGGCTGACCGTCAGCAGATCCCATTTGCCTGGGCACCAGGTTGGAACTCACCGCAGGCATGGAACAAGTTCCAGGCCGAAGTGGGCGGCAAACTGCGCCATGGCGATCCGGGTATCCGCCTGATCGAAGCAGGGGAGGGCAACCTCGGTTACTTCACCGCTATCCCTACGGCGTTTAAAGCCGAAGGCTGGCGTGTTGCGCCGTATTACCACCTGTTTGGCAGTGACGAAATGTCACAGCGCTCCGCAGTGATCCAACAGCGTATGCCTCAGGCCTACGTGATGATCAACGTTGCCGATGCCGCACAGCTTGGTGTCAATGCCGGTGCCTGGGTCGAGTTCAACTGTGCCGGTCAAACGCTGCGTTTGCCGGTACGCCTGAGTGAAACCCTGAGCCAAGGCCAGGTTGGTTTGCCGCTCGGCTTGCCAGGGATCCCGCCGGTACTGGTGGGTGCGAAGGTTGAAAATCTGCGGGAGGCGGCACTATGAGCTGGTTGACACCTGAGGTGATCGACATCCTGATCGCCGTGTTGAAAGCGGTGGTGATCCTGTTGGTCGTGGTCACCTGTGGGGCGTTTATGAGCTTCGGCGAACGCCGTCTGCTGGGCTTGTTCCAAAACCGTTACGGGCCAAACCGTGTCGGCTGGGGCGGTTCGCTGCAGTTGGTCGCCGATATGATCAAAATGTTCTTCAAAGAAGACTGGGTTCCGACCTTCGCCGACCGCATGATCTTTACGCTGGCCCCGGTGATCGCCTTTACCTCGCTGCTGTTGGCCTTTGCCATCGTGCCGGTCAGCCCGACCTGGTCGGTGGCCGATCTCAACATCGGTATTCTGTTCTTCCTGATGATGGCTGGCCTGGCGGTGTATGCCGTGCTGTTCGCCGGCTGGTCCAGTAACAACAAATACTCGCTGTTAGGGGCGATGCGTGCTTCGGCACAAACTCTGAGCTACGAAGTGTTCCTCGGCCTGTCCGTGCTGGGCGTGGTGGCGCAAGCCGACTCGTTCAACATGCAGGCGATTGTTGAGTCACAGGCGCACATCTGGAACGTCATTCCGCAATTCTTTGGTTTCATTACCTTTGCAATTGCCGGTGTGGCGGTATGTCACCGCCACCCATTTGACCAGCCGGAAGCCGAGCAGGAACTGGCCGACGGTTACCACATTGAATATTCCGGCATGAAATTCGGTCTGTTCTTCGTGGGGGAATACATCGGTATCGTGACCGTGTCCGCCCTGATTGTGACGTTGTTCTTCGGCGGTTGGCAGGGTCCATTCCTGCCGCCATTCATCTGGTTCGCACTGAAAACGGCCTTCTTCATGGTGATGTTCATTCTGATCCGTGCTTCATTGCCGCGTCCGCGTTATGACCAGGTGATGTCATTCGGTTGGAAAATTTGCCTGCCGTTGACGCTGCTGAACCTGCTGGCAACTGCCGCGGTCATTTTGTACAACGCTCAATAAGGGGTGAATAAACCATGACATTGAAAGAGTTAGTGGTTGGTTTCGGCACCCAGGTGCGCAGCCTTTGGATGATTGGCCTACACGCCTTCGCCAAACGCGAAACCCAGATGTATCCGGAAGAACCGGTTTACCTGCCGCCGCGCTACCGTGGCCGCATCGTGCTGACGCGCGATCCGGACGGTGAAGAGCGCTGCGTGGCCTGTAACCTGTGTGCGGTTGCTTGTCCGGTTGGCTGTATCTCCCTGCAAAAAGCAGAGCAGAAAGATGGCCGCTGGTATCCGGAGTTTTTCCGCATCAACTTCTCACGCTGCATTTTCTGCGGTCTGTGCGAAGAGGCTTGCCCAACCACCGCGATCCAGCTGACGCCGGATTTCGAAATGGGTGAGTTCAAGCGCCAGGATCTGGTGTATGAAAAAGAAGATTTGTTGATCTCGGGCCCGGGTAAATATCCGGAATATAACTTCTACCGGATGGCCGGTATGGCGATTGACGGCAAAGCCAAAGGCGAAGCCGAAAACGAAGCCAAACCGATCGACGTCAAAGGTCTGTTGCCTTAAGGAGCCAGCAAGCATGGAAATTGCCTTTTATCTGGCAGGATTCATTGCGATTATCGCGACCATTCGCGTCATTTCGCATACCAATCCTGTGCATGCGCTGCTGTATCTGATCGTCTCTTTACTGGCGATCTCGGCAGTCTTTTTCTCACTGGGTGCCTACTTTGCGGGTGCTCTGGAAATCATCGTCTACGCCGGTGCTATTATGGTGCTGTTCGTGTTCGTGGTCATGATGCTCAATCTCGGCAACGCGGTGCAGCAGCAAGAACGCGACTGGCTGAAGCCTGCCGTCTGGATTGGCCCTGGTCTGTTGTCACTGATCTTGCTGGTAGTGCTGATTGTAGCGATCCGCAGCGTGTCCGATCAGGGCATCACCGGTGAGATGGTGGACGCCAAAGCGGTCGGGATCAGCCTGTTTGGTCCTTACGTGCTGGCGGTTGAGTTGGCTTCAATGCTGCTGTTGGCGGGTCTGGTCGTTGCCTTCCACATTGGTCGTGAGCACAAACCGGGTGAAGTGTTCAGCAATACCCCGGCAAGCAGCGAAATGGCGAAAAGAAAATCGGAGGACCAAGCATGATCCCTCTTCAACATGGGCTGATCCTGGCGGCGATCCTGTTCGTCCTGGGGCTGACTGGCTTGATGTTACGCCGTAACCTGCTGTTTATGCTGATCAGTCTGGAAGTGATGATCAACGCTGCGGCGTTGGCGTTTATCGTGGCGGGTAGCTATTGGGGCCAGACCGACGGGCAGGTGATGTACATTCTGGCCATCAGTCTGGCGGCAGCCGAGGCCAGTATCGGCCTGGCGTTGCTGCTACAGCTCTACCGTCGTCGGCATACCCTGGATATTGACACTGTCAGTGAGATGCGCGGATGAACCTATTATATTTAACTATTCTGCTACCGCTGATCGGGTTCCTGCTGTTGGCATTTTCCCGTGGTCGCTGGTCTGAAAACACCGCGGCTACCGTTGGCGTAGGGTCGATTGGCCTGGCGGCACTGGTCACGGTGTATGTGGCGATTGATTTCCTGGGCCAAAAGGCCGCTGGCGTGCAGGTGTATGAGCAAAGCCTGTGGAACTGGATGAGCGTTGGCGACTTTAACGTCGGCGTTACCCTGGTACTGGACGGCCTATCGCTGACCATGCTGTCGGTAGTCACCGGCGTTGGCTTCCTGATCCACATGTATGCTTCCTGGTACATGCGTGGTGAAGAAGGCTACTCCCGCTTCTTCGCTTATACCAACCTGTTTATCGCCAGCATGGTGGTATTGGTACTGGCAGACAACCTGCTGCTGATGTACCTGGGTTGGGAAGGCGTGGGTCTGTGCAGCTACCTGTTGATCGGTTTCTACTACAAAGATCCGGCCAACGGCGCGGCGGCAATGAAAGCCTTTATCGTTACCCGCGTGGGCGACGTGTTCCTGGCTATTGCGCTGTTCATTCTGTACCACGAGCTGGGTACGCTGAACATCCGTGAACTGATGGTGCTGGCACCGCAGAAACTGGCGGTTGGCGATACGGCGTTAACCTGGGCAACCCTGATGTTACTGGGTGGCGCAGTCGGTAAATCGGCTCAGCTGCCGTTGCAAACCTGGCTGGCAGATGCGATGGCGGGTCCAACCCCGGTATCTGCATTGATCCACGCGGCAACCATGGTTACCGCAGGTGTCTACCTGATTGCCCGTATGCATGGCCTGTTCCTGATGACGCCGGAAGTACTGAATCTGGTCGGTATCATTGGTGGCGTTACACTGCTACTGGCGGGCTTTGCCGCGCTGGTGCAGACCGACATCAAACGTGTACTTGCCTATTCCACCATGAGCCAGATTGGCTACATGTTCTTGGCGCTGGGCGTGCAGGCATGGGATGCGGCCATCTTCCACCTGATGACTCACGCGTTCTTCAAGGCGCTGCTGTTCCTGTCCTCCGGTTCGGTGATCCTGGCCTGTCATCATGAGCAGAACATCTTCAAGATGGGTGGCCTGCGCAAGAGCATTCCGCTGGTGTATGTGTGCTTCCTGGTGGGGGGCGCGGCGCTGTCTGCTCTGCCTATCGTCACCGCAGGCTTCTTCAGTAAGGATGAAATCCTGGCGGGCGCCATGGCGAACGGCCACTTCAACCTGATGATTGCCGGTCTGATTGGTGCATTCATGACCTCACTGTATACCTTCCGTATGATCTTCATCGTGTTCCACGGCGAAGAGAAAATCAAAGCGCATGCGGGCAAAGGTATTACTCACCACCTGCCACTGTTGGTTCTGATGGTGCTGTCCACCTTCGTCGGCGCGATGATTGTGCCGCCGTTGCAGGGTGTATTGCCGGAAACCACCGAACTGGCACACGGTAGCGTTCTGACGTTGGAGATCGCCTCTGGCGTGGTCGCTATCGTTGGGATCCTGCTGGCAGCTGCGCTGTGGCTGGGCCAACGTCGCCTGGTCAACAGCATCGCGAACAGCGCTCCGGGTCGTTTCTTCTCGACCTGGTGGTTCCATGCCTGGGGCTTCGACTGGCTGTATGACAATGTGTTTGTCAAGCCATACCTGGGCATCGCCAAGCTGCTGCAAAGCGATCCACTGAACTCACTGATGAACCTGCCTGCGCTGTTCTCCCGCTGGGGGAACCGTGGCCTGACGGTGAGTGAGAACGGTCAGATCCGCTGGTATATCGCGTCTATGGGTGTGGGTGCAGTGCTGGTACTGGCTCTGTTGATTTTGGTTTAACTGAATAATTTAAACAGACGCATTTTGGGTTCGGCCCTTGTTGAACAAGGGCCCGATACAAGTTTTTTAGATTATTCATATAAGGGACACAAAACGCCATGCTATTACCTTGGCTAATTCTTATCCCCTTTATCGGCGGTCTGCTGTGCTGGCAGTGCGAGCGTTTCGGTACTAAGGCGCCGCGCTGGATAGCGTTGATCGCAATGGGGCTGACGTTGGCGCTTTCTCTGCAACTGTGGTTGCAGGGCGGCTATTCGTTGATAAAACCGCAGGGCGTGCCGCAGTGGCAGTCTGAGTTTATGTTGCCGTGGATCCCGCGCTTTGGCATCAGCATTCACTTGGCGCTGGACGGCCTGTCACTGCTGATGGTGGTGCTGACCGGTTTCCTGGGCGTGCTGGCGATCCTCTGTTCCTGGCGTGAAATCCAGAAGTATCAGGGCTTCTTCCACCTGAACCTGTTGTGGATCCTGGGCGGCGTGATCGGCGTGTTCCTCGCCATCGACCTGTTCCTGTTCTTCTTCTTCTGGGAAATGATGCTGGTGCCGATGTACTTCCTGATCGCCTTGTGGGGTCATAAAGCATCGGATGGTAAAACCCGTATCACCGCAGCAACCAAGTTCTTCATCTATACCCAGGCCAGCGGTCTGGTGATGCTGATTGCGATCATGGGCCTGGTATTCGTGCACTACAATGCGACCGGCGTGTGGACCTTCAACTACGAAGATCTGCTGAAAACCCCGATGTCGCACAACGTTGAATACCTGTTGATGCTGGGCTTCTTCATCGCGTTTGCGGTGAAAATGCCGGTGGTGCCATTACACGGTTGGTTGCCTGATGCGCATAGCCAGGCACCAACGGCGGGTTCTGTCGACCTGGCGGGGATCTTGCTGAAGACGGCCGCCTACGGCCTGCTGCGTTTCAGCCTGCCGCTGTTCCCGAACGCGTCCGCCGAGTTTGCCCCTATCGCCATGTGGCTGGGTGTGATTGGTATCTTCTACGGTGCCTGGATGGCGTTCGCACAGACCGATATCAAACGTCTGATTGCCTATACCTCCGTTTCCCATATGGGCTTCGTTCTGATTGCCATCTACACCGGTAGCCAGCTGGCTTACCAGGGTGCGGTGATCCAGATGATCGCCCACGGTTTGTCTGCCGCGGGTATGTTCATCATCTGTGGCCAGCTGTACGAACGTCTGCACACTCGCGATATGCGTCAGATGGGCGGCCTGTGGGGACGTATCAAGTACCTGCCTGCGCTGTCACTGTTCTTCGCGGTGGCTACCCTGGGGATGCCGGGTACCGGTAACTTCGTCGGTGAATTCATGATCCTGTTCGGCAGCTTCCAGGTTGTACCAGTGATCACCGTGATTTCTACCTTCGGTCTGGTGTTTGCTTCGGTTTACTCGTTGATCATGATGCAGCGTGCCTACTACGGCACCCCGAAATCTGATCAACCGTTGCCGGGCATGACCGCACGTGAACTGTTTATCATTCTGCTGTTGGTGGTACTGCTGGTGTTGCTGGGTGTCTATCCTCAGCCAATCCTCGATACCTCAAGTGCGGCGATGAGCAACGTGCAACACTGGTTTGGTCCGTCAGTTTCAGCAATTTCAACAACAAGGCCGTAATTCGCCATGACAATAACTCCTCAACAACTGATCGCACTGTTACCGCTGTTGATCGTCGGATTGACGGTGGTGGTTGTGATGCTGTGCATTGCGTGGCGACGCGACCACTTTATCAACGCCACCCTGACAGTGATCGGTCTTAACCTGGCGCTACTTTCACTCTACTTTGTTGGCCAGGTAGGCCCAATGGACGTCACCCCGCTGGTGCGGGTTGACGGTTACTCGATGTTCTATACCGGGCTGGTGGTGTTGGCTAGTCTGGCAACCTGTACCTTCGCCTATCCATGGCTGGTGGGTTACCCGGATAACCGCGAAGAGTTCTACCTGCTGGTGCTGATTGCTACCATGGGTGGCATTCTGCTGGCGAGCGCCAACCACCTGGCTTCACTGTTCCTGGGTATTGAGCTGATCTCGCTGCCGCTGTTTGGTCTGATAGGGTATGCCTATCGCCAGAAGCGTTCGCTGGAAGCGGCCATCAAGTACATGGTGCTGTCTGCGGCTGCCTCCAGCTTCCTGCTGTTCGGCATGGCGCTGCTGTATGCCGAATCCGGTGACCTGTCACTGGCAGGGCTGGGCAAGAGCATGCAGGAGAACATGATGCATCAGCCGCTGATCCTGGCAGGCATGGGCATGATGATCGTCGGTCTGGGCTTCAAACTCTCCCTGGTACCTTTCCAGCTGTGGACGCCGGATGTGTATCAAGGGGCGCCAGCGCCGGTTTCAACCTTCCTGGCTACCGCCAGCAAGATTGCGATCTTCGCCGTTGTGATGCGTCTGTTCCTGTACGCACCGGCTGCCGACAACGAAGCGCTGCGGATGGTGTTGTCGATCATTGCCGTCTGCTCGATCTTGTTCGGTAACCTGATGGCGATCAGCCAAACCAACATCAAGCGACTGCTGGGTTACTCCTCGATCGCTCACCTGGGTTATCTGCTGGTGGCACTGGTTGCGGTGCAAACCCACCAGCTGTCGCTGGAAACCGCCGGGGTTTATCTGGCCGGTTACCTGTTCAGCAGCCTGGGTGCCTTCGGTGTGGTCAGTCTTATGTCCAGCCCGTACCGTGGCCCGGACGCCGACTCGCTGTTCTCCTATCGCGGCCTGTTCTGGCACAAGCCAATCCTGTCAGCGGTTATGACGGTGATGATGCTGTCGCTGGCCGGTATCCCGATGACGCTGGGCTTTATCGGTAAGTTCTTCGTGATTGCGATGGGCGTCAGTGCTCACCTGTGGTGGTTGACCGGTGCCGTGGTGCTGGGTAGTGCGATCGGTTTGTACTACTACCTGCGTGTGACCGTCAGCCTGTTCCTCAGTGCGCCGGAAACGCTGGTTCGTGATACGCCAAACAACTGGGCGTTGACCGCCGGTGGTGTGGTGGTGCTGATCTCTGCCGCCTTGGTGCTGTTGCTGGGTATCTACCCGCAGCCGCTGATCACGCTGGTGCAGATGGCACAGCCGATGTTCTGATTGAACTCGAGCTAGACAACAAGGGTCGCCAAATGGCGGCCCTTGTTTATTTGTGGGTTAGGGCGAGCAGTTGTTAAACGAGGTTTCCAGTTCTTGAACTACCGCGCGTATTCTTGCCGTGTGTTGCAGATCCGGATGTAACACCAGCCAGATATCTACCCAGTCCCGATTCTCCGGGAGGATTCGCACCAGATCGGGATCGCTATTGGCCAGGAAGCAAGAGAGAAGGCCGATGCCCAACCCGTTGCGCGTTGCCGAACGCAGTAACAGCTGTGAGTTGCATTGCAGCACCACGTTTGGTTCATTCAGCGCTTCGCCGCCAAAGATTTCCCAATGGCGTGGCACCAACTCGCGCGGGAACATCAGCAAATCGTGGCCGCGCAGATGGTCGCCTTTACTCGGCGTTCCGTATTGATCCAGGTAGCCCTGCGTGGCATATAACCCCATCTCAATAGTTGCCAGACGTTTGATGACCAGTTCATCAGATTCAGGGCGAGCACCACGGATAGCCAGATCGGCTCCGCGATAGGATATGTCGGAGATATTGAGTGCCGTCAGTAGCGTGATGGTGATATGCGGGTATTTCCTGCGCAGCCTTTTCAGCGCCGGGATCACAAAAGCCTCGGCCAATGTATCGGTGGTGGCAATGCGCACTTCGCCAGCCAGGCTTTGATCGCCGCTGCTGGCTTTACGGGCTATAGCCTGAACCGCATTTTCCATCGCCAGCACTTCTGCCAGCATGGCTTCACCCAGCGGGCTGAGCGAGAAGGATTTTGGCGTGCGTATAAACAGTTTTGAACCCAACGCCTGTTCGAAAGCGGTGATCCGCCGCCCAACGGTGGCTTGATCGACGTGAAGTTCATGGGCAGCCTTGCGTAACGTACCGCAGCGTGCCACCGCCAGGAAGAAGCGTGCATCATCCCAATTCATCGTGCAGTGTCCTTGGTGGCATCCGATCTATTTTGGCCACCAGCGGCGGCAGAGATTATTATTATCTGGGAAGCGGTAAGTAAATGCATCTGCGTGAGGTTGTGGAGCAAGCTTATTTGTAGCAGGCAATCCATTTTGCGCAAAAATGCTGGTATTCTTGGGCAGTGCTGCTAACACATTTCCGACGGTGAAAACCGCCGAGCAAGAGATTATTTGCAGCCCGGCTGGGCCGCATTCTGGGGAAATCATGGTTGCTTTATGGATGGTCGCTGCCAGCGTGTTCTTCGCGCTGATGGGGGCCTGCATCAAACTGGCTTCGGCCAAGGTCGGTTTCTTCGATATTATTTTTTACCGTTCATTGATCAACGTGGCCATCGTGGCGGCGCTGATAAAAATCAAAAATATCGGTTTTCGTACTCGCCATCTTGGCTTGCACATGAAGCGTGCCGCGATCGGCAATGCGGCTATGTATTGCGGCTTCTATGCGCTGATCCATCTGCCTATTGCCACCGCAACCACGCTGGGGTATACCAATCCGATTTTCCAATCGGTGATCACCTTTGTCACGGCCAGAGGCCAACTGACCGGCAGGTTGCTGTTCTCGGTGCTGTTGGGTTTTGTGGGCATCCTGATCTTGTTGCGTCCAGATGTACCGAACGGGGAATATACCGCCACCTTGATTGGCCTGCTGTCTGGATTGCTGACGGCGCTGGCCTATTTCAACGTCGGCAAACTGGTGCGTACCGGGGAGCCTGAACTGCGTGTGGTGTTTTACTTCTCGCTGGTCGGTACCTTGTTCGGCGTGGTGATGAGTTCGATTGTCGGATTCGCAGCGTTGGATGCGACCAGCCTGCTGTACGTCTGCGCTATCGGCGTATTCGGCAGCCTGGGGCAGATCACCATGACCCGCGCCTATGGCGGTGGTAATGCGGTCACCGTCGGCATTCTTTCCTACAGCACGATCATTTTCTCCACGCTGCTCGGCTACCTGATCTTTGCCCAGACCCTGTCGTTTATCGCCGCGGCGGGCATGGTGCTGATCATCCTTTCCGGCGCGTTGGCCATTTTGCGCCGCGCACCTGCGAAAAAGGTAGCAACGGCTTCAGTGTGATTTTGCCGATCTGGCCACCTGCAACAATGCATCATAGTGCTGCATTGTTGGTGGTTTTGGCGGTCTGCTCTGAACGCTATGATGAGCGCCTGATAGTTTGCGGGTGAGGTGACTTGCCTGCGTATTTAGGGAGAACATCATGTCCGACGGTTTAGCCGTTGATAAAACCGCGCAAGCCAATACGACCTCTTCGCCTGGTGCCATTGTGCTGTTTCTGGCTCTGGCATTGATGTCGGCACTGCTCAACAGCAGTGCGCCAACGCCGCTTTATCCCTTATACCAACAGCAGCTGGCACTGACCTCGGTCAGCCTGACTCTGATCTACGGGGCTTATGCCGCGGGCGTACTGATTTCCCTGTTCGCCGTGGGCAACTTGGCTGGCAAGGTGAAAGATTTACGCAGCATGATCGTCCCGGCGCTGCTGGTGGTGTTGCTGGGGGCATTGCTTTTTGCCCTGGCCGATTCATTTTCCCTGATGCTGATGGCCCGCTTGCTGGCCGGGGTAGGCACGGGAGCATTGACCGGTGCGGCAAATATTGCGTTGGTTCGTTTTGGCCCTGCGGACGGTGGCAAGCAGGCGGCGCTAATTGCTACTCTGTCCTTTACTGCCGGGTTGGCATTGGGGCCGATTTTTAGCGGTATAGCGTTGCAGACCGGTTTTCATACCACCTCGATGCCGTTTGTGATCATCATGGCGGTGGCAACGATTGCCGCTTTGGGGATTATGCTGAGCTGGCCTGCGCGTGTGATGGTCAAAGCTAGCGTCAGTTTGGCTGAGGGGACTGGGGCAGGGGAAAATACCTTAGCCGCGGGCCTGCGCGCGACCGGGAGCCGGTTTTTTGTGTGTGCCGGCGCGCTGTTTGTCTGTTGGGCGCTGGCTGCCAGTATCCTGGCGATCGGCCCCAACGTGGCGGAAACGCTGCTGGGTATGCAAAACCGCAGCAGTTTCGGCTATGTGATTGCGGTCTACCTGCTGATTGCCGGGGCCAGCCAGATCCTGAGCCGTCAAATTAATGCGCGCCATTCGCTGATGTTTGGCTGTCTTGCACAGGCGTTTGCGGTGGTGGTATTTGCCGAAGCCATTCAGATCCATTCACTGGGGCTGGCCGCTGCGGGGATGGTCATTGCCGGCTATGCTTACGGAGCCATCTTTGTCGGCAGTGCGACGCTGGTTAACCTGATTTCACCCCAAGCCAGCCATGCACGTTTGATCTCACTGTTCTATGTGATTGCTTATGTTGCCAACTGGGTGCCCATTCTGCTTGGCAGTATCATCGACCATGTCAGTCTGCATCTGGCGGTCAACCTGCTATTCCTGGTTAGCGCCATGGTGTGTGTTGGTTTGGGGATATGGGTTACGCGAGTGGGCTTCCCGCGCTGATCCTGGTTGTTTTTTTAACGTTGCTGGCCGGTGGTAGTTCGGTATCACCGTCTTAACTCAACAACGTGGCTACCGGTACTCAGTATGTCATGATGAAAAAACGCGCTATTTTTGTGATTAAAGTCTCATTGTTGTGATTTAAATCTATCACATTGCATTGTTAATGTGACTTTTATCACATGTGGCGGTCTGGTTTCGCGTAAACTAGGTGGATTATTTTTAGCGGATCAGGATTATGAACGTCATTTTTGCCATTGCGGTAACTACCGGTATTCTCTCCGGCGTATGGGGCTGGGTTGCCATCAGCCTTGGGCTAATCAGCTGGGCGGGCTTTCTTGGCTGCACGGCCTATTTTGCCTGCCCGCAAGGTGGCCTCAAAGGCCTGGCGATCAGCACACTGACCTGTTTGAGCGGCGTGTTCTGGGCGATGGTCATTATTCACGGCAGCGCGTTGGAACCCGCCTGGAGCATTCTGGGTTACCTGCTGACCGGCGTTGTCGCTTTCCTGATGTGCATTCAGGCCAAACAACAATGGCTTGGTTTTGTTCCCGGAACTTTTATCGGTGCCTGTGCCACCTTCGCCGGTGACGGCAACTGGCCATTGATCACGGCCTCACTGCTGGTTGGGCTATTGTTTGGCTACGCCATGAAAAACAGTGGATTGTGGCTGGCCGCACGCCGTAAATCCCCCTCTGTAGCGCTGGCTGAACAGGCCTCCACCGACGCCTGAAAGGGCGTCAGTATCTTGTCTTGCCTCTTTTTTCATCAACATTCCGATGGCGTGTATCCAGGTCGTGTCCTACCATGGGACTACGACCAAGGGTTGTTGATGGCTAAGCAACGTTGCATTTATTAATAACGGAGAGCTTAAAGATGGCGATAAATCGAAACGAGAACCAAACGACGCTGGATGACGATCTGAGAATGCTGAGTGACACGCTGCAAGAAGTGTTGGATTACTCTGGTGATCGAGCCGATCAGGCTTATACGGATATCAAAGCCCATGCCGAGCGGGCGCTAAAAGACATCAAGTCGCGTCTGGCAAATAGCTCAGAATGTTATTACGTGCGGGCGAAAGAGGTGGCATGTCGCGCCGATGACTATGTCCGTGACAAGCCTTGGCACAGCGTAGGCATTGGTGCCACGGTAGGTTTGGTGCTTGGGCTATTGCTGGCCCGTAAGTAACATCAATGAGCTTGATAGCTGCCGAATAGTGTCACAGGAAGGAGCCATGCAGATCGCCGACATGCCGTAAACCCGTCCATGGGGGCTCGCAATCGCGCATTCATGCGCTCAACGGTCGGCTAACCTGCAATGACTCCCTCCTGTCTCAAGCTTCGGGTGTAGCGGTATTAAACACAACTATTTAGCTACTGCGTCCCTTATTGCTTTCCCAGAATTACCTCCACTTGGTAGGTTTTAGCCTCATCAGCCAAGGTAATTACCGCTTCCTGCTGCAACACACCATCAATGAACACCTGAGTTTCTCCTTCCCCCTGGCGTAGGGTGAAGTGATATTCGCTCTCCCCTTCACGGTAGGTTAGGGTGACCGGTGGCCAATCTGCCGGTAAGCGGGTGTGGATGGAAAGCGTATTGCCGTGGCGTTTTAGCCCCAGCAACGACTCGACGATTAACCGATACATCCAGCCCGCCGAGCCGGTATACCAGCTCCATCCTCCGCGCCCAACGTGTGGGGCTACCGCGTAAATATCTGCCGTGGCGACATAAGGTTCGACCTTGTAGCGCTCCGCCGCAGTACTATCCAGGCTGTGGTTGATGGGGTTAATCAGCGCCATCAGTTCCCAGGCGCGCTCGATATTGCCCATCTCGGCGAACGCCATCACCGCCCATACCGCCCCGTGAGTGTATTGACCGCCGTTTTCCCGCACTCCGGGCAGGTAACCCCGGATGTAGCCAGGATTCGGGCCGTTGCCGTCAAAGGGCGGGGTCAGCAGTTTGATGATGCCGGCCTGGTCGTCTACCAGGTGCTTATCCAGAGATTGCATTGCCTGTGCGCTGCGATCTTTGTCACCCGCACCGGAAAGGATCGACCAACTCTGGGCGATGGCATCAATGCGACATTCTGCCGCTTGGTGTGAACCCAGCGGTTCTCCGCTATCGAAGTAACCACGGCGATACCATTCGCCATCCCAGGCGTTGTTGTGCAGGTTGGCACGCAGTTTTTCTGCTTCCTCGCGGCACAGTTCTGCCAGCTCCAGATCGCCGCGGTGGGTGGCCAGTTTGCCGTAACGTTGCAGAATATAGAACAGGAAGAAGCCCAGCCAAACGCTCTCACCCCGGCCTTCCAACCCCACCATGTTCATGCCGTCGTTCCAGTCACCGGCACCCATTAGCGGCAAGCCATGCTCGCCAAAGGTCAGGCCATGCTTCAGCGCCCTGGCCCCGTGCAGATACAGGCTTTCCTGTTCCGGGCTGATACCAGGCTGTTCATAGGAAGACTCCTCACCCGGTGCCAGTATACGGGCCTCCAGATAACCCACCTGTTCTTCGAGGATCGATGAATCATCGGTCGCGTCGAGGTAGTGGCAAATGGCCAGCGGCAACCACAGGTAATCATCGGAGCAGCGGGTGCGCACCCCGTTGCCCTGCGGTGGATGCCACCAGTGCTGAACGTCGCCCTCAACAAACTGGCGCGAAGCACACAGCAGGATCTGCTCACGCATCCGCTCAGGCAAGGCATGCGTCAGGGCCAAGGTATCCTGGAGCTGATCGCGGAAGCCAAATGCGCCGCCGGACTGGTAATAACCACTGCGTGCGTGAATGCGGCAGGAGAGGGTTTGATACAGCAACCAGCCGTTAGCCAGCAGGTTAACCGCTGGATGAGGCGTCCCGATCTGCACCTTGTTGAGGATCTTGTCCCAATGAGCATCGACCTGCTGCAATTCGTGTTGCAATGCCTCCTCGTTGAGATACTGGCGCAGCAGGGATTCGGCTTCGTCGGCATCTTGTCCGAGGCCAAGCGCAAACACAAAGCTGCGCTGATCGCCATCGATCATGCTGATGGCCGATTGTACCGCGCCACAGGGATCCAACCCGGCACCGGTCTTGCCGGATAACCGCCGCAGTTTAAGCACGGCAGGAGCGGCCAACGAACCGTTACGGCCAATGAATTCCCGCCGATCGCCGGTGACTGAGCAATGGACGCCGGTAACGCCGAAGAACGCAGTACGTGGCGATCCGCTGCTGGTGTAATGGTTGGTGGCGAGGATGCCACAGCCACCGGGTGGTGTGGCTAGGCGGGTAACAACGTGCATTGCCGATTTCTGGCGCAAATCACCGAGGATTAGTTCGGCATAGCCGGTAGTCGAGAGCTTCCGCGTCCGGCCAGACGTGTTGGTGAGCGTCAACAGGAACAGTTTCACCGGAGCGTCTTTGGCAACCAGCATCGTCAACTGGCTGTCGATACCGCCTTCCCGGTGCTCAAACACGCTGTAACCAAAGCCGTGGCGAGTCAGGTAATGACCGCGCCCACGGGCGGGCAGCGGCGTTGGTGACCAGATGTGGCCACTCTCTTCATCGCGCAGATAGAAAGCCTCGCCGCTACGATCGCTGACCGGATCGTTATCCCAAGGTGTCAGACGGTATTCATGCGCATTCTCATACCAGGTGTAGGCTTGGCCGCTTTCAGAGATCACCGAACCGAACATCGGGTTGGCGATAACGTTTGACCACGGAGCCGGCGTCACCTTGCTTTCGTTCATAGCGATCACATATTCGCTGCCATCCTCCGAGAATCCGCCAAACCCGTTGTAAAACTGGAGTTTGTCGATGATTGGCAACTGTGGCGAATGCAGATTACGCGGCAAATTGGCCATGGTAGCCAGTTTGGAGGAGGCGGTGGGGGGCCCCAATGGCTGTTGTAGCGTTTGTGGCAACTGCAACCGTTGGTTGAGCTGTTCCGTCAGGCCTCCGCGGCGGTCATCCAGATAGATCCGCGCTACGCTCAGCAGCAAGGTGTGATCCTCCGGTGACATATGTTCACTGGAGCGTACGAAGATCCCTCCGGGTTTGTCCGTCAGGGAAGACTCCATCCCGGCGGCGATCAGCCCCATGATCCGATTTTGCAGATCTTGCCGGTAACCACCGGAATCTTCATTGAGGATCACCAGATCGACCTGTAATCCTTTCAACCGCCAGTAGTTGTGCGCCTGAATAAGCTGTTGCACCAGCCCGATATTCTCACTGTCGGTGACGGACAGCAGCACGATCGGCAGATCGCCGGAAATCGAATAGCCCCATAGGCCGGACTGCCCGCGGCGATTATTGATGATTTCATTACTGGCGGCACGCATTTCCTGCGCCGGAAACACCACCGCGCTGGCCAGGCGATTAAACAGATTGGCGTCTTCTTCGTTAGCGTTCAACTGGCGCAACACCACCTGGCTGTGCGACCAGGCGAGTTCGAAAATACGATCTGCCATATGGCGGTCGCGATACTTCTCCAACATCGCCAGGCTGGTGGCGCGGTCTTCACACACGCCGTAGAAGATATCCAGCGTCAGTGGCACGTTGGGTTCTAGCCGGATCCGCTGACGGATGGCGATGATCGGGTCGATCACCGGCCCGGCGCTATTGGTCAGGGGTTGATTCTGATAGAGCGCCTGCGGGTTGGCTGCCGTGCGGCCACGGCCGATAAACTTGGCCCGGTCGGTTTCAAAGGAGGTTTTACTGCTGGCGCCTTGGACCGACATCATATGCAGCAACCACGGCGATTTCTCTTTCGGCTCACGCGGACGGCGATGGCATAGAATGGCATCCTGTTCCAGCAACAGTTCGGTTTGGACAAACAGATTGCTGAACGCCGGGTGTGCCAAATCGTTGCTGGCCGGGGCCAGCACTACTTCGGCATAGCTGGTGATCTCAATGGTCCGCGGTTGTTTGCCCCGGTTCACCAAGGTTAAGCGCCGCAGCTCGATGTCGTCCTCAGGGGAGATCACCACCTGGGTTTTCACCGATAGCAGCCCCTGCTTGCGTAGGAATTCCGCCCCGGCATCGTTGAAGACCGCGCGATAGCCGCCTTTCTCGGTTTCGCCGGTAGGGTGCCAGGTATTGCTCCATACCTCGCCGGTTTGCGGATCGCGCAGGTAGCAGAACGCCCCCCAGTTATCGCAGGTGGCATCCTCACGCCAGCGGGTCAGCGCCAGGTTCTGCCAGCGGCTGTAGCTGCCGCCGGTTTGGGTGATCATCAGGTGGTAGTTGGCATTCGACAGCAACTGAACTTCCGGGATCGGTGTATCCACACGGGTGAATTCACGTGCGGCGAAGCTGGCCGGTTTAATCGCGCCTTCATGGGTTTCGAAGTGGCGGCGGGTGCTATACAGCTCAACCGCATCAGGCACTCGTTCCTGCAACAGCAAACGGGTTGACTGGAAGGCGGGGTAACTGGCAAAGCGTTTCACCATGGGCGCATCCAGCAGCAGGTGTGACAGCGCCAGGAAACTCATACCCTGGTGGTGAGCCATATAGGAGCGAACAATGACATACAACTGCCCACGGCTGAGGCGCGACGTGGTGTAGTCCAGAGCTTCATAGAAGCCATAGCGGCCCTTGGCACCGTTTTTTTCCAGCTCGACCAGGTTGCTACAGGCACTGTCCGGATCGACAATCAGCGCCATCATAGTGGCGTAAGGGGCGATCACCATGTCGTCACCCAGCCCACGCCGCAGCCCTAACCCCGGCACACCAAAGGCGTGATACTGGTAGTTTTGCAAAGCGTCAAAGCCGAAGTAGCCGGACTCGGAAATCCCCCACGGTACCCCGCGCTCCTTGCCCCAGGCGATTTGCCGCTCGACTGCAGAGCGGCACATTTGCACCAGCAACGTATCGGGATAGGCTGGCATCACCAACTGCGGCATCAGGTACTCAAACATCGAGCCGCTCCAGGACATCAGCGCTGGCTCCTTGTCGATTACCGTAAATAGCCTGCCTAACGCAAACCAGCTCCGCTGTGGAATTTGGTTGGTGGCAATGGCGACATAGTTGGTCAGGCGGATTTCCGAGGCCAGCAGATCGTATTTACCACTGTCGGCACGGTTTTGATCGCAGTTGAAACCGACGGTCAGCAAATGAGTAGCTTCGTCATACAGGAAGCTGAAGTCCATTTGCGCCATTGCTGTCAGGCGTTGTGCCAACTGAGCCAGCTGTTCTAGGCGTTCCCTTGCCAACTGCTGCACGGCATCCAACTGCGTTTGCTGTTCAGTCGACAGCGTCAGCCGTTCAGGTGGGTTGGCCAGCCAATGCAAGCCAGGGATCTGTTCCAGCTCCGGCATACTGTCGCTCAGCCAGCTAAACCATAGTGCCCATTCGGCGCACAGCTCGTTGAGCTGCTGGTGTAGGTTGCCAGCCCAGCGTTTGACCTCGTCACCCTGTTGCAGAGCGGGTTCCTGCAAGCCATTACAATGGTTACGCATTTCATTGAGTTCAGCCTGTAGTGCAGCCGGATGGGCGCTATGAGCCTGTTGCCAGTGTTTGCGAAGTTTGGTTAATCCTTTCGGTGCGGCGTTACCCCAATGCTGCTCCAGTATCAGTAACGTATCTTCCACTCCGGCCAGAATGCGGGCTGGCTCGATAACTGGCTGCATAGCCAACGCTGGCAGGCCAGAGCTGAGGGTTAGCAGGTGTCCCGCGAAATTACCGCTGTCCACGCTGGAAACATAACGTGGATTCAGGGGCTCCAGGGTGCGGGTGTCGTACCAGTTGTACAGGTGACCGCGATAATGCTCCATGCGATCGAGCGTATTCAACGTCAGGGTAATACGCTGCAAGGCTGAACTGAGGGTGATATAGCCGAAGTCATAGGCGGTAAGGTCGGCCAACAGCGCCAGCCCGATATTGGTGGGGGACGTGCGATGTGCCACAACTGGCTCTGGAATTTCCTGGTAGTTATCCGGCGGCAGCCAGTTTTCCTGCTGGTTGACAAAGGTGGCGAAAAACTCCCAGGTTTCGCGGCTGCTCTGGCGCAGGAAACGGCGCTGGCGATCGTCGATGGCCGTTTTGCTGCGCTGTGGTTCCAGGCTAAGCGAATAAAGCAGGTACGGCGACAGGATCCACAAGGCGGCCAGCGGGACAGCGGCTAGCAGAGCTACCGGGCTGGAAAAAGCGGCCAATAGCAACAGTGCAACACCTGCCAACGGGTTGATCCACAGGTTACGATAAAAATTTGCCAGCGTGACAGTCAGGTGGTGTTTGGATTGGTCGAAGCTGGTCCACTCTTGCAGATTGCGTTTGCTGATCAACAGACGCCACAGGGTGATGCCAATGGCCTTCAGGCTGAACCAGGCTTCATGAGGTAGCTCGGCCAGACGCAGGCCAATCTGAGACAGCCGATGCAGTGAGCCCTTCAGTGCCAACTGCAAGTGCTGAATAACAGGCCGACGAGGAGGCTTACGTACTACATCCTGCAACAGCGCCAGCAGCGTGGGTAGCAGCAGAATAATGGCGAACACCGCCAACCAGTATGGGGTATCCGGTAGCCAGGTTAAGCCAAAGAACAACAGCAACAGAAAGCAGGGGGCTACCAGGCTGCGGCGTAGGTTATCGAACAGTTTCCAGCGCGACAGGGGGCTTAATGGGTTAGCGGCCCGTGAACCGTCTTCGGTGGTGACCCGGGGCAACAGCCAGTTAAGTAGCTGCCAATCGCCGCGGATCCAGCGGGTGCGGCGGGCAACATCGACCAGATAGTTGCTTGGATACTGCTCATAGAGCAAGACGTCGCTCAATAAACCGGAACGGGCATAGCAGCCTTCCAGCAGATCGTGGCTTAACACCAGGTTTTCCGGGCAGGTGCCCTTCAGGCTGTGGGAGAATACGTCAACATCATAAATCCCTTTGCCGATAAACGAGCCTTCGCCAAACAGATCCTGATAGATATCTGAAGCCATCTGGGTATAAGGATCGTTGCCCGGCGTACTGCTGCACAGGGCAGCATAACGGCTCTGGCCATAAACGGGGATCTCTTCGCCCATACGGGGTTGCAGGATGGCATACCCCTCCACCACCCGTTGCAGTTTGGCATCATACTGAGGTTGATTCAGGGGGTGGGCCATGGCGGCGATCAGCCGGTGTGCGGTTTCACGTGGTAGCACGGTATCGCTGTCCAGGGTGATCACGTATTTGACGTTTTTCAGCACCTCCAGCCCTTGGCCAATCTGGGTGGTAAACGCACTGCCACGGTTGCGCAGCCAATCGTTCAGCGCGTTCAACTTGCCACGTTTACGCTCCAGCCCCATCCAGCTCTGCTGTTTTTCATTCCATTGGCGTTCGCGATGGAACAGGAAAAAATGGCTTGGCCCTTCACAGGTATATTGCGCATTGAGTTCGTTTATCTTTTGGCTGGCATAGGCCAGCAGTTCGGCATCGTCGGGCTGCTGTTGCCGGGTCGAGTCATTGAAGTCGGTGAGCAGGGCAAAATGCAGGTGCTTGATGGCGTTGCCCAGATAGCAAACTTCTAGCGTGTTGATCAACTGGTCAATGCCGGGCTTGCTGCTTATCAGCGTGGGAATGGCAACCAGCGTGCGGAACTCTGCCGGGATACCACAGGAAAAATCCAGCCTTGGCAGCGGCTGCGGAGAACGGCTGCGGGTGGTGACCTCACTGAGCAGGCTAATGACGAACTGAGCGAGCACCATCCCCAATGGGAACAGCAAGATTAACAATCCCCAGGTGAGCCCGGTTTGGTGGGCATGGCGTAACAGCAAGGCCCAGCAGGCCGTCGTGAGCAGGCTGATGCTGCCCAGCCAGGAAAGCAGAGGGGATTGGCTGAGCGCCTGACGGATGCGCGTAATACGGCTAAGCCGAACGTCAAGCTGTTGCTCTAACTGCGTGCGACCATGGTCAATCAGGTAATAGCCGATGTGATGTGTACGTGGATCGTTGCGAGGGTCTTCGGCGGCGATCCGTGCCATATTCAGAGTGTGTTGTGCTACCTCCACCTCGTTGTAAGCACAATGGCGAGCCAGTCTCTCGATCACATGACGATAGTTGTCTCGGGTATCGAAATGCATTAAAGGATAAACCCCTGTGGGGTCTTCGCGTAGCGTCTGTTCGACCTTGCTCATGGTCTCAACAAATTCCGCCCAATCCATTTCACTCAGTTGCCGCAGGCCAGCGATACTGTTGCTGACGGAAAGTTGGCTGACCGCCAGTTGCTGGTTGAAGCGATGGATAAGCTCATCGGAGGTCAGGCTGACTTCGGCCAGGCGTTGCTCAACCCAGGTCAGCGGTAGCGCCAGCATAGTGCCGTGCCCCTGCAGGCGACGAACCAGTTCCGCCACGAAGGCGCTGGTACGGGGCGGGTTGGATCGCGCCATATCGGCAATCACAATGATCAGGTTGGCCGGATCGTTTTCCGCCGACTCCAGCATTTTGGTCACCCAACTATCGGCGAGGCTGCGTTCTTCCTGCGCCTGGGCCACTTCTACTGCCACGCGGCGCAGGTTCTCAATCAGCGCCAGCCTCAGCATGCCCGGCAGCGCCCACAGCTCGCCCAGGGTCAGATTGGCCTCTTTTTGGTAGGCGGCAATATAGCGCGTCAGGCTCTCGGCATCCCATCGCCCGTCGCCGTGAGCAATGGCTTCGGTGGCGATATCGAAAATTCGTGGGCAATTGTGCGGAGCGGCTAACTGTGGCAGTCCACGGCCGAAGGTTTTCGGCAGATGGTGCCGAACGACACGGATCTGCTCCTCGATAAGATAAAAATTATCCAGCAGCCAGTCGCCCGCTGGGGTCATAGTGTTTTTCTTGTCGTTGCTCAACCTGCGGCAACTGTCCGTTAAGACCTGCTCGTTGTTATCGAGACGTTTGAGCAAATGGTAGGGAGTTTTATGAGTTGCCAGCTTATGGGAGCGTGCCAGGCGCTGTCCATAGCGCTCCATTTGGTCGACCGAAAACAGCTCAGCCTTGATGTTGCTGGCGGGAGGGGGTTCGGCCGTGGTCCGGTTATGCCGTAACGGCAACCGAGCCACTTTGGGATGCCGGCGCTGCTTCTTCAACCAATTGATAAGTATTTCTTTCACGCAAAAAGCTCCTTACATCTGACCCAAAGGACAGCGGGTTAATACCGTTGGGAGGCTGTGAACATCTTGATTTAACTATCGATTTGATATGACAAGATTTCACTGCGGCAGGAACATGACTTCTAAGTATAGTTCCGCCGCGCGCGCGTGGTTGTTTTTTAATCTTAAACTTCAGTTTTAATAAATAATTAGCGACGGAAGATATAGGTTAATTGACGCTATTTTTCCGCCCGTAAGGGTTGATTTACCGTATAATTCCCTACATAGCGTTTGGTTAATGAGGTGGCAGTGGAACAACTTTCGGGATTGCTGCGGCGGCTACGCCAGCAGCTTGGCCATGACTTTCCCCGTGAAGCCGGATTTCGGCAGCTAACGCTGGTGGTTCCCGGCCATTTAAGTGATTTGCTGCTAGAGTGGCTGGCAGCGCAGGTGCTGTTCCCTCAATTCTACTGGCGTCATCGCGAAGGGCGGCAGGAGGCGGCGGTGTGCGGCGCTTTGCGGCAGTTTTCACACCCTTCAATGGCGCAGGCATTCGTGAATGCCTATCCAGCAGCTCGTTTATGGGGGCTGACTGCCTTTGACGGTGACGCCCAGCTGTTTTTGCCGCGCCTGGAAATTCTCAACCGCCAAGGTAAGTGTGAACTGACGCTAAACCTGTTTTCTGAAGAGGCATTGAGTGATGACGCCCAAGCGGCGCTTGCCTGGCTTGAAAATCTGCTGGTAATCAAACCGATCGAGAATTTACAGGTGAAAGTGCTGTCGGTGCAGCATCAGCCGGAACGTTCCGGGTGGGAAATCATATTGCGCGATGCGCTGAAGGCGATAAATCTGCAGCTGATGGATAAGGTGGTCTTGGCGCGCAGCTCGGTGTTGACGCTGGAGAGTCCATTGTTTGCCCCTGCGATGATGGCCGCCAGCCGCAGGGTGAATCATCAATGCTACCACTTTATGCTGCGCTTTGATGCACATTCCGCATTTCTTGGCTCCAGCCCGGAAAGATTGTATCTGCGGGAGGGAAAACATTTGCTGACCGAAGCGTTGGCGGGGACGGTTGCCAACCATCCCGATGAGCGTCAAGCCCAGGCACTCGCCCAGTGGTTACTGCATGACAGCAAGAACCAACAGGAAAACCTGCTGGTGGTCGATGATATCTGCCAGCGTTTGCAAGGCGGTGCCAGAGCGGTCGATGTGTTGCCACCAGAAGTAGTGCGGTTGCGCAAGGTACAGCATCTGCGGCGGCGTATTGAAGGGCAACTGAACCAGAGTGATGATGCCGATTGCCTGCAACGGCTGCAACCGACGGCTGCGGTGGCTGGGCTGCCGCGCCAGGCCTCGCGTGAGTTTATCCGCCAGCATGAGCCTTTTTCTCGCGGTTGGTATGCCGGCTCTGCGGGTTATCTTTCTGCGGCACAGGCTGAGTTCTGCGTTGCGCTGCGTTCCTGCCAGATCGAGGATGCTCGGGTTGAGCTGTATGCCGGGGCAGGGATTGTGGCCGGTTCCGATCCGGAACAGGAGTGGCAAGAGATCGAAAACAAGGCGGCGGGCTTACGCACTCTGTTGCAGTCAGAACATTCTGGGTCGGTACATTGAGCAGGTCGATCTTCGTGTGTAAACTTGTTGTGTTTTATATGTTTCTTTTTTGTTCTCTTTCGGGGCGTTATTTGGCATGGGTGGGTCGAAATTGATTTATTGCAGGTCACCTGCCACAGGGAAATACGGCGTTTTTGCGCTGGCGCAAAAGCCGTAAAGATAATTACTTATATAATTCAGAGTTATGATCCCCGGTTCGCTACCTCGTTTGGGTAGGCTTCGGCGCGTAACCTCTGTTTACTACTGATGAGCGAAATATGTCGACAAGTGTTTTTAATCGCCGGTGGGCGGCGTTGTTGCTGGAAACGCTGGTCCGCCATGGAGTGCGGCATGTCTGTATCGCTCCGGGATCGCGCTCCACGCCTCTTACGTTGGCCGCTGCCGCGAACCGCGCTTTTGTCTGTCATACTCATTTCGATGAGCGGGGCCTGGGCCATTTAGCGCTCGGCCTGGCAAAGGCCACGCGTGAGCCCGTTGCGGTGATCGTCACCTCGGGTACCGCGGCAGCAAATCTTTATCCTGCCCTGATCGAAGCCGGGCTAACCGGCGAGCGGCTGGTATTTCTCACCGCAGATCGTCCGCCGGAGTTGATTAACTGCGGTGCCAATCAGGCGATCCGTCAAAACGGCCTCTACTCGAGCCACCCCACCTTGAACATCGATTTGCCACGCCCAAGCCCGGATATTCCGGCTCGCTGGCTAGTGTCTACCCTGGATAGCGCGATGGCGCGCCTACGGCAGGGAGCCCTGCATATCAACTGCCCGTTTGCGGAGCCGTTATATGGCGGAGATGAACAGCTGTATGAGCAGTGGTCGGCAGAGTTAGGGGACTGGTGGCAGGATACGCACCCTTGGCTGCATGAAATGGATCCCCATCAGGTTATTAAGCAGCCGGACTGGTTTTTCTGGCGGCAGAAGCGCGGCGTGATTATCGCTGGCAGGATGGGAGCGGAAGAGGGCGTGCAACTGGCTGAATGGGCGGGCATGCTCGGTTGGCCGCTGATCGGTGATGCCCTTTCACAAACGGGACAACCGCTGCCCTGTGCCGACTTATGGTTGGCAAATCCACAGGCTCGCGATCTGTTGGCTAGTGCGCAGTTGGTGGTGCAGTTTGGCAGCAGCCTGACGGGCAAACGCCTGCTGCAATGGCAGGAACGCTGCCAGCCGGAGGAGTTCTGGCTGATCGACGATCTGCCTGGGCGTCTCGATCCCGCGCATCATCGTGGTCGCCGTATTCGTTCTACCGTTGGCGAGTGGCTCGATCTGCATCCGGCACAACCTCGCTCACCTTGGGCTGGCGATCTGTCCGCGTTGGCGGATGATGCCCTCGATGGGACGTCGCAATACCTGGTTAACCGGTTTGGTGAGGCCCAACTGGCCCATCGCCTACCAGAACTGTTGCCGGAGAACGGCCAGTTGTTTCTCGGCAATAGCCTGATTGTGCGCCTGATCGATGCCTTAACCCAGTTGCCTGCTGGTTATCCGGTGTTCAGTAACCGCGGGGCCAGCGGTATCGACGGCTTAATCTCCACCGCGGCTGGGGTTCAGCGCGCCACAGCCAAGCCGACGTTGGCCGTGGTTGGCGATCTCTCCGCGCTATACGATTTGAACGCCCTGGCACTGTTGCGCCAATGTTCGGCGCCCACGGTGTTGATCGTGGTGAATAACAATGGCGGGCAGATTTTTTCACTGTTACCAACGCCGGAACTTGAGCGCCAGCGGTTTTACTGTATGCCGCAGGATGTGGAGTTCAGCCAGGCGGCAGCCATGTTCCAGCTTGATTATGCTTGCCCGGAAAACTGGGGGCAGTTGCAGCAGGCAGTGGAAAAAGCCTGGCGTCACAGCGGAGCCACGCTGATTGAGTTGCAGGTGCCGCCGAGCGATGGCGCAGAAACCTTGCAACATCTGGTACAAAAAATGGGGGCAAACTGATGCTGGCTTCCCGCGTGCTACAACAAGGCGAAAGCCAACGCCCATGGTTGATCTGGCTGCATGGTCTGCTAGGGAACAACAATGAGTGGCGGGTGATCGCCTCGCGTTGCGAACAGTGGCCCTCGCTGGCGATTGATTTACCCGGCCATGGCGATTCTGCCGATCAATCCTGCCTGGACTTTGCCGACGTCAGTAGGCAAATCACCGCCACGCTGCAGCAGCATAATATTGAGCGTTACTGGCTGGTGGGTTATTCACTCGGTGGGCGCATCGCTATGTACCATGCTTGCTGCGGAGAAGCGCAAGGGCTACAAGGTATTGTGATCGAAGGCGGTAATCCAGGGTTGGAGAACGAGGATTTACGTGCCCAGCGGCGTGTCCATGATGCCGCCTGGGCGAAGCGTTTCCGTACCGAACGGATCAAAACGGTATTGGCCGATTGGTATCTCCAACCGGTCTTTGCCAACCTCAGCCCGGTTCACCGCGAGGCGCTGATAGCTGCCCGTGCAGATAATCATGGCCCGGCCATTGCCGATATGCTGGAGGCGACGTCTCTCGGGCGGCAACCTTGGCTGGTGCCACAATTGCAACAGTTGGTACTGCCAGTGATGGTGTTATGCGGTGCTGACGATCACAAATTTCAGGCGTTGGCGCGTGATGCCGGTTTGCCATTGCAAACCGTGCCAGAAGCGGGTCATAACGCTCATCTGGCCAATCCGGCAGATTTTGCCGCCGCGCTCGATGCATTTCTTGCTAAAAAAGGAACCAAACATGCTGTATCCCAATGAAGAACAACTGTACGCCGCGATCGACTGGCAGGACTGCTCGGGTGATTTCGAAGACATCCTGTACCACAAGTCCAGCGATGGCATTGCCAAAATCACCATCAACCGCCCACAGGTGCGTAATGCCTTCCGCCCGCACACGGTGAAGGAAATGATCGAGGCGATGTCGAACGCGCGCTATGACGACGGCATTGGCACCATCATTCTTACCGGTGCCGGGGACAAAGCCTTCTGCTCCGGTGGCGATCAGAAAGTGCGTGGTGACTACGGCGGCTATCGTGATGACAGCGGTGTACACCACCTGAACGTGCTGGACTTCCAACGCCAGATCCGCACCTGCCCTAAACCCGTGGTAGCGATGGTTGCCGGGTATTCCATCGGCGGCGGCCACGTGCTGCATATGATGTGCGATCTGACCATTGCGGCCGATAACGCCATATTTGGCCAGACAGGGCCGAAAGTCGGTTCCTTTGACGGCGGCTGGGGTGCTTCCTACATGGCGCGTATCGTAGGCCAGAAGAAAGCCCGTGAGATCTGGTTCCTGTGCCGCCAATACGACGCCGCTGCGGCGCTGGATATGGGCCTGGTGAATACCGTGGTGCCGTTGGCCGATCTGGAAAAAGAGACTGTGCGCTGGTGCCGTGAGATGTTGCAGAACAGCCCAATGGCCCTACGCTGCCTGAAAGCTGCACTGAACGCCGACTGTGATGGACAGGCCGGGCTGCAAGAGCTGGCGGGTAACGCCACCATGTTGTTCTATATGACCGATGAAGGTCAGGAAGGGCGCAACGCATTTATCGAAAAACGCCAGCCTGACTTCAGCAAATTCAAGCGTAACCCGTAATGACGGCACTAACCCGTGTTGCTGCGATCTATCGCTATAGCCTGCCGATGGAGGCGGGCGTGGTGCTGCGCAACCAGCGGCTGAAAACTCGAGATGGCTTGCTGATCCACCTGCAACAGGATGGACAGCAGGGATGGGGGGAAATTGCCCCCTTACCGGAGTTCAGCCAGGAGACGCTCGACCAGGCGCAGCAGGCTACCTTGGCCTGGCTGCAGGTTTGGGCTGCGGGTGAACTGCCTGCGGAAAGCGAGTTGCCGTCGGTGGCTTTCGGTACCAGCTGTGCCCTCGCAGAACTCGCCGGGCAATTGCCAACCCAGGCCGATTACCGCAAGGCACCTCTGTGCACTGGCGATCCGGACGAGCTGTTCGACCTGTTGGCCGCGCTGCCGGGGGATAAAGTGGCCAAGGTTAAGGTGGGGATGTATGAGGCGGTGCGGGATGGAATGGTCGTCAATGTCTTGTTGGAAGCCTTGCCTGACCTCAAGCTACGCCTGGATGCCAACCGCAGTTGGAGCCGGGCCAAGGCGGACGGTTTTGCCAAATACGTTAACCCAGCGTGGCGCGATCGCATTGCGTTTCTCGAAGAGCCCTGCAAAACCCGTGATGAATCCCGTGAGTTTGCCCTGGCAACCGGGATTGCCATCGCCTGGGATGAAAGCGTGCGTGAAGTCGATTTTGTCGTGCAGGCGGAGCCGGGCGTGGCAGCGATTGTGATCAAGCCGACCTTGGTGGGTAGCCTGGCACGCTGCCGTGAACTGGTCATGCAGGCGCATCAGGCCGGATTGGTGGCGGTGATCAGTTCCAGCATTGAGTCCAGCCTGGGGTTGACGCAGCTGGCGCGCATCGCGCATTGGCTGACGCCGCAAACGGTGCCAGGTTTGGATACGTTGAACCTGATGCAGGTCCAGTTGATACGCAACTGGCCAGAGAGCACCTTGCCGCTATTGGGCATTGATACCTTGGAGTGTGTATGGCGCAGTTGAGTGATTGGCCGTGGCGGCATTGGGCCAAACAGCGCCCGCAGGCGACCGCGGTGATCTTTGAACAACAGCCGGTCAGTTGGCTGATGTTACAGCGGCAGGTAGAAGTGCTGGCTGCCGACTTTCAGCGCCAGGGCGTGTTACCTGGTAGCGGTGTGCTGCTGTGTGGGAAAAACAGCTATCCGCTGCTGTTGGCCTATCTGGCGCTCTTGCAGTGTGGTGCGCGCCTGCTGCCGCTCAATCCGACGCTGCCTGTGCCGATGCTGGCGGCTTTGCTGCCGGATCTGGATATCGACTTTGCTTTCAGCCCGGATGGCTTGCCTGAGTTGCCCCCTGGTGCGATCGTCTTGTCGCCGCCGGGCGTTGATGAGTGCCACTTGCAACTGTTGCCGTGGGATGAACAAAGACTGGCGACGTTGACGCTGACTTCCGGCTCCAGCGGCTTGCCAAAAGCCGCCGCCCATAGCTATGCCGGCCACCTTGCCAGTGCTGATGGCGTGTTGCAACTGCTGGAGTTTCAGCCGCAGGATAGCTGGCTGCTCTCGCTGCCGCTGTTTCACGTGTCTGGTCAGGGCATTATCTGGCGCTGGCTGGCGGTGGGTGCACAGCTTGTGGTGCGTGAAATGCAACCCTTGGCCGATGCGCTGGCGGGATGCACCCATGCTTCGCTGGTGCCAACTCAACTTTGGCGTTTGCTGTCTGAACCGATGGCCAAACATGCGCTAAAAGAAGTATTGCTCGGTGGAGCGATGATCCCGGTGTCACTCACCCAGCAAGCCGAGGCGGTAGGGATCCACTGTTGGTGCGGCTATGGTTTGACGGAGCTGGCTTCAACGGTTTGCGCCAAGCGTGCCGACGAGCTGCCCGGCGTTGGGGCACCTTTACCAGGACGTGAAATACGCCTGGTGGATCAGGAAGTCTGGATCCGCTCCACCAGCCTGGCGCTGGGATATTGGCTGCGGGGCCAGCTAGTGCCCATTACCGACGATCAAGGATGGTTCCATACCCGCGATCGTGGCGCGATGGAGCAGGGTGAACTGCGTATTATTGGCCGGCTGGATAACCTGTTCTTCAGCGGCGGGGAAGGCGTTCAGCCGGAAGATGTGGAACGTGTTTTTGCCGCGCACCCTCAGGTGTTGCAGGTGTTTATTGTGCCGATTGACGACGCGGAGTTTGGCCAACGGCCGGTAGCGGTGGTCGATCTGGAAGGCGAGTTGACGCTGGAAGGGTTAATGCTCTGGGCGCAGGACCGGCTGGCGAACTTCCAGCGGCCAATTGCCGCATTGGCGTTGCCCGACGAGCTAAAAAACGGCGGCATCAAGATTTCGCGCCGTCGTCTACAACAGTGGGCGAGTAGCCAACTGCAAGCATAACCTGTTGCGTTGCGAAAAAGGCCGCCCGAGGGCGGCCTTGCTATTGGTGTAAAAAATTATTTCAGGCCCAAGGCCTTGGCTACGCCGTTACCGTAATCGGGATGTACTTTGGTGAACAACTCAACCTGACGACGTTGGATCTGTTCTGGCACCTGCGACAGCTCACCGGCGATACGGGTGAACATACGTTGGTGCTCCTCAGCACTCAGCAGATTGAACAGCGCGCGTGGTTGGCTGTAGTAATCGTCGTCTTCACGATGATTCCAGTGATCGGCGGCACCTTCGATGCTCAATGGCGGTTCGCTGAAATCTGGCTGCTCCTGGAACACCCCAAAGCTGTTTGGCTCATAGGTTGCGCCGTTGCCGCTGTTACCATCCACCCGCATAGCCCCATCGCGATGATAGTTATGGAACGGACATTTGGCACCGTTGACCGGGATTTGGTGATGGTTGACGCCCAGGCGGTAGCGGTGCGCATCGCCATAGGAGAACAGACGGCCCTGCAACATTTTATCCGGTGAGAAGCTGACGCCAGGCACCACGTTAGCCGGGTTCATGGCCACTTGTTCTACTTCGGAGAAGTAGTTATCCGGGTTGCGGTTCAGCTCGAAGAAACCGACATCGATCAGCGGGTAGTCGCCGTGCGGCCAGACTTTGGTCAGGTCGAATGGGTTATACGGGGTTTGTGACGCTTCATGCTCTGGCATGATCTGGATTTGCAGTTTCCAGCGCGGGAAGTCACCGTTCTTGATGGAATCGAACAGATCGCGCTGCGAGCTTTCACGATCTTTGGCGATGATGGCTTCTGCTTCATCGTCCATAAGGTTTTCGATGCCTTGCTCACAGCGGAAGTGGAATTTGACCCAGAAACGCTCATTATTGGCATTGATAAAGCTGAAGGTGTGGCTGCCAAAGCCGTGCATATGACGGTAGGATTTAGGCAGGCCACGGTCGCTGAAGTCGATGGTCAACTGGTGCAGTGATTCAGGCAGATGGGAGAAGAAGTCCCATTTATATACCGGATTGCGTAGGTTGGTGTGCGGATCGCGTTTTACCACGTGGTTCAGATCAGGGAATTTCAGTGGATCGCGCAGGTAGAACACCGGAGTATCGTTACCTACCAGATCCCAGTTACCTTCTTCGGTATAGAACTTCATGGCAAAGCCGCGGATATCACGTTCGGCGTCGGCAGCCCCGCGCTCACCGGCAACGGTAGAAAAGCGGACGAACATCTCGGTTTGCTTTCCAATCTCAGAGAAGATTTTTGCTCGGGTGTACTTGGTTATATCGTGGGTGACGGTAAAGGTGCCGTAAGCTCCGGACCCTTTGGCATGCATACGACGCTCTGGGATCACTTCGCGGTCAAAGTGGGCCAGTTTTTCCAGGAACCAAACGTCTTGAAGTAGCATCGGGCCGCGCTTACCGGCGGTGATCACGTTATTATTATCAACAACGGGTGCGCCAGCCGCGGTAGTTAATCCTTTCTTGCTCATCAATTGCTCCTTACTGTGTTGCAGTTAAGTTGATAACTCAGTTTCGGGTGCTGCAGATCTTCATCATATTAACTAATGAAAAGGCCAGCTCTGCTGACCTCCATCAAAGGCACTACTAGTTGTAGACTTATTCTCAGTCCTCGGCAAATAGGCAGCGCTTATCGTTGTAATTTTGGGGTAACTGATTGGCGTTTGTTTACAGTTTATTGAAAAATTAACGGCTTATTGCTTTAAATTAGCCGGAAATTGATGACAATTCAGTTACACTTACCGCGGATTTTTTCCGGTGCCAAACATCATCACTCCTTGATGATGAAGAATGAAAAGGATCAATAATGAACAAAACTTTAGTCGCGTGCGCAGCAGGTTTGCTGTTTGTGGCTGGCTCTGCCAATGCGATCAGCGTGAGCGGTGAGGCAGGGGAACATTACACTAACCTGGGTGTCGGCTTAGGGGGAACAACGGCGGGCCTGGGGATCAGCGGCAACTGGATCCGTAGCGATCATGATGGTGACATCGGGAGCCTGGGACTGAGCTTCGGCCTGCCGGTTGGACCGTTGACGGCCACCGTGGGTGGCAAGGCCATTTATCTTAGCCCGAAAGATGGCAAAGATGGTGGGGCATTGGCCTTGGGAGGTGGTCTGCAGTGGGACCTCAACCGCTATCTCAGCCTGTATGGTGAAGGCTATTTTGCGCCGGAGTCTTTGACCAGTGGGGCAAAAGCCTACAACGAAGCTAATGGCGGGGTGCGTTTGAACGTGCGTCCGTTCAATGTGGATGTCGGTTATCGTTACATCAATATCGAAGGTAAAGACGGCAACCGCGACAACGCGATAGCCGATGGCCCTTATATCGGTGTGGGCGTGGGCTTCTAATCCTGCCCGCTATTAAATGGGCGCCGCATACGCGGCGCCCATTTTTTTCTATCAGCCAATGGCCGGTAACAGGCCGCTGGCGATGCTGATCTGAATGGCAATCACCGCCAACCCACAGACAAACACCAACGCCAACGCTGGCGTTCCGCCCCAGACTCGATAGCTGGCCTGATGCCGCCGCCGAGTTTTCCAGACCAGTAATGAAGGCAGCAAAAGGGCAAGTACGGATAGCGCAATTGCCGCAAACCCAAGTGCCAGCACAAAACCGCGTGGATAGAACAGTGCGAATGCCAATGGCGGCAGGAAGGTGATGGCCCCGGTCTGCAAACGGCCCCGCACGTTATCCTGGCGTTTGAACAGATCGGCCAGGAAGTCGAACAATCCGAGTGAAACCCCCAGGAACGAGGTTGCCAGCGCCAAATCGGCAAACAGGTGCACCGCCAGCTCGACATGAGGCGACGCAACCACGTCACGCACCGCTTGCAGTAAACCGTTCAGCCCGGCCTGTTGTGCCAGAATGCCGACAAAGGTGGTGGAACTGATGCTGCCCAGCGTCGCCAACTGCCAGAAGATATAAGCCACTAACGGGATGGCACTGCCGATGATAAAGATCCAACGCAGCTTGCGGATGTTACCGCCCATATAGTTGACGATACTGGGTACGCTGCCGTGGAAACCAAACGAAGTGAAGATCACCGGGATGGCCGAGAGCGCCAGCCCTTGTTCCAGCGGGAGCGTCAGCAGGTTGGTTTGCTGGATATGCGGCATCATCAGGCCAAGCATGACGATCAGGAAAATCGACTTGGCGGTAAACAGAATACGGTTGAACAGATCCACCGAATGGGTGCCGATGCAGACGATCCCCCCGGCGACCAAGGTGAATAGCAGCACGCCGAGGTAAGTCGGGAAGTCCTGAGAAGTCCACTGGCTGATGCTGACAGCCAGCAGTTCGCCAGCGCCGCTGATATAGGCTGCGGTCAGCGCATACATCAAGAACATCATGCTGAAACTGGTAAGCCACTGGCCACCGCCGCCCAGATAACGTTTGGCCAGCGTTCCCAGACCGGTGTCCGCCTGCTCATGCTGATAAACTTCGACCAGCAACAGCGCGGTATAGCACATTAATAACCACAGCCCGACCAGCAGTGCCAGCGTTACGCCAAAACCTACACCTGCTGCCGCCAGGGGCATAGCCAGCATCCCTGCACCAATGGTGGTGCCTGCCACGATAAAAACACTGCCCAGCGTGCGATTCTTCACGTTTTTCTCTGCTATTGGATGATTTAGGGGCGTTTTCGGGACCCTATTTTTAGTGCGGCAGAATAGTTGATTGCCGATTTTGTGTCAAACCGGCGTTACGTATGGTGTACGCTTAAATTTACAGTCAGGAGTGAGGTCAGAGGGAAAATAAAAAATGCCTTTAAACAACAATATCGTTCCGTACGTAGTGAAAAGTTGTTAACAGGCTTCTATAGTGGAGGGATCTGAACATAAGGGAGAGATCAATGTTAAGAGTGGAGATGCTCAGCACCGGTGATGAAGTGCTACATGGGCAAATTATTGATACCAACGCCGCCTGGCTGGCAGATTACCTGTTCCAGCAAGGTTTACCGATGAGCGGGCGTGAAACGGTGGGGGATAGCCTCTCCTCTCTGATCGAAATCCTGCAGGAGCGTAGCCACATTGCCGACGTGTTGATCGTCAACGGCGGTCTGGGCCCAACCAGCGACGATCTCAGCGCGTTGGCTGCAGCAAAGGCTTGTGATACCGAGCTGGTCGAACATCCCGAATGGATCGCCCGTATGGAAGCCTACTTTGCGGAGCGCGGCCGTCCGATGGCGGCTTCCAACCGTAAACAGGCACAGATCCCGGCTAATGCGGAAATGCTGGATAACCGTGTAGGTACCGCCTGCGGCTTTGCCTTAACGCTGAATAAGTGCCGTATGTTCTTTACGCCGGGTGTGCCTTCCGAATTTAAAGTGATGGTAGAAGAGCAGATCCTGCCACGCCTGCGCCAAGGCTTTACCTTACCTGAGCCGCCGTTGTGCCTCCGTCTTACCACCTTCGGGACTTCGGAAAGCGACTTGGCTGCTGAACTGGATGGCATGCCTTTGCCGCCGGGCGTCGTACTGGGCTATCGCTCTTCCAGCCCGATTATTGAACTGAAGTTGACTGGCCCACAGGCTCAGCGTGCCGCGATGGAACAAGCCTGGCAGCGAGTGAGGCAGGTTGCGGGTGACAATACGATTTTTGAAGGTACGGCTGGGCTACCGGCAGAGCTAACGCAACGCTTACAGCAGCAGAACTTGACGTTGGCACTGAGCGAGCAATTTACCGCCGGGCTAATCAATTTGCAGTTGCAGAGCGAAGCAGCCCCGCTGGCCGGTGGCGAACTGTTACCCGCACATTGCTCCGAGACCCTGGCAACAGTGCTGGCGCGTGCTCAGTCTTTGGCTCAGCTCACCGGCGCGCAGTTAGCGTTGGCCGTCAGCGCCATGGCAGGGGATCGTGTCAGCGTTGCCTTGTATACGCCAAAAGGGGGTGTTGGTCAGACAGTGAGCTATCGTGCATCACGTCATGGCCTACGTTTACGCCAGGAGTCGGTCGCGATGCTGGCGCTTGATATGCTGCGCCGTTGGCTGAATGGCGGCCAGGTTTGCGGCAAAAACGGCTGGCTGGAAATTGTGGAAATTATCGAGTAGAAACTCGTTCATGGCGGTGAGATATTCCTTATAGATCATAATAATATAAGGGGTATTCGCTGTGGTATTGGGTTGTTACACGCTTTGCGGGTGTTTGAGACTCTTCGTCTTGGGCATTGATATCCATCGCCTTTCAAGCTGCAGCGTTGTTGGCTGCGGGTGTTCACCCCAGTCACTTACTAAGCGTAAGCTCCTGGGGATTCATACCCTTGCCGCCCAGCTGCAACTTGAAATTGTTAGGGTATTCAGTGTTCGATGATTATTTTATTGAGTTAGATTTCCAGCTCGATATCCATGGCGGGCATGCAGCAGCAGGGCAGGATCTCGCCGTGATTGATAAATGCCAACGGCTGCTGGTGGTAAGCGACCTCACCCTTCAGTAATTTCACTCGGCAGGCTCCGCAATAGCCGGAGCGGCATTGGTATTCCACCTCCACCTCATGCAGTTCCAGCACGTCGAGCAGGCATTTCTCACCTTCTGGGCAGGAGAGCTGCGTACCGGTGGCACGCAGCGTGATGGTTGGTGCAGCCACTTACAGCTCGAAATCACTCAGGTCGTCGGCGTTGACTTCAGAGTCAATCTGGCCGACCAGGTAAGAGCTGACTTCCACTTCCTGCGGAGCCACCTGCACGTTATCCGACACCAGCCAGGCGTTGATCCACGGGATTGGGTTGGAGCGAGTCGGGAACGGTGAACCCAGGCCGACGGCCTGCATGCGGATATTGGTAATGTATTCCACGTACTGGCACAGGATGTCTTTGTTCAGGCCAATCATGGAGCCGTCGCGGAACAGATATTCGGCCCACTCTTTCTCTTGTTGTGCCGCCAGGACGAACAGGTCATAGCACTGTTGCTGGCATTCCACGGCGATTTCAGCCATCTCTGGGTCATCAGCGCCTGAGCGCATCAGGTTCAGGATATGTTGCGTACCGGTCAGGTGCAGGGCTTCGTCGCGAGCGATCAGCTTGATGATTTTGGCATTGCCTTCCATCAGCTCACGCTCGGCGAAAGCAAACGAACAGGCGAAGCTAACGTAGAAACGAATGGCCTCCAGCGCGTTGACGCTCATCAGGCACAGATACAGCTGCTTTTTGATGGCGCGCAGGTTAACGGTCACCGTTTTACCATTGACCTGATGTGTGCCTTCACCCAGCAGATGATAGTAGCTGGTCATTTCGATCAGATCGTCGTAGTAGCCGGAGATATCTTTTGCCCGCTTGAGGATCTCCTCGTTGGTGACGATATCGTCGAACACTACCGACGGATCGTTAACGATGTTACGAATGATATGGGTGTAAGAGCGCGAATGAATGGTCTCTGAGAATGACCAGGTTTCGATCCAGGTTTCCAGCTCCGGAATGGAGATCAGCGGCAGAAACGCCACGTTAGGGCTACGGCCCTGGATGGAATCCAGCAAGGTCTGATACTTCAGGTTGCTGATGAAGATGTGCTTCTCGTGTTCCGGCAGCGCTTGATAGTCGATACGATCGCGCGCGACGTCAACCTCTTCCGGACGCCAGAAGAAGGAGAGCTGCTTTTCGATCAGCTTTTCAAAGATTTCATGTTTTTGCTGGTCGAAACGCGCCACGTTGACCGACTGGCCGAAGAACATCGGCTCAAGCAACTGGTTGTTTTTGTTTTGAGAAAAAGTAGTGTAAGCCATGAGCTTGGATCCATTAGTACCGAGCTGAAAAGTAAAGGGGCCGGAAGAGTTCCGGCCCGCTGTGTCAAACGTTAGATCTTGCAGGCGCCGCCTTCACAGTCGTCATCGCCGCCCTGAGCAGGCTGCATGTCTTCCTGGATATCATCTGCACCGTCGCGGGTGTTCTGATAATACAGCGTTTTGACACCGAACTTGTAGGTGGTGAGCAGATCTTTCAACAACTGCTTCATCGGCACCTTGCCTCCCGGGAAACGGGTTGGGTCATAGTTGGTGTTCGCCGAGATCGACTGATCGATAAATTTCTGCATCAGGCCAACCAGTTGTAGGTAACCGTCGTTATTCGGTAATTCCCACAGCAGTTCGTAGTCATTTTTCAGACGCTCATACTCAGGAACGACCTGGCGCAGAATACCGTCTTTGGACGCTTTGATACTGATGTGGCCGCGTGGTGGCTCAATACCGTTGGTGGCATTGGAGATCTGCGACGAGGTTTCCGACGGCATCAAGGCAGACAGCGTTGAGTTGCGCAGGCCGGTCTCTTTGATCTCTTTACGCAGGCTTTCCCAGTCGTAATGCAGCGGTTCGCTACAGATCGCGTCTAAATCTTTCTTGTAAGTATCGATTGGCAAGATGCCTTGCGCATAGGTGGTTTCATTGAACCACGGGCAAGCCCCTTGCTCCTGAGCCAGACGGTTCGAGGCTTTCAGCAGGTAGTACTGGATCGCTTCGAATGTTCTGTGGGTCAGGTTATTGGCGCTGCCGTCGGAATAGCGTACGCCGTTCTTCGCCAGGTAATAGGCGAAGTTGATCACACCGATACCCAGGGTACGGCGGCCCATCGCGCCACGGTGAGCGGCTTTGATCGGGTAATCCTGATAATCCAGCAGGGCGTCGAGTGCACGTACGGCCAGCGTAGCCAGCTCTTCCAGATCGTCCAGGCTCTCAATCGCGCCCAGGTTAAATGCAGACAGCGTACACAGCGCGATTTCGCCGTTTTCGTCGTTAACATCATCCAGCGGTTTGGTCGGCAGAGCGATTTCCAGGCACAGGTTTGACTGGCGTACCGGGGCGATCTGCGGATCGAACGGGCTGTGTGTGTTGCAGTGGTCGACGTTCTGGATGTAGATACGGCCAGTAGAAGCACGTTCCTGCATCATCAGTGAGAACAGCTCTACCGCTCTCACTCGCTGCTGACGAATGCTGTTGTCTTTCTCATACAGGGTGTACAGACGCTCGAACTCGTCCTGATCGGCGAAGAACGCGTCGTACAGCCCTGGGACGTCAGACGGGCTGAACAGGGTGATGTCTTCATTCTTGATCAGGCGCTGATACATCAGGCGGTTGAGCTGCACACCGTAGTCCATGTGACGGACGCGGTTGCCTTCAACCCCACGGTTGTTTTTCAGCACCAGCAGGCTTTCCACTTCCAGATGCCACATTGGGTAGAACAGCGTTGCTGCACCACCACGTACGCCGCCCTGAGAGCAGGATTTTACCGCGGTCTGGAAGTGCTTGTAGAACGGGATACAGCCTGTGTGGAAGGCTTCACCGCCACGAATTGGGCTACCCAACGCACGGATGCGGCCAGCATTGATACCGATACCGGCACGCTGTGAAACGTATTTCACGATGGCACTGGAGGTGGCGTTAATGGAATCCAGGCTGTCACCACACTCGATCAGCACGCAAGAGCTGAATTGGCGTGTTGGGGTGCGCACGCCAGACATGATTGGCGTAGGCAGTGAAATCTTGAAGGTGGAGATCGCGTCATAGAAACGTTTTACGTAGTCCAGACGGGTGGCGCGCGGGTAGTTGGAGAACAGGCACGCGGCTACCAGGATATACAGGAACTGGGCGCTCTCGTAAATCTCGCCGCTGACGCGGTTCTGTACCAGATATTTCCCTTCCAACTGCTTCACGGCAGCGTAGGAGAAGTTCATATCACGCCAGTGATCGATAAAGGAGTCCATCTGCTCGAACTCTTCAGTGGTGTAGTCTTCCAGCAGATGTTTATCGTATTTGCCCATCTCCACCATGCGTGCGACGTGGTCGAGCAGCTTCGGTGGCTCAAACTGGCCGTAAGCTTTTTTACGCAGATGGAAGATGGCGAGGCGAGCGGCCAAATACTGATAGTCCGGTGCGTCACGGGAGATCAGATCGGCTGCGGCCTTGATAATTGTTTCATGAATATCGGCGGTTTTGATGCCGTCATAAAACTGAATATGTGAACGTAACTCTACTTGAGAGACCGAGACGTTGTTTAAACCTTCCGCGGCCCAGTCTATGACTCGGTGGATTTTGTCGAGGTTGATGCGCTCTTTACTGCCATCGCGTTTAGTTACAAGTAGGCTTTGGTTCATTTTTACCTGTCCGTGAGATTCCCCTAAGCAGAAAGTGTAGTCGCTCTGCTCAGTATGTAAACACTATATATAGGGGGTGTATGTCGGTGAGGTAACAAGATAGTGATAAAATGGTGGGTTTGCAAGTGAACAAAACCTGCCGTTCTTGTGGATAACTTGGGGGTGAAATGTTACCAATTGTTCCTAGTGCGCGCCCTATCTGGGGTGGCAAGGTTGTCAATAAGCGCGATGAGATTTTGCTGATTTTGTGAAAACCCCGATCGTTTGCCGCTTTATTAAACGTTAGAAAAAAACCGCATATTGATCTGCTTTTATATTCTTAAAAACGGTTTAGATCGGCTTTTTTGATCGAAAACGGATAAATAGGTATTTATCTTATATGCTTAGTCGCACCGGCGGCGGAAACATAGCCCCCGGTACGTTTTGGCAGTTTCAACCCTGGTGCTGGGTGTGCACCATGTAGTTCACATCAACGTTGCGGCCCAGCTTGAAATGGTCGGTGATCGGGTTGTAATGCAGACCGATGATATGTTTTTCACGCAGCTCGGTGCCGTCGACCCAACCGATCAGTTCAGAAGGGCGGATGAACTTCTTATGATCATGGGTGCCCTGTGGCACCATCTTGAGCACGTATTCAGCGCCGATGACCGCCATCAACCAGGCTTTGGTATTGCGGTTGATGGTGGAGAAGAACACGTGGCCGCCCGGTTTGACCAGATGTGCACAGGCCCGCACGACGGAGGCCGGATCCGGGACGTGCTCAAGCATCTCCATGCAGGTAACGATGTCATACTGTTGCGGATGAGCTTGCGCATGGCTTTCTACCGTTTCTTGCACGTAGGTCACCTGCATACCGCTTTCCAGCGCATGCAGTCGCGCCACCTGGAGCGGTTCTGCCCCCATATCCAGCCCGGTCACCAACGCACCTTCACGTGCCATGCTCTCTGCCAGAATGCCGCCGCCGCAGCCAACGTCGAGCACTTGTTTGTCAAAAATGCCTCCTGCGCGCTGCATGATATAATTCAGACGCAGCGGATTGATCCGATGCAGCGGCTTGAACTCACCTTCCAGATCCCACCAGCGCGAGGCGACAGCTTCAAATTTGGCGATTTCCTGGTGATCAACGTTTGGCGCGTGACGGGATGATTCAGCATTCATGGGCGTTATTAGCTCCTGGTTCTCTTATGGTGCAGATTATACATGTTCCGGCACGCTTGGCGCAGCGCTGTTGTTATCAAGGCAATTGTTATCGAGGCAATTTTCGCCCGCAGGGCAGCACATTTCAGCGAAACCGCGCCGGTAATTTCCCCGTAAAGCGCGCTTTGTGATATAGTTTTACACCTTTGGCACTACGCCAAGGCAGATGAATCATTCAGTATGAGGGATAGCAGCTCCATGAGCGACCTTGCCAGAGAAATCACACCGGTAAATATCGAAGAAGAGCTGAAAAGCTCGTATCTGGATTACGCGATGTCCGTTATTGTCGGCCGTGCGTTGCCAGATGTTCGTGATGGACTGAAGCCGGTGCACCGCCGCGTTCTGTACGCGATGAATGTACTGGGTAACGACTGGAATAAACCATACAAGAAATCGGCCCGTGTCGTTGGGGACGTGATCGGTAAGTATCACCCGCATGGTGACAGCGCGGTGTATGACACGATCGTCCGTATGGCCCAACCGTTTTCGTTGCGTTACATGTTGGTGGACGGCCAGGGTAACTTCGGTTCTGTGGACGGCGACTCCGCCGCAGCAATGCGTTATACCGAAGTTCGCATGTCGAAAATCGCCCACGAACTGCTGGCGGATCTGGAAAAAGAGACCGTCGACTTCGTGCCAAACTATGACGGTACCGAGCAGATCCCGGCCGTTATGCCAACCAAGATCCCGAACCTGCTGGTGAACGGCTCGTCTGGTATCGCCGTGGGCATGGCGACTAACATTCCGCCGCATAACCTGTCTGAAGTTATTAATGGCTGTCTGGCCTATATCGAGGATGAAAACATCAGCATTGAAGGGCTGATGGAACACATCCCAGGCCCGGACTTCCCGACGGCGGCAATTATCAATGGCCGTCGTGGTATTGAAGAAGCCTACCGTACTGGCCGTGGCAAAGTATATCTCCGCGCCCGTGCCGAGGTAGAGGCGGACGCTAAAACCGGCCGCGAAACCATCATCGTGCATGAAATTCCTTATCAGGTGAACAAAGCGCGCCTGATCGAGAAAATTGCCGAGCTGGTGAAAGAGAAACGCGTTGAAGGCATCAGCGCGCTGCGTGACGAGTCTGATAAAGACGGCATGCGCATCGTGATTGAAGTCAAACGTGACGCTGTGGGTGAAGTGGTGCTAAATAACCTGTATTCGCTGACTCAGCTACAGGTAACCTTCGGTATCAACATGGTGGCACTGCATCAGGGCCAGCCAAAGTTGCTGAACCTGAAAGATATTCTGCGTGCATTTGTGCGCCACCGCCGTGAAGTGGTGACCCGCCGTACCATTTTCGAACTGCGTAAAGCCCGCGACCGTGCCCATATCCTGGAAGCGTTAGCCATTGCGTTGGCCAACATCGACCCGATCATCGAACTGATCCGTCGCGCGCCGACTCCGGCAGAAGCGAAGATTGCGTTAATCGCGCAACCTTGGGATCTGGGTAACGTCGGGGCGATGCTGGAACGTGCCGGTGACAACGCTGCACGCCCAGAGTGGCTGGAGCCAGAGTTCGGTATCCGTGACGGTAAATATTACCTGACCGAGCAACAGGCCCAGGCGATCCTGGATCTGCGCTTGCAGAAACTGACCGGCCTGGAGCACGAGAAGCTGCTGGACGAGTATAAAGAGCTGCTGAACATCATCGCTGAGCTGATCTTTATTCTGGAAAACCCAGACCGCTTGATGGAAGTCATCCGTGAAGAACTGGTGGCCATGCGCGATCAGTTCGGTGACGCACGCCGTACCGAAATTACCGCCAATACGTCTGATATCAACATCGAAGACCTGATCAACCAGGAAGATGTGGTCGTGACATTGTCGCATCAGGGCTACGTGAAGTATCAGCCTCTGACCGACTATGAAGCGCAGCGTCGCGGTGGTAAAGGCAAGTCAGCCGCCCGCATTAAAGAAGAAGACTTTATCGATCGTTTGCTGGTGGCCAACACTCACGACACGATCCTGTGCTTCTCCAGCCGTGGTCGCCTGTACTGGATGAAGGTGTATCAACTGCCGGAAGCCAGTCGTGGTGCCCGTGGACGACCAATCGTCAACCTGTTGCCGCTGGAAGCCAACGAACGTATCACCGCCATTCTACCGGTACGTGAATACGAAGAAGGCCGCCATGTGTTCATGGCTACCGCTAGCGGTACCGTGAAGAAAACCGCATTGACCGAGTTCAGCCGCCCACGCAGCGCTGGCATCATCGCCGTTAACCTCAACGAGGGTGACGAGCTGATCGGTGTAGACCTGACCGACGGCAGCAACGAAGTGATGCTGTTCTCTGCCAACGGTAAAGTGGTGCGCTTCCCAGAAGGGCAGGTGCGCTCAATGGGTCGTACCGCTACCGGCGTTCGCGGTATCAATCTCGGCGAAGGCGATCGTGTAGTTTCGCTGATTGTTCCACGCGGTGAAGGCGATATCCTGACTGTGACGCAGAACGGCTACGGCAAGCGTACTGCGGTAACGGAATATCCGACCAAATCGCGTGCGACCCAGGGGGTTATCTCCATCAAGGTCAGCGAGCGTAATGGCCAGGTTGTTGGGGCTGTGCAGGTAGAAACTACCGACCAAATCATGATGATCACCGATGCAGGCACGCTGGTACGTACCCGTGTCGCGGAAGTCAGCGTGGTTGGCCGTAACACCCAGGGTGTTACCCTGATCCGTACTGCGGAAGACGAGAACGTCGTCGGCCTGCAGCGCGTCGCTGAACCGGTTGAAGATGAAGAGCTTGATAGCCTTGAACCGGGCGCGGAAGAAGCGGAAGAAGATACCACACCACTCGATGAGGGTGATGAGGATACCGGCGCCGTAGACGATGTGGATGACGAGAACGCCTAAATAACACGGCCTTGGCCGTATAATCTGGGTGGATCAAAAAGGGCTTGGCAGCGATGCTAGGCCCTTTTTCAGTTGTATGGTTTAATTACTGTAATCACTTGTCGATGCTGCACGGGATCGTTGTTTTGCTATGATTATGCTCGTTACCCCTTACTCTGGCATGGTACCTGCTTGAAATACTTAGCCTCTTTCCGTACCACGTTAAAAATTTCCCGCTATCTGTTTCGGGTGCTGGCGTTCATGCTGTGGTCGCTGGGTGCGCTGCTGACCACGTTTTATATCCTGGATATCGTGCATGAGAAAGAATCCGATATCAGGCAGGAATATAATCTCAACTTTGACCAGGCCCAGGGCTACATTCGCCACTCGGCGGATATCATCCGCGACATCAAATACATGGCGGAAAACCGCCTCAACGGCACGGTAGGGAGCCTCGAGCTGTTCACCGGCATGATGAATGGCAAAGACAGCCAGCCGGAGATGAAACCGCTGTACCCGGAATCCAACTGTGCGCTGAATTCCAACTACCGTGACTCGATCACCTCGTTAAACAGTCTGATCCAATACTGGAAAGAAAACTTTGTCGCGGCCTATGATTTGAACCGGGTGTTTTTTATCGGCAGTGACAGCCTGTGCATGACGGAATTCGGTAGCAGCAACGGTATCACCGATCGGCAAAACGTGCTCAAGGCGCTCCATGAGCGCATCCTTAAATACCGTAACGCCGCCAACAGCGCGGAGAAAGACAATAACCTTTACTGGATCAGCCCCAGCCAGCAGCGGCCTGATGTAGGTTATCTGTATGTGATGACGCCGGTCTATGTCGGCAATAAGCTGGAAGCGCTGCTGGGGATTGAACAGACGATCCGCCTGGAGGACTTTGTCTCCACCAGCAACTTACCGGTGGGGGTTAATCTGCTGGATGAGAACAACGAATCGGTGCTGCGACTGGCCAATGGCGATCGCTACGCCTCTTCGCTCAATGTTTATCCGCAGGAACACACCTATTTTGGCTATGTCGACAGTTACCAGGATCTAATCATGAAGAAGGCGCTGCCTCCTTCGTCGCTCAGCATCGTGTATTCATTACCGGTGAAGAGCGTGGTGGAGCGCTTCAAGGTACTGATCCTCAATGCGGTGCTGCTTAACCTGTTGTCGGCCGTGGTGTTGTTCAGCCTGGCGTGGTTGTTCGAACGCAAAATGTTCCTGCCAGCGGAAGAGAATGCCTTCCGGTTGGAGGAGCATGAACAGTTCAACCGCAAAATCGTGGCTTCGGCGCCGGTGGGTATCTGCATTCTGCGCATCAGTGATGGTACCAACATCCTGAGTAATGAACTGGCGCATAACTATATCAACCTGTTGACCAACGAGGATCGGGATCGTATTACACGCATTATCTGCGAACAGCAGGTCAACTTTGTAGATGTGATGACCAGTAATAACAACAATCTGCAAATCAGCTTTGTGCATTCCCGTTACCGCAATGAGGACGTGGCTATCTGCGTGCTGGTTGACGTTAGTGCCCGCGTCAAAATGGAAGAGTCGCTGCAGGAAATGGCTGCGTCGGCGGAGCAGGCCAGCCAGTCCAAATCGATGTTCCTGGCCACCGTCAGTCATGAGCTGCGCACACCGCTCTACGGGATAATCGGTAACCTGGATCTGCTGCAGACCAAGGCGTTGCCGCAAGGGGTTGATCGCCTGGTCAATGCGATGAACAACTCCTCGGGACTGTTGCTGAAGATCATCAGCGATATCCTGGACTTCTCCAAGATTGAGTCCGAGCAGTTGAAGATAGAGCCCCGTGAGTTTTCTTGCCTCGAAGTCATTACTCACATTGCGGGCAACTACTTGCCGCTGGTGGTGAAAAAGCGGCTCGGTTTGTACTGTTTTATTGAACAAGGTGTGCCTGAGCGTATCATTGGCGATCCCGTACGTTTGCAGCAGGTATTGTCTAATCTGTTGAGTAACGCCATCAAGTTTACCGACACCGGCTGTATCATCCTGCAGGTCTGCACCCGTGACAGCTATCTGGAGTTCAGCGTTCGCGATACCGGCGTCGGTATACCAGAAAAAGAGGTCCTGCGCCTGTTTGATCCTTTCTTCCAGGTTGGCAGTGGGGTACAGCGCCATTTCCAGGGCACTGGGCTTGGGCTGGCGATTTGTGAAAAACTGATCAACCTGATGGACGGTGATATCGCGGTGGAGTCCGAGCCTGGCCTCGGCAGCCTGTTTACCATTCGCATTCCGCTGTTTGGGGCGCAGTTCCCGACGCCGCAGGCCAGCGATACCTGGCAGGGCAAAAACCTGTGGCTGCAAATTCGTAATCAGCGGTTGGAAAGCTATCTGCAGGCGATCCTTGGCGGCTTCGGTGCTACGGTATTACGTTATGAGGGGCAGCAAACCGCAGCAGGGGATGTTCTGCTCAGCGATTATCCTTTGCAGGTGGATACCCAGCTGTTGGCACAGATTGAATTCTCCATTGCGCACATCGGACCGTCATTGGAAACGCACCCGGGTTACTGGCTGCATAGTACCTCCACGCCACGGGATGCCATCCTGCTGTTGAACCGGTTGTTTGGCGTGGTTACCGAAAGCGATAAGGCGTTGGTGCAACTGCCGTTACCGGTTAAGGCCAATAGTGCCGATAACGGGGATATTCGCCTGTTGGTGGTGGACGATCACCCGATCAACCGGCGCTTGCTGTCCGATCAGCTGTCATCGTTGGGCTATCAGGTGATTACCGCCAATGATGGTGTCGATGCGCTCAGCGTACTGGAACGCAATGCGGTGGATATCGTATTGACTGACGTCAATATGCCGAATATGGATGGCTATGAATTGACACGTTGCCTGCGCCAGTCGGATTTCACTGCCCCGGTGATTGGCGTAACGGCTAATGCGCTGGCAGAAGAGAAACAGCGCTGTCTTGAGGCCGGGATGGATAACTGCCTGTCGAAACCGGTCACGCTGGAGACGCTGGAGCAGTCGCTGGGCTATTATAGTCAACGGGTACGGCGGCTTAGGGCTGAGTCGCAAACGGTATAAATACTAAAGGGCGCCTAAGAGCGCCCTTTAGATTGATAACAATGTTGGTTCAGGGGCGCCGCATACTGCACCCGTTGAACTTTAGTCTTTATCCAACTGCGTCATACTGACGGAGGAGAGATAGTTGAGCAATGCGATATCGTTATCAACACCCAGTTTCATCATGGCAGATTTCTTCTGGCTACTGATAGTCTTGATGCTGCGGTTCAGTTTTTTGGCGATTTCGGTCACCAGAAAACCTTCGGCGAACAGACGCAACACTTCACTTTCTTTCGGAGAGAGGCGTTTATCACCGTAACCGCTGGCACTGATTTTCTCCAACAGCTTCGAGACGCTCTCTGGCGTGAATTTCTTGCCTTTCTGCAATGCGGCCAGCGCTTTTGGTAAATCGGTAGGCGCACCCTGTTTCAGGACAATGCCTTCGATGTCCAGATCCAACACCGCGCTGAGAATGGCCGGATTGTTGTTCATGGTCAGAACGATGATCGACAATTGCGGATAGTGGCGTTTGATATATTTTATCAGCGTAATGCCGTCGCCATATTTGTCACCCGGCATCGAAAGATCGGTGATCAGGACGTTGGCGTCCAGCTTGGACAGATTGTTGATCAGTGCTGTAGAGTCCTCGAACTCCCCAACGACATTCACCCACTCAATTTGCTCAAGTGACTTCCGGATGCCAAACAGTACGATAGGATGGTCATCGGCAATAATTACGTTCAGGTTATTCATGTTGTTGGCTACCTTGCTGCAGCAGTCTACTGACGAAAAAATCAATCTGACTGATGTTATTCTCGATCTTGAGCGCATCACCGTCCGCGATGTGCTGTTCTAACGATTCACACAGAAGCTTTCCGGGAAGCAGATTTAACATAGCAAACACACCCTTCAGGCGGTGTGCGGTTTGAGACAGCGCTGCGAAATCACCGCTGCCCGCCTCAGTATACAGTTTTTTGATATCGTCCGGTACTGTATCAATAAACAAACCATAGTAATCACTTGATCTCAATTGTTTTTCATACACTTGGGCGCTTTCTGCCAGCGATCCTACAGGAGTTTCTTCCAACTCTTGTGCCGCCATCTGGTGTTCTATCAAGATCAGAACAGCGTCGATCATGGCATTGTGCAGGTTATAGTTGACGCGAATATAGCCTTTATCAAGCTGTTGCCAGCCCGCTTCATCGCTGGTTAGCAGCAACGTATAGTTGTCGGCCTGCTGCGGGTTATCGGTCAGTAATACATCATAATCCCGGCTGTTTTGGTGCTCCTCGGCCACGATGCAGTTGGCCCCGTAGCCCGCCAGTAGCTGAGTCACGATACGGCGGATCTCGTCGGAGGTGATATCCAGCAGCGCCGTTACCCCATCGAGTAATCTCTCCGTTGCCTGTTCCTCTGTTTTCACCTGCTCCATAGTGACGCGAATGGTATAGCGGGTACCGATATCGATTTTGCTGCGGATATCCAACTGGCCATTGAGTTTTTTGCACAGCTGATTACACAGGAAAAACGTCAACCCAGAGCCGTGGTCGAAGCGATCGACCAGCGTTTGGCTGAGGAACGGGTAGGTCAGGTTGCTGATTTCCTCATTGGAAATGCCGGTGCCAGTGTCATTGATATGAAATACCAGGTGTTCAGGGCGATCGGCTTCCTGTTCCACCACCAGGGTGATCTTGCCGTAGGCGGTGGTGATGATGGCGTAGCGCAGCAGCAATGAAAGGATTTTGCGCAGTGCGCCAGCATCGCCAATGTACTGTTGGTTGACGTCCAGATTAACGTGATTGAACAGCGCCAGCCCTTTCTGGTTGATGGCTGGCAGCACGTCCAGCAGCAGTTCATCCAGCAGTTCAGTGGGGTTGAAAGGTTGACGTACCGGCTGCCAATCCTGTGTCTCCAGCCTGGTGAGCAGGGTGATATTGTCGATCAGATCCAATACCGATGCCGAAGCCAGGTTGAGTTGTTTAAGCAATGTCTGTTGCTGCTCGGCATCTGATGGTTGGCAAAGGCTTCCGGCCAGTTCGTGCATTTGCCGCACTGGCTGATTCAGCTCGATCCCCAGGTTATGCAGCATCAATTTACGCGCCTGCACATTTTTATCGTATTCGCGGCGGGCCTGTTGCAGCCGCTTGTTCACCATCACTTCTTTATCCTGATCGTTGAGCAGGAACAGATAGGTTTCTGCCGTTCGTTGGCTGCGGAAGATACGGATCTCATAGACTTCGTTGTTGACCGTCGCCTGTATCACGCCGTGATGCTGCTCCGCCATATGGGCAATTTTCGACAGGCTGAGATGTGGCAACAGGTGCTCGGCGATCTTGTTGCTGGTAATCACGCTGTTATCGGCAAAGTCATAGACCAGTAGCCCGCAAGGCAGGCTGGCGACAATTTCCTGGTTGAGCGAGCGTTGGAGATCCAGCTCGGCGGAGATATTTTCGCTGGGGCGGATATATTGCTGGCGGAGGAAATAAATGCCCACCATGGATAGCGTCAGCAACAGCAGATTGACCGCCAGTAGCCAGATGTTATTGCGTAGCAGGTCAACCGCCAGATTGAAAGCTGAAACGCGGTAAATCAGCTGCAACGGCGAGTTGGGCAAAGAAACACTGAATTCAACCCAACTGCCTTTCAGGGCTGCCTGGGAGTTGATTGCCGTTTCGCTCGGAACCATGCTGTCGTCGATCTCTTCATTATCGGGCAGCAGCAGGAAGTTGGAGCGGGCCATATTAAGCGGAATGATATCGTTAATCGGCAGGTCGAAGGCGATCACCGTGGCCAAATGCCCCGGCTGGTTAAAGGTGGTACGGATAGAAAACGAGTAGGCGTTCTGGAAGCGCTGTTTGCGCAGGCCGGAAAAACTCTCGCGTTCGTCCAGCATATTGGCCTGTTGCAGCATTTCGGTGCGGCGGTCTGACACCGACGTAGTCAGGTAGTTTTCTTTCAACCGTGAGGTCAGGTCTTTCAGCGATTGCGTCGTCACCAAGCTCAGGCTGTTATCTTGCCCGTTGAGAAAATACATCGCATAGTTTTCGGTCTCGGTTCCCCAGCGGTTATCCAGGAAGTCTGAGATATTGGCAACCGTAGCCAGCGTGGCGTTGTCGTGGTTGCCAAAAATGACCGCGTCGGTTTTGCTGCGTCGCTTCTCAACATAATATACATCCGGACGCAGTCGGGTTTCCTGCAGGTTGGTCTCAACAGGAAGCGACGCGGTATTACCAAATTTGTCGTAGATTTGCTCGGTCAGAGAGCGGTAGCTGTCGATACGCTTTTGCAGCATGTTGGCGATGGTGTTGACGGCATGTTTTTTCTCCGTCAGATAGGCGTTAGTGTAGTTATAGCTGTATAACCCAATGGCCATGGCCAGCAGCACGATAAACAGCCAGAAGCTGCGGGTGATGTAGCGGGAGTTAATGGTCAGTTGTCTATCTTGCAACATGGCTACGCATTCCTGAAATTAGCGAGTGACCGCTTTGGCGCTGGCAGTGACGATCAGCAGTAATGCCGCGACACAGGCCAGGGCAAACGTCAGGCTGGAGACCTGGGCGATTAGCCCGATCACTGCCGGGCCGGCCAGAATACCGGCATAACCCACCGTGGTGACCGAAGCGATGGCCAGGTTGGCAGGCATGACGCGTTGGTTCCCAGCCGCGCTAAACAGAATAGGGACCACATTGGATGCCCCGACGCCGACCAGCATAAAACCAATCAAAGAGGCTATGGCGCTATCTATGGCAATGGCCAGCGCCAAGCCGATGGCCGCGCATAGGCTACCTAGCAACAGCACCTGATATCTGCCCATCGCATTCACCACGCGATCGCCATTCAGCCTGCCGATCGTCATGGCAATGGAGAACAAAGCGTAACCCAAGCCTGCCTGGTTATGATCCATCCCGCGCATGGTGGTCAGGTACAGCGCGCTCCAGTCGAGCATTGAGCCTTCCGCGAGGAACATGATGAAGCACAGTAGGCCAATAAACATCACCCAGCCACGTGGCAGAACGAACATCGGGCCTTCTTTATCTCCGCCACTTTCACGCAGCAGGTTTTTACTGGCAATCAGCAGCAGAACCAAAATGGCGACGATGGCGATCAGAGTGGCTTGTAGCGGGCCTAGCCCCAACCATAATAGGGCGCTGACTCCACCCGCACCTGCTATCCCGCCAACGCTGAAGAAACCGTGAAAGCCGGACATCATGGCACGATTGCTGGCGCGCTCGACCACCACGGCCTGAATATTCATGGCCACGTCAATCATACCGATTGCCGCACCGAACAGCAGTAAGGCTAATGCCATCCCCAAGGTGGAGTCCATCAGCACCAGCAGCGGTAGGTCGATGCATAGGGCGATGCCCGCCAGCAGGATCACGCGTCGACAGCCAAATTTGCCGGTCAATAGCCCTGTCAACGGCATTGCCATGATTGACCCGACTCCGATGCACAGTAGCAACAGGCCCAACGAGCCGTCATCTATACCGATACGCGTTTTGGCAAAAGGCACCAGCGGCGCCCAGGTGGCCATCGCCAGTCCGGCGATAAAAAAGGCTAGGCGGGTGGCATTCTGCTCGGGTACACCGGGCTTACTTTGTTCGTTGCAAGTGACTGTCATGTCGGTATCGGGATCGGCTCTGGATAGTGACTTAAATGAACCCCTGTTTTTATCACAATCTGTGATCGGGGTCGAAAGGATTTGCGTTAACCGTGTAGCCCATCAGGGGGGGAGGGGCTGTGTTAGATCACTCTTTGATGAGGGTGCAATAGTTTCTCAAAGTAATAAATATATTATCGGAGAAATTGATACAGGATTTATTGCTATTTTGTATGTGATTGCTGGCTATTTAAACGATGAGTAGCGGAAAATTATTTATTGGTTAATTTGTTGGCGGTTTTTGAGTGTTTATTTAGCTATTAGTGCGGTGATTGATCATGTTTATGATATCTCTGCGTGATTAAATTTGTGCATAAAATGCTTTATTGTGACGATTTTTTCGCTGATTTTTGGGTATAAAAAAACCGGCCAGAGGCCGGTTGTAACTACAAAAATTATCATACGGATAATGAAGGTAATAATGAAAATAATGATGATAGCGGGTTGATTATAGCCCCATAAATCGCAGCGGTTTTTGGCACAACGTGCTTATTGTTTGATACTTTTGTACTGTTATCTTTGTTTTTATAAAGATTTGTATATTATATTGTTTTATAAGGTTTAATTTATTTTTTTATCTTTCGGTGCTTTATTTGGTTTGTCGGTAAGTTTTTGTTAAAGTTCGCCAGTATTTACATTTTGAAACTTTTAAATATAGCTATGAAACACTATCGGATACTTGGTATCATTTTCTTTCTGGATTAATATAGCCCTTGTTACCAGAATGGTGATTCACAGTCGCGCTAATAATGCTCAGAAGAGCAGTGGCCGTAGCTCGACATAATTAAGAGGATAATAACGATGAAACTTCGAGTACTCTCCCTGATCGTCCCAGCACTGTTGATGGCAGGCACAGCAGGTGCAGCAGAAATCTACAACAAAGACGGCAATAAACTGGATTTGTTCGGTAAAATCGATGGTCTTCACTATTTTTCCGACAACGATAAAACCGACGGTGATCAGTCTTACATGCGTTTTGGCCTGCGTGGCGAAACTCAGATCAACGATCAACTGACCGGTTATGGTGAGTGGGAATATCAGGTTCAGTTGAACAAAACTGAAGACGAAAATGATTCATTCACCCGTGTGGGCTTCGCTGGTCTGAAATTCGGCGATTACGGCTCATTGGATTATGGCCGTAACTACGGTGTGATGTATGACATCGGCGCATGGACCGACGTGTTGCCTGAGTTCGGTGGTGATACCTATGGCGCGGACAACTTCCTGTTCCAACGCACCAGCGGTGTTGTGACTTATCGTAACAACAACTTCTTCGGTCTGGTTGATGGCCTGAACTTTGCCCTGCAGTATCAGGGTAAAAACGGCAACGGTGAAGAAAGCAACAATGGCCGTGATGTCCTGAACCAGAACGGTGACGGCTACGGTATGTCCGTATCCTACGATCTGGGCTATGGCATCAGTGCTGCCGGTGCATTCTTCAGCTCTGACCGTACCAACGATCAGAACGGTGGCCCTAACGGCACCTCTTCCATTCTGGGTCGTGGTGACAAAGCCGAAGGCTACAGCGGCGGTCTGAAATACGACGCCAACAACGTCTACCTGGCAGCAATGTATACCCAGTCTTACAATGCTACCCGTTTCGGCAACAGCAATAGCACTCTGTACGGTTACGCAAACAAGGCACAGAACTTCGAAGTGGTTGCACAATACCAGTTCGACTTCGGCTTGCGTCCTTCCGTGGCGTACCTGCAGTCTAAAGGCAAGGACATTGGCGGCGGTTACGGCGACCAAGATCTGCTGAAATATGTTGATGTGGGCGCGACCTACTACTTCAACAAAAACATGTCCACCTACGTTGACTACAAAATCAACCTGCTGGACGACAGCACATTTACCGACAGAGCCGGTATCAATACCGACGACGTGGTTGCTGTAGGCCTGGTTTACCAGTTCTAAGCAATACCGTGAATGTGACCACGCGGCCTTCGGGCCGCGTTTTTTTTGCCCGTTCGTCAGCCGCACAGATTGATCTTCACGCGGCACTGATTGCTATTCTGCTGAGTCCGTACCTGCCTACCCTGTTTATAAATTGATAAATCAGGAGGTTGGTATGGAACTTAAGATTGAGCGTGTGATTGAGACGGTGCTGTATGTTAACGATATCGAACGTGCCGCCGCCTTCTATCAGCAGGTGTTGCAACTGCCAGCGATGGTTGCGAACGATCGTTTCCGGGCCTATAACATCTCCGAGCAAAGCGTGTTGCTGCTGTTTGTTGCCGGTGATTCGCTGAACGGTGCTCACTATCCGGGAGGTTATATTCCCCCTCATGATGGCAGCGGCCCACAACATCTTGGCTTGGCCGTGAGCAAGGCCCAACTACCCCTGTGGGAGCAGCAGTTGGCCGAACACGGTGTTGAGATAGAAGGGCGTATGCTTTGGGAGCAGGGCGCGGAGAGTATTTATTTCCGCGATCCGGATGGTCATCTGTTGGAACTGGTGACGCCGGGTATCTGGGCCAACTATTAACAGCGGCAACGCATTATTGGCATAAAAGCCTTTTAGCTTCTACACTTAGATAACAATAAGCATGCTAAGGAGATAAGCTATGACAATGAAACTGGTTTTGGCCGGGTGCACTGCGGCGCTATTTACCGTACTGACTGGGTGTACCACTTACGACAGGGCCGCGAGCTATGTTAACGAGCCTGTGGTAAGCGATGTAAAAGTCGGGATGACGAAACAGCAAGTACGCGCAATTGCCGGGCCACCATCAACCTCAGCCAGCCTGATCCATGCGCAGGGTACCTGTGATACTTATGCCGTGGCACCACGGGATGGGAAAGCTCAGACCTATTTTGTCAGCTTCAACGACACGGGCCACGTGATGAACAAGGGTTATCAGAGTTGTTCAGAGTACGATACCCAACCTAAATAACTGCCTGTTTATTACCCGAAAAGAGCCTCGCTGATGCGGGGCTCTGGTTTTTTTAACCGCAATCGGCCTGAAATTTAAGCGAACGAGCGTTTTGACGCATTTTTTTACTTCAAAACGATAGACATTTCATAACGGTATCGTTAATATCTGCGCCCATTGGAAGGATGGCCGAGTGGTTTAAGGCAACGGTCTTGAAAACCGTCGAGTGTAACAGCTCCCAGAGTTCGAATCTCTGTCCTTCCGCCAAATAACAGACCCCAAGCTCGTAAGAGCTTGGGGTTTTTCGTTTGTGGCAATGTTAAGTAAGCCTTTGGATGTTGACTTTAGTTACCCTTGTTTGCCTTGTGTTGAGCAGGTATTTGAGGGGGCCGTTACGGGCTTTATGCCAATACGCTAATACACCATATGCCAGCTGGTTTATGCCTGTCGCAGATCTGTCCTTCCGCACTAATTATCCTGAATAAAAATCCGCTCATCACCGCCCTGGTTTTTCTGCTAATCGTGATTTTTTTAGTTAATACAAATCAATGAATTAAATAATTCACCATGAACTGAGTCACAAATTCCGTCTAAAGGTTTTGTCTGTTCTTTCTTTGGGTCATACATTGCTAACTCGAGTTAGCAGTGAAAATGAGAGCGCTGCGGCAGCTGTTTTATCGGAAATAATGTCGGTGCAGAGCGAGCGTCAGAGCGTGGATATTTAACGCTGAGGGGGAGCGTCTGCTCTTTGCTGTTCGCCCAATCAGCCAGTTTCATCCTCACACCAAGGTGGTGGAACAGTCGCAAGAGGAAACCTGGCAGGCAAAATATCAACTGTATTTGCAGATGTATCAGCATCAACAGCTGGCTGCGGATGTCATGCAGGTATGGGCTTAACTAATCAATATTAAGGAATCGAAGATGCTGACAGTAAAACTTCCATCGGCACCCGCGCCGATTGAGCCCCAACACCAAGAGATCCTGATGGTGACAAACGCCGATCTGCGCGAGTCCGCCAACCTGGCATGTTGGCTGGTACAACAGCAGTTTGAAATAAAATTGCAGGCGGCGTTGGAGCGGCATGGTTACCGTATGCGGCGTGCCCATCCGATAGATGCTCAGCGTGGTCACGGGTTTATCAGCAACCAGCGCCAGGGTAGTGACCTGTTTGCACAGATCGACCCCGATGCGCCAGTGATCGTGCTGTTAACCGCCTGGCAGTATTCACACCATATCGCCCCCTCGTTGGTCCACCACCGTGGCCCGGTATTATTGCTGGCAAATTTTGACGGTACCTGGCCTGGCCTGGTTGGCATGCTATGTATGGCAGGTAGCTTGACCAGCTTGGGCAAGCAATATTCTCGTTTGTGGTCGGTGAATTTTGACGACGATTTATTTGAACAGGGGTTGGCAACCTGGCTACGTAACGGGGCCGTCAGTCATCCTACCGGCTACTTGCGGCCCATTGAGCCAACGCACCCGGTGATGGCCAGCGTAGCAGGCCAGCAGGGGCGGCAGGTAGGGGAATATCTGCTGCGCAACAAGGCGATTATCGGGCTGTTCGATACTTTCTGTATGGGAATGATAAATGGCGTATTCCCGCAGCAAGCGATGGTGAATATCGGTATGCCTATCGAGTCACTTTCACAATCGGCATTGCTGATCGAGATGAACAAGGTGCCACAGGCGCTGCGCGAGGCCTGTTTGCAGTGGTATGAAGACCGTGGGATGGGCTTTAAGTTTGGTAGCGACAGCCAGCAGGAGCTGACTCGTGAGCAGGTGCTGGAGCAATGCGCCATGATGATTGCCATGGCGCGCTTTGTTAGGCGCTTTGGCCTGGCTGCGGTGGGAGTGCAATATCAGCAGGGCTTGAAAGACAGCTGTGCGGCGTCGGATTTCGCCGAAGGGGCTATCGGTAATGCGGAGCGTTTCCCGATCCCAGACGAAAATGGCGAAATCATCTGGCCCGGCAAAGCCATTCCTTGCATCAACGAAGTCGATATGGGTACGGCGATCCCTCAGGCAATGCTGTGGCAGTTGCTGGATGCTTTGGGCATGCCAGCTGAAACTACGTTGCACGATATTCGCTGGGGGAGTGAGTATCAGGGCACGTTCTATTGGGATCTGGAGATTTCCGGGGCGGTGCCGTTCGCACATCTAAAAGGAGGGATCGCCGGTGCTACCGGCTATCGCCAGCCAGCGATGTTCTTCCCATATGGTGGCTCAACTATTACCGGCCAGGGCAAAGGTGGCCGCTTTATCTGGGCGCGTGCACATTATGAGGGCATTGAGGTGATTATGCACATTGGTACCGGCCACGCGGTGGAACTGCCCGAAGCCGAGTTTGAACGCCGTCGGCGGGCGACCAACTACGAGTGGCCATTATTGAATGCGGTTTTGGACGGCGTTGGGCGAGATGACCTGATGGCGGGGCACCAAAGTAATCACCTGACGGTGGCCTATGTAGAGGAAGCGGTATTGGCGGAGGTCTTCAAGGCTTTTGTGGCCCAGTCTATGACTCAGGGGATCCGCGTGCAGGTAGCAGGCGATGCTCTCAAATTGCTGTAAGGAAACGATGATGCAAATGCGAACTGAAGCACGGAAGTACACCGGTATCTGGCCCGTGATGCTGACGCCGTTTAGCGAACGTCGGGAAATTGATTGGGGCTCACTGGAAAAACTGGTGGACTGGTATCTGGATGCGGGTGTCCACGGGCTGTTTGCTGCCTGCCAGTCGAGCGAAATGTTTTTCCTCAGCGACGGCGAAGCCCGCCAGTTAGTCAGGTTTATTGTCGAGAAGGTTGATGGCCGTGTGCCCGTGGTGGCTTCTGGCCATACCGCCAGCGGCATCAGCCAGCAACAGGAACAGCTCAACGCCATGTGTGAGACGGGGATTGATGGCCAGATCCTGATAAGCAACCGCCTGGCCCTGGCCGGGGAGCCGGACAGTCAGGTATTGGCCTCATTGCAGCAACTTACCGCCGTGCTCCCCAAGGAGATAGATCTGGGGATTTACGAGTGCCCATACCCCTTTAAACGGTTGCTATCCGATGAGGTGGTGGCCTGGTGTGCCAGCAGTGGGCGTTACACTTTTATCAAAGACACCTGCTGTTCGTTGCCCGTGATTGAGCGAAGGCTGAGCTTAAGCCAGGGTAGCCGTCTGCATCTGGCCAATGCCAATAGTCAGACCTTACTGGCCTCACTGCAGGCCGGGTGTCAGGCCTATAGCGGGGTGATGGCCAACTTTCATCCTGCGCTATATGTCTGGCTGTTTGAACACTGGCGCACCGAGGCAGAAAAAGCGGCTCAATTAGCCGACTACCTTTCTACCGCTGCGTTGGTGGAGAATCTCGATTATCCGGTGTGCGCCAAGTTTTATCAGCAACAGATAGGTAATTTCAGCTCCATCGCTTGCCGCTCTAAAAATAGCCAATCGTATCCGGAAAGTTTCTATCCCGAAGCGATTAACAGCATGCTGCGGCTCGGCGAAATGTTGCAAATTCATTTACAGCTTTGATGACGGGGAAAGCTATGTCTTTGACACTCAGGGTTCAGCAATTTTTATTGCCTCAAGACTGGTCGGGTTTTAACAACTGCCATGCCTCAACGCTACTTACCTTACCCGGTGGTGACGTGCTGGTGGCTTATTTTGCCGGGCAGAAAGAAGGTAGTAGCGATACGGCTATCTGGCTATCGCGGCAACACCAGGGAATATGGCAGACACCGCAGAGAACCATTTTCAGCGAGGGATTGGCACACTGGAATCCGGTTCTGCTCAAACAACAGGGAGATATCTGGCTGTTTTATAAAGTCGGCCCCAATGTTCATGAATGGAAAACTCGCTATGTGAAGTCATCGGATGACGGCGTTACCTGGAGCTCACCCGCGGAATTGGTCAAGAGAGATGCTTTGCCACGCGGGCCGGTGAAAAACAAATTGTTGGTGACCAGCGACGGGTGTTGGTTGGCACCAGGGTCAACCGAAGACGATCGCCATTGGGATGCCTTTGTCGATCGTAGTGAAGATAGGGGCCAGCACTGGCAGATGGTTCAGGTGCCCATTGAGCATCAACAGCAGGCCAGCCATGAAGGCAGTCAGCTATGGCAAGGGTTACAGGCCGATACCCTATGGGAAAACGATCTTGAAAGGGTTTTTCAGTGGGATGGGGTGATTCAACCTTCGCTATGGGAATCGTCCGCAGGCCATATTCATATGTTGATGCGTAGCACTCGCGGGCGCGTTTATCGCAGTGATTCCACTGATAACGGTAAAAGTTGGTGTGCGGCCTACGCCACCTGCCTGCCCAATAATAACAGCGGTATCGATCTGGTACGCGCGGCTCAGGGCGTTCTGGTACTTGCCTATAACCCGATCGAAGGCAATTGGGGCCGGCGTTTCCCAATTTCACTCAGTCTGTCGTTTGATAACGGTGAGCACTGGTCAACCCCGCTGGATGTAGAGAGCGGGGAAGGGGAGTTTTCTTACCCCGCAATCATTTTTGAGGGAGATACTTTGCACCTCACTTACACCTGGAACCGAAAAAATATCGTCTACTGCGCATTGCATCTGGCTTGAAGCAGCCCGGACGAACCATAACAGTACCCTACAACATTCGCCGGCTGTAAGCAGTGCGGTGACGCCAGAGTGCCCTAAACGTTCTGGCGCGACTCAATGAGGTAGTATGCCATGTCAGTTTCTCTGGATATGCCTGTAACACAAAAAGCCGTGCTGGATAAATCCAGTATTCGCCGTGTAGTGGTGTCTAGCTGGATTGGTAACACCATCGAATACTATGACTTCCTGCTGTATGGCCTGGCGAGTGCGTTAGTTTTCAGTAAGGTTTTCTTCCCCAACGTCAGCCCGTTGACTGCGATGCTGGCCTCTTTCGCCACCTTCGGGGTGGGCTTTGTTGCCCGCCCGCTGGGGGGAGTATTCTTCGGTCACATGGGGGATACGCTCGGGCGTAAAATTACCCTGTTAATCACGCTGGGCGGTATGGGGGCCGCGACCTTCCTGATTGGTTGCCTGCCCTCATATAACAGTATCGGGATCTGGGCGCCGATTTTGCTGGTGGTGCTGCGCTTCGTACAGGGTTTTCTGGTCGGTGGTGAATGGGGCGGTGCGATGTTGATGGTGGTCGAGAGTGCTCCCGCCAATCGCCGTGGGCTGCTCGGTTCAATCCCACAGACCGGGGGATTCTCTGGTCAGTTACTGGCTACCGGGATATTTGCGTTAGTGACCCAGTTACCGGAAGAACAACTGTTGTCCTGGGGATGGCGTATTCCATTTATGCTGAGCGTCGTTTTGGTGCTGGTGGGCATGTACATGCGCCGTCGCCTGGATGAAACGCCGGTGTTCCAGGAGGTGCAAAGACAGCAGAAATTGAATCCGAAAAAGGTGGTGCAAAAAGAAGAGAGCCCGGTGATCACGGTGGTCCGCGACCAGTGGCGCAGTATTCTGCTGATTATGGTGCTGCGCTTCGCCGAAAGCGTGCCGTTCTTCATGACCACGGTATTTGCAGTGTCCTACGCTACCACTCAGCTTGGGGTCGATAAACAGACCATGCTGAACGTGATTATGTCCACCTGCGTGCTGGCGTTCCCGATGCATATGCTGTTCGGCGCTTTGTCCGATAAGGTTGGCCGACGCCCGGTATACATTTTCGGTGCACTCTTTGCCGCAGCAATGGCCTTCCCCTTCTTCTGGTTACTGGAAAGCGGCTCTTTCGTACTGATGGTGCTGGGCTATATCCTGCTGATTAACATTGCCCATAACTCGATTAACGCTGTACAGCCTTCATTCTTCACGGAGCTGTTTGGCCCAAAAGTCCGTTACAGCGGGGCATCGATTGGCGCACAGCTGGGGGCCATTGTTGCCGGAGGCTTCACGCCGTTTATTGCTAAAGGATTAACGGCAATCGATAACAATGACTGGACGCTGGTTGCCTGCTATGTGGTCATTGCTGCACTGGTAGCGGCCTATGCCGCCTGGCGGGCGCCAGAAACCTCCAGACGTGATCTGACGAAAGATATGCTGTAATCGGCAACCTGCCAGGGCGACTACGCCGCTCTGGCAGGTATCTTTCAACCACCAATTTGTGCCCCGCCGATGTTTGCTCATACCGTTAGATCCCGCGCTGACTCGACGTAGCTAAGTCTGATAGACTAGAGTTCTTGATTGTTTTTCATGGATGCTGTTGCTCATGGCTAAAACAGTAGAGCAAATTGCCACTGCACTGAATATCTCCATCACAACCGTCCGTCTGGTGCTGAATAATAAAGCGCAACAATACCGTATCAGCAGCAAGACCCAGGCTCGCATCAATGCCTACGTGGCCGAACATGGCTACACCGTTAACCATACGGCTCGTAGCCTCAAACTGAATAAAACCGAAACGCTTGGGTTAATCATTCCACGGTTATCTAACGTATTTTTCTCAACGCTGGCCGAAAAACTGGAAATCCGCTGCCGTGAAGCGGGCTATCAATTGATGATCTGCTGTACCTATAGCGATTTGAAACATGAGAACAGGCTGGTGGATGCCTTGGTAGCACGCAACGTGGACGGCTTGTTTGTGGTGCCTTCCTCGCTGCAATCGCAGAAACACCATATGAAACGCTCAACCAAACCTTTGGTATTGCTGGACCGAGACTTTGGCATACCTGACGTATCGTTGGTGGTGAGTGATAATCAGCGCGGCAGCGCCGCGCTGACCGAAGCGATGTTTGACGCGGGCCAGATGCCGCTGTTTTTCATGGTCGGTGACATCGGCCAACCGACGATCAAAGAGCGTATGAGTGGCTATGAGGCGGTGCTGGCTACGCGAGGTATTGCAGATACTCGCCAATGGATAATGGAGGCGGAGCATAACCGCCGGGAGGATGGCGAAATTCTGATGCGTACTTTTCTGGAACATCATCACTCAGCGCCGCCTGCGTTTATTGCTTCCTCGCTGCCGGTGCTGGAAGGGGCATTAAGCGTGCTGCGCTCGTATTTTGGCTATATTCCTTCGGAAATTAATATTGGAACTTTCGACGAACACCCGATGCTAGGATTTTTATCCAATAACATCTGGTCGGTACGCCAAAATGAGGATGCCTGGGTCGAAAAGGCGTTTGGTGCCATGCAGCAGGCGTTAAAAGGAGAAGGGCAAAGTCAGCGGGCGATTATCCCCATGACTCTGCTACACCGGCAGCGAGCCAACCAAAGCCGAGAGGCTTAACTTTCAGGCGTGCTATTATTTAACGGTGAAGGCCGCGGCATTAGGCAACATTATCCTCATTAATACCCCCAGATTGACGAGAGTTCTGTTGTTGGCCGCCCAGTTGTTGTTTTTAAATTTTTTGCCACGGGATATCGCTACAGGATCAGGAATGCGGTGTTCTGATCCTGATTCCAGTCAGAAGTTCGATTTAATCAACAAAGCCGCCTATATAGTTAATTTGAATGTTTTTTAAAAATGAGTAAATATAATTAATTTTCTTTGAGTTACGATTCTTCTTGACGGAAGGGGCAACGCAACATTATGAATTACCCCGAGCTTCCAGGAAACTCGGGGGGCGGGGGCAGGGCTACTTATCAGCCCAAATTGATTTCAGCGGCCAGATGGTCATCGTAGCAATCGTCGCTGAGTTGCCTTGGCTGTAAACTTCAAGGCCTGTGCTGGAAGGATCGGGAAATATCAGATCGGTCAGAACTACTTCACCTTTACCGGAAAAAACGGTGACTGATGATGTATCAACAATAATGCGTAATTTCAGTATGCCGTCATCTGAAAGTGGCAGTGGGGCGCGGTGTTTGGCAGCAAAGCCTGAAAAGAATGTGCTTTCACCCGATTTTGTCCGATCCAGATAGAGTTCGCCTGCCACTGCATCATAACCGATGAGGGTTTCTTCACCCTGTGCACCTTTACGGACTTTGAAACCGACTTCTGTAGCATGCTGCGGTTTCAATTGAGCCTCTATTTCATACACTTTTCCTTGCACATCAGCATCTGCCAACAGAGTGTCTCCTGTCGAGAGCACCGTCTCTTCTTTTAACTGGTAGAGCGGTTTACCACGCAGGTTTGTCATGCTTTCAACCGGGGCCTGGGTGAGTTTGACCTGGTCCCCCACCGTTTGCAGCTTCAACTCTCTGACCAAGGTCTGACCACCGCGCCAAGAAGAGGTGGGTACACTACCGGCATAATCCCAATTGCTCATCCAACCGATCCAATAACGTTTACCATCGGGAACGCCGTTCCAGGAAACGGCAGCATAGAAATCGGAACCAAAATCTGCCCAGTTGGCGGTTTGTTTCGGTTGATCAGACAAGAGGATTTGGTCAACCAGTATGTGCCCCCAACCACCGGCATTATTATCAATAACTTGGATTTGAGCATTCTCCCCTTTCAGTGATGCGACGTTCCAAGAACGCCAGTCAAGGACTTCAGAATTTGAGCCGGTCGCGCTATAGATGATTTTGTCATTAACCAGCAGATTTACCGTGGTTTCGGATGAAATCGGTTTGGCTGGTAGATCCGAGGCAATAAAGTGGTCGGCCAGAATATGGCCCCAACCGCCGCTGTTGTCATCAATAATGGCAATCCTGGCCTGCTGCCCTTGATATTCGGCGACATCCCAACTGACCCAATTCAGGGCTTCGCTGCCATTTCCGGTTGTGCTCCGTGTGACCTCTCCATTTACCAACAGCACCACCGCCGTAGCCCCACTTTTGCCATAGGGATTATTGCCGCCGCCGATCAGGAAGTTGATATAGGGTTTTTCAAGGGTAAACGCGGGAGAGGTCAATGTCCCTATTGCCGAATCTCCACCTTCTTTATTGATTAATTTGCCAAAAAAGCTGTTTACCAGATGTGAACCCAGGAAACCGGTGACTTGCTGCTGATCGTCAATGGTGCCAGTGGCAACCTGCTGATTGATAAAATCACCTTCAGCTGTCCATCCGAGTTGACTATAGGTCACCTTTTCATCACCTTCAAAATCTGCACCTGAGAACAATAGATCACCCGTTGGCAATTCGGTTTTCAGGGTACTATCAGCAACATGGGGATGGTTGCCTCCGCCAACCATAAGGTTGATATAGTTATCGGTGATTTTAAACGAGGGGGACGTTACGGTGCCGATTGCCGCGTCGCTATTGACGAAGGTATTTAGCAACTTCTCACCCTGATACAGGCTTACCCCATTCTGACCTGGATTATTACCCTGCGATACATAGCTATCAGCCAGATCTCCCGTTGCAGTCCATCCCAGCGAGTTATGGCCACCTTCGAAGCTCTCAACTACGGCGCCTTCAGGAGGCGTACTGTCAAAGACATTGTTGTCGTCAGCCTCAAAGGTGGTACCGTTAAAATTACCGACAAAATACTGCGAGCCCGAACCGCCAACCGGCCCACCAGGATTAAGGTTGATGACCATCACCCATTTCCTGTTTGCGGGATCACCATCGACGGGGAGTTCGAATAAATCAGGGCATTCCCACACGCCAGCAGTGGCATTTATTGGCCCGAACTCACTCATAAACTCCCATTCGCGTAGATTTTTAGACGAATACAGGACTGCTTTATGCTGGGTGGAGAGGACCGCAACCATTACCCATTTTTTTTCCGGTTCGAACCAGAACATTTTAGGATCGCGGAACTCTCGGAATTGTTCTTCATAGCCGGTTGGTGGCAAAGGCAATACTGGATTATTAGCATACAACTGCCAAGTGCGGCCTTTATCCAAGCTATAAGCGAGAGATTGCGCCTGAGTGCCTTCCTCAACGGTTTTACCGTTTGCCAATGTCATGCTTGCCGGATAATAGCTGGTATACATCGCTATCATGGCGGGTTTGCCTGGTTCACCCAAGCCGCTGGTATTATCGATATCGACGACAGCACTGCCAGAGAAAAACATCTGAGTTGCCTTTCCCTCAGAATCTTTCTCAACGGCTAAAGCGACGGGTAACTCTTCCCAATGGACCAGATCGGTGCTGATGGCATGGCCCCAGGACATGTCTCCCCAGCCATTACCGTTAGGGTTGTATTGATAGAAAAGATGGTATTCACCCTCGTAATAAACTAATCCGTTAGGATCGTTTTGCCAGTTTTTAGCTGCGGTATATTGTAATTGAGGTCGGTATTTTTCCAGGTAAGAGGATTGAACATGCGTATCTTCGTTTGGAGTATTACTGTTACTTGAGTTATCGCAACCGTAAAGCAGTGTGGCACTGACTGCGATGATTAACTCAAGGGAAAGTTTTTTTTTCATAGGATGACTGTATGACATAACGTTCCTCGTAGTAATTTTGTTAAAAAATGGACAAGGGAGAGCAATGTATTCATGCGCTCATTGTGTTTGGCTTCTGTTATATGAAAATTATATATATTGCTATCTTTCTTCTTTAATTGAATCGATTCAGCTTGTGCTGCAAATAAAACTGAGAACATTATTCATTAATGAATCTTATAGATTAAAGCTGCAATAAAACCGTTAACCAAGCAAGAGTGTATTTTTTATTTGTGATGTGTATCAAAATTAATTTAATGATTATCGTCTCATTACCTTTTTATTGTGATTTGCATCAAGTAATTAGTTATGTTTGTTGCATGATTAATGTATCGATTCAGCTTTCAATCCTTTTATGTTAGAAATGGGTGGCCATTAGGCTTCAATCTTGTCATATAGTGATGTAGTGCCTTGAATAAAAAGGGGCTGAAGCCATTTTTTCAGTATCAGCTATTGACGCTGTGGATTAATAACCGCTCAATCATAGATATCGTTAATTCTGGCGTGCAGTACTCTACTTGTGTGGCGACGAGGTAAAATGCAAAGCACTGAAAATGAATCTGCAAGCCGGATCGCAATAAGGAAAACTTTTCTCTCTAGCAAGTGACAGTGCTGGGGGATTTGTTAAAATAGGCCCACTTAATCAAGATAAGATTATTATTATCATGCAGTTAACTCATATTTTTCGTCTTGTCCCCGTGTTGCTTTTGCTGGTAACGGCGGGTTGTCAGCAACCGCGTTCTTCTCTGCAAAAGGAGCCGGTCGCCCTTAATGAACAGGTAGAACAGCTGGCTTCAGTGATTGCCAGTACCAAATATTTGAAATATAAGTGTAATCGTAGTGATTTACCCAGCGATGCGGTCATTGACAAGGTTGCCTACAAAGTTGCCAAACAGCGAGGTTGGAATAGCGCTGGCTACGGGGCTTTGCCGCAGCGTAGTGAGGAAATTTATCAAAGCCTGATGAGAGACAACACGCCGGAACAAACCAAGTGCAGCAGCTTTAACAGCCTATTGGCACCTTTTACCGACGAACTGCGTGCAGAAAGAAGCAGTTAGTGACACCAACTTGGTGTCCAGTGCCAAGTGTACGGGCTAGTGGTAAGGTTTATTCTTACTCTTCAGCGGTGCTTTCTCTGTCCACCTTGCCGCCCGGCCAATCCTCTAATGCGTCAAGTGTGAATACCTCGCCATTGAAGTTAAAGATGGTCACGTCCTGTTGTATTTGCTCAATCGTAAGGTTGGGTGCAGGGCTGTCTCCTTCCTGATAACGCTGACCGTTCAGCGTGATGCTGCGTTTGTCATCTTCCGATGCGTAAACGTGCGCACTGTATCTTAAAGGTGCTAATTCATCACTGGCCAAGGAGGGGGGGACTTTATTATCTGATCCCACTGGTTGCGCTGGTTTATTTTCATCATGCGCAGTTTCTATATCAGCGTTGGTGACAGTATGCCTGGGCATCTCCGTTCTTACCACGGCAGAGGGGACAACTTGAGCCAACGCGGGGGCGGCGAAAGCTTCGTTGTTACGCCAGTGCTGTCCAGAAAACCAGCCTATCGCTATTAACAACAATGCATACACTGGCAGCAGATAGCGGGGAATAAACAGCCCCTTAGCGGGGTGAGCGCTGGCTTCTAGCTCTACTTTCGATTTATTGTCCACATCCCTGAACCTTTAATAAACGCTGATTTCTACAGCCAGAGGTTGTTTATTGGCGTGTCGCCAATGTTTGAGCAAAGCCAAAGTATCAAGGGTATATCCTGCCCGAAAACCTGGGTCAATAGTATTATACTTTTATTCGGGATTGATGTGACTCAGTTGGTTTAACCTCCCGTTTCGGGCCACCTGACGGTGACCCGAAACGGACCGTTTTATTTACTGCTTACAGGCAAACCTGCACCTTGGGTAGAGGCTTGTTGTTTGACCAACAAGGCTACCGACCAGGCTGGTACTGTAACGCTGCCCTCTGCGGTAATATTGACGCCGGAGGAGAGTGAGCGGTCTCCCAGGTTTTGTTGGATTGCGCTCAGGGTGAGGTTTTCACCAGTAAAGTCATTAAGCGTTCTGGCTTCCGGCGCTGCGTTGATGATAACGACTAACGCATCGGCTTGGGGATCAAGATCGTTTCCGGTCTGAACCCCGTCATCAATGGTCATCACCAGTAAGCCCAGTTGCTGTTCTGCGCCGGTGTTACGGAAATCGACACGCTTCATCACTTCATGGCCGCTACCCAAGGCAATCAGAGGCGAAGATTGGCGTAGTTGCGTGAGTTCCTGATAGAACGAGGTCATCTGCGCTATCTCTGTTTGGCCAGGTGTGGCAACAGCATCTTTTACGCTGGCGATCAGCGAATAGTTGTCACCGTCATCGCTGATGCGTGGCATACCAACGTTGAAGTTGTTGTCTTGATAGCTGTAATCCACACGGTTAAACCAGTCCCCAGCATCAAATGAGTCACGGATAAATGACTTGGAACGCAAGAGTTCTGAGCCTTGTTGATCGAATGCCAGCCCTTGCCCCAACAACGTAGTGGCCAGTGACACCGCCTGCATGCGTACGCGAGTGGTGAGATCGGCTTCACGTGCAGCTTTGTAGCTGATCATATCCCATAAGGTTTGGTTGTCGTGTTTGGAAACATAGTTGACCACTTCAGTCGGATCGTTGGCATAACCCCCAATCGCCCCGTTATAGTCAATTTCGCTGCCTTTCCTGACGGAGCCGTCTTTATCGATCAACAGGAATTCAGCCAGGTTGCCGGCCATGCCCAGACGGGTCAGATCGGCCAGATGGCGCACGGTATCCTCATTTTGCTGGGTTAATTCGTTAGCCAATACTCCGGCGCCGTTACCCACCCCCTGGTTTTGACGCAAGGCATCACCAGAGTCAAATGGGCCGCCTCCGCGCACAGCATCACGCAGACGATCGGAGAAGGTGCCAATGCCGGTGCCTTTTAACGTGATCTGTGAAGCGATTTCGAAGCGATCGTCCTGACCAGAATTCCAGCCTTCACCAAAGAAATAAACGTTGGGGTTCACCGATTTTACTTTCTCCCGGGCAGCCAGGATTTGTGCTTTCGGATGATAGCCCATCAGGTCAAAGCGGAATCCGTCAATCTTGTAGTCTCGGCTCCAGACTACCAGAGAGTCTTCAATCAGTTTGGCAAACATCCGGTGTTCGGGGGCCGAGTCGGAACAGCAGGTGGCCGACTCTACACTGCCCGTAGTTTCATTCAAACGTTGATAATACCAGGGCACGATTTTATCCAGCACCGAGGTACGATCCGTTGGGCCAGCTGCATTGGTATGGTTATAAACTACGTCCATGATGATATTCATACCCAGTTGCTGTTTGATGGTCTGCACCATGGTACGAAACTCTTTGATGCGGGCAGTGCCTTCGGGATTGGTAGCGTAAGAACCTTCAGGCACCGTGTAGTGGAACGGATCATAACCCCAGTTGTAGGAGTCAGTCTGTGCCACATAGCCATTCAATTCCTGCACCTGCGGGTTGTCCTGGCTGTCATTCTGTTTCAGTTCTTCTAGTACATCACCGATGGTGGTTGAACTCCCACAGTAGCCAGCAAAACGGCTTTGCTTAACGGCGCTGTTCAGTTCACAAAGCCGACTGAATGGATGGGTGAGATCCGCCACTTTGTCGCTGAACTCATTGACGGTTGCCAGATCGAACACCGGTAACAATTCAATATGGGTTACGCCAGCTTTCCCAAGCTGCCTGAGATGCTGCACCATATTGCTATCGGTGGCAGTCAACGCCAGATATTTGCCCCGCACCTGTTCAGGAACGGTCTGATCCCAGGCGGAAAGATCGCGGATATGCGACTCATGGATGACCATTTTGGTAATATCAGCCTGGCTGGTCTGCGGGTGTGGCATGATCAGGCTGTCCCAGCCTTCTGGTTTCAACGCGCTGTCGTCGAGATCCACAACCTGGCTGTATTCGGAGTTGGTGGAGAGGCTATGGGAGTAAGGGTCGGTGACCTCATACTGCTCTACTTTGCGCGATTGCGGATGATAAACGGTCAGGGCGTAACGATAAAAAGCGTCTTTAAGGTCGTGACTTCCTTGATATGACCAGGCGCCGGAATCGTTATCTCTGGTCATCGGATGGCCACCAATGACTTTTTTATCCGCACTGTAGATCACCAGTTCTGCCTGCTGGGCCGTTGGCGCCCAGACACGGAAAGTGACGCCAGAATCGGTCAGCAGAGCACCATATTCCAGGCCTTCCGCTGCGGCTGAGAAGCGATCATCGAGAACGCCAGCGGTCTGTACCTGAGTCGCTGAAATAAGAATGCCGTCCTGATTGGCGGCCAGGGCGACGGTCTCGCCGCTAAGCAGTTCGTCTACTTTTGCATTGTCCGGCAACTTGAAGGCGGCATAACCCGCAAGGTGAGGGAAGCGTGAACCCAGTTCCTGGTTGATGTTGGTCGGTGTCAGAGAAAGATAGCGATCGGTAAATTTCCCTTCGCTGTTGGCGGCCACTTTGCCATTGTGGTTATAGTACAGACGTACGATAGGTTTCCCTTCCCCGGCAGGCCACAGCAGGGTGTGTTTATCTACCCAATGGGCTTCAGCCAGAGCCACCCCGAAGGCCGCGCGGAAAGCTTCGGCACGGGTATCATAAAGCGTACTGCTGCCTGCAAGCGCAGAAACGGTCCTGTCAGGAAAATCACTGAACGATAAACGCATGTCCGCATCAATCAGCTTATTGGTGCCATCACGCAGAATAAAGTTGATACACCCAGTGGTTTTGGTCAGAGGTAGCACCCAATACGGGCCATAACTGTCGCTGCCTGTCGGTGTTGTACTGGTGTCATTCCAGTCCCCAGAGGGGTTATCCAGGGCGTCACAGGTATCGTTATTCCACAAAAACAGGTTCTTGGTGCTGTATTCGGCGGCGGACCCGCTGGTGATACCCGCAATATCGACCAGATGAATGACCGCCTGGTTCTCACCAGCCATGACGGCTTCGCCAGGCATAGTTATGTCAGGCAGGCGTGCAATCGGCTCTTGGTTATTGGTGTCGGGGCTAACGTCTGAGGAATTATTATTATCACAGCCGCTCAATATGACGAGCGAGCCGAAAAGTAGGGCATTACAGGTATTTTTCAGCATTCTAAATTCCCTATCAGGCTTGCATTATAGAAAGTAAAAAATCGTATCAATGTGTAAAGCAATGGTATTAGATATTGCATGCTTAGGAGGAGCATTGTAGTGGTCAACAAAAACTGGCCACGGTTTTAGAGTTTATCCAGAACAACTGTTCTGATTCATTCGGTGTCAGCCCACCATTATACTGATGAGGCCGGAGCTGACTGTAATAACCCGTTATGTA
>Ga0302347_1000160_pt1 | contig 128886 bp, 122 predicted proteins | sample PhyWR1_FD_202178 | JGI IMG/M metagenome (GOLD analysis project Ga0302347, IMG submission 202178) | Leaf surface microbial communities from wheat plants in UC Gill Tract Community Farm, Albany, California, United States - DLSL W.R1 (v2)... | ecosystem: Host-associated > Plants > Phyllosphere >... | reverse complement strand
AAACACTTTGATAGCTCAAAACATTCTCTTCAAAAAGACTTTTTACAGGTAAATAAGCCCATTGAACCCCTGTTTTCAGTTTGTATAATATGCAATTTACTATTTCAGCAAGAGGGGCTTTGGGAAAAAATCCTCGTTTTGGCTTGGGAAGATTAGGTACTATTTCATTTTCTATTATATCTTTGTCTAGTACTTGGTACATCATCGGCTTGATTTGTTTTTTATGTTTAGCAACACAAAAATAAACAAGCCGTTTTTTATATTAAAAGTTTAAATGACTTCATTATATAAAATCGGAAAAATGATGAAAATACAAAATAAAATAAAATCTGATTATGAAGAACTTAAAATAAAGCCTTCAGCAAATCTATGGGACAAAATAGATCAAAAATTACATGAACCACCGGAAATCAATATCAAACCTGCTTTTCAATGGTGGAAATATTCGGCAGCAGCTGTTCTGGCAATGATTTCAACAGGAGCTTTTTTCTATTTTAATCAAGATGAACCGACACTGAAGCAAAAAAGCATTTCGATTGTAAAATCAGCTGAAAAGCAGAATGATCATTCATCAGCAATGACACAAAATGATGCAAACATTCAAAATACAGCTCAAAATACAAAGGTAATACCTTCTGAAAAGTCCCGTCTGGTGGCGAATGAAAAGAAAAAGCCCGGAAAATTAAATGCAGCGGAAAGAGAAGACTTTAATGCCTCTCTTGCAAAAACAGCGAGTAAAGATAGTCCTCTAAAAAATCCAACCTCAATTACGCCTACTTCTGATCATCATGAATTATATACTGCTGATGTGGCACCGGCAGAGAATAAAATAGCGTTGAATAATGAAAAGTCAGAAATAAAAACAGGAACTCCAGAACAAAAGCCGACCAAATATATCCAGGCTCATGATCTTCTGGCAGGGAGAGAGCTGGATAAAGCGGCCAAAGAAATTAAAGATAAACAATTTGCAGTTGTAGATCTTGATAAAATTAAGAGTCCGAATTCATTAAAAATAATGGGAATAGAGATTTATTCCTCCTCAGAAAAATAAATTTTAAATTTTTTAAATCATAGAAAGTACTATTCCAAAAAAAGTGAATAGCAATAAAATATTGTCTAAAAATAACACAAACAAAACAATGAAAAAAATTACATTAATGATTGCTATGGTAGCAATTTCTTACAGCCATGCCCAAGAAAATTTCCCAATGAACCTCCACACTCAATCTGATACTCATGAGAATATGAGCAGCCTAGAGATTGAAAATCAAAGAACTGAGATAGAATATGCCCTGGCGGTGGTTTTACTTATGATTTCGACAAGAGCTTTTGTTTATTTTAAGGAAAAAAGCTTTAAACAAAACAATATCATGCCGTAAGGTTACTCCGGTTGCGTAAAAAAATAATATATCATTTATAAAAAATAAAAAAAATGAAGAAAATCACCGTGATGATTACCATGATGGCCATTTCTTACACGTATGCTCAAGAAGCTCCACAGATGAATACTCGAATTGAGATGTACTCAAAGAAGATTGACAGCATCGTAATATCTGAGAAATCTGAGATGAATTCAGAGCTTGATAAAGTGGACCGCAATTTTAAAGATAATAAAATTACGGCTGAACAAAAACAGAATCAGAGAAATGAAATAGCATCAAAGTACGAAAAGATCATTAATAATAAAATAGATGCCCAGAAGTCTGAACTCGAAGAGGCTACCCAGGAAATGGTGAAACATGCCGTTTTGGGAAAGTCTGATACCATACGTAAGGGAAAAAACTTTTTGAAGCTAGGACTTAATGGTCTAAAAATGAAAATGAATCAAAGAAATAAAAAAGAGCCTAAAGACTATTTACATAATTGGTCACTTTTATATAACCTTTCAGCGGGTAACCTTACTTCAAAAGACAAACCTTTTGGCCTTTCTTCAAAAAATTCGGACATGAATATTGTGTATAACTCTACTTTGGCAGTAAAATATGAGAATCAGTTGGGACACTTTACCAGCCCTGTTTTTTATAATATTGGCCTGGGATTACGAACAGACCGATATGAAGCCAAAGGGAATAATGCTTTTCTTCAGAGAAATAATAAGTTGATGCTGGAAGATTTTAGCAAAGGGGAATTAGACGAATCCATAATCCGTAATACCTATATTTTTGTTCCCATCGATTTTAGATTTGTGCTCAATCCTCAATATACAGAATATAAGGGCGTAAAATATTTAGATAATACCAAACCTCAACTTAGTCTTATCGCAGGTGTTTATGGGGGCGCGAATATCGGGAGCAGAATGATCACGAAATACTCTAATGTAAACTCATCAAACGTTATGGACCAAGAAAGAGTGATGCAGGGGGTTAATGATTTTATTGTCGGAGGCAAATTAGGAATAGGATACAGAGGATTTAATGTATATATTCAAAAAGACTTTAACCCGCTGTTTAATAATGACGCCCTATTGAAAAGTAAAAACGGATTTCAAGTAGGTATTGAAATAGCCAATATTGGGTTTTAGGGGATGCGATCTCATATTGTGGAAGATGGGTGCTGGAAGATGGAGGTTATGTGAAGTAATAAAATCAAAATCCTTCCATTTCTCTTTGATTTTTTCTTCTTTTTTTTGAGTTGTTTTGATTTTTTTGATTATTTTTCGCTTTCTATTCTTGAATTGACGAGTCAAATCCGGCATTGAAAGCGAAAAGTGCATCAAATTCAATTAAAAATCTGCCCGTCTATTCAACAGGCTCTTAATGAAATCTGAAATTAGCTTCGGTAAGGGTATTATCACTGTTTACCAATGAGAACCCCATTACGATGAGCCAAATTTTCTCCTTGATAATCCGACCTCATGTTCCTGAGGATAAGGTTTTCTGGAGGTCATACTTACATCTTCTTTAATCTGCCGGTGGATATCATATTGCTTTTCTTTGTCATAAGAATACCGCGGATCAGGAATCATGGGCATTTTTGCCATTTTATGGATGGTAATTGTGGGAAAGTGATAATCGACTTCCACTGTTCCTAAGAGTAAGTAACATCCTCCTCCTTGAAAGTCATATTGCTTTAAACTGTCTGGAAAATGCGCTGTATCAAAATAATCTCCGTTCACGTCTATCCAGGTTCCGAAATACATGGCTCCTTTTTTGGTCGGCACATGTTTTCTTGAAATAAGATAAGCCAACATTTTCACCTGTCTTTTATGATACCGGAGTAAATCTTTAACAAAAACAGAACCCCTGTATTTCGTTTCTAACAAATCAAACGGGCTGCATGAAATAGGAAAACCTATCAATTCAATTTCATCAAAGGCATCTTCAAACGGTTCTCTTTTTAATTCGGGAAGCTTAAACTCCTGAACGGGTTCTTCAATCAGCATTAAACCTCTGTTCTCGGGTTTAAAATTTACCAATAAAACCCTTGCCTCAACAAGAAGTTCATTTTTTTGCTTCCCTGTAAAACGAAATGCCCCAATAAAAATTAAGGACTGAATCGTTTCAATACCCACGGGAATACGTTTGATAAAGTTTTCCAATGATTTATAATCTCCATTTCTTTCCCGCTCCCCGATAATTTCGTGAGCAATCCTTGTTTCCAGCCTTTCCAAAAGCATAAATCCCAAAAAGATATTCTTTCCTTTTAATGTCGTCTGAAATTCGCCGGAATTAACACAGGGAACCTGAATATGTCCTCCTGACATTTTAGCTTCATGGATATAGACTTCAGTACGGTAAAATCCTCCCTGATTGTTGATAACGGAAACCATAAATTCCAATGGATAATATACTTTCAGATATAAACTCTGATAGCTTTCCACTGCATATGAAGCCGAATGCGCTTTACAGAAAGAGTACCCTGCAAAAGATTCTATCTGCCGGAACGCTTCAGCAGTAAGTGCTTCCGAATGCCCCTGTGCTCTGCAGGATATGAAGAAATTAGCCTTTACTTCATTCAGTTTTTCAATAGATCGCTCTTTTCCACTCATCGCACGGCGCAGAATATCACCATCAGCATGAGTAAGTCCGCCGAAATATTGTGCAATCTTAATAACATCTTCCTGATACACCATAATGCCATACGTTTCTTTTAGATTTTCCTCAAAAACAGAATGAAAATATTCAAACTGATCCGGATGATTGTGTCTGAAAATGTATTCCCGCATCATCCCACTCTGCGCTACTCCCGGTCTGATAATAGAAGAAGCGGCAACCAATATTCTGTAATTGTCGCATTTTAATCTTCTTAAAAGACCTCTCATTGCAGGAGATTCTATATAAAAACATCCGATTGTTCTTCCTATAGCCAGATATTCATTGGCTTTTTCTTCATCTTTGGAAATTCTGGTATCCCGGATATCAACATCAATCCCCCGTGTTTTTCTGATGAGCTCAACGGTATCTTTTATCGTTCCAAGACCTCTTTGAGAAAGAATATCAAATTTCTCCAGCTTAATATCTTCTGCTACATTCATATCGAACTGAACGATAGGAAATCCCTTCGGCGGCATTTCGAGTGCAGAGTAATGGGTAATAGGCTCTTCTGAAATTAAAATTCCGCAGGCATGCATACTTCGTTGATTGGGGAACCTTTCCATTAACCTTACATATTTATGAATGGTCTGGACCACAGAATTTGTCTCATGAACTTCCATTGGTTTGTTCGTGAGTTCATCCAGCTCATCCTTAGGAAGCCCAAAAACTTTCCCTACCTCTCTGAATCTTGATTTGTATTTGAATTCCACATTGGTTCCGCAAAAAGCAACGTGATCTTTCCCATATCTGTTAAAAATATATTCCAGAATGGTATCCCTGTTTTGCCAGCTCCAGTCGATATCAAAATCCGGAGGACTTTTCCTGTTAAGGTTGAGAAATCTTTCAAAATACAGATCAAGCTCCAATGGACATATATCGGTAATGCCGATGCAGTAACTGACGATGGAATTGGCTCCGCTTCCGCGTCCGACATGCATAAATCCCATTCTATTGCTGTATCGTACAATATCCCACGTAATCAAAAAATAAGAGCAAAAGTTGAGTTCGTCAATCACTTTTAGTTCTTTCTCTACTCTTAGTCTTGCGATTTCATGATCTTTTCCATACCGTTTTTCTAATCCTAAATAGGCTAATCTTCTCAAAAGCTTAACATCAGATTCTTTGGATTTTGTATAGTATTGTTTATTCTTTACTTTTTCAAAATCAAATTCGAAGTGGCAGGCCTGCAGCAGTTTTTTTGTAGTTTTTATGATTTGCGGATATCTTTGAAAAGTCGTGATAATTGCATCTTCGGATTTAAAATATTCCGATTTCCTGCAAACCTCCTGCTCAGACAATTTGGACAATAAGGTGTTATGATCTATAGCTCTTAAGATTTTATGAAGATTATATTCTTTCTGAGTATGAAAAGTAACCGGATGAACAATCACCATTTTAGGAATCAGCATTTTAAATTCAGGCCGGATTAATAGATTCAATTCTTCTTCCCGAACTCCAATAAACTCATTTTCTTTTAGCTTTAAAGGCATATTATCCATCGGATAAATAATAAAAACATTTTTAAATGGGGGGGCCATTTCAGAAAGTTCAGCTCCGTGACAATTGTAATCTGTTAAAACCTGATTCACTTCGCCAATTCCGGAGAACTCTTTTGCAACAGCAATATAAAGCAGCTTATTTTCTTTTCTGACTTCAATGCCGGCGATAGGTTTAATTCCTGTTTTTTCGCATTCTTTCTTAAAATCATAAATCGCAGTAATGGTATTAATATCCGTTAGCACTAATTCTTTAATGCCCAGAGAATGTGCCTGCTGTACCAATTCTTCTATCGATAAAGTACCGTAACGAAGGCTGTGAAAAGAATGACAGTTGAGATACATGGTGTAAGAATTTAAAAATTTATTTTCCAAAATCAAATCCTGAAGCCCTGCCCACGGCACCCGCTCCAAAACGATTTTTAATTTGATCCATCGTCTGGTATAAATTCATTTGCTCTTCTGTATCTTCAAATAAATTCATTTGATGGTTACCGTGTACCAAATCGGTAAAGCGTAACCCCACCAGCCGAAGACGCATTCTTCTGGTATAGATTTTAGTAAAAAGCTCTAAGGCAACCCTTGATAAGGTATGATCTGCAGAGGTATAGGTAACTCTGATCTGTTTGGTTTCCGTATCGAAATTGGCATACCGAATTTTAATAACCACTGTTGAAGTCAGCCATTTCTCCTGTCTTAATTGATAGGCTAACTTTTCAGCCATTCCGGATATCAGTCTTTTTAATTCGATCATATCCATTGTATCGGTTGTAAAGGTTCTTTCTGTTGAAATTGATTTTCTTTCAGAATAAGGAACCACCGGATTTTCGTCAATTCCATTCGCCTTTTTCCAAAGTTCTTTTCCGTTAAGTCCAATCATTTGTCGCAAAACCAACACGGGCATTTCCGACAATGTATGAATGGTTCTTATTCCTATTCTGGACAGCAATTGAAAAGTTTTTTCTCCAACCATCGGAATTTTCTTTACCGATAATGGATTTAAAAAAGGCTTAATTTCAAGTTCTTTAATCTCTAATCTTCCCACAGGTTTAGATTCTCCGGTTCCGATTTTGGAAACGGTTTTATTGGCAGACAGGGCAAAGCTTATCGGAAGCCCGGCTTCTTTTTTTACGGCTGCAGCAATTTCCTGAGTCCATTGGTAGCATCCAAAAAATTTATCCATTCCCGTAAGATCCAGATAGAATTCGTCGATGCTCGCTTTTTCCATAACCGGAACTTTTTCCTGAATAACCTCTGTGACCAAATGGGATAAATTGGAATACAGTTCATAATCTCCACGAATCACTTTGGCATCGGGGCATAACCTGAGCGCCATTCTTATCGGCATTGCCGAGCGAACCCCAAACTTTCTGGCTTCGTAAGAGCATGAAGCGACTACTCCACGGTCTCCACCTCCTATGATTAGAGGGATTCCGTCAAGTTTAGAATTATTTAGCCTTTCACAGGATACAAAAAATGTATCCAGATCCATATGTACAATTGCTCGGTTCACGTTACAAAATTAGATACTATTTGTATCTTTTTTCCTATATTTGCAGATACAATTTGTATCAATGTCAATTTTTTCAGATAACATCAGGTTTTTGAGGACTCAGAAAAATTTATCTCAGCAAGAGCTTGCGGATCAAATTTTAATGAGTAGAGTACGTTATTCAAAATATGAAGATGGACGTTCGGAAGCTCCTTATGAGCTGCTCATCAGAATGTCAAAATATTTCAATCTGAGTATTGATCTGCTTCTTACCGTGGATATCAGAAAATATCCGCTGGAAGATGTATTGAAACTTCCGGACAACAGAATTGTTTTACCTGTTGTGGTAGATCAATTAGGAAACAATAGTATTGAAATTATTCCTCAGAAAGCATCCATGGGCTATTTATCCGGATACAGCGACCCGGAATACATTGAAAATTTACAAAGAATTACACTCCCATTTCTGACTGGCGGAAAGTACAGGGCTTTTCCGGCTCAGGGAGATTCTATGCCACCCTTTAAAGACGGTTCCTATATTATCGGGAAATATGTTGAACATATTGATGAGCTGAAACCAAATAAAAGCTATGTTTTTGTGACTTTAAATGACGGGATTTCTTATAAAAGATTCACCTCCAGAAATAAAAAATCAATTACTGTTGCTGCCGACAACTCATTTTACAAACCTTATGATATTTCCTTAGGAGAAATTATTGAAGTCTGGCAATATGCTTCTGGCATTTTTCCCGAAGATTTTGAACCTGATAACTTTGAAAATTATAATTTAAAGGATATGTTCTTGGAGTTGAGAAAGGATATTAAAGGGTTGGATGACAGAATGTCAAGTTTTAGATAATGTATAAAACCGGGGTGTTAAAAACAAATTGTTTAAATATGCCCTCAAAATGAAATCTTTTGAATATTTAAGAGTCTCAAATTATAAGCTAAACCACTTTTTGCAAATTTTAAAATAGATTTTTTAGCAATTGTTTTAAAAAACACGTCGAGTTTTGACGTACCTCATCTTTATTTTTGTATTTGAATGTTAAAATACAAAAGACATGGATAAAGTAACCTTGCAAAGAATTGAAAAACTTCATCCTTCTGTACAGGAAGAAGTAAAGAAGATTATCACAGAATGTGATAAAGCACTCACCGGAAGAGCAAAAATAAGAATTACACAAGGTTTGAGAAGCTTTGAGGAACAAGAAAAACTATACGCTATCGGAAGAATTACTTCCGGCAAAAAAGTAACCAATGCCAGAGCAGGACGAAGTATCCATAATTACGGACTGGCTGTGGATATGTGCTTAATTATTGACGGAAAAGTGGCAAGCTGGGATACCGCTAAGGATTGGGATAACGACGGAATTGCAGATTGGTACGAATGTGTGACAATTTTTGCCAGACATGGCTGGGACTGGGGCGGAAATTGGAAAACCTTCAAAGACCTTCCACATTTCGAAAAAAGACGAATTAAAACCAATAAAGGAACTATAAAAACCACTTGGCAAAATTTGTCTAAAATGATTCGGGATGAGGATGGATATATTGTTTTATCATAAAATAGCGTGGTTAATAAGATCAGCCTTCATTATTTTAAATAATGAAAGGTAAAATTTCTTTCATTGAGAATTTATTTTTTAATACGACGCGTTCTGTCGCCTCCTTCGCTTATCTTTGTTTTATAAGGAAAAAGTTAAGACACAAGGATATACAATTACTAAAACAGACAGCCCTACACGCGATGTTCATCTGCCTGAATAAAAATAATCTCAATAAAAAATAAGAAATCATGAAAAAAACAACCATTCTTTCTTTGGACGGTGGCGGAATAAGAGGAATTATTACCTGCATTATTCTGCGCTATATGGAAGAGCAATTGCAGATTCACGATAAGCCGTGTGCCAGACTGGGAGATTATTTTGATCTGGTAGCGGGAAGCAGCACCGGTGGTCTGATTGCTTCTATCCTTCTATGTCCCGATGAGCAACGAAAAGCTAAATATTCCATTCAGAAAGGGCTTGAGCTGTATGCTGAAAAAGGAGGCGATATCTTTCAGGTTTCTTTTTGGGAAAGGCTCGTTAATCCTTTCGGACTATTAAATGAGAAGATCTCTCAGGAGGCTCTTGAAAAGAACTTAAATGATTTTTTTGGAAATTTAGAATTAAAAGAACTCATTAAACCATGCCTAATAACAAGCTACGACATTGAAAACCGCAGGGCGAAACTATTCAATTCATGGAATGCTACGCTGAGTGCCGATAATTTTTATGTAAAAGACGTTTGCAGAGCTACTTCTGCGGCACCCACCTATTTCAGTCCGGTTCAGATCAGATCTATGTACGGACAGGTTTTCAGTTTAATCGATGGCGGAATGTTTGCCAACAATCCGGCTTTATGTGCCTATGCTGAAGCAAGAAAAATTCCTTTTGCCGAGATATTACAAAATCATCAGAAAACGAATTATCCCACGGTTAATGATATGATTGTAGTATCCATAGGAACAGGAGTAGAGTCAAGGTCTTATTCTTTCAGAAAATTGCAAAAAGCAGGAAAAATGGGTTGGATTAATCCTATTATTGACATTTTAATGTCTGCCAATGCAGAAACAGTGGATTATCAGCTTAGCCAGATGTTTCAGACTTTAGGTTTAAGAAATCAGAAAAATTATTACCGGCTTAATCCTTCGTTGAAAAATGCTTCTCCCGCGATGGATAACGTAAAAAGGTCAAACATTGAAAACCTTATTCAGGCAGGATTGAGCTTTATTGATGACAACAGGGAGATTCTGAACCAGATTGTTCAAAAACTCATCAGAAACAAATTATAAGCTTTTCACCTTATAAAGCTTAATTATAAGCTTTTTAAATTATATTTAAATAAAATCAGACAGAAATGAAGCCCTTTTAAAAAATGTTATTTCATGATTTTTAATTGTTCATATTCTTATGATAATCTTTTTAAAAAAATAAAATATTCTTTTTAATACGTCGAGTTTTGACGCTGCCAAAAACGATCTTTGAAGAGTAATAAAAACACAAAATCAATCTTAAAAAACATTACTCAACCTTTTGAATTCACAATGTAACAATGTTGAACAGCTTAAGTTATGTTCTCCAATCAATTCTAATCATCAAACACAAACTATGCAAACACCCACTCACCAAACAGACACCACATGGGATGAAAGTTTCTACACCATCGAGTGGAGCGACATTGAAAACGCAGAGATCGATTATGAAAATTACCTCAGCGATATCGAAAACTTTTTTAAAGAAGATTTTGAAAAAGATACGATTGAAGAAAATATTTCTTAATTAAAATTCTAAAAAGCATTAAGTTCTGCTGCTGTCCCACATTTCTTTTACAGTTTCATAAACCCCCAGAAACATTCATTTTTACCCTTTCCTAAATCTTTGAATCACCATTCACAAAATGTCGGACAGCCGGAACCATGCTTAAAAATTACAAATTATGAACAAGAAAATCTAATCCGAAGATGGTTTCGGTGACCTATAAGAAAACAGAGGATGTAAGTTTCTATTCTTAATGAAGCTTAAAAATTTATTCAATAAAACCAATTAAAATTACAAAAATGACAGAAAATGAAAATCCTGCCGGGACACCAGCAGAAAACACACCCAGTCAAACACTTTTTAGATTTGTAAGCCTTAGAAGCCCACAATTATCTGATGATAAAGATCAGAACAAAAAGTTTATTCTTTTTCCTAAGGAAATGAAAAACAACACAGCTTTCTATAAACCTGTAGTAGAAGGAATAGGATCAAAGAAAAGACTTTTATCAGAAAAAGCTCAGCAGTTTGACAATACAACAGAATGCATCAAAGATGTTGAGGAATTAAAGTACTATAAAGAATTCTACGAATTTTCTACATGGCTTGCAAGAAATAAAGATCGTTGTACCTATGAAGAATTTAAACAGGAAAGACAACGTATTTTTCAGTTTCCTGCAGACATTCATCAGCCTTCATTGATTTTTGAAATCCCTGAACTTTCCAAACTATGGAATAACTTAATCTTTCAGGTAGTGACTCAAAAAGATTTTTATGTTAAAGAAGTGGTTATGCAGATGCTGTTAGCCTATCATGTCCATATACAGCAAACCACTTTTTTGAACGAAGATTTGGTGAAAATTTTGTTAAACGCAAGAATTGTACTTCCAAAAGAAATGATGATGGATGAAGAAGCCTCTTCAACATCTCAAACTATTTCAAGACAGGCTTCGGCAGAGGGTAAAGAATCTTTTCCGACAGAAGAAATGCAGAAACAGCAGAAAACGGCTTCCGCTAAGGCTCAACTCACCAAAATCGAGGCATTAGCAAAGAATTTATCCGCTGTGGAAAAACAATATAATAAAGCATATCAATCGGCTCTTGATGCTGCTAAAGCTATTTATGAAAGAGAAACGGGACCTATTATTGAGCGATATCAACAAGAAGTGGCCGCAGAAAAGGAAAAATTCTGCTCGATAAGACCAACACAAGAAACGTATGATCCGAGAGATCCTTGCATGCAACCCAGAGAAATACCCTATCCTCTTTTAAAAACATTTGAATTCAATTATAAAGATCAGGTAAGCGGAGAATCGATGACCAGTTCTTTAAAGGCAGAAAATTTAGACACACTTCTCTCTCTTTTAGGTTACGATTTTAGTGAAAAAACCGCTTCTTCAAGAGTAAGTGCATCAGATCCTCACGATATTAATTCTTTATTGGAAGGAAGAAATACATTTGCCGAAATTCAGGATTTAATTACCGAATCTACAGAAAGAAACAATAATATCATCGTAGAAAACACTTCCGGCAACGAGGAAATGTATGTAAGTATTGGTGGAGTTATTATGCCAATGGCAAAAACGGTAACGAAAGCCTTTACTTACCAATTGTGCCCAAGACACTTAGATAAAGCTATTGCTTTTGATTTGGCGCTCACCGTACCTGATTCTTCATGGGATGTATCTTATGCCCATTATAATATCATGTTAACAGATGGGTCGAATAGTTTTAGCATGGATTATTATACCAAATCCAGAGCAGGAAATACTATTTTCTTAAATGATTTATTCCAAAATGGAATTGCTACTAATTTAGCTTATGATTCTAGACTGGATGTAAAGGTAAGTTTTACGAATGGTAAATCTGCTTCCTTTTCTATTTCTGGAGTTAATTTAAGAACCTGCATTTCCGGTGCTTTTGAATTACAGGTTGAAGGGGGAAATCCTCCTGTGATTATAGACGAAGAAGATACATTCATTCCAGCCGGTTTTGGGTTTAAGCAAATTGGTATTGCCGATTATCTGAAAGTTGAGCAAACAACCCACGCTTATGTAGAAGGAGAAGTAGCTCACATCGAAAATGTGATGGCGAGAGAATATCGCGAAAAATCGACCAGAAGATTACGAAGAAGCGAAAACACAACCACATCATCTTCAGATACCGAAAGAGAACAGCTTTCTGATACGACAACAGCCAATCGTTTTGAAATGCAAAGCGAAATTGCGAAAATGCAGCAGGAATCAACCGATTTTGGATTAAGTACAAGTTTTAGTGCATCTTACAAACTGGGAGCTAGTGGATCAATCAATGCAGGACTTGGAACCAACTATGCCAACCACAAGTCTAAAGAAGAAAGTACAAGACAAGCTGTAACACAATCGCAGGATATTACCGCAAGAGCGATGGATAGGATTGTAGCGAAGGTACATGAAGAAAGAATTGAGAAAATCATCGAAGAGTTTGAAGAAACCAATTCTCATGGCTTAGATAATAGAAAAGGAGATAAACATGTAGTAGGCGTTTACAGATGGGTCGATAAATTGATGAAGAATCAAATTTATAACTATGGTAAGCGTATGATGTTTGAATTTATGATTCCGGAGCCTGCAAAACTTCATTTGTTAGGAATGGAGAATCAGAAATCGGCTAATCAAACAAATCTGGTGAAGCCTGTTGACCCAAGAATTTCAAGTATTTTACAAATGAAGGACTATTCATCTTTGTCGGATGAAAGCGTTTTGAAATACTGGTCGAGCAAGTACAATGTAGAGCTGGAGGAAAAACCTGGTAAAGTATTTTATATCAGCAAATCATTCAGCGACAGAGATCCATCTTATGCAGGATCTGATGATCAAAAGACCCAAATTGTATCCGGAGCCGGAGAGCTGGATATTCCTGAAGAATATGAAGTTCAGGAAGTGGATTATGTATTTAATACTTATCCTCATGGTTTTTTTGGTTTTCATCAGGCATTTATGACAATTGCAGGACAAGGTGCAGGCTGGCTAGATTCAATCACCAATACGCAGATCAAAGGTAAATTGACTAATATCAAAGTAAGAAAAAAACTTGCCTATACCTTTTCTACAGGTGAAAGCCCAATTATGAGCGGAAGTATTAACGCGAAATGTTTTTTAACCCCTGAAACCGAAAATGCATGGCTTCAAAAAACTTTTAATGCGATCATTTCAGCCTATGAGGAAGCGCTAACAGAATTTAATAATGCCACCTCCGAAGAACAAAATAAAGCCGTCGTTATAAAAGATTCTAACCCTAATTTCTACAGACAGATTGAAAACACTGTTTTACGTAAAAACTGTATTTCTTATATGGCAGACCGGGCTGTGGGCTCTACTCACGGATATGGTTTGGAAGGTTTAACAACCGGAAACACTTTTGGAGATTATGAGACCGTTCTTTCGTCTAAACTAGATCAATATACTGCCTTCATTAAATTCATGGAACAAGCCTTTGAGTGGGAAAATATTTCTTACTTCCTCTATCCTTATTATTGGGGAAGAAAAACAAACTGGGCAGGTCTTTATCAATCTGAAAATACAGATCCGCTATTCAGAAATTTCCTGCAAAGTGGTATGGCAAGAGTGGTAGCAACTGTCCGTCCCGGCTTTGAAGATGTGGTACAATTTTATCTGGCAACCGGAAAAATATGGAATGGTGGTGAGGTACCGGTGATCGGAGACGAGCTTTATTTATCTATTGTTGATGAAATGAAGGAACCTAAAGGTATAAAACAAGGAAAAGCATGGTTAACAAGGCTTCCAACAACCTTAAATATTCTTCAGGCAGAGAGCATCGGGTTAAAAGTTGCCCACGCATTACCATTTTCTACAGAAAATCCAGATGATTTTGAAGTGCCTTTTGAAGTCATTACCGAAGCTAAATTCAATTTTGAGAAAAATAATCATCTCCTGGGTAGTCAGTCGGAGGAAGATGAAAAACTGATCACTGGCGACTGGATTTAAAATTACACTAACATTTAAAAATACAATATGTCTAATACAGGAAAAATTATAAGAGTAAATGCATTACCTCCAGTTGAAAATAGAGAAAACAATGTTATTTACCAAGTAGCTGCACCGGGTGCAGCTACTTATACAGACTATGCCATTGATGCTAACGGAGATTTGAAAACACATGCTGTTGTGGAGGGCACCGTCCCTTTAGAATTATCAGATAACCATATCACCGTTACCGATCAAAAATTGAAAAATGAGGAGATCCTGAGCCAGGCTCAATATAATATTGATACAAGAGAAAGGCTGGATCAAAAACTGGAAATTCCTTTAACAGAAGGAAATCCCCAGGACTATCCGAAAATTATAGGATTAAATGAAAACGGCGGGGTTGCAAAACTTCCTGCGGGAGATTTAGGGAAAAATATCGCCAATGCGTCTCTAACATCTGTTCCCGGCGCATCATTTACCCTAGGAGCCAGCTGGTCTATGAACACTTTCGGACTTCCCTACACGATTACCGGCTTAAGCAATGTATCAAATGATTCCTCGTTTAATACCCTGCTCACTCAAAATTCAGTCGGGCGCATTGGAAAATCCAATGGAAAGCAGGCTTTTTTAAGTATGCCGGCGCTCATGACAGCAGCAGAAAAAGAACAATTCGGTTTAGCATGGAGCAATCAATACAGCAATAGCAATATCAATGTCTACTCCATCACTCCGCCCATCATTAAACATGAACATACCGTTAAATACTTTGTACTCCAGGGTTTAAACCTCAATGTGAATCCTGCCAATACTTCCATAAAATTTATTCCGGAAGGAAACGCCCTGGGTACAGGAGAAATCAATTGCCTTGGTTTTCAAACATTTTCAGACGGTAAATCCATGGTTGTTACCATCTATGGTGATGCACTTTCTGCAGGCCTCAACTATAATATTGTGATAAGAACCAGTACTCCTGTTGTACAGGTATACAGAACAGCAAATATTATAACGGTAGCTTCCCTAACCAATAATGTTGACCTCAATACTATTGTATGGACCAAAAAAATCTATAATAACCAAACTAATGACGGAGTGTTCGGGAACGCCGGATCAGCCCAATATCAGAGTGATCCAAATGTTAAAGCCTATGCTAACGAAGCGACCATTGTTTCTGCATTGAAATCTTCCAAAATAATTGAAGCCAACCAAGATTTTTATCTGAATTTTGATGTCAACATTAATTTCTTACATCCTTCGAGTACGTTGCCTTACCATTCTGTTGGCCTTATGCTACATTCTACAACCTTAGAGTTGATTAATTCAAATGTTGCCAGCATCAGAATATTGGGCCGAGCGGACTCCTGGGCCAGACAAATCTTCTTAGACAACAGCTCAATATCGCATAGCCAGAGTCTGGTTAATCCTGAAATTTTGAACTATACCATAATGAGGAGAGGCTCTATCGTATATTTCGTGCTCACTCGGGGCGGAACTGTTTTAAATTACTCCAAAACAATCTCCAGCGAGGCCCTTTCATTTGCCATGTTTAACACCAATATGAGCATTTCTACAAATATCGCTTTTAACATAACAGAATTAATTCTTTTTTAAACAAAAAAAATAACAATTATGAATAATCATTTAAATATCTCATCAGACATTCAGCAGTTGCTTAATACGATTTCCAATATCAATTTAAATTTTATAGAGTTATCATTACACGATCATCCGCAATTGCCGCAATTCAGAAGAAGCATCCGGGTTTTAAATATCGATGCAAATTCAAAACAAGAGTTTATAAACTTTACGTATGAGCAGGTTCTCAGAGATAAAGATTCAGGGATGGAAATAAATATTGCCTTACCAACTCCGGAGTGGATCGTTCATAAAAATACATGGAGCTATCTGCGTGATCAGGAGAATGGCTTTATGGAAGCAGATTTAAAAGAGCCTCTGGAAGGCATCGCTTCAGGCAAAATAAAAGTACCCAGTTACAAATACATGCTTTGGCTTTTACAAAATAATTCCACAGGATTTTTAACGCTTTTAGAGACTTACCTCAATGATTTTATAGACGTTAAAAAATACGACCTGGATACACTTTCCTAATCCTGAAAGTAAATATATCAATCCTTAAGCAGAGTCTGAAAAACTCTGCTTTTTAAACCAAAAAATCACAAAATGAGTCTAGAAATATTAAATAATCCTCTTATTGGGAATTCTCTCAATGAGATTTTGGGAGAAGATCACCCAAGTCCTTCCCCTCCCTCCTTCCCTGTTCTGAAAATGCCCACAGAGTTCAGGCAGAAAACGGCAAAGCAAATCGCCAATACCTATTATGACGGCAAGTCCGTGGCAGAAGGTAACGGATTTAAAATCTATTCTGATGAACCGATCTTTGGAGGAGATATAGAAGAGGTTCGGGTTTATAATAACCGATTTGCAAAGACGATGGGAGGAATTGATGTCGTTCTTTTTGCAAGTAAAAACGGGGCTTTTCTTCTTCAACGGTATATGGAAGCTCTTGCCGACAGCAATCAATTAATCCTTTTTTTGGAAATAAATGACGCCTACAATTACAACACCGTACTCCGATCAGTAGCTGGTTCCAATCTTACGAACAAAAAAGACATTCCCTTTGCCGAAATCCTTAATTTTTCAAGAAAGCACGAAGTAATCATAACGCCGGACGCCCTTAAAAAATTAATACAAAAAGGAATTTATAAAAATAAAGTAAGCCTTATCAGCTGGTTTTTAGGATTAAAAGATGCTGCTGTGGGAAGAATTTTTAATTTTTTCACTAAAGAAATATTTGTAAGCGCCGAAAATTTTTTCAACGGAATCTCAACGGGAATTTCAGGACTTAAAGTTGTCGAAAAAAGCTGGAATCCGTCTCCAAAAGAAGGTGAATACGATCCTGTTTTCATCCCTGAAATCCTGTATAAGGAACTTAAAAAATTCTATGAACACGAATATTCTAAAAATCCTTACGAAAATCTGGCAGGGCAAAAGAACATCAATTCGAAAATTGTGAAAACGTTATTTGAAAAAATTGATGTCGCCAAAACATTTTTTCAAAATCTACTGAACGCTGCAGAAAGCTTCTTTCCCGATTTTATTTTCAAAAAAATGAACAGGATGCTTCATCTGTTTTTTAAACAGATTGATACCCTTGAAAAACTGCTGGTTGATCCTTTAAACGGTATGCAACATATTGTTTACAGAAATTTTCAAATTGCCAATGCTTTTCTGTGCGGCATATACAACAGCATTATAGACATTCTTGCAGGTCTTTTTTCGATCATCGGTTTTATTTTCAAAGCCGTATCGACCCTGAAAAACATTTCGGATAACAAAGTAGAATATGGTGAAATGTTTCTGGAGCTCATGGAAGATCTGATGGAAGGTATCATGAAGTTTGATTATGCCAATTTCCTTTATCAGAGCATTACCTTTCAGATGAAGACCATGATTCGCCTCATGAATTGGATCGAAAAAGCAGCGGTGGAATTTACTGTAGAAAAAGCGGCTTATTATTACGGCTACATTATCGGAGTGATCGTAGATATTATCGTAGAAACCCTCCTCACAGGAGGTGCCGCCGCCGTTGCAAAGCTTGCTAAAACGGTAGAAGCCGTCATGCTTAATCCATTAGAAAAAATTGCGCAGGCTATTGAAAAAACGGTTACTTTTACAAAAGACTTGCTCACAAGAGTTCTGGAATTCATCCAAATGCTGGTCCGCGAGTTTAAGAAAGGCGTAAAAAATCTTTTTGCCCAATTAGAAGGTTTTATCGATGAGATTTTCGGATTTGGTGAAAAAGTTGGCGATCATGTGCTTACGCCTGCGGAGAAGAGGGTGAAGGAGAAGCAAAGGAAGATCCAAGAGAAGCTGGAAAGAAAGAAAAAAGGGAGAAAGGGAAAATATAACTTAGAGGAAGTAGATATTTTAGGATCAAAACCAGCTACTAAAGAGGAATTATTAGAATGGGAAAAGAAAATTAAAATTTTAGCTTTTAAAGAAAAAGGCAGATTTAAAATGGCCACAAATAAAACTGTAGCATTTAGATATATGGAAAAGCACAAGATAGCTGCTTATTTTGATGCTCATGAAATTCCTCCTATTATATGGTACAGAGAAGGCTCTTCAAATTATGTAATCACCCACGAATATTATCATTTAGAAGAATTTTGTAAAATTGGAAAAAAAGATTTTATCAAGGGAGATTTAGGAACATTGAAAGAATGGCACATTAATAATATTTTACGAGAAAAATATGTCGCTGAAAGATTATTAGAAAATGCAGAAGTACTAAATTTATCCTCAAATGAATTACAACATGTTAAATTATACTATCAGAAAAAAATTATCCAGCCTGCGATCAATAATGGGGTAGAAATGCTCCCAGAATTTATTATAAAATTTAAAAATTACGGATTATGACAGACAAAGAAATAATTGAGAAAGCAACTAAGGCTTTAAAAAGTTTACATCTATTAGCAGATTATAATAATATTGGAGTGTATAAGGAAATAAACCCTATAATTTTGGAAATGGATCCAGATATTGAATTTAAATATACAGTACATTTTAATTTCGATCCCCCTATAAGAGGAACAGGCGCTACTCTAACAGTTGATAGAAAAACACATAAATTATTACAAATAATAACTAAAAGCGGAATGTATCGAGTTCCAGAAGAATTACAATAAGAAATATTAACCGCTTCCCCCGAAGCGGTTTTTCATTTTCAAAAACAGCTAATTTATCGAAGAATTACTCACAAGAGTTCTGGAATATATCCAAAATCTTATCCGTGAGTTTAAGAAAGGCGTAAAAAATCTTTTTGCCCAATTAGAAGGTTTTTTCGATGAGATTTTCGGATTTGGTGAAAAAGTTGGTGATCATGTGCTTACACCTGCGGAGAAAAGGTTGAAGGAGAAAGTAGATGCTAGAGAAAAAAGATTAAACAAAAAGACATGTGAAATTTTTGGAAGGCGTTTTGGAAAATTTAGTAAGTCAATAATGAAAAAAGAAATGCCAAAAGATTTCTTAAACGCATTAAAAGAATTTAGCAAAACAGAAGATGATATTTTAGATTATTATACAAAATATCATAATGAAAATGATTTTGTTTCTTGTGGAAGTAACACAAAAGCCGCCTTTTTTAATAAGGCTAAAAAAAATGTCTTCCTAAAAATGGAGGTTAAAAATGCTCTAATTATTTCAGATTTTGCAGATGGCATTAAAATAAGAGGATATGCTAAAGATGAACTTCTTCTTTTAAGAGAAAGAAAATTTGAGATAAAAAATGTAGAAAAAATAGATGATAAATATTTAATAACTTTAATTGAAAAATAATGACAAATAAAGAGTTTTTACAGCAAATAATCGATAATCAGAATAAATTTTGGAAAGACGAGTACCCAAAACTAAGCTTAAATGAAAAAAAGAAATATTGGCTTGCAAGCACTCATAAAGGAATGCGAACACAAGGAGAAGCATTGGCCGATGAATATTCAGAGTTTTCAAAGAAATGGTATGATTTTGCAAAAGAGAATGAGCCTAATTTTGATGAAATTTTCAAATATGTAGCAGACAATTTGGGCTTTACATTTAATTGGGAAGAATATAATGTAAGAATAAAAAAATAATTTTCAACCGCTTCCAACGAAGCGGTTTTTTCATTTCTAAAAACAGCTAATTTAACCGAAGAATTACTCACAAGAATTCTGGAATGTATCCAAACAATTACAAAAAAATGCAAGAAAATTCAATCTGAATTCTGAAGAATTATATGATAGCTTTATTTATTTTGATATAATTACTGCAAGATTAGAGCTAGAATTAAAAAAGTTAAATTTATCATTCCCTAAATAAAATTAATATTATGGACGAGTCAAAATTAATAGATAGAGTCAAAAAATATTTAAAATCTACTTCTATCCCTTATCAAGAAAATACAATAGAATTTTGTGGAATTTAAAAAAAAATTCCAATAAATAATGAAATTAAAGATATGTACTTTGTGAGTTTTTCTGCTCAAGTAAGTAAAGATATACCGTATACAAATTCATATTTTATATTCATAGATATTAAAACAGAAAAACTAGAATTACTTTTAGGTCCGCAATATAGGGAAGAAATTAATTGATGATAAAGGTTATTTTATTCCCTGGTCATTCTATTCTATTTACTATTTAATCTAAAATTTAAATTAACACTTTAATTTATAGAAAGATTAGAAATTACTGTAAATAACTAAAGTGGAATCTATCGAGTTCCAGAAGAATTACAATAAAAAATATTAACCGCTTCCCCCGAAGCGGTTTTTTCATTTCCAAAAACAGCTAATTTTATCAAAGACTTACTCACAAGAATTCTGGAATGTATCTAAATGCTGATCCGCGAGTTTAAGAAAGGCGTAAAAATCTTTTTTCTCAATTAGAAGGTTTTCTCGATGAGATTTTCGGGTTTGGTGAAAAAGTGGGAGATCATACGCTGACGCCTGCGGAGAAGAGGGTAAAGGAGAAGCAACAGAGAATAAAAGAAAAACTGGAGAGGAAGAATAATAAATATTCTCCTGATAATATAAAAGATAATGGAATTTATAATGGGAAAATTCTCTCAAATGCAGATATTGAAGATTGGGCAAAATTATTGAAAAAGAAATCTGGAACAACATTAAAAAAAGTAGACAAATTTTAGGGTTCAAGCGTTTTGGCTCAATTTGATCCCAATACCAATACAATTCTTTATAAACAGAATATTTAATGGCACATGAGCATTTTCATGCTGAAGAAATGTTTAAAATTGGATTTGATGAATATGTAAAAGATGCTCCATTGCGGGGAGTAAAAGAAATTGATTACACTACTGATAATTGGAAAAGATTATATAAAAGAGAAAAATATGTTTATGACCAATTGGTGAAAAATGCCAAGAAGTTTAACCTTAATAATGAAGAATTGAGATATAACTTCTTTAATTTAGATTTTTATCAATATCATTTAGAACAAAGAAATCTAAAAATCCCTAATTAAATGGAAAAAAACCTATTAGAAAAAGTAAAAAAATATCTTGATGACAAAGGCTTTGATGTCGGTATTGAACAATTATCATACTCAGGAATAAGGAAAAAAGCTCCTTTATTTGAAGGAAAAGGAACGAAACCAATGCACATAGTATCGTTTAGTATTGAGGCAATTAAAGACAATCCGTATACTATTAATACATACACTGTTACTATTGATGTAAAGACGGGTAAATTAGAATACATTATTGGAAAAAATATTTTTGAAAAAATTGAGGAGTAATTTTTTCAACTCCTTTTCTTGAAGCTTAACGAATAAGTTTAAAAGTTAAAAAGGAGGTATAGAATATCAATTAAAACCATTTTATCTTTGAAATATCCTTTCAATTATTCAACCCTTGCAGGGTTATAACATCATGGAATACGTAACATCGGGTTTCACCCGACGCTACTGATATGTAACCCTTCGGGGTTTATTAAGGTAAATTCAAAAAGAAAACGGTATAAAACAAGCAGATATTGCTATAGAACCAGAATTACTTTAGATACTTATTGGTATCCCGATGAAGATCGGTTTGATTATAAATAATTTCCAAAAAAAATAAAACACGACGTCTTTTGTCGCATCAAGTGCATATATTTGTTCTATAAAATTCATCCATGAAAAAAGATTTTTACCTCACGAGATATGCTTTAATTATAAAAAGATTAGAAAGTTCTCCGGCTACCTATTCGCAGCTGGAGGATTATCTGCTAAACTCTTTCGAATTTCAGGATGCGGATATCAAAAGTTATTCTATTCGTACCCTGCAGAGGGATATTCGGGAGATTTCAGATCTCTTCAATCTTTCCATTCACAACAAAAAAAAGGGTGATAACCGATATTATATCGAGAGCCGCCCTACGATGGAGGAAGAAGAATACAACCAAAAACTGCTGGAATCTTTTCAGGTAAGTAATGCATTAAACAACCATCCGGATTTCTCCAATTATATCTTTTTTGAAAGCAGAAAACCTACGGGCGTTGAAAATTTTTACGATCTTTTCTTTGCCATACGCAATAAAAGAGTCGTGAGTTTTGAGCATTTTAATTATAAAAACAAATTAATGACTTCCCGCACTGTACATCCTCTGGCTTTAAAAGAATCTAAAGACAGATGGTATCTTATCGCGATCGATACCAAAGATAAAACCCTGAAATCTTTTGGATTGGATCGTATTAATTATCTTGATGTTCATAAAAACAAATTCCGGGAAAAATATCATTACAATTTCCGGGAACATTTTAAAAATGCTTTTGGCGTAATGAATCTCGCCGAGCAGAAACCACAGAAAATTGTTTTGAAATGTACAAGACATCAGGGAGAATATATTAAAAGTTTCCCGCTGCACCAGTCTCAAAAAGAAATAAAAGAAACATCAACAGATCTTTTTTTTGAATTCTTTCTGCATCCTACCTACGACTTTATGCAGGAAATTTTATCCTATGGCAAAGAGGTTCAGGTGTTAGAACCTAAAGTTTTAGTTGATGACATCCGCAATCATCTTCAGGAGTCTTTAAACCGTTATTTTGAACAGTAAAACGTTAAATTTTCAGATTTTTTTGATTATATTTACATAAACATACCAATTTGAAATCTATCATCCTTTGTTTGTTCTGCCTAATTTCTTCTTTCTGTTTTTCGCAGCAGACAGAGGAATTTAAGCATGTAAAAGGTTTTTATAATCAACATCGAAATATGCTCACCCATGAGTTTAAAAAGAAATTCGATGCAGAGGCAAATACGTTCAGTAAAACATTAATAAGACAGGATTTTGTGCTTTTCATGAAAAAAATGGACAGTATTGAGAATGTGGCTTTAATTGGTGCTCTGCTAAAGGTTAAAAATCTCGAAGATCTTAAGAAAATCAATCAGCCGAACGATACTAAAGATCTATCAAATCATTTGGCTAAGGCAGTAACTATTGAGAAAACGGCAGATTACCCCGGTGGAATCAATGCATTAAGAAAAGAAGTTTCTGAGCTGTTTTATTCTTCGGGAGTATATTCTGAGATTAAAACGATTAAAACTAACGTCGATTTCATTGTTGAAAAAGACGGCAGCATTACCAATGTACATGCGCAAGGAGATAACTTCACATTCAACAGACAGGCCGAGATCGCCATGTATTCTGTTTCAGAAAAATTTAACCCCGCTGTCGTTAATGGCGAATCGGTGAGATACCGTTTCAGTCTTCCTTTAACGATGAATATCGACCGATAAATGTTTACTGACGAATATTTTATGAAAATGGCTTTGCAGGAAGCGGAAATTGCCTTAGAAAAAGATGAGGTTCCCATAGGATGCGTCATTGTATCCAACGATAGAGTGATCGCAAGAGCACATAATCTTACCGAATCTTTAAATGATGTCACCGCCCATGCCGAAATGCAGGCGATTACTTCCGCCGCTAATTTTTTAGGCGGAAAATACCTTATCAACTGTACGATCTATGTAACGATGGAACCTTGTGTGATGTGCTCCGGAGCGCTCTCCTGGTCACAAATCACGAAAGTTGTAATTGGTGCAAGAGATGAGCAGCGGGGATTCATCAACAAACATTTATCGCTTCATCCCAAAACAGAAATTATCACCGGGATTCTAGAAAACGAATGCTCTTCGATTGTGAAAGAGTTTTTTAAATCAAAAAGATAATTTATTTAAATTTTAGAGTGTGTTTAAGATTATAATTAAAAAATGCTTTAGTCTATAACCTATTAAATTGTAAAAATTAATGGTTTTTTTAACGCAAAGATTTTATTTATTTTCTGCTGATTTTTAGACGACAAAGGCAAATGAATTGCTTCGCTAAGTTTGAAAATACGCTTTATAAAATCAACTTGTTGATTCTTCTTTGCTCACTTGACTATTTTTTATCTTTAAAATAAAACTTTGCGTTAAAATGATACATTAAAATGCAAACAGGCTCTTAAATAAATTCTGATGAAAAAAGTTTCAAGTCAGTTTTAGTATTTTTCGTAATAAAATAAAGAAAAATGTACCGAGAACATTCACTCAAGTCAAATTCCCTATACCATTTTTTTTCATAACCTCATCAGAGGTGACGGTTGTCCTCTATCTATCTATCTATCTATCTATCTTATTTATAAATCTTTTCCTAAAAAGTACAATCCTTTTAAGGTATGCAGCCTGTCCATCACATGAATTTTATCGGTCAGCGGTTTATACACATGAGAAACACCGCCTGTGGCAATCACAAAACAGTCATCATTAACCTCCTCATTAATGCGGTCTATAAAACCTTCCACCATTCCTAAAAACCCGTAAACCATACCACTTTGCATACAACTTACGGTGTCCAGTCCCAATACGGTTTTAGGTTTTTTAAGTTCAATATCGGGAAGCTGGGCGGTATGGCTGATTAAAGAATTTAAAGCCGTAATAATTCCCGGAGCAATAATCACTCCTAAAGATTCTCCCGTTTCCGAAATACAGCTTGCCGTAAGTGCCGTACCAAAATCTAAAACAATCTTCTTTCTTCCCGGATACAGCATGTGCGCAGCAACAAGGTTAGCGAAGATATCAGTTCCTCGCGATTTCGACTTAGCCTGTACCACAGAAGGCGTGGTACTGTCTACGATAACCGGCGCCTGGGTATGAATTTTCCTGATCGCAGCACCAATTACTTTGGTAAGCTGAGGTACCACAGAACCGATGATTACTTTATCGATTTCCTGGGGTTCAATTTTATAAGTCTGATACAACATCAGCATCTGTACATACAGTTCGTCTGCCGTGCGATACGGTTTTGTATTGATGACCCACGAAATATCACAATTATCATCATCAAAAAGACCAAATCTGATATTGCTGTTTCCTACGTTGATTACGATTGAATTCATTGACATATTTTTCAGAAGAATTTCATAGCATAAAAATGAAACTCCTGTTTAATTTTTCAGGGAATAAATTTAATGATTTTCGTAAAAACTAGCTCTTAATCTCGGACAAATTGCTCTTGCATTAAAAAAAATCACGAGTAAAATAAAAAAATAGCTTTGTATAGCAAAAGTACGTTTAGGATTAAATTATTTCTACGAAGGTTACAAACAGGGTTGTTTGTAATAAAATACGTTTTACGTTTATTTAAAACAACCTTGTTTGTCATAAAATACAAAATGCGAAGGTTACAAACAAGGGTGTTTGTAACAAAATACAGACTCATTTTGTTCCCAACATATTGTTTGAAATCAAATACTGACTATTATTTACAACAAAAGGCCTAATTTATAATTAATTGATAATTTTTAAGCCACTTAAGTATTAAATCTACAAAATAAATTTTCATTGGTGAATCTGAAAAGAAATTTATTATCGTACAGGACTGTATCATATTTTGTATTCAAACCAAAAAAAATCCCACAGATCACTGCGGGATTGTATCTATATTAAAAGATCAGCTATTTCACTTCCACAAAATTATCATCCATATTTACATCTGCCAATCGTTGGCTGAAATCAATACCTAAAACAGATAATTGAGATTTTGTATAAGGAACGGTTATCGTATATTCCTTTTGAGTCCAAGGCCAGTACGGCATGGTTTTAAACTCTCCATACAGATCTTTTTCTTTCCAGGTATGGGTCATATTTAAAGGAATCTGGTAGGTTACAATTTTCTTATCGGCAGTCATAATACTGAAATCAATCGGCATCGGAACCTGACCTTTATTAATTAGGGTAATCGTGGTCGATTTTGCATCGTATTTTACATCTTTGATACCATAATCAATGGTTTTTGTGGTGTTGATCCAATAATTTTGGAACCATTTCAGATCCATTCCTGAAACTTTCTGAGCGATGTGCAGGAAGTCTCTGTCCGAAGGGTGTTTCATCGCCCACTGATCGTAATATTGTTTTAATGTTTCCGCTAAATTCTGCTCACCCATGATATAGCCCAGCTGTACCAGATACAACTCCCCTTTTACGTAAGACGCATAGGTATAAGATGTACCGTTGTCGTGGTGATCTCCCAGCCAGACTGCAGGCTCTTCAATTCCTTTTTTAATAAAACTTCGGTAAGCATTTAATCTTTCCATAAACGGATTCGGAAGCTCTTCAGGGAATAATTGGTACATCACGTACCCTTCCGCATAACTTGTAAAGCCCTCATCCATCCACGGACGCATCGATTCGTTGGTGGCCAGCATCTGCTGATACCAAGAGTGAGAACCTTCATGCGCCATCAATCCCATTAAATCTTTAATATCTTTGGCTTCTCCAAGGATCATGGTACACATTCCGTACTCCATTCCGCCATCTCCCCCCTGGATAAATGCGTACGTTGGATACACATATTTCCCGAAATGAGAATTCATGATCTGGAAATATTTCGTCACATAAGGCCGAGCTTCCTCCCAAACTTTTGTTTTATCATTTTGTTGATACACGAAGAAAACTTTCGGACCCTGTGGAACATCAAAACTTTTTACGATATAATCTCTGTCGGCACTCCAAGCGAAATCAAGAATGTTTTTCGCCGTCCATTTCCAGGTTGCTTTTTTATTTTTTTCAGCTTTGATCTTTGCATTCGCATCGTAACCTTTCACTTCTGTAGGATTTTCAAGAATTCCTCCAGCTCCCACAACATAATCTTTGTTGATTTTAATCGTGACATCAAAATCTGAAAACGGCGCATGAAACTCTCTTCCCATATAATCGAAAGTCGCCCAGCCATCGTAATCATATTCCGCGATTTTCGGATACCATTGCGTCATTGTCATATCAACGCCTTCTCTGTTATTTCTTCCGCTTCTGCGGATTTGCTGAGGAATCACCGCATCCCAATCCATCGTGAAAGTAGTTGTTGAATTTGGCTTGATAGGTTCTGCCAAATATACTTTCATGATGGTTTCCTGAACTTCAAACTTCAGATCTTTTCCGTTCTGTTTGATCCAATGGATATTTTGTGCCCCTTCCTGATCTTTCGGGATAGAAGCCAATCTTGAAATTCCGTCTTTCTGCAATCTCGAATCGCCATTTTTTCCCTGACTGGCCACTCTTTGATCCATCATTGAATTGGGTTTAAAAGCATTCCAGTACAAATGGAAATAAACGACGTTGAGCTCGTCCGGAGAATTATTGGTGTATTCTAAAGTCTGATTTCCTTGATAAGTAAATTTTTCAGCATTCACATCAATATCCATCTTGTATTTCGCACTCTGCTGATAATAAGCTCCTTGTTGAGCCTGAAACTGAGAAATTATAAACGCAAACAGGATTGCAACCGATTTTTTCATTTAAAATTTTTTATTTTTTCTAAAGATAAGTAATTAAAATAAGACCTCAAATGTGGACTTACAATGAACTTTTTACAGTATTATTATAGAATTAGATGTGTTTTTAAAAGAGATGTTAAAATACAATCTTATCAGATAAAAAAATCCTTCAAGGTTTCAAAAACCTTGAAGGATTAAATAGGTTCCGAATAATTCCTGCTATTTTTTAGTTACAACTTCTTTCTTTCCGCTTTGTAAGATCTTTTCTAAAATCCTTAGCGTGATCAGATAGGTCGGTTTCACACCTGTTAATCCCAAACCTCCTGAAGAAAGCGTACTTCCCGTTTCCAAAGGATTATCCGATGCGTAATACGCATACATTACAAAAAGATCCGGTGAGATATGATGTCTGATTTTAGACGCCACCTGAATCGCCTTTTGGTAATGCGCTCCCTCCATTTCAAGTCCGATCGCTTTCCACGAAGTATTCATAAAATAAGAAAGAATATCTCTGTTTTGAAGCGATGTACCCAATACCGTAATCATCGGTCCTTCAAAGGCTCTCAGCTCATCATCGTGAAAGTCTTCTTTTTTCAAGGCATTCTCAAAAGGATAATTATCGGCTGTTCCTTCAAAAATATGCGAAGTCGGGATCATAATATCTCCTTTTCCACCTTCCAGAATACCGGCTTTACCCATGATGGAAACAGATTTTACTTTCATCATATATACTTCTCCTTTATGCTCGTAAGGCCTTAAGAGCTCGTCCATCACCTCATAAGCCTGCTCGCCGAATGCATAATCAAAAACCATAATTACATCATCGCCGCCAAACTTAATATCGTGGAAAGGTGTATTTTTAAGATTTGTCTTGCTTAAATCTATAATCTGAACATCGATATTACTTCCGCTCTTATCATTTATATAGATTAAACCTTCCTCTACCGCAAATTTAGAAACCTTATCACGAAGCTCTTTTTTATCAGAAATTTCTCCGTACAGCTTATAATCTACTTCTTTATTATCTTTTTTCTTCAAGGCATCGTTGGCATACAGCATATTTTTTACCGAGTGCATGTTGGCAGAAATAATGTGCAGCGGACGCATGTGCAGATTATTTTCAAATAACACCTCTTTCACTTTGTCTGCCCACTTTTCACCGAAATAATGGTGCCCTACTCTTTCCTTTAATATCGCGCTGAAATGGATTTCTCTTTCTCTCGTCTGCTTGGCATCTTCCAGACTTACTTTTCCTAAGTTGTAGATGATCTTAAATAAACGGTCTGGATTGCTATCGTCTCCGAACGTATTATAAGCATTTAGTGTTTCTTCAAAAGTTCTTCCTATTAAAGAAGATAAATGAATAAGAGCAACCTCTTTTTCCTTTCTGCTGAATTTCTTTTCCCCTTTTACAACTTCTTCGATAATTTTAAAAGCTCGTGTCGGTTTCCAGTTCTCATCTTGGTTAAAGGCTAAATTTCTTATTTTATCAGCTTCAATAAATAAGAAGGTTAAGTGGGTAAGAATATCATAAATTTCAGAACGGCCCAGAAGAACTTCAATATTCATCTGGTGCTCGTCTATCCTGTAACAGTTTCGTCTTCTCTTTTTAGGAACAATCGGTTCGAAACTTCCTTTATCAAAACCTTCATCTGATGTCAGGTGAATAAAGGCACATTCTTCAATACCTTCTGGAAGTCTGTCTAAAACATACATCAAACCATCCAGTTCCAATTTGCTTGGAACACTCATGGTACCGTAAATTTCCGGATTGATCGTCTTTAACAAACTTCTAATGCTTTCTCCAGAAACTCCGCTCGGCTTGAAAAAACCTCTATAAAACAGGTGTCTCATAGATATGTATAGTCTTTCAATGGCTTCGGTAGTTTCTCTTGCTCTAGAATTTGTCATATATTAAAATTTTTATAAAAAGTCTGCTAAGTTACGAAAATTATTTTTAACACTTTAATTCATTAAAAATCAATGGCATAATTAATGATTCCTTTTCAGGGTATGCTTTTTAAAATTAATATATATAAAGGAATACAGAAAGAATTTCAGAATAAATTTTATTCATATTAGAAATAATAATGGGCACACCCCTATTTTAATTATCAAATAACTGTTTAATTTTTTGTTAAATTTCAAAAGACCCCTTAATTTTTTGGGGTAAAAATATTTTTAAACCATTTTTTTTGTAAATTTGCCCCGTAAAAATCAACCCAATATGTCGACTTTAAGATTCAAAGCGTTAGAAACTTTACCATTTAAGGACTTTAGAAAAGATAATTCTATTGAAGTTCCTGTAAAATTATCAGAATTATTCTGTCAGAATGTTTTCTCTGAAGAAACAATGAGAGAATATTTAACGAAAGAAGCCTTCCAATCTATCCTGGATGCGATGAAAAAAGGCATTAAAATCCAAAGACATATTGCAGATCAGGTGGCAGTAGCGATGAAAGACTGGGCAATGAGCAAAGGAGTAACCCACTACACGCACTGGTTTCAGCCTTTGACAGGGACAACAGCAGAAAAGCACGATTCATTCTTCACACCTATTGAAGGAGGCAGAGCCATTGAAAGATTCAGCGGAAATTTATTGATCCAGCAGGAGCCTGATGCTTCTTCGTTTCCTAACGGAGGCATCCGAAATACTTTCGAAGCCAGAGGCTACACAGCGTGGGATCCTACATCTCCGGCTTTCATTATGGGAACCACTTTATGTATTCCTTCTATTTTCATCTCTTATACAGGAGAAACTTTAGATTATAAAGCCCCGCTTTTAAGAGCTCTGAATGCTGTAGACGAAGCTGCAACCAACGTGATGCAGTATTTCGATAAAAACGTAACAAAAGTAACGCCCACTTTAGGTTGGGAACAAGAATATTTTCTGATTGATTCAGCTTTATTCCAATCTCGTCCGGATCTTGTATTAACAGGAAAAACTTTGCTTGGACATTCTCCTGCAAAAGGACAACAGCTGGACGACCACTATTTCGGTTCCATCCCTACAAGAGTGATGAACTTTATGAAAGAACTGGAAATCGAATGTATGAAATTGGGTATTCCTGTAACAACAAGACACAACGAGGTGGCTCCAAACCAATTTGAGCTGGCACCTATGTTTGAAGAAGTAAACGTTGCAGTAGACCACAACTCTTTGTTGATGGATGTTATGGCAAGAATTGCACACAGACACCATTTCCATATTTTATTTCACGAAAAACCATTTGCAGGTGTCAACGGAAGCGGAAAGCACAATAACTGGTCTTTAGCAACAGATACGGGTGAAAATCTTTTAAGCCCGGGAAAAAATCCTAAGAAAAACCTACAATTCTTAACTTTCTTCGTTAACACGATTAAAGCAGTATACGAATATGCTGACCTTTTAAGAGCAAGCATCGCCTCTGCAAGTAACGACCACAGATTAGGCGCTAACGAAGCTCCACCGGCAATTATTTCTGTATTTATCGGAAGCCAATTGTTCAGAGTACTGGAGGAACTTGAAAAAGTAAAAGAAGGAAAACTTTCTCCGGACGAAAAAACAGATTTAAAACTAAATGTAGTCGGAAAAATCCCTGAAATCCTTTTGGATAATACAGACAGAAACAGAACGTCTCCATTTGCATTTACCGGAAATAAATTCGAAATCAGAGCGGTAGGTTCGGCAGCCAACTGTGCAGAGTCTATGACGGTAATGAATACAATTGCTGCAAAACAATTAATCGACTTCAAAAAAGAAGTAGATGCTTTAATTGAAACCGGACTTAAAAAAGACGAAGCCATCTTCAATATACTAAGAGAATACATCAAGCAATGTAAAAGCATTATGTTTGAAGGAGACGGATACTCTGATGACTGGGCAATTGAGGCTGAAAAGAGAGGCTTAAACAACCTGAAAACAACTCCGGAGGCTCTTAAGCAGGAAATGGATCAGAAGTTTTTAGATCTTTATGAAGAGATCAAAGTTTTCACACACAGAGAGGTTGAGGCCAGAAACGAAATTAAATTAGAAAAATATTCTACCGTTATTGATATTGAAGCAAGAGTATTAAGTGATATCGCAAGAAACCACATTATTCCTTCGGCTATAACGTATCAAAACAGATTAATTGAGAACGTAAAAGGTCTAAAAGACATCTTCGGAGATCAGGAATTCAAAACATTGGCAAAAGAGCAAATGAGTTTAATTACCAATATCTCTGAAAACATTTCTACAATAAAATTAGGTGTTGAAAACCTGATTCAAGCAAGAGAAGAAGCAAAAGCCGTTACAGAAAGTCAAAAGCAGGCAGAAGACTACTGCAACAAAGTAAAACCTTTATTTGATGTTATCAGAGATGCCTCTGATGCATTAGAAATGATGGTGGATGATGAACTTTGGCCAATGACAAAATATAGAGAAATGTTATTTACAAAATAACATCTGTAAAGTTCCATATTAGTTAAGCTCTCCGGTATTTTCCGGAGAGTTTTTTTTTTAATTAAATGACCTCCGAAAATTACAGTTCCTTTTTAAATACAGAGCAAGCCAATTAATCTTTCTGTTCTGAAGATTTCAGAAATTTTCACAAATACCAGAGCTTTTTAGAGCCACGAATTCACAATTGATGATGAATTTTGCTGAGCTCCCCAATTTTATGCTCTAAAAAACTCAACTCCTATTTTTAATTTCAGATGGTCTACACTTTTTTCTTTATCCTAAAGTTTTAAAATTATCCCTGAATATCAGCCATTCTATTAAAAAAGAGTAGGTCTATATCAGGACACTTTCTTAATAAATTCTTTAAAAATTAACTAAAAAATACGTCCGGACTTACGCTTTCAATTCTCAAAAAGAGTGAGCAGTAGAAGAAAATCTACAGATTTTGTTAAAGAATCTTAATAAAAAAAACCGTAGACTCACCTAAAACAGGGGGCTACGGTTTATTTTTCTTTAACATACTTAAATAATATGTTAAAATGTGTTAAAAACCAAAGCTGATAATAATCATATTAAGGCTCTTTTGGCTGGAATACATACTTTTGTATTGCTTTTGAAAATAAATATTCCTTTTTAACACGGATAATCAAATATATATGAAGAAAAGAGTTTTGTTTTATTTAGTTGCTATAGTTACTACAGTGTCTATGCAATCATGTACTACTAATTATGTAGTTTCAAAACCAGCAACTTACACAAAAGAATACAAAACAGATGCCAAACTAGCCTCTCTTGATACCAAGAAAGCAGAGCTTGATAAGCAGAGACTTATTGATTCTTTCCTTGCTGAAAAAGCAGCATCTATCGCTAATGCGAAAAACGCAATTAAAAATTCTGAAATTGCAAAGGCAATTAAACATAACAAAACAGTTGACAATATCCTAACGGAAGCAGCAACCTACCTTGGAACACCTTACAGATATGGAGGGATGACAAGAAACGGTATAGATTGTTCCGCTTTCGTTCTTTCTGTTTTCGGTGCAGCTGCAGGGCTTAGCTTGCCAAGAGTAGCCGCTTCTCAATCTCAGGAAGGAGAAAAGATTGAAAAATCTGAACTTCAGAAGGGAGATTTAATTTTCTTCTCTCACGGCAGAAGAATTTCTCATGTAGGCATCGTGGAAAGTGTAGAAGAAGACGGTGAAGTGAAATTTATTCACGCAGCCACTTCGAAGGGAGTCATGGTTTCTTCACTGAATGATTCTTATTGGGGACCTAAGTACAGATTCGGAAAAAGAGTGATTAATGAAAACGGAGAATCTTACAACAACCTTGCTGCTACTACTCCCGCATCAAACGGAACAAGTTTTTAATTTTAAATAATTGATTTAAATAATGAGACCATCAAAATTTTTGATGGTTTTTTTATTTTCCTATTCTATATGGTTGCGGTTGAATTTTGAGCCACGAATGCTCAAATAATATGAATAAGGCTTTTAAAATAGTAGGCGTTATTTTTATTTCACACAAATTGCACAGCATTTCACAGAGGTTGCTGTTTAATTTCTGGGCCACAAATGCTCAAATGATTATGAATAATGCTTTTAAATGGATCAGGCACAAAAGTTGGGGACTGAGAGAAAAGTTGAGATCATTTTAAATTTAAAAATAAGAATCTGATTTTTATTTTTCACGGATTTTTAAATGCAGAAAATGAGCGGTGACCTTACTCCCGATAATAGTCTAAATTGACAATAAGTTTTGGCTAAAGCCTCAGATACCTCATCTTTATAAGACTGGCTGAAGCCAGTCCCTATTGATTTATAGAATATGGTATTAATCAAATTAAGATTAAAACAAAGATTTATTTTTCAAACCCTAAATTTTCAGAAATCAAAAAATAGAAATAAATGCTTCGCGAAGCATAAAAAATAGCTTCATCAAATCAACTCGTTGATTCCTCTTAGCTCCTTTATATACGAACTCCAAAAAATAAACCTTTGCGTGAAAAAAGAGTCCTTCACTAAAAAACTGAGTTCGATTATAATCAACGATCTAAAATATTGGTTTGATCTTTATAATTAGACGGAATTTGGGAATTCAGCAAAATTTATTACTATTTGTAAATTCGTGGATATAAGAAATAATAAACCTTGAAGGTTTAGAAATCCACCCATTATTATCTGGAAAAATCCGCGGAATCTGTGGAAAATAATCTATTTTAAATCTTGAAATTTCTCCCCAACTTTTATAACTGATCCTTTTAAATTGTAGGCGTTAATTTTTATTTCCCACAAATTGCACAGATTTTTGTGTTTGATTTTTGATTATAATTTTTTTGATTGCCACCAATATCATCGAAAATTCCATGCTTCTATCCATAGAAATGGGCTTCAGTCCGTTTAAAGAGAAGAAAAATTCTGATTTGGCTTTAGCCGAAATATTTTTTCCACAAATTTCATAGCTTTTCACAGAGGTTACTGTTGATATTGGGCTATGCTTAAATGATTTTAATTCTTTGAGCTAACAACCCGCAATCAGAATCATCCGTTTTTATCAATTTCAATATCGAATTTACCTAAGAGTCCATAGATTTGAGAAAGCGAAAATCTGGCCTTTTTAAGCCTGTTTTGAGAAGGATCTATGGAATAATTGACCGAGGTTCTGAAATCTGCCTTTTCAAGGTTTGTCCGGTCGAATACCGCACCGGAAAAATCGCAGTCACTGAAGACAGAACCCGACAGATCGCATTCGGAAAAATCGACTTCAATAAGTTTTGAACTTTTAAATAATGTTTTTCGGATTGAGGCTTGATAAAAAACAGAATTATTCAGGGAACAGCCCTCAAATCTGAAAGACATCCCGAATTCATTGCAATCGTTAAACTGGAGTCCGAACATTTTGCATTCCTTAAAATTAACCTCCCGAAAAGCTGTTGAGACAAGTTTTATCATGCTTAGATTACAGCCGGCAAATTCGCAGTCGTTAAAATTAAATCCGGAAAGGTCTGAATATTCAAAATTACAGTTCAGGAAAGTACAGTTTTCGTACTCACCTTGATCCAGAGCATTTTTAGTAAAATCTATATTTTCGAAATTCTCTTCAGAAACGTATGTATTTTTCATGGAAATATTTGTTGAGGTATTTTACTCTTACTGATTGAGCAGATGACATCCATTTTTTTAGCAAAATTAAACCGGCATAACGGTAAACCTCCATAACCCCGCTTCCAACTTCCAGCCCCTACACCAAACTGTTCTTATCCGAATAATTCAGCTTAAAGAAAATAAAAGTCATCATTGAAAATGCCAGTAAAGAACTTCCACCATAACTGAAGTAAGGCAGCGGGATACCCACTGTCGGGAAAAGCCCCATAACCATGCCTAAATTGATGGAAAAGTGCATTAACAGGATAGAAGCAAAGCAATACCCGAAAACGCGATTAAAAGTAGATTTCTGCTTCTCGGCGAGATAATAAATCCTTCCGATATAAATCATATAGCAAAGAATCAAAATAGCACTTCCCGCGAAGCCCCATTCTTCTCCCACCGTACAGAAAATATAGTCGGTTTCCTGCTCAGGAACAAATTTCCCCTGGGTAACCGAACCTTCACGATAACCTTTACCCAAAAGTCCCCCGGAACCAATTGCTGTTTTAGAATACAGTAGATTATATCCCGATGTATCGCGAAACTCTCTCTCTCCTTTATATAAAACCTCAACACGCTCCTGCTGGTGTTTGGGAAGTTTTTCAAAAATAATGGGCGATACAAATGATAAAGCCGCTAACAGCAGAATAATTCCTACTCCGGGCAAAAGGGTATATATATTTTTACGAAGAAAAGCCGCATTAAATGCAAACCAGATTCCTCCTATGATGATGATAAATAAAGTAAAATACCATAAACTCCACTGAAGCGGATCGTTAAGGTAATTGGCGATTAAAAAAACGGCCCCAAAAAGACCTCCGACCAGGAATAACTTTCCTGAAAGACCTTCTCTGTATAAAGCGATAAAAAATGCAGCAAACACCAATAATGATCCTACATCCGGAATCGACAGTACGACTATTGCAGGAATACCGATAATGGCAAAAGAAGTGATTAATGATTTTGTATTTTTCAGGTTAAATTCTGCACTGGATACATACGTAGCCAGCATCAGAGATGTTCCTATTTTTGAAAACTCTACGGGCTGCATGGTGAAGCTTCCAAACTTATACCAGTTTTTCTGTCCGAGAATCTCCGTTCCGAAAACATGGAGACCGGCGAGCATTAAGATACCTCCGATATAGATAATAGCAGACATATTTTCGAAAAACTTACTTCTTCCCAAAAAAATAATCAATCCGACAAAAACAGAGATCCCAAAGAAGATCAATTGCTTTTCTCCCAATTTCTGGTCTACACTATAAATATTTGCAATCGCAAAAATGCAAAGCAAGAAATAAAGGGCAAGCCCTAATTTATCTATTCCTTCCGTCCATTTCATTGCTTAGCGGTTTTAGTGGTATTCTTAGAATTCTTTGTTTGCTCGTCTATTTTTTTCTGCAGTTTTGCTTTTTGTTCTTTAATGAATTTCAAGCTGTCCTGTATTTTTTTCAACCGGATAGAATCCGGTTTCGGATCTACATAAAGACCTTTACGTTTCAGATCGAAGATCCACTGCCTTTTATATTCCGGCATAAAACTCGAGGTGATCATTTTTTTATAAAGATTTTCACGTTTCAGATCTCCGGTAATATATTTTTCTGCAATCACTGTACAGGCAGGCCCAGCCCAAGTTGCTCCAAATCCGGCATGTTCCATAACGGCAACGACTACAATTTTAGGTTTTTCCGCGGGAGCAATCAGCACAAAAATAGAGTTATCCTTTCCTTGGGGAACCTGCGCGGTACCCGTTTTGGCAAGCTGAGTAAAGTCGTTGGATCTTAATCCTCTTGCGGTACCTCTCAAAACTACCGCTTCCATCCCTTTCAAAACAGGATCGAAATATTTCGGATCAACCATCGTTTGATGTTTAACCTTAAATCTGGGATCTGGATTTGGTTTTCCGTCGATTGATTTCACAATATGAGGCGTATAATACCAGCCCCGATTGGCAATGGCTCCTACATAATTCGCCAACTGAATAGGCGTAACCAGAACATCTCCCTGTCCCATTCCGTTATAGATGGCACCCGTGGACATTTCATCCCAGTTTTTAAAATCGGTTCGTTTGGAGCCACTCGCTTTCATAATGGCTTTAAATCTTTTTTCATAAAAATCTCCCGAAGGAATTCTTCCTTTAGCACCTACCGCAAAGTCATTATTCAAAAACTCTCCGACTCCAAAGCTGCTCATAATTTTTTTCCATTCGTCAACACCTTTTGAAGGATTGCCCGGATATTTTTTGATAATGGCAATAAAAGCATAGGTAAAAAAACAGTTGCTGGAAACCTGAATTGAAGGAATCAAAGGATCTGCGCCTCCGTGTCCTTTAATTCTTTTTCCTTTGTAGAAAAATCCGCCACCGCAGGGGAAAATGGTTTTATCCGTCATCACACCCATCTGCATCGCGGCCAGAGCGGTTAATAATTTAAAGGTTGATCCCGGAGGATAGCCTGCCTGTAAAGAGCGGTCGAAAGTAGGTTTGTTTTCGTAAATGGTATCTCTTGATAAAGCGTACAGGTTTTTGGATTTATGAGGACCTGTAAAAAGATTAGGATCTATATCCGGTCCGGTTGCCGCTACTAAAACTTCACCGTTATTAGGATCTAAAGCGACAATAGCTCCATGTTTATTAACCAGCATTTCTTCTGCTGTTCTCTGAAGATCATAGTCAATGGTTAGCGTAATATCTTTTCCGGTAACAACATCTTTATCCAGGGATCCGTTTTTGTAAGGCCCTACATTTCTCAGCTTAATGTCTTTCTGTATGTATTTTATCCCTTTTACGCCTCGAAGTTCTTTTTCATAAGCCTTTTCAATTCCTGTTTTACCGATAAGGTCTCCCGGAAGATAATAGGTAGAATCTTTTTTTATTTCCCTTTCGTTTACTTCACTTGTATAGCCCAAAAGATTTCCAGATGTCGACACCTCATATTCTCTCTGTGGACGCTGCACAATGCTGAATGCAGGATATTTAAATATAATTTCCTGTACTCTGGCAATATCTTCTCTGCTTAAATCTTTAAGAAAAGTCATCGGAGTAAGCTTAGAATAATATTTTTCTTTTTTAATAAGATCTATTTTCTTAATAAAATCGGATTTCGGGATCTTCATTAAATTACAGAAAGCAACGGTATCAAAATCCGGTTTCATGAGAGCCTGGGTAAAGGAAATCTCATAAGCAGGCTGATTTCCCACCATAATTTTGCCATTTCTATCGAAAATAACGCCACGCTGCGGGATGACATATTCTGTTTTAATGGAGGTATTGGCCGCGTTTAAGGCATAACGGTCTGTAAGTAACTGCAAATAAGCAAGCCTCGCCACAAAAATAAGGGCGATTACTACAAGTACGGAGAAAATTTTTAAATAGCGTGTGTTCAAACTCTTCTTTTCAAACTTTTTGTTTGATTTTAAATATTAATGCGTAAATAATGATAAATATAAAGGAAATTATACTAGTCACCAACACATTTAGTAATATTTCAAAAAATCGGCTAAACTTGAAGAATTCGATGTATTGCACCAGCAGCTGATGCAGAAAAATACTCGAAAACAGGAACAGCAAAAACTGCGTCCACTGTAAAGACTGAAATGAAAAAAAGTCGGTAGAAGTATCTGTAGACGTTCTGAAGATCAATGTTCGAAAATAAGCAATAAGTGTGGTCGCAAATGCATTGATTCCCCATGAATAAAGGAATGAATCCACCGCTAAACCAATTAGAAAGCTTAATGCCAAAAATTGAAATCTGTTCCTGAAAAAAGGATAAAACATTACAAATACCGGATACAGCACCGGCGTATATTTTCCGAAAAGTGTAATCTTGTACAAAACAAAAACCTGTAATGCCACCAAGAAAATCATGATCAATATGTCGGTAAATAATGTTCTACTAATCATTTTCCTTTTTTATTACAGTCTGCATTGTATCCTGAATCTTTTTCACTTCCGCTTTTTTAAGATTTTTAACAACGAAAACCTTGTTTAAGGCACCCATTTTTTCGCTCAGCTCCACCGAAATATCCCAGAAACCTGTTTTATTGTCAACAGAATATCCGGCGATAGTTCCAATCATTACTCCTTTAGGGAAAATAGCAGATTTACCGTCTGTTTCTACGGTATCTCCTACTTTTAAAGCCACATATTTGGGAATATCTGCCAGGTGCATTACTCTGGAATTATCTCCGTTCCAGGTTAGCGTTCCAAAGTATCCGGAGTTTTTAAGTGCCGCATTAATTCTGATCTTATTTACACTCAGCACCGATTGTACCAATGCATAGCTATCGGTAGAATTAATAACGATCCCGGCAATACCCCGTGGTGCCATTACTCCCATTTGAGGAAACACCCCGTCTCTCCTTCCTCTGTTTATTGTAAAATAATTATTTCTTCTGTTGATACTGTTGAAAACGATCTCTCCATCTACAAAAGTGTAAATCTGTCCTCCTCCCAGCGTATCATGAACTTTTCTGAATTGGGGATCTGCAGTACCCTGTTTTCCGTAAAGCTTTACCATTAAATCTTTGTTTTGAGCAACAAGATCTTCATTAATCTGCTTTAGTTTAAGGTAAGAAACCCCTTCATCAATATACCCGGAAACCCATGAATTAACGGCAGCCGACTGGCCCGCAACCCACGATTTCTGCATCGAGTTTTTAGAGAATAAAAGAATAAGAGCAATAATTTGCAGGAATATAAAGAAGACAAAAAGCGCATTCTTCGAAAATAATCTCAGCAAAAATCCCATTCAGATGTGTATTCGTAAAAGGTTAGTATTATTTAATTAAGAAATTGAATTTATCCATATTCTTAAGGGCAATTCCTGTTCCGCGAACGACAGCTCTTAACGGATCTTCCGCAACAAATACAGGAAGACCTGTTTTTTTGTGCAATCTGTCCGCAAGACCTCTCAATAAAGCTCCGCCACCAGCAAGATAAATACCTGTTTTGTAAATATCGGCTGCCAGTTCCGGAGGCGTAAGAGAAAGCGTTTCCATTACCGCATCTTCAATTCTGATGATGGATTTGTCTAAAGCTCTTGCAATCTCTTTATAACCCACCATAATTTCTTTTGGCTTTCCTGTGATCAGGTCTCTACCCTGTACCGGGATATCTTCGATATCCACATCCAGATCTTCAACCGCAGAACCAACTTCGATTTTAATTCTCTCAGCCGTTCTTTCACCGATATAAAGATTGTGGTGTGTTCTCAGGAAATAAGCAATATCGTTTGTAAATACATCCCCTGCAATTTTCACAGATTTGTCACAAACAATACCTCCCAAAGCAACCACAGCAATTTCTGTAGTTCCCCCTCCTATATCGATAATCATATTCCCCTCAGGTTTCTGAACGTCTATTCCAACCCCGATCGCCGCAGCCATTGGTTCGTAGATCAAACGTACTTCTTTAGCGTTTACTTTCTGAGCAGAATCTCTTACCGCTCTTTTTTCAACCTCAGTGATCCCGGAAGGAATACAGATCACAATTCTCAACGCGGGCTGAATAAATTTACCTTTAATTCCAGGAATTTTTTTGATAAACTCTTTAATCATGTGTTCAGAAGCGTGGAAATCTGCAATTACCCCGTCTTTCAACGGTCGAATGGTCTTAATATCCTCGTGAGTTTTACCCTGCATATGCTTCGCCTGCTCCCCTACGGCAATAGGCCTACCCGTAGAACGCTCAATTGCAACAATTGACGGCTGATCTATAACAATTTTATTATTATGGATGATTAGGGTATTGGCAGTACCAAGGTCTATCGCAATTTCTTGCGTAAACATATCGAATAAACTCATATTTTCCTTCTGATTTTTTAAAGATTTACAAAGATATAAATTTAAGGCAAGTGAAGAAATTCCACAAGCATATAATTTGGTTAAAATTTTATTAAAATTTCTAATATTCTATTAACTTTTACTTTAGATATTTACGAACTTTGAGTTCAACTAAATTTCACATTCGCCCTGTGGAGAATTAAATCCGCCGAAAACCGGATAAATTTAATGATAAGACCCTACCACTTTTGTTAAAATTTTTAATGAAATACAATAAAATCAGTTTATTTTATCAACCAAAAAATAAATTGTATGATCTCCTATTTAGAACCATCCCAAAATAGTTTTTTACGATAATTATCATATACAGGATCAGAAAATAATTTATTAAAAAAGATGTAAATTTGCCCCGCTTATGTTACAGTATTCCAACATCCATCAAACGTCGAATTTTGCCGTACTTTCCATCAGCTATGAAAAAGCCGATGTCGAAACGAGGGGAAAATTTGCGTTCTTTGATGAAAACATCAAAAACTTTGTTACCCGAATTCACAATGAGGACTTAGGGGATGCATTCGTGGTTTCTACCTGTAACAGAACCGAAATTTATACCACCTCTCCGAATTATCTTTTAGTAGCCGAAGAATATTGTAAAACAATCGGGGTTAATCTGATGGATTTTCTTCAGTTCGCCAATATTTTAACGAAAGAAGAGGCTTTAACGCATTTATTCAAAGTCGCGGCGGGACTGGAAAGCCAGATTATCGGAGATTTTGAAATTATCGGACAGATAAAAAAGGCATACGCACGCTTCAAAAAAGAAAGAAAAAATTCCAATCCTTATCTGGAGCGATCTATTAATTCAGCCATTCAGATTTCAAAAAGAATTAAAAACGAAACGGGAATTTCTAATGGAGCGGCATCTGTTTCTTACGCGGCGGTTCATTATATTTTAAACAGCCAGAAAAGAATTGCCGAGAAAAATATTCTTTTACTAGGCGTCGGAGAAATAGGACAAAATACGGTTGAAAATCTTGTAAAGCACGTATATCAGCCGAAAATAAAGATTGCCAACCGTACTCAGGAGACTGCGGCAAAGATTTCAGAAAAATACAATATCCAGAATATTAATTATGCGGATTTTGACCAGGAATTAAAAACGACCGACATCCTTATTGTAGCAACCGGAGCAAAACATCCCATTGTTAACAAGTCTCATTTTCCGAACGGCAAGGAAACGCTGGTGATCGACCTTTCCATTCCGCATAACGTTGAAAAAAATGTAACGGAAAATGAAAATGTAACTCTGATTGATGTGGATGAACTCTCAAAACAGATTCAGGAGACCATTCAGCAAAGAGAAAAGGAAATTCCAAAAGCGGAGAAGATCATTAAGGAAATGACGAAAGACTTTCTGGAATGGGAGAAAAAAAGAAAGCTTGCACCAAATATTCATCATTTCAAAGCCGTACTTAAGAATATGGAACGCAATGAAATGCACAATTTTTACAGAAAAAATAAATACATAAACATCACGGATATGGAACTTTCCGACAAAATGATTCAGAAAATCACCAACCGTTTTGCAAAATATATCATCGATAATCCGTTAAAAGCCGAAGAAATTAGTAAATTAATGCACGAAATATTAGTTGAACAACCAAACAACGAATTCAATGAAAAGCATTAGAATCGGAACCAGAAATTCGGCACTTGCTCTTTGGCAGGCGAGAGAAGTTGCAAGGCATCTTCAAAACAGCAATTATTTAACGGAGATTGTTCCTATTGTATCTTCGGGTGATAAAAATCTCACTCAGCCTCTGTATGCTTTAGGAATTACCGGCGTTTTCACAAGAGACCTGGATGTTGCATTATTAAATGACGAGATCGATATTGCCGTGCATTCTTTAAAAGATGTACCGACCAATCTTCCGGAAAATATTGAGCTTATTGCTTATCTGGAGAGAGATTATCCTCAGGATGTTCTCATCCGAAAAGAATCGGCAAAAAATAAAGAATTCCACGAGCTTAAACTCGCGACCAGCAGCCTGAGAAGAAGAGCATTCTGGCTGAAGAATTTTCCGAATGCTGAATTTTCAGACATCCGCGGAAATATACAGACGCGCCTTCAGAAACTTCAGGATGGTGATTTTGATGCTACGATCCTGTCTCTGGCAGGCATCAAAAGAATGAAAATGGATATTGATCATGAGATGCTGCCATTTTTAATTCCGGCGCCTTCACAAGGGGTTATCGCAGTTGCGGGACATTCTGAGAAACCTGAAATCAACCAGATCCTGAGCTCCATTAATCACAAACCGACCCAAATCTGTGTGGAAATGGAAAGAAATTTCCTGAACACTCTGGAAGGTGGCTGTACAGCGCCCATCGGAGCTTTTGCCGAGATTTTTGAAGATCAGATCCGTTTCAAAGCGGCACTTTGCTCATTAGACGGCAAAAACTGCATTGCCACCGATGAAAGCTTCGTTTACAATGAAGAAGAAAATTTCGGAAAAAAATTCGCAAAAATTGTTCTTGAAAATGGCGGAAAGGAATTAATGGCCGAGATAAAAAGTCAGATTTAAAATCATTAATCTAAAATTTCGCGTGTAATGAGAAAGTTTTTTACTATTCTTATCATTATATATAGTGTTTTTACGGCTAAAGCACAAAATCTCTTTGCTCAGAAACTGTCTGCGGCAGCTTTAAGCTTAACAAAAGACAAAGTATCGTATGATCCGGCTTATTTTGTCATTAAGTATCCGAATGGAGATGTTCCTGCAGACAAAGGTGTGTGTACGGATGTGGTCATTCGGGCCTACCGAAAATCAGGCATCGATCTCCAGAAGCAAGTGCATGAAGATATGGCGAAAAACTTTTCCGCCTATCCGAAAACCTGGGGACTGAAAAAGCCGGACACCAATATTGATCACCGCAGAGTTCCGAATCTGAGAGTTTTCTTTGCCAAATTTGGAAAATCAAAATCAATAGAAACTAATCCTGAGCTCTATATTCCCGGAGATATTGTAACTTGGCTTTTACCGGGAAATTTAACCCACATCGGAATAGTGGTGAATAAAAAATCGGCGGACGGGAAAAGGTATTTAATTGTACATAATATCGGAGGCGGACAGGTAATTGAAGATTGTTTGTTTAAATTTACCATTACGGGGCATTATCAATATCCGAAATAAGCTTATGAAGACTATTATCTGTTTTTTATTTTTATCGATCGTAGGTTTTACCGACGCTCAGAAAGGTGATCCCAAAATAATTAAAAAGCCCATCCAGTATTCTTCTGAAAGGGTAAATTTAAGCATCGATTATCTTAAATCTCATTATACTATTTCTCAGAATACAGCCGTAATTACGCCTAAAATCATTGTCCTTCATTACACAGCGGGAGGAACTGTTGAGACCAATTTTAAATATTTTAATAAAACCCATCTGGAAAGCGCCAGAAATACGCTGAAAAAACAAAGTACGCTGAATGTTTCTTCACAATATATTGTCGACAGAGACGGAACCATTTATCAGCTGATGGAGCCTAACATGTTCGCGAGACATACGATTGGTTTAAATTACTGCGCCATCGGAATCGAGAATATCGGAAGTAAAAAACAACCGCTCACCGAACAGCAAATTACCGCCAATGCAGAATTGGTAAGATATTTAACCAAGAAATATGCAATAGAATACCTCATTGGGCATTCGGAATATGGCGCATTCAGAAATTCCAGACTTTGGAAAGAGACCGATCCTACTTATTTTACGGTAAAAGAAGATCCCGGAAAAGAATTTATGAGCAAAGTAAGACTTCTAGTCTCCGATTTACATTTAAAAGATCAACCCTAATGAAGATTTTATTCACCAAAAATATAGCCCCAGACCTCATCTCCAAGAAATTGGGAGAAGAAATTTCGGCAGACTGTATTGAGGTAATAAAGACGACTCCTTTACAGGTAAATTCATTCGACCTGAAGAATCATTCTCTGATTTTCACCAGCGTTAACGGCGTTATTTCCTTTTTCAAAAACGGATTTCAACCCAATGAAGATTTTACGGCAAAAAATTATAATAAAATCTATTGTGTGGGCGAAAAAACAAAACGCGAACTCAGAAAACACGGTTTCGGAACTTTTAAAGTGTTGAAAAATGCCGAAACTCTTTCGGAATTCATTATCGGAAGCTGCCAGCACGAAAGTTTTATTCATTTTTGCGGAAACTTAGCGCTTAATGTGCTGGATAACGATCTGCCGCTGCAAAACATTCACTACAAAAAAGTTACTGTTTACCATACCGAAGAAACCAATCCTTTGATAACTGAAAAATATCATGCCGCCGTATTTTTTAGTCCGAGCGGAGTTCGTAGTTTTGCAAAACAAAATTCCCTGCAGGATATGATGCTTTTTTCGATTGGCGAAACCACTTCGCGAGAGCTGAGAAAGCATACTTCAATGCCTGTTTTTACGTCGGAAGGAAACAATATGATTTCTGTTCTTGATTTAATAAAAAGGGAAACTGTACATAAAAATTGATATATTTTAATTGTCACTCGTGGCAGTATTAGTCTAATAAATTATGATTAAAAACGACCTGTATTTAAAAGCACTTCGCGGAGAAACCGTAGAAAGACCACCCGTTTGGATGATGAGACAAGCCGGAAGATATTTGCCGGAATTTATTGCGCTGCGTGACAAATACGATTTTTTTACAAGATGTCAGACTCCGGAATTGGCTTCCGAAATTACGGTACAGCCTATCCGAAGATATCCTCTGGATGCTGCAATTTTGTTTTCTGATATTCTGGTAGTTCCTCAAGCGATGGGAATTGATTTTAAAATGAAGGAAAACGTGGGTCCGTGGCTGGATAACCCGATCAGAACCATGGAAGATGTACAGAATGTGATCGTTCCGGATGTGAATGATACTTTAGGATACGTTTTTGACGCCATTGAACTGACTTTATTAAAATTAGACAACGAAATTCCATTGATCGGTTTTGCCGGCTCCCCATGGACTCTTCTTTGCTACTGCGTGGAAGGAAAAGGAAGCAAAGCTTTTGATATTGCTAAATCGTTCTGTTTCCAGCAACCGGAAGCGGCGCATTTGTTATTGCAGAAAATTACAGATACTACGATTGCTTATTTGAAGAGAAAAGTAGAAAAAGGCGTTTCTGCTGTTCAGGTTTTCGATTCTTGGGGCGGAATGCTTTCTCCGGCTGATTATCAGGAATTCTCTTGGCAATACATTAAGCAAATTGTTGATGCATTGAGCCCATTGACGCATGTTGTAGTTTTCGGAAAAGGATGTTGGTTTGCTCTGGAAGATATGATGCAGTCTCCGGTTTCAGCTTTAGGCGTGGACTGGACGATCAAACCAGAATTCGCAAGAACACTGACCAATCACACGATGACGCTTCAGGGAAATTTTGACCCCGCCAGATTGCATTCTACGCCTGAAACGATTAAGAAAATGGTAAATGAGATGATTAACCGTTTTGGAAAAGACCGTTATATTGCCAATTTAGGACACGGAATTTTACCGAATATTCCTTTGGAAAATGCAGAAGCGTTTATCCGAGCGGTGGTGGATTGGAAGCCAACAGTTGAATTTTAATTCTCGCAAATTTTGCAGATTACACAGATTTTTCTGCTTTATATAAAAATACAAATCCCTTTCAATTCGTTTTGAAAGGGATTTTTTATTTAAAATATTTTTTATAATTTTGATTATCAAATATTTATAAAATAGATATTCAAACCAGAAAATTAGAATTTATACAGGACTTCCTCAAATTGCAAAGTGAGGAGGTTATTGCTCAGTTTGAAAAACTTCTCAAAAATGCTAAAAACATTGAAGCAGCAAATACATTGGAGCCTTTGACTGTCGAAGAACTGAATAACAGAATTACGCAATCGGAAAATGATTTTAAAAATAAAAAATTTAAAACAACTTCCGATTTACTTTCAAAATATTAAACGTGAAATACAAAGTTATCTGGTCAGAATTTTCTAAAAAACAAATTGACGATATCTTTAATTATGATGAACAAAGCTCTAAAAGTTATCGAGTTGCCTTAAAAATTGTCACTAAAATTCTGTTAGCTCCGGATACATTAATTCATCACACTAAAAACACCCTTCAGCAACTGAAAGGGTGTTTTCTATGAGTAAAATAATTAATCATTAGTTGATTTCGGTAACGAAATCTTCTTTTGGTTTTCTTACTTTCGTAAGGTTTACCAACCAGTCATTCGACGCATCTCTGTATCCTATTGGAAGCAAAACGACACTTTTCAGACCTTTTTCTTTTAAATTTAAAATAGCATCCACTTCTTCAGGGACGAAGCCTTCCATTGGCGTTGTATCCACCTCTTCGAAAGCGGCCGCGATAATTGAGGCTCCAAAACCAATATACGCTTGTTTTGCTGCGTGTGTGAAGTTTTCTTCAGCCGATCTTTGAGGATACGTTGAAAGCAACATCTGTCTGTAGTTTTCCCAGCCTTCATTTTTGAAACCTCTGATATCATTCGTAAGATCAAACATTTTGTTGATTCTTTCTTCCGTATAATTATCCCAAGCTGCGAAAACCAAAAGGTGAGAACAATCTGTAACCTGTGGCTGATTCCAGGCATGAGGTCTGATCTGCTCTTTGATCTCCTGATTAGTGACCACGATAATCTCGAAAGGCTGAAGACCGCTTGAAGTAGGCGCTAATCTTGCCGCCTCTACTATTTTATCCACTTTTTCCTGTGATACTTTTTCACCGTTCATTGCTTTGGTGGCAAATCTCCAGTTGAGTTTTTCAATTAATTCCATGTGCTATATTTAAACCAGACAAAATTAAATCAAGTCTTACAACTACAGAGAACGAATTTTCAAATTTGATTAATTGTTAATATCTATTATTTGATATTAATCTAAATAGAAAGTAAAAACAAAAAAACTCCTGAAAATCAGGAGTTCACTATATATAATCATTGTTTTATGATAACATTTTCTGAGCCTTTTTAACGCCTTCCACCAAAAGATCAATTTCGTTGAACGTGTTATAAACAGCGAAACTTGCTCTCACTGTTCCTGCGATATTAAAGAAATCCATAATCGGTTGGGTGCAGTGATGCCCGGTTCTTACGGCAATACCCAATTTGTCCAGGATCATGCCGACATCTGAAGCAATTCCGACACCTTCTAAATTGAAAGAAACAACGCCCGTTCTTTTTGCTTTTTCACCATAGATTTTAATCCCTTCGATCTCTAAAAGCTGTCTTTGTGCATATTCCAACAATGCATTTTCATGATTCTGGATGTTTTCTTGTCCAACTTTCTCAATGAAATCAATAGCAGCGCCCAGAGCAATATTTCCGCCAACATTTGGTGTCCCGGCTTCAAATTTAAACGGAAGTCCGGCGTATGTTGTTCCGTCGAAAGAACAGGTGGCAATCATCTCTCCTCCTCCGTGGAAAGGCGGTAAATCTTCCAAAACCTCCTGTTTTCCGTATAAAATCCCGGTTCCCATCGGCGCGTACATTTTATGCCCCGAAAACACAAAGAAATCGCAGTCTAATTTCTGAACATCAATGGTAAAGTGAGGCGCAGACTGGGCGCCATCAATTACAATATATGCATTGGTATTTTTTCTTGTTTTGGCAATAATTTCTTCGATTGGGTTTACAATTCCCAATGCATTGGAAACCTGATTTACAGAAACCACTTTTGTTTTTTCGCTTAGAAATTCATCAAACTGATCCAGCTGAAGAATTCCGTTTTCGTCGATTGGGATTACTCTCAATCTGGCGCCCGTTCTTTCACAAAGCATTTGCCACGGAACGATATTCGAGTGGTGCTCCAGATAGGAAATGATAATTTCATCGTCTTTTTTTAATTTCTGTGTTAAAATATAAGCGATGAGGTTCAGCCCTTCGGTAGTTCCTTTGGTAAAAATTACTTCAAAATCATGCTCCGCATTAATAAATTTCTGGATTTTTCTTCTCGAAAGTTCCATTTCCTCGGTCGCCAGCTGGCTTAAGGTATGGATTCCTCTGTGTACGTTAGCATTAAGCTCTGTATAATATGTATTCCAAACCTCTAAAACAGAGTTTGGTTTCTGCGATGTTGCTGCATTGTCAAGATAAACCAAAGGCTTACCGTTCACCTTCTGATCTAATATAGAAAACTGACTTCTTATTTCCTGAATGTCAAACATTTATTGTATTTTTAAATTAAAACGCTCTTATTTAGAACCCTTCAAATTTACGGCTTTTTTTTCGGATTCCTGCTGAGAGTTGCCCGTTGTTAATCGATAGAAAAATTCAATGGATCCGATCGTCACTGGACACCTCATTTTTTGATGCTCAGATCGCCGGGAATGATAATTTTAATCTGAGAATTTTGTTCAGAAGACGTTTCACATATAAAAGAGCCCGGATTTTTCGAAATGAATTATTTAATTTCAATCATAAAAAAACCTGTCAAAAAAATTGACAGGTTTCATATTTTCAAATAAGTAATTCTTATTCTGCTGCAGCTTCTTCTGCTGCAGGAGCTGCTCCTTCTTCAGTAGCAACTTCTTCTTCATCCTCATCATCTGCACCTGCTGCACCTTTAATTGCATTTCTAGACATTTTAACAGCTACAACAACTGCATTGTCCGGGTGTACGAATGAATATCCTTCTGTTTTGATGCTTCCAACATAAAGTTTGTTACCAATTTTCAATGGAGTAACATCTACAACCACTTCGTCTGGCAAGTTAGCAGGAATAGCTTTTACTTTCAATTTTCTGAAAGACTGACGTAAAACACCACCAGCTACAACACCTTTAGAACGACCAGTGATTCTTACAGGAACTTCCATAACAACTGGCTTATCCTCTGCTAGTTGATAGAAATCAACATGAAGAATTTTGTCTGTAATTGGGTGGAACTGAATATCTTGAAGAACAGCAGGAATAGCCTGTCCGTCGATTTCAATAGATACCGTGTGTGCTTCAGGAGTATATACCAAACCTTTGAAAGCTCTCTCTTCTGCAGAGAAGTTCAATGGCTCACCACCTCCGTAAACAACACAAGGAACTAATTCAGCATCACGTAAAGCTTTTGTCGACTTTTTGCCCACGCTTTCTCTTTTTGTACCTTGAATTGTAATAGATTTCATTTATAAAAATTTAAAAAATTGTTTAATATTAAACTCGCAAACGATTAAATATCAATTAAATAACAAATTTACTGCTAATTGATTGATGCTCATGAACCATCTTCATAACGTCCGCAAATAATGGGGCGCAAGATAGCACTTTTATTTTAGTTGACAAATTATTTTTCACAGGAATTGAGTCAGTTACAATAACTTCCAGTAATTTTGAATTCTCAATATTATCGTACGCTTTTCCTGAAAGCACTCCGTGGGTCGCCATAGCTCTTACCGATTTTGCTCCTTTTTCGATTAAGATATCTGCCGCTTTACAAAGTGTACCTGCCGTATCAATCATATCATCAATAAGGATTACATTTTTCCCCACAACATCTCCGATAAGGAACATTTCTTCTACCACGTTTGCCTTTTTTCTTTCTTTGTAAGCAATTACCACATCTGCACCAAGGTGGCCGGCATAGTTTTTCGCTCTTTTTGCCCCTCCCATATCCGGGGAAGCGATGGTAAGGTTTTCCAGATTCAAATCTCTGATATAGTCTACGAAGATGGTAGAGGCATACAGATGATCTACAGGAATTTCAAAGAATCCCTGAATCTGGTCTGCGTGAAGATCCATGGTCATTACTCTTGTTGCTCCTGCGGCTGTTAAAAGATTGGCAACCAATTTCGCTCCGATAGGTGCTCTTGGTTTATCTTTTCTGTCTTGTCTTGCAAGCCCGAAGTAAGGAAGTACTACGGTGATGCTCTTAGCAGAAGCTCTTTTCGCAGCATCAATCATTAAAAGAAGTTCTAATAAATTGTCTGCTGGAGGGAAGGTAGATCCAATTAGGAATACTCTTCCACCTCTTACAGATTCGTCTAAGATGGGTTCAAATTCTCCATCGCTAAACTCCTGAATGATGATTTTTCCTAATTCTTTGCCATAGTTTTGGGCAATTTGTTCTGCTAGGTCTTTACTAGTCCTTGTTGAAAATAGATAACTTAACTGATCGGCCATTTTTACTTTTTAAAAGATTTTGCAAATTTATAAAAAAACCACAAGAATCTATCCTGTGGTTTCTAAGTTTTTATTTTACTAAATATTATGGAAATTTTATCCCCGAATATTTATTAGGATCTACCTGTGGTAATGTAGATTTATAGGTTCCGTTAATTGCCTTAATAAACTCATTGGCAATAATCGCATATCCCCTACCAGTAAGATGAACTCCGTCTAAAGAGAAAGCACCACCCGTTACAAAGCTGGCAGTATATTTTACGCCATCCCAGGAAACTCCGGATTTAGAACCCAGTTCATTCATTTTTTTATTAGCATCCACAAAAGCATATCCTTTTGAAGCCGCTGCCGCTTTAATGGTTACATTGTACGCATCAATCGCAGCATTAATTTCTGTAATTTCAGAAGGAACCAATACATATTTATCAGCAAACGGATAAGATACCCCTTTTGCAGACAAAGCAGGCAATGCTGTAGCTTCCGCTTTTCCGATTTCTGCTTTGGTCGTTAAAGGAATCAGGTCTCCTGCTTTTGCTTGTCTCGCCTGTCCGTATGTATTCCCAAGATAAGTAGCCAAAGCAACCAACTGCGCATTTCCTGAAGCCGCCGCAGCCGCCGTGATCTGAGCCTTAAGATCCGGTAAACTCTCATCTTTAATCAACAATGGGTTGGATGCTGTCTTAGACAAAGGCTTAATTCTGTCTCCCGCTCCGAATGCTGTTAAGATCTGATTTAAAGGTCCGTAAAGATTTGTATTTAAATTATCAATATTCGCTTCTCCCGCAGCCACGTTTCCACCCCCTAATACAGAAGCAGTTAGCGGATTGGTAGGAATTGTGGTAAGAGAAGGAATAGAAGTTACACTCGGAATATTAGCAATAACACCTTTCGCATTTGTTGTCCCAATCTCCGCGATCAATGCATTATAATACTGCGCAAACATCGCCGGAGGCGTTAATGTTTCAACCGAAGGGTCTGCCCCCGCTAAAGCATACAATAACGCATCATTATTCCCGATCCACAGAGAGAAAAATGTCGGGCTTTGCTTTTTAAAATCAGCAATAACCGATGTAGTCGGAGTTGAAGCAAATCTTACAAAATAAGGATTCGCTGTTTTAGGAATTACCCCTGCCACATTTCCGTAACCCGGCGCTAATAAATGCGATACTTTTGCTCCCGGAACTCCCATATTATTAAACGGGCCGGTAAGAACAGTATTGGTTAAGGTGGTTGCTACCCCACCATTGGCATTCTTAAGATCAGGAGAGCCATTAATGAAGCTGTCAATATAAAGTTTTGTACTTGCAATCTGAATATTTCCTGCACCGATATTAAGAAGAAGACCTCCGTTATTATCCGGCATCATAGGCTGTTTAAAGTCTCCTCCGCCTACTAATTTCATTTGCTGGGCAATCATAGAAGGATAAGACTCGTTCTGACCGTCGGCATAAAGAGCTCCGTCTCTGTAACCTGATGTTAAAGAATTTCCCAGAGCGACATATGTTTTAAAATCTGCTTCTCCTTTACTTGCCACAACGTCTTTTACGTCTGTATCGAACTCATGTTCGCAACCCGTTGTAAGAAGCAATGCAGAGATCGCGATTGTAGAAATTATAATTTTTTTCATATTCTTTCAATTAAAAAGGATTATAAGATAAACCTAGACCTAAATAGAATGCCGTAGCGGTAGATTGTCCGTAAAATCCTAGGTTAGCATTTCTCACATCTCTTGCCTGAGGCATTGCATAGCCTCCTGCTATATCAACACCGAATTGTTTTAGTTTAAATCCTACCCCACCTGTTACAACATACGTGTTATAAGACGGTGTTTCGGGAATAAAGTTTTCGTCTGTGTAAGGAGATTCATCATAGTAAGCCCCTAAACGTCCGTAGATCATATCTGTAAATGCATACTGCGTTCCTAATCTGAATGTTTTAGAATTTCTAAAGTTTTTAGGAGAAATAGACTTTGTAGGATCGGTAGGTGAATTTCCAACCGGAGCCTGTCCGAAATCTAAGGTCAGCTGGCTGTATCTTTCCCAACCATGATAATTGAAATCTGCTGAAACAAGCCATTTCGGAGTAATTTTATAGGTTAAACCTACCGTATATTCTTCTACCAAAGGCAGTGTTGCAGAGAAGGAATCCTGCCCCGAAGCATCCAGTCCTAACAATGGATAAATACTTGCCGATGGGAAACTGAACGTGGCTTTTCCATTCTTAGCTTTCATATCAACCGGCGAACGGTAAGCAACACTTACATCCAGTTTAGGATCTGGTCTGAAATAGAAACCGAATCCATATCCGTGTCCGCTTGCTTTGCTGTCGAGATTAAGCTCTCCTCCAAACTGAGTAACAGCCTTATCCCACTTCACCTCTCCTCTTGCATAGATATAGCTGGCACCAAATGCAAACCATTCATTGAATTTATAAGAGATCATTGGCTGAAAGTAGTAGCTCTTAAGCTCCAGCTTTTGAACCATTTCTTTTCCTTCCCAATCAGACGGATACTTAATGGTACTTCCAAAAGGCGTTGAAAAACTGAAACCAATTGATAGTTTTTCTACAGGTCTGTACGCAATTGCAGCATAAATAGGAGTTCCGATAGGATTATCCGTTTCTGTACTCTGTAGCGTATTTGTATTTTGGAAAGTCACTTTGTTACCTGCCGCAAAACCTCCTACGGATATACTCAGTTTTGAAGGAATAAAGGACATACCTGCCGGGTTGAAGAATGCTATACTTGCATCCTCAGCATGGGCACTGGTGTGTGCCATTGCCAACTGTCTTACCCCCTGCAAAGACACTCGGAAGCCTCCCGCATAAGATAAAACACCCGCCAACAATGCAGTTGATACTAAGATTTTTTTCATAGACTATTATTATATAACCCAAATATAAAATTATTTTGGTTACACCTGTTAATAAATCTTAAATTTTTAAACAATAATCATAAAGAAAGTTATGTTTAAAATAACATCTATGCTCGATTTAACCCTAATAGAAACATTACTAATTATTTAATAAATTTCAAGATAATCCTCCTGTTTATATGTTTAACATTAAACATTTAGCTTTTTACAGAAATTTTATCATTTTATCGGAATTATGGGTTGAATTTTTTCTTAAGCCAGAGCATCGTATTTTAAGATCAGAAGAACGTAATCTTTTTGGCTTTCATTCTGGATTTGTTTCCTAAATATTTAAGCAAAAATTAAAAAATCAATCTCAAAATAATCCCCGAATAATACCATCAGCCTCTTAATATCTTAATATTTGATAATTTTAGACCTCATAAAGATAAAAATCCTAAATTTGCAAGATTAAATATATAATATATGAGTTGTGGATGCAAAACATCCGGCGATTCTGCACATTCTTGCGGTCCCAAGAAAACCGCGAATGGCTGTGAAAATGTAAATACCTGTGGTAATAGTTATAAATTAAGTGTTTTTGACTGGCTTTCTAACATCAACAATCCCGCATCGAACAGATGTGATTTTGTGGAAGTTAGATTTAAAAATGACAGAAAATCGTTTTATAAAAATGTAAATAATATCCCATTACATATAGGTAGTGTAATAACAGTAGAATCTAGTCCCGGACATGATGTAGGTGTGGTAAGTCTCACCGGCGAATTGGTAAAGATTCAGATGAAAAAAAAGAAATTTTCTGAAGAATCTGCCCTTAAAATATACAGACAGGCCAACCAGAAAGATCTCGAGGTGTGGCAGGAAGCAAGAAAAAAAGAAGATACAATAAAGATAGATGCTAGAAAAATAGCCTACAGACTGGGTCTTGAAATGAAGATCACAGATGTAGAATATCAAGGGGATGCCTCTAAAGTCACATTCTACTACACCGCTGATAATCGGGTAGATTTCAGAATGTTAATTAAAGAATATGCGGGTGCTTTCCGAACAAAGATCGACATGAAACAGATCGGTTTCCGACAGGAAGCCGCGAAAGTAGGCGGAATTGGCTCTTGCGGGCGAGAACTCTGCTGTTCAACATGGTTAACGGATTTCAGATCGGTTAATACCAACGTGGCAAGATATCAGCAGCTGAGTATTAATCCTCAAAAGCTGGCCGGACAGTGTGGTAAATTAAAATGTTGTTTAAACTACGAATTAGACAGCTATCTGGATGCATTAAGCAATTTCCCATCTTCTTCCACGATGCTGGATACCGAGAAAGGAAGAGCTTTCTGTATTAAAATCGATGTTTTCAAAAAGAAAATGTGGTTTGCCTATGTCGACAGCTCAATGGCCTGGTACGATTTTGATATTGATCTGGTAAAAAAACTGATCGCCAAAAACAAAAAAGGCGAAAGAACGCTTCCTCTTGAAGACCTGAAACAGCCGGATATTCCTTTGGCAACCATTGATCTGATTCAGGAAAACAGTGTAGACCGTTTTGAGAAGAAAAACAGAGGGAACAATAAGAACAGAAGTCAGAACAGACCGAACCATAATCAGAATAATCAGGGTCAGCAACAAGGTCAAAATAAAAATAACAGACCGAACAACAGACCGGAAAGACAAGAGCGTACCGAAAGGACAGACCGTCCCGAAAGAACCAACAAAACGGAAAGACCTGAAAGAACCGAGAGACCGGCAAAACAGCCTCGCGTAGAGAGACAGGAGAGACCAAATGCTTCTTCCGGTAATCAGCCAAGACCGCAACAAAGGCCTCAGCAGCCTAAAACGGCTTCTGTAGAAAATACAGAAACAGCGTCTTCTGATTCGGAAAAAACACCAAACCCTAACAAGAAAAAATTCAAAAAGAAGTTTCCTCCAAAAAAAGATAATAATGCATAAAATTTTAGGATTATTTACCCTTATGCTTTTCTTCAGCTGTACTTCTTCGTCAGAAGGAGAAGTGATAATGAATTCCGTTGACAACAAATGGGATAAGAAAAGTGAACAAAAATTTAATCTTGAAATTTCAGATCCCCAGAATCCTAAAAATATTATATTTGTTGTAAGAAATAACAATGAATATCCTTACAGTAATATAAGATTCATTGTTAATTTCACCGATATTCAGACAAAAAAAAAGGAGACGGATACAATGAACTATGTTTTGGCTAAACCCAATGGAGAATGGCTCGGAACAGGATTCGGAGACACAAAGGAGACTCTTTTTCAATATAAACTGAATTATAAATTTCCGGCTAAAGGGAAGTATGAAATTGGCTTGGTTCAGGCCATGAGAAACGACAACCTTCCGGGAATTGAAGATATTGGAGTAAAAATAGAAACGGCTAAACCGTAATCTTACATGGAAGTAAACAAACAAAATGCCGGAAGCAAAGGAAAAAAATTTCCGCTTCCTCCTAAAAAAAAGAAAGACAGCTCCTGGAAAAGATGGGTCAGGCTTGTATGGCTTGGGCTCATTGTTGTAGTTTTAGGAATTTCAGGACTTTTCTTTGCGGTTTCCCAAGGTTTTCTTGGAGAAATGCCCGATGTTAAAGAGCTTGAAAACCCGGATATCTACGTGGCCTCGGAGATCTACTCTTCAGACGGGAAGCTTTTAGGTAAATTTGAGAAAGAAAAAACCCAGCCCATTACTTACAAAGAGCTCCCTCCGTTCCTGGTATATGCTTTACAGGCAAAGGAAGACGAGCGTTTTAAGGAACATTCGGGGATAGATTTGCAATCTGTTGCCAGAGCCGTAGTATATGGCGGGGGTCGTGGTGGTGGTTCTACCATTACTCAGCAGCTTGCAAAATTGCTATTTACAAACGGAGCCTCTCAAAATAAAATAGAAAGAGCTTTTCAAAAGCTTAAAGAATGGGTTGTGGCGGTAAGTCTTGAAAAAAGATATACCAAAGAAGAAATCGTAACCTTATACTTCAATAAGTTTGATTTTCTATACAATGCCAATGGGGTTGAAATGGCCTCTAAAATATACTTTAATAAAAAAACTTCTGAGCTTACCTTACCTGAAGCAGCGATGTTTGTTGCTATGCTTGAAAACCCGGTAAAGAACAATCCGATGAGAAATCCGGAAAGAGCAAAAACCAGAAGAGATGTTGTACTGGATCAAATGCTGAAAACAGGATACATCGATCAGTCTACTTTTGATAAAGCCTCGACAACGCCTATTACATTAGATTATCACCCGATCAAAAATATCAGCGATGATTATTCTGCGTACTATAAGTTTTATTTAAGAAAAGAGATTGATAATTATCTTAAAGATTACGAAAAACAGACCGGGAAAAAATTAAACCTCTACAAAGACGGTTTAAAAATATATGTGACGCTTGATTCTAAAATGCAGAAATATGCCGAAGAATCGATCCGGGAACACTTAACCGATCTTCAAAAAAGATTTGATGCCGAACAGAGAGGGAGAAAAAACAGACCTTTTTATTATTTAACCAATAATCAGGTAAACTCTGTAATGACTCAGGCAATGAAAAGAACCGGGCGTTACAAACAGCTAAAGGCAGCCGGCATTTCTGAAGATTCTATCTTAATGGAATTCCACAAGCCTATTAAAACATCCCGTTTCACATGGGGCGGAGAAGAAGAGGTAGAAATGTCGCCTTGGGATTCTATCCGATATCATAAACAAATTGCGCAGGCAGGTTTAATGTCTATGGTTCCGGGAACCGGTGAGATTAAAGCCTGGGTAGGAGGTATAGACTGGCAGCATTTTCAGTATGACCATATTAAACAGGGAAAAAGACAGGTAGGATCTACCTTCAAACCTTTCGTATATGCTACTGCTATTATGAAATTGGGAATGACTCCGTGTTCAGTGGTTTCTAATGCAACCTACGACCACAAAGGATGGCACATCCCGGGAAGAGGAGGTATGCTGACTTTAAAAGATGGTTTGGCACACTCTCAAAACCCAATTGCCGCAAGACTGATCGAAATGACCGGGGTTGATGCTGTTATCCAGACCGCAAGAGACCTGGGCGTGACAGAAGATATCCCTAGAAATAATACCATTGCTTTAGGTTCTTCTGATATTACCATTTTTGAAATGCTCGGAGCTTACAGCACGTTCGCAAACTACGGTAACCATAACAAGCCGGAAATGATCTGGAGAATTGAGGATGCCAACGGTAGGGTTATTAAAGAAGTAAATGTAGAACCTAAGGAAGTAATGAACCCTCTGTATGCTTATACCATGATCGAATTAATGAAGGGTGTGGCACAATACGGAACAGCTTCCGGAGAACTGGGAAGAAGAGGGATTTCTAAAGCCGTGGAAATTGCAGCAAAAACAGGTACTACACAGAACAACTCAGACGGTTGGTTTATGGGGATTACTCCTAAGCTGGCAACAGGAGCCTGGGTAGGCTGGGAAGACAGAGCCACTCACTTCTTTGGAACCGGCGAAGGTCAGGGGGCAAAAATGGCATTACCGATCTGGGCCATTTTTATGAAGAAAGTATGGGCAGATAAAACTCTGGGAGTTTCTCCGGACGATAAATTCGTAAAACCTTCTGAATGGAAAGATGGCTGTACAGGACTGAAAGGACTCGGAGGAGGCTATGGAGATGATGGAGGCCTGCAAACAATGGACGAAATTAAAAATCCAAGACCTGCAGATCCTAGCCCGAAAAATAATTCAGGTAAAAAAGAAGAAAATGTTAATGAAAATCTAAATACATCGGAAGATATAGATTTCAATAAATAAATTCTCTTTTAGAAATACATCAGACCTTTCAAACAATTTGAAAGGTCTTTTTTTATTATCACTATCTTTGAGATTATGAAAATTGAAAACATTCAGCAACCCTTTATAAAAATATTTCCAGGAGATTTCTCCGGAAATACCCTTCAGAGAAACACTCCGAAAGTTTTATTTTCCACTGTTTCGCCAGTGAGTTTTGACCATCCTAAACTGATTGCTTTTAATGAAAAGCTTTCAGAAGAGATCGGGTTGGGGTCTTTAGAAGAAAAAGACCTGGATTTTCTGGCAGCAACTCATCTTCCTGACTCTGTAAAAACCTATGCTACTGCGTATGCAGGCCATCAGTTTGGTAACTGGGCAGGACAGCTGGGCGACGGAAGAGCCATTCTCGCGGGCGAAATTATTAACCACCAAGGGCAGAAAAACGAAATCCAATGGAAAGGAGCCGGAGCAACTCCCTATTCACGACATGCCGACGGAAGAGCCGTACTCAGATCATCTGTACGCGAATATCTGATGAGTGAAGCGATGTTTCATTTAGGAATTCCGACTACGAGAGCATTAAGTTTATCATTAACCGGCGAAGATGTGGTAAGAGACATTATGTACAGCGGAGATCCAAAAGCAGAAAAAGGAGCCGTAGTGGTAAGAACAGCAGAAAGTTTTCTTCGTTTCGGGCATTTTGAATTGATGTCTGCGCAAAAAGAACTTAATACTTTGATGGATCTGGTTGATTTTACCATTGAAAATTACTTTAAAGAAATAACTTCCGACGGCCCTCAAAAATACAAAGACTTTTTTTCTGATATCTGTAAAAGAACTGCCGACCTTATGGTAGAATGGTATCGTGTAGGATTTGTTCACGGAGTAATGAATACAGACAATATGTCGGTTCTTGGACTAACAATAGATTACGGTCCTTTTTCGATGATGGATGAATATGATCTGAATTTTACCCCAAATACCACCGATCTGCCCGGCAGAAGATATGCTTTCGGAAAACAGGGACAGATTGCCCAGTGGAATCTCTGGCAACTTGCCAATGCACTGCACTCCATTATTCAGGACGAACAGTTTTTAGAGAAAACACTGAACGATTTCGGAGATTATTTCTGGAGTGCCCACGACCAGATGCTTTGCAGAAAATTCGGTCTGGATACACTACAGAAAGAGGATGAAGACTTCTTTACCAATTGGCAGGGTCTGATGCAGGAATTACAGCTGGATTACACGTTATTTTTCACTCAACTGGAGAGATTTGACGATGCTGTTGACTTAAAATCTCAATTTGATAATAGTTCTTACCTGATTTTGACTGAAGAAAAACTCTCAAAGCTTGATCATTTTTTAAAAGTTTACCGAAAAAGACTGGAAATTAATTCCATTTCAAAGGTAGAATCACTTGAATTGATGAAAAAAACAAATCCTAAATTTATTCTGAGAAATTATCTTCTATTTGAATGTATTGAAGAAATTACTATTGGAAAAACAGACCTTTTAGAAAAACTTACCAAAGCTTTGGAAAATCCATACCAGGAGATCTATCCCGAATTTTCTAAAAAACGCCCTTCAACATACGATGATGTTTCAGGATGTTCCATGCTTTCTTGTAGTTCGTAAATGAAAATTCAAATTTTAACAATTATTTTTATCCAAATCATCATTTTAAACTCATAATTTTTATTAATTTTATAAAAAAAATTATGACTAAAATTCTACTATCTTTAACATTGCTAGCTTCTTTTTTGGGGAGCGCACAAACATTACTTAACGAAGATTTTGAAGGAACAAGTTTTCCTCCCGGAGGATGGACCAGATCTACGGTAGATCCTACAAGACCGTGGGATTTCACAACGGTTAACTTCAGCGTAGCCGGTCAGGCAGAATATACGATTGCAGGAACCAAATCTGCCTCTGTTATGTGGTTATCATCACCCAATACCGCAGACTTAATAAGTCCGTCATTTAGTTTAGTCGGAGCAGCAAATCCTGTTTTAAGATTCAAAGCTGTTGTTGGGTATTCTTATATGATCGCTCAGGATGCCGGAGATTTATTAGCTCAGATCTCAACTGATGGAGGGATAACCTGGACAACGGTATGGAATGAAGATGCCGAAACCGGATTTATAGATGATGGAGATGGAGATCCTGACACTGACCTTTACAACCAAAATATCGTACAGGTACAGGTAAGTCTTTCTCAATTCAGCACACAGTCTAATGTAAAGGTTAGATTCCGTTACATTGCAGAAGATGCCGATATTGTAGCTATTGATGACGTTCAGGTTTTAGGTTCAGTTCTTGCCACCAACGAAATTTCAAAATCCAAATCCGAAATTTCTGTTTATCCTAATCCGACAAAAGGAGAAATATACGTAAAGACAGATAAAAAAGTTAAATCCTCAACCATTGTGGACATGACGGGAAGATCTGTATTAAAAACAGATGCTTCGAAAGCAGATCTTTCTTCACTTCCAAAAGGAACCTACGTATTACAAGTTGAATTTGCAGATGGTACAAAAACTTCAGAAAAAGTCATCAAGCAATAATTTCAATTATTATAATCTTACAAACTCACCAGAAATTGGTGAGTTTTTTATTTTACTTTTGTAAAAATTTTTAACGGTGTTTATTCCAATAATGAAATCAAAATTCAATCGCTTTTTCAGGCTTCTACTTCCTTCTTCTTATTCAGAGCTTGGAGTATTCACGTTTTTTCTTATTGCCTATGGCGTTTTAGGATGGTATATCGCACTAGACTACCGTATTATTTATGACGAAAGAATACCCTGGGATGCCTATTTCAGTTTCGATAACAAGGCTATTGTGATGACTGGCGGAAGTTTTGAAAGACATCCACTCTCCTATTATTTTTTTAACTGGATCAGAGAAATCGCTTTATATCTTTCCGACGGAAAAACCGATGCTGTTTTCAGGTTAGCCTTAGCTTGGATGAGCAATTTAATGGTTAGCTTAAGCATTTTGCAGGTTTTTAAATATTTAAAAAATATTATTAAACTTCCAAATTACAGCAGTCTTTTACTCATTTTTTTCTTTGGTATCTTTTCGACTAATATTTTACTTTCTTTTACTCCGGAAAACTTCACCTATACCCTATTTTTGCTGACATTGTACAACCACTATGCGGCTTCAAAAATAAAAGCAGATCAAAAAATATCAGCCATACCGCTAGCATTTGCGGGGATTACGATCGGAGGGTTAACGGTTACCAATATTGTGAAAGCATTTATTCCTGTATTGTTTGAAAAAGACCTTTTCAGAAGCTGGAAAAAATTTCTAAATGCTACGATAAGGGTTAGCATTACATTACTCTGTTTCATTTTACTGTATTTGAACAGAATTGATTTTAAGTATAAAACTATTTTCAGCAAAACAAGTCAGCAGTATGAAAAATTTTCCAATGTAAAAAGCACACCGACTTGGGATATGATCTCTTCTTACTTTTTTGGCGGAAATATCCTGTTTTCAGACTTTATTATCCGGAACAAACACAATATGAAAGGCTTTCATTTTAAAGCTTTACTTATGGATGTGTATTCCTCATGGATTCCTTACGTTTTTATCGGGGTTTTATTAGCTTTAATAAGTTGGAGTTATTATAAAAATTTTAAGAATAAATTGGTCCAGATGTTAATGATTTCATTCTTTGCAGATCTCGTGATTCATTGTTTTATGAAATTTGGACTTCACACCTCTTACATCTACGGCGGACACTTTGTTTTTGTATATCCTCTGATGATGGGCTGGCTGTTTTTCACCTACCGGTCGTCTCTTAAAATAACCTCTTTTTTAGTTGCTCTCACAGGAATATTATTCACCTACCTGGCCTTTAACAACTACTTTAGAATGACTGAGTTTTTCTGGTTTTTAAATCAGTATTACCACTAAAAAAAGAGCTGGAAACACGAATTTCCCAGCTCTTTTTTATGTATTTGATCTTAATTATTTAGCCTCAGAACAGAAAATTCTGTACTGAACGGCCACTGCCGATTTAAAATATTCTCTGATTTTTGATAAATCTGAAGAAGCACTTTGTTTGGTAAAATAACTTCCTGCTAAAATCTTATAATTCGGTCTCAGCGAAGCATCTGTTTCCACTTTTAGATTGGGAAATCGTTTTCTGAAATAAGACTTCACCTCATTGGCTTCGTCGTTACTTTTCACTGTTGTGATCTGAATTTTATATCCTAAAATCCTTGGGTTTTTTCTACAGATCTCGGCGTTGGTAAGCTCCCTGCTCGGCACATAGATCTTCGCAGGCCGAGAATAATCGCTGTCGTTATCGGTATCGCGGGAAGGCGTTGTGGTAGCCACTCGGGAACATTTATCCTCAATGCTTCCCAAAGCAGCAGATACTTTAGGATCCATAGAGATAATAAGTTCTGTACCGTTTAAAGTATCTCTCTTTACAACCTGTTGTGCATCAATATGATAAAAACTCAATAAGGACACCACTGAAAATATTTTGATTAAATTTTTCATTTAAACTTGTTTCCGCAAATTTATACAAATTAAAAAATTATACCAAACAGAGTTATTTAGAATAATTACAAATTAAACAGAAATGACATATTCACCTTTCCATAAGCCGTTAAATTCCTGTTAAAAATATTATTTTTGCGGGATTGATTGAATGTTCAATATTTACTAACATAAGATAATTTAAATGATTAGTTGGAGAAAGCATTATAGACAAACGTTGATCGCAATAGGCTTATTGCTATCAACAAGTGCTTCAATTTACGGGCAAGACGGCGATCCTAAGAATGGAGAGAAACTTTTCAAGGCAAATTGTACTGCATGTCACGCTTTAGATAAACAAGTTGTAGGGCCGCCTCTGAAAGGCGTTGTAGAACGAGTGAAAACTGAAGGTGGTGTAGACAGAGATTGGCTTCATAAGTGGATCAAAGACAACAAAGCTTTAAGAGCTTCTGGGGATAAATACGCCAATGAGATTTTTGAAAAATACAACAAAACTGAGATGCAGGTGTTTCCCAATCTTTCTGAGCAGGACATCGACGACATTTTAGCTTTTACAACTAATCCTCCGGCTCCGGAAGAGCCTAAAAAGGATGCTACAACTGCAACTGCTGCAGACGGAGCACAAGCTGCACCAGCGGATAAAACGACGACAAACGTGGTTATTATTTCACTTTTAGCTATTGCAGGTTTATTGGTTTGGATCTTATTAAAATTAAGACAATTAGTAAAACTTGGACAATCTGAGGACTTAGCGGGATTAAACGAAACAAGAGTAAAATCTTTCAGCGAGATCTATGCTAAATACCACTATGTAGGTAAAGGGTTAATCGCAATCCTGGCACTTTTGGCAACGTATGGAATTTGGAACTGGATCATGTGGATCGGGGTTTACAAAGGATACAAGCCGGAGCAGCCGATCTACTTCTCACACAAAATTCACGCTGGAGAGCAGAAAATTGACTGTCAGTTATGTCACTCCAGTGCTAAATACGGAAAAGTATCTGAAATTCCTTCAATGAACGTTTGTATGAACTGTCACAGAACAATTTCTGAGTATAATGCAGAGCATTATATGGAACCAGGAAAAGACAAGGCTTTCTACGATGGAGAAATTCAGAAAATTTATGCCGCTACGGGTTGGGATCCTGCGAAACAGCAGTATTCAGGAAAAACACAACCGGTAGAATGGACAAGAATCCACAACATGCCAGACTTCGTGTACTTTAATCACTCTCAGCACGTTGTAGCAGGTGAGCAGGCAATCATCAGTTCTTTCAACAAAAAGAACCCGGACAACAAAATTGATGTTGTTTGTAAAGCTTGTCACGGAAAAATTGATACAATGAATGTTGTTCAAATGGCTAATGACTTCACTATGGGATGGTGTATTGAGTGCCACAGAACTACGGAAGTTGATATGAACAACGGTTATAATAAAGAATACTTCAAAAATCTACATGACAAGCTTAAAAAGCAATACCCTAAAGACGGTGGTAAGATTACTGTAGACGCAATTGGAGGTCTTGAGTGTGGTAAATGTCATTATTAATAACTAAAAAATTAGAAGTAGACAATGGCTTCAAACAAAATACAATTTAGAAGTATTCATGAACTTAAAGACCCGGCTTTAAACAATAAGCTGGCTCAGAAAGAGTTTCAGGAAGAAATTCCGGTAGAAGATTTCCTTGGAGATGCTGAACAAAACGGATCGGGTACTTCAAGAAGAGATTTCTTAAAATTATTAGGATTTTCTACAGCAGCAGTTACACTTGCTGCCTGTGAAGCTCCGGTAATTAAAACGATTCCTTACGTAGTAAAACCTCACGATATTATTCCGGGGGTTCCAAATTACTACGCTTCAACATATTTTGACGGATTCGACTTTGCTAGTGTTTTAGTAAAAACCAGAGAAGGGAGACCCATCAAAATAGATCCGAATCCGGCAGCTGGCGATTTAGGTAAAACTAACGCAAGAGCTCAGGCAGCGGTACTTTCTCTTTATGATAACGATAAAGTAAAACAACCTAAGCTAGACGGGAAAGACGAAACTTTCGATAAAGTAGACAGTTTTGTTATTAAAGGATTGGAAGAAGCTAAGGCATCAGGCAAAAAGATTGTTTTATTATCACAGTCTTTTGCTTCCCCTACCTTCAAAAAATTATTTGCTGATTTTAAAGCGAAATATCCTACAGCGGAATTAGTAACATACGATGCTTATCCTCACTCTGCTTCTCTGGATGCAGCTCAGGAAGTATTCGGAACAAGAGCATTACCGGTTTATGACCTTAAAGGGACTGAATTGGTTGTCGCTTTCCAGGCTGATTTCTTAGGAGATTATAACGCAGCAAGTTTAGAAACATCTTACGCTGCAGCGAGAAAACCGGGAGCAAACATGTTGAGACACATCCAAGTGGAATCTAACATGTCTTTAACAGGTGCCAACTCAGATTCAAGATACAGATTAAAACCAAGTGATGTAAACAAAGCTTTAGTGGATGTTTACAACGCGATCGTTACAGGAGCGGCTCCTACAAACAAAGCTGCTGCTGAAATTGTAAAAGAATTGCAGGCTAAAGGAAACAAAGCGGTTGTATTCGCGGATGGTTCTAAAGGTGCTCAGGTTTTAGCTCACTTAATCAACCAAAAATTAGGTTCAGTTGCTTTCACAGGTAAAGCCAACTTCCTGAAAGAGTTTGATAAAGCTAAATATCAGGAATTCTTAGGATGGGTAAATGCAGGACAGGTGGGTGTATTGATCACCAACAATATTGATCCTATTTACTCTCACTACAAAGGAGCTGAGTTTGAAAAAGCAATTAAAAACGTTCCTTATGTAATTGCAGTTGCTGATAAGAAAAACGCAATGTATAAAGCAGCGAAAGCTGTAATTCCTGTAGCCAACTGGTTAGAGTCTTGGGGTGATATTCAGCCTCAGACAGGGGTTTATTCATTAATGCAGCCTACGATCCAGAAAATCTACAAATCAAGACAGATTGAAGAATCTTTATTGGTTTGGAAGAATGGTAAAAATAATTCGGCTAACAACTATTACGATTATTTAAAAGCGAATGCAGGTTCTATCTTAGGAGGAACTTCTTTCAACAAAGCTTTATATAACGGTATTGTTACTACAGCAGATACAGCTTCATTATCTTACGCAGGCGGAAACGCGGCGCAGGCAGTTGCTGAACTTGGAAACTTTAAAGCTTCTGAGCTGGAACTGGTACTTTACATGAAGTCTTCTATGGGAGATGGAACACAGTCGAACAACCCTTGGTTGCAAGAACTTCCGGATCCTATCACAAGAATGGCTTGGGATAATTACTTGACTATTTCTCCGAAAGACGCAGAAAAATTTGCTATTGATAACGATCTTAATGCAAGAATGCAGTTAGATGGTTCAATTGTAAATCTTACCGTAAACGGAGTAACAATAAAAGACGTTCCTGTATTCGTTCAACCGGGACAAGCTGACGGATCTATCGGTCTTGCACTTGGATACGGTAAAAAAGATTCAGGAGCATCTGCTGCAACAGGAGTAAATGCTTATCCTTTATTCGATGGTTCTAACTTAACCGTTTCCGGAGCTAAAATCGAAAAAACAGGAGAAGATCACGAATTTGCAGGTATTCAGCTTCAAAATACATTAATGGGACGTTACGAGATCGCTAAGGAAGTTCCTTTGGCAGATTTCTTAAATGTAGCATTTGATGACGAGCACAAAGGATGGAACAAGCCTTTGGAATACCACACAATAAGCGGTGCGCTTCCTGCAAGAAAGATTGACCTTTGGGACGCTTTCGACGATACAGACGGGCCTCACTTCAACTTATCTGTTGACTTGAACTCTTGTACGGGTTGTGGAGCATGTATCATTGCCTGCCAGGCAGAAAACAACGTTCCTGTTGTTGGTAAAGAAGAGATCAGAATGTCCAGAGATATGTATTGGTTAAGAATTGACCGTTACTACTCTTCCACTCAAAAAGTAGAAGTTTACGAAGGACTAAAAGAAGGAATGGCAGTTCCTGAATTATACGGAACAGCATTTGGAGGTGAAGGAGCATTAAATAATCCTGCTGAAAACCCAGATGTGATCTTCCAGCCGGTAATGTGTCAGCACTGTAACCACGCACCTTGTGAAACAGTATGTCCGGTAGCGGCTACTTCACACAGTAAGCAAGGGCAAAACCACATGGCTTACAACAGATGTATCGGTACGAGATATTGTGCCAACAACTGTCCTTATAAAGTAAGACGTTTCAACTGGTTTACATATAACCTGAATGATAAATTCGACTTTAATCAAAATAACGATTTAGGAAGAATGGTCCTTAACCCGGATGTTGTTGTAAGAACAAGAGGGGTAATGGAGAAATGCTCTATGTGTATCCAGGAAACACAGGCTACAATCTTAGCTGCTAAGAGAGAAAACAGAAAAGTTACAGACAACGAATTCAAAAATTCTTGTGCTTGTGCTGCTGCTTGTTCTACCGGAGCAATGACGTTTGGAGACATGAATGACAAAGAATCTGAAGTGAGAGAATTATATTCTAGCAACAGAAGATATTATTTACTTGAAGAGATCGGAACAAAACCAAATGTGTTCTATCACGCTAAAGTAAGAAACAGAGTAGAAAAATAAAGTTTAAATAATAAATAGGTAAAAAATGTCAGGACATTACGAAGCTCCGATAAGGGAACCTCTAATTATTGGTCACAAAACTTATCACGATATTACAGAAGATATCGCACGACCTATCGAAGAAAGAGCAGGAAAACTATGGTGGATTTCACTATATGCAGCCTTAGTTCTATTCATCTATGGATTCGGGTGTATTGCCTATACTGTCGGAACAGGTATTGGAGCATGGGGGCTTAACAGAACTATTAACTGGGGTTGGGATATTACCAACTTCGTATGGTGGGTAGGTATCGGTCACGCCGGAACCTTAATCTCAGCGGTATTATTATTATTTAGACAGCGTTGGAGAATGTCTGTAAACAGATCTGCAGAGGCGATGACGATCTTTGCGGTTGTACAGGCAGCTATCTTCCCTGTAATCCACATGGGTAGAGTGTGGGTAGGATATTGGGTATTCCCTCTTCCTAACCAGTTTGGTTCTCTTTGGGGGAACTTCAACTCTCCTCTACTTTGGGACGTATTTGCAATCTCTACGTATTTCTCAGTATCTACAGTATTCTGGTTCATGGGTCTTATCCCTGACTTTGCAATGATCAGAGATAGAGCAAAAACGCCTTGGACTAAGAAAATTTATACATTCCTTGCATTCGGTTGGGGTGGTAAAGCAAAACACTGGCAAAGATTCGAAGAACTTTCTTTGGTTCTTGCAGGTTTGGCAACTCCACTTGTATTCTCGGTACACACCACCGTATCTTTTGACTTCGCAACTTCGGTTATTAAAGGATGGCACTCTACAATCTACCCTCCTTATTTCGTTGCCGGTGCTATTTTCTCAGGATTTGCAATGGTACAGACCTTATTATTAATTGCCAGAAAAGTTTGTCACCTTGAAGACTATATTACAATGTATCATATCGAAATTATGAACATCGTAATCGTGTTAACAGGAGGTATGGTAACGGTAGCCTATGCTACTGAATATTTTATCGGATGGTATTCTGGTTCGAGATTCGAAGACTTTACTTACCTTTCTCCGGGTGCTGCAGTAGGACCTTACTGGTGGGCGTTCTGGGCATTGATTACTTGTAACTTAATTGTTCCTGCATTATTCTGGTTCAAGAGAGTAAGAACAAACATCATTGCAACATTTATTATTGCTTTGATTATCAACATCGGTATGTGGTTTGAGCGTTTTGACATCATCGTTATCAACCTTTCCAGAGACTATTTACCAGGATCTTGGACAATGTTTAAGCCAACGATCATTGATGTGGGTGTATATTTAGGAACAATCGGGTTCTTCTCTGTATTATTCTTATTATACGCAAGAACATTCCCTGTAATTGCACAGGCGGAATTAAAATCGATTCTGAAAATCTCAGGTGAAACTTATAAAGCAAAAGAAGGAGATGAGCACCACTAAAATTGTATACGGACTTTATGCTGACGACGACGATTTAATGAACGGCGTTAAAGCATTCAACGATAAAGGAATCGCAATAAACGAGGTTTATACTCCGTTTCCGGTTCACGGACTAGATAAGGCTTTAGGGTTAAAGAAAACCAGAATCTCTGATGCAGCATTCTTCTATGCCCTGTATGGAGTAACTATAGGTGCTACAGTAACCTGGTATGTGATGAATCACGACTGGCCTCAGAATATCGGTGGTAAGCCTGCTTTCGACTGGGCTCACAATATGCCGGCATTCGTGGTTCCTATGTTTGAGCTTATGGTGTTCTGTGCCGCTCACATGATGTCATTAACTTTCTTAGTAAGAAACAAAATGTATCCTGGAGCTCCTGCGCAAAACCCGGATCCAAGAACAACGGATGATAAGTTCCTGATGGAATTCGTAACTGAAGATGTAGAATCTGTAAAACAGTTGCTTATTGAAACTGGAGTTGAAGAAATAACTGTTAAAGACGCTTAAAATGAAAAAGAATATATTAAGAATTACAGCAGTTTTAGGTTTAACAACAGTGTTACTTAATTCTTGCGGCCCGAAAGATAACGCGCCATTAGTATATTTCCCGGATATGTACTTCCCGGTAGCTTATGATCCTTTGATGAAAGCTCAGGATGCCTATTCCGATCATGAGAACGAAATCCCTGCTTTTGTTAAGAACAGTTTTGCAACAGGTCTTTCTCCGGTAGAAGGATCCGTAGCTCAGAATAAAGACGGTGTTTTCGAAGAAGGATTACTTCCCAGAACTCCGGATGAGTATAATGCAGGATATGATGCTTCTAAGAAATTAACGGCGGCTCCTTTAAATCCCGCGAATGCTGAAAAAGATATTGAAAGAGGTAAAATGCTTTTCGATAAAACATGTGCAGCATGCCACGGAACAGGAGGTGATGGACAAGGACCAATTGTACAAACAGGTGCTTTCTCTGGTGTACCAAACTATGCTGATAGAGAACTTACTGTAGGATCTGTTCATTATGTATTAACAAACGGTAGAAACGCGATGGGGTCTTATGCAGGACAACTGAACGCAGGAGACAGATGGAGAGTTGCGATGTATGTGATGAATGCCTTCAAAAAAGGGGCAGAAGCACCTGCAGCCGCAGCAGCGCCAGCAACAACTGAGACTACCGAAACTAAAAAATAAGAAAAGAAATGTATAGTTTTTCACCAAAATTAAAATCAACTTCTATCATACTTCTTGTTGTAGGTTTAGTTCTATTTGCTATTGGTTTCTTTATGAACAAAGGAATTTCTAGTGAGAGAATAGAGCACATGATGGAAGCAGTACATTCTGCAGGTCATAATGCTCCTACACACTCAAGTGAAATGGTAGGACCTCAGGATCACACTGCACATTTAGAACACGCTACTATGCAGGTTCATAATTCGCCGTTAGCATCAATACATTTTGTAGCTGTATTTTTCTTCGGAGTAAGTTGTGCGGTATTATTTTTCTACTGTATTCAGCATGCTGCTCACGCAGGATGGCCAATTATCATTACTAGAGTTATGGAGGCTATTGCTTCTTACATCCCTTACGGAGGCGTAATTTTAGTAATCATCATGTTATTAAATATCCTTCACCAAGGTCACCTTTTCCATTGGATGGATCCGGATCTTACAGATCCTAATTCTGCTCATTTCGATGTGATCTTGTTTGAAAAGAAGAGATTCTTAAATATTCCTTTCTATGCAATCAGAACTTTCATTTATGTAATTGGAGCTTCTTTCTTTGCCTGGAAACTGAAAGCACAATCTAAAAAGGTAGATGATACAAAATCTTTAGTGGAGTATCAGTTCCTTTACAGATGGGCTGTTGGATATATCGCATTCTTCGGGTTTGCTTCTGCTGCCTGGGCTTGGGACTGGTTGATGTCTATTGACCCTCACTGGTATTCTACAATGTATATCTGGTATTCAATGGTTAGCTGTCTTTCAAGTGGTATTGCGGTAATCATCCTTTTAAGTGTTTACTTAAAGAAAAACGGATTCTTACCTCAGTTCAACGACAATCACTTGCATGATTTAGGAGTATTCCTTTTCGCGACAAGTATGCTTTGGACATATACCTGGTTTGCTCAGTTTATGTTGTATTGGTACGCCAACGTTCCGGAAGAGGTAAACTATTTCTTTGGAAGATTCCAACACTACGGTATTACTTTCTTACCAATGCTAATTGTAAACTTCGTATTGCCATTATTGGTATTAGTAAGCAGCAGCATCAAGAGAAACTACAAAGTGGTTACAACTATGGCAGTAATCGTGATCTTAGGTCACCTTTTAGATTACTTCAACATGGTAATGCCGGGAACGGTAGGACCATACTGGAACACTCCTGAAGTATTTATCCTGATCTTAGGTGCGGTATTATTCGTTGTTGGATTGTTTATGTTTACAGTGCTTTCCGCATTATCTAAACTTAAACTGATTCCTACAGGTAACCCTTACTTACACGAATCTGAAATTTATGAGTATCCTTTCTAAGGACTTGTAACAAAATATAACTGAAAAAGACTGATTGTAATAATCAGTCTTTTTTTGTGCCTTCATTTTAATTGTTATAAATAAATTTTAATTAAAAATTAGCCTGAAAATAAATTTAAAACCACAGATCTTATGAAAAGAAATCCCCTCCTGCTGTTATTTATTTTAATATTAAATTTCACAACCGCTCAAACCGTCACTTTCATTTCTGAAAAAACCAATAAGCCTTTACCCAAAGTTTCAGTATTCGGGAAAGACGGAACTATTTTGGCGTATTCGGATATCGATGGTAAAATCGATAAGAAAAATTTAAACCAAAATCAGGAAAAATTTAATCTGGTTTACGACAATTTTCAGGTTGCCACCCTCTCCTATTTAGATTTTGAAAAAGAAATTATTAAAATTAATGATCGGGTAAAAGACATCGAAACCGTTGTCATTAAAAATAATAAACCCGCAAAATATATTTTTGTGAAAGGAAATTTCAATTCTTATGTTACCGTGAACGGAAAACTGAATTGTTATGCCGACGGAATCATTACTTATATTTTTGATAACAAAACCAAAAAACTGAAAAGCAGCAATGTTGAACAGTATCGAGTTTATACCTTGGTAAATGCAAAAGAGGAAAAGAAACAGATGAGCTCTTGGGATTACAATTCTTCTCTGGATATTCCGGATCCTAATGCCGTTGGAAATATTTCAGAATATAAAAGCAAAAAATCAGTTATTAAAGAATTAAAAGGCGAAACCAAAGATCAGATAGAAATCACAGGAGAGGCTTTACAGAAAAAGGAATTTTCATTGTTCGGATACCGTTTTTTTGATATCCGAGATATAATTAATGCTTCTTACGAAAAAAACAGTCAGAAATCTCTGCGCGATCTGTTAGAATTTAATGAGCTTTCATTTATCAAAGTAAAACACAAAACAGAACCCAATTATAATCAGCTGGTTCTTTACACCAATTTTTATCCCACAGAATTAAATTTCAACAATGACAATTCGGTGGAAAAAGTAAAGTTCAGGACCGACTACAGCAATTATACAGATACCTATTGGAAAAACGATAACTTCCCGAATATGCAGCATATTTTCAGCTCATTTTTCAAGGATGATCTAAAAGAACAACAAAATAAAAAATAAAAACGGCTATTAATAAAGGTTTTATTAAATTTGTACCAAATCAAATAAAAAATGAGAAAGTTATCTTTTCTTCTAGTTTTCAGCCTGTTGCTGTTCACTGCGTGTAAAAAGGACGCTGTGGATGCCTCAAGCACCAAAACTTTGCAGTCAAGTATCAACGATATGACATCCAGCTTGTCAACGATTAAGCAGATTAAGTTTAATGAAGCGCTTTATATTCTGAAAACTTTTGGAGTGGAAGCAGATGGCGATGTTGCCGAACTGAAAGCACTCGGACAGCTTGTGAACGGAAAAAAAGTTCCTGAAATTTTAGTAATGGCCGACGAAGTGGCACAAAAAAACGGGATTGAATGGGCAAGTACCGCGCCGCCTTCATTAGGTGAAATGAATATCTTTGGTGACGAAAAAGCCAAGGAAAGTGATCCTAATGACGTAAAAGCAAGCTCTCTTTCCATCATCACAAGACCTTCTGCTGACGATGGCAATGGTGCAACCGCTATCCAGATTATTCCGAGGCTTGTAGACAATGCCGGAAATCCGGTTTCATTTACGGGTGCTGGTCTGGAAGCTACATTAGAGGTTTTCAGTAACGGAGTGAAGCTTTCAACAGCTAAAAACTTAATGACGGATAATAATTTTAAAGGATTTAACTTAAAATTCTCATCCATTCTTGCTGAAAAAGTAGTTGATAACAAAATAGACATTACCGTTTCGGTAAAAACAACGGCGAAGACCTTTAAAATGTCTAAAATCGGTTTAGATGTAAATCCTTCTGCACTCAAAGTTCCTGCACCGCCAAAAGTAGATTCTACAGCAATTATTCAGGATCCAAGTGCGGTAGACCCGAATAGCCCGGTTAATACCACTACACCTTCCACAACAACAGATCCCAATGCTACGGCAGCTCCGGTAACACCAAAACAACCATCTGCAGATCCTAAAACTACGGTAAATAAATTCTTAAGCAATGTGAGCTCTCAGAATTTGAAAGCAGCATTTGATGCATCCAGCAACCCAAGCTGGGGCAGCTATGAGTCTTTCTCTAACCCGACTTCTGGTTTCGGTTCTGTAAAAAATGTAAGCGTAAAAAATATCAATACGAATGCCACTAACAGCAATAGCGCCAGTGTAAATGCAACGTACGATGTTACCGATAAATCCGGAAAAACAACCGCTCTGAAGGTTACTTTCGGTCTTAAAAATGTAAACGGAGACTGGAAAATTTCCAGCTATAAAATAAATCCTTAATGGCTTCACAGGAACTGATTAAAAAACTGCAGGAAACAATTGAAAATATCCCTGATTTTCCTATTCCCGGAATTCAGTTTAAAGATATTTCTCCTATTTTTCTTAATACGAAATTATACGAAGAGGTAATCCAGGATCTGGTTGCTTTCAGCAGAGGAAAAGTAGACGCTGTCTGTGGTATTGAAAGCCGTGGTTATCTTTTCGGAATCGCCATTGCAGTAGCCTTGGAAGTGCCCTTTATCTTAATAAGAAAAGCAGGAAAACTTCCGCCACCTGTCATTTCCGAAGAATATGATCTGGAATACGGAAGCGCGATTATAGAAACCCGCGAAGGACAGATAAAAGCCGGACAGAAAATTCTTATCCACGATGATCTGCTTGCCACAGGAGGAACAACGGAAGCAGCAGCCAAATTGGTTGAAAAACAAGGCGCCAGCGTTGTTCAGTTCAGTTTCTTAACAGCATTGAAAGCATTGAATGGTGATGAAAAACTAAAGAAATTCAATGCCGAGATCTATCACATTTTAGAATATTAAAATTTTTAGATAAATTAAAAAATTGCTCTGTAATTCGTTTCATGGAGCATTTTTTATGATTCGCAATTCAGAATTCACAAGATTCGCTTAATATTTATTAATAATACACGCAAAGTATTTTGTAAATCATTCAGAAACAATTAAATTTGCAGTTCAATTTTTAAGAATTTATGGCAAAACTTACAAACGATCAAGAAGGTAAAGAAACAGTTGAGTTTTTTAAAGATCTTGACAGAGAGGCTTTAAACACAGAAAGATTCCTTGAAAAATATTCTAAGCAATTGGGAATAGTTTTCGGTGCTTTAATATTGGGAGTTTTAGGCTTTTTCGCATATAAGCAATTCGTAGTGGCTCCTAAAAATGCAGAAGCAGAAAAAAGCTTTCTTGCAGCACAGAAAAATCTTACCACAGGTAAAGATAAAGAAGCGTTGGGAGGAACTTCTGCAGCAAATCCGGGATTTCTGGGAACGGCTAATGAGTATTCTTCTACCTCCATTGGTAAATTGTCTGCATACAATGCCGGTTTACTGAAGTTCAAAGAAGGAAAGTTTCAGGAAGCTTTTGATCTTTTAGACAAGTTTTCATCAGACAACAAAACAATGATGGCAATGAAATATGGTGCTATGGCTGATGCTAAATCGGGTCTTAATAAAAATGACGAAGCGTTACAGTTATTAGATAAAGCAGCTTCTGCTTCTGATGATCCGTATACCACTTACTATTTTACAAGAAAAGCAGGTATTTTGGCTTTAGGATTAAAGAAAAATGCAGATGCTAAGAAATATTTTGCTGCAATCAGCGAAAAATATCAGGATTACGACAACGGAATGTCTGATTCTTATATTGAAATGACTAAATATTATTAAAAAATGGCAACAGTTAATCTTTCAGATTACAAGCCACTGAATATTACAAATGCCGAGGATTTTTCTATCGGCATTGTTTATGCTGAGTGGAATGATTTTGTAACTTATAATCTTCGTGATGCAGCGCTTGAAATTCTTGAAAAAGAAGGCGTAAAAAAGGAAAATATCAGACTTTTCCCTGTTCCCGGAGCATTTGAACTGAACTACGCAAGCATGCAGCTTTGCAAAGAAAGAAAATACGATGCCGTAATCTCAATCGGCTGTGTAATCCGTGGAGAAACACCTCACTTCGACTATGTTTGTTCTGCCGTAGCACAGGGAATTAAAGATTGTAATATCCTTACGGATACTCCCACGATCTTCTGCGTTCTTACGGATGATACCAAAGAGCAGTCTATCGCAAGAAGTGGCGGCGACTTAGGAAATAAAGGCGTGGAAGCTGCCATAACCGCTTTAAGAATGATTGATTTCAAAAAAAATCTTTCAGGAAAAAAAGGAAATATCGGTTTCGGACACTAATTTCTGAATCTTACAGACAATACAAAGGGCTATCATTAGATGGTCCTTTTTTGTTGCATAAACATTTCTGAGCTGAAAGTAAATAAAAACTATCTTTGCAGAAATTAATATACAGTTAATAAAATGTTTACACAAAAAATTAAACCTTTTCTCTACTTAGGAATTTTTTATCTCATCATATCTTTGCTGGTAAGAATTGTATTTTTCTTCCATCCGATCACCAGTGTGAGTTTTGGATTCTTCGAAATTATAAAGGTTTTATCGATCGGTCTTGTGAATGATATTTTTGTTTTCATTCTGGCAAGTTATATTTTGGCGCTTTACTTTTTATTTTTATCAGATTCAAAATACAATAAGCCCTACGGATACATTATTTTCGGGGTCTTGATGCTATTTTTCCTGTATATTTTAGTGATTCCGAATAATATTTTCAAACAATACGGTGGCTCGGTGACAAAGATTGCTCTTATTTTTGTCGGACTTAAAACGCTTCTTTTCGGATTGATGCTTTTCCTTCCTTTAAAAAGAATAAAAATCCGTAACACCTTATATTTCATCACACTATTTCTATATGTTTTATCCATTGTCTTCAATGCAGTAAGCGAATATTTCTTCTATAATGAATTCGGGCTGAGATACAATTTCATTGCGGTAGATTATCTTATATACACCAATGAAGTCATCGGAAATATCATGGAAAGTTATCCTGTGGTACCCTTATTTTTAGCCATTTTCATCACGACCTTTGCCATCACATGGTTCATCTTCAAAAAAACAAAAGAAGAGCTTTTAACATTACCCAACTTTAAACAAAAAATGGTTCTACTGGGAACATTCGTTCTTTTGGTTGGCGCAAGTTTATTAGTGATTCCTGCCATGATGCAGATAAAATCTTCCAATGTATTTGCCGACGAAATAGAAGCCAACGGCGTTCCTAAATTCTACTGGGCATTTACCCATAATGAGCTTGATTATTTTCAGTTCTACCCTCAGATCGATCAAAATCTGGCAGAAAAAAACTTTTTAAGCCAGTATCCGGAAGCTACATTAACGAGAAATATCGTTGCTGAACAGCCTGAGCAAAAGAAAAATGTAGTTTTAATTTCTATTGAAAGTTTATCTGCAGAATTTCTTGAACATTATGGAAATACACAGAAAATAACGCCTTTTCTGGATAGTCTGGCAGATAAATCCTTACTTTTTACCAATTTGTATGCAACCGGAAACAGAACGGTTCGCGGCTTGGAAGCGTTAACGCTTTGTATCCCGCCGACGGCCGGAGAAAGCATCATCAAAAGAGAAAATAATAAAAATAAATTTACCACGGGAAGCGTTTTCAAATCAAAAGGTTACGATGTTAAATTCCTGTATGGCGGCTACAGCTATTTCGATAATATGCAGGATTTCTTTGAAGGAAATGGATATGGAATTGTAGACCGCAATAATTTTAAACCGGAAGAAATCTCATTCGCCAACGTTTGGGGCGTGGCCGATGAAGATATGGCCAAAAAAGCCATTCAGACCATGAATGCCGAAGCAAAATCCGGAAAACCTTTTTTCAATCATTGGATGACGGTTTCCAACCACCGCCCCTTCACCTATCCGGATGGAAGAATTGATATCCCGGGAGATGCAAAATCCAGAGAAGGTGGTGTAAAATATACCGATTATTCGATTAAAAAGTTCTTTGAAATGGCTAAAAAACAGGATTGGTATAAAAATACAGTCTTCGTAATTGTTGCCGACCACTGTGCGTCAAGCGCCGGGGGAACAGAATTGCCGATGGACAAATACAGAATTCCGGCTCTGATTTTTTCTGAAGGATTTATCGAGCCTCAGAAATTTGATAAGCTGACGTCTCAGATCGATCTCATGCCTACCCTTTTCGGATTGCTGAACTTTAATTATCAGTCTAAATTTTTAGGTCAGGATGCCTTGAAAGACTATTTCCAGCCAAAAGCCTATATCGCTACTTATCAGGACTTAGGTTTTGTAAAAGATGATTATTTAACCATTATTTCGCCGGTAAAAAAGGTGAAACAATATGCTTTGAAGCAACAGGAAAGCAAACTCGCTCCGGCATTCAATATTTATTATGATGAAAATGCAGTGAAAGAAAAAGATCAGCATAAGAAATATCTGGATGATGCAGTTTCAGCATACCAGTCGACATCATTTTGGCTGAAAAAAAATCAACTTAACCGTTAATTAATCTGAGTTTGGGATAAGAATTCGGCCGGAAGCCGGAAGAGTGAGCCAAGAAGTTTCATTGAGTTCTTCATTTTGTTATGATGAAAAGACTTCAAAGAAAAAAAGTGAGGATTTTGGTTTCATTACTTTACACGACCTCCATCTCTCAGCTTCCATATTCCAGCTTAAAAAAGTGATCCCGAATCCAGGTTAATTCACAAATCATTTTTAAGCCAAAAAAATAAATTTTCATCAATTCATATTTATTTTTTAGCAAAACACTGAATTACTTTAATATTAATTTTAAATTTACTTACAAAATTTATTCGTATGAAATGGACAGACGACAGAAGTGGTAATGTGGAAGACCGAAGAGGCTCCGGCGGCGGCGGCGGTGCCCTCGTTGGTGGTGGTTTGGGAACCATTATTATTGCTGCAATTATATTTTTTCTCGGAGGAGATCCTTCTTCTATTCTTTCGTCAGGCGCCGGAGCCAATGCTCCGAGAACCGAACAGAGAGAATTGAGCGCAGATGAACTGAAAGTTCGGGAATTCGTTAAGATGCTTACTGCCGAAAACGAAGAAACCTGGACGAAAATTTTCGCTGAAAACGGAAAACAATACAGTCCGGCCAAAGTAATTTTATTTGAAAACACCACGCAATCCGGTTGTGGAACTGCACAATCTGCTATGGGACCATTTTACTGCCCCGCAGACCAGAGCGTTTATATGGATATGAGCTTCTTTAAAGAACTTCAGTCTCAGTTTGGAGCAAAAGTTACCGAATTTACCATTGCTTATGTAATGGCTCATGAAATGGGACATCATGTACAGACCCTTTTAGGAACCACGCAGGAAGTCGATAATATGAGAAGAAGCGGAAGATTGTCTGAAGCAAAAATGAATCAGGTTTCTGTAGCCACAGAACTTCAGGCCGACTTTTTTGCCGGAGTCTGGGCAAAACAGACAGACAGCAGAGAACATATCCTGGAGCCCGGAGACATTCAGTCGGCTATTGAAGCTGCAGAGGCTGTGGGTGATGATAATATCCAAAGGAGATCTCAGGGATACGTGAATCAGGAAAGTTTTACCCACGGTTCTTCGGCACAGCGTAAAGAATGGTTTATGAAAGGCTACAATAGCGGAGATATTAAGCAAGGTGATACTTTCAATCAGCTTTTAAGATAATTTTCTACACCATAAATAAAAAATCCCTGAAGAAGTTCTTCGGGGATTTTGCTTTATTTTAATTCTATCGGGTTGCTGTTATTCTTCGCATCTTCTTTTACCCGATCTTCCATTCTTTTTCTGAAATCACCGTTATTTCCACGGCGGCCTCCACCTGAAGGTCTTGCTGGTGCGGCACTTCCGCTGCCTCCTACAATCCGTGTCTGATTAAAACCTCCGCCCTGTCCACTCATAAATGAAACAGGATCTGATTTAAATTTTTCCTGTTGCTTTACAAAATCCGATCTTTTTACTTTAATTGTATTTCCAAACTGATTCATAGGAGGAAATTCTGAGATCTTATAGTTTTTCATCAGATCAAAAGAATATTCTCCCTGGGCATCTTCAATTTTCACGATTAATCCCGGAAGTCCTCCAAATTTATAGGGGCCATCCTGATACGGTAAATCGGTCGTAAACCAGGCGGTCCACTTTCTTCCCCCGAAATCAGTCTCAGCTTTCTGTACTTTATAATCCCCAATTTTCATTGTTTCTGTTGAGATTTTCCAGTCAATCGGGCGGTCTTCTTCATATTGATAAACATCTCTTCCTAATCTGTCTTTAAAGAATGTTTTTTGCTTCGTTTTATCTTTTTCGACAGTATAGTTGATATTGGATTTTAAACTTTCCATTTGATCTCTGTTAAAACTTATTCCTCCGCCACTCTGAAAATTCTGCTGCATAATAGAATCTCTTTTTATTCTGTTCTCAGAGTAAAAAAAAGATTTTTCAGCCGAAATATCAAGATAGGCATTCTCCGTTTTCACGTCATTTTTATCGGATGCGTTAGGCTTCATGGTCACCTGATAGACAAATCTGTTCGTCTGTGCAAACATCGTCTGCAAGAAAAGCCCCAGAACAATAATTCCTATTTTTTTCATTGTATGTATAATTTTACTTTAGTTCAATTGGATTCTGGCTCATGGTTCTGTTGAAAGAAGCCGCATTTCCCAAATTGGCGTTGGGCATCTGCATCATCCCATTTTCACCGGGAGGCATTCCCATTCCGCCGGGAGCTTCGTTTCCTCTCATCCCGCTTCCGGGCATGCTGCCACCGCGTTTTCCACCGCGTTCGTTAGAAGAAAAAGCTCTTTTATTACCTTTAGCTTCCAGTACCAATGCTGCTGTATCTCCTTTAAAATCTATTCTCGTACTTACTTTAGCATCAGCATCTACAGGCTCTTCAAACGCATTTTTAATATTTATTTTTTTAATTAAATCAAATTTATAATCTCCCTTATCATCTTCCAGCTTTACAATCAGCCCCGGTAAGCCCGAAAATTTATATGGCCCGTCAGAAACAGCAATATCTTTGGTAAACCACGCTGTCCAGGTTCTTCCTCCAAAGTTTACCGTTGCTTTCTGGGAAGGATAGCCATTCTGCGACTCTGAGATATCACTTATTGTCCACTTCAGCGGTCGGTCTTCCTGATAATAAATCTGTCTGTTGGCGACCCTGTCATGATAATAAACCTTTTGCTCAGAAATATTTTTGGTAATATAATAATCGAAAAAGGTAGGCTCTGTCCCTTTCTTGGCTTCCTGTTTTGTCGATTCTTTTTTCTCCTTCTTATTATTTATTTTTTCTTCAGGTTTAAAAGACGCAAATAGAGAATCTCTGATCAGCTTATTTTCACTGATAAATAATGACCGGTTCTCTTTTACATCCAGAAATGTTTTTTCAGTTTTTACCGTCACCAGATTTATAGAATCCGGATTTACCGAAGTTTCATACACAAATCTTGTGGTCTGGCTGTAAAACATCGCTGCTGAGAGCATCGCAAAAAAGAAATATAGCTTTTTTTCCATGTATAATTGATAGATAAAAATTGTCATTCAAAGTTAAATCAAAAACAGAATTACGGTCTTTACAAAAAAGAATTTATAGAATTTTTAACACTCACCCGCTGATCTGAGCGTAAAATCATTAAAATAGACACCATCAATTTGAGATTGCGGAAATTAGTTTGTATTTTTGCATTATTAAATCATTCTAAATAAATACAATGATAAAAGTATCAGATCAAGCAAAATTAAAAGCGATCCAGTTAATGACTGAGGATGGCTTTAACGCTGTTGAAGACTATATAAGAGTTGGAGTGAAAAGCGGAGGATGTTCTGGTTTAGAATATGTTTTGGGATTTGACAATAAAAAATCGGATGCAGATCAGGTTTTTGAAGATAATGAGATCAAAATTGTTGTAGATAAAAAATCTATCCTTTATTTAGCAGGGACAATTCTTGAGTATTCAGGAGGTTTAAACGGAAAAGGATTTGTTTTTAACAATCCGAACGCATCCAGAACATGTGGGTGTGGTGAAAGTTTTTCTTTGTAGAAAAGACATTGGATGCCAGATCTCAGATAACAGACCCCGTCTGAAATCTGAAGTCTGACTTCTGAAATCTAAAAAATTATAATGAGTAAATATACTGAAGACGACCTGAGAGTCGATCTAGAAAATAAAAAATATGAATTCGGTTGGGAAACGAAAATCGATTACGAAGATTTCCCGACGGGTTTAAATGAAGACATCGTCCGTGCGATTTCTGCTAAAAAAGAAGAGCCGGAATGGATGACAGAATGGCGTTTGGAATCTTTCAGAATCTGGCTGAAAATGGTGGAACCTGAATGGGCGAACATTAAATATGAAAAGCCGGATTTTCAGGCGATTAAATATTATGCGGCTCCCAAAGCAAAACCAGAACTGGAAAGCTTAGACGAAGTAGACCCTGAATTACTGGCCACTTTTGCAAAGTTGGGAATCAATATCGAAGAGCAAAAAAGACTGTCAGGCGTTGCGGTGGATATCGTAATAGACTCAGTTTCTGTAAAGACCACTTTTCAGGATACTTTAATGGAGAAAGGAATTATTTTCTGTTCTATCTCCGAAGCAATTAAAAATCATCCTGATCTCGTAAGAAAATATCTTGGAAAAGTAGTTCCGAGAGGAGATAATTTTTATTCAGCACTAAATTCCGCAGTTTTCTCTGACGGAAGTTTCTGCTATATCCCAAAAGGCGTAAAATGCCCGATGGAGTTATCTACGTATTTCCGTATCAACCAAGCAGGAACAGGGCAGTTTGAAAGAACACTTGTAATTGCTGACGAAGGAAGTTATGTATCTTACTTAGAAGGTTGTACAGCACCATCAAGAGACGAAAACCAGCTTCACGCAGCGGTTGTAGAGCTTATTGCAATGGATAATGCTGAAATTAAATATTCAACAGTACAAAACTGGTATCCGGGGAATGAAGAAGGAAAAGGTGGGGTTTTCAATTTCGTAACGAAAAGAGGACTTTGCGAAAAGAATGCAAAAATCTCTTGGACTCAGGTAGAAACGGGTTCTGCTGTTACCTGGAAATATCCTTCTTGTATCTTAAAAGGTGACGGATCAATCGGTGAGTTTTACTCCATCGCGGTAACCAATAATCACCAGTATGCAGATACGGGAACCAAGATGATCCACATCGGAAAGAATACAAGATCTACAATTATTTCTAAAGGTATTTCTGCCGGAAAATCTCAAAATTCATACAGAGGTCTGGTAAAAGTAATGCCTTCTGCAAAAGGGGCGAGAAACTTCTCTCAGTGCGATTCTCTGTTAATGGGTAACGAATGTGGCGCACACACCTTCCCTTATATTGAGATCAAAGATCCTACCGCACAGCTGGAGCATGAAGCAACGACTTCAAAAATCGGAGAAGATCAGATTTTCTACTGTAACCAGAGAGGTATCGATACCGAAAGAGCCATCGCTTTAATTGTAAACGGTTTCAGCAAAGAAGTTTTAAATAAATTACCTATGGAATTTGCTATTGAAGCTCAAAAATTGCTTGAGATTTCCTTAGAAGGTTCAGTAGGATAATACATATCAAATTATGAAAAAGTTTTTATTTGTGTTTTTCTGCGTTTTATCCTGGAGTCTGTCGGCTCAGGAAAAGAGCGGTTTTCAGGTTTCCAGTCATATTTTAGATATTTCTCAGGGAAATCCTGCCGGAAATGTAGTGGTGACATTGGAAAAATTAGATGAAAGCACCAGGAAATGGACTCCTTTAAGCAAAAAGACCACTGATAATAATGGCAGAATCAGCGATTTTTTACCGTATGCAAAAGGAACAGAAAATAACGGAACCTACAAACTGATTTTCTCTACAGGAGATTATTATAAAAGTAAAAAAATAGAAACCTTCTATCCGTCTGTTGAAATCATATTCCAGATCAAAGATAAAGAGCATTATCATGTTCCGATTTCTTTATCACCATTTGGATATTCAACATACAGGGGAAGCTAAAATAAAAAAAAGAAGGTCTTCAGCATGAATTATAAAAGCTTTTTCTTATTATTTGCCCTCAAAGGCAGCCTTCTTTTATCCCAAAAGGTAAAAGTGGGAATTTGGGAAAGGTTTGATGTTCATTCGCTTCCGAAAAACAGTGTTTATACAAACGCAAAAGAGAGCATTAATGCTAAAGATGATGACGGAAACGGATATGTAGACGATATTCACGGGATTGGCTTTAATGAGTTTGAAAAACTGGTTCCGGAAACATTTACGGCCAACGAAGGAAATCAGGACGATTACGATCATGGAACGGCCATCGCTTCTGTCATTCTTCAGCAAAACCCAAATGTTGAACTGTATGGAGCAGGCTTTGTTTACACGACAGAAAGACTTGAAAAATCGGGATTATCAAAACTTTCCGTTGAAGAAAGAATAAAACAGCTGCCACAGGAGCTGGAAAGAATGGATCAGTTTATTGAGCAGTCCATTAATTACTTCAGCAAAAATAAGGTTCAGCTCGTCAACATCAGTTTCGGGCAGACCCTTGAAGGAATTATAGAAAAGAATCCTAATTTTGGAAAAAATCCTGAAGAACGAATTCTGAATTCTCAAAAATGGATCAATGGTTTTAAAAGCTCTTTAGAAAAGAATTTTAAGAAACATCCCGAAATAACGTTTGTTGTCGCCTGCGGCAATGACGGAAAAAATATAGAAACCTCTCAGGATGTGCCCGCCAGTATTGTGTTGCCCAATGTAATTGTGGTAGGTGGTCTTGATAAAGATCTGAAACAGAGAGCAGACTTTTCTAACGAAGGAAAAAATATAGATGTCTATGCTCCTTCCGAAGATATTGCCGTGACCATGGCGCTTAATAAAAAAGAAACGGTTTCCGGAGTGTCTGTAGCCGCTCCTTATATTACGGGAAAGCTTTCAAAACTTATTATAAAAAATAAGATAAATAAAGACAATGTGAAGAAAATCCTGGAAAAGGAAAATTCTGATCATTAAAATATTTAAAATGAACATAAACGCAACGTTGGTTTAGCCTTGCGATAATTTTATATAAATTAAAATGTTAGAGATAAAAAACTTGCACGCCAAAATTGAAGACGGCGCAGAAATTTTAAAAGGAATCAATCTTGAAATAAAACCGGGTGAAGTTCATGCGATCATGGGGCCGAACGGAGCCGGAAAATCTACACTTTCTTCGGTAATCGCGGGGAAAGAAGATTATGAGGTAACAGATGGGGAGATTATTTTCAGAGGTGAGGATATTATTGAAGATGCTCCCGAAGACAGAGCTCACAAAGGTATTTTCTTATCTTTTCAGTATCCGGTAGAAATTCCGGGAGTTTCTGTAACCAACTTCATCAAAGCGGCGATGAACGAAAACAGAAAGGCAAACGGACTGGGCGAGATGCCTGCAAAGGAAATGCTGGCTTTAATTCGTGAAAAATCTGAACAGTTGGGCATTAAGAAAGATTTTCTTTCCAGATCATTGAATGAAGGCTTCTCAGGGGGTGAAAAGAAAAGAAACGAGATCTTCCAGATGATGATGCTTGATCCGAAACTGGCTATTCTTGACGAAACCGATTCAGGACTGGATATCGATGCTCTGAGAATCGTTGCAGATGGGGTAAATACCTTTAAAAATGAAGGAAATGCAGTTCTTTTGATTACGCATTATCAGAGATTGCTTAATTATATTCAACCTGACTTCGTTCATGTTTTAGCCAACGGAAAAATCATCAAAACGGGTGATAAATCTCTTGCTCTGGAACTTGAAGAAAAAGGGTACGACTGGCTTTTAAATTAATTAAAAGATTAAAGAATTCAGAGATTCAGACGGATCTCCTGGTTTAACAATTCAGCCCAACAAAAAAGAAAAAATGGTGCAAACCACAGATATACCAGTAATGGCATTACAACAACAGATTATTGAAAACCACAGTGACTTTTTGGAGAGTCTTCGTCACAGATTTCTGGATGACGACAGAAAAGCAGCTCTTCAAAGGTTTGAAAATCTTGGTTTTCCGACAAAAAAAGACGAAGAATATAAATACACCAACTTAAAGGAGATTACGGAAAAAGGATACAACTTTTTCCCGAAGGAAAGTCATAACATCACCAAAGAGCAATTGGATGAATTGCATCTTGGTGAAGAAAATTTTGACTGGATTACTTTCGTAAACGGTAAACTTCGCAAAGAATTATCAAAAATTTCTATTGAAAACGTGGAGTTTCTTTCATTTAATTATGCATTGAATGATGAGAAACATAAAGATGTTTTCGATAAATATTTCAACACAATTGCTGCGGACCAATCAGCTTTTACGAATCTAAATCAGGCGTATTGCAAATATGGCTTCTTTTTGAAGGTTCCTAAGAATGTTGTGATTGAAAAGCCAATTCACATCTTCTATATTTCTCAGAATCAGGAGGAAAACACGTTCTACAACACGAGAAATTTATTAATCGTAGAAGAAGGTGCCAAAGTGGAAATTCTTGAAAGCCACCACAACTTTGACAGCACGTATGTGCTGACTAACTCGGTGACGGAGATTTTCACCTATCCGAATGCAAAAGCAGATTGGCATAAACTGCAAAACGATAACGATACCTCTTATCTGGTTGACAGTACTTTTGCAAAACAGGAAAAAGACAGCTTAACAACGGTAAATACCTTCACTTTCGGAGGTAAATTGGTAAGAAATAACTTAGATTTCATTCAAAACGGATCGAATATCAATTCATTCATGAACGGAATCACGATTATCGGGAAAGATCAGTTGGTAGATCACCACACGGCGGTTCACCACAACCAGCCGAATTGTGAAAGTTATCAGAACTATAAAGGTATTTTCAGCGGAAAATCTCACGGGGTTTTCAACGGGAAAGTATTTGTAGATAAAATTGCTCAGAAAACAAATGCTTACCAGCAAAATAACAATGTTTTATTAAGCGAAGGCGCAACCATCGATACAAAACCTCAGCTGGAGATTTTTGCAGACGATGTGAAGTGTTCTCACGGTTGTACCGTTGGACAGCTGAATAAAGATGCATTATTTTATCTGAGAGCAAGAGGTATTTCCAAAAAAGAAGCGCAGGCTTTGCTTTTATATGCATTTGCCAATGATGCGATGCAGAATATCGACATTGAGCCTCTGAAAGAAAAAATTTCAAAGCTTTTGGCAGAGAAACTAGAAGTAGATATAGAGTTCTAACAATATATAATTGATAATAAAAAAGCACTTCTTCGGTAGTCATGGTCGGAAGATTTTTCTTCCGGCTTTTTTGTTCCATAGGTAAAAGTATTTTAATTATTTGATTATCAGTTTTTTAACTTGTATTTTAGAGTTTAATTTCGTATATTTATTGTTGATAATCAATTAATTATGTCAGTTTTTAAAGATCACAAAATATCACTCAAGGACGTTTTAGAATTTATTCCTGAAGCCCTTTTAAGCCATCTTTCAGCGACGACTAAAGTGGATCATTACAGCAAGATCCTGCACGGCAAAAAAATGTTTTACCTTCTTTTGTTCTGTATCTTTGATAACGAAAAATTAAGTCAGAGAACTTTAGAAGATACATTTAACAGTAGTGGGTTTAAGGCTCTTTTTGGTTTGGGTGAAGCAGAAAAAATTCGAAGAAGCTCAATCTCAGAGAGGCTTTCTAAAATTGATTCAAATTATTTCAAAGAAATCTATGAGCATATGTACGGAAGATTTTCGGAACTTTATTCTAAAACCGAAATCGAAAAATACAACTTAATCAGAGTAGACAGCACTATTGTTGCAGATACCTGTAATAAGCTTAAAGAAGGAATCGACCAAAAAAACGGTAAGAAACTGGTGAAATTCAGTTTTTCGTTTGATGGAATTTTACCATCGGCAGTGGAGATTTTTACGGGACAAAAATATTCGGCAGAAGACAATGCACTTGCCGAAGCTATTTTCAAACAGATAAAAAAAGAAGACCATCACCATAATATTTATACCATAGACAGGGGATTGCAATCTACCAGAACGATGAAGGAGTTTGAAGAAAAGTGCATGAAATTTATTATTCGCTCCAAAGAAAACAGAAAATTTGAAGAGATTGAATCTTTTCTTGAAACAGAAAATACCCTAAAATGGAATGATTGGAAAGTTATCAAAGACAGTAAAGTAAAACTTTACACCGGAAAACCTATCCAAAACAAGCGTGGAAACATCCATCATCGAGAAGAAAAAGTTGACACCTGTTTTCGCCTGTTGGTCATTAAAAATGAAAAAACAAACAAAGAATTTTGGTTCATAACCAATGAGTTTGAGCTCTCTGCAAGAGAAATATCGGATTACTACCGTAAAAGATGGGATATTGAAGTTTTTTTCAGGTTTATGAAACAGGAGCTCAATTTAAGTCACCTGATTTCACTCAATAAAAACGGAATTGAAGTGATGATTTACATGACAATGATTGCTTCTATGTTGCTCTTGATTTATAAAAAAGCAAACAGTTTGGGATATAAAACGGCAAAAAGGCGCATCACAATGGAACTTCGAGATATGATTACCGCGATTTTAATTGTCTTCGCAGGAGGTGATCCTACTAAAGTATTTAAAACATAAAAAATGGCCGGAATTTCTTCCGACCATGACTACTTCTTCGGAGGTGCTTTTTGTTTTTCTTAAAATGTGTTTACCTATTATTGATATTCTTTAAGACGGTAGAGTCTATTTTTGGATTATAATAGAGGTGTTATTTGGAAGTTGGGTGCCAGAGAATAGATTTGTGTAAAGTAATAAAAATAAAAATTCCCTCTCCTTTTTCTTTGAATTTATGTAATCATAACAAGATAAAGAGCTTCCAGCCTCACGCTTCCGGCTTCCACCACATTCTCACGTTATTTATGAAATAGATTTGTGCAATTTGTGTTTAAAAAATAGAATTTTCAGCAAAAGCCCAGATCCTCACACATAAAAAAAGCGGACTAAAGTCCGCTCCTATTGATATAATGATTTCAATTTCTATTTAAAATTATTTAGCTTAATACTTCAATAATTATTTTTTCAGCCACCACTGGCTGTCTTTTCTTTCAGAACGTTTGACACCGTTATTCAAAGTATAGGCTAAACCAACGCCAAGCGTCTGTTTAAGCTGCGTTTTCTGGATCTGATTATGATCGTACATCACATCCACTGTAATATTGGAAGATATAAATCGGTTGACCTTTAAATTCAGAACCATTCCGTAGGCCAATACCAATCTGTCAGGATGATCCAGATAATTGGAGAAAATAGAAGCTGTATTTGTCATATTCACATTTTCCATGATCTTTAATTTATAGGAAGCCGTTCCCAAGAAACCGAACTGCAACAGAGAAGTATCTCCATCAGCCTTTAAACCATAGCTTCCTGCCGTCTGAAGATCTTTATCCAGCACAAAAGTCCATCGGGCATTGGTAGGACGCAGATTAATATTAATATTCTCATTCGGTCTGTAAGTGATCCCGAGACCGACATTCAGATATCCCGGAGCCATAAAATTCGATAGTTTCTTTGCCAAAGGGTTGTTTCCGTCTTCGTATCCGGCCGCAAACTGAGACTGAAAGCCTGCACCCGCGGAAATATACCAGCTTTTAGAGATCTTTCGTCCGTAGTTGGTAGAAATATTAATGACATCCTGGGTTTTCCTCACCCCTATTCCTTTGGTATCGTTTTGACCGTAATTTAAAAGGATAATGTTTTCCCAGAGATTTTTGTCTTTTTCATAGGTAATATTATAATCAACAGCCGCAAGCCAGCCCACGTTGTTGGCTCCCCCTCCTACCCAGTTTGAGAAGGCGGCCTGGTTAATCATTACAGATTGTTTTCCTAAAACAGCCCAGTGTTTTATCGTATCAATTTTTACAGATCCTGTATCAATAATGACTACCTGAGCACTGGCAAAAATCCCTAAAGCAAGGGAGAGAATGAATAAAAACTTCTTCATAAGACTAAAGATTATCAGTTACAAAAGTATAAATATAATTTTTGTTAAAAAAAACATCCCCGACGTATATTCTGAATTTTTGCTGAATTTTCTATTAATCAACTCAAAATAAGCCTCTTTAACAAAACAGAATGACAAAATTTTTATTAAAATTTTAAAACTAATGAAAATCATTACCTTTTGGCTTAAAATAAAATTTTTCACGAAAAATCATCGCCAAATTTTCCGAAATTAGTCATTGGCTTTTGATTTGTGATCTTCTAAGCCAAGTTTATACCTTATGTTTAAAAATATAATATCCAAAAGAGCAATCATCTACCCGATATTCATGCTGGCAGCGATGTGGTCCGGATATTTTCTGCAGACGTTGGGCTTTTTCAACAGCTGCTTTGGCGCCATTATCCCATTAGTCCCGGAGGGATTACTGGGTGTGGTAACTTCTCCTCTCTTGCACGGAAGTACAGATCATATTATCGGGAATTCTATTCCCATTGCTGTTTTAATGTTTCTGCTCTACCAGTTTTATCCTTTGGTCGCCAATAAAGTCTTTATCCTCGGATGGCTGGCAACCGGACTTTTGGTATGGCTGCTTCCTCCCATCGATATTCTTACCGGACAATATATGTACACCTGCACCATCGGAGCCAGTGGCGTCGTCTATGTTTTGGCATTTTTTCTGTTTTTCAGCGGTGTTTTCAAATGGAATATGAAGCTCTTGACCATTTCTCTACTTGTGGTTCTCTATTATGGAAGTCTCATTTGGGGAATGCTGCCCGAAGAGCTTTTCTACACGATGCAGGAGCCTAGTAAAATTTCTTGGCAAGCCCATCTTTCGGGGGCAGTTGTGGGAAGTATTCTTGCATTCATGTTTAAAAATATGGGCGATAAGAAGAAAAAATACATTTGGGAATTCCCTAATTATTACAGTGAAAAAGATGATAAACTATGGCAGGAATACAAAGAAAATCATCCTGAAGATTTTATGGAACTGCCTTATAAAAAGAGAGATGACATCTGGGATCATTTGGAAGAATTAAGGAGAAAGTAAAACTTAATTGCTACATTTGTTTAAAACAAAAACACGAATGTATTCCGAAGAACATCTTTACTCTATCGCGTTGCGTGAATGCAACCTTATTGGTGACATTAATTTCCTAAAACTTATCAATACGTTTAAAAGCGCAAAAGAAGCATGGCATTATGCTAAAAAAGATGTTGGAAGGCTGGATGGCATCGGCAGAAAAACAGTTTCTGACATCGGAAATCCCGACCACCTGAAATTTGCAGAAAAAGAATTAAAATTTTGTGAAAATAATCATATCCGGATCAACCTTCGGCATCAGGGTAATCTTCCGGGTTTACTTAAAGAATGTGATGATGCTCCCGCGATTCTGTACCAAAAAGGCAATTTCGATCACTCATTAACTGCAGTAAGCATCGTTGGAACACGAAATGTAACTCCCTACGGACAAAAATTTATTCAAGATTTTTTTGAGGAAACTCAGCATTCCCGGTATATATCCGTGAGTGGGCTCGCTTTGGGTGCAGACAAGGAAGTTCACGAGCAATCCCTCCGGTATCAGATCCCTACAGCGGGAGTCCTGGCTCATGGTTTTCATCTGATCTATCCCTCAAAGAATAAAAATCTTTCAGAAAATATTATTGAAAATAAAGGAGCCCTGTTCACAGAGTTTAATTCTTCTCACAAGCCCGGCAGAGAGCATTTCATCCAGAGAAATAGGATTATTGCCGGTATTTCACCGGCTACTCTTGTCGTGGAAACAGCATTTGGAGGAGGCTCCATCAGCACCGCAACATTTGCCAACAACTATAACAGGGATGTTTTTGCGCTTCCCGGGAGAATTACCGATAAATATAGCCAGGGATGCAACCAACTGATTTTTCAGAATAAAGCGACCGCTGTTTCCACCCTGAAAGATCTTATCGATTCATTAGGATTTAACAAGCCCAGAGATCAAATGGAAGAATTATTTCCCCGAAGCGAAACACACCTGTCCTTAACTGAAAATCAAGAACTTGTATACAGCGCAATCGCTTCCAGTCCTCATATTGGTGTAGACGATTTGGCGGCGAAAATTTCACTCCCCTCCCATAAAATTTTATCGATAATTCTGGAGTTGGAACTTTTAGGGAAAGTAAAATCATTTTCCGGGAGGCAATTTATGATAATCTGACAATTAACGATTTCTTAATATTGCATCATTTAACAGATAACTTTTAATTTTTAATAATATTTGATTTAAAATTATTAATTTAACAAAAAACGAACACATTATTATTAAATTTTCAACAATCTTCAATTAAGCTATTGTGAATCTTGAAAAAAAAATTAAATTTGTTGACAATAATATTCAATCCTAATATATGGAACAATATAATATTGACCAGAAAATACAAGAGTTTATTGCAAAAATCGAGGCAAAAAACCCGAACGAACCGGAATTTTTACAGGCCGTAAAAGAAGTTGCCGTTACCGTAATTCCGTTCATCATGACCAAAAAGGAATACACAGGCATGAAGCTTCTTGAGAGAATGGCTGAAGCTGAAAGAATTATTATTTTCAGAGTTCCATGGGTTGATGACAAAGGAGAAATTCAGGTAAACAGAGGATTCAGAATTCAGATGAACTCTGCGATCGGACCTTATAAAGGAGGAATTCGTTTCCACCCGACTGTAAACCTTTCTGTTTTAAAATTCTTAGCCTTCGAACAGGTATTTAAAAACTCTTTAACAACCCTGCCAATGGGTGGTGGTAAAGGAGGTTCAGACTTTGATCCGCAAGGTAAATCTGATATGGAAGTAATGCGTTTCTGCCAGGCTTTCATGACAGAATTATGCAAGCATATCGGTCCTGAAACAGACGTTCCTGCCGGAGATATCGGTGTTGGAGCAAGAGAAATTGGATATTTATTCGGACAGTACAAGAAAATAAAAAATGAATTTACAGGAGTTCTTACCGGAAAAGGTTTGGCGTACGGAGGTTCATTAATTCGTCCTGAAGCTACCGGTTACGGTGTTGTTTACTTCGCAGAGCAGATGCTTAAGACCATCGGACAGACTTTTAAAGATAAAACCGTAGCCGTTTCTGGTTTCGGAAATGTAGCCTGGGGTGTTATTAAAAAGGTATCTGAGCTTGGCGGTAAAGTGGTAACACTTTCCGGACCAGACGGGTATATTTATGATAAAGACGGGATCGATGGTGAAAAAATCGATTATTTGTTAGAACTGAGAGCTTCCGGAAATAACAGAGCCGAAGATTATGCTAAAAAGTATCCATCTGCAGAATTCCATGCCGGAAAACGTCCTTGGGAAGTAAGATGTGATGTGGCTATTCCTTCAGCTACCCAAAATGAACTTGATCTTGAGGATGCTAAAGTATTGGTAGGAAACGGTTGTCTCTGTGTAACTGAGGCGGCGAATATGCCTTCCACTCTAGATGCAATCAACTATTTCCTGGACAATAAGGTATTATTCTCTCCCGGAAAAGCATCGAATGCAGGAGGTGTTGCTACTTCCGGTCTTGAGATGACACAAAACTCGATTCGTCTGAACTGGACATCCGAGGAAGTTGATGCAAGACTGAAAGAGATCATGATCGGAATTCACAAAGCATGCAGAGACTACGGAAAAGAAGAAGATGGCTATGTTAACTACGTAAAAGGTGCAAATATCGCCGGATTCGTAAAGGTTGCAGAAGCTATGCTGGCTCAGGGAGTCGTATAAAAATATAAAGGTTGGGAGTGTCTCCCGACCTTTTTTCATACAGCCTGTTCCCGGGATTTATAAATGGGATAAAAGTAAAAAGTGAAAGGAGAAGCGTTGAGTAATCAACGCTTTTTTTTATTTTTTAAGTCAATTAATCTTAATTCCAAATGAAGCATAAAACTTGGTGTAAAATAAAATTTATGCTGAGGATATTTTGTGGTTTTTGACAAAGCCTCCAAAAATCTGGATGTTAACTCAATTTAAGTAATACAAGATTCGATAAGTCAATAGCGGAAAGCTTCGGTGTCTTAAAAAGACAAAGCGTTCTCAGACTTTGGTCAAAAATTATCATTAATTTATAATAAATGGAACATAAAATTATTTTTAAGCAGAATAAAGATAATTATTTAAATATTTCATAAGACCAACGCCCTTATATTCTTGTTTATTGAATAAATATAATTTTTTGAATATTATTTAATGCGTCACTTTTTGACGTTATCGTATATTACCTTCGAAATATTGGATTAAGAGCATAAAAAACGATAATATTTAAAATATGCTATGCTAATTTTTGTATCATTGCTATATAAATCGATTTCTCAAATAGAATATATATAACAATAAAATAAACCTATAGGTTGATTTGCATGGAAATTAAATGTATATTTGCACCGTATTTATATGCTTTTAAATTTAATGGCAGAGATTTAGATGAGTATAAATTAGCAATAGATCAATGGAATAACATCGAGTACTTAAAAACATTTCACAAGAATAATTTAAGTTATATAAAAGGAAATCAATATTTTCCTGATCATGAATTAATAGGATTTGTAGATTTTATTACATCTAATGCCGAAATATTTGATGATGAAATAATAGCTGCAGCAGAGGCTGGAAATCTGATCGATCACTTTCATGTTTTAACTAAAACAAAAAACTTCAGAGAGATTTTACCTCAAAAAAAATCCAGACAAAATATATTAAGATTTTATGGGATAATGCTAGGAGAAGCTATTATAATAACGGGAAGTGCAATTAAACTTACCGAAAGAATGAAAGATCATCCTGATACAGACAAGCAAATAACCAAACTTGAAAGTGTACAGGATTTTTTGATACAAAATGAAGTGAGAGATGAAGAAAGCTTTTTTGAATATCTTGAAGACAATCAATTATGACTAGCAAAGAAAAATATTTAAAAAGAATTGCAGGGCAGGAAACTGATGCAATTAAAGAAGCTAAAGAAAGAATAGAAAATAGAAGCTGGTTAAGAGAATCTAAAAAATTAGCTTTGCAAATACTTGTCCGTTTAGATGAGTTAGAGTGGACACAAAAAATTTTATCATCAGAACTTGGAGTTAGCCCCCAGTATGTAAATAAATTACTTAAAGGAAATGAAAAGTTTGGATTTGATATTATTGTTAAACTACAAGAAGTTCTTGATCTACCAATTTTGTATTCGTATAAAAAGAAAGAAAATGGAGAGGAGAAAAAAAGTAAAGAATTCAGGTCATCCGGAATACTAATAAAATCAAATTTTAATAACAAGAAATCACAAGTTCCTCAATATATGGAGTTAGCTCCTATAATTGAAATAAATCCGAATTATTGTGATGCTTTAGAGGGTTGATTATGGAAAATAAAGAAAGTATTAGTTTTCAACTAATTGATATTAAGATTGATGAGTTTGCCATTTTAGAACCATCAATATCAAATGAGGATCTTCAATTTGCTTCGCGTTTACAATTTTCTGCAGATAACAAAAAAGAGGAAATCATTTGTTCGACAATTATTGAATTTATCTCAGATAAATCAATAGTAATGAAGTTAAAAACTGACGTTTTTTTTCAAATTAAACCAGATCACTGGAAGAATTTTAAATTTGGAAATAAAATCAAAATTTCAAAGATCTTCTTAACCCATTTAGGAATGATATCTGTCGGGACCGCTAGAGGTATTTTATTTGTAAAGACTGAAAATACAGTATTTCGTAATTTTACACTACCTCTTATTGATATTAACAAAATGATTGATGATGACATCAATTTTGATTTGGAATAGATTATAAACTTCTTATATTCTTATAATAGCCTCTGTTCAAAGGCTATTTTTTATTTATAGAACTTCATATAATAATATTGTGCTGAATACGAAGCCACAGATAGCATTTTTATCATTTATACCAGCAAGTGTATTCAAAAATAACAGCTCATTTTTTTCAGAAAGTACTATATCTTACTAATTTTCCACAAGTTACCCAATACAATGTAAAATAAAAATTTTTACACTGCTCCTTTAGAATATCATTCATTTACCTTTCAAAAAACAGGAATAATCATCATTTTTCTGATCGCACGACTTAAAAAAAATAAATTACATTTACTTTAAAACACAAACATGCTTGTAAAAATTTACGGAAGTGCAATTCATGGAGTTTCAGCGCAAACCATAACCATTGAGGTAAACATCGATACAAAAGGAGTAGGCTATCATCTTGTGGGCCTGCCGGACAATGCCATTAAAGAAAGCAGCTACAGAATTTCCGCGGCCTTAAAAAATGTAGGATATAAAATCCCCGGAAAGAAAATTACCATCAATATGGCTCCTGCAGATCTCAGGAAGGAAGGCGCTGCCTATGACCTGAGTATTGCTGTGGGAATTCTTATCGCTTCCGACCAAATTCAGGCAGATAAAGTGCACGACTATATCATCATGGGAGAACTGTCTCTGGATGGGAGCCTGCAACCGATAAAGGGCGTTCTTCCCATTGCCATTCAGGCCAAAGAAGAAGGGTTCAAAGGAATTATTTTACCGCGGCAAAATACGCGTGAAGCAGCTATTGTCAATAATCTTGAGGTGTATGCTGCAGAAAATATAAAACAGGTGATCGAATTCTTTAATGAAGATAAGCCTCTTGAGAAAGTAGTGATCGATGCTCAGAAGGAATTTCGGGATAAAATCAACGATTTTCCTTTTGACTTTTCGGAAGTTAAAGGGCAGGAAATAGCAAAACGCGCCATGGAAATAGCGGCAGCGGGTGGCCATAATATCATCCTTATAGGACCTCCGGGAAGCGGCAAGACCATGCTGGCCAAAAGGGTTCCTAGTATACTGCCTCCCCTCACTCTTAAGGAGGCACTGGAGACCACCAAAATCCATTCCGTAGCCGGAAAAATGGGAACCAATACCTCCCTGATGACGACAAGACCCTTCAGAAATCCTCATCATACGATTTCGGATGTCGCCCTGGTGGGAGGTGGCAGCTATCCGCAGCCCGGTGAAATTTCTCTTGCCCACAACGGCGTTTTGTTTCTGGATGAAATGCCGGAGTTCAAAAGAACGGTTCTTGAGGTCATGCGCCAGCCTCTCGAAGACCGGGAAGTCACCATCTCAAGAGCCCGGTTTTCGGTAAACTATCCTGCAAGCTTTATGTTGGTGGCTTCTATGAACCCGAGTCCCAGCGGATACTTTCCGGATGATCCCAATAATACCTCATCAACTTATGAGATGCAGCGTTATATGAATAAACTTTCGGGACCTCTTTTAGATAGAATTGATATTCATATTGAGGTGCAGAAAGTAGAATTCGAGCAGTTGGCTGAGAAAAGAAAAGGAGAAAAAAGCGAAGAGATCAGAAAACGTGTTTTAAAATCTCGTGAAATTCAACAGGAGCGGTATCAGGATTTGAAAATCAGCTATAATGCACAGATAGGATCCAGAGAGATTGAGAAATACTGCGCGTTGAACCAGGCTTCATTCGACCTCATTAAAATGGCTATGGAAAAGCTGAACCTCTCCGCAAGAGCTTACGACAGAATTTTAAAGGTTGCCCGAACGATTGCTGATTTGGATGAGTCTGAAAATATTCTTTCTGATCACATTTCTGAGGCCATACAATACCGAAGTTTAGACCGCGAGTTCTGGAATGTTTAATATTTTCAAAAATAAACCTGATTCTTTAATTATTCAAAAAAAAAAATACTCGATAAAAAGTTTGATTGCTAATTTTGTGTATTTCATTTCGGCGTCTGAAATTTTACTGAAAAATTTTATTTTATACGTCAAGTTTTGTCGTATACATGGCTGATGTTTGCTTATTAAAACAAAATCAGTGAATACAGTCCAGCCAGTTCAGCCTGTCAAAATCCTCAGCAAAAGATTTGCGGCACACGAAAGTTTTGTAGTCAACATCATCCCTTTTGATTTCAGAAACACCTTAAAATCCCTATCGATTAAAAGCAGCACCGGTTTAACGGCTGATTTTTCATGGCAGCGAAATGAGAGCTATGAATCGAAGGGATATTTTAAAGAGGTAAAAAATGATTTGGGAGCTACAATTGCCCATCACGACGGAATAATCGCAATAACCAACGGAGGGGTTCAGCAGGATCTTGAAGTTTATCTGAATAATTTATAAAAACGTGCAAATGCCAAATTATCTATAATTTTTCAGCAAAAGTGATCTTACTTTTTAGATTTACAATACCATGCTGAACAATATAAAAGGGGGCTCTCATTGCTGTTGATTTCCGTAGCCGCGAATGCACGAATTAAAACATCGTGTCATTTATTTCGAGAGATCACACAACTTTTCAGAATTTTCTCGACAAATAACTTTTTAAATAAAAATCGGTGTTATCTGCAAAATTTGTGAGAGCAAAAATTCTATAGCCAAGAATTAATACATGGTGATGAATTTTGCTGAGTACCCAAGTTTGTGCTTAATCCAAAAATACCACCGAATTACTTCACCATAAAAAAGCCGCGAAAGAGAACTTTCGCGGCTTCTAAAAATAGATCAGTACAGATTATTTTTTACCTTTTGCTTTAGCGTGATCTGGCTTAGCAGCACGTGTTTTTGTATCTGCCGGCGTATTCTCATCTCTCACTAGTTTCAGCTCGTCGATGATTCTTCTTGCGCCCGCATATTTATCAATCGTCCAAAGAACGAAACGAATATCTACGTTGATTGTTTTTTGCCATTCCGGTTCAAAAACAATATCTCCGCTCAGTGCTTCGCTGTTTCCGTCGAATGCAATACCAATCAGGTTTCCTTCTCCATCAATTACCGGAGATCCAGAGTTTCCTCCCGTAATGTCATTGTTTGAAAGGAAATTTACCGGCATATATCCTTTAGCATCCGCATACTGACCAAAATCGCTCATATTATAAAGATCGATTACTCTTTGAGGAAGATCGAACTCTTCGTCCCCTTTCTTGTATTTTCCAACAAGACCGGACATATCTGTATAAAAATTATCGGTAACTCCGAAATAATTTCTGTCATCTCTTATTGGCAATTTATCAACCGTTCCGTAAGTTAATCTCATGGTAGAGTTAGCATCCGGATAGAATTTTTTCTCAGGCATTGCTTTCATTAGACCAGCCAGGAAAAGACGGCTGTTTTTAGCGAAATTATCATCAATTTTCACAAATCTTTCAGCAGAAGCCTTCTGATCTGCCACGATTCCGTTGGCAATTTTTAAAAGTGGATCTGCATCTAATTTTAAACGATCCGGATTCAGGATAAAATTGGTAACCGATGTTTTATTTGCAAAAATTGAAGAATAAGCGATATTCGAAAGATTTTTTGAATCCAGCCCCATAATTGTAGCAGAAGCAACATCTTTATTTACTTTAGACTGGTAAAGACCTACCATCGAGTTCATCATTTCGCCTTCAAGCTTGGTGTTGATGCTTTCGTAAGCAGCTTTTACCGCGGCCTCCACTTTTGGCTTCATTGCCAATCTTCCGGCCATATCCTGTTCTGCGTATGCTTTAAGCACAGAACCTACCTGTAATGCTACAGAGAAATACTTAGAGTTTCTCATCAGCTGGCTGAAATAGTTTCTTTCCACATTTCTGTCAGAAGACTGTTTGTAGTAAATAGCTATATCATCCAATACCGTTTCGTATTCAGTAATATTTTCCGGTTGTACTGCCCAGGTTCTGAATTTGTTTTCAATCTGCTGCTTGTCAGTAATTGTTCCGTTTTTAATTACGGCATCAATGGTTCCCTGTCTGTTTTTCCAGTAATTGGCTACTGAAGCGTATTGCGAAGCATAGTTAAGTTGAGTTCCCTTATCTTTATCCATGTACTTCTTCATCACGTCCATGGCCAGTTTCGAAGCCTGAACCCAAGCCGGATAGTCTTTTCCTACCATTTGCTCGATCCCGTAAGAAGTCAGGTAACGGTTGGTTCTTCCCGGATATCCCATAATCATTGCAAAATCACCAGGTTTAATCCCTTTCAGAGAAACCGGTAAGAAATGTTTAGGTTTTAACGGCTTGTTGGATGGAGCGTATTCTGCCGGATTTCCTGCAGCATCAGCATATACTCTGAAAACAGTGAAATCTGCTGTATGTCTTGGCCACTCCCAGTTATCGGTATCTCCACCGAATTTCCCTAATGATGAAGGCGGAGCCCCAACTAATCTGATATCTTTATAATCCTGATAAACGAAATAATAGAACTCATTTCCGTTGAAGAAATCTTTAACAACAACTGTATATTTTCCATTTTCCGAGTTTTCAGACTGGATTGCTTTACTTTCAGCATCAATTACGGCCTTTCTCTCGTCAGCAGACATCGTGTTGTTTAGCTTAGAATTGATTCTCTGCGTGGCATCATCCATTCTTACCAAAAATCTTACATAAAGATCTTTTGCATTGAATTCGTCTTTTTGCTTCATCGCCCAGAAACCATTCTTTAAATAGTCTTTCTCCGGAGTAGAAGCCGCTGCTACAGCACCATAACCACAGTGGTGGTTGGTAAAGATCAGCCCCTGATCAGAAACGATCTCTCCCGTACAGAAACCACCGAAACTTACGATAGCATCTTTCATACTGGAATTGTTTACGGAATAAATTTCCTCAGGCGTTAAATGCAAACCTTCTTTTTGCATGTCGACCCCATTAAGTCTTTTGATGAGCATTAACAGCCACATCCCCTCATCCGCTCTCATTTGAGCAAAGCCCAATAAGAAAGTGAATAGTAGAAATAGTCTTTTCATTTTATAAAATAATTTTGTGGGGCTAATTTACTAATTTTTACGCTATTCTGTTCCGGATTGGTATGAAAATGGAAAGGTGTGCTTTATGAAAAACATATTTATCACGCTTTTGACCATTTTATTTTCATGTTTTATGATCAACTGCAGCATGATGCCGCCTCAAAATAAGCAGGATGACACACTGAAACCTCATATCAGAAGGGAATGGATGCTTATTTCTTTTAAGGATTTTGCTAAAAAGGATCTGGTGCAGAATCAGGCTAAAATAGACCTGAGTTCCGGAGCCGAGCATAGAAAAATCCGCGGAAAAGCCTCTGCGGGTTGCAATACTCTGTTTTTCAGCTCTGAATTTAAAAATAATGGAAAAGTGACAATTTCTGATACCGGCTCCACCGAAAAAGCCTGTCGAGATATGAAACTGGAAAATCTTTTTTTTAACCATTTAAAAAATGTCACAGATTATAAGGTGGAAGGCCATTTTCTCACTCTAACAGATGCTCAGGGAAATACAATGAAATTTATTGCGGCAGACTGGGATTAAATGTCAAAAAAAATGTAATAAAAATTTAAAACTTCTTTAAATTGATTAGATGAAGCCTTATTTTCGGGCTTCGCGAAGCAGATTTTATTTGCCTTTTGCTTTCTGAAAATAAGCAAAAAGTCCTAAAATTTTTGCGTTAAAATTGATTATGATACGTTAAAATGAATTTTTCATTAAAATTTAAAACAGATTCTTATAGACTGAATCTGCAGACATAAAACCATTTATACAACATTATTCAGAGCTTCCATAAACTTAAATTATCATTAAAATAATTTGTTTGATAAAATTTGATTTTGATTTTTCTGTCTAAAATGTTAACTTGTAAAAATCACAAACATAGATAGAATTAATGCTAGAAAAGAAAGAACATAATTACGAGAAAGCAGTCTTAATAGGTGTTGTAACGCAACATCAGGACGAAGATAAGCTTACCGAATATATGGATGAACTGGAGTTTTTGGCCTTCACGGCAGGAGCAACGGTGGACAGACGTTTTACTCAAAAATTAACTCAGCCGGATTCCAAGACCTTTATCGGGAGTGGAAAAGCTCAGGAAATTAAAGAATATGTAAAGGAAAACAACATCGGAACCGTTATCTTCGATGATGAGTTATCTCCTTCTCAGCTTAAAAATCTGGAGCGCGAGATGGAGGTGAAAATTCTCGACAGAACCAACCTTATCCTCGATATCTTTGCCCAGAGAGCCACCACTTCTTATGCGAGAACGCAGGTGGAACTGGCCCAATATCAATATCTTTTGCCCCGACTAACGAGAATGTGGACCCACTTGGAGCGCCAGAAAGGGGGAATCGGGATGAGAGGTCCCGGGGAAACAGAAATTGAAACAGACAGACGTATTATTCGCGACCGGATTTCTTTATTGAAAGAAAAACTGAAAACCATAGACAAACAAATGGCTACCCAGCGTAATAATCGCGGAAAAGTGGTTCGTGCTGCTTTGGTGGGTTATACCAATGTAGGAAAATCTACGTTGATGAATTCGCTTTCAAAATCTGAAGTTTTTGCTGAAAATAAGCTGTTTGCAACCCTTGATACAACGGTAAGAAAAGTAGTGATCGGAAACCTTCCGTTTTTGCTTACCGATACGGTAGGATTTATCAGAAAATTACCCACGCAGCTGGTAGAATCATTCAAATCTACTTTGGATGAGGTTCGCGAAGCTGATTTGTTGATTCACGTAGTGGATATTTCACATGAAAGCTTTGAAGATCATATCGATTCGGTTAATCAGATTTTAATGGAAATCAATGCTCATCAAAAACCGATGATCATGGTTTTCAACAAAATTGATGATTTCAATTATGAAAAAAAGGACGAAGATGATCTTACCCCTTCTACCAGAAAAAATATTTCTCTTGACGAGTGGAAAAATACATGGATGGCAAAATCTAAGTATCCAACCGTGTTTACTTCTGCGCTTACCAAAGAAAACTTCCCGGAAATGAAGAAAATGATCTATGATGAGGTTATGAAAATACACATTTCAAGATTTCCTTATAATGACTTCCTTTTCGAATACTTCGAGGATGAGGAAGAAGAAGATAACAGAGAGTAATGAAAAAATACCTTTTCTTTTTGCTGCTATTTATTTCAGTTTTGGGATTTTCTCAGAAACTGAAACCGAATTTTAAAAACATAGAGAAAGATCTTACCAACAAGCAGTCTCCGTACAACTATGAGAAGCTGATCTTTAAATACAAAGCGTATCCAAAGTCTTTGGACAGTCTCGAGGCTCAGCATCTTTATTACGGAAGAAACTTTCAGGAAAATAAAGTATCAACCCAGGATGATGATTTCAAAAAACTGGCTGAAGCTTTCAAAGAGAAAAATGCTGACGAATGCATTAAGCTGGGAACTGTTCTGTATCAGAAAGATCCTACCAATCTCGATGTTTTACTTATTTTGATTCGTGCCTACGATTCAAAGCAGGATGCCGGTAATTTTGCCCACCATATCAGCCAGTTTCGATTACTGACCGACGCCATAAGAAGATCAGGCGACGGAAAAAGTGATAAAACCGGATATCTGGTAAATTCGGTGGGTGATGAGTATATTTTACTTAATATTTTACAGATTGGTGAAGATTACACAAGACAATCTAAAGCGCAAAAAGATGGAATGATGGACGTCTGGGAAAAAGACGGTTATAAAATATATATCAAGGTACTATACCTCGGTTATTAAATTTAAATTTAAAAAAACACTTCGTGGAGTTATATTATTCATTTTCAGCCTTAATTGTTTTAGCCTCAATATTTGCTTATCTTAATTACCGATTTCTTAAACTTCCGAGCACCATCGGGATCATGGTGATTGCCATTGTCGTTTCTATAATTTTAGTTTCTTTTGGAGAAACCTTCTTACCGAGAACTTTTGGGCATCTTCATAATTTAATGAGCAGCATCGACTTTACAGAGGTGCTGATGGGCGCTATGCTTAACTTCCTTCTCTTTGCGGGAGGAATCCATATTAATATTAATGATCTCAAAGAACAGCTGAGACCCGTGGTTATATTTTCCACGCTCGGCGTCGTAATATCCACTTTCGTCGTTGGATTCGGGATGTTTTATCTGCTTCCCTTATTTGGGATTCAGCTGCCCTTTATTTTCTGTCTTCTTTTTGGAGCTTTAATTTCTCCTACAGATCCTGTAGCGGTGTTAAGTATCCTAAAGCAGGCCAATGTTTCAAAATCACTGGAAACAAAGGTAGCGGGAGAATCTCTCTTTAACGACGGTATGGCAGTAGTTGTTTTCTCTGTTGTCCTGCAGTTGGCCATCGGAAAAGAAATTGACCTCGGAATAGAAAATATCGGGATGCTCTTATTGAAGGAAGCAGGCGGAGGATTATTCCTCGGGGTTATTCTGGGATGGATTACCTCAAGATTAATGCGTGAAGTGGATGATTATATTATTTCGGTATTAGTTACCCTTTCAGTAGTAATGGGTGGTTATCTTATCGCCAGACAAATGCACATTTCAGGTCCTTTAACCATGGTGGCAGCGGGATTATTCATGGGTAATTTTAATGTTAAATTTAAAATGAAATCCATCACTCAGGATTATCTGATAAAATTCTGGGAACTGATTGATGAAATTCTGAATGCCGTTTTGTTTTTATTTATAGGTTTTGAGCTGTTAATGATTAAGGACCTTAGACATTTTGTTGTTCCCGGACTGGCGGCCATCGTTATCGTCTTATTCGCAAGAGTTATTTCGATCTGGGGACCCACGAAATTTATGAGAACCACTTTCAGTCCGCAAACCGTAAAAGTTCTGGTTTGGGGAGGTATCCGTGGCGGAGTTTCCATTGCCCTGGCGATGTCTATTCCTAAAAGCGAATACAGCGAAATCATTTTAAGTATTACTTATTGTGTGGTTGTATTTTCTATTATTGTTCAGGGACTTACCATTGCCAAAGTCGCTAACCCTAAAAAGATTGCAAAAGAAGAACAGGAGCTGGAAAGCATGGTAATTGATGAAGAACATTAAGCTGAATCTTAATATTGACTAAAAATATAACGGGAAGCCGGAAGAGCGAGGCTGGAAGTTTTTTAACCAAAGAAAAAATGGAGAAATTTGATTTTTATCACTCTAAATAACCTCCGGCACCCAGCGTCCAGCTTCTCTAAAAATAAGTCTTTTATCCAGAATTCATTTAAAACAGACTCTTTAGTAAAGAAATAAGTCAGATGAGTATCATTAAAGAAATTCAGGAGGCGTTAGCAGTTTTGTCTGATCCGGAAAAGGCCGTTTTTTTTCCTCATTTTTTTAAAACAGGCCCTGGTGAGTATGGCGAGGGCGATCTTTTTTTGGGCATAAAAGTTCCCGATCAGAGAGCCGTTGCGAAAGAATATTATACGAAAATTTCCTTAGAAGAGCTTAGCAGACTGCTTTCCTCGAAATATCATGAACACCGCTTAACCGCTTTATTTATTTTGATAATTCAGTTTGAAAAAACGAATGAGAAAGCCGTAAAAGATGAAATTGCAGCATTTTATTTAAATCATTTGAAATACATCAACAACTGGGATCTCGTAGATTCCAGCAGCTATAAGATCCTGGGAAGGTATGCTTTCGAAAATAAAAGAGAGGATCTTCTCAGAAAACTTTCAGAATCTGATGAAATGTGGCATAAGAGAATAGCTGTGGTCGGCACCATGCATTATATAAAAAAAGGCTCTTTTGATTTAACAAAAGAATTGGTTACCAAAAATTTAAAACATACACATGATTTAATGCATAAAGCGAATGGCTGGCTTATCCGAGAAATGGGAAAGAAAAATGAACAGGAACTTATTGATTATTTAAATAAAAATTACAAGGAGATGCCAAGAACCTGCCTGCGGTACGCTATCGAAAAGCTGGATGAAGACGTAAGACAAAACTATTTAAAAGGCAGAATATAATGGATTGCTTTTTCTGGAAAACCCTTACCCACTATTTTTTGCATCTGGTATTTCCTGTGGTGATAGCCCTGACTTTTTACCGCAAAAACTGGAAAAAGACCTATTTCATCCTATTGGCAACCATGCTTGTAGATCTCGATCATTTATTCGCCTACCCTATTTTTGATCCGAACCGCGGAAGCATCGGGTTTCATTTTCTGCATTCTTATTATGCTATTGCGGCGTATTTTTTGCTGTTGTTTTTTAAAGGAAATATCAGAATTATTGGCATCGGACTATTACTTCATATGATGACCGATTATCAGGATTATCATTTTTGGTGTCATTAAAATATTATTAATATTTTCTTTTAAAATTGCAAACATCATCGATTTTTTGTATTTTAGAGACACTTATGAAATTAAAAGAATTCCTTCACTATACCTATATTTTCCCTATTCTGGCGGTAATATATTATTTTTCCGGGCTTATGGGCAACGGAGTTATGTATGATATTATCGCGGGGCTTTTACTTACGGCAAGCGTTCTTTCTGCTGTTCATCATGCGGAGGTGGTCGCTCATAAAGTAGGCGAACCCTTTGGAACGATTATCCTGGCATTATGTATCACCATTATTGAAGTCGCCTTAATTATATCGCTGATGGTCGCCGGTGGCGATCAGGCCATCACGCTGGCAAGGGATACTGTTTTTGCCGCAGTTATGATTATCCTGAACGGGATTTTAGGGATCTGTATTCTGGTAGGCGGCGTAAAATACCATGAGCAGTTTTTTGCAAGAACTTCTGCCACCACTTACCTGATATGTATTGTATCTATTCTGATACTTACCCTTGTTCTTCCCAATTTTACTTCCAGCGTAAACGGACCGTTTTACAACCAGGCTCAGCTAATCTTTGTTTCCATTGCCTGCCTTGTAATTTACGGTGTATTTTTAATGGTTCAGACGATACGTCACAGAAACTATTTTATTGTTCCGGACGAACATCCTGAGGAAAATTATATTCCCAATCTTACCAAGACACTGGTAAGTTTTGGCTTTCTGGTGGTTTGTTTAACCATTGTGGTGATGATGGCCAAAGGTCTTTCTACCACAATTGAAAATATGGTTCAGAGTCTGGGGGCACCCAAATCTCTGGTTGGCGTAATTATAGCCGCAGTCGTTTTACTTCCTGAAGGGGTTGCAGCTATTCGAGCAGCGAGAAGCAATCAGATCCAGTCGAGTTTAAATTTAGCATTGGGTTCAGCCTTAGCGAGCATCGGATTATCAATTCCGGCTGTCTCTGTGGTGTGTATCATGTATGATATTCCGCTGGTGTTGGGTCTGGATAAAAAAGACATTATTATACTTTCGCTTTCGGTGTTTATCGTCATGCTTTCTTTGAGCCGCGGAAAAACAAATATACTTTACGGAACCGTTTTATTAGTGAATCTTGCCGCTTATATTTTCACGGTTATCGTTCCTTAGGATAAAAGATCTCATGTTTTTTCAAAAGCTGTTAAACTTTAATAGCATCTAACCATAAACACTAAACTCAAAACTTTAAACCATCAAAGTCTTCTTGCCAGATCCATTTTAAAAGCCATGAGTTTAGCAATATTTTCTGCTTTGTAAATAGCCAGATCCGCATTTTCACCTACGAAATGCTCCTCCACCGTGGAAGTCCACATCGCCAGCCATTGGTTGAAGTGCTTCTGCTCCATGGCTTGCTTTTCATTAATGGGAAAATGCACTCCCATAGGATTTCCTTTATACGTCATCTGTCCAAAAAGCACAGATTCCCAGAAAGAATACATTTTAGGCAGATGCTGAGCCCAGTTAACCTTAGCGATATCGCTGAAGAAGAAGCCAATAGTCTCATCTTTAACGACTTTATCGTAAAATGCATTAACAAGGGTTTCAATATCTTCTCGAGTTTCCAGCTTTTTCATATTTCAAATTTAGCGTAAAATGAATTTAAAAATTCAATCATGAAGTTGATAAATTTCATGAAAACAATATTTTATATTTGCATATCGTAACCATTAAAAAGTACGACCCATGAAGAAGAAGCATCATGAATTTAGAATTACATAAAAAACAGGCTTTAGAAAAGCAAAAAGAGCATAAAAAATTTTTGGACGGACTGAAAAAGAAACCGCCCAAAAACCTTGATTATATCGTTCAGGAAACTCATGATGAAGTTTTTGAGGAGATCGACTGCCTGCAATGTGCCCATTGCTGTAAAACTGCAGGACCGCTGTACACCGAAAAAGACATAGAACGTATTTCGAAGCATTTACGCATGAAAGCCGCTGATTTTGAAGCGAAATTTCTTCGCGTGGATGAAGATCAGGATAAAGTTCTGCAGCATCTTCCCTGCTTTTTCTTAAATACCGACAACACCTGCTCCATTTATGATGTCCGTCCCAAAGCATGCAGAGAGTATCCTCATACCGACCGCAAAAAGATCTATCAGATTAATGATCTCATGATTAAAAATACAATCATTTGCCCTGCAGCGTATGAATTTGTTGAAAAAATGAGGAAAAATTTAGCAAAATAATTTACGCAGAGTAAGTGCATCAGACCTTAAATGAAATACTAATTTTAGTCCTCCCGTTTTACTTTAGAAAAACGGATGACGCACTTGTATACATTTCTACAATTCCCTTCAATCAATTTAATTTTAACTAAAAAATTAGAAATAACATTAAAATAATCTTAAATAATGATAAACTAAGTTAAATTAATTAATCAGCCATACTATTAAACAATAGGGTGGCGTTTCATTAAGACAACCATTTAAAATATTATTATGAAAAAGTTAATGTTAACCGCCGCATTCTCATTAGTCGGAGCCATCGCAGTATCAGCACAGACCACTCCACAAAACCCTGCAGACACGACGCGCCAGCACAATCAGAAGCAGACGAATCAATTGCAGACCAATGATCCAAATGTTGTATCCACGCCTCAAAATACGCAGACTGTGGATCCTTCCGTTCAAAATCAAACCACGGTAACAACTACAGATCCTAATCAGGATGCGACAAAACCACAGGAAGTAACCAAAGACAAAAAGTCTAAGAAAAAGAACAAGTAGAAAACAAACCTAAGTATTTTTTTATGTAGAATGGGAATCCTGAAGCGATATGCTTCAGGATTTTTTTTCATTTCTATCTAAAAAACCGGCACAGAAAATACATTCTGCACCGGCCTCTCCATATCAAATAACGATGACTCTATTATTTTAATTAAGATTAATCAATCTGTATCCTGATCCCGAATTTTACATTAAAATTCAGGGGCTTCTCCTGATAAATCGTGTTCACGTCACTATTATCTTTGAAGTGATAGCCTACCCCCGGCTCGGCATAGATTCCGATATGATCGAGAATTTTCATCTGTACTCCCACTGCACTGCTTACGGAAAACTGAAGCGGTTTTACATCTATTTTTTCCGTAAATTCATCTTTCACCTCACGATCCACCACAAATTGTGTTTTCTGTTTTCCTGACACTGCTTTTTCAGCCAGTGCACCAGCCGTTATATATCCGGTAAACCGGCCTTTTTTAACGACATTATAATTTACCTGAACAGGAATTCCAAGATAGTGAACCGACTGATCTGTTTTCACATAATTGGTCTCACTTCCCGAATGGATCTCAGAAGATAGTTTTGTGTAATTAATTCCCGTCCCGATACCCCATTTTTTTCCGAGATTATAATACATGGAAAGCCCGAAACTTACGGGGGTCTTATGCCTTACTCTTGCTTCAACATCTTTTTTCTGATTGGCCATAACGACTTCCACAAAAGGATTTCCGTTAGCGTAAACCTCGCTTAGTCCCATTGGTTTTCCCATTGCTGTGGCGTACCCCGGAAACTGTTCTGCGGCTCCCGAAGAAGCATTCCCCGTCAGCATGCTCAACATCCATTTTTTGGCGTTTTGTTTTTTCTGCTTTTTCTCATCAATCGCTGATGGATTGGAAAGCACCTGATGACCGGCAATAAATTCCTGAGCGTCCTCTATTTCTTCCGAAGATTTTTCATTTTCAGCAGTCAATTCCTCTTTTTTCTGAGCAATTATAGGATTTTGTCTGAATATATCATTTGCATCAAACCCATTCTGATCTTTAAAAAATAGTTTGTCGTTGTTTTCTTCTCTTAATTTCTGACCTGCACTATTTTTTATTTTATTTTGATTTAAATGATTATTATTCAGACTATTATTTGCCTTCAATCGATCTTCAGAGTACATCATTTTCCCCGAACCTGAAGTCACCGGATTTTCAGAAACATGATCTTCGGATTTTGCGTTACGATTATCGGAATACGTTTTTTGAGTGGAAACTTTGTTTTGTTTTGAAAGATTTGTGTTGACAAATTCTTTAGCCACAAAAAAGAATACCGCAACCGCCGCCGCAACGCTCACTGAACGGTAGAATTTCTTCCGTAAATAGATTGGGATTACTTTTTCCTTAGTCTCTGCTTCATTTTCAGCAGCCGATCCTGACTCCTTACTTCCATGATCCCCTCGGAATAACTCACCGCTGATATCGTCCCACAATCCTTCCGGAACATCCTCCGAGTGATCTTCCATTTTGTTGCGCAGATTATTTAGCCACCGATCATCCATAGTGTGCTTTGTTTGAGATTTTATATTCTTTCACTTTCTGAGCCAACATCGTCTTTGCTCTGTGAAACTGTGATGCTGAAGAGTTTTCGGCAATCCCTAAAGTGCCGGAAATTTCTTTATGGCTCTTTCTTTCAAATACAAAAAGATTAAAAACCGTTCGATAGCCATCGGGAAGCTCTCTAATCATATCCATAATCACCGAGTTCGGAATTTCTTCAAAATGCGGTTCTTCTTCTGGGGCGAAATCCGGTATTTCCTCTACATCTGCGAAATGTCTGCTGTCCGAATTTTGTTTGATATGCTTTAAAGACTCATTCACCACAATTCTTGTTATCCAGGCTTTCAAAGATCCTTCGCCCCGATATTCAAAAGCATCAATTGATTTAAACATTTTAATAAAACTGTTCTGCAGCACATCGTGTACATCTTCACGGTCTATAATATATCGCGAACAAACATAGGTGAGGTTACCTGAATGAACTCCAAAAAGCTCTTTCCAGGCAGTTTCGTCCTTTTTTAAAAGACGGTTTACCAAAATCTGTTCTTTACTGATCTCCATGTACAACTTTCAGGAAACGATTTACTTATCTATTTTTTATTCAATTAAAAATACAAAAATAGGTTGCCTTTTTACAAAGCACAACCTATTTGGGGCAATAAACATTAATTAATACTTTAAACTGTATGGAAAATTATAATTAATCTTCTCAAAAGAAGTCAATTCCACACCGTCTACCGTAATTTTATCTGCAACGAAACCAAATCTCAGAGACCAGTCCTGTCCTATAAAGTATCCTTTTTCAGCCGCCGTAAAAGTTACCACAGTAGTCTTTACCGCGCCATCGGCAGGGATCTGAAGGGTTAACGTTTTAGGAGCAAAAGTAAATTCGATTACATTTTGCTGAGGCATTAATTTAGGAGTAAAATTCAGTTTATATTCAATTTTTCCCATGGCTGCTACCGCAGAATCTGCTTTGGCCGCATCGGTAAGAACCGATTTTACAATCTCTTTGATCGCAAATTCTTTATACGTAATCACAGAATCCTTCACCGTAAAATCCATGATTTTTTCTGTCCTCCCTTTTCCCTGCGTAACAATCAGTCTGGTTTTAAATGTTCCGTTTTCGTCGCCCATTTTTACAGGAATAGGCTCATAAGTATCATTATTACAAGAAATTAAGGACAATCCCAAAAAGGCTATAAAAGCCATGACAAAAGCTCTAAGTACTGTTATTTTTTTCATTAGTTAAAATTCAATTCATTATACATTTAGTTTGTTTGAGTACTCATTTATATAAATCCACTTTTGCTGAAATCTTGCATGAAATTTTCTTTTTTTTAGATATTATTTTATAATTAATTGATTATCAAAGTAAATAATTTCATCTTCGAGAAAGTATTTTATTGTTTTTATTATTTTAATACATTTGTTAAAACCTATTTTTGAATGAATTTCGAACAGATCCGCTTACATCTCAAAGCTTATAAAGAAAATGACCAGATTCTGGATGCTGCTCGCTTTCTGATCTATTCTTTCGGCTTGGAGCACGAAAATTTCGGCGGTTTCGGGTTTCGGGAAGAGCTTTCTCCCGATTCTTTACTTTTAACGGCTGAAGGCAAGCTGGGAGGCATTCAAAAAGTGATGATTCCAAAGAATCTATTTGATTTTGATTTGAACTTAGTCTTAAATATGATCGCTCACGAAATGCTTCACGTTCGGCAAAAAGCCCCCGGACAGATTATTGAAGATAAAAATGAACGGGAATTTCAGGCATATTATGAAATGCTTTATCATAAAATCTTTCCCCAGATTCCCGATATTTCCGATCATTATAAAAAGATTTTCGGTGACAAAGCGTTGGAATATTACAAAAGAATGGGTGAAGGTTCTGATCTTCAGCAAAAATATAAAGAACAAAAAACAGAAATACAACAATTAATTAACCAATTATGAATACAAAACCGGATATTTCCTGGGCAGATTTTGAAAAAATAGACATCCGATGTGGCACCATTATTTCAGTAGATGATTTTGAAAAGGCGAGAAACCCATCTTATCAGCTGGAAATTGATTTCGGAGACTTGGGCATCAGAAAATCTTCCGCACAAATTACTTCATTATATCAAAAAGAAGAATTAATCGGCAAACAGATCATGGCGGTCGTTAATTTTCCTAAAAAACAGATTGCCAATTTCTTCAGCGAATGTCTTGTTTTGGGAGTGTATGGCGAAGATAAAAAAGATGTTACTCTTTTGTCCCCATCACTGCCAACAAAAAACGGGATGCAGGTGGGTTGATAGTTCGATCAATTGGGCTGGAAGCTGGAAGATTGAGGCTGGAAGTTCATTAAGTTCTTTAATTAGTTATGATAACAAAAATTCAGAGTAAAAAAGGAGAATTTTGTCTTTCATCACTTTGCACATCCTCCATTTTCCAGCATTTCGCTTCCACAATGTATTACATAGAAAAGTCTGTTATCCGAATTCAGGTTATTTAATTTAAAAATCAAAATGTAGCGGCATAAATTTTTACAGATTTTAAAATGTACATGAATGAGCCTTGCGATTTGATATAATTTAATAAAAATACATGATACAAAATATTCCTTTAGAAAAGATCTTATTTATTGATATAGAAACAGTTCCGGGATCAGGAAACTGGGAAGACCTCACCGAAACGGAGCAAATGCTTTGGGATAAAAAGACCCGATTTCAGCGAAAAGACGAGTACTCGGCAGAAGAATTTTACCCCGAGCGCGCCGGAATTATGGCTGAATTCGGAAAGATTGTCTGTATCACCATCGGAATGCTTGAAAAAAATGAAACCCTTAAGATTAAAAGCTTTGCCGATCATGATGAAAAAAAACTGCTGATGGAATTTGGCGAAATTTTTAACAGTTCGAGACTCCGAGATGTTATTCTCTGTGCTCATAACGGAAAAGAATTTGACTTTCCGTGGATTGCCAGAAGATTTTTAATCAACGGGATAATGCCTCCTACCCCATTTCAGATGTTTGGAAAAAAACCTTGGGAAATACCGCATATCGATACGATGGAACTTTGGAAATTCGGCGATTATAAAAGCTTTGCTTCTCTGGAATTACTGGCTCATGTTTTCGGAATTCCCACTCCGAAAGATGACATCGACGGGTCAATGGTTTCATCAATCTACTACATAGAGAAAGACTTGCAAAGAATAGTCGACTATTGTGAAAAAGATGTCTTAACTTTGGCAAATGTTTTCCGGCGGATGCGTCAGGAAGATTTGTTGAAAAGGTACATCAATTTAGATTAAAAAATGAAATTTACAGACGATCAGATTGCTGATATCGGTGAGGAAATCATCGGTGTCTTAAAAACCGTATATGACCCTGAAATTCCGGTCGATATCTACGAATTGGGGTTAATTTATGATGTTCAGATTTCCGATGATGCGGATGTTAAAATCATCATGACCCTTACGACTCCCAACTGTCCCGTTGCCGAGACTCTTCCGCAAGAGGTGAAAGATAAAGTAGCTGAAGTGGATAACGTGAAAAGTGTAGATCTTGAACTTACATTTGAGCCCAGCTGGCATAAGGATATGATGAGTGAAGAAGCGAAATTCGAGTTGGGAATGCTTTAATTTCCACCTTAAAATAAATCAGGCTGTCAATTATTTGGCAGCCTTTTGTATTGTTGTTTATTGCATTTTTTAGAACCGATCTCAGATTGGGAAACCGGATCTAGAACAAAACTTGGGGATTTGGTGAAAAGTTGGGATCATTTTAAAATAAGAGTCTGATTTTTATTTTCAAGGATTTTTAAATACAGAAGATGAGCGCTTACCTTACGCCCGGCCCGATGATAAAATTTAAATAAAATGGGGTCTTAAGTATAAATTGATCATAAGTTTTGGCTAAAGCCTCAGATACTTCATCTTTCTAAGACTGGCTGAAGCCAGTCCCTATTGATTTACAGAATATGGTATTAATCGAATGAAGGTTAAAGGCAAAGATTTATTTTTCAAACCCTAAATTTTTAGAAATCAAAAAATACAAATGAATGCTTCGCGAAGCATAAAAAACAGCTTCATCAAATCAACTTGTTGATTCCTCTTTGCTCCTTTATACGAACTCCAAAAAATAAATCTTTGCGTTAAAAAAGAATCTCTTCATTAAAAAACTGAGTTCGATTAAAATCAACGATCTAATATATTGGTTTAATCTTTATTATTAAATGGAATTTGGAAATTCAGCAAAATTCATCATTATTTGTAAATTCGTGGCTATAAGAAATAATAAACCTTCAAGGTTTTAAAAACCTTGAAGGTTTAGAACTTAACCCATCATTATCTGTGAAAATCCGTGGAATCTGTGGGAAATAATCTATTTTAAATCTTGAAATCCCCCCCGAACTTTTATAACTGATCCGGGAAACCTAGCAGAAAGGAACAAACGAGTACCCTCAGACCTCTCTCGCAATTTCTTTGCCCTCTCTTCTGCTCCATTCACTCCATGAACCGACATATAAATTCGGAATATCGAAACCGGCATAGTTCAGTGCCAGAATGGTATGACAGGCTGTGACTCCCGACCCGCAGTGAATAATTAATTTTTCAGGCTGATTTGCGAATAATTGGGAATATTTCTCCTTTAAAAGTTCGGGTTTTAAAAAACGACCGGATTCATCCAAATTTTCAGTAAAAGGAATATTAATCGCTCCCGGAATATGCCCGGCCACTAAATCAATCGGTTCTGATTCGCCTTGGTAACGATAAGCATCTCGAACATCGACTATTACAGAGGTACCGTTTATCAATTCATTTTCAACATCTTCCAGAGTCGAAGTTGGAAGAAGCCAGCTTTTTTTAGGGATTAATTCTGCTTTTTCAAAAGTTTCGGCACCAGACGAAAATGTAACCTCTTCTTTTTCTGCATTTTGAAATCCACCATCTAAAACCCTGACGTTTTCCAAACCAAAAGATTTTAACATCCACCAGGCTCTTGCCGCAGCATTGGATCCGTTTTTATCATCATAAACGATGATATAAGAATTTTCTGAAATGCCCAATCTGGAAAGTGTTTCTGCAAATTTTTCAGTGTCCGGAAGCGGATGCCTGCCTCCAAAAGCTGCATCTTCACCAATTTCTGCCAGATCAGTATCCAAATCGATGAATCTTGCCCCTTTAATATGTTTTTTTAAATAATTTTGCTCAACGTCTTTCCCGACTCTTGCATCTAAAATAATCAAGTGTTCTGTAGGTAATTTTTTTAATTCGGAGGGTGAGATTATGGGTGACATATTAATTATTTTTGAGTTGATTTAAATATAAGTTTTGGGCTGGCCAGCTTCAATGCAATCAATAAAGAAACCTTTACTTAGCTAATGTTTAAATTTTGCCGGAATTATTTTAACGCAAAGTTTTAATTTAGATGTAGAAAATATTTAAGTGAGCAAAGAAGAATCAACAAGTTGATTTGATGAAGCGCTGTTTTTGAGCTTCGAGAATTCATTTGCTTTTGCCTCTTAAAAATAGACAAAAAGACCTAAAATCTTTGCGTTAAAAACCTTATCTCAAGGTAAATAAATTTTCATTAAATTTTAAACTGATTCCTGTTAAAAATGAAAAATATCTTTCGCTTTATTATAAGAGCTTTCGAAATTTAATAGATTAAGTTTATGATCTGCTTTTTCTACGCTCATGAAGTTGATGACCTGTTCTGTCGGCATATTTCCCACCAGATCGTCTTTGGCCATCGGGCATCCTCCGATTCCTTTAATGGCACTGTCAAATCTTCTACAGCCCTGGTCGTAAGCGGCCTTTAATTTAGAATAAGAATCTTCATAACGGTTATGAAAATGTGCTCCGAAGTTGATTTCAGAATATTTTGACGGTATCTTTTCGAATAAAAGAGCAATGGATTGTGGTGTTGCAATGCCCGTAGTATCAGAAAGTAAGATGTCTTTAACTCCAATTTCAGAAAAACGCTGTGCCCAGAAATCGACATCTTCCCATTTCCACATTTCACCATAAGGATTTCCAAAAGCCATAGAAAAATAGACATTTAACTGTCTTTTCTCACTTTTTACCAACTCAAGCATCCTGATAATTTCTTCAAACGCCTGACTTTGGTTTTTATTGGTATTCCGGTACTGAAAAGTTTCGGAAATAGAAAACGGAAATCCAATGATATCCACGGATTGATGTTTTAATGCTTTTTCGGCTCCTCTGTAATTGGCAACAATGGCCGAAACCTTAGTTTTGGAGCGGGATTTATCAATATTTTCGGCAACCTTATCAGAGTCTGCCATCTGGGGAATTGCTTTTGGAGACACAAAACTCAGACCGTCCAATACATCAAAACCAACATCCATTAAAGAGTTGATATAATCTATTTTTTTATCTGTGGGAATAAACTCTCCCCAACCCTGCATTGCATCGCGCGGACATTCGGTAAGAAACATTTTACTTTTAGCTTTTCTCAAATATAATAAAACTAAACTATTTAGATTACCTAATTGACAAATATCTTATTCTTTTGATTTTCAAACAATTAAACACGATTCGTGATTTCAGTATTCTTCGCCTGAAAACCAATATGTACACTGATTTAACCATTATCCCGATGATTAGAATTTAAAAGACAACAGAATAAGAATCCTTATTTGACCATTTATAAACATCGGGGATTCTTTTTGAGCTTTAAATATATTTTCACTTCCCAAGTCCTATTAATAAAGGAAAAACAAAAATATGGTACCTATTCTGAGCAAATTGGTAGACTAATTGTATAGGCTTTAGTACCAACAAAAATTAATTGCTATGACTATCTCTTACTATGATTTCAAAAACTTGCCGGATCAGCAGTCTCAATGTAACATGGTTATGACCAACGGTCGTGTGATGAATGAAAGAACAATGGATCATCTGAAATATGTTCTCTATGAAATTTCATGTTTTACTGTAGAAATCGTGTACAATACAATCTCCCAAAAAGTGGTAGGCATGACGGTATTTCAGAATAAAGCGGCTTACGCAGTTTAACTCGAGATCCTTAGCTATCCTCTATTTTGATTTTCAACAGAATAGGTCAAGTAATTTAATTCAACCTCAAATCAACTTATCTCCGCATCAAATTTGCTAACTTTGCCGGAAATTTATACGAATAATGAGTGCAATAGAATTCAGCCCGTTGTGGAAAGAAAAGTTACTGAACCGTTTTCTGAGTTATGTAAAAATATACTCAACAAGTGATGCCGAAAGCGAGACAACTCCCTCTACCGAAAGACAGTGGGAGATCGCCAATTATATTACTGAAGAACTGAAAACCATTGGTCTTGAGAATGTATCGATTGATGAAAATGGTTATATCATGGGTTATGTACCGTCAAACCTTGAAAATGATGATCAGCCGACCATTGGATTTATTTCCCATTATGATACGTCTCCGGATTTCAGTGGTGAAAATGTACAACCACAGGTTTGGGAAAACTATGACGGTAATGATCTGGTGTTGAACCCTTCTACAGGATTCACATTATCTCCTTCAAAATTTGAAAGTTTAAAAAAATACATCGGCCAGACCCTAATTACGACAGACGGAACAACGCTTCTTGGAGCAGATGATAAAGCCGGTTGTGCAGAAATTGTAACGGCTGCAGAATACTTAATTGCTCATCCGGAAATTAAACACGGAAGAATTGCTGTTGGGTTTACTCCTGATGAAGAGATCGGAAGAGGGGCACATAAATTTGATGTCGCCAAATTCGGAGCCGAGTTCGCCTATACCATGGATGGTGGTGAAGTTGGAGAATTGGAATATGAAAACTTTAATGCTGCCGGAGCGGTGGTAAAAATTCACGGATTAAGTGTTCACCCGGGCTATGCGTACGGAAAAATGGTTAATGCCGCTTTATTGGCTTCTGAATTTGCCCAAATGCTTCCTGCTCATGAAACGCCTGCTACAACGAAAGGATTTGATGGATTCTATCATCTGATGGATCTAAATGCAGATATTTCTGAGGCTAAACTGCAATATATTATCCGTGATCACGATGCTGAAAAATTTGAAGCCAGAAAGAGATTCATGGAAGAAAAAATTGCTGAGTTTAATCAGAAACACGGAGAAGGAACTGCTGAAATTGAGATTAAAGAACAGTACCGAAACATGAAACAGCAGTTTGAAGGAAAGATGCATATCGTAGATTTAGCCGCATCAGCGATGAGAGAAGCGGGAATTGAGCCTAAAATTAAAGCCATTAGAGGCGGAACAGACGGCGCTCAGTTGTCTTATATGGGACTGCCTTGTCCGAACATATTTGCGGGTGGGATTAATTTTCACGGACCGTATGAATATGTAGCCCTGGAAAGCATGGAAAAGGCAATGATGGTAATCCTGAAGATTGCAAAATCGTAATAAAACGCTTTATATAAAAGTAAAAAAGACTGTCTTTAAGGCAGTCTTTTTTTATTTCATCCTTAAATTTTCTTAGGTCATAAAGTTTTGAAGAGTTAAAAAGATGATTAAATTTAAAACTTTTGGATTAAAGAAATATAATACTAAAAACTCAAAATAATTAGGAAATCATTTTGAGTTTCCGCTGATTTTTAAGCTTGTAAAAATAATGAATTTCCTAAGCTTAGTTTTTTTCTCCAACTTTCTAATCGGTTTTTTCAGCCCGCAATCAAGCCACTTATTCTTTTGGAAACCAACCCATTAGAATCAACTTTCACGTTTTTTAAAATTTATGGTCTGATTTTTGGAAACTAGTAGATAAGAACAAAAAATTTAAAAATGAAAAAGAGATTATATTCAGCAGCAGTGATTCTTTTATTTGGAATCGGGATATCTGCACAAAAAAAAGATTCTGTAAAACAAGAAATAAGAAATGATGCCGGAAAAGTAGAAACAGCCGTTAAAGATGGCGCAGAATGGACTGGCAAAACGGCAGAAAAAGGTTATGATGCTTCTAAAAAAGGGGTAAAAAATGCCGTAAGATGGACGAAAAAGACCGCGAAAAAAGGCGCCAACGCAGTAGATAAGACCTATCAGGATGCCAAAGCTGACATCAAGAAAGACTAATTATTAAAACGATTCGTTAGAATAGATTAACGATAGTTACCAATATTTAAAATACATCCGAAGAATATTTTCTTCGGATTTTTATCTTGCGGATACGGGATATTCAGCAAAGCGATCAAAAAATTTGCTGTTTTCGAAGATTTTATCGGATTTCACTCAATCTCTTTAAGGCTGATAATGCTCTTTTGAGCATGTCTTCACTTCCCTTTTTCATTTTGTATCATAAAATTTCTATTCTCTGGTAAAAACTCAAAACAGCATTAAAATACAAACAAAGTCTAATGAAAAACATCTGATATAATGTTTTTGAATAAGTTGATTAGAAATATCGAGAAAGCAATTGCTATCGCTATTATCAATAGCCATACAGAAATGACTATAATTCTATCTTTCATACCTGTGTTTTTTTATTGTTGATTGTAAAAGAAAAACCACTGAAAACCATTTTTCTTTTATAATCAAGAGCATAAGCTGCTCTACCTGCTTTATTCAAATATAACGCCAAACCTGTTTGGGATTTCAGGGCTTTAAATAAGTGGTTTTCTGGATAAATTCAGTTAATTTTGATACTTCTATAAATTTGAAGGTGTAAAAACTTAAGCATTTCTCTGTGAAAACACGTCAATTTTAGATGCATCATATTGGGCTACGCAAACAATAAAAATATTTAAAGCTCATTGACCAACAATAAAATGTATTGATTCTAAAAAAATGATTTGTTATTAGTTATTTGGTGATTACTGATTTAACTTAATAGTCTTTACTAAATATTTCCTTAATTCAGAATAGAAAACTCGCTCTGTTTCCAAAAATACAGATTTATTCAATGGAGAAAAACGAATTTTACCCTATTCAGTACTTTATACTTTAAGTTTTTTATTCCCGTTGAAAAAATAAATTCTTTCCTAAAATAACTGAAAACTTATTCGTTTCCGATATGAAGTTGAGGCTGTAAAAAACATTGAACTATCAGATTTTCTAAGAAGATTACGTTTATATTGACCAAGTTTTACATCCCGATAATGAATTTCCTACAGAATTTGTAGTAGAAGATAAAACCTTGATTGAAAAACACTAGATAATCAAAGAATTAGAGAAAAAAGACAAAAATATAATTTTCGCTATGCTAGAAACGATGATTACTAAACAAAAATTTAAGGACTGCTTTTAGAAAAATGTAGTGGCTCTTTAATACAAAAAACGCTAACCTTAAAAAGTTAGCGTTTCTCTTTATTTATCAGTCACGGATTGCAAATCCGTGCTATTGGGTGTGCCGCTCACGCCAACCTGAGTGATTATTATCTACATTTGTTATTATAAGAGAAAATTTTAAAAGTTTTATTATTTTCTACATAAAGACAGCGAAAGTGAGGATCATGATGGTCAAAAGAAGGCTTCATATCATCTAGTATATTTATTTTTTCATCGTCTTTATTTTTATAAAGCCTTTCTATATCTGTCGAATCATTCTCACTAAATACATACACAGTATCTTTTTCTATAATTTCAACTCCTTTTATATTGAGCATTTTAAAATTAGGCTTATAATCTCCCATTTCAACAAAAACACTATCATTTCTTTTAAAAAGGCACAGGCTTAAATTACTTGATTCTGTAGCTTGAATTTTACTCAAATCTTCTTTATAGGAAAATATTTCCCTTTTTAAATTATCATTAATTACTATTTTCGGATAAGAGTACTCTCTTGCAATTTTTGTTTTTTGCTTTTTACAAGAAAAGAATGCTAACAGAACTAGAATAATAATTTTATTTTCTTCTAAAAGATGTCGTATCATAATATATAAAATGAGGTCTGTTATCTTGGTTTCCTATATATATCCACGGATTAGCTTTGATTTGTGCTGAATATTTATTTAATTCTCGTGAGTACTTCTGTCTCCTTTTGTTTGACTATAATCAACTGTACCATTCGAATTAAATACTGATGGATATGCCATTGCATCATATCTTCCTTTTAATGCATCCTGTTCCTTCACATTAAACTTATACGGACTGTTATGACTGTTTTTATGATTTTCAATAAAATCCCAGATAGGCAAAATTTTTGAAATTGCCTATCTAGGAACTATTTTCAGTTTATAATGTTTTATAAACTGTAATCTCAAATATGGATTTTACAAACCTATATTTAACATTTATTTCAATACATTTTTCAATATTTCGAATATACTCTTTTTTCTTAAAAGAAATAGAATAAGTCATTTTTGACTTTTATCTTACATTTTTCTACGTTTATATCTAGCAACTCCCTTTGAACATTTTTTCCTATATGCTCAATTCCTCTTTATGGAAATTATATTAGATTCATATTTAAGATTTTTTATATTCTCAATCCAATATTGGAAAAACTGTCAAAAAACTTACTGTATATATATGTTAAATGAATATGAAATGCATAAACCGATAAAAATATTACAATTATTTTTTTCATATTATATATTTAAAATTGAATTACAAGCCCATGATCTTATCTCTTTTTTCCTTTATACATTAAATTATTTTTAACTCCTATCTGAATAATAAAAACAGAGTCATTTTTATGCTTAATCATGAGTGGAGAATATTTACCACTTTTACTCTTATAAGTGATGTTAGCTACTTTAAAATTAATATTTGTAGATAAACTATCATATACAATTATAATTTTCTCGTTTCCTTTTACAATATCTAAAGAATGAATTATTAAACCATATTTATCCACATCATTAAAATACTTTTCATTATTGTATGTAAATTTACTTGCTTCAATTTTTTCATTTCTTTCCTTGTAAAAATTCTTACCCTCGCTAGACACCCTAAATTCTAAATCAAAATCTTTACTATCTATCGAAGGATTAGAATACCAGTAAAAAATTACACCAATAACCATTAATAGTAAGATTACTAAACTATATTTTATACAATTTTTTGTCATTTTTGAATATTTACAAATTTACTAGGGGTACTGCCTATAAGAATTATTAGTTTTCATTGAAAGGTTCGTTTTTTCTAATGTCTCCCGAACCTCTGACAATACTGCTTTTTTTCCATGTATAGCTTTTTCATCTACAAAAAGATTTGTTTTAGAATCGTAATAAAATCTATTCTTTTCGATATTTACGCCTTCTTTTTCTCCTCCTTCAATTGCATTATCGTAGTATGAAAAATAATATCCTTTTTTATCATTACCATAGCCAACTATATTTATAAAGTGATCCGTTGAACTATTACTATTTTTTACATTTTCATGATTTGATCCATAATCAATGCCGGCTACAACAGATTTACCTTCATTTAGATTCTTTATCACTAAATCTACTCCTTTCTGAACATCAATAGCTAAATTCTCTTGTGTTTTTAATCCTGACATATTACTCTATCATTTAAGTTTGTTGATGTCTGATAACTTCCGCCATATTCTACTTGTCTTGATGCTGCATGCCAACAATTAAAAACGACGGGACTCTCACCTTGTAAAATTTTTCCAGGAACAAAAACAGGAACAGAATAATTAGAAAAAGGTTTCCCTTTTAAAATATTAGTGACAAATTTATTTGAAAATTTTACTGGAGGATCTATCGGTTCACGCCCATCCGGATCTATCAATCGTATTGGATTATTCAGTGCATAAGTATATGGCGACCAACTCGGAAATTTCTCCGCCAGTGGATCCACATTAAACCAAAGAGAAACCCTTGGATTATAATACCTCGCCCCATAATAATAGTACCCCGTCTCAGCATCCTGTTCCTTTCCGTTAAATTTAAAAGGACTGTTATGACTGTTTTCGTAATTTTATCCAAAAATCTCGCTGCACAAAGTCATAGCCTTAGCGCAGCGGAGATCTATACACTAATGTTTACCTTAAAATAAAATAGTAGTGTGTGGAGTAAGTACAACATAACTTTTTAATTTTTTAAAAATTCTTTTCCTTTAAGTAATTCGAGTATTTACATAAAATCTAGTCATAATATTAGATAATTATAGGTTAATTTGGAGAATGCCAGAAGATATCATCGTAATGAATTTTTATTTTGCTATTTATTGAAAAATAAATTTTACAATTATTTTCAGATAAAATATATGATTCTTTTGAAAAGGTTTGAAAAAAATCTTCAAGATCATTTTCCTTCACGAATAGAAACTCTTCTCCTGATCTATTCTTTTTCTCTAAAACTATTTCTGAATATAAATTTGGGAGATCATTAATAAGATACATTTTATATCCATCACCCGACCTATTGCTTAATTCAAATTTCTTATCTTTATGTATCAAATAATATTTAGTGTTAGAAGTATTATCATAACACTTTGCATTGCTAGAAATAGTAAATGATAAATATGGTAACGGGATTTCTTTAGATGGAAAACAATTTATATTCAAAGTTGATATACAGTCTGTTTTTGCTTCTTTCGATAAAGTTTTAATACAAATATCATTGTATTTTTTAGAACATTGATAAAAGAATAAAACATATATCAATATTAATATACAATTTACCTCCTTCTGTCTCATAATACTTCTGAATATTTACTTTATAATTACTTGATGTTTTATTATATATTTCCCTACTTATCTGATAGTTAATTGCTTTTATTTCACCTACTGTTCCTTCTGAATGATAATCTGTATATCTTTAAAACCATGAATTATTCAGATTACCTTGGATTTATAGAAACATTATTTGCTTTGTGTATGCATTATTTAAAATGCTTCTAATTTACCCTCTAAAACCATTAAATTATGAATTGAAATCATATAGTAATGGAATATTTCAACTTGAACTTCTGCGCTTGCTCTCTTTTCCAAAAATACAGATTTATTCAATGGAGAAAAACGAATTTTTTCCTATTCAGTACTTTATACTTAAACTTTCTTATTTCTATTGAAAAAATAAATTCTTTCCTAAAATCACAGAAAATTTATTCGTTTCCGATATGAATTTGGACTTGTAAGAAACATTTGAACTATCCGTTTTTCTAAGAAGATTACGTTTCTATTGACCAAATTTTACATCCTGATAGTAAAAGTCCCTATGAAAGTTGTAGTAGAAGATAAAACCTTGATTACAAATACCCCACAATCAAAAACATTAGAGAAAAAAGACAAAAATGTAATTTTCGCTATGCTAGAAACGATGATTACTAAACAAAAATTCCCGCCGATTGGCGGGATTTGTTTATAAAATTAATCTTACTTTTCTACTGCGGACACGAGCGAAGGGGTTTATTTTTATATTGCCAGCTCAAAGTTATAAACTTTGCCCAGCGGGACAATAGACACCTCATGAATTTTGTCGAACTCACATTATTCAGTCTTTTTCCTCTAAGCTTTTCAAGCCACATACAGGATGTGTAGTCTTATATACTCGTCCAGAAGAGTCTGTCCATATTCGTATTTTAAAATTAATACCACCTCCTCCATATTGCTCTATAGTATAACTGCAATTTGGTTTAAGTTCCAATTTATTTAATGAAGTGTTATTTTTATAGCCAAATAATGAATATCCTTCAGGTATATCTTTAAAAGAAAATTCATAAGGTGCTTGTTGCCCTTCATTATCCCAAGTTATAATTTTTGTCATTTCATAAGCACCATTATCCTTTGTTATAGAATCATTTTCAATAGAAAAAGAAAGTAGTTGTCTACTATTACATTCTACCAACTTTTGTTCATTTACCTTAAAAGACAATTCATACTGAGGCGGGTGAGACATTAAATGAAATCCAAAAATTAGTACTATAAAAAATAACACAACAGAGACAAACAAAATAGCCAATATTCTTTTTAACCAATAAATTAAGTTATTTTTCTTTTCCATCGGTATTATGATTTTATATTTATTTGTTGCATAATTTTTCCACCATTGGTCAACTCTTTTTATAATTTACTCGTATTTTTAGCCAATTCATATTTTTCTATACTTGGAATCCGATTGATATTTGCGCCTCCTATTTAATCAAATTATTTAAAAACTCTTGTGAGGAATCACAACAGATAAAAATTAAATCAAAATAACCATCGATACAACATATGTTATCCGAAATTTTATCGATTGCTAGTAGCTCACCTGAACCCATTAGAGCCAATTATGATATATTTATCATTAGAATCTAAATCTTCATCAGAATAAAAATGGATCATTCCGATATCAAATGTGTCAATGATATAGTTTTTTATTAAATCTAATATAGGATTCTCAAAAAAAATGTATTCTTTATTTTGGCGATTAATTAATAGACTCATTCGGAGTACTTCCTCCGCCATTTCGTTATCCGGATTAAGTTTAATGCCTTCTTCATATAGTTTTCGTGTTTCCTCTATGAAGTTTTTGTAATAATATTTTCCATAATTCAGCTCTCTTTTTTATGGATTAAATGGCTATGATTCTCTATAAAATCTTGTTGTATAATTCACAGACTTTGCAAAATTGGATAGCTTCTAAATTATAAGCATAAATGAATAAATATTAATATCGAGCAGCCAAAAAGAAATAATTCTAAAATAAATAAGAGATACTGCATGACCTCTCCCTTTAATATCCCATTTTCAATTTTATAATTGGGAATTTCGTTTATCATTTCTCTATTATATTTAATTTTTTACTTTTAAGTATCTTCACAAAATTGTTATAGTAATCTTCTTTTAATTTTGAAATAAGATTTTCTTTATTAATAATGAATAGACTCATTTTATCAAGAGAATTATTTTTCCCCACATCTATTAAATAATCATATAATCCATCTATGCCACTTCCGAAAAAACCTCCTATTCCATAAAAGAGTTCGCCAAGCATAATATATATTTCATTTATAGAATTGATTTTATTTCCATCTAATATTTTATCTTCGGAATTGATAAATATAAATTGTTTATAATTTCTGAGAGAGCAAGCAGTAATATAAGATTCCTTGAACTCTTCATTCTTGGATTTCCAATCTACTATTTTACCACGATCCCAATTATAAAGAATATCAATAACATTTTGATCATATAAATACCCATCTTCTTCTCTAATAAATCCTTCCAGTTTTGTATAAGTTTTTGATATGGTAAGAATATTAGCTTTAGTAAAAATAATATTTAGATATGGCGTTTTTATTGTAAAATCATTTATAATTTCTATTCTATTAACTCCTATTAAAAAATTATCAACTAAAAAATTATCAGAGTGATATATATATATAAAATCTATTGTCTTATTAGGTTGTCTATTAATCTTGATATAATTTATAACATCCTTTTTTCCATTAAAAATAATTTTCATATTTATTATTTCTTTTTAATTTCATGTATCTTTTGATAATCTGCAGTTTCTGAATAACCATATGATTTTGTTCCATCTTTATTGGTTTTCTCTAGTATTCTATCATGTACATTTTTTGATTCAGGCACGTCCCATTCTAAAGATCCCACCCATTTTTTTTGAGATCCATATTTCTTAGGATCTCTTGCATAGCCATCCCCTCTAAATATTTTTTGAGATCCATCATCTTCTTCTCTAGGCGTTCCTTGACCATTTAAAACTTTTTTTATTTCTTTATTGACATATTTATTATCAACGGATTCTAATATATTTAAGTAAAAAAATTTTTTCTTTTCCTCTGCTGGAAAGCTTTCATGTATAACCTTTTTAAATCCTTCAGATGCAACCGCTGTAAAGCCTAGCATTACAGCTGATGTTTTTGTTATTTGTACACTAAAATCATCCTTTAATCTTTTGATATCAAAAATAGGAAATGGTATCCCTGGTCTATAATAAACCCCTCCATTTTTATCTTTAGTTACAGGTCCAGGCACTAAAGGAGGAGGTGGCGCTATAAATGGTGCTACAACCTGCTTTCCATCAGGATCAATAAATATTATTGGATTCTGATAAGTATAAATATAAGGATTTAAATTCCCAGAATTACACTCCTATTATGTTTCTTATCAATATAATCACCTGTAGTGCTTATATATAAAATTTTCTAGATTTACAGCAGATTTAATAGCATCTTCTTTTCCTTTTTCTGTAAGATTATCTGATAAAATGATTATTTGCATCTGCAATAATCCCTTCTCAATATTATTGAATGTTTTATAATAACTATTCAACTCATATATCTCTCCTTTTTTAATTGGAATCTGTTTATAGATATCATAATAGTAGTTTCTAATCCTTTTTATTGTATCACCGTTTTTATTAATATAATAAATATGTGATATTGAGACATTCGGTTCTTCATTATTTTTAACATATAAAATTCTGTTCTGAGGAATTACATATACTAATTGTCCTTTTTTATTTCTATTAGTATTTACTCCCAATTTATTATCGTAAATTATTGCAAAAGGTTTATTCACACTTTCTGGTATGTAATAGTAAACATTATCTCTATTTTTATTACATGATAGTAATACACAAAAACTACTACTTATTATAACGATCGATTTTAATACTTTCATTTGTCACATTATTAGTTGCTTTAATAATTCCATCCTTTTTGTCAAACTTAACGTTAATATCAAACCTGCCCATCGGCCGATCAGGAGTTCCTGGTAACATTAACATCGGTCCATAATTCCTATCTCCCTTCGTTTCAAAATTTGATAATAAAATTCTATTTCCAGAAGTGTCTCCAAATATTAATTCCTGAGAAGGAAATGCATCTCCTTGAACTCTGCCAATTATTCTAAAGGTATTATCACCAATATCATACGAGGTCGCATTAACTCTGACATCTATATCTGGAGAGCCAAAGACTAATTTATTATGTCCATAATTATTCATAACTATACCAACATGATTACTCCTTTTATAACTTTCAAAATCTAATTTTGATGTTGCTTTGACTTTTTCACCTGTTTGATAACTATAAGAGGTATAAACTCCCGTAGATGATTGAGCTTTGCCCGTTTGTAGATTAACATCTAACTTACCTGAAATCCTAGATGTAACAGAAGGATTTGTAGTAGCATTTGTCCTATAATCCCCGGTAAAAGGACCTACTTTCAATTTAAAATTTAGATAGAAAAGTTCTCCAAAACTAGGAAAAGGAGCGTAACTTCTTGTTTCAAAGAAGACATTTTGCTTACCATTAGGGTCTACAAACAACACCGGACTTTGATAACAATAAATATATGGATTGTTATTTTTAGAATTATACACTCCCCCATTATGCTCTCCATCAATATAATGCTCACTATTATAGAAAGGATTATAGTCCGCCAGTGGATCCACATTCAACCAAAGAGAAACCCTTGGATTATAATATCTCGCCCCATAATAGTAATACCCCGTTTCAGCATCCTGTTCCTTCGCATTAAACTTATAAGGACTGTTATGACTGTTCTTATGATTTTCTACAAAAACCTCGCTGTGCGAAGTTATAGACTTCGCGCAGCGGGAATCTATGCACTAATATTTAACTTTAAAAAAATAAAATATTAACGTGTGTAGTAGCATAAATGATATAAAAGAATAAATCGTAACTATACTCGCTATAGAAAAGAATACATTTTTGTCAATCGTACCATGTATTAAGTGAAGTCATTTAAACTTTTTTGTATTATAAAACTTTCTTAGTGCAATGACCATAAATGCTAAATAATTAAAAGCTTTCCAACTAGATACAGTAGTATCAAACCTATTGAGCA
>Ga0302347_1000159_pt1 | contig 129176 bp, 122 predicted proteins | sample PhyWR1_FD_202178 | JGI IMG/M metagenome (GOLD analysis project Ga0302347, IMG submission 202178) | Leaf surface microbial communities from wheat plants in UC Gill Tract Community Farm, Albany, California, United States - DLSL W.R1 (v2)... | ecosystem: Host-associated > Plants > Phyllosphere >... | reverse complement strand
CGGGATCGCTTTGATATTAAAGCCGATGCCGGGGGCATTACCGACATTGAATTTATTACCCAGTATCTGGTCCTACGCTATGCGCACGATAAACCGAAGCTGACGCGCTGGTCTGATAACGTGCGCATTCTGGAACTGCTGGCGCAAAACGACATTATGGATGATGAAGAAGCGCAGGCGTTGACCCATGCGTACACCACGCTGCGCGATGCGCTGCATCATCTGGCGTTGCAGGAACAGCCGGGGAACGTCGCCCCGGACGCCTTTACCCATGAACGTCAGCAGGTGAGCGCCAGCTGGCAGAAGTGGTTGATGGCTTAACTAAAAAACCGGGTGTGCTATTATCGCGCGCAAAGTTTGTATCTCGCAGGAGAGAGTCATGAAAGTAACGCTGCCGGAGTTTGAACGTGCAGGAGTGTTGGTGGTTGGCGATGTCATGCTGGACCGCTACTGGTATGGTCCCACCAGCCGTATTTCCCCCGAAGCCCCGGTACCGGTGGTCAAGGTGGAAAATATCGAAGAGCGTCCCGGCGGTGCGGCAAACGTGGCGATGAACATCGCCTCTCTCGGTGCGACCTCTCGCCTGGTTGGCCTGACCGGGATTGATGACGCAGCGCGTGCGCTCAGTAAGGCGCTGGCGGATGTCAACGTGAAGTGCGATTTTGTCTCCGTGCCGACTCACCCGACTATCACCAAGCTGCGCGTGCTGTCGCGCAACCAGCAGCTGATCCGCCTGGATTTCGAAGAGGGATTCTCCGGCGTCGATCCGCAGCCCATGCACGACCGCATTCAGCAGGCGCTGGGTACCATCGGGGCGCTGGTATTGTCCGATTATGCAAAAGGCGCGCTGGCCAGCGTGCAGACCATGATTAAGCTGGCGCGCGATGCCGGCGTACCGGTGCTGATCGATCCGAAAGGCACCGATTTTGAACGCTATCGCGGCGCCACGCTGCTGACGCCGAACCTCTCCGAATTTGAAGCCGTAGCGGGCAAGTGCAAAGACGAAGCGGATATTGTCGAACGCGGCCTGAAAATTATTGCGGATTTCGAACTCTCTGCGCTGCTGGTGACTCGTTCCGAGCAGGGGATGACGCTGTTGCAGCCGGGCCGTCCGCCGCTGCATATGCCGACTCAGGCGCAAGAAGTGTATGACGTCACCGGTGCCGGCGATACGGTCATTGGCGTGCTGGCGGCGACGCTGGCCTCCGGCAACACTCTGGAAGAGGCGTGCTACTTTGCCAACGCGGCGGCCGGCGTCGTGGTCGGCAAGCTGGGGACATCCACCGTTTCACCTATCGAACTGGAAAACGCCGTGCGCGGGCGCGCGGAGACCGGGTTCGGCGTGATGAACGAAGATGAACTGAAACAGGCCGTTGCGGCGGCGCGTAAGCGCGGCGAGAAAGTGGTGATGACCAACGGCGTGTTTGACATTCTGCACGCGGGCCACGTCTCTTATCTGGCTAATGCGCGCAAGCTCGGCGATCGCCTGATCGTTGCGGTCAACAGCGATGCGTCGACCAAACGTCTGAAAGGCGAGTCTCGTCCGGTTAACCCGCTGGAGCAGCGTATGATCGTGCTCGGCGCGCTGGAAGCCGTCGACTGGGTCGTCTCATTTGAAGAGGATACGCCGCAGCGCCTGATTGCCGGCATTCTGCCGGACCTGCTGGTCAAAGGCGGCGACTATAAGCCGGAAGATATCGCGGGTAGCGAGGAAGTCTGGGCGAACGGCGGCGACGTTCTGGTGCTGAACTTTGAAGATGGTTGCTCTACGACCAACATCATTAAGAAGATCCAGAAAGACAGCGGTAAGTAATTTGTCGCGCCGGGCGGGCGTCCTGGGGGAGCGGGTTGCGTATCGCGAGGCCGAAGAAACCCGGATAACGTCCGACAAAAATAGCCGACGATCGTCAGATCGCCGGCTTTTTTTTATTTATTGATGACAGAGATGATTCAGCGCAATAAACAGGCGATTTGAGCGCATTTTTCGTACAGAAAGCGTTAGCGTAAGTATAAATACTGAAGTCAGTAGAAAGCATATGACCAATCAGAACACACACGGCTGAAGGAGTATGCGGATGAATCATCACGAACTGTATTCAATGAAGAACTTTGATTTTCTGGCCCTGAGTTTCGCCAGAATGCATGCACAAGGACACTCCGTTGATCTCCAGGCTATAGTCGGCAATATGGATGAAGATCATCGTGAATGGTTTTGCCAACGGTATGAGCTCTACTGCCGTCAGGTGAGTGAAGAGGCAGCGTCGGAACCAGAGCTAGAACACTGAAACAACAACGGGCCTGAGGGCCCGTTATTTTTTACTGCTTCTCTTCGACGGTCGGGGCGGCCGCGCGGCTTTCCAGATCGCTGATTCGCTGCTCCAGCAGCGCCAGTTTTTCGCGGGTGCGCAGCAGCACCTGCGTCTGCACATCAAACTCTTCGCGACTGACCAAATCCAGGCGGGTCAGCTGTGACTGGAGTACCTGACGGATCTTTTTCTCGACATCTTCCCCAAGATCGCGAAGGCCTTTCGGCATCGATTCATGGACCTGGCGGGCGATTTGTTCAATTTTTTTCGGGTCAATCATGGTGGTTTCCTGATCTGGTCGATTTATCGCTCATTGTAGTGCGATCGACGCTGCCTATAAACCAGAAATGTTTGAAGCTTATGCATTGCCGATGATAATCAATAGCGTTATAGTGATCTCGCTTATTCTCAGGGCGGGGCGAAATTCCCCACCGGCGGTAAATCAACCATGGCGTTGAAAGCCCGCGAGCGCTTTCTGCAACAGCAGAAAGGTCAGCAGATCCGGTGTAATTCCGGGGCCGACGGTTAAAGTCCGGATGGGAGAGAGTAACGGCTCAGTCGGGTTTCGATCCGCTTGCGTTGACTTTTGCCGCTAAACCGGCGCTCCTAAGACTGCCCTGATTCTGGTAACCATAATTTTAATGAGGTTTATTTACCATGAATCAGACGCTCCTTTCCTCTTTTGGTACCGCTTTTGAACGTGTGGAACACGCTTTAAATGCACTGCGCGAAGGCCGCGGTGTGATGGTGCTTGATGATGAAGACCGTGAAAACGAAGGCGACATGATTTTCGCCGCTGAAACCATGACCGTTGAGCAGATGGCGCTGACCATTCGCCACGGCAGCGGCATTGTCTGCCTGTGCCTGACCGATGAACGCCGTAAGCAGCTTGACCTGCCGATGATGGTGGAAAACAACACCAGCGCATACGGCACCGGTTTTACCGTGACCATCGAAGCTGCAGCAGGCGTCACCACCGGCGTTTCCGCCGCTGACCGCGTGACCACCGTGCGCGCGGCCATTGCCGACGGCGCTAAACCTTCCGATCTCAACCGTCCAGGCCATGTCTTCCCGCTGCGTGCGCAGCCGGGCGGCGTGTTGACCCGCGGTGGTCATACTGAAGCGACCATCGATCTGGTGACGCTGGCGGGCTTTAAGCCGGCTGGCGTGCTGTGTGAACTGACGAACGACGATGGCACTATGGCGCGGGCGCCAGAGTGCATTGCGTTCGCACAGAAGCAGAATATGGCCGTGGTCACCATTGAAGATCTGGTGGCCTATCGCCGCGCACATGAGCGCAAAGCCAGCTGATTCTGGCCCCGCCTCATGACAAAGCCCACCTCAGCGTGGGCTTTGTTGTTTTTGCCATCAGCCAATGCCCATTGCCTGCAGCGCAACCAGACTTAATCCCATCACCGACATGCCGCACAGTACGCCATAGCTTGGGTTGCTCTGCGGATCGATCTCTTTTGCCAGCGGCATCAGCTCATCGACCGACAGCGCCACCATGATCCCGGCAACGGCGGCCATAATGGCGCCCATTATGACCGGTGACACCAGACTTCCGAGGATCAGCCAGGCCAGCAGGCCGCCGAGAATTTCCGCCATACCGGAAAGCCCTGCCCAGAGTACCGCCTTATACCGTGAACCGGTGGCGGCATAAACCGGCCCGGCCACCGCCAGCCCCTCGGGAATATTGTGTAAAGCGACCGCCAGCGCGACGCCCATGCCCAGCTCGAGGTTATTACTGGCCGTTACAAAGGTGGCGATCCCTTCCGGAAAGTTGTGCAGGCTGATGCCCAGAGTCAACAACATGGCGGTTCGGCGGAGGTTACGCGGACGCGGCATACCCGGCGACATTAGATCCTGCGGATGCGCGTGGGGCAGCATACGGTCAAGCGCAAAGTAGCCCAGCAGGCCGATGACAAACATGCCGTAACCGAGCAGCGGCGACATGCCCTCCGCGTTCAGCGCGGCGGGCAGCATCTCCATCAGCGAGATAAGCAGCATGATACCCGCGGCAAAGCCCAGGGAAAATCCCAGCAGCCGGTTGGATGGTTTCTGACCCAGGACGCCAAAAATAGCCCCGATGAATGTGGCGCTACCCGCCAGCAGCGTCAATATTAAGGGTGACGACATTATTCATTTCCTTTGATAATGATTATCATTAATGATATCCAGATTATCAGCTCACGACGAGAGGGCGATGCGACCCTTTACAGCGAATTACATTCAAATTTTCTGACGATCATCATCATGCTTATCTGAGTTTATCCTGATGCAAAAAAGCGTAATGTTGAGGCATCACAATTCCTCTGTTTAAGGATATCACCATGTCCCGTACCCGAATGCCAGCGTTGTTTTTAGGCCACGGCAGCCCGATGAACGTGCTGGAAGATAACGTCTATACCCGCGCCTGGCGGCAGCTGGGCGAAACATTGCCGCGGCCAAAAGCTATCGTTGTAGTCTCTGCGCACTGGTTTACTCGCGGTACCGGCGTCACGGCTATGGAAACGCCGAAGACGATCCACGATTTTGGCGGCTTCCCGCAGGCGCTGTACGATACGCATTACCCGGCTCCCGGTTCTCCTGAACTGGCGCAGCGTCTGGTTGAGCTGCTGGCGCCGGTGCCCGTGACCCTGGATAAAGAAGCCTGGGGCTTCGATCATGGCTCATGGGGCGTGCTGATAAAAATGTACCCCGATGCGGATATCCCGATGGTGCAGCTGAGCATCGACAGCACCAAACCGGCAGCCTGGCATATGGAAATGGGACGTAAGCTGGCGGCGCTACGCGATGAAGGTATCATGCTGGTGGCGAGCGGTAACGTGGTGCATAACCTGAGAACGGCACGCTGGCATGGCGAGAGCACGCCTTACCCGTGGGCGGAATCATTTAATGACTACGTCAAGACCAACCTGAGCTGGAAGGGACCGGTTGCAGAGCATCCGCTGGTGAACTATCTGGCGCATGAGGGCGGATCGCTTTCTAATCCGACGGCGGATCACTTCCTGCCGCTGCTCTACGTTCTGGGTACCTGGGACGGCGAAGAGCCGATAACTATTCCGGTGGAAGGGATGGAGATGGGATCGCTGAGCATGCTGTCGGTGCTGATTGGGGCGTAGAAGGTAGCGGAAAAACCCCGGCAGGCGTTAGCGCGGCCGGGGCAGATCTTATTCGACGAAAATGTGCGGGTAGAAACGCGACAGATCCTGGGTGATCAGCGCCCGATCCTCGCGTACGCCAATCCCGGCGGGCATATCGTTGATGAGCCAGCTGCCGATCAGCGTGTAGCTGTCACCAAACTTCGGCAGCGGATAGAACTCCTGCACGATAGTGCCTTCTTCTCCGTATGGACCCTCTACCGCTTCCAGTACTTTGCCGTTTTCCACGATCGACACGTTGGCCCCTTCACGGGAGAAGATCGGCTTAATGACGTACTTCTCCATCTCCGGATGCGCATCTTCGCTGAAGTAAGCCGCCAGCAGATTAGGGTGGTTCGGAAACATCTCCCACAGCAGCGGAAGCAGAGCTTTGTTCGAGATGATGCTCTTCCACGCCGGTTCGAGCCAGCGTACGCCCGCGTCTTCCAGTTTGGTAGAGAACATCTCGCGCAGCATATACTCCCACGGGTAGAGCTTGAACAGGTTGCCAATCACCTGATCCTGCAGGTCGGTAAACTGACCTTTTTCACCCAGGCCGATATCTTCGATATACAGAAACTCGGTCGCCACACCCGCTTCTGCGGCACAGTCCTGCAGATACTGCACGGTACCGCGATCTTCTTCGGTATCGCGGCAGCAGGCCATATGCAGCAGCTGGAAGCCAAACTGTTCGCGCAGCTCGGAAAAACGCTCGATCAGCTTTTCCTGCAGGCTGTTGAACTGGTCGCTGCCTGCTGGCAGCTGGCCGGCGTTGATCTGATCTTCCAGCCAAATCCACTGGAAGAAGGCGGCTTCATACAGCGAGGTTGGGGTATCGGCGTTGTTCTCCAGCAGCTTCGGTTCGCCCACGCCGTCCCATGCCAGATCGAGACGCGAGTAGAGCGACGGCTGGTTGGTTTTCCACGACTGGCGCACGAAGCCCCAGGTATGTTTCGGAATGCGGAACTTCGCCATCAGCTCATCGCTGGCGACGACTTTTTCCACTGCCTGCAGGCACATCTGGTGTAGCCCGGCGGTGACCTCTTCAAGCTTTTCAACCTGGGCCAGCGTCAGTTTGTAATAGGCCTCTTCGCTCCAGTACGGCTCGCCATACATGGTATGAAAGTTGAAGCCGTATTCGGTCGCCTTCTCACGCCAGTCCGGGCGTTCCGTAATGCTGATTCTTTCCATGTGATTTAGCCGCCCATTGAGCGTTTAGTCGAACTGGTGCCTGCAGCGCTGCGCTGCATAGCAGATTGCTTCGCGACCGACTCTCCAAACCCGCCGCGAGTGACGGTGCTGGTGGTGGCGGGTTTTGGTGCCATCGCTGTTTTCGGTACATTCATCGTCCGGCCCGGCTGTGCGGCGCCGTAGCTCTTACCGCCGGCATCGGTGTACTGACCATAGGCTGGGCTGGCCGGGTTTTTCGAGCTGAACAGCGGCTGCTGTGCGCCCATGCCGCCACCCATCATACGGCCCATCATGTAGCCTGCCATCAACGGCATCCAGAAGCTGCCGCTGCTTTGTGCCTGCGCCTGGTTTTCTGGCGCGACGCCTGCCTGAGCCGGCGTTTGCTGGCACTGGCCTTCGCCGAATTCAGCGACGCAATCTTCGCGCGTGGCGTATTTCGGCGCGGTACGCACCGCTTCCTTCTGCGCGTTGTTGAAAGCGGTGGTGCATTCTGCGCTTTTGCCCGGGTTGGCTGCAGAGCAGTCATCGGCGTTTTGGTACAGAGAAACCGTCTCGTCGGTTTTTTCACAACCGGCAAGCATAAATACGGCCGTAACGGCAAGGGCGACCGGCGTCAGATGGCGCGCGCTCCAGCTTTTACGGAACGAGGCATGATTGATATTTTTTGTCCGTTTCATATTTGTCTTCCAGGACCCAGTGGTATTGCGGTTTGTTAACGCTCAGGATAGAGGATGAGTGGTGGAAAATGAAGCGAAGAGGGAGGGAAAGGAGGGGATCTTTACGTTGCCTTACGTTTAGCGCTTCGCTTAGCGGAATTCGTTAAGCGAAGCGCCATGACGCAACGACGATTACTGGCGGAAAGGATTCGCGCCGCTGGTTTTCGTGGTGCGGGTCGAAGCCGGTGTTGCCGCCGGGGCTGCATTGCTGCTGTAGCCATCAGCGTTAGCATCCTGCTGCGGGGTTTCCGGTGCGACGCTATCTGGTGATGTCGAGACCGGTTTGCCCAGCGTGTTGTTCAGCGCCAGCAGATCCTGCTCGTTCAGAGTACCGAGCGCAGATTTAATGTTCAGCTGGTTAATCAGGTAGTTATAACGTGCGCTGGAGAGCTGCTGCTTCGCGTTGTACAGAGTGGTGGTGGCATCCAGGACGTCGACGATGGTACGCGTCCCCACGGAATAGCCGGCTTCCATCGCATCAAGGGAGCTCTGCGCAGAGACCACCGCCTGTTTGTAGGCGTTGATGCTGCTGATAGAGGCGTTGATGTTATTAAAGGAAGAACGAACGGTCTGAACTACGCTGCGATGTGAGCTTTCCAGCTGTTCGCTGGCGCCAACGAAGTTGTACTGCGCCTGTTTCACCTGCGAGTTCACCATCCCGCCCTGATACAGCGGCAGCGAGAAGCTCAGGCCAATTTTGTTCTGCCCGGCATCAGTGTCGCCATAGCGCGTTGGATCGTTGGTTTTTGAACCGTTGTAGGTGGTGTTTGAGATCCCGGTCGAGGCGGTTAAATCCAGGGTCGGCAGATGGCCGTCCTGCGCCTGGCGAATCTGTTCGCGGGCGAGGTCCTGGTTCAGACGCGCCTGCAGCAGCGACAGGTTGCGGTTTTCCGCTTCCTTCAGCAGCGCATTTACCGTCTGCGGTTTGTTGGTTTTAAAGCCGTCAACGTTCAGCGATGCCAGCTCCGGATAGTAGTTGCCGGTTACCTGGCGCAGCGCTTCTACCGCGTTGTCGAGGTTGTTGCGTGCGGTCACTTCGTTTGCCAGTACTGAATCGTACTGTGAACGGGCGTTCTGCACGTCGGTGATCGCCACAAGGCCTACGTTAAAGCGCTGTGTGGTCTGATCCAACTGGCGGTAAATTGCCTGCTTCTGCGCTTCGGTATAGGAAAGCGTATCAATCGCGCTGAGGACGTTAAAGTAAGCCGTCGCGGTGTTCAGAATCAGCGTTTGCTGGTCAGTCTGATAGGTGACATCCTGAATACCGGCCGCTTTTTCCTGCAGCGTCAGGGCGCGCCACTTCGACATATCAAACAGGGTCTGCGTTAACTGCAGCGAGCCGCTGGTGACGTTCGAGTTCACGCCGTTGCTGTCGCGATAGCCATTGGTGTAAGTATAATCTGCGCCCAGACCAAGCTGAGGCAGTAACGGGCTACGTGCTTCATTGATCTTCTCGAATGCAGCATCACGATCGGCTGCTGATTTACGCAGGTCAGGGTTGCTGACGCGCGCCTGCTGATAAACCTGCATCAGGTTTTCTGCCTGGCTCATGGCGCTGAAGCCAGTCAGGCCCAGACCGATGAGGATGGGGAAAAGTTTCTTCATTTGCATTCCTTGTTGTGAAGCATAAAGCGCTGCCCAAATTCTAAATATATTTGCTGATTGTATCGAGTCTGCCGCGGTAAAAAGTTGGCGTTACGTGCCATCCGGCGGTAATTTGCACCAATCTAACATACAGGCTGTAAAACGATAGCCAAACGGCTTATAAATCCTTACTTTCGGATGCGCAGGACAGAGACAATGAGCAAGCCCAATCAGCAAGGAATCACCTTCTCTAAAAACGATGTAGAAATTATTGCACGCGAAACGCTTTATCGTGGTTTTTTTTCGCTGGATTTATACCGTTTTCGCCATCGCCTGTTTAACGGTGGAATGAGCGGCGAGGTGACGCGCGAAATTTTTGAGCGCGGGCATGCCGCAGTCTTGCTACCCTTTGACCCGGTACGTGATGAAGTGGTGCTGGTCGAGCAAATCCGCATCGCCGCGTATGATACCAGCGAGAGCCCGTGGCTGCTTGAAATGGTCGCCGGTATGATTGAAGACGGTGAGACCCCCGAGGACGTTGCCCGCCGCGAAGCGGTAGAAGAAGCCGGGCTGGTCGTCGGGCGGACAAAACCGGTCTTGAGCTACCTGGCCAGCCCAGGCGGCACCAGCGAAAGACTGTCGATTCTGGTCGGTGAAGTCGATGCCACAACGGCAAAAGGGATTCACGGTCTGGCGGATGAAAATGAAGACACCCGGGTGCATGTGGTAAGCCGGGAGCAGGCTTATCAGTGGGTTGAAGAGGGGAAAATCGACAACGCGGCCTCTGTCATCGCCTTGCAATGGCTGCAATTGCATTATCACAATTTACGTAATGAGTGGACAAAATGAAGCGTTATACACCTGACTTCCCGGAAATGATGCGCCTGTGTGAAACCAATTTTGCTCAGTTGCGCCGCTTGTTGCCTCGAACCGATGCAGCCGGCGATGTCGCGGGCTATCAGGTGGGCAATGCGCAATATCGATTAACTATCGTCGAGTCGACCCGCTACACTACATTAGTGTCAATTGAGCAGACGGTTCCGGCGGTAAGTTACTGGAGTTTACCGTCAATGACGGTACGTCTGTATCATGACGCGATGGTCGCTGAAGTGTGTTCGACTCAGCAGATCTTTCGCTTCAAAGCAAAGTATGATTATCCTAATAAAAAGTTGCATCAACGCGACGAAAAGCATCAAATTAATCAGTTCCTGGCGGACTGGCTGAGATACTGTTTAGCACATGGAGCGATGGCGATTCCGGTTTGTTAGCGTCGTGAAACCTAAGGACACCATTTGGAAAGCCTGTTGAATCTGCCTCTGGCTGGTGAGACCAGAGTCAGGATATTACAAATTACTGATACTCACCTGTTTGCTGAAAAACATGAAACGCTGTTAGGTATCAATACCTGGGAAAGCTACCAGGCCGTGCTGGATGCCATCCATGCCTCACAGCGTCCATGCGATCTTATAGTAGCAACAGGCGATCTGGCGCAGGACCATTCAGCCGCGGCCTATCAGCACTTTGCTGAAGGTATCGCGAGTTTTGCCGCGCCCTGCGTCTGGTTGCCGGGCAATCATGATTTCCAGCCGGCGATGTACAGCACGCTGCAGGAATCAGGTATTTCCCCGGCCAAAAGGGTCTTGCTGGGCGATCGTTGGCAAATATTGCTGTTGGACAGCCAGGTGTTTGGCGTTCCCCACGGCGAGCTGAGCGACTTTCAGCTTGAGTGGCTGGAGCAGAAGCTGGCGGAAGAGCCTGAGCGTTATACGCTGCTGCTGTTGCATCATCATCCGCTCCCTTCGGGTTGTAGCTGGTTGGATCAACACAGCCTGCGGAACGCCGGGGCTCTGGATCGTGCGCTGGCCGCTTTCCCGCGCGTAAAACATTTACTCTGCGGCCATATTCACCAGGAACTGGACCTCAACTGGAACGGGCGGCGGATGATGGCCACTCCCTCGACCTGCGTACAGTTTAAGCCGCATTGCGCCAATTTTACCCTGGATACCATTTCTCCCGGCTGGCGCTGGCTGGAACTGCACGCCGACGGTACCTTGACCACGGAAGTTTGCCGCCTTAACGGCGTGAAGTTTCACCCGGATATTGCTTCAGAAGGATACTGATGGCTACGCTCCTTTATCTGCATGGTTTTAACAGTTCACCGCGGTCGGCAAAAGCGACGGCGTTGAAGGACTGGCTGACGCAGACCTTTCCCGAGATTACGATGGTGGTGCCTGAGCTACCCGCCTACCCGGCAGAAGCGGCGGAGATGCTGGAAGCCATTGTGCTGGAACGCGGCGGGGAACCGCTGGGGGTGGTGGGGTCTTCGCTGGGAGGCTACTATGCCACCTGGCTATCGCAGTGTTTTATGCTGCCGACGGTGGTGGTTAACCCGGCGGTACGCCCGTTTGAACTGCTGAACAATTTCCTTGGCCCCAATGAGAATCCGTACACGGGGCAGCAATATGTGCTAGAGTCACGCCATATTTACGATCTCAAAGTCATGCAAATCGACCCGTTGGAAGCGCCTGATTTAATCTGGCTGCTGCAGCAAACGGGCGATGAAGTGCTTGATTACCGCCAGGCCGTTGCTTACTACGCCTCATGCCGGCAGACGGTAGAGGAGGGCGGCAATCACGCATTTGTCGGCTTTGAAGATCATTTCACTCAGATTATCGATTTTCTGGGTCTGCGTTAAGCGGCCCTGGATGACCTACGAATACACACCATGACGCAATCTTCATATAACGCTGATGCCATTGAGGTACTCACCGGGCTAGAGCCGGTTCGCCGCCGTCCGGGGATGTACACTGACACAACACGTCCTAACCATCTCGGCCAGGAAGTTATTGATAACAGTGTGGATGAAGCACTGGCTGGCCATGCGAAACGCGTGGAGGTCATTCTTCATGCCGATCAATCGCTGGAAGTGATCGACGATGGACGCGGGATGCCGGTTGATATCCACCCGGAAGAAGGGGTTCCGGCGGTTGAGCTGATCCTGTGCCGGCTGCATGCGGGCGGCAAATTCTCCAGCAAGAACTACCAGTTCTCGGGTGGCCTGCACGGGGTGGGTATTTCGGTGGTCAACGCCCTGTCGAAGCGTGTGGAAGTGAACGTCCGCCGCGATGGCCAGATCTACAGCATCGCCTTCGAGAACGGCGATAAAGTTGAAGATCTTCATGTCACCGGTACCTGCGGTAAACGCAATACCGGAACCAGCGTGCATTTCTGGCCGGATGAGAGCTTCTTTGACAGTCCGCGTTTTTCCGTCTCGCGTCTGACGCATGTACTCAAAGCTAAAGCCGTGCTTTGCCCCGGGGTCGAGATTGTCTTCCGTGACCAGGTAAACAACAGCGAACAGCGCTGGTGTTACCAGGACGGCCTGACTGATTACCTGTGCGAAGCGGTGAACGGCCTGCCGCTGCTGCCGGAAAAACCGTTCGTCGGCAACTTCTCCGGCGAAACCGAAGCGGTCGACTGGGCGCTGCTGTGGCTACCGGAAGGCGGGGAGCTGCTGACCGAAAGCTACGTTAACCTGATCCCGACCATGCAGGGCGGTACCCATGTTAACGGCCTGCGCCAGGGGCTGCTCGAAGCGATGCGCGAGTTCTGTGAATATCGCAATATCCTGCCGCGCGGCGTGAAGCTGTCTGCGGAAGATATCTGGGATCGCTGTGCCTACGTGCTGTCGGTGAAAATGCAGGATCCGCAGTTTGCCGGTCAGACCAAAGAGCGCCTCTCTTCGCGTCAGTGCGCGGCGTTTGTCTCCGGGGTGGTGAAAGATGCCTTCAGCCTGTGGTTGAACCAGAACGTTCAGGCCGCGGAGCTGCTTGCCGAGATGGCCATCTCCAGCGCTCAGCGCCGGATGCGCGCTGCCAAAAAGGTGGTTCGTAAAAAGCTGACCAGCGGCCCCGCGCTGCCGGGCAAGCTGGCGGACTGTACCGCCCAGGATCTGAACCGTACCGAGCTGTTTCTGGTGGAAGGGGACTCGGCAGGCGGTTCTGCCAAGCAGGCGCGCGACCGGGAATATCAGGCGATTATGCCGCTGAAGGGTAAAATCCTTAATACCTGGGAAGTCTCATCTGATGAAGTGCTGGCCTCGCAAGAGGTGCACGACATTTCGGTGGCGATCGGTATCGATCCGGACAGCGACGACTTAAGTCAGCTCCGCTACGGCAAGATTTGTATCCTCGCGGATGCGGACTCCGATGGCCTGCACATTGCCACGCTGCTGTGTGCGCTGTTTGTGAAGCACTTCCGCACGCTGGTGAAGCACGGGCACGTCCACGTTGCGCTGCCGCCTTTGTACCGTATCGATCTCGGCAAAGAGGTTTACTACGCGCTGACGGAAGAAGAGAAAGCCGGCGTGCTGGAGCAGCTCAAACGTAAGAAGGGCAAACCGAACGTACAGCGCTTTAAAGGGCTGGGTGAGATGAACCCGATGCAGCTGCGTGAAACCACGCTTGACCCGAATACCCGCCGCCTGGTTCAGCTGATTATCAGTGATGAGGATGAGCAGCAGACTACCGCGATGATGGATATGCTGTTAGCCAAGAAACGTTCGGAAGACCGTCGTAACTGGCTGCAGGAGAAAGGGGATATGGCGGATCTGGAAGCCTGACCTGCTGTTTAAGCAGAACTGGCGCTCCGCCAGTTCTGACTCACTTCTGGTTTTTTCTTTGTGCGCAGGGTGCGCAGGCTTAAATGCCGGACTGCAGGATACGGATAATGGTCTCCAGCACGTCGCCTTTCACCGCTTCAGCGTATGCTTTCATATGCGGAGTTTGCAGATGCGCTTCAAGATGGGCAACGCTTTCCCACTGTTCAACCATGACGATCGAATCCGGAGAGGTGCTCTGGAAACTCACGCCGGCAGCGTGGTCCACCAGCGGCGCATAGCCGTGGCAGCCCTCTTCCTGTAAAACCACCGGAACAAGTTTTGCAAACTGATCAAGTACCGCCTGGCGATGATGTTGGCCCGGGCGTGTACGAATTTCTGCGATCACTGTCAACATGATTAACTCAACTCCTTCTGTATGTAGACCTTTAGTTAACCAAAAATCTGCGCCAGATGCTTGCGATATTCTGCTATGTCACGCGGAACATCCGGCATTTTAATGACGTCGTTGGCGATAAAGGTCGCCAGAGGGGTCATGCCGAGGAACTGGTTGGCTTTATGGAACGGCAGATAAACACCGTCAACGCCCACGCCGTGGAAGAACTGATCCTTATCGGTGAAGGCATCCATCGGTGCGTTCCAGGTCAGGGAGAGCATGTATTGCTTGCCCTGAATCAAGCCGCCGGAACCATATTTCTTGCTGGCGTCGGAGCGGGTGCGTCCGTCGCTGGCATACAGCGAGCCATGCCCTTCGGTGAAGACGTCATCAATATATTTCTTCACGGTCCACGGCGCGCCCATCCACCAGCCCGGCATTTGCCAGATAACCACGTCGGCCCAGAGGAAATTCTGTACTTCTTGCCGGACGTCGTAATCGCTTTCCGCACGAACGATTTTAACATCATGCCCGGCGTCGCGCAGATAACCATCCGCGACCTCGGTCAGGGTGTCATTCAACTGGCCGTTTGAATGGGCGAATTTCTTCGCGCCGTTGATAATCAGGATGTTGCTCATTTTTTACCCTTCAGGTTTCGAGTTTGTCACTGATTTTACCCCGCGAGGCGGAGCGGTAAAATGAGCAAAATGTGCAAAGTCTTTTGCGTTAATTGCAATAATTGCTACCAGCGCACGCGCGCCGCGAAACCGCCTTCGGGCGCGTTGCTGAAGTCTACCGTCATCCGGTGCAGCGCGGCAATGCGGCGGACGATAGATAATCCCAGCCCGCTACCGGGCTCATCCTGGCCGGGAGGGCGATAGAAGCGCTCGCCGATACGCGCCAGCGCCTCGGGGCTGACGCCCGGGCCATTATCGCGAACGGAAAACTCACGGGCATCAAGAGTGATATCGACCTGGCTGCCGCGCGGGCTGTAACGTACGGCGTTATCCAGCAGATTGCGCACCAGCAGACTCAGCAGCAGCGGCTGGCCCGGCTGCATGACCTGAGTTGCGTTCAGGTGCAGGCGAAGCTCAATGCCCGCCTGCTGCGCAGAGTGGTACATCTCCATGACCGACGATTGCAGCAGCTCATCGATGGCTATCGTATGCACATCATCAAGCTGCGCCAGAGAATCGAGGCGCGACAACGTTAAAAGCTGGTCTACCAGCCGGGTTGCGCGGTCAATTCCTTCATGCAGCTGCGCCAGCGCTTTCTCCCGCCCCTGCGGGTCGTCCATTGATAGCTGAGCGACTTCAGTCTGCACTTTCAGGGCTGCAAGCGGGCTGCGCAGCTCGTGTGCGGCATCGGAGGTAAACCGGCGCTCGCGTATCATGGTGTCATGCGTACGAGCAAACAGCTGATTCAGGGCATCGACCAGCGGCCGGACTTCACTGGGCACCTTGTCGACGTTAAGTGATTCCGCCGAGTCCGGCGCGCGCAGGCGCAGCGTTCTGGCCAGCTGTTTTAACGGCGCCAGCTCCCGGCTCAATAGCACAATCAGCAGCAGGAACATCAGCGGCAGCGCCACCAGCCAGGGAGTCAGCTGGGAGGTGACGATATCCAGCGCCATTTCCCGCCGGTAGTCCCACTCCTGACCCACGACAATACGGTAGCGGCCATCGCCGGTGGTTAGCTGCAGGAAGCGCCATTCATCATCATCGTTATTCAGATAGCCATCGCTGAAGCCTTCCCGACGATTCTGCCACGGGATGTCCTGACCATTCTCGCCGTCGTGAAGCAGGCGCTTGCCGTCGGCCGTGAAAATCGCGAACGCCAGCGCGTCGTCATCGAGGTGGCCGTGCTTGATCTTCTTTTTTGTCCGCACCGGCACCGTGAGCGTATGCAGCTCGTCGAAATTCATGGCGCTCAGTCGGCGGGCAAACAGCAGCTGTTGGGTATCAAAGAGCTTATCCAGTTTTTCCGTGGTTTGTTGCCAGGCAAAAAAGCAGGCGATGCCCCAGGCCGCGCTGGTCAGCAGGAAAAACAGGAGCGTCAGGCGGACGCGCAGGCTAAGTCGTTTCATGCATCACCGAGGGTATAGCCGATACCGTGAACGGTACGAATAAATTCACTGCCGAGCTTGCGGCGCAGGTGATGAACGTGCACCTCGACCGCATTGCTGGAGACATCGTCATCCCAGGTATAGAGTTTCTCTTCAATGAGCTTGCGCGGCAGCACACGTCCGACATTGCGCATCAGCAGCTCCAGCAAGGCGAACTCTTTTGGCTTCAGCGCCAGGTTGTCGCCGTTCACCGTCACGGTCAGACCAATGGGATCGAGCGCAACGTGGCCATGGCGCAGCTCGCTGCTGCTCTGGCCGTGGGTGCGACGAATCAGGGCCTCCAGACGGGCGGCAACTTCAATCAGCGCGAAAGGTTTACACAGATAGTCATCGGCGCCGAGGCGCAGCCCTTCAACCCGCTGGCTGAGCGCATCGCGGGCCGTGAGGATCAGTACCGGCTCGTGGCGGCCCTGATTACGCCATTCGCGCAGGATATCCAGCCCGTCGATGCCGGGCAGCGTCAGGTCGAGGATCGCCGCGTCATAGGGCGCCGTATAGAGCGCGGTTTTGCCCTCTTCGCCGCGGGTAAACCAGTCGATGCTGAAGCCCATTTTTGTCAGCCCGACTTTAATGCCATCGCCGATGAGCTTGTCGTCTTCCACCAGTAAAATGCGCATTGGCCGCTCCTGTGGCTGTCATGAGTACGCGCAGTAAACCGCGTTGCGGCAGGCGCTGTACAGTAATAAAATTTCTTTTTTCTGCTTAAGAAGTCGTTAAGTTTTGCCTGATGTAATCATGGTCATATAACCAGACAAGGAGAACATCTTATGAAGAAAATGGCTGCAATGACCGCGATCGTCGCTTTAATTTCGATGCCGGTGCTGGCTGCTGAACAAGGTGGTTTTAACGGACCGGGTGCGACGCAAACCAGCCAGACGTCTACGCAAAAAGGCGGTTTTATTGGCCCGAGCGGGAGCGTAACGACGGTGGAAAACGCCAAATCCTTGCGGGATGACACCTGGGTGACCCTGCGCGGTAAAATCGTGCAGCGGATTTCCGACGATCTGTATAAATTCCAGGACGCTTCCGGGACGGTGAATGTGGATATTGACCATAAACGCTGGAACGGCCTGACCGTCACACCGCAGGACACCGTTGAGATCCAGGGGGAGGTCGACAAAGACTGGAACTCGGTCGAAATCGATGTGAAGCAGATTACTAAAGTCACCCCGTAAGCGCGACATCGCGCAAGATCGGTCAGGAATCGCTATCCTCGCGCTGCCAGAGTATGTCCGGAGGAGGAGACGATGAACGAGACCAGAACCAGCCCGGCGTACGCCGGGCGTTTTCAGCGCGTGTGTTTATACATTGAGCGTCATCTGGATGAACCCCTGTCGCTGGAGACGCTGAGCGCGATCGCGCACAGCTCGCCGTACCACTTTCACCGGCAATTCACTGCCTGTAGCGGCGTACCGCTATATCGCTATATCCAGTGGCTGCGTCTGCGCCGCGCCTGCTGGCGTCTGGCGTTCAGGCCGCAGGATAAAATCATCGATATTGCCCTTGATGCCGGGTTTCAGAATCCGGAATCGTTCAGTCGTGCCTTCCGTGCCGCGTTCGCTCAAAGCCCCAGCCAGTTCCGTCAACAGCCGGACTGGCAGGAGTGGCATCGACGCGTTCCGAAACATACGTTACAGGAGCAACATCCGATGGTGGTTAAAATAGTCCAGTTCCCTGAGACGCAGGTGGCGATGTTGCGCCACCGCGGCAGTCCTGATTTGGTCAATGCTACGGCGGCGCAGTTTATCGCCTGGCGCAAGGCGAGCGGGTTATCGCCGGTCGCCACCAGCGCGACCTGGGGCGTGTCGTGGGACGATCCCGCGGCCACCCCCGCTGACGATTTCCGTTTTGATATCTGCGGGTCGGTCAGCGAACCGATCGCGGAAAACGCCTTTGGCGTGGTGAATGGCACCATTCCGGGCGGGCGATGCGCAGTGGCGCGCCATCACGGCTCGCTGGATACGCTCGCGCAAAGTATCTGGTCTCTCTACCGCGACTGGCTACCGACGTCGGGCGAAACGCCACGCGATTTTCCGCTGTTTTTTCGTTACCTCAACTTCGTGCATGAAGTCGGCGAACACGAGCTACAGACCGATATTTATCTGCCGTTACGCTGATTAGCGCCAGCGGAATCCTCAGCCGATCTCACGGCCTGTGACTCAGGGCGTGAGATCGGGTATTATCGCGGGTAGTTTTGCCGCCCGCACGGTCGGTACGCAGATTGAGGATTCACGATTAATGAGCGATATGGCAGAGCGCCTTGCGCTGCATGAATTTACGGAAAATGCTTACCTGAACTATTCCATGTACGTCATCATGGACAGGGCGTTGCCGTTTATTGGCGATGGTCTGAAGCCGGTCCAGCGTCGCATCGTTTACGCGATGTCTGAGCTGGGGCTGAACGCCAGCGCGAAGTTCAAAAAGTCCGCCCGCACCGTGGGTGATGTGCTGGGTAAATATCACCCGCACGGCGATAGCGCATGCTATGAAGCTATGGTGCTGATGGCGCAGCCATTCTCCTACCGCTACCCGCTGGTGGATGGGCAGGGGAACTGGGGGGCGCCGGACGATCCTAAATCCTTCGCCGCGATGCGTTATACCGAATCCCGTTTGTCGAAGTATGCGGAACTGCTGCTGGGCGAACTGGGGCAGGGAACCGTCGACTGGGTGCCGAACTTCGACGGGACGATGCAGGAGCCGAAAATGCTGCCTGCGCGTCTGCCGAATATCCTGCTGAACGGCACTACCGGCATCGCCGTTGGTATGGCAACCGATATTCCTCCGCACAACCTGCGTGAAGTGGCGCAGGCTGCCATTACGTTGATCGAAAAACCGCAGACCTCGCTCGACGAACTGCTGGATATCGTTCACGGGCCAGACTACCCGACCGAAGCCGAAATCATTACTCCACGCGCGGAGATCCGCAAAATCTACCAGAACGGTCGCGGTTCGGTGCGGATGCGTGCGGTATGGAAAAAAGAGGACGGCGCGGTAGTGATTACGGCGTTGCCGCATCAGGTTTCCGGCGCCCGCGTGCTGGAACAGATTGCCGCTCAGATGCGCAACAAAAAGCTGCCGATGGTTGACGATCTGCGCGATGAGTCGGACCACGAAAACCCGACGCGCCTGGTGATCGTCCCGCGTTCGAATCGCGTGGATATGGAACAGGTGATGAATCATCTGTTTGCGACCACCGATCTTGAAAAAAGCTATCGCATCAACCTGAACATGATCGGCCTCGACAATCGTCCGGCGGTAAAAAACCTGCTGGAGATCCTCGCGGAATGGCTGACCTTCCGCCGCGATACCGTGCGTCGTCGTCTGAACTACCGGCTGGAGAAAGTGCTTAAGCGTCTGCACATCCTCGAAGGTTTGCTGGTCGCGTTCCTCAACATTGATGAAGTGATTGAAATTATCCGCCACGAGGATGAACCGAAGCCGGTCCTGATGTCGCGTTTTGGCATCAGCGAAACCCAGGCGGAAGCGATCCTTGAGCTGAAACTGCGTCACCTCGCCCGACTGGAAGAGATGAAGATCCGCGGCGAGCAGAGCGATCTGGAAAAAGAGCGCGATCAGCTGCAGGCGATTCTGGCCTCTGAACGGAAGATGAACAACCTGCTGAAGAAAGAGCTGCAGGCCGACGCCGAAACCTTCGGCGACGATCGTCGTTCACCGCTGCGCGAGCGCGAAGAAGCAAAAGCGATGAGCGAGCATGACATGCTGCCGTCTGAACCGGTGACCATCGTGCTGTCGCAAATGGGCTGGGTGCGGAGCGCCAAAGGCCACGATATTGACGCGCAGGGCCTGAGTTATAAAGCGGGCGATAGCTGGAAGGCGTCGTCGAAAGGCAAGAGCAACCAGCCGGTGGTGTTTATTGATACCACCGGGCGTAGCTACGCCATCGATCCCATTACGCTGCCGTCGGCACGCGGTCAGGGTGAGCCGATTACCGGCAAACTGACGCTACCGCCGGGCGCCAGCATTGAACATATGCTGATGGAAAGCGACGATCGCAAGCTGCTGATGGCCTCCGACGCCGGCTACGGTTTCGTCTGTACCTTTAACGATCTGGTGGCGCGCAACCGCGCAGGCAAGGCGCTGATTACGTTGCCGGATAACGCGCGCGTCATGGCGCCGCTGGTGATTGAGGATGATTCAGACATGCTGCTGGCGATCACCGCTGCCGGACGCATGCTGATGTTCCCGGTCAGCGACTTACCGCAGCTGTCGAAAGGTAAGGGGAATAAGATTATCAATATTCCGTCGGCGGAAGCGGCTTCCGGTCAGGATGGCCTGGCGCACCTGTTCGTGCTGCCGCCGCAGAGCACGCTGACTATCCACGTCGGGAAACGCAAAATTAAACTGCGTCCCGAAGAGCTGCAAAAAGTCACCGGTGAACGCGGTCGTCGCGGCTCGCTGATGCGCGGACTGCAGAAAATCGATCGTGTGGAAATCGATTCGCCGCGTCGGGCATCGTCGGCGGGCGATAGCGAAGAGTAAGATGAGCCTCCCCGGCTATCCGGTAGGGGAGGCTAAAATTTGCCGCAAAATCGTTGTTTATTCAGGTGTTGCGATTAACAATAGGCGCAAAATCATTCAAGATACGTCGGGGCGGCCAGCAAATGACACCCGACGCCTGCAATCTGCTAAACAGCGAGTCAGTACCCTTTACACGTGAGTTGCGCTGAAATGCAACGACGAGCGTGTCAGGCGTGTCGTGCACGTGCGGTCACGATGTACCGGGCGATATCGCCGTTCGCGCGCATACGAGCTGAAGTTTAACGGGTATCATTCTAAGCGGTTTGGGTTTTAGAGGTAGCTATGCTATTTATTTTTCGACTAATTGTTGTTGTTATTTATTGTCTCTTTGTGTGCATATTTGGCTGTATTTACTGCTTGTTCAGCCCGCGTAATCCTAAACACGTGGCTACCTTCGGGCATCTGTTTGGCCGGCTCTCTCCGCTGTTCGGCCTGAAGGTCGAAACGCGTAAGCCTGCTGATGCAGAGAGCTATGGCAATGCGATCTACATCGCTAACCATCAGAACAACTATGATATGGTGACGGCATCAAATATCGTACAGCCGCCGACCGTGACCGTGGGTAAAAAGAGCCTGGTGTGGATCCCGTTTTTTGGTCTGCTCTACTGGTTGACGGGGAACCTGCTGATTGACCGTAATAATCGGGCGAAAGCGCATGGCACTATCTCGCAGGTCGTCAATACGTTTAAAAAACGCAAAATCTCTTTCTGGATGTTCCCGGAAGGTACGCGCAGCCGCGGTCGCGGTTTGCTCCCCTTTAAAACCGGCGCTTTCCACGCGGCGATTGCCGCTGGCGTACCGATTATTCCGGTGTGCGTTTCCAATACTTCGAATAAAATTAACCTCAATCGCCTGAACAATGGTCTGGTGATTGTCGAAATGCTGCCGCCGGTCGATACCAGCCAGTTTGGTAAAGAGGGCGTACGTGCGCTGGCAACGCACTGCCGCGAGCTGATGGCGGCGAAGATTGAAGAGCTGGATCGCGAGGTTGCTGAACGCGAAGCGGCGGCAAAGAAATAAACCAGGAACTGCCGCGATAATGCGAGCACAGGGCTAGCGGGAAACGAATTCCCTTTTTGATGAGTTAGTATTCCATGGAGTTAATATGTCACTCAGTCGGCGTCAGTTTATTAAGGCTTCAGGCGTAGCGCTGTGCGCGGGAGCCGTGCCGCTGAACGCACATGCCGCCGGCCAGCAGCCAGCCTTGCCGGTTCCACCGCTGCTGGAATCCCGCCGCGGCCAGCCGCTGTTTTTAACTCTGCAGCGGGCGCACTGGTCATTTACCCCGGGAACGCGCGCCTCGGTATGGGGCGTGAACGGTCGCTATCTCGGGCCGACGATCCGCGTGTGGAATGGCGATGATGTTAAGCTCATTTACAGCAACCGCCTGACGGAAAACGTCGCCATGACCATTCGGGGCCTGCAGGTTCCCGGTCCGCTGATTGGCGGCGCGGCGCGAATGATGTCGCCGAACGCCGACTGGGCGCCGGTGCTGCCGATTCGCCAGAGTGCCGCCACGCTGTGGTATCAGGCGAATACCCCGAACCATATGGCCAGACAGGTCTATAACGGTCTGGCGGGCATGTGGCTGGTGGAAGATGAAATCAGCAAAAATCTCCCGGTACCTAATCACTATGGCGTGGATGACTTCCCGGTGATTATTCAGGACAAGCGGCTGGATAATTTCGGTACCCCGGAATACAGCGAACCCGGCAGCGGCGGTTTTGTCGGCGATACGCTGCTGGTGAACGGCGTACAGAGTCCGTATGTCGAAGTGTCGCGCGGCTGGGTGCGCCTGCGTCTGCTGAACGCCTCTAACTCCCGCCGCTATCAGCTGCAGATGAGCGATGGCCGGCTGATACACGTTATCTCCGGCGATCAGGGCTTTTTACCTGCGCCGGTGTCACTGAAACAGCTGTCGTTGGCCCCCGGCGAACGGCGAGAAATTCTGGTGGATATGACCAACGGCGATGAGGTGTCGATTACCTGCGGCGAAGCGGCGAGCATCGTTGATCGTATCCGTGGCTTCTTCGAACCGTCGAGCATCCTGATTTCTACGCTGCTATTAACGTTGCGTCCGACGGGCCTGCTGCCGCTGGTTACCGATAGTCTGCCGGTGCGTTTGCTGCCGACGGAGTTCCTGTCCGGTACGCCGCTTCGCTCACGGGATATCTCTCTGGGCGACGATCCGGGCATTAACGGTAATCTGTGGGATCCGCAGCGCATTGATATCACCGCCCAGCAGGGCACCTGGGAGCGCTGGACCGTGCGCGCCGATCGGCCGCAGTCGTTCCATATAGAAGGGGTGATGTTCCAGGTGCGTAACGTGAACGGGTCCGCGCCGTTCCCGGAGGATCGCGGCTGGAAAGATACCGTCTGGGTCGACGGGCAGGTGGAGCTGCTGGTGTACTACGCGCAGCCTTCCTGGCCGCATTTCCCGTTCCAGTTCCTGAGCCAGACGCTGGAGCTTGCCGACCGTGGTTCCATTGGCCAGATGCTGGTCAATCCCGCACCGTAATGCCTCATACCCTGACCGGATCGCGGTCAGGGTATAAGAAAATCTCCCTTCATTTCCATCATCGATCCGGCTTATAATCGCCGCCCTTTGATTATTTTTTTATCATTTTTTCCGGAAGCAATATGAGCGCAATATCCCTGATCCAACCGGATCGTGACCTTTTTTCCTGGCCGCAGTATTGGGCCGCCTGCTTTGGCCCGGCGCCATTTTTACCAATGTCACGCGAAGAGATGGATCAACTTGGCTGGGATAGCTGCGACATTATCCTGGTCACCGGCGATGCGTATGTCGACCATCCGAGCTTCGGAATGGCGATCTGCGGACGCATGCTGGAAGCGCAGGGATTCCGCGTCGGGATTATTTCCCAGCCTGACTGGAACAATAAAAATGACTTTATGCGCCTCGGCAAACCGAACCTGTTCTTCGGGGTCACCGCCGGCAATATGGACTCGATGATCAACCGCTACACCGCTGACCGTAAGCTGCGCCACGATGATGCTTATACCGCGGGCAATGTTGCCGGTAAACGTCCTGACCGCGCCACGCTGGTCTATACCCAGCGCTGTAAAGAAGCGTGGAAGGATGTCCCGGTTATCCTCGGGGGAATCGAGGCCAGCCTGCGTCGTACCGCGCATTATGATTACTGGTCTGATACCGTGCGCCGTTCGGTGCTGGTGGACTCGAAAGCCGATATGCTGATGTTCGGCAACGGCGAGCGTCCGCTGGTGGAAGTGGCGCATCGTCTGGCTGCCGGTGAGCCGATTGGCCAAATTCGCGACGTGCGTAATACCGCCATTATGGTCAAAGAGGCGCTGCCGGGCTGGAGCGGTGTGGACTCTACCCGTCTGGATACGCCGGGTAAAATTGACCCGATCCCGCACCCGTATGGCGAAGACCTGCCGTGCGCGGATAACAAAACCGTCGCGCCGCCAAAACAAGAAGCCAAACGTGTTACCGTTCAACCGCCGCGTCCGAAGCCGTGGGAAAAAACCTACGTCCTGCTGCCTTCCTTTGAGAAGGTGAAAGGGGACAAGGTGCTGTACGCGCACGCGTCACGTATTCTGCATCATGAGACCAACCCGGGCTGCGCGCGCGCGTTAATGCAAAAGCACGGCGAGCGTTATATCTGGGTTAACCCACCGGCAATCCCGCTGTCGACCGAAGAGATGGACAGCGTGTTTGCGCTGCCGTATAAGCGCGTCCCGCACCCGGCATATGGCGACAGCCGTATTCCGGCTTACGAGATGATTCGTTTCTCGATAAACATTATGCGCGGCTGTTTCGGCGGCTGTTCTTTCTGCTCCATCACCGAGCATGAAGGGCGCATCATTCAGAGCCGTTCCGAAGATTCGATCATCAACGAGATCGAAGCGATTCGCGACACGGTTCCCGGCTTTACCGGTGTTATCTCCGATCTTGGCGGCCCGACAGCCAACATGTATATGCTGCGCTGCAAGTCGCCGCGTGCGGAACAAACCTGTCGCCGTTTATCCTGCGTCTATCCGGATATCTGTCCGCACATGGATACCAACCATGAGCCAACGATCAATCTGTATCGTCGCGCCCGCGATCTGAAAGGGATTAAAAAAATCCTCATCGCCTCTGGCGTGCGTTATGACATCGCCGTCGAGGATCCGCGCTACATCAAAGAGCTGGCGACTCACCACGTTGGCGGCTATCTGAAGATTGCCCCGGAACATACGGAAGAAGGCCCGCTGTCAAAAATGATGAAGCCGGGTATGGGAAGCTATGACCGCTTTAAAGAGCTGTTCGATACCTATTCGAAGCAGGCGGGCAAAGAGCAGTACCTGATCCCATACTTTATCTCTGCGCACCCGGGGACTCGTGATGAAGATATGGTGAACCTGGCCCTGTGGCTGAAAAAACACCGTTTCCGTCTCGACCAGGTCCAGAACTTCTATCCGTCGCCGCTGGCCAACTCGACCACCATGTATTACACCGGCAAGAACCCGCTGGGTAAGATTGGCTATAAGAGTGAAGACGTTGTGGTGCCGAGAGGCGACAAACAGCGCCGTCTGCATAAAGCGCTGTTGCGTTACCACGATCCGGCGAACTGGCCGCTGATTCGTCAGGCGCTGGAGAGCATGGGCAAGAAGCATCTGATTGGATCGCGCCGCGACTGTCTGGTTCCTGCACCAACGCTGGATGAGATGCGTGAGGCGCGTCGTCAGAACCGCAATACCCGCCCGGCGTTAACCAAACATACGCCCATTGTGCATCAGCGTTCGAACGGTGGGGAGACGGCGAAGAAGCCCGTAAAACGCGGCAAGGTCGCCAGCCGTTAAGTCTGTTGTATGGCCCGGTGGCGCAGCGCTTTCCGGGCCGGTAAACGGTGAATCACAGGCCGGATCGGCGTCAGCGCCATCCGGCCTGTTTGCGCTCTATCCGCCGAACTGATCCGGATCCGGTCCCAGACGTTTGTTCTGGTCCAGTTTTGCCATCTCACCCAGCTCGTCTTTATCGAGACGGAAATCCCAGACGTTGAAGTTCTCCGCAATACGCGCCGGCGTTACGGATTTCGGAATCACCACCAGCCCATTGTCCAGGTGCCAGCGGATAACAATCTGCGCGGGCGTTTTACCGTATTTATCCGCGAGATGGTGAACAATTTTCCGATCGAAAACGCCTTCTCCCCCCTGCGCCAGCGGGCTCCAGGATTCCGTCTGAATTTTATGCGTGGCGTTCCAGGCATGAAGCTGACGTTGCTGTAGCAAAGGGTGAAGCTCTACCTGGTTTATCACCGGCACGATGCCGGTTTCATCGAGCAGCCGCTGGAGATGGTGTACCTGGAAGTTACAAACGCCGATGCTTTTGACCAGCCCCTCTTTTTGCAGCTCAACCATGCCTTTCCAGGCGTCAACATAGTGGTCAATCGCCGGAACCGGCCAGTGCATAAGATAGAGATCGACATAATCGAGCTGCAGCTTGCTCAGGCTCTCTTGCAGCGCTTCACGAGGCCGTTTTTGGTCGTCGTTCCACAGTTTCGTGGTGATAAACAGCTCATCGCGGGGGACGCCTGCGCTGCGCAACGCATTGCCGACACCGGTCTCATTTTGGTATGCGGCGGCGGTGTCAAAAGAGCGATAACCGACTTCCAGCGCCTTATGAATGGCGGAGACGACTTCCTCGTTGCCTGCTTTCCACACGCCGAGACCCAGTTGTGGCATCAGGTTGCCGTCGTGCAGTTTTATAACGGTTGGATGTGTCATGCCTTCCTCCTGTTAATGAAACTCAGCGGTATACATTCCGCTAAGGGGTAGCATTAAGTCTGGACGAAATAGCTAAAAACGGTAGTAAAACTCTTCTCCTTCCCACAAGTTCACGGGAAGGAGAGGAGGGGGAGAAAGGGAAAACTTAGCGTGCAGCCTCGTAAATCCGGCGGCTGACCTCAAGGGTGATATCCTGATTTTCACCCAGCGCCGTCATGCCGTGTTCTTCCAGTTTAGCCAGTAATGCCGGGATGGAGCTACCGTCCAGACCGTAGTCGGAAAGACGGGTCGGTACGCCAAGCTGTTCGAAGAAGTTACGCGTCGCGGCGATAGCGGCATCGATACGTTCGTCTTCAGAGCCCTCGGTAATATTCCAGACGCGAGCGGCATACTGCAGCAGCTTCGCGCGTTTAGTCTCGCGTTTTTCATTCCACAATACTGGCAGCACGATGGCCAGCGTCTGGGCATGATCGAGGCCATGCATCGCGGTCAGCTCATGACCCAGCATGTGCGTTGCCCAGTCCTGGGGAACGCCGGCGCCGATCAGGCCGTTTAGCGCCTGGGTCGCGGCCCACATAATATTGGCGCGAACGTCGTAATTTTCCGGCTCCTTCAGCGCTTTCGGACCCTCTTCAATCAGGGTCAGCAGAATGCCTTCGGCGAAGCGATCCTGAATTTTGCCATCAACCGGGTAGGTAACGTACTGCTCAACGGTATGGACAAATGCGTCAACCACGCCGTTGGCCACCTGACGCGGTGGCAGGGTATAGGTATAAACCGGATCGAGGATCGCAAACACCGGCTGCACATGAGAAGACATGAAGGCGCGTTTGTCGCCGGTCGTTTTACGTGAAACCACGGCGCCTTTATTGGATTCGGAACCGGTTGCCGGCAGCGTCAGCACGGAGCCCATCGGGATCGCACTTTTCACGTGGCTGCCGTAGGTTTCGAGAATTTCCCACGGATCGACGTTCTCGTCATAGTGCGCCGCCGCGGCGATGAATTTGGTGCCATCCAGTACCGAACCACCGCCGACGGCGAGCAGGAAGGTGACGTTTTGTTCACGGGCGATTTTCACCGCGTTCATCAGCGTTTCGTAAGAGGGGTTTGGTTCAATCCCGCCAAACTCCAGAACGTCGAAGCCGTTCAGGGCGTTGAGGACCTGATCGAGCACGCCGGTTTTTTTCACGCTGCCGCCGCCGTAGGTCACCAGAATCCGGGCATCCGCCGGGATTTGGTCGCGCAGGTTAGCGATGGCGCCTTTACCAAACAGGATGCGGGTTGGGGTATGTAGATCGAAATTGTTCATTATTCGTGCCCTCAAAAAAAGAAAACTGCCGACTGAGAGGATGCCTCGGCCAGATGACGGTCATTGTGGTCCTGTCGCCGGTTCCTCTCAATGCACATTCCTGCCGTTGTCTTGCCCATTTCTCCACCGGGCTGGAGAAAAGGCAGAAATATGCGCACAATGCAGGGGTGAGAAAAAGTCTGGAGAAGCACCGAAAATGAACCGCGCCGAGATATGCCAGCTGTTGACGGAAAAGGTTAATGCACTGAAAGATAACGAAGAAAACCTCAGCTTGCTGCTGCCAGATATTCGTCTGTTGTACGGCACGCAGCCGGGGACTCGCACGCCGGTGATGTACCAGCCAGGCATTGTTTTTCTCTTTTCAGGTCATAAAATTGGCTACATCAATGAGCGGACTTTTCGCTATGACACCAATGAATACCTGCTGTTGACGGTCCCCCTGCCGTTTGAGTGCGAGACCTTCGCAACGCCAGAGGTGCCGCTTGCGGGATTGCGCCTGAATGTGGATATTCTTCAGCTGCAGGAGCTGCTGATGGACATTGGCGAGGACGCGCTGTTTCAGCCCTCGATGGCCTCCAGCGGCATCAACTCGGCGGCGTTATCGGACGAGATCCTGTGTGCCGCGGAGAGGCTGCTGGATGTGATGGAGCGGCCGCTGGATGCGCGTATCCTTGGCAAACAGATCATCCGCGAGATCCTCTATCACGTGCTTACCGGGCCATGCGGCGGGGCGCTGCTGGCGCTGGTCAGCCGACAAACCCACTTCAGCCTGATTAGCCGTGTTCTGAAGCGCATTGAAAGCCAGTACACCGAAAACCTCAGCGTCGATCAGCTGGCGGCGGAAGCCAATATGAGCGTCTCGGCGTTTCATCATAATTTCAAATCGGTGACCAGCACCTCGCCGCTGCAGTATCTCAAAAGCTATCGCTTACATAAGGCGCGGATGCTGATGATTCATGACGGGATGAAAGCCAGCGCCGCGGCGATGCGCGTCGGTTACGAGAGCGCGTCGCAGTTCAGCCGTGAGTTTAAACGCTACTTTGGCATGACGCCGGGAGAAGATGCGGCGCGAGTGCGCAGCATGCAGGGGGCCTGATTTGGTTGCCGCGGGCGCGAAGCCGGTTCCGGCCGCGGCTGGTTTTATTTGTTTCCTGCCGCCAGCGAGGCAAATTTCGTCCTTTTTTTAACGCCTGCGCTCTTTTTTTAACCTCTCTTTTGATTTTGGCCAACTCCCTTATCGATATATACCTGATTATATAGCGAATGATTTTTTCCCAGCCGACCGTCCCAGCCGGGGAATATCATCGGCAGGCGCTTCGGCGCCGTATTGCGCCAGCGTTTGGCGGATAACGCCATGCAATCGTTACTCAATTAACGCTATCAATACGCAGGGAAAATGGGATATGAAAATAATAAAGTGGATCGTTATCGCCCTGGCGGCGCTCGGTAGCCCGCTCGCTTTTGCCGCTGAGCTGCATCTGTACGCGGGTGCCGGACTGCGTGTCCCGGTCGATCAAATTGTCGCCAGGTATGAAAAAGAGAGCGGCAACACGGTGATCGTCGAGTATGGCGGCTCCGGCCAGATCCTGACGCGTTATCAGCTTACGCAGCAGGGCGATCTTTTCCTCCCCGGTTCGGCCGATTACGTCGAAAAACTCCGGCAGCAGGGGAAAGTGGCGGCCGCCTTCCCCCTCGTGCACCACACCCCGGTAATGGCCGTGCGTAAAGATAAGGCGGCGGGTATCGACTCCTATGCCGCGCTGGCCGATAGCTCGCTGAAAATTGGCATGGGCGATCCCCAAAGCATCGCGTTAGGCAAAAGCGGTGAGAAGCTGCTGGAGGCCACGGGATATGGCGAAGCGCTGCGTCAGAAGGTGGTGGTTCGCACCGCGACGATCAAACAGCTGGTGCTCTATTTGCTGAACGGCGACGTTGACGCCGCGGTGATCGGCCGAACGGATGCGGTAAAAAACCGGCAGCAGCTGGTTCTGCTGCCGGTGCCGGCGAATACGCCGGATGAGGTGGCAACGCTTGCGGTGCTGCGGACCAGTCAGCACCCCGAGGAGGCCCGTCAGCTGGCGAACGCTTTTACCTCCGCGCAGGGGATAAAAACGTTTACCGACCTCGGCTATCTGCCGCTGGAAAAGTAAACCCAGATGGCTAATCGTCAGGTAAATTCTCTGGCCGGGTTGATGTTTGCGCCGCTCTGTCTGCTGCTGATGCTGGTTGTCGGCTCGCTGCTGTCGCTGGTATTCGAACTGGACTTGGCCACCCTCATGCAGGTTTTGCAGGAGCCGGAGCTGCACTTTGCCATCGCGATGTCGGTGGGCACCGCCTTGCTGTCGCTTCTGCTGGCGCTGCTGATCGGGATACCCGCCGCGTGGGTGATGGCGAGAACCGCCTTCCGCGGGAAAGGTATTATCGACGCGCTGCTGGATATTCCGCTGGTGACGCCGCCGCTGATCGTCGGCATTGGGCTACTGCTGTTGCTGGGTCAGCGCGGGCCGCTGAACGGTATCTTTCCGCAGCTCTCCGCGCTGCTCTTCTCTCCGCTGGGCGTGATTATCGCCCAGACCTACGTTGCCAGCGCGATAGTGGTACGGGCGGCGAGCGCCGCATTCTCATCGCTCGACCCGGCATTTATCGCCACGGCGCATAACCTTGGGCTGACGCCAGTCCGCACGCTGCTGCTGGTTGAAATCCCGCTGTGCTGGCCATCCCTGCTGAGCGGCGGCGTGCTGGCGCTGGCCAGGGCACTGGGGGAGTTTGGTGCGACCCTCATGCTGGCAGGGGCGATCCGCTTTAAAACGGAAACCCTGCCCATGGCGGTGTACCTGAATATTGCCAGCGGCGATTTTTCACTGGCGATAGGCTGCTCGCTGCTGCTGATTGCGCTGGCAGGGCTGTTGCTGGTGATTCTGCACTGGATCCAACGACTCTATAAAGCGAGAGAGTATGTTGCGCGTTGAAAATGTCACCACGCGGATTTTGCAGGGGATAAGCTTCCGCGTGCCGGAGGGACGCTGTGTGGCGATCGCCGGGCCGTCCGGGAGCGGCAAGACCACCATGCTGAACGCGATTGCCGGAGCGCTTCCTTATCAGGGAACGATTTATCTTGCCGGACAGCGCCTTGACGACCTGCCGCCATGGCAAAGGCCGTGCCGCTATCTCAACCAGCGTCTTTACCTTTTTCCTTACCTGACGGTTCGCGGCAACCTCGCGCTGGCGCAGTACGCGGCGGGCCTTCCACGGGTCAAGAAGGAGCAGATGGATCTGCTGGAAGAGATGGGCATCGCTCACCTGGCGGAGCGCTATCCGCGGCAGATTTCCGGCGGGGAGCAGCAGCGGGCGGCGCTCTCCAGGGCGCTGATCTCCCGCCCCAGGCTGCTGCTGCTGGACGAGCCTTTCTCAAGCCTCGATCGCGGGACCCGTGTCCGGCTATGGGAAGCGGTGCGTTCTCTGCGACGCCATGCGGTGACGGTAGTGCTGGTGACGCACGAACCGGAAGAAGCGGCGGCGCTGGCTGACAGGCGGCTGGTGTTACTCAACGGCAGGCTGGTTAGCGAGGGGGGAGAATAAGGGAGGGCCCCTCCCTTATTTATGTTTTATTACGCGCTGCAGAACTTTTTCTTAATGACCACTACCAAGGTACCCACCAGCCCGGCCACCAGCAGCGCGATTGGCAGAATCATCAGGCAGGTCATGACCTGGTCTTCATGTCGCTTCACAAACGGGATCATGCTGAGCGCATAGCCCAGACCGGTAACCACGCCGACCCACAGCAGCGCGCTGAGCCAGTTGAAGAACTGAAAGCGGCGGTTGGAGAGCCCGGAAATGCCGGCCATCGTTGGCAGCAGGGTGCGCACGAAGGCGAGGAAACGACCGGCCAGCAGCGCCAGAAGACCATGTTTATCAAACATACAGGTCGCACGTTGATGGTACTTCTGCGGCAGATGGGCGAGCCAGCCTTTAACGGTTTCGGTATTGCCAAGCCAGCGTCCCTGCAGATAGCTCAGCCAGCAGCCGAGGCTGGCAGCGGCGGTAAGGATGGCAAGAGTCGGCACAAAGTCCATGACGCCTTTGGCTATGAGCGCACCGGCGAGCAGCAGCAGGCTGTCCCCGGGTAAAAATGACGCGGGTAGCAGACCGTTTTCCAGAAACAATGTCATGAACATGACCAGATATACAACGCCCACGACCTGGGGGTTTGCCAGCGCGGCAAAATCATGTTGCCACAGGGCGGCGACAATCTCTTGAATGACAACCATGGACTTTCCTAAGTGGTACCGTATTTTTGACTAGTGTACTCCTGAAGAGCCCCGAACACCTTGATCTCGGGCGCAACAAAAGCGGCCGCCTTACGCAGAACGTCCGCTATTGTTGCCACTCGCTGCCACTTTACACGATACGGGAGAAGCCTGCCGCTAAATCCGCCAGCAGATCGTCAACATTTTCTAAACCGATATGGACGCGAATCAGCGTGCCGCTGAAATCGACTTCAGCTTCCGGACGAATTGAGGCGATTTGTTCCGGCTGGTTAGCCAGAATCAGCGATTCAAAACCGCCCCAGGAGTAGGCCATGCTGAACAAGCTGAAGTTGTCGAGGTATGCAGCAAGCTCGGCGTCGGTCAGACGTTTATTGAGGATGAAAGAGAACAGGCCGCTGCTGCCGGTAAAATCGCGCTGCCAGAACTCGTGGCCTTTGCTGCCCGGTAGCGCAGGGTGATTGACGCGCGCGACCTGCGGATGTTGCGCCAGCCATTCGGCGATACGCAGGCTGCTTTCATGATGCTGACGCAGGCGCACGCCAAGGGTGCGCAGGCCGCGGCTGGTCATATAGGCGGTATCCGCATCGACCATTTGCCCCATCAGGTAGGCGTTTTCCCGCAGCTGATCCCAACAGCGTGCGTTGGATACCGCGGTGCCGACCATCGCATCAGAGTGGCCTATCAGGTATTTCGTCCCGGCCTGGATGGAGATATCGACGCCAAAATCCAGCGCTTTAAACAGCACGCCGGCAGCCCAGGTGTTGTCGATCATGATGATTGCCTCCGGGGCAACGCTGCGCACGGCCGTGACGATCGCCGGAACGTCGTGAACTTCCATGGTGATAGAGCCGGGAGACTCGAGGAACACCACCCGGGTGTTTGGCTGAATCTGGCGGGCGATATCGGCGCCAGTCAGCGGATCGAACCAGCTGGTGGTGACGCCGAGCTTCGCGAGGATTTTAGTGCAAAAGTCCTGGCTGGGCTCATACGCGGTGTTGGTCATCAGGACATGGTCGCCCTGTTCAACGAAGGCCAGAATAGTATTGGCAACGGCTGCGGCGCCGCAGGGAAACAGCGCGCACCCGGCGCCACCTTCCAGTTCACACATGGCTTCCTGTAACGAAAAGTGGGTCAATGTCCCGCGACGGCCGTAAAACAGCTCGCCTTTTGCCCGGTTGCGGGTGGCGTGCTTTTTGGCTTCGACAGTCTCGAACACCAGCGATGAAGCACGCTGAATCACGCTGTTGACCGAGCCCTGAGTATATTTTTTACTGCGCCCGGCATTGACCAGCGCGGTATCAAGATGTTTATCAGCCATGTTTTTTTACCTGGTTTTATACGTCTGGACGTCTAAACTAACATGAATGGCCCAACCTGTACCGGGGAATGGCCGATACGGGCAAAAATTTTGCGAAATCCGCGGTCGGCCACTTTTTTACTGCGTAAGCGCAAGGAATCTAAACGTGATTTGCTGCACAGTGTAAATACTAATGAGAACCACTATCAATTCGATGCTTTTTTGATATTATTGTGCTCAGATTTTGTGATTGACGTCCTGGAGATTCAGCGTGGGTAATAATTTGATGCAGGCGGACCTGTCCGTTTGGGGTATGTATCATCATGCCGATATTGTCGTTAAGGTCGTGATGATTGGCCTGATTTTGGCGTCGATAGTCACTTGGGCTATCTTTTTCGGCAAAGGTGCTGAAATGCTCTCCAGTAAGCGCCGTCTCAAGCGCGAACAGCAGTTGCTCGGCGAGGCTCGTTCTCTCGATCAGGCCAGCGATATCGCCAGCAGTTTCCACCCGAAAAGCTTAAGCACCCAGCTTATCAACGAAGCACAGAACGAGCTGGCGCTCTCTGAAGGCGTCGAAGATAACGAAGGGATTAAAGAGCGTACCGGTTTCCGCCTTGAGCGTCGCGTGGCGTTCGTCGGCCGTTACATGGGCCGCGGCAACGGTTATCTGGCGACCATCGGGGCGATTTCCCCGTTCGTCGGCCTGTTTGGTACCGTCTGGGGTATCATGAACAGCTTCATCGGCATTGCGCAGACGCAGACTACCAACCTTGCAGTCGTTGCACCGGGCATCGCTGAAGCGCTGCTGGCAACGGCTATCGGCCTGTTTGCGGCGATTCCTGCCGTGGTTATCTATAACATTTTTGCCCGCATGATCGGTAGCTACAAAGCGTCGCTCGGCGATGTTGCCGCGCAGGTGCTGCTGCTGCAAAGCCGTGACCTGGATCTGAGCGCCAGCGGCGTAAAACCGGTCCGTACCGCGCAAAAATTACGAGTAGGTTAATGCTTTATGGCAATGCATTTTAACGAAAACCTCGATGATAACGGCGAAATGCATGACATTAACGTCACGCCGTTTATCGACGTCATGCTGGTGCTGTTGATCATCTTTATGGTGGCGGCACCGCTGGCGACCGTGGATGTGAAGGTCAACCTTCCGGCCTCCTCAAGTCAGCCGCAGCCGCGTCCGGAAAAGCCGATTTATCTGTCGGTGAAAGCGGATAAAACGATGTTCCTCGGCAACGATCCCATTACCGAAGAGAGCATGATCGGCGCGCTGGATTCGCTGACTGAAGGGAAGAAAGATACCACCGTCTTCTTCCGCGCGGACAAAACCGTGGATTATGAGACGATGATGAAGGTCATGGATACCCTGCACCAGGCGGGTTATCTGAAGATTGGTCTGGTGGGTGAAGAAACCGTAAAAGCGAAATAACCCCCCCGACGACGCTTCTCAGGCTGGCCATGCGCCAGCCTTTTTTTATGCCTGACGCTCAGCGGCGGGAGGTTGCAATCGCCACGGCGGGTTGCGATATAATGCCGAACGTTTTTTTGTTAACTCACAGGATCTTATGGAACGCTTTCTGGAAAATGCTATGTATGCCTCACGCTGGTTGTTGGCGCCGGTTTATTTTGGTCTTTCGCTCGGGCTGATTGCGCTGTCGATCAAATTTTTTCAGGAGATTTTCCACATACTGCCGCACATCTTCAGCGTGGGCGAGTCGGAGCTGATTCTGACGCTGCTGTCGCTGGTCGATATGACGCTGGTAGGCGGTCTGCTGGTGATGGTGATGTTCTCCGGCTACGAAAATTTTGTCTCCCAGCTGGATATCAATGAAGGTAAAGAAAAGCTCAGCTGGCTGGGCAAAATGGATGCCACCTCCCTGAAAAATAAAGTGGCGGCGTCGATTGTTGCAATCTCCTCTATCCATCTGCTGCGGGTGTTTATGGACGCGAAAAACGTACCGGACAACAAGCTGATGTGGTACGTCATTATCCACCTGACCTTTGTGCTGTCGGCGTTTGTGATGGGCTATCTCGATCGTCTGACCAAGGGCAAGCACTGATACACTAGCCCGCCGGCGCAGAGCCGCCGGGCAGGTGACTTATTTATCCGACGAGGTTTGCCATAAATTGAGCTGACCATCCGCGACGTGCTGGTCAATCTGCGCCAGCTCTTCTGCGCTAAACGTCAGATTTTTTAGCGCCTGTACGTTCTCCTCCAGCTGCTGTGGGCGGCTGGCGCCAATCAGCACCGACGTGACCCGACGATCCTTCAGCAGCCAGCTCAGCGCCATTTGCGCCATACTCTGCCCGCGGCTGTGGGCCATCTCCTGCAGTAAGCGCAGGCTGTTCAGATTTGACTCACTGAGCATATTTTCCGTCAGCCCGCGCGCTCTTTTCCCTTCGTAGAACATCCGCGAACCCTCCGGGATCTGCTGTAGATATTTACCGGTCAGCAGGCCCTGCGCCAGCGGCGTAAAGGCGATACAGCCGACGCCGTTCTCCTCCAGCGTATCCAGCAGTCCGCTGGTATCGACCCAGCGGTTGAGCAGGTTATAAGACGGCTGGTGAATAAGCAGCGGGATCTTCCAGTCGCGCAAAAGTGCGGCCATTTGCTGCGTTCGTTCCGGCGAATAGGAGGAGATACCGACATACAAGGCTTTACCGCTCTGTACCGCCTGCGCCAGGGCTGCGGCAGTCTCTTCCATCGGCGTATTTTCATCGACGCGATGCGAATAGAAAATATCGACGTAATCCAGTCCCATCCGCTGCAGGCTCTGGTCGAGGCTGGCGAGCAGATATTTTCGCGAACTACCGTTGCCATAGGGGCCTGGCCACATGGAATAGCCTGCTTTCGTCGCCACAATCAGCTCGTCGCGGTAGGCGGCAAAATCCTCGCGCAGCAGGCGGCCAAAGTTTTCCTCCGCGCTGCCGGGCGGCGGCCCGTAGTTATTCGCCAGATCGAAATGGGTAATGCCCAGGTCAAAGGCCTTGCGTAGCAGGGCGCGTTGGTCATCCAGCGCGTGACCGTGACTAAAGTTGTGCCACAGTCCCAACGACAAAAGGGGCAACTGCAGGCCGCTTTTACCGCAGTAGCGGTACTGCATGCAATCGTAGCGGGTGGCGTCAGCTAACCAGGACATGATCTCTCCTTATAAATTAAAACGTCGTTTCCATTTTAACTGGTATGGCACGCCGGCAGCGTTTGCTGGATCACAATGCGTAAGATTGCTGGCGTCACCGCGCGCTTATGCTTTGCTTAAAGGGGGTTAATTTCCGGAGAAGAGATGATGACGCGACTGACGGCGAAAGATTTTCCGCAAGAGCTGCTGGAGTACTACGACTATTACGCGCACGGCAAAATCAGCAAGAGGGAGTTTTTACAACTGGCCGGGAAGTACGCCGTCGGTGGCATGACCGCCCTGGCGCTGTTTAATCTGCTGAAACCCAACTATGCGCTTGCCGGGCAGGTCTCGTTTACCGACCCGGATATTCATGCGGAATATATTCGCTATCCTTCTCCCGAGGGGCACGGAGAGGTACGCGGGTATCTGGTGGCGCCGACGAAATCAAGCGTAAAACCGGCGTCGGTGATCGTCGTGCATGAGAATCGCGGGCTGAATCCCTATATCGAAGATGTCGCCCGGCGAGTGGCCAAAGCCGGTTACATCGCGCTGGCACCGGATGGCCTGAGTTCGGTGGGCGGCTATCCCGGCAATGACGACGAAGGGAGAGAGCTTCAGCAGAAAGTCGATCCGCAGAAACTGATGAACGACTTTTTTGCCGCCGTCGCCTTTATGGAAAAACATCCGCAGGCGAGCGGCAAAGTGGGAATAACCGGTTTTTGTTACGGCGGCGGTGTGTGTAATGCTGCCGCCGTGGCGATCCCGGAACTGGCCTGCGCAGTGCCGTTTTATGGCCGCCAGCCGCCGATCGCGGATGTCGATAAAATCCATGCGCCGCTGCTGCTGCACTATGCGGAGCTGGATAAGCCCATCACGGACGGCTGGCCCGCCTATGAACAGGCGCTGAAGGCGCAGCATAAAGTGTTCGAGGCCTATATCTATCCTCAGGTGAACCACGGTTTTCACAACGACTCCACGCCGCGTTATGACCGCGCCGCCGCTGAGCTCGCCTGGCAGCGAACGCTGGCGTGGTTTGCCAAATATCTCGGCTAAAAAGGGCGGAAATAGCGCTGGCACTCGCTCAAAAAATCGCTATATAATTTTGTATATAACGATTGAGGGGGGAAAGCGATGGATAACCATTTTGGCAAAGGTTTAATGGCGGGACTGAAGGCTTCTCAGGCTGAAAGCGCCAGCAACGCAGCCGGTTTTTGCGCGGATTATAAACGTGGGTTTGTCCTCGGTTATTCTCAGCGTATGTTTGAAAAAACCGGCGATCGTCAGCTTAGCGCCTGGGAGGCCGGGATCCTCACCCGCCGCTATGGCCTGGACAGAAACATGGTCATGGATTTCTTCAGGGAAGGACATTCCTGTACCGCCATGCGTTACTTTATGGCGGGATACCGGCTGGAAAGTTAACTACCGAAGGCCGAAGCCTCCGGTAGAGGAGGCGTTATGCCTGGCGTTTGTCTTCGGTCAGGGTATCGAAGTCGCTGGCGCTGTGGCGTTCATGCAACTGCTCGTTAAGCGGGCCGTTGGTCCGGTTGACGATACGCCCGCGTTTGACTGCCGGACGATTGGCGATGTCCTGCGCCCAGCGCAGGACGTTTTTATAGCTGCCGGCGTCAAGGAATTCCGCGGCGTTATACACCCCACCCAGCACCACATTGCCGTACCACGGCCAGATAGCCATATCGGCGATAGTGTACTCTTCCCCGGAAACATAGCGATTGCGGGCGAGCTGTTTATCCAGCACGTCGAGCTGACGTTTGGCCTCCATCGTGAAGCGGTCAATCGCATACTCGATTTTCACCGGCGCATAGTTAAAGAAGTGGCCAAAACCGCCGCCGAGGAACGGGGCTGCGCCCTGTAACCAGAACAGCCAGTTAAGGGTTTCGGTCCGTCCGGCGGGATCTTTAGGCAGGAAGAAACCAAACTTCTCAGCGAGGTACAGCAGGATGCTGCCGGACTCAAATACGCGCGTCGGCGGGGTGGTGGAGTGGTCGCTCAGTGCGGGAATTTTTGAGTTGGGGTTTACCTCAACAAAACCGCTGGAGAACTGATCGCCTTCACCAATGCGAATCAGCCAGGCATCGTATTCCGCGCCGCTCACGCCGAGCGCCAGCAGCTCTTCCAGCAGGATGGTCACCTTCTGGCCGTTGGGCGTGCCCAGGGAGTAGAGCTGCAGCGGATGTGAGCCGACCGGTAGCGTTTTTTCATGGGTTGCGCCGGAGACGGGACGGTTGATGTTGGCGAACGCGCCGCCGTTGTTTTGCTTCCACTCCCACACTTTAGGTGGTTGGTAGTTATTCTCTGACATGAGGACCTGCCTTTTTAGTGAGCCGTTGAGGGAGTGTAGCAGGAGATACTAAGCAGGTTTAACAGTGTGAGGCTTATTGGCCCCGGCCAGCGTCGCGCAACCGGGGCGAGGAGGACTCAGGCCATAATCCGCGCGGCCCATACGCTGATATCGTCGCTGCTGCCAAGGTCCGGCTGCACCAGACCGTTGACCATAAAGGTAGGCGAGACATGAATACCGTTCTGTCGCGCGTATTTGCAATGCCATTTAATTTCAGCCTGCAGCTCAGGGCGGGCGAAGGCCGTCGAGAGCAGAACCTGGCTATAGCGCTCAATGCGCTGGATTATCTGCTGCGGCGTGGTCTCCATATTCGGCCCGCTGCAATGGTCGGTAAATTCAAACTCTTCGCGATGGTCGGCGACGGCTTTTAACACCCTGTGCGCCTGCTCTCTGCCGTGCGGAAGCGTCGAGGCGGCAAGAATGCAGCGCACGATGACGCCGGAGAAAAGATGCCACGGCTGCGACTGCAGGCGAATCTTGATGGTCACATTATCCGCGCCGACTTCGTCCAGTAGCTCGTCGAGCTTATTGAACGCCCGGACGGAAAACGGGCAGGTTGGCTCAAGGAACACCTCAAAAGTGCGTGGGCCGTGGCCCCAGACCAGCGGTTGAGCCTGCAGATGCGGTTGTGCGCTCATAATCAACTCCTGACGTTGTCTCATTCTTCGTTATGATTCCCTGAATCACCCGGCTGTTGTCGACGGCAAGGCAACCTGAACTATTTCGGGGAGATAGTACAAATAACGATATCACTTTTACCCAAAGGCGCCGGGTTATTTTCCTGCCGGGCACGATCGCTGAATCCAATGAGTGGTATCATCATTTCACCTCTGTCTGGTAAGTGCCTGTGGCAGGATAAGAAGAGGGAGTTTTGTTCCGCCAACTGCCCGGGCTGCATTAATTTGAGGTCAGGCTAATGAGCAAAGGATCGACAAGTAGTGATGCCCCTTTTGGTACATTGTTGGGCTACGCGCCGGGGGGCGTAGCAATTTATTCATCGAATTACAGCAGTTTAAATCCGCGCGACTATCCGGATGACGCGACGTTCCGCAGTTATATCGGCAATGAGTATATGGGGCACAAATGGCAGTGCGTTGAATTTGCGCGCCGCTTTTTGTTTCTCACCTACGGCTTTGTCTTTACCGATGTCGGCATGGCCTATGAAATCTTCTCCCTGCGTTTTCTGCGTGAAGTGGTCAATGACAATATTCTGCCGCTGCAGGCTTTCGCAAACGGCGCCCGCCGTCCGCCGATGGCCGGCTCGCTGCTGATATGGCAGAAAGGCGGTGAGTTCAAGCATACCGGCCATGTTGCGGTGATTACGCAGCTGGTAGGCAATAAGGTTCGCATCGCCGAGCAAAACGTGATTCACGCTCCGCTGCCGCAGGGCCAGCAATGGACTCGCGAATTAACGCTGGAAGTGAAAGACGGTTTCTACACCATCAAAGATACCTTTGCCGATACGGAAATATTAGGCTGGATGATTCAGACCGCCGATACCGAGCACAGCCTGCCGCAGCCAGTGCTGCCGGGTGAAGCGATGGCGATTCAGGGCGCGAGATTGCCGAATAAAGGTCAGTTCCGCGGTAACTGGCTGAACGAGAAAGATTCGCTGCAGAAAGCCTACGTGGCCGCCAACGGTCACTTCATCAATCAAGATCCCTATCAATACTTCACCATTACCGAAAGCGCCGAGCAGGAGCTGATCAAAGCGACCAACGAGCTGCATTTGATGTACCTGCACGCCACCGATAAGGTGATGAAAGATGACAATCTGCTGGCGCTGTTTGATATCCCTAAAATTCTCTGGCCGCGCCTGCGCCTGTCGTGGCAGCGACGCCGTCATCATATGATTACCGGCCGCATGGATTTCTGTATGGATGAGCGTGGGCTGAAGGTCTATGAATACAACGCCGACTCCGCCTCTTGTCATACCGAAGGCGGGCTGATCCTCGAACAGTGGTTGAAACAGGGCTACTACGGCAGCGGACACAACCCGGCGGAGAATCTGCTTGATGAGCTGGCGGGTGCCTGGAAACACAGCCGCGCCCGTCCTTTCGTGCATATCATGCAGGACAAGGATCTGGAGGAGAACTACCACGCGCTGTTCATCCAGCGCTCGCTCACGCAGGCGGGGTTTGAAAGTAAGATCCTCTTTGGCCTTGATGAATTGCACTGGGATGCCGCCGGGCAGCTGATCGACGGCGACGGGCGTCTGGTGAACTGCGTCTGGAAAACCTGGGCCTGGGAAACCGCCATCGAGCAGGTGCGTGAAGTCAGCGCCGATGAGTACGCCGCCGTGCCGATCCGTACCGGACATCCACAAAACGAGGTGCGGCTGATCGACGTACTGCTGCGTCCGGAAGTGCTGGTCTTCGAACCGCTGTGGACGGTGATCCCCGGTAACAAGGCCATTCTGCCGGTACTGTGGTCGCTGTTCCCGAACCACCGCTATTTGCTGGATACCGATTTTGTGGTCAACGAGGAGCTGGCGAAAACCGGTTACGCGGTGAAACCTATCTCTGGCCGCTGCGGCAACAACATCGATTTGATTGGTCCGAAAGACGAAGTGCTGGATAAAACCAGCGGGCAGTTTGTCGATCGTAAAAATATTTACCAGCAGCTCTGGTGCCTGCCGAAAGTGGATGGTAAATACATTCAGGTATGTACGTTTACCGTCGGCGGCAACTACGGCGGTACTTGTCTGCGCGGCGATGATTCGCTGGTGGTCAAAAAAGAGAGTGATATCGAACCGTTAATTGTGCTGAAAGACAGCGACGGCCGGTAGCCGGCAGCCCGGGCAGCGCCGTAAACGGCCTGTCCGGGCAACAAATCCTGCAAACACGATAAGTCACAAAGACAACAACAAGACAGAAAAGGAAAATAATATGCACGACAGGCGACTCGCCGTCCGCGCGGGTGAACTTAAGCCCTCCGCCGTCCGCGAACTTCTGAAGCACAGTAAACTGCCCGGCGTTATCTCTCTGGGCGGCGGGATCCCGGCTCCGGAGCTGTTTGATACCGAAGGTCTGAATCTGGCTGTGCAACAGGTGATGAGCGGGCGCTTCAACGATGCATTTCAGTATGGTTTGACCGAAGGCTACCCGCCGCTGCGTCAGGCCGTGAGCGAACTGTGTCAGGCGCGCGGCGTTGACTGCCAGGCCAGCCATGTTTATATCACCTCCGGTTCTCAGCAATCGTTAGATATTGTAGCCCGTACGCTGCTCGATCCGGGCGATGCGATTGTGGTTGAGCGCCCGACCTACCTGGCGGCGCTGCAGGTATTCCAGTTGGCGCAGGCCAATATTCTCAGCGTGGATACCGACGATAACGGGATGCTGGTCGAACAGCTGGCCGACCTGCTGGAAACGACCCGCGTCAAAGCGGTTTATCTGGTGCCCACCTTCGGCAACCCCGGCGGAAAAACCCTGAGCGAAGATCGCCGTCGCCGCCTGGTGGCGCTGGCGAAACAGCATGATTTTGTCATCATCGAAGATGACCCCTATGGCGAAATCAGCTTTACCGATGAAGTTCGCCGTCCGCTGTATCAGCACGCGGTTGAGCTGGGCTGTGAAGATCAGGTGGTCTACACCTCCACCTTCTCCAAAATTCTTGCGCCGGGGATGCGTATCGGCTGGATTGTGATGCCGGACTGGCTGGCGCAGCAGACGGTGATCGTTAAGCAGGCGGCGGATCTGCATACCAACATGCTGTCGCAGGTGATCACGGCGGAATATCTGGCGATGAATCGCCTGGATAGCCAGATCGCGCTGATCCGTGAGGATTATCGTAAGAAGTGTGTGGCGCTGGCGGATGCGCTGGAGTCGCGACTCGGGGAGCACATTGCATTCAGCCGACCAAAAGGCGGGATGTTCCTGTGGGCTCACTTCCGCTATTCGTTCGATACCATGGAATGGATGAAGAAAACGCTGGCAAACGGCGTGGTGTTTGTCCCTGGCGAAGCGTTCTATCACGATAATCCGGATACCCGTACGCTGCGTCTGTCCTACTCTACGGTCTCGGAAGAGGGGCTGATGACGGCCGTGGAACGTCTGGCGAAATCGCTGTAGCGATATAAATAACTCCGCGCCGCCGGGCGGCACGGAGTGTTAATCTGGTTTAGTCGCTTTCGGCGATGCGGTCATCGAGCCAAATCAGCATCAGTGAAGAGAGAAATGCAACGCCGAGTGTGCCAATAAATAGCCACATAAAGAATACCTCAGAGGGTTTTTATTATTTTTCTGCTTTGACCGGTGAGTGCTTGTTTCTGTTGATCATCGTGACTTTAGTCGCGGACTGGGAGGTGGCGAGCGTGAAGAAATCATCAGCATCAATATCAAAATTCAGCACGATTTCCCTGTATTTCCCGCAGTGAATTAACTCTTTCGCTTCTTGCATACTACTTGCTGTTATTGTCGGCATCGTCTTATCTCGTGTGAAAACTGGTTAGCAAAGTAAGAGCTTGTGCATATCAGATCAACTCTTTTTTATCGCCGCCGGTAAGATCTGTTTTCCTTATTTTTAAAAGGGAAAAGCGCGGGCAGAATACCATTGCGGGACAGGGCCTCGCCATTGCCGTGCGGCCGGTGAATTCAAAAGAAGCGTTAACGCTGTTTTTCGCTCATCAGCTGGCGGCAGCGCTGCTGATCCTGAGCAATGCTCTCTTGTTCTTGTTGGCTGAGCTGCAGCCAGGTCTGACGCATACGTTCGCCAAGCGCCGGGATATAGTGGTTTTTGTGCAGCGCGTAATCGGCATTGCCGCCTTCGACAATATTTTCCATATCGCGCAGAAACGCCTGGCTATCCCGGTGGTCGATGACACAGAAAACCGAACGGTACCAGGCAATCTCTTCTTCGGAGTAGCGGGGCGTGAACCACCAGACAAGCAGCGCAATGAGCGCCAGCAGCGGAATGACAAAAGGTAATTTCTTCAGCATGGCGTGGTCAGGGAGAGGAAACAGGGGCGTAGTGTACCTGCTGCACAAACGGAATGTCATCCCGGAGGTTATTTTTACCTCCGGGCGAGCGGGTCAGGTGCCGTTAGCGCGGTTATTCGCTAACGGCAAAAGAGCTACAGCAGACCCACCTCTTTTGCGGTCCGGTCGATAGCGCGTTTGGTCTTCTCGACCAGTTCATCCAGTTCGCTGTGGCTGGCAATCAGCGCGGGAGCCATAATCATACGCCCCAGGGTTGAGCGGATAATGACCCCCTCTTCAAAGCCGATAGTCCGGCAGCGCCAGGCCAGATCGTTTTCATTGGCAAAGCGTTTGCGGGTCGACTTATCTTCGGCGAACTGCAGAGCGGCCACGAGGCCTGCGCCCTGGATTTCACCAATCATCGGGTGGTGGCTAAACACCTCACGCAGCGTTTTTTGCAGATACGGGCCGGTGTCGTCACGTACGGTGGTGACCCGGTTTTCATCGCGCAGCGCTTTCAGGTTAGCAATGGCAACGGCCGCAGCGACGGGGTGGCCGGAATAGGTCAAACCGTGGGCAAATACGCCGCCTTTCTCAACCAGCACCTCGGCCATCCGTTTGCTCAGCACCAGGCCGCCCATCGGAACATAGCCGGAGGTCAGCCCTTTAGCGATGGAGAGCGTATCCGGTTCAAAGCCAAAATACTGGTGCGCAAACCATTCGCCGGTTCTGCCAAAGCCGCCAATCACCTCATCGGCGCACAGCAGCACGTCGTATTGGCGACAAATACGCTGAATCTCCGGCCAGTAGCTCTCCGGCGGGAAGATCATCCCGCCGGCGCCCTGGAACGGTTCGGCGATAAAGCCCGCGACGTTCTCCGCGCCGAGCTCGAGGATCTTCTCTTCCAGCTGGCGGGCGCAGCGCAGGCCAAACTCCTGCGGCGTCAGGTTGCCGCCGTGCATATACCAGTAGGGCTCATCAATATGCGCCACGTCGGGGATCATCCCCCCCATGGCGTGCATGGCTTTCATACCCCCGAGCGCGCTGGCGGCGAGGGTAGAGCCGTGGTAGCCGTTCCAGCGGCCAATCATCACCTTTTTCTGCGGTTTACCGAGTATCTGCCAGTAGCGACGCACGGTGCGGATCAGCACTTCATTCGATTCAGAACCGGAGTTGGTGTAAATGGCGTGGCTGTAGTGCCCGGGCAGCAGGCTGAAAAGCAGTTCGGACAGCTCAATCACCGTCGGGTGCGTGGTGTGGAAGAACATATTGTAATAGGGCAGCTTCGCGAACTGCGCTGCCGCGGCATCGGCCAGATCCTGGCGGCTGTAGCCCAGCTGGGTACACCACAGTCCTGACATACCGTCCAGATACTTGTTGCCGTCATTGTCCCAGAGGTACAGGCCTTCGCCGCGTACCATGACGCGCGGTCCTTCAGCGTTCAGCGCTTTCTGGTCGAGAAACGCGTGGATATGGTGTGCGGCATCCCCGCTTTGATACTCGGTGGTGGATCGCGTCGGGTGAATAGGGTAAGTCATGTTATCTCTCCTGTAAGCGGAATCAGTGCAAGGCGAGGCCGCTGCCTGCTAGCGAAACTGGAACCAGGTCGTTTTAAGGGTGGTGAATTTGTCGAAGGCATGCAGCGACAAATCCCGACCAAAACCAGACTGTTTATTGCCGCCAAACGGCACGGTGACGTCCAGCGCATCCACGGTATTGACCGACACCGTGCCGGCGTTAAGCCGTCCGGCAACGCGGTGCGCGCGGTGCAGGTCGTCTGTCCAGATCGACGCGGCGAGGGCATAAATATGGTTATTAGCCAGCTGGATGGCCTGCTGTTCATCATCAAAGGGGATAGCGGCAAGCACCGGGCCGAAAATTTCATCTTTCCACAGCGACATCTCTTCGTTCACCCCATCCAGCAGCGTGGGCTGAACGTAGTTGGCGATCCCTTCAATCTCGACCTCACGGCCGCCGGTCAGCACGCGTGCACCTTCCTGTTGGGCCGAACGGATCGCGCGTATGACCTTTTGCGCATGCGCTGCGCTGACCATCGCGCCCATTTTGGCCGTCGGATCAAAGGGGTGAGACGGCGCCCAGGCTTCCATTTTGGCCTGTACCCGGGTGATAAAGTCGGCATAAATCGCGCGTTCTACCAGCAGCCGTGAGTTGGCGGAGCACACTTCGCCCTGGTTAAAACAGATACCGAAAGCGGCTTTCTCCGCCGCCAGGTCGAGATCCTGGCAGTCAGCAAAGACGATGTTGGCGCTTTTACCGCCGCACTCCAGCCAGACCTGTTTCAGGTTTGACTGCGCGGAGTAGGTCATGAAGGCCTTGCCGACCGCGGTCGAACCGGTAAAGGTGATGACATCAATATCGTTATGCAGCCCAAGCGCGGCGCCCGTTTCTGTGCCGAGACCGGTGACGACGTTCAGTACGCCTGGCGGGAGACCCGCCTCGAGCGCCAGTTCACCCAGACGCAGCGCCGAAAAAGGCGAATTTTCTGAGGGTTTGAGGATCACGCTGTTCCCGGCGGCCAGCGCTGGCCCGAGTTTCCAGCAGGCGAGATCGAGCGGAAAGTTCCACGGTACGATTGCCGCCACCACGCCGACCGCTTCACGAGTGAGGGTGGCGAGCGACCCTTTACGCGTGGGGGCGACCTCGGCGTAAATTTTATCGACGCTTTCGGCGTACCAGGCCATGACGTGCGCCGCGCCGGGAATATCCATATTCAGCGCATCGTTGACCGGTTTCCCCATGCTCGCACTTTCAAGCAGCGCCAGCTCTTCACGGTGTTCGAGAATCAGCGCGGAGAGCCTGAGCAGCACGGTTTTACGTTCCTGCGGCGGCAGACCGGACCAGACGCCGGAGGCGAAGCTGGCGCGGGATGATTTTACTGCAATATCAATATCGTCAGCTTGCAGCGCCGTCACCGCGGCGAGCACGCTATTGGTCGCCGGGTTGATGGCCGGGCAGACTTTACGGCTGATGGCGAGGTAGGGACGACCATCGACGATCGCGTGGCTGATAAAGCTTTGCTCCCGCAGTTTGTCCTGCCAGAAATTTCTATCACACATACCAGACATGCGCCTCTCCCTTGATATGTTGCTTGTTTGTTATTGATTTGTTGCTATTGATTCATGATGCAGGAGGAGGCAGCGACGAGAAAGGACTAAAAATCTAGGTAACCTCTATAAAAAACGTAGCTAGTCCCGGGGAGGGGATAATTCTCAGGGGCGCGCGGGGCGGTTATTTCTGTGACGGCATTCATAAAAATCACGCGGGTTATTTTTTAATGGTTTGTATTTAAAAGGATATTATTTTTATGCTTCGGTTTTTTGAGCACAGCTGCTGCTGTCTTTTAAATATATTAAATATTGTTTGATTTAATAACAGGTAATGAAAAAAAGATGAATGACCCTTATTCCTTGCGATCTGAGGCCGCGGGCCTGTCGTTGGCTCGCAGCTTTCCTGCGCTTTGTCTGTTAATTTTCTGTAAAAATACGACCCGCGTCGGATTGTTGATCTTTTTCCGCTGGCGGGGTTGCGGGCGACGGGGAGCATCGTTTAAAGCTATTTAGCTTATCTCTCTGAGAATAAAAAATAAGGTGTCCCATGCCCCATTTCACCCTGAAGCAGCTCAAATACTTTGTTGCCGTTGTCGAAGCAGAGAGTATTGCGGAAGCCTCCAGACAGTTACATATCGCCCAGCCGTCAATTTCCATTGCGGTGAAAACCCTGGAAGATATGTTTGAACAGCAGTTTTTTATTCGCCACCACGCGCAAGGGGTGTCGATGACCCCCAGCGGGCAACGCTTTTATGAAAAGGCGAAGGAGCTGCTGCGGCTTTCGTATCAGTTTGAGCAAAATTCAAAAGCGGATAATGAACTGGTCTCCGGCATTATTTCACTAGGCTGTTTTGAAACGGCGGCGCCGCTCTATTTACCTTCGCTGATTGCCGGATTTAAAAAGATCTATCCCGATATCACCCTCAAAATTTGCGATGGTGAGCAGCATGAAATTACGCACGGTCTGCACCGCGGGCGTTTCGATCTGGCGTTTCTCTACGATCTTGAGCTGGATACCGCGATTCACACCGAAAGCCTCAATGCACCGCAGAAGCCTTATGCTCTGCTGCCGGCACATCATCCGCTGGCGCAGCGAGCGACAGTGAAACTCTCCGAGCTCAATAACCTGCCGATGGTCCTGTTGGACGTGGTGCCAAGTCGAAACTATTTCATCAGTATTTTCAAAGATAAAGGGTATAACCCTCAGGTTGCCTACAGCTCGCCGTCTATTGAGATGGTGCGCTGCATGGTCGGCCAGGGGCTGGGTTTTTCCGTGCTGGTAACCCGCCCGGTTTCCGACATGACCTACGATGGCCAGCAGGTGCGCTGCGTGGAAATTCAGGACGAGATGGCGAACTCCACGCTGGTGATGGCGCACCTGCGCAGTAGCGAGCCGACCAAACCGACTAAACTGTTTATGGAATATTGTCGCCATGCGGTACTCAGCCCGGCGGACATTGATGCGCGGGTGGCGTAAATTCAGCGAAGAATAAGAGACGGCTCGTACTATTGCGGGCCGGGTCACTCTCTGACGGTGATATTAAATATAAAAAAACGAGTCTCTGAATATATTTTTTATAGGCTTGATGGCTTGCGATTTCTTTTTTATGAATAATTGGCTGCTCGCCGGATTATCTTTTGCCGTTAATTTCCCGCAAATAATACTTTTATTCATTAGATTCAAGATGCTGCGCTCTGCATCACTATTTTATTCTCAGGTTCTAAATTTATAATAATTTACCTGCTTGTTACGGTTTATTAACCTCGGTCCTGCGCAGTGGTTTATTCCTGGCGATTGAACACCATTCGAAGGACACATTTATGACCGTAGAAAAAACGAACATTGATACGTTGATTGTTGGCGGGGGTCAGGCCGGTATTGCCATGAGTGAGCATCTGACGAAGCTGGGGATCTCACATCTGGTTATCGAGAAAAACCGCATCGCTGAAGCCTGGCGAAGCGGGCGTTGGGACTCGCTGGTGGCGAATGGTCCGGCGTGGCACGACCGTTTCCCGGGGATGGAATTTAAAGGGGGGAATCCCGATAGCTTCATTCCCAAAGACGATGTGGCGGAATACTTTGAAGATTACGTCAGGGCCTTCAATCTGCCGGTGCGTACCGGCGTTGAAGTTAAAAGCGCGGTTCGCAACAGCGGACGACCGGGGTTTACCATTGAGACCACGGAGGGCGTTATTGAAGCCCAGCGTATTGTTGCCGCGACCGGGCCGTTTCAAAAACCGGTTATTCCACCGATTGCGCCAAAAGAGAGCAGCCTTCATCAAATCCACTCCGCCCGATACTACAACCCGCAGCAGCTTCCTGAGGGCGCCGTGCTGGTCGTTGGCGCGGGCTCTTCCGGCGTGCAAATTGCCGACGAGCTTCAGCGTGCCGGCCGCCGGGTCTATTTATCCGTCGGCGCGCATGACCGCCCGCCGCGCGCATATCGCAACCGGGACTTCTGCTGGTGGCTGGGGGTGCTGGGCATGTGGGATGCCCCCGCCAGCGCGCCGGGCAAAGAGCATGTCACTATCGCAGTCAGCGGCGCCCATGGCGGGCACACCGTGGACTTCCGCGAGTTGGCGCATCGCGGCATCACCCTGGTCGGGTTGACGAAAGCCTTTGAATCCGGGATGGCGACCTTCCAGCCGGATCTGTGCGACAACATTCGTCGCGGGGATGAGAACTACCTGGCGCTGCTGGATGCCGCAGATGCCTACATCGCGGCCAATGGCCTGGATCTACCGGAAGAACCTGCCGCCCGCGAGTTTTTACCTGATCCGCCGTGCATGACTTCGCCGATCCTCTCCCTGAATCTCGCGGAGGCGGGGATCGCCACCATTATCTGGGCGACCGGCTACGCGGTGGATTACAGCTGGCTCAACGTGAATGCTTTTAATGAGCAACGCCGTCCGCAGCATCAACGCGGCGTCTCCAGCGAACCCGGGGTCTATTTTCTCGGATTGCCGTGGCTGTCGCGCCGGGGGTCGACCTTCATCTGGGGCGTCTGGCATGACGCAAAACACATTGCTGACCATATTGCCACTCAGCGTAAGTACAGCCAGTACCAGGCCGCCGATCGGCGCTGAACGTTCGCCCACTAAACAGGATAAAAAAGATGCCAACGCATACCCGTATTCGCATGTTTAATACCAAAGAGACTTACCCTAATCAGAGCCTGGATAACGATTTATGCCAGGCGGTTCGCGCCGGGAATACCGTCTATGTGCGCGGTCAGGTGGGAACCGATTTTGCCGGTAACCTGGTCGGATTGGGCGACCCGCAGGCTCAGGCCGAGCAGGCGATGAAAAACGTCAAACAGCTGCTGGAAGAGGCCGGAAGCGACCTGTCGCACATCGTGAAAACCACGACCTATATCATTGACCCACGTTATCGTGAGCCGGTGTATCAGGAGGTGGGTAAATGGCTGAAGGGGGTGTTCCCGATCTCCACGGGGCTGGTGATTTCAGCGCTGGCGCAGCCGCAATGGCTGATGGAGATCGATGTGATTGCCGTCATTCCCGATGATTTCGTGAAGTAAGGAGCGACGATGACCTTTTCTATCGCAGCATATTGCCCGGAAAGCGGGCAGTTTGGTATTGCGCTCAGCTCCTCCAGCATTGCCGTCGGCGCCCGCTGTCCCTGGCTACAGGCCGGGGTGGGGGCGGTATCCAGTCAGAACATCACGTTACCGGCGCTGGGTCAGCTGGCGTTAGCGCAACTGGAACAGGGATTCGCGCCGGACATCGCGTTGCGCAGGGCGCTGGCGGAGGACGATTTTAGCCGCTACCGGCAGATCATCGCCATCGACGCCAACGGACAAACCGCCGCCTTCAGCGGCGATAAAACCCTTGGTATTTATCATGTTGCCGAAGGAGAAAACTGCATTGCCGCTGGAAATATGCTGGCCAGCACGGCGGTTATTGAGGCAATGGTGACGGGTTTTCAGCAGAGCGAAGGCGAAATGGCGCTGCGCCTGCTGGCCGCGCTACAGGCCGGTCTGGCCTGCGGCGGTGAGGCCGGCCCGGTTCACTCTGCGGCGGTGAAGGTTGTGGATGACTATTCGTGGCCGCTGGTGGATTTGCGTATTGACTGGAGCGAGGAGGATCCCATTGGCGAGCTGGCCGCGCTCTGGCAGGCCTATGAGCCGCAGATGCAGGCCTATATCACGCGCGCGCTCGACCCGCGGGAGGCCCCCAGTTACGGAGTACCGGGCGATGAATAATGAGGTGAAGTCGATACTGGCAACGCTGCTGGCTTTTGATACCACCAGTCGCGAATCCAATCTCGAGATGATCGATTACATAAACCGCTTTCTGAGCGGTTTTGGCGTTGAATGCCGGCTGTTCTACGATGACGACGGCAAAAAAGCCAATCTTTACGCCCGCCTGGGGCCGCCGGGGCCGGGGGGCGTAATGCTCTCCGGCCATACCGATGTGGTTCCGGTTGACGGCCAGCGCTGGACGGTCCCTCCTTTTGCACTCACCCTCCGCGATGGCCTGTGCTACGGGCGCGGCAGCACCGACATGAAGGGCTTTATCGCCTGCGTGCTGGCCTCTGTTCCCGCCTTCCTCGCACAGCCGTTAAGCATGCCTCTGCACCTGGCCTTTTCCTATGATGAGGAGGTGGGATGTCTCGGCGTCCGCAGTCTGGTGAACCATCTTAAAGCCTCAAAGGATAAGCCCGCCCTGTGCATTATCGGTGAGCCGACGGAGATGCGCCCGGTCTACGGCCATAAAGGCAAACTAGCCATGCGCTGCCATATTCACGGTAAGGCCTGCCATTCGGCCTATGCCCCCGATGGTGTGAATGCCATTGAGTATGCGGCGAAGCTGATTACCCGCTTAGGCGTACTGGGTGAAAAGCTGGCGCTCAGGCAGGATGCGCGTTTCGACCCGCCGTACAGTACCGTTCAGGTGGGGCTGATTACGGGCGGCGCGGCGCTCAATATTGTGCCTGAGCGCTGCCAGTTCGATTTTGAAATCCGCCATTTGCCGGATGTGTCGCTCGACGAGACGCTCACCGGGCTGCAGGCGTATGCCAACGATGAACTGGTGCAGGCGATGCGCGCGGTGGCGGCGGAGGCAACGATCCGCTTTCAGCCGCTCAGCCAGTATCCCGGTCTGCTGAGCGATCCGCAGTCGGCCTTTGCCGGTTGGCTGGCGCAATGGGCGGGAAATGATACCTTCTCCACCGTCGCCTTTGGCACGGAAGGTGGGCTGTTTGACGAAGCGGGCGTGGCAACGCTGATTTGTGGGCCGGGAAGTATGGAGCAGGGACACAAGCCGGATGAATTTATTGCTCTGAGCCAGCTGGATCAATGTCTGGCGATGCTGGATAACCTGCGCCACTGGATGGCGGCCTCCTGAATCTTTTGCGCCCGGACCCGGGCGCATTTCCACAATCCTCTTTTCCCGCATTTTTTCCGTTATCTCTTTTCGCTGCGGCCGTTCTTTATTTCGCCGCGGTCTTTTCCTGTTGCCCGCGGCGGAATAAAAAAAGCTCCGGAACCTGTCCGGAGCTAAATGATGACTGAGGGAATATATTGCTTTAAATTTTCTCTTTCGCAAAGGCCATCTTTTTGACCGTCTTCGCTCTGGAGAGGTAATAATAGACAGGAGAAACGACCAGCAAACCAATAATCCATGATAAATCTGCCCCGCCAAATGACAGCGCAACAGGTCCGGTATAGATCGCCGTCGACATAAACGGCACTTCCACGGCGATTCCCAGTAAATAGCAGAAAATAGCCGTGGCATTAAAATAACCGTAGATTCCGCCATCGCGTTTAAAGAAGGACTCAACCTCATATTCGCCATGGGCGACCAGGTAGTAATCCACCAGATTAATCGCCGTCCACGGCACCAGCACATATAACAGCACGGTAATAAAGTTGGTGTAGATTAATAAAAAGTTTTCCTGACCATAGATCGCCAGTGATATTTCGAGAATCATCGTGAGGATGGCGGTGATTATTCTGGCGCGGGCCATCGGCGACCAGCCATCAATAAAAGTCTGGCCCAGGGTCAAGGTGCAGAGAACTCCGCAGTACAACATCATGGAGTTTGTGGCGGCGATCCCCAGCGCCAGTACCACAATGACTACGGCGCCCATTCCGCCGGTTAGATCGATAATGCCCTGAATAATATCATCATTACTAATACAGACAGCCACCAGCACGCCGAGGACCATCGGCAGGTAGGAGCCTAAAATGCAGCCAAAATAGCTGGCATAAAAAACGCTTTTATCGTTGGTGCTGTAGGGCATATAGCGTGAATAGTCAGAGACATAGGGGGCATAGGCCAGCTGCCACAGCGCCGCAATGGATACCGCGCCGAGGAAGCCAACCTTGTTGAAGCCGCCGCGATCGAGGAAATCGACCGGCAGGCCGTGCACAAACACGATCCACAGAAATGTGGCAGCCAGCACAATACCGGAAATCCACGACATAATTCTGGCGTAGGAGTGGATGATTTTATAGCCAAAGATGGTGGCGAATAAACTGAGTGCCCCGACGACAATAATCCCGACGTCGGAGTTCATCGGCTTATAGATAGCGTGCATTGACTGCCCGCCTAATACCAGGCTGGAGGCAGTAAATCCGATATACATTAATACCACGATCGATACTACCAGTACCGAGCCGTAGGAGCCAAACTGCCCCTTAGTTTGCACCATTTGCGGCACGCCGAGCCTCGGGCCCTGCGCCGAATGCAATGCCATAAAAAGACCGCCAACCAGGCTGCCGATAAGCAGGGCAATAACGGACCAGAAAAAAGAAAGGTGGAAAATGGTCACCGACATGGCACCGGTGATCACGGTTAATAACATGATATTCGAGCCGAACCAAATGGTAAAAAGATCGCCGGGTTTACCGTGCCGCATATTAAGAGGAATAGGTCTTATAGTATTACTTTCGAGGTTTTCAACGTGAACGGATTGAGGTTTAGTCATGGTGCTCTCTCATCACTGTAGGGCTAAATCAGCGTTAGATGGATATTCCAATGAGGAGTACAGCTAATCTACTCATCATAACATTTCGTTTACTATTGTCACAATCTCGTATCATTTTGGAAATTATTAAAAATGTCGAACGTCGATATAAAAAAAATGCTTTACCTGCATCCGCCATCCTGAATCAACGCGCTGAATAAACCGTCAAATCTATTTTTTAGCGATTTATGCTGCTTTAATTGGGATTTAATAATTAACCCGCTGGAAGGCTATTTTCAGGCAGATAAAACTCCGTGGCGGTGGCCATTGCCTGGAATGATTGGTTGTACCGTCGAATGAGAAAGGCCTGATAAATATGTGGAAAAGCGATCGTGCCAATATTAAGCAATGATATTTATACGGGAATACCACTTACACCCTGGAAATCAGTCTGTTACACCATGGCGTGCGATGATTGAGGTGTTGAAAGGATGGCGAAACGGAATATATTGCGCGCAGCACTGCACCACGAAGTGCATTTATCGGGAGTGTGCAGTAGATCAATATTTACAACACGGAGTGTTCTCTTTTCTCTTTATCTTGTCGTGAATGTCGCTGCTGAAAACGGCCGTCATCCCCGGTGTAATAGCCGGGGATGACGGCCTCTGCCCGGGCAGAGGCTGACGGTGCTCTCGCGGTCAGTAGCCTACGGTGTACACCCGGCCGCTCTGTATCCCTTCCACGCTGCGGCGATAGGCCTGGGCAACGGCGGCGGCAGGGACGCTGGCGAAGCCGGGGAAGAAACCGTCATACGCGGCGAGCGACTCCGTTAATACGGTGGGGCTTATCAGGTTGATACGGATCCCGCGCGGTAGTTCGCAGGCGGCGGCGCGGACAAAGCCCTCCAGCCCGGCATTCACCGTTGTGGCGTTGACGCCCTGGGCAATCGGTTCATGGGCCACAATGCCGCTGATAAGCGTAATCGAACCGCCTTCATTGAGATAATGCTGCCCGGTTAGCGCCAGGCGGATTTGCCCCAGCAGTTTGTCCTGCAGGCCCTGGTTGAAATCCCGGTCCGTCATGGACGCCAGCGGGCCAAAGAACAGATTGCCGGTGGCCGAGACAATCGCATCGACCCGGCCGACAGTTTCAAACAGGGCTTCGACGCTCGGCTGAGAGGTGATATCCACCTGAAGATCGCCCTGAGTGCGACCTACGCGAATGACTTGATGTTGACGGCTCAGTTCTTCGGCGACGGCGCGCCCGACGGTACCGCTGGCACCAATAACGACGATTTTCATGGCTGACTCCTGATCGGTTGTGAGCCTCTATTCTTTAATGAAACAGCTATCGGATAAACTGGCTAAAAGTTAGATGATTACTAACCAGAGGTTTGTAATATGGATAAGCTACGCGGAATGGAGACATTTATTGCCGTGGTGGAGTGCGGCAGTTTTACCGACGCGGCATCGCGGCTGGAGATGTCGGCGGTGATGGTCGGCAAATATATCGCCCTGACGGAGCGAGAGCTGGGCACCCGACTGCTTGAGCGCAACACCCGGCGCCAGAGTCTGACCGATGCCGGGCGCGTCTATTATGAAGAGGCCAAACGGGTACTTGAACAGGTTGCGATTGCCGAAAGCTCGGTCGAACGATTGCGACTGGCGCCGGCCGGGACGCTGCGCATCAGCGCGCCGACCTCTTTTGGCGCCTGCGTGATTGCGCCGCTGACCGCCTCCTTTTTACAGGCGTGGCCGGATGTTCGCATCGAACTGGATCTGACTAACCGGATGGTCGATCTCGTCGATGAGGGCTTCGATCTGGCGATCCGTATTGGTGATATTCACCACACCGATCTGGTGGCGAAATATCTCTGTCCATATCGGATGGTGATTTGCGCCGCGCCCGCCTACCTGGCTCGTCACGGCACGCCAGTCGTACCGGCGGATTTGGTCGATCACCTTTGCCTGTCCCATACGGTGTGGACGGCGCGTAATGAGTGGACATTGCCGGGGGCGCAAGACGCGGTGCGCTGGAAGCGCGATGCGATTCTGCGCTGCAATGATGGTTACGGCCTGCGCATGGCGGCGATAGCCGGCGCCGGGCTGCTGCTCCAGCCTGAGGTCTTACTGAGCGAGGCGCTGGCCAGCGGCAAACTGGTGCGCGTGCTGGAGGCCTATACCCCCCATCCGCGCCCGGTACATTTACTCTGGCGGCAGGATCTTCGCCCGCTGCCGAAGCTGACCCGCTTCGTAGAGCATGTGCTGAAAGAGGGAAAAGGCTATTTATGAACGACGGTTAGCGGGCCGGCTATTTTAAGGTCGTTCGAGCGAACGCTGGCGCACCCGCGTGCGGCCTGCCAGGATTCCGTAGACCCGCGCCACAAAACGTTCCTTCTCCCAAACCACCGTTGACAGACATCGGCATACATCAGGCAAATCCACACTACGCCATGAAAATCTGCTGGCCTGCCGTGACCAGCATGATTCCGGCGGCGGATTTCTTGTTCAGTCACGCAATGCGTGCTGCCAGTCGGCGATCAGATCCTGCGGATCTTCAATCCCGACGGAGAGACGGATCAACTGAGGCGTGATGCCATTGGCCAGCCGTTGTTCCAGCGGAATTGAAGCATGGGTCATGCTGAACGGTTGGCTGACCAGGCTCTCCACGCCCCCCAGACTCTCTGCCAGAGTAAACAGCTTCAACCTGCTGATGACCTGCTGCGCATAGATATCATCGCCTTTCACCACCACTGAAATCATCCCGCCCGGCAGCGCCATCTGCCGGCGCGCCAGCTGATGATGGGGATGCGATGCCAGCCACGGGAACCAGACTTTTTCCACCTGCGGCTGCTGTTCAAGCCATTCGGCGAGGGCCAGCGCATTGCTGCTGTGACGTTCCATACGCAGCGCGAGAGTCCGGATACCGCGAAGCGTCAGGAAGCTGCTGAACGGGTCAAGTACGCCGCCCAGCGCATTTTGCAGATAGCCCAGCTTCTCCGCCAGTTCGCGATTGTCACCGACGACCGCCAGCCCGGCGACAACGTCGGAGTGGCCGTTCAGGTATTTGGTCGCCGAATGGACCACGATATCGAAGCCCAGCTCGAGGGGGCGGTGGATGACCGGCGAAGCAAAGGTGTTATCGGTGACGCTGATAATATTGTGCCGACGGGCAATCGCCGCGATAGCGCTGAGATCCGCCAGCTTCAGCAGCGGGTTGGTCGGGGTTTCAACCCAGATCATGCGTGTATCCGGCTGGATAGCGGCTTCAAGAGCGACCAGATCGTCGGGTTTGACCCAGCTTACCCGCAGCCCCGCGCTGTGACGGCGGACGTTCTCAAGCAGGCGCCAGGTCCCGCCGTAGACATCATCGACGGCCACCAGATGGCTGTCTTTATCCAGCAGCTCAAGGACGGTGGAAATCGCCGCCAGCCCTGAAGCAAACGCGTAGCCGCGGCTGCCGCTCTCCAGCTCGGCAATCGCCGTCTCCAGCGCGTGGCGGGTCGGGTTGCCGCTGCGTGAATACTCATAGCCGGTATGCTGCCCCGGCGCGGGTTGGGCAAAGGTGGAGGTGGCGTAAATCGGCGGCATAACGGCGCCGTGCCCATCGTTAAAGACGCCGCTGTGTACGCTCAATGTATGTAAATTTTTCATCTTTCATCCTTAGTGTTCAAGTCGGTTGCGCCAGGTCGTCAGCACATCGCTGCGGGTGATGAGACCCAAAAAGCGTTCGTTGTCAGCGATAACGGCCACCAGGCCGCGATCGAAAATGGCTTTCAGTGCGCTTTCCGGCGCGTGTCTATCCAGCGTTTCTACGTTGCGGGTCATCGCCTCGCCAACGGGCAGTGAAAAGCGTCGGCTGTCGCCCTTGACGTGGCTGATCAGATCCCACTCATCGACGATGCCGACGACGCGGCCGTTTTCCAGCACCGGCAGCTGCGAAATGTCATACAGACGCATGCGCGCGAGAATGGCGGCGAGGGTGTCGTCCGGAGCGGCGGTAACGGTAGCCCCTTCATCGTGGCGTAGGGCGATAAAATCGGTTAAATCGCCGCGGGTCGGCCGGCTCAGTAGGCCCTGCTGACGCATCCAGTCGTCGTTAAACATTTTGGAGAGGTATTTGTTGCCGCTGTCGCAGGCGAAGGTGACCACGCGTTTAGCACTGGTCTGCGCCCGGCAATAGCGCAGCGCGGCGCTCAGTAAGGTGCCCGTTGACGAACCGGCAAGCACCCCCTCGGTTTGTAAAAGCTGTCTGGCGGTGGCGAACGCTTCGCCATCGCTGATGCGATAGGCCGTTCGGACGCCATCCAGATGGGCCAACGGCGGGATAAAATCTTCGCCAATCCCTTCGACCAGCCAGGAGCCTGTTTCACCGTAGCGCCCGGTTTCAACTTGGTCGGCAAGGATCGAGCCCGCCGGGTCAGCAAGAATAAATTGGGTTTTTGGTGAATGTCTGGCAAACCAGGCCTGCAGGCCGCCGAGGGTTCCCCCGGAGCCGACGCCGACGACGATGGCGTCGATATCGCCGTCCAGCTGATCGTATATTTCGGGCGCGGTAGTGGTGGCGTGCGCCAGCGGGTTGGCTTCGTTATTGAACTGGTCAATATAGAACGTGCCCGGGGTTTCCTCCGCCAGGCGGCGCGCATAATCCTGATAATAGGCGGGGTGGCCCTTATTCACATCCGAGCGGGTGAGGAGCACTTTGGCTCCCAGGGCGCGGAGATGGAAAATTTTCTCCCGGCTCATTTTGTCGGGAACCACCAGCGTCAGGGCGTAATTTTTTTGTGCGGCGATAAGCGCCAGTCCCAGACCGGTGTTACCCGCCGTCGCTTCAATAATGGTACCGCCGGGTTTTAATTTACCCAGCCGTTCCGCCTCGTTGATCATCGACAGCGCGACGCGGTCTTTGATCGACCCGCCGGGGTTCTGGTTTTCCAGCTTTAAAAACAGGCTGCAGGGGCCGGTATCCAGCTTATGCAGTTGAAGCAGGGGAGTGTGCCCAATAAGGTCGCTAATGGAGTGAAAAACTGACATAACTATTTGCCCATTCGTATCGAGATATTTGAATGGTAGGTCTGCAAAATTGGTATTTTAAAGAATATTTGTCCGGCATTAAGAGCGAAATGGAATATAAGATGCTTTTTAGCCGTCCGGAGGGAAAGCCTGTTAGCCGCCTGGGCGTGTTGATTTCCAGATAAGGCCTTTTTTGCCGTATTTTTCACCGAATTATCGCTTTTCCGGCGGCGCTTATCTTTATTTCGGCAAAGGGTTGTCGAAAATATTCCATAGGCTGACAGGCATTGTTATGGCTGGTTAATATTATTTTCGCCAGCTGCGCTAATTCACCGGCAGCATCAGCGACGTGCCGCAGCTGCGGCAGCAAGAAGTCGCGGTCGGGCCGCGCAAAGCACAAAGTCGGCTATTTAATGCCGGTATTGATACATGCTGAGGCGATGTTCTGCATGATAAGCTCTTTTAATAAGCTGCTCCCCGGAAAGGGCAGTAATAAAAAGTGCTGGTTTGCAAAAAGGTGATATGTGCCGGAATTTATTTCATTAGCAATAAGCTCGTTTTGGCCGATGCTCTATGCCGGGCTGGTTTTTACTATCCCCATTACGTTAATTTCATTTTCCCTCGGTCTGCTGCTGGGGTTTATCGTCGCGTTGATTCGTTTATATGGCCCTGCGCCGTTGAAAAGCGTGGTGCGTTTTTATGTCTGGATTATCCGCGGCACGCCTTTGCTGGTGCAGCTGTTTCTGATTTTTTACGCCCTGCCCAGCGTCGGGATCACCCTTGATGCCTTTCCGGCCGCGGTTATCGGCTTTACCCTGAACGTCGGCGCCTTTACCTCGGAGGTGATCAGGGCGACGCTGCTGTCGGTCGCCAAAGGGCAGTGGGAGGCCGCGCATTCTATTGGCATGAGCTGGGGGCAATCGCTGCGTTATATTATTCTGCCGCAGGCGGCGAGAGTGGCGGTGCCGCCGCTGTCGAACACCTTTATTTCCTTAGTTAAGGATACCTCGCTGGCCTCGGTAATTACCGTGCCGGAGCTGTTTTTAGCCGCCCAGCGTATTGCCGCCGTCACCTATCAGCCGCTGATTCTGTATAGCGAAGCGGCTCTGCTCTATTTATTAATTAGTTCGGTCTTATCATATTTACAGTCCCGGCTGGAATTACGTTTAGAAAGAAATACGCTGGTAAAGGAAGAACATCATGATAACGCTGTCCGGACTTGAAAAGAGTTTCTCCCGCCAGAAGGTGCTGCATGATATTTCACTAACGATTCCTGAGGGCAGCGTGACGGCGCTGATTGGCCCATCGGGCAGCGGCAAAAGTACATTATTACGCTGCATTAATTTACTGGAAATCGCGCAGGCCGGGAAATTAACGATTGGTAATGAGGAGATTATTTTTTCTCCCGCCGCGGCGCCAAAAAGAAAAGACGTTCGGCGTATTTGCCAGCAAACCGGCATGGTCTTTCAGAACTTCCAGTTATTTCCGCATCTGTCGGTGCTGGAAAATATTATGCAGGGGCTGGTGGTGGTGCAGAAATGGCCCCGTGAGCGGGCGAGGGCGCGGGCGGAAGCGCTGCTGGCCAAAGTCGGGCTGGCGCACAAACGCCATGCCTGGCCGGCGATGCTCTCCGGCGGCCAGCAGCAGCGGGTCGCCATTGCCCGGGCGATGGCCCCCTCGCCGAAAGTGCTGCTTTGCGATGAACCGACCTCGGCGCTGGATCCTGAGCTATCCCAGGAAGTGATTGCCGTTTTGCGCCAGCTGGCGCAGGAGGGAACGACGATGCTGATGGCGACCCACGATCTTCGGCTGGCGGCAAATATTGCCAGCCAGGTGGTGTTCCTCGAATCCGGCCAGATTGTGGAGAGCGGGACTTCGCGGGACATTTTTACCCGGGCAAAGAAAACGCGTACGCAGCTTTTTATTTCCACGCTGACCGAGACGTTTCCCGATTCCTGGGAAATTTAAAAAAATAATCCGGCAATTCAGATAAAGGAGTGAATGATGAAAGTATTGATGAGCGCATTGCTGGCTACCGCCATTCAGCTGAGCGTGACGCACGCGGCCTGTGCCGGGGAAAACCTGGCGCAGATAAAATCAGCGGGGGTATTTAAAGTGGGTACCGAAGGGACCTTCCCGCCTTTTACCTATCATGATACCTCCGGCAAGCTGGTGGGGTTTGATGTCGACATCGCGCGTGAAATTGCCCGCCGGATTGGCGTGAAAGCGGAGTTTGTCGAGGGCAAGTGGGACGGTCTGGTGGCCGGGCTGGACGCTCACCGCTACGACGCAGTGATTAATCAGGTCTCGATCACCCCGGAGCGTCAGGCGAAATATGATTTTTCGGTCCCCTATATCACCCCGAAAGCGGTACTCATCGTGAATAACAATAATCAGGATATTCACACCTTTGCAGATTTGAAGGGCAAAAAGTCCGCCCATACGTTAACCAGCAACTACGCGCAAATTGCCCGTGAAAATGGCGCGGAGGTCGTGGGAACGGATGGCTTTGATCAGTCAATCGCCCTGGTGTCACAGGGGCGCGCGGATGCGACCATCAACAGCAACCTCTCGTTCCTCGATTTCAAGAAACACAAGCCCGACGCGCCGGTGAAAATCGTGGCGGAAAGAACCGATGCCGAACAGGAGGCGGTGCTAATCCGCAAAGGGGAACCGGAGCTGCGCCAGGCGATCGATGCCGCCATCGCCGATATTCGCGCCGACGGCAGCTACCAGCGAATTTCCAGCCAGTATTTCGGCGCGGACGTCTCGAAGTAGCCCCGCGGGCTACGTGAGCACGCTGTTTCTGGCCAGACTCGCCTTGCGGTACTGCAGCGGCGTCTGGCCCATCATCTTCCTGAAGCAGGTAATAAAGTAGGTGACTTCGCTAAACCCGACTTCGGCCGCAATCTCATCAATACTGACGGTGGTGTTACGCAGGAGATCGCAACTGCGCTTTATTCGGCGCGTCAGCAGATACTCGTGGATGCTGCCGCCCGTTTGCTGGCGGAATATGCGCGAGGTGTAGCTGCGCGACAGGCCCAGCGCCTGGGCGAGTTCATCGAGCGAAAATTTGTGGGCGTAGTGAGCCTCCACCCAGCTCATAATCCGCGACGCGACCGTCTGCTGCCGGGGAATACATGGCTCGGGCAGCGCGGGGAGAAAACCCATTATCTGCATCACCAGAAAGGCAACCTCACTGGTGGCGATCTGCCCGCCGTGATACAGCCCGTCAAATTGCGTCAGAATTCTCTCCATGAAAGGGCCGTGTTCGCTGAGGTCGTAAATTTGTGCCGGCGCATTGCTGGCGGCAAGCGCGGCAAACTGGGCCTGATGGCGCGCAAACCCCCGCATAATGCTTTCAACCACCGACTGTTCAATATGCATCGTGGTGCGGTGGTAGGGATTTTTCTCGCTGTGGTCGACCTGGACTTTGTGCAGGCGAAACGGTGGAAAAATAAACATGCGTCCCGGGCGAGCGGTGTAGTGCTGGTTATCTACCACCACAATGCCATAGCCGCTGGAGATATAGAGGAATTCCACGCACTGGTGCCAGTGATAGTAAGACGCGCTGGTTGAGCGCAAGCGGTTAAAAGAGATCGCCCGGCTATCGAGTGTGATGCGTTCCAGTCGCTGCGGTTCACTCATTTTTCCTCCAGGACAATAGATTTAAATTTTTACGCCATCATTTGCAATTTATCCCCCCGTCTGCGTGAAATATCCAGCGAAAATGAAATGGCGGTTTAATTTTGTGATTGTGCTCACTTAGCCGCACAAATAAAAGCGACTATTCTTCCTCCTGTTGACGTATAAACAATTTTATAAAATCGAAATAACAATAACTTATTTAATTCTCGTGTCATGACGGGAGGACCTTTTGCAACCTGAAAATATTCATCTGACCAACCCTTTAAGAACCCGCAACGAGCTCCGGCAACTGGTTAATGAGCTGCTGAATGCCGTGTCGCCCAATTTTAAAAATGATGCCAGCCGTGTCGATCTGGCGAATTTCACCGCCCATTACGGGCAACAGGTGGCGAGTATGGAAACCTTCTCGCGCCTGCTGTGGGGCGTCACGCCGCTGCTGGCCGGCGGCAGCGAGCCGCCACAGTTTTCTTTCTACCTGCAGGCCATTAAAAACGGCACCAACCCGCAGCATGCCGATTACTGGGGAGAAGTGAACCCCTACGATCAGCGCATCGTGGAGATGGCCGCCTATGGTCTGCTGTTAGCGCTGGCGGGCGATCGCGTGCTGGCGCATTTCAACGAGCAGGAGAAAACCTATCTCTGGCGCTGGTTAAAACAGAGTGAAACGCAGGCGATCCCGGACAATAACTGGCACTTCTTTCCCATTCTGGTACAGGTCGGTTTTCATCACGCCGGGATGCCGACTAATCCTCAGGTGCGGGAAGCGCATTTTAGCGCCATGGAGGGCTACTACCTGGGCGACGGCTGGTATTCCGATGGCCCGGACAGGCCGCGGGACTATTACATTTCGATGGGCTTTCACTTCTACGGGCTGATTTACGCGAAGCTGATGGCCGATATCGACCCGCTACGCTGCGCTGAACTGCGTCATCGGGCGCTGCTGTTTTCCGCAGACTTTATCCATTTTTTTGCCGACGACGGGGCGGCCGTGCCGTTTGGTCGCAGCCTGACCTATCGCTTTGCTCAGGCGGCTTTCTGGAGCGCGGCGGCTTTTGCCGGGCTGGAGGCGTTCTCCCCGGGAGTGATCAAGGGCATCGTCCTGCGCCATCTTCGCTGGTGGCTGAAGCAACCTCTGTTCGATCGTGATGGCGTGCTGAGCGTGGGCTATAGCTACCCGAATCTGATCATGGCGGAGGATTACAATGCGCCGGGTTCTCCCTACTGGGCCCTGAAAACCATGCTGGTTCTGGCGATGGGTGAGGATGATCCCTTCTGGCTGGAGCCGGAGCTGCCGCTGCCAACGATCGCCGCGCAGCACAGCATTAAGCATGCCGACCAGGTGCTGGTGCATCAGACCGATCACCTGTGGATGCTGACCTCCGGCCAGCTTGAGCTGAATAACTTCGTCAATACCGAAGAGAAATACTGCAAGTTTGCCTACTCCACGCGCTACGGATTCACCATTGAGCGCGGGCGCTATGGGTTAAGTCACGCTGCGCCTGACTCCATGCTGCTGCTGTGTGAGAAAGATGATTACTGGCGCGGGCGGCGCGACTGTGACGCGGTGACGACTGCCGATGGCATGATTTATAGCCGCTGGCGGCCGTGGCGCGATGTGGTGATTGCAACCTGGCTTATCGCGATGGGCGACTGGCAGCTGCGCGTACATCGTATCCACACTGCCCGCGCGCTTGATACGGCCGAAGGGGGATTCAGCGTGCCGAACCGCCCCCTGCCTCAGGTGCTGGACGGGGAGGGCGGGTGCCGGATCATCACCCCTGCCGACACGTCGGCCATTCTCTGCCTGAGCCCGCAAAGGCGCTGCGGCGAGGCGATACTGACGCCGCCCAACAGCAATCTGCTGTTTGCCGAACGCGCGGCGGTTCCGGTGTTACGCGGTGATTTAGCACCAGGAACTCATCTGTTGTTAAGCGCGGTCTGGGCGGGGAATCCCGACACCTTTGCACCGCAGGGTTGTCCGCAGGCCTTCATTGGCGATGATGCTGTACGCTTCGTGACGGCACAGGAAGAAAAACATCTCACGCTGTCCCCGGAGAACGTCCTATGACCCCTTCATCCTCTGTGCGTGGCGCACAGTACAAAATGAGCGCCTTTATCTTTCTCTACTTTTTTACCTGGTCCTCCAGCTTTGGCCTCTACGCGCTGTGGCTGAGCCAGAAAGTCGGCCTCGATAGCATCACCATCGGCAGCGTATTCGCCATCAACGGCGTGTTCGCGGTGATCCTGAAGCCGGTCTACGGCTACATCATGGATAAGATCGGTATGAGCAAATGGCTGCTCTATTTTGTCTGTGCCGTGTCGGCCCTGATGGCGCCGTTCTTTGTCTTCGTCTATCAACCCCTGCTGCAAAGCCACACGACGATCGGCATCACCCTTGGCGCGCTCTATTTAAGTCTTGGCTGGTATGCGGGCGTCGCGGCATCGGAATCCTATGCCGATCGTTTTAGCCGGCTGTACGGCCTGGAGTTCGGCCGTATTCGTATGTGGGGATCGCTCGGCTGGGCGATGGCCGCCTCCGTTTCCGGGCTGCTGTTCAACTTCTCGCCGCTGGCTAACTTTCTGCTGAGCAGCAGTACATCGCTCCTGATGCTGCTGGTGTTAATCAGCCTGAAAATTGGCGATGAGCAGCTGCGTAATAACAGCGTGATTTCAGCGAACAAAATCGTTTTTAGCGACGTGATGCAGTTACTGAAAAGCCGCAAATTCTGGATGTTCAGCCTGTATGTTGCCGGTGTCGCATGGATGATGTTTATTGCTGAACAGCAGTTTCCACGCTACTTCGTCTCCTTTTTTGCCACCAAAGAGCAGGGGAATGCCTGGTATGGCTACCTGAGTACCGTGCAGTCCGGGATGGAGTTCGTGATGATGATGTTCATTCCGCTGTTGGTGAATCACTACGGCGCAAAACGGGGACTGCTGTTCTGCGGCTGCGTTGTCGGGGCCAGGCTGATCGCTTCGGGCCTGACCAGCGATCCGCTGATCATCTCGATTATTAAACCGTTTTATGGCGTCGAAATCGCGCTGTTGCTGATTTCGGTCTTTAAATACATTGCCGAGCACTTTGATCGCCGAGTCAACGCCACGATGTACCTGCTGGGTTATCAGGCGATGATCTACGTGGGTTCAATTGTGGTGGCGCCGCCGGCGGGCTACCTCTACGACAAAATCGGTTTTGAGCATACCTATCTGCTGATGGGCAGCTGCGCCCTGCTGTTTACCCTTATCTCCGCTTTTACGCTTTCGCACTGCCGCTCTACATGGGACGCATCGCGACCTTTTTCCCCGGCGCTGGACACCAACCCGGTTGAACCGGCCAAACATTAATTCAGGAGTTGTTATGACCAAAAAGGTGATTACCGAAGCCCTCCGTCCCGTCGAACTGTATCAGGTCGACCGGCTGGCGCTGCGCCAGAAGCTCGACGATGCGCTGGCCAGAGTGACCCGCAAGCTCGATAGAAATATTGTCGCATTTGGCGATAAATTCCCGGGCGAGGCCTGTGAGAACGGGATCTGGCCACGCTCTGAAAACGTCGAGTGGACGACCAGCTTCTGGCCGGGCCAGCTGTGGCTGGCGTGGGAAATGAGCGGTAATCCCGCCTATCGCGAGGCTGCCGAGCGCTACTTGCCCTCTTTTGCCCGGCGCATCGAGGAGCGTATCGATACGGCGACGCACGATCTGGGGTTTCTCTATACCCTCTCCTGCGTCAGCGCATGGCGACTCACCGGCAACGAAGCCGCCCGCCAGAGCGCGCTGCTGGCCGCGGAAACGCTGATGGAGCGCTATAACCCGACGGCCAGAATCATTCAGGCCTGGGGGGATCTGAACGACCCCGAACAGCAGGGGCGGATGATCATCGACTGCAATATGAATTTACCGCTGCTCTACTGGGCCAGCGAGCAGACCGGGGACCCGCGCTATGCGCAGGCGGCCACGGCTCATGCGCAACAGGCGGCGCGCTATATCGTGCGTGAAGACGCCTCGACTTACCACACCTACTACATTGACGTGAACACCGGCGAGCCGCGTTTTGGCAACACCCATCAGGGCTATAGTGACACCTCCTGCTGGTCCCGCGGCCAGGCATGGGGCATCTACGGCTTCCTGCTCAGCTATCGCTATACCGGTGATAAAAATATGGTGGAGCTGTCGCGCAGTCTGGCCCACTACTTCCTGAACCGCCTGCCGGAAGATGATGTGTGCCACTGGGATCTGGCCTTGCTCGGTACCGACGCGGTACGCGACAGCTCGGCGGCGGCAATTACCGCCTGTGGCCTGCTGGAGCTGGTCAACGCGCTGCCGGCGCTCGATGAGCATCGCGCGCATTACGAGGAGATGGCGTTGCGTATCGTCCAGTCGCTGACCGATAACTATCTGGCGACCGACGATGACCCGACCGAAGGGCTGCTCAAGCACTCGGTTTATCATATGGGCAGTGGAAAAGGGGTGGATCAGTGCTGCAGCTGGGGTGACTACTTCTATCTTGAAGCACTGGTACGCCTGCGCCAGACCTGGTACTCGTGGTGGTAAGGGCGGAATGGAGAGAGAGAACATGAAAACGGTAGCCGTTTTGTTGGCCCCGGGCTTCGAAGAAGGGGAAGCGATTGTCGCAATCGATGTTTTACGGCGCTTGAATATCCACGTACAGACGATCGCCTGCGCGCAGACGCGGGAAGTCGTCAGCTACCACGCTATTCCGATGATAGCGGACAGTACGCTGGCGGAAAGCACAGACCAGACTTTTGACGCGGTGATCCTGCCGGGCGGGCCAGAAGGGAGCGTCTCTCTGGCCCAAAACGAGCAGGTTATCGCCTTTGTGCGCCGCCACGATGAACTGGGCAAATATCTCTGCCCGATTTGTTCCGCCGCGGCGCGCGTGCTGGGGGGCAACGGCCTGCTGAAAGGCCGCCGCTATGTCTGTTCCGGCGAGCTCTGGCGGCAGGTGACCGACGGCGTCTATGTTGACGCGGATGTGGTGGAGGACGGCAATCTGATTAGCGGCCGGGGGCTCGGGAAGGTGTTTGATTTTTCCCTGACGGTGGCGGCGCGTCTGCAGGGCGATGAGGCGGCGGCCCGTGAGCATGCGGAGCATATCTATTACCGCTGGTAGCGTAGGGCAGGGAGCGTGCCGGTTGTCAGGTGCGCTGAGGTGAGCAAAAACGGGCCCGGGCGATGTCCCGGACCTTTGCGTTCACGCTTATCGTTTTACTCACCACGCATAGTGGGCGGACCGCTCACTGGTAGGAAAAGGTAATACTCGCCAGGGCATTGGCGGAGCCTGGTACCAGAGGACCGGTACGAACGTAGCGCGCCTGAAAGGGCAAAGAGAGCGCCTGCACTGCCGTGGTGGTCTCGATAAAGAACTGATTGGTGGTGCCCGACGCTGAGCTGTCTGGCCCCATCATCAGCGGACCGCTGCCGTTGTAAAAGAACTGAACCCCCACCCCGGAGGCGGTGGAGTCGCCGGTCAGGGTCACGGTGGAGGAGGTGTTTGATGGCGTCGTCTGATCCGTCATTACCGCATAGAGCGCCACCTGTTCGTCGCAGGTGAGGCTGACGTTAAATGCGCCTGACGGCGAGGTATCGCCCACGTCGGGTAGCGTACGTACATCAAGGGTACCCAGTTCGACACTGGCGCTGTCTGTGCCGACCGTACAGCCGCTGGCCGTCACCGTCACGGTGGTCGGGTCAATGATCACCTGAGCGGTTTTGGTTTCGTTGTTATACGCCGTCAGGATGGCGGCATTAATGGTCGGGATGGCGTAGACGCCCGTTTTCAGCGCACTATCGGTTTTGATGTAGGTCAGCTTCGCCGACCAGCCTAAATCAAACGCCATGCCGCTGGTGCCCTCGGCGGGATAACTTTGGGTCACCCCGTTCTGTAACGGTATGTAGGTCGAGCCGTTGAAATCTTTCAGGCCAAGAATATAGCCGATTCCGGGAACCCCGGTTGCAAAAACGGTGTAGTTTGCGCCATCAACGTTGACCGAGAGTCCGGCGAGAACCGCGCTGCTGCTCGGTTCGAGCGTGCCTTTGCTACAGGTAAAAATATATCCGCACCAGAATACCTGTTGCACGCTGACCGTGGCGATCCACGTCGAGCCGATGATGTTGCCAGGGACGACGGAATCGGCAGGGCCGGTATAGGTCATCGGCTGCGGAGAGAGCGTAATATCGGATTTCCAGTTCAGGGCAAAAACGTGTGTACTGGCGCACAGCCAGCCGATAAGCAGTAAAAAACGCATCATTGATACTCCGTAGTCCAGGTGGCGAAGGCTGACACTTCTCCGGTATTGACGGCGGCCCCCGTGGCCACCAGTCGCGCATAAAAGGTCATCTGTACGCTTTCATCTCCCGAGACACCGTAGGCCGTGGTTTGGCTTTCCAGCGGCACCTGAATGCCGTCTTTATCGAGGATTTGTACCGCGACTCCGGTTGCGCCGCCGTCTGCGACCTTAATCAGCTGCGGGTTGAGTTCGTCCGGCGTGCCGCTAAAGCGGATCTTCGCTCCGGTAAAGGTGGGGCCGCACTCTTCCAGTTTTAATGTGAAGGCGCTTTTGATATTGCTCACCGCACCCGCTTCGCGAAACTGCTTAATACCGATGGTGCCCAGCGGAACGCTCTGTTCTTTGGAATCCGCGGAGACGATGCAGGTATTGCCGATTAAATGACCGCTCACCGAGACCAGAACGTCATAGCTGTAAGCGGGGACAGTCAGGACAACAAACAGCGCGATAGCGGGCAGGCGGGTTGTTACTGGCATATCACCTCCTGTGAATAGAGGCCGGTGCGGGGGTTATAGTCCTGCTGACGCAGACGATATTTAACGCTGCAGCTTTTGCCGCTTTCCTGTCCCCAGACGGCGTGCAGCGTGCCTTCAAGAGGCAAGCCCGGCAGATACAGGCTGCCGGCATCGCCAACGATACTGCTGGTTTGCTCATCGGCAAGCGATACCACGGCGCCAAACGGTAGCACCTCATGGTGGCGACGAATGACGAACAGGGCTTTAGCCCCCTGGCGCGTGACCATAGTGGCCCGCACCAACGCGCCATCGGTCGGCGTTTTGCTGACGATGGCGTTCTCCAGCTCAACGTCATTTCCGGCGGTAGTGACATCCAGCGCCACCTGATTGACGCGATACGGCGTGGCATAGGGGATCACCGCATAGCCTCGGCTATCGGTTTTGATGCCTTTATGGTTGAGCACCGACACGTTGCCGGCCCCCGGCGCTTTGATCAGAATATTGGTGTTTCCCAGCGGCTGGCTCAGCGTCAGACCATCTTCATGAAGAACCGCGCCGCCGCTCATGCCGTAGCTCAGGTTGCGCGAGTCGCGGGAGTAGCTATAGCCCATGTTGTAGTCTCCCCATGGACCTGCGTACTGTAAGGCGGTATCGGCGCCGTACTGTTGCTGCGCGCTGTAACGCTGATTGACGCTATAGAACACATTCTCCATACCGGGCAGGTAGCCGCTGAGGCCAGCGCTATTGCTCGCTCCCGTTGAGCCGGCATGCGTGGTGGTGAAGCGTGCGCGGGTCGCCAGCTGTGGCGTGCCAAAAGGGACGGAGAGCGACAGGGCGAAGATATTTTCATTCTGGTTAGCGAACAGGTTGCCGCTGCGTTGAAAACTGACGCCAACGGCGACATGACGGAACATTGCATTCCACGCCAACTGTATGCTTTGCGTCTTGTCAGGGGTATGCCAGTAGGTTTGCTGATCCCATGACAGCGAGAGCGAGCCGAATCCGCCCATCGGCTGCGACAGCAGCAGCTGGTTTTTCGCTTTGCGCAACAGATGCAGGTTATAAAGATTCTCATAACGGGTAGTGACGCTACCGTCAGCCTCGACCACCTGTTTTGCTACGCCGCCCTTCATCCCTTTGTAGGCCGTATCGCTGAGGGTATAGAACCCCTGAGTAGAATAGCGCAGCGAATAGAAATTAAAGCGCGTGCCAAAGTCGTTGAGCCGTTTGCCGTATCGCAGGCGCAGGGAATCTCCGCTGTAGCGACGCTCGTTCGCCAGCCTGCTGTTCGCGTGAGTGACATCCAGCGAGTAGGCGCCAAAGCGCCCGAGATTTTGCCCTACGCCGAGCGCCAGCCCGCGATAGTTTGCAGACAGCTGCGCGCCGCCGTAAAAAGTGAGGCCGTGCTGCCAGCCGTAAAATAGTTCGCTTTGGGCGAACGACGGGGAGTCCTGATTGCCGACGGGACGAAACTTCCCGGCATTGAAGGCATATTTCAGCTGCCCGGAACGTACCAGGTTCGGTACGCTGGCAAACGGAACGGTGTACTGGGTTTTGCTGCCGTCGCTCTCCTGAATGGTCACGGATAAATCGCCGCCCGATGAAGTGGGGTAGAGATCTTTCAGGATGAAGGCCCCGGCGGGGACGTTTGTCTGATAAATAATGTTACCGTTCTGCCGTACGGTTACGGTGGCATTACTCCGTGCGATACCGCGAACTTCCGGCGCGTACCCACTCAGGCTGGCGGGCAGCATATTGTCATCTGTTTTCAGCGTTACGCCGCGCAGGCCTACGGCATCAAAAAGTTGTGCGGAAGTGTAGGTCTCTCCGACGTAGGCCTGAGCGCTCAGAGCGGGGATATCCCGTTGGAGCCAGGTTTGCACGTGGGTAAGCTTATTGCTCTGTTTAGTCCACGTGGTGTAATCGCGCAGCCGCCACGCCCCGAGGTTCACGCCGCTGTTCAGGCTGGCGAAGAGCTGGCGATCGCGGATCCGCGTGTCGCCGCGAAACTCACTCCTGGAACCGTTGACGATATAGTTCATCCACGCGGCGTGGATACCGTACTCCCAGCTTTCCTGGCTGACATAGCCCCTTGGCAGATTACGCATAACGCTCTGCGGCAGGCTGAAACTGAGGGCGAGCGTTTTCTGGTCGAAATCAAAGCGGGCGCCCGGGAAGAGCGCGTCTAAAAAATAGCATGGCCGGGCCAGCGGCAGCGCTTCGTCTTTGGCCTGACGGCTATCGATACCCAGCGCAGCTATTTGCGCTGGCGTGATGCAGGGCAGGGCTTCGTCTTGCCCCTTGCTCCGGTCGATGCTGAACTTCACGTTGCCGGTGAAAGCGTAATTGTTATTAATATAAACATTAATATTGTACTCGCCGGGCGGTAACGCATTCCGCGCATTGACCCATGAGAGATCGGCGATGTTCTCGTTCTCACCGCTGAGGAAAGCAGGATTAAACTGCAAATCGCTCTCTGCGGCGGCGACATGCTGTATGACCACGGCATGGACCATGGCCATGGCGCAAACGGTTTTTGCTTTCACACGGTCATACCTTTATTTTTGAGTTAGCGACACGCTGTTGATGGGCGTCCAGGCGCCATAATCATTGATGGTCTGGTAGCTTGCTGTACTTGCCCGAGCGAACGACTCCGCCAGGGTTACGCTTGCCTTTGGCGGCACCATTACCGGTTGAACAGGCTTGCCGTCGACTTTTAAATTGATGGTGGTGAGGTAATACGGCGTTGTGTTATTGAGCGTGACTTTTCCGGCGCGATAGTGGGCGGTTATTTTTTTCCACGCCTCGTTAACATCGCCGATGAGGCCTGCCGGGCGGTAAAAGACTTTTATGCGGTTTGCCGAAGCAAATTGCAGAGAGTTGCCGGACGTATTGTGACTCTGCTGCGGAATCGCTTTGACCGTCATCCAGTACAGCGTTTCCCGGTCCTGCGGCAGCGATTTGCCGTTAAACATCATTTTCACCGCGCTTTCGGACGCGGGTTTTAAAACATACAGCGGAGGTGTGATGATAAAATCATTCGAGCGGCTCCCTTGTTCATTCTCGATCCACGACTGGATAAGGAAGGACGAATCGGGGTGGGTATTCCTGATTTGCAGCATCGACTGGGTGGTGGCGCCTGAGTAAACCATTCGCGTTGCGCCCAACCCCACTCCGCCTGCATGCGCTGCCGATGAACACAGCGCGGCGGCCAGACAAATCCATGTTAATGAGCGCATAGTGCCTCTCCTGATAGTGAGTCGGGCCTGGCTTTTGACCAGGCCAGAAGATTACGAATAGGTCACGGTGTAGGTCGCAACGGCGCTGGCATCGCCCGCAGTGGCATTACCCTGCGGCGAATAGTATTTCGCGCTGAAGTTCAGGGTGTTTGAGCCACTACGCAAGACGACAGGCGCTGCGGCTTCACCCAGTCTCACGACGTTCCCCTGTTCGTCATACAGACGAATGGCGACATTTTGCGCGGATGCGCTGCTGCCGTTAGAACCGACGGCCAGGCTATCGGCATCGGCGTTGTCCGGCGTGCCGGTAAAGGTCACTGCAACGGTGGTGGCCGGGATCGGGTTCTCTTCCGTTGAGGCGGAGGTATCGGCGATTTCGCAATCCTCAAGAACGATGGAGAAGGCTTTTGCCGTGCTGGCTTCGCTACCGGCAGCGGCGAGCGTAGCGGTACGGACTTCCCCCAGATTGACGTCAATATTGGCACTGTTGGCGCTGATGGCGCAGGCAGAAGTGACGACGCTGCCGTTGAAGTTGACGGTGCCCCCGCTGGTGCCTGCTGCCAGCGCTGAGCCGAATGGCAGCAAAGCTGCAACGCCTAATGTCAGCAACATTTTATTATTTACACGAGTCTTCATTATCTTGATTCCATAGTTTGCTATTAAGGGACGGTATCTGAAATGACGGGGTTAGCTGGTTAAAAAGACCAGCAGGTCCGTCTTATTTCTGAGACCTAGTTTTCTTATCGCTGAGTTTTTTAAGGCGCTGACACGGCGATATGAAAGCTTCTCGAGTTCGGCGATGTAACGTATATCCAGGCCATTGCGAATTTTTTTTAATACTCGCCATTCGCCTGGTGTCAGTGATAACGCCACGGGTTTGGTTTTCGGTCGATAGCGGCTATCCACCATTTTTAATAAGTTGGCTCGCCAGTGATAAATCGGATCCTGTAGCGAGATATAGGCGTCAATTTCACCATGTACCCACAGCAAAGAGTTCGCCGGGGTAGAATACATACAGACAAATACCTCCGGATAATTCGCCTTGATTTTTTTGATGTAGCTCAGGCAATCAAATCCGGCATGATATTTTTCAGCGCCGGAGACAAAGAGAATATCTATCGAGGTCGTTGTTAAGAGGTTATCAAGTAGCGAATAATCACTATCGGACGTTTCTATCCGAATATCAGGAGTAATACCTTGTAATAATGTGACGATGCCACAACGGGCAAAGCGGTCACCTCCTATTAAGGCAATGTTATAATTGCTTTTTAATTCAAGTTTATTCGCCATGTTGTTCCTTAACTGATCATCATGAGGTGCCGTTGTATCGGTATGGCTGATATCACCTTCGTCGTGGCTTTATGATTTCGTTTAACTGTCACTATACCCGCAGGGAAAGTAAGGTAATCTGAATTAATCTTAATTTATTTTAATTATGAATGAGTCTTGATCTATCAATGTGTTCTATGGAACGCGTCCGTCTCACTTTTTAGCTGTCACGACAATGATACTGTGCTGCGGAACGTGTGACGTTGAACGGTGTTGGGTTGGAGCAAAGTTAGTCTGCGGCAGTCCGAAAGTCTGGTTTCTGATACCGGACGCCCGCTGACATCGACCCTTATGACGGTTTTCACCGGGCGGCATTGAAAAGAGTATGAAATCAATTTATTGATTTAATTTGTTTTATATTGTCCTGACGGGCATTTGCGATGTGCGGACCTGAAGGCTTGGACTGACTGACCAGTGTGGCTGTTTTTTGTACGATCTGAATCTACTTAAGAAGCGACTTAAGAAAAAATAAGAACAAAAAGGCCTGCGTCAGTCTGGCGCAGGGCATCTTTATGCGCCAATTTTAAAATAACCAGACGTCGGTGTTAGACTGCTCCGGGTATTTAAACCGATTGCGAAATTCACCGTCACTGCATATCACCCGCTATGTTATGTCAGCACGAATTATCAGGTATTTGTTGTTTGTCAACCCTCTCTGCCCTTTCATTGTCTTCTCCGCATATTTCAGGTATCGCCGTGTCGATATTGTTTTCTCTGACCTGATCCCGACTTGATGTTCTGTCAGACGATAACAACCGGGCAGCATCATTGATAAACGGAGAGAAACCTGTCGTTAACCCATTTATTCCTGTGCTCGCCACTGTTTCTGAATATGGCTGGCCTGTCCCTGTTTGTTTTACCGATGAGCCCATCATCTGATGCTGAAAAAAGAAGCGAACTGATACCGTAATAGAGCGTGTTTAGTGTCTGAACAGGAGGTTTTTTAGTCTTGCAGGTTCATAAGATTGAACGATAATTTCAATTGTCAGCAAAGTGAGAGCCTGGGTTTGTATTTTAACCCTGGGCCAGATTCTCGACTGGTGATGTGATTTTAGATGTAGTGTCTTATTAGTAAATCGGGATAAGTGGTTTTTGGTTTGTTAGCATCTTTCGGGTATTTATTTGCATGCATATTTTTCGGGCAGGGAGCAGTATGTCTGAAATACTGACAGGGAGTGTTTTCTGACAATTGAATGTGAATAAAGTGAGAGGTTTCTGGCGATTTATTAATAGCAATTAAGTCTTTCGTTCAATTAAAAGGATTGTTTTATGAAACTGAATAACGTTTTTTCTGCTCTGGTACTGGCGTCGGGTCTGGCTACTTTTGGAGCGCAGGCCGACCAGGGGAGTGGTATGGGACTGGGGATGACCGGTTTTGCAACTGATATTCGATATCGATGCTCCGGCTTAATCTTTCTGCGCAGAAAGTCTGCGAGGCTGACTCTTATTAAACTGAATCTCATTTGCATTATGCCTGTTACAGACGTTCGCGTCATTTTGTTACACAGATTACAGAATAAGGAAAATCAGAATTTTATCTTCTGGCTTTCGTTTCTGAGTCAAAGAAATAACTATTCTCGAACTCTTAGAATTTAACTCTTTGTAGTTATATTTTTCAAATGAATGTAATGGCGGGTTTTTATGGTTGATATGCATGAATCACTGATGCCTTTTGAAAAGACGGGTTTGCTGTTCCGCAACTTTTTTGCTTATGGCGAGAGTCACTATCTTAAACAGAATTGGTCTGAACTCTCTTTTTCGCCAACGGAGCTGAATGCAAAACAATGGCTTGAGGTTGAGTATGATTTCAACCGTTTGTTTGTCGGCCCTTCGGCCCTTCTGGCTCCTCCATATGCCTCCGTTTATCTTGGCGATGAGCCATTGGTTCTGAGGGCTACTACGCTGGATGTTCGTGAATTGATGCAGACTTTGGGAGTAAAGGTAAATCGTGATGAAAATACTCCTGACGATCATATTTCTTATGAACTGGAATTAGTTGTTCTGCTGTTAATGAATGTAAGGAGAAATGCTGGATTTTTACCTTTCCTGCAGCGGTTTTTCTCACAGCACTTAACGCTGTGGGTGCCTGTATTTATCGAGAAAATAACAAATAACGCCAGTACAGCGCTGATGCGTAAGGCTGCGTTGGAATTATCACATTGGTTTGACGAATTAAAAACGAGAGTATGCTATGAGCAATGAGCCAAATAATCTAAATCGACGTTCCTTTATTAAAGGATTAATTGCAGCCGGAACCCTCACCGTTCTACCAGGAGGGCTTCTCTCTTCACGCTGCGCGTTTGCTCAGCCTCCGATCCCCTTTAATCCGAAAACGTATGATGTTTATCGTAATGCCTGCCCGCGCAACTGTTACGACACCTGCAGCCTGAAAACGTGGGTCAAGGACGAGGTGATCACTTTCGTGGACGGCGCGACGGAATCCACCTACACCAGCGGTGCGCCCTGCGTGAAAGGGCTGACCTATCCACGTCGCGTATACAGCCCCGATCGCATCAAATATCCGATGATTCAGGATGGCCGTGGTAGCGGCAACTGGCGACGTATTTCCTGGGATGAAGCGATGCAAAAAATCGCTCACAAAATGTTGGAAATCAAAAAGAAAGACGGCTCAATGCTTGGGCTGGCGCTGTCGAAGTATTCCGGCAACCTTGGGGTGATGGGCTATGCCGTGGAAGGAATGATGTCATCGCTCGGATACACTACGCGATTCGCCGGCACCCCCTGCTGGCCTGCCGGAATTGATGCGCAGAACTATGACATGGGCGATATGTGGTGCAACGATCCGGAAGATTTTGTGAAGGCAAAGTACATCATCATCTGGGGAGCAAACCCCGCCTGGTGTGCTATGCACAGCATGAAGTACATCTATCAGGCACGGGAGAAGGGGGCGAAAGTGGTCGTCATCGACCCACTGTTAACCCAAACTGCGGCAAAAGCCGATTTATATCTGCGTATACGCCCTGGCTCAGATGGTGCGCTGGCGCTCGGCATGTGCCGCTATCTGCTTGATAACGGGCTGGTAGATCGGGATTTCGTTAATAACTATTCACACGGCTATACCGAATTTGAAGCGTACCTGCGTCAGCAGGTGACCGTTGAGTGGGCAGCGGAAATTTGTGGGCTATCCGCGGACGTGATTCGTACTCTGGCGGAAGAGTTTACAAGGGCTAAGCCTTCGACAGTGTGGATTGGCTACGGGATGCAGCGGCATGTGAATGGAGGCGTAAATGTCCGCGCAATTGACGCCTTTGTGGCGATGACCGGCAACATCGGTCTGGAAGGAGGCGGCGTACGTTACGGTCATCTGCAAACCTGGGGATTCAACTATGCGCTGATGTCGCACAAACCACCTGCCGGATCTATCGGCATAAAAGGTGCTGGCGGCCCGGTCGGCGAGTTTGTCAGCGATAGCGCAGAGGAGAGTGAATATTCCGATCGCGCGCTGAACATCAACCAGACGGCGCAGGGCATTCTTGATGCCTCCGAACCACCCGTTCGCCTGCTGTGGGTGGCGTCAAAGAACCCATTCGCGCAGGATTTCGACCGCAACAAGATGGAAAAAGCGTTCGCTAAGCTGGAGATGGTGGTGGTAGTGGATCAGTTCTTCAATGAAACCGTCCAGCATGCGGATATCGTGTTACCCGTGACGACCACCTTTGAGCAGTGGGATGTCTGTTCGTCGTACTGGCACTACTGGTTGTCGGTCAACGAACCGGCCATTAAGCCGCTCTACGAGTGTAAAAGCGACCCGGAAATTGCGGCGTTACTCTCTGCCGCCATCAATAAAATCGAATCCGGCTCCTGCACCTTCCCGCAGGAATTTAACCCGAAGAAATGGCTGGACGAAGAGTTCAACGATGAGCTGGCCACACAGTTTGGTATCCGTAACTGGGAAGATCTGCTCGCAGGGCCGCATAAAGCAAAAATGCCGAGCACGGCAGCCTGGTACGATCGCAAATTCAAAACCCCGTCCGGCAAATATGAGTTCAAGTCAGAACGCTGTGTTGCCAATGGTCATACGGCACTGCCGGAGTATAAAGAACCCGCGAAAAGCGAGTTGCCATTTCATCTGTTTACCCCCCATCTGCAATACGGCCTGCATTCGCAATTTGTTAATCTCGACTGGATGCAAACCTTCTGGCCAGAGCCGTTTGTCTATATGCATCCGCTGGCGGCGAGCAAGAAAGGGATTGCGGAAGGTGACAAAGTAAGAGTGTTTAATGCCGCAGGCGACGTTGAGCTGAGAGCAAAAATTACCACCAATGTCCCTGAAGACTTCCTGGTGATGTACGAATCCTGGTTTAACAAGCTGAGTTACAACGTACAAAACGTGGTGATGGATACCCCTGCGGACATGGGGAAAATGGCAACCGGCGCGCCAGGTGCCGCTATTCATAGCCAGTTTGTGGATATTTCCCATGCGACAGACAAAGGAGTAGCAGCATGAGGCGTGCATTTTTAGTCAACAGCGATAAGTGTATCGGCTGCCGTGGCTGCGCGATGGCCTGCAAAAGCTTCAACCAGCTGGAGCCTGAACGTTTCTGGCGCTATGTCTATCCGTTAGATAGAGAAATTTATCCACATGAAGAACGCGCTTTTTACTCACTGGCATGTAACCACTGTGAGCATCCGGCTTGCGTCACTGCATGCCCGGTAGAGGCCTATACGCGTCGTGAAGATGGTATTGTGGTACACAATCCCGAGCACTGCATTGGCTGTAAAAACTGTATTCGCAACTGTCCGTACGGTGCGCCTCGCTTCAACGAAGAGACGCAAAAAGCGGAAAAATGCAGTATGTGTTACGAACGTCTGGATATCGGTATGCAGCCAGCCTGCGTCAATGCCTGCCCTGTAGGGGCATTGACGCTTATCGATCTGGATACCGATCCGTTGCCGAAAAACGCCGTTCAGTATCCGCCGGGGTATCCACATATGCCGAAACTCAATCCGGGCACGCGCTTTATTCTGGCCCGTCAGCCTCAGCAGCCGGAGGTCAAATAATGGAACATTATGAACTCCCGTTGGTCATTTTTACGGTGCTCAGTCAGATGTCGGTGGGTATGGCGTTACTGCTGACCTGGGGAACGCTGCGCGGTACGCTGATTACAACACGCATGCACTGGCTGGTGACAGGGTTGGTGCTGGCCGTGGCGTCCATTGCGGCAGCCTTACATCTGGCGCATCCCGATCGTGCGTATGACGCATTGCGCAATCTGAAACATGCGTGGCTGAGCCGGGAAATTCTTGGCGCGACGCTGTATGGCGCTGCGACGGGCGTTACTTTCCTGACTAAAGGGAATAAGGTTTCTGCTGTTATCACATCTCTGCTGGGCGTGGTACTGGTGGCGGTGCAGGGGATGACTTATGCCGCGCCAGCAATGGTCGCGACCGCCAGTGGTGTAACCATGCTGCTTTTCTTTATTACCGTCTGGGTGATGGGCTGCGCGGTGCTGCCTTTGTTGACCGCTGGCACTGCGTTGGCTGCGTTGCGCCAGGGTATTCTGGTTTGTCTGGCTGTGTTGATTGCCGCACCATTGATTTGGCTGAGTGGAGGAGCCGTGATGCAGATGACTGCGCACGCATGGCTGACATCACCAGCATATCTTGTGGGTTTGCTGTGCCTTGTCGTGGCTCTGTTGGTGAGCTGGCGTGGAGAAGGGCCGGCAAAAACGGTGTTTGTGCTGCTGTTTGTTGGCATGATACTGAGCAGAATGACTTTCTTTGGCGACACGGTAAGTACAATCGTCAATATTGGTCACTTGTACTGATAACCGACAGTTGGTGACTATCACCAGCCCTGTCGGACTTTTCCCGGCAGAGGGGGATGGTTTGTATGGTATGGCCTGACTATCCCCCTGACTTGCTCTCCGTTGATTAATACACCGCGATGTTAGTTATATCTCCATTCGGCGCTGGCCCCGAAGGGGTGAGCGGCGTGCCGCGAATAATCGAACGGAGTTCGATGGAGAGTCCGTCTTGCAGAAAGCAAAAAACCAGCCCTCAGGCTGGTTTCTTTAAATAAATGGTGCCGGACTCGGAATCATATCCACGATTAACTCACTGTTTGTTCTTTGTTTTTTTTGGTATTTGTCGTAAGCAGCGCCCCCACAAAGGCCCCCATAAAAAATCGCTTTGTTTTTGTGATGGTTATCACGAAAAAACGTCATTTAGCGAATGGGGCTTCGTTATATGTGGAGCCAGGTCCACATATAACGGTTCGAAGTCCACATATAACGGCGTGAAAAACATACTCACCTCACTCGTAGTGTGTTGATTCGTTACCCCTGAATTGAGCTTTAAGTTGATATGTCGGATTAGATGCTTTTGAGATAATTTTCGGTGGGGTTGTTCGTTACTATATGAATCATAATGATATTTTAATTATTTTTTTAGATGTTGCCATGAGGCCGTTGAGATAACCAAACATCATGGCTCAATTCAATTACTTTGAACCCTCTCTACTGCCCCCCCCCTGCTTTGACTCCCCTTAGGTCGATGTGCTGACGGAGCTGGAGTTACTCCGGCATTTGCGGCTGGAAACCGATGTTCACCCTATCCTGTTTGCGCAGTTGAAGGCCGTTTTCCACACACCAGTATAATTTATGCCAGCATTTATCCAATTGCGGTGCTGGCATAACGGAGATAAGCCGAATAACGGTCAGTTTGTGCCTGTAGTATTATTTCGATGTAAATTATAGTAATCAACGAATGACCGAGCGTTGATGATTTCCCACCAACCATAAGCGGTCATTGATAGTATTAAGAAAGAAACCATCGCACCGATACCTGAGCCGATAGCATTACATAGCATGGAAAACGTTATCTCAGAATGACCAATAGCGTTATATATTACGCCTATATCGTTCGCTCCCCACATGGTGAAAAATAAAAATGTAGTAGCAAAGAATATATCAATAACCAGTAACGAAAATTTTGCCAGCCATCCGGTCTGAGAAGTAATTTCAACTGCCCTATCGTCAGTAAATTGCACAACTGTCTGAATGCGGTTAACACTTTTGTACATCCAGATGGTCGCCAATGGATAGCGGGTATTCATCATTAAAAGAATTTCATGATATTTGGCATAACGGTGTCGTGTTGCGAGAGCAAAATAATATTCAACAAGCCGGGGGGCGTGGTTTGGCTGAGAAAATGTGAGTAGAAATTTCTCCAGCGCTTCGTTTTCTGATTTTTTGTTAAAAAAGTTAGATGAAATTAATGACAGCAATGTATTGATGAACTCACTCATATAACCTCCATGTATGTATTAAATATCAAATGATGTTCTGGACCTGACGTACAATTTCAGTGCTACGGCTATATAGCCTGTAGTCAGGTTATGTTAACACAGCCTGGCTACCGGATAACCAGCAGATGCGGTATGATAAAGCCGAATATTTTTCAGCCAGAGGAACCTCTATGCCTTTGCAAATAAAAGACATTATAGATCTGCAAACCCTTGTCGAGTCGGAACAGGTAGAGTTCAAGCTAGCAGGGGGAAAAGATGGCAAAGGCGAGTTACCGAAAGATTTCTGGCCCACTTACTCTGCAATGGCGAATGATCGGGGCGGTTGGGTCGTTCTCGGCGTAAAAGAACAGGCTGGAAAATTTACACCAGTGGGCATTGCTGATCCCGAAAAGATTAAGACCGATCTGTTTAATCAGTTAAACGATCGCGATCGGGTCAGTGCGAATGTGCTGAGATCAGAAAACGATGTGCAACAGGTCTCTTTGCAGGGAACGGACGTTCTGGCAATCCATATTCCACAGGCGATGCGCAAACAAAAGCCGGTTCACCTGAAAAAGTCCCCATTTGGTAACACCTATCAACGTCTACACGAAGGCGATCGCGTTTGTGATGATATGACCGTCAAGCGGATGCTTGCAGAGCAGATCCACGACAGCCGCGATAATGAAGTGCTTTCCGAACACTATACCTTTCAGGACGACATCGATCTGGACAGCCTGAAAGTCTATCGCAATCTGCTATCGGCAAATAACCCGCAGCATCCTTATCTGGCCTGTGAGCCGTTTGAACTATTTAAAATGGTTGGTGGATGGCGTAAAGACAGGGAAACCGGAAAAGAGGGCATCACGCTGGCTGGCGTTCTCATGTTTGGCAAATGGGATGCGATTATTGCTGCTGCGCCTAACTACATGGTGGATTATCAGGAACGCCCCGAAGCTAAAACGGAGCTGCGTTGGGTGGATCGGGTGTGCCCGGACGGTACATGGTCAGGAAACCTGTTTGATTTTTATCGCAAGGTATACCAAAAGCTGGTCGCCGATCTTAAAGTCCCGTTTATCCTTGAAGAGGGTCAGCGCAGAACGGATACGCCAGTACATATCGCGCTGCGTGAAGCGCTGGTCAACACGCTGGTCCATGCTGATTTTACCGACCGGGTTTCTATTCTGATCGTCAAACGTCCCGACATGTTTGGCTTTCGCAATCCCGGCTTGATGCGCCTGCCGCTGGAGGATGTGATTGCGGGCGGCGTCAGTGATTGCCGCAACAGGTTGCTACACCAGATGTTTTTGTTGATTGGTCTGGGTGAGAAAGCAGGTTCAGGGATGCCGAAGATTTTCAGCGGCTGGAAATCGGCTAACTGGCGAACCCCCAAACTTTGGGAAAAAACGTTTCCTGCACAGACGCTATTAGAGCTTTCTACGGCTAGCCTGATCCCGCAGCATGTTCTGGATGATTTGCATCAGCGGTTTGGTGGAACCTTCGATCAGCTTGATGATTTTGAACAGGTGATTGTTGCAACGGCGGCGATTGAAGGCTGGGTCAACCATGAACGCGCTTGCCAGTTAACAACACGGCACTCCCGCGAAGTCACGCTGACGCTTCCCCGACTGGAAAGTAAAGGTTTTCTGGTCGCAGGGGGTGAGCAGAAAAGCAAATATTACACCTTGCCTGGTGTATCGGTCATGACGCCGGATGAAGTTTTCTCGTTGGGTGCGGTTGTGAGCTCCACACATAACGAGGGGAACTCCGCATATAACGAGCAGAGGTCCACACATAACGAGGGTAGCTCCACATATAACGAGCAGAGGTCCACACATAACGAAGGGAACTCCACACATAACGAGCAGAGGTCCACACATAACGAGGACAGCTCCACGTATAACGCCGGGGACGATCAACCCGCGCCCCGTGATGAGTATGGACGTTTGCTGAACCGCTTTATCGACAGACCCTATATTGATGATGTTGATAATCTCACCGAGGATTTCCGGGATTCGTTGTTTACTTTAGCTGCGGTTCCGCGTGAAAGGCTGCGTCTTGGGGATAAAGAGCTGATGAAGAGTGTGATCCTGAATGTGTGTCAGGGGCAGTATATTTCTGTTGCTGCGCTGGGACAGATCCTTAGTCGTAACCCTAACGCGCTGCGTCAGCAATACTTGAAACCGCTGGTGGAACAAGGGGTACTGAAGCTGGCGTTTCCGCAGTATAAGAATGACCCGAAGCAGGGGTATAGTGCGGTTTGAAGAACTATTAATATCTTTAATAAGAGCTTATGGGATATGAGTGTACTTGTACTATTTGTTGCTTCTGAGGCGATCCGTCGCATATCTCAACGTAATATGGCTAACGAGATGGAAGATAGAGCTGATTGCCCTTCCCGATCAGTGCTCTGATGAGATGAAAAAATAATATCGAATTATTAAAGGATTATATATGGATAAGTGCAGGTTATGTGGGAGAGAAACAGTATTAGAACTTAGTCATATTCTTCCCAAGTTTATATTTAAATATGCAAAATCAACCTCATTGACAGGACACATAAGAGCAACAGAAAATCCGAATCGAGTCGTTCAGGATGGAAAGAAAATTCCATTTCTTTGTAAGGAGTGCGAGACTTTATTTAGTGGTTGGGAAAGTTATTTTTCTCAAAATATTTTTCATCCATATCAGAATGATGAAAAAGATAGCTTTGACTATGATTACCGATTGAGTAAATTTCTTGCGTCAGTCAGTTTTAGAGTTTTATTATATTCTTTTGAGAATGACAAAAATGGTTTTTTTGATAGCCCTATTTTAAAGTATGCTCCTATTGCTATTAACAATTTAAAAGATTATTTGTTGGAAAATAATCCACATCCTAAAGATCAACGACAGTCTCTGCTTCTTCTTGATAAAACTTCGGATGAAATTAATGATAAGAACATGTATCTAACAAGAGCAATTGATTTCGATGTTATGACTACAGATGATTGCTCATTTGTCTATATAAAATATCTTAAATTTTTACAACTATGCCCCATAAAACTTAAAACTAACAGAGGGTGGCGTACAGCCAGGATCAGTAATGTAGCAGGAACCCTATGTATGAAAGATCAGGAATTACCAGATTATGTTTTAATGAAAATGGACCAATCCATTAAATTAATAAAAAGTCAGAGAGGTGAATTATCCTCTAATCAAAAAGATAAGATTGAAGAACGAATTATTCATAGTGTTTTTGACCAATCCAATTAATATTAGTAATTTATCACTAAGCTTACATTATCTGATTGGGTTGATGTAAGCTTAGTTTTATATAGGTTTAATAGTATAACTTATCTAATCCATTTTTGAGGGATAAGTCCATCTCCTTCATCTTTCCAGTAAGCTGATTCATGAGTATTATCAACTTGTCCCCATATTGAGCTATCAGCATGTTCGAGAACGATAATCTGGAAATTTAGATTATTCTCTTTAATTGCTGATGATAATATTTCAAAGATGCACCTTGTGGCACTAATATAACCTTTTCTTGTTTTAACTTTTCATAAACACTAACTATTTTCGCCGAAATAGCGGAGAATGGTAGCTCACTTTAAGGCTACCATAATGTCGTCATATTTTATTATTGTAGTTATACTGGCTCGACTACTAGATCTGGTGAAATTGCAGTTATTCCCATCATTAATTCATAATGGCCATTTTGTTTCGCTTTTATAAATATATCTTTAAATACTCGCAAATAGGTCTCATTTGTTCTTTCTCCATGATTAATATACAAATCATCGTGTATTGAATGAGAACCATCGTTTACCCAAGAAAATAATGACTGACAGATTAATCTGTCTCTTCCATTGAATAATTCACATATGGTATCTTTTGACATTCCACCCCACATCGTGAAATAGTTTTCCAGAATACGACGCAGGGTGTTCTGTAATGTGATGCTGGCGAGATTAGGTTTCTTCACCTCTTCCCAAAGCAATTCGTAAGCTGATTTTATTGGGTTACAGCTACATTTCTCTATGTATGAGGTATCCGCCTGTTTTTTCACCAACCAAAAACTTTCTTCGGCAAGCGTGGCGTCGTGAGGACGCTTGGGATGATAGCTAATTTCTTTATGAAAATAAACGTTGTGTGTCAACACAAATACCTGTTTAATATATCCTTTATTGTCTCTTGTTTCTTCAAAAATACCTTTAATCAGACTACTGACAATATAAAGAATATCGCTATCCAGGCTGGAAATGGGATCGTCAAAAACTACGACTCTGGACTGTGTTATCCCGGACGCAGCCTGCGCACCTTTAATTAAAGAATAAAAATATAAAAATGTGATAAACGTTTTTTCACCTTCGCTGAGCGAACGACTGGCGTCTTCTCCGTTGCTACGGCATATCTTGTAATGGCCTTTTTCATCCACCACATCAATGCTGAATGATGTGAATCCAAACGAGTGGAGTAAAGCGTTAATAGCGTCTTTGGTGGGAAGTATTGATGTGGACTGTTTTTCCTGTTCCTTAATTTGTACATCAACACCATTTCTCCTGCGTTTTTTCTCTTCTAGGCTGGACTCCATCCCGCTTATGGTATTTTGCAGACGGGTTTTGGCAGTGTCGTAGCTATCCAGATGGAGTTTAAGCTCCTCCAGAATAAACTTCCATACCTGCGCAATAAGCTGTCTTTTCTCTGTCTGTAAATTATCAACTGTAAGGTTATGCTGGTCTATCGCCGTATTGGCTGCGCCGATCTGTTCACTTAATGGCGTTAAAAACTCACTCAGTGGCTCCAGCGTTATCTTTCTGCTGGGCTCCTGCTGTTTTGTCTGAATAAGTTTAAGGTTATTTTCCATCCGCTCTTTTAATGCGCGGGCAGAAGCATCGAAAAGAGCAGAGTCTAAATGGACTGATTGTAGGTTAGTGATAGTCTCAAGTGTCGATGCAATTTTTACAGCCGCCTGCTGATAGCTATTCGCCAGTTGCGTTACTGCACCCAATTCAGCCTCATAGCTGTCATTGAAGAAATCTTTAAGGCTTTGAGCGAATGTTTTATCGGTCGGCTGCTGGCAGAAAGGGCAAATATCATCATTATGCTGATGGAAATGAATACCCTGTTTAACCCAGTCACTGTTACCTAATCGGTTAATCATGGCGGCAATATCAATATCCTGACTGCCCACTATCGCTTTTTGTAAAATGCCTGATGACGCCATTTCGGCTAACGGTTGTGTATCAATTAACGGTAGTTTCTGTCTTTTTTCCGGGTTTGCCGCAAAAATAGTTGCCGATTTTTCTTGCAGCATATCTAAGCTAACAAGTGCTGCACTATTTAATGATTTTTCAGTGAGTACTTTTTGTTTGAATCGTTCGGCACTACCACGAACGCCGGTAAAAGCCTGTTGAAAAAGATTATCATACTTCTGTTTCATTTTCCAACATTGCGTTTGCAGATCTGTTTCTAACTTGATGACTTCTTTTCGCTTTCCGCCAGACTGATTTTCACCCTCAAGCTGAATAGTAAGACTGCTTATTTCTTTATCCAGCTTATCCAGTTCCGGTTTTAATCTCGCGATTTCCTGTTCGGCTTCAACCTGATTATCACCTAACGTAAAAATACCTTTAACCGTATTTTCCTGATTAAAATTACGTTCAATAAAATCCCGGTTATATACCATCACTTGCAACGGGCTTCCCCCCGACCATTGCATAGAGCAGTACTCATGACCTGGTGCCTGTTCAATTACCCGGCTGATGGTGGTCTTCCCCGTGCCGTTTGCGCCAAAGATAAAGTTAATTTTACGCAGATCGTTGAGTTCGGAAGGGCTGGTATACGTTGCCACGCCCTGAATATGAATGCTTGTTATCACGCTAGCTCCCTTTGGCCGGTGGCGGGGATATGCCATGCTTTTTTTTTACTTTTACGTTAGCATATTGGCTGTTTTAAGAAACATTAATGAAAAATAACCCATTAAAATCATTGAATTAATCTACCATTATGTACGAACATAAATGTGATGTAAGACACATTTTTATGTGTGTCCTGGTATACAAACATGGAGTGCATCAAGGGCATTTCCCAATATCAATGAATAGATCCGGGCATAAAGCAAAATTCCTTGCGGTTAATTAACCGTCGCGGTATCTTTTGCCCGCACCTGCAAATTCAGGTGCCGGGTTTAGCAGCCTGACAATCAGTGCGGACAGCCGCCGTTTTCCGTAGTGCGGTTTTTTTTGTGTCCGTAATAAGCCGAGTTACGCCCATATTATGGTGGGGCGTAGTGGGGGAGCGCTCGCCGGTTTCACTGATGCCGGTCTGCTAACCCTGTTACGTCTCACCACCCCGTTTAGCAGCGGTCTGGTGAGGTTTACAAAACCTAATCAGTGAGGCTGCCACTATGGCTACGACCCTCACCCAGATCCACCCGTTACTCACTGTTCCCTTCAATGCCGCCACGGATTTCACCGTACTGGCCGACTACTGCGAAAGCTTCGCCGAAACCCTCATTGAAAGCGACGATCCGACGCTGCGGCTGGCGCTTTGCGGACGGCTTGCCGCTTGCCTTTCTATGCTGCGCCCCACGCTGAACGATCCCATCCCGCCCCACCTGATAGAAAGCCTGACCACCGATACCCTTCCCGCCAGCTCCACCTACTTTTAACCCGGTTCCGAATTACTTTGCGACTACTCACTCACGCTGGCGAAGCTTCTGACAGGACGGGCGTTGCTGCCGAAAATGGAACAGACGCTGACCGGATTAATGTGTGAGCTGGTCTGGTGCTTTGCCGCTGAACTCAAGGCCCCGCGCTGGATACGTACCGCCGACGGCGTAAAGTTTATTGATGGAGAGGCGGCATGAGACAACCGGACTGGCATTCCGCCGACATTATCGCGGCGCTGAAAAAGCAGGGGACGTCGCTTTCAGCCTTTTCCCGCAATTCAGGGTTGGCGTCCTCCACGCTGGCAAATGCACTTATTCGCCACTGGCCCAAAGGTGAGAGGTTGATCGCCGAAGCATTGGGTATTGCGCCAGAGCAAATCTGGCCTTCCCGTTATCTTAGACCACGTTAAAACAGACTCTCCCGATCTTCTGACAGCTTATGCTAGCGGAAGATCGGGAGAAGACAAGCGAAGCGCGGCAGACTGTTATTCACAAAATGACGAAAAAATCCACAAACAACTTAATTTCCAGAAAAAAGGTTTCCCCTTTTCATTCGCATAAAACGGTTGTAATCTCCCTTCAGCTCTATGCTGTCGTTGACAGCGCCCTTTGCTTCGCAACCTGAAAGAAGCACCTGTTATCAGGACGGTTGATCCCTTTACCGGTGCAGACCTCTGCAAACACTGGGTCGCAGAACATCGCGGCGGAGGCTCAGATACACTCTTTAACTGCGCCAGTTCATCGGCTGTCATTTCACCCAACCGGAAATCACCCGATTTCACGGCTCGCTTACACCTGCTGAATTTCAGCGCCTTTTACCTGCGCCAGGTCTCTGATCAATGCTGCACTACGCTGGAAACGCTCCGGTAAACCCTGTACCACCTGCTGCCACATCAGCATCCTTAACCTTTACGGGCTGCGGCCTGCATTGCCGCAAGGCTTTGCTGCCGCGTGGCCGTAAAACTGCACCAGAATGTGCCCTCTCAGAGCACGATACCTGACCGGGCGTCACTTGAGTCCCGTATTACGGGCGCAGGTGACGCCGTTCCACCACGCCGACGCAAGCCGCGGAAAGTCTGGCCTGCGCCCTCAATTCCCCACACTGACACGTCGTTTTCAGGCCGCTGTCGGTTCAGAAAAGGAGAAAAAGATCGATACCGAGGGGGGCATGACGCCCCGGAGAATTTCCTGCTCACGCAGGCAGCCTGTACCGCGTACAGTCTGAAACTCTCTACACCTCAAAACCTGCCACCCCGGCGTGAAGGTATCGTTCTGGCGCAGCCACACAGCATACGCCGGGGCCAGATTGTGCTTTTTAACAGCGGCAAGGGAGAGCGATGGGCAAATTAGGCAGTGGAATGAAAGCGCTGGCGAAAAAGCGGGCGGCAGTTTTAAAACGGTGGATGACCGCATTCATATTGTGCAGCGGTTCAGCCGCCATTTACGCTCGCTGAATATCCAGAACCAACGGGTAGAGCAGATCAAGGTTCGCCATATCGCATGCTACGTTCAGGCACGTTTGGCGCAGGAAATCGGTAAACGGACGCTGCAAAATGAAATGGCAGCACTGCGCGGTGTACTGCAACAGGCCGGACGTAAGCAGGTAGCCGAACATCAGCGACTGACCAATAAAGCATTAGGGCTGTCTGGCGCATCGCGTAACGGCACTAGGGTGGAGTGGGGTGCAAATAGGCCATGCGATATCTTAATTAGTAATGAATGCGTCAGATAGTAGCCGTGCTGCAGGCGTACAAGAGGGAAAAATTGCTGTATATACGGCGAAAGCTGTCGCCACTAAAGGTAAGAAATAAAACAAAAGATGAGTGATAACATTAATCTTTGTTATCACTCATCATCAGTGTCAGCTTTCATGCTATTAACATAATACCCATAGCCGCTATTACCGTTACGCATTTCACCGATCCCATTCTTTGCGTTTGTATTCTCAGATGAATCGCTATTTTTGCTAGATGTGAAAATATAGAAGAAAACATCATCTTTACTGCTTCTACCAGTCCATTAAAAATGACAGTCCAGGCATCATCCTGTTGCTGGCTTGGCGCTTTTTGAGTCATAGTTCTTTCCTCTTTTGTTCGTTGAGTGGAGACCATAACATGCTTTTTTTCGTAATGGATGATATGAAGAGAAATGATAATTGATGTACATCAACTTTTTAGGCTCTTTGATTTTCTTGTTGGTTTCTTAATGACAACCCTCTCGGCAATGAGCCCGCTTCGGATTATTCTTTTTGCGGTTTAAATGATCATAAAGACATGGCCTTGTAAACTTCCTTTTTTTATCATCTGTCAGAGTGGTAATCTCACTGGGTGTTGTTTAACTTGCTGTTATAAATATTGATTTTATTTGTCATGCATATCTTACTCGATTGAGTAATGATACTTTTGTATGGAATGAGAATATTCTCTTAAATGTGATTTTCTTCATATTTTAAAATAGCTGCAAGCGATCAATTTTTATTAATTGATAGATTTTGACTATCATGGCTGTTTCATTGATCGTTATAAACAATTATGAATAAATGTTTCATTGAGTTAAAAATTAAAAACATAAACGAACGAAAGGAAGAATATTATATTAATATTTTGGGCCGAATTAATAAATTTCATTAGCTGCGAAGTGTTTACCTTCCAGATATTAAGGCTGCACGGGGATTATATAATGGATTATTATATTATATCGGATGATAATTATTTTTTGCTGGGAATAGAAGCACTGTCTGAGCAGATAAACCTGGATGGTTCAGTTGTGTATCTCAATACTGGTACGGTTGACTCTCGTTTTGCTCCAGCCAGTGGCGATGTGGTGCTGCTGGCGGTTCATAATATCATTACCCGTCGCCGAATCATGCAACTTCCGGTTATTGTCCGCTCCCAGTTGTTGATTCTGCTGAAGCGCAGTACGGTGCTGCGGCATGCGCATCCGCCCGGCCCCTGGGTTATCCCGTGGAGCACGCCAGTCCGGGACATGATTTTTTACCTGCGTAGTCTCGGGGAAAAAAAGATGGTCTGGTATCCGACAGATATGCGTGAGATGGATATGTTTTTTCGACTGAGTGCAAAAGAGCCGCTGGCTAAAATATCCGACCTGCATGCATTATCGGACAAATCGGTTTATGCCCTGCGTAGAAAGGTCAGTGTACGGCTTGGTGTATCGGGCTGCAATAGTGCCGTTGGGACGCTGTTTTGTCGCGATATTCTTGAGATGCAGATGAGATACCATATAGTAAATAAAATATAGCATGTTGCTGTTGATAATTAATAATTGAAGATGGAAGTTGCAGTTTTATTTTATCGATATCATTGAGTTTGTATATTAATACAGGTGCTTCTGTTGCTTAGGTCGATATTAAGTGTGGATATCGACTTGATGCAATATTTTTAGAATTAATTCCATTGTTTTATATAAAACAATGAAATTGATCGCCCGGCCATATACCACATACAGGTAGTGGCGGTAAAAGGTATTTAAACAACACAAAACAATGGAGTATTACAATGAAATTAAATCGTATCCTGGCTTCTGTGACAGTGGCTTCCACTTTACTGTCTGCCGGCGCAATGGCTGCCGACGGCACCATTACTTTTAACGGCACTGTTACCGCCAGCGCTTGTACTGCTCTGACTGGTGTGTCTGTTGGCGGTGGCGCGCCGGCGGTTAACCAGACCATCAACCTGCCTGCAGTACCGGCTCCGGCTCTGAATGTGGCTGCCGGTACCTATCTGGGACAGACAGCGTTCAAAATCTCCCTTACCGGATGCGCTTCTGTCGGAGCGCTATCTAACGTCCGGGCTATTTTCGATACGCCGTTTGCTCCCGCAACTGATGCTTATGTTGCCGGCAACACCGCACCGTCAGGCGCTGCGGATGTGGCGGTTGCTATCCTGACGCCGGCCGGCGCACAGATTGACATGAACGGTGGTACAGCTGTGGCTCCGGGTTACACCCTGCCGTCCACTGCTGGTGCTATCGATATGGACTTCGTTGCTGCCTACAAATCCCTCAGCACCAGTGTGACCGCAGGTCCGGTAACCGGCACTGCAAACTACACCATCTCTTACTTCTGATGCAGCTCAGCCCCGCCCGGTATCGGGGGGGCTTTTTTACGCACAGGATGTGCGGACGGACGCATGTCTGTCCGGATAACAATAAAATAATACGACAGAGGCTAGAGGCATGCGCAAAACGAATCCGCCTTCACTCACCCCTGACACACAAAATTTCCGGAGAACGGCAGGCGGATGGCACCGTCCGGGGATTTTTTGTGTTTTAGGTTGCTGTCTGGCCGGGAGCGTGCTGGCCGGGTCTGATTTTGATGAGGTGTTCCTGCGCCGGGACAAAGGCGGGGCCACGCCGGATGTGTTTGTCTGGCAGGACGCGGTCACGCCGGGGATGAAGCTGGTCGACATTCGCGTCAATGATAACCTGGCGGAACACACCGAAGTGCATTTCGTGGATAACGGAAAACAGCGGGTGGCCCCGTGCCTGACCCGGGAGCAGCTGATAAGCCTCGGTATCAAGATAGCTCTGTACGATGACCGTACTCCGGTTACGGATAAAACGTCCGCAGCAACAGGCGGCGATGCCACCTGTGAGCCGCTTGAGCAGAAAATTCCCTCATCCGCCATCGCCTATGACGCCACCCATCAGGTGCTGAGTATCACCGTGCCTCAGGAGGCGGTTGACCGGCAGCGCTTTACCATGATTTCCCCGGACGAGTGGGACCACGGCATCCCGAGCCTCCGTACCAGTTACAATGGCTATTTTTACACCACAAAAACGAAAGGCCGGTCCGGTGACGGCTGGCGCACGGATGACTCGACCTCCCGCAGTGCCTACCTCAATTTGAATACTGTGGGTTCCCTCGGGACATGGCGTTTCTTCAGCATTGATTCGTTTTACCGCAATCCGGGTAAGAGCTGGGAGTCAAGCCACGACCGTTCTTATCTGAGCCGGGATATTGCCTTCCTGCGCAGTAACCTGCAGGCCGGTGAAATCTATACCAGTACCTCAGGATACATGGTTGGGGCCATTCCCCTGACCGGCGTGTCCCTGAGTACCAGCCAGAAAATGTTGCTGGACAACCAGTTCAGCTATTCCCCGGTGGTTCGCGGGGTGGCCCGGACCAACGCCCGTCTGGTTATCCGCCAGCGCGGCAATATCATCTACAGCACTACCCTGACGCCGGGACCGTTCGCCATTGATGACCTCTACAGCGCTCAGGTAGGCGCTGACCTGGAGGTGACCGTGGAGGAGTCTGACGGCCAGGTTCAGGTATTCCATGTTCCCTATACGGCCCTGCCGAACATGATACGCCCGGGCACCACTCGCTACAGTCTGGCGGCCGGACGTTACCGTAATCAGGGCCGCCGGGCTGAGGAGCCCTGGGTGACCACGGGCAGTCTGGAGCGGGGATTTGAGCATTTCACGCTGAACAGTTCTGCGGTGGCGTCAGAAGATTATCAGTCCCTCTCCGCCGGTGTGGCGTGGAACGTGGGCAATATCGGAGCGTTCTCCACTGAAGCGGCCTGGGCGCGTCACCAGGAGACCTGGAACGACGGTGAGGCCAGGAACGGCTCAGCTGTCCGTTTTCTCTATGCCCGCCATTTTGACATGACCGGGACCTCCCTACAGATTCTGGGATACCAGTACCGCTCGAAAAACTTCCTCGAGTTTCCTGAGTTCCTGTCCCGCCAGAGCCGGGACAACATCAGCGGCTACAGCTGGGGGGATTCAGAGTGGCTGCAGCGTAAGCACAGTCGGGTGGAAATGACGCTGAACCAGAGCCTGAATAACTACGGCAGCCTCTACATGGGGATGAGCCAGGACCGCTACTACGGGACCAGTCGCAAGACGACCTCCATTACCGGGGGCGCCGGCACCACCATCGGACCGGCCAGCGTCTCCCTGTCCCTGACCCGAACGCATGATATTCATAATTCGGACACCCAGATAGGTCTGTCCATCAGCCTGCCGCTGGGCAGTTCAGACAGTCGCAGCCGCGATTACGGCTCCCTGAACTACAGCCTGAGCCGCAACAGTGACAACCAGTACAGCCAGTCCCTGGGATACACCGGCAGTGCGTGGGATAACCGGGTGAACTATTCCGCAAACATGATGCGGGACACGCAGGGGAAATACAGCCAGTCCGGCACGTTGGGCTATAACGGCAGCAAGGGCAACGTGTCCGCCGGCATGAGCCACAGCAGTGGCCATAACCAGTACTCCGCCGGGATGAGCGGAGGTATCACGCTGTATGGCGGCGGCCTGGTGTTGTCACCGACGCTGGGCAATACCGTGGCCATCGTGGAAACCCCGGGTGCCTCCGGTATCAGCGTGTCCGGGGCAGGAAACACGGAGACGGATTATTTCGGACACGCGATGGTGACCTGGCTGACGCCATACCGTTACAACAACATCAGCCTGGATACCAGCAGCAGTGCTTCTTCGCAGAACGTGGAGCTGAAGGACTCTGCCCGCAAGGTGGTACCCAGCGACGGTGCTGCGGTGCTGCTGAAGTTCGCCACCCGCGTGGGACGTCGGGCCATGGTGGAGATACAGAGTCCGAAAAAAATCCCGCTGGGCGCCATGATTTACCTGGAGGGCGAGAAGGAAGAAGCCGGGATTGTGGGGAACCACGGTCAGGCTTACCTGAGCGGGCTGGATGCGCGCCGGGACCAGACGCTGAAAGTGGTTTGGGGCAAGCGGCAGGCAGAGCAATGTCAGTTCACCTTACCGGCGCTGCCGGAAGGAAAACGGGCACCGGAAGACTGGTACAAAAAGGTGACCGTAAACTGCCATTAACCTCATGCCCCGGCGCAGGCCGTGATGCGCCCAACACATGAACAAGAGAAGTATCAGCGAAGCACAAGAGAAGCACCACGCCATCAGGAGAGACAGCAATGAAGATATCAGTGAACACCAGAACGATAGCGGGCATGGTCCTGGCGGCCGGAGTGCTGGCCGGAACAGTGACCCCGGCGGAGTCGGCGGTCAGGCCGCAGCTGACGCGCATCGTGGCGTACGCTGAGGACCGGGAAACGCCAGCGGAGATTATCAATGAGAGTACGGAGACGTACATGGTGCAGTCCTGGCTGGAAGATACAGAAGGAAGCGACAAGGATATTCCGGTGGTGTTGACGCCACCGGTGATGAAGCTGGAAGGGAAGAAGAGCGGGAAACTGCGTCTGGTGGTGATGAAGGGGAATATTCCTCAGGACAGGGAGTCGGTGTACTGGCTGAACCTGCAGGAGATACCGCCGAAGGCGAAGGATGCGGAAAACAGTCTGGTGATAGCGATCCGCAGCCGGCTGAAGGTATTTGTGCGGCCGGCGGGGCTGGATGCACAGGGTAACACAGAGGCGCCGTCGAAACTGACGTGGGAAATGGAAGTAGCGGACGGAAAACGCTGGCTACGGGCGACAAACCCGACGAAATACCATGTAAGTTTTGGGGAGCTTACAGTGGGGATGCCGGGTAAGAAGGGGCAGCGTCTGGAGGGCAAGTACCGGATGGTGCCGCCGGAGGGGAGTGAGCGTTATGAAATACCGGCCACGATAAAGAGCAGCAGCGTGAGCGTGACGTGGAGCGGGATGAACGACTGGGGCGGCGCGGGCAAGGAGCAGACGGTGGAGGTGCGTCAGTGAGAGGACTGATGAAGGTGGTGGCCTGTGCTGGCGTGGTGGTGGGGGCAGGGGGCATTACGCCTCCGGTAGAAGCTACAACTTATAGCGCTGATGGTTTCTGGTCTAATGGACCATCTCTTGGTCAGCCAGCCGGAAACTGCACTGTAATCATTCCTGATGACAGACCTTTATCGGTGCCACAAACTTTTGTAGTAGGTAGTGATGTTCCTGATGGAACAGAGATTTTTTCGTGGGGATATGGCGAAGCATTTTCCGATATTGTTGTGTCCTGTGTCTCCAGCGGTATTGGTGGTGCTAATGGAGACATTGATATATACGCAGCCTCAAGTGTTTATGTAAATGGTGACAGTAGAGGATATATACCGCTTAGTGATAGTGGATTCGCGCTAAAGTTATGGGGGCGGTTTAATACTGCTCCTGGAAACAATTATTCTGTATGCGGCGGAGTGTCCGTGAACTGTCAGTATTACATAACATCATATGCTAACCCATCTTTTGTAAATGAACCGGCAGCAAATACTGAGATAGACTTAACGCCGACAGGTGCCAGTTCTGCGTCTATGTCACAGACTATGCGTAAATACTGGATATCTGCGCCTCCCAGCCTTAATCAATTACTACCAACCTATACGGGAAGCTTCTCATTTAGAATGGCTTTAATTAAAGTTGGTACACCACAATATAATGGACCATTGCATACATCATCTACGGCAGCTTTCTCTGCTCGGGCAACCATCAAAGGAACTTATAATGTTTATGGCCTTTTGGATGGTTCGGGCATAACAATAGCGCCTCCGGCCTGCCAGCTCAGAACCACCGATTATACCATTCCCATGGGACGCTGGGCTGCTGACGCCATCACTTATGTGGGGGGGCCAGCCTATGGTTCCCAGGTGCCCGTTAACCTTTCCCTGGAATGCTCCGGTAAGGTCGACCACGTCCGCTTCCGCTTTGAAGATACCGGCACTTCTCTTTCCGGAAACAATAATATCATTCTGTACGACACTTCCGGCGGAAATAAGGTTGATGGGCTGGAGATAGAGCTGCTCTATAACGGTACGAAGGTGAATGTCGATAATACCACGGTGACCGATACCGGCAGTCACGGGGCAACTAAAGTTTCCCCGGAGTCACTCCCTTTGTATGACTCCGTTGGTATAGCCGCGTTCCAGGCCCGCTATGTACAGAGTGCCGCCGTTACCCGAGCTGGGGCGGATTACACCGGTCCCGTTACCGGCAAAGTGAATATGTATGTGACTTATGACTAACGGAATATCGTCTGGGTTAAAGGCAAAAATTAGCCGGAAGACTGGTGCAAAAGGTGTCAGTGAATTGCCGCTGACATCGCACCCGGCGCAGGTCGTCTGTACAAGAGAAGTACCATCTTATCAGGATAGACACTAATGAAGAATATTTGTGAGGCGAGTGGCAATGGTGGAGTCGATGGAGCGCCAGTGAGAGGATTGATGAAGGCGCTGATCTGTGCAGGTGTGGTGGCTGCCGGAGGTGCTACTCCCCTGGTAGGGGCGGTGACTTATAGTGGCGCTACTTACTGGAATACTCCCTCTGGTCCGGGAGCGCTCGCTGCAACCTGCTCAGTCACATTGCCGGATGAACAGCCGCTGACTGTTCCCCGGACTCTGGTTGTTGGAAATGATGTTCCGAATGACATCGAGATTTTTTCGTGGGGGTATGGGGAGTGGTCCTCGGATGTTGTGCTGTCGTGCGTTGGCTCCGGAATTGCTGGCCCTTCAACTGCCATTGCGGGTTTTAATCCGCAAATTACGTTTCAAATGCTAAATGCCAGTGGTGGCCCTGGGGTTGCATTAAATAATCCGGGTCTTCGTCTGAATATATGGATAAGGCCAGATATTGGTTCAACACCCTGCAACAGCAGTGGCTGCTCTGTAACTGATAACAATTACACACTATACGGACAGCTCTCTGGCTCAACTGGTTTTATTAATGCCGGGCAAGATAAGTTATTGAATGGTTATGCAAATAGTCCTTCGTATGTTTATCAAATGATTAATGCGCCTGTTGTCCCTGGTATAGGAAGGTTTTATCCAACGATAACAGGGAGATATTCTATAAGAGTGTCCATTGTTAAAGTCGGTAATGTTAACTATGGCCCATTGAGTGTTTCTGGTCTCCTTCCGGGGTTCTCAGTCAATGGCACTTGGGTTAGAAGCCTGTTTCAGGGAAGTGGTATAACGATAGCACCCCCCGCCTGTCGGCTCAAAACCACCGATTACACTATTCCAATGGGGCGATGGGCCGCTGACGCTATCAAATATGTGGGAACGCCGGTATATGGTTCACAGGTGCCGGTTAACCTGCCACTGGAATGCTCCGGCAAGGTGAACCATGTCCGCTTCCGCTTTGAAGATACAGGCACATCGCTTTCCGGCAACAAGAATATCAGCCTCTATGACACTGCTGGCGGGAATAAAATTGACGGTCTGGAGATAGAGTTGTTCTATAACGGCACAAAAGTCAATGTCGATAATACCACTGTTATCGACACCGGTAGTCACGGTGCAACTAAAGCATCGCCGGCCTCACTTCCCTTGTATGACTCTGTCAGCACGGCAGGCTTCTATGCCCGTTATGTCCAGAACACCGCCGTTACCCGAACCGGGGCAAACTTTACCGGTCCTGTTACCGGCAAGGTGAATATGTACGTTACTTACGATTGAAACTAAATCCATTTCAGAGCTTCCTGATTATAAGAGTGTTCTTTGCATTGGAATTAACTCTTTAAAAGCGCTGCCTGTTTCAGCGCAAATGCAATCTGTTCTTCGGTATAGCGGGTCTTTTTCATGGCAATAAGCCTCTCTGTGAGCAGGAAGAAAGACCGGATACTTCAGTTTAGACTGGCACTGTTTTCAGGGCGGAGATCAAGGAGATCACCAGTATTTGGAACCATTCGGATGAACGAGAAGATACAGCCCTTTGCCATCCGAAATTTTAGTCGGCTTATCGGAAGGCTTGGCGTTTTTACAGCAATACCAGTTAAGCGCATGATAAGCCCCCTTGTGCAAATGTTGGTAAAAATCTCATCGAACTGAGATTACCAACATTGTTACCAACAAATAAGGGGCGCAGCCAGTAGATTTTAACGGACAGTAGTAGACAAACAGGAGGGGATAACTTGTTGACTTTATAAAGTAAAACGGACGCCGAAGGGCGTCCGTTTCTAAATAAGTGGTGCCCGGACTCGGAATCGAACCAAGGACACGGGGATTTTCAATCCCCTGCTCTACCGACTGAGCTATCCGGGCAACGGGGCGCATTAAAACCGATTCGCCTCGCTTCGTCAACGAAATTTATTTAAATCGATACAGACTGCACAATCTATCACCAGTTTGAATTAAAAGCACCCGTTTTCAGGTGAAAAAAAACGTCCAGGCCGCTGAAATCGGCATCGCCAGAAGCAGGGCTGGTAGCATGTTAACCACCGCAAACATCTTAATTCCGCAGATGCGCAGCCCGGTCGCCAGCAGCAGCATGCCGCCGACGGCGCTGAAGTCGGCCATCATCATCGGCGTGGTGAGCGGCATGATCAGCGATGCGCAGGCCGCCAGCGTGAGCTGGATCAGCAGCATCGGTACGCAGATAGCTGAAACGGCAAATCCCAGCGTGCAGGCGAAAATCGTGGCGGTGAAAAAGTCGAGAAAGGCTTTGGCGATCAGTATGCTGGCATCGCCGGTCATCCCTTCACGCATGGCGCCGAAAATCCCGGTGCCGCTGGCGCAGAACAGAACAATAATGGCGACATAGCTCTGAATAAACGACGTATTCAACTGCGCCTTTTTTTTGCCCGCTGGCGTGAGCCACTGCTGAAGCTTACTGACCAGAGTATTGGTGCCTTTTTCCATATTGCAGGCTTCGCCAAGCAGCGTGCCGACCAGCGTGGAGAGTACCATCACCGGCAGGTTGGCGCATTTCACGACCAGCAGGATACCAATCCCCAATGAGGCCAGACCAAAAATAGAGGTCATCGATGTCCGAATCCGCTCCGGCAATCGTTGGCTTAACAGCGCGCCCAGTACGCCGCCTAAAAGGACCGCGCCGGCATTAATAAAAGGTCCTGTCACCATTAGCAGTGCTCCTGTTCATTATCCCTGACAACGGCATCATTATGACCCGAAAGCAGGGTAAAGGCCTGCAAATCCGTCGCCTGTTTGCATACCGATTTCATCTTGCGCAGCTATGTCAAAGGTGACATTATTGCGCGAATTTTCTTCTCTTCAACGATGAGGCCGCCGATGATCACCCCATCCGTACATCAGCATTGCCGCTGCGCGCAGATGCGTAAGCCGTCTCATCTTGCTACTCTGCATTCTGATTCCCTGCCCCCCATGCGGTGAAGGCAGCGCATGCTCACTGCAGGACAACAGTAAGATCGGACCCGGTCTGCTTTTACTGATGTCTGGCGGTCGGAGCTGGAATCCAGTCGGACCCTGACATTTCGTTGGGCAAGGCATCAGCGCCTTGCCTGAAGCCTTTTACTCTCCGGAAACGGGTATTCGCGCTAATGAAATCAATGCACATTGCCGCCAGCCACGCGCTGGTCTCTCATCTCTCTACCCACCGTCGCGTGGTGGCGCTGGACAGTACTGATTTTACCGATGTGGCGGCAGTCGTCATTACCGCAGCGGACAGCCGCAGCGGCATCCTCTCTCTGCTTAAACGCAGCGGCTTTAACCTGCCGGTCTATCTGCTGACCGATAGCGACATGGCAAAGCCAGACGGCGTGACGGCGATCATCGGCGGGAAGGAGCAGGAGTGGCTCGAACTGGAAGCCGCTGCCTGCAGCTATGAAGAGAACCTGCTCCCGCCGTTCTTCAATACCCTGACGCAGTACGTCGAGATGGACAACAGCACCTTTGCCTGTCCGGGGCATCAGCACGGTGCTTTCTTTAAAAAACACCCGGCGGGCCGCCAGTTTTTTGACTTCTTTGGCGAGAACGTCTTCCGCGCCGATATGTGCAATGCCGATGTGAAGCTTGGGGACCTGCTGATCCACGAAGGCTCGGCGAAACATGCGCAGAAGTTCGCGGCGAAGGTTTTCAATGCCGACAAAACCTATTTTGTCCTCAACGGCACCTCGGCGGCGAATAAAGTGGTCAGCAACGCGCTGCTGACGCGCGGCGACCTGGTGTTGTTCGACCGCAACAACCATAAATCTAACCACCACGGCGCGCTGATTCAGGCGGGGGCCACGCCGGTCTATCTCGAAGCATCGCGAAATCCGTTTGGCTTTATCGGCGGTATCGATGACCACTGCTTTGATGAACACTACCTGCGTAATCTGATTCGGGAAGTGGCGCCGGAAAAAGCCGATGCGCCACGGCCGTTCCGCATGGCGGTCATTCAGCTGGGCACCTACGACGGGACGGTCTACAACGCCCGTCAGGTGGTGGATAAAATTGGCGGCCTGTGCGACTACATTCTGTTTGATTCCGCGTGGGTCGGCTATGAACAGTTTATTCCGATGATGGCCGACTGCTCGCCGCTGCTGCTGGATCTGAATGAAAACGATCCGGGCATTTTTGTTACCCAGTCGGTGCATAAGCAGCAGGCGGGGTTCTCGCAAACGTCGCAGATCCACAAAAAAGATAACCACCTGCGCGGGCAGGCGCGATTCTGCCCGCATAAGCGGCTGAATAATGCCTTTATGCTACACGCTTCCACCAGCCCGTTTTACCCGCTATTTGCGGCGCTGGACGTGAACGCCAAAATCCACGAAGGAGAGAGCGGCCGCCGGCTGTGGGCGGAGTGCGTGGTGCAGGGGATTGAAGCGCGCAAGGCGATTATCGCCAGTTGCAAAATGATTCAGCCGTTTATTCCGCCGGTTGTGGCGGGTCGCCCGTGGCAGGATTATCCTACCGAGACGATTGCCCGCGAGCGGCGTTTCTTCAGTTTTGAACCGGGCGCCCGCTGGCACGGTTTTGACGGTTATGCCAGCGAGCAGTACTTTGTCGACCCGTGTAAATTGCTGCTGACTACCCCGGGCATTGATGCCGAAAGCGGCGAATATACCGGGTTTGGTATCCCGGCGACCATTCTGGCGCACTACCTGCGTGAGAACGGCATTGTGCCGGAGAAATGCGACCTGAATTCGATCCTGTTCCTGCTCACCCCGGCCGAGAGTGCGGAAAAAATGGCCCGCCTGGTGGCGATGCTGGCGCAGTTTGAACAGCATATCGAAGCCGACACGCCGCTGGCCGACGTACTGCCGACTATCTATAACAAATATCCGGTTCGCTATCGCGATTACACCCTCCGCGAGCTGTGCCAGGAGATGCATGACCTGTATGTCAGCTTTGACGTGAAGGATCTGCAAAAAGAGATGTTTCGTAAGCACAGCTTCCCGCGCGTGGTGATGAACCCCCAGGATGCCAACCGCGAGTTTATTCGCGGCAACGTTGAGCTGGTGCGGTTAAGCGAGGCCGAAGGCCGGGTCGCCGCTGAAGGGGCGCTGCCGTATCCGCCGGGCGTGCTGTGCGTGGTCCCGGGAGAAGTCTGGGGCGGGGCGGTGCTGCGCTATTTCCTGGCGCTGGAAGAGGGCGTCAACATGCTGCCCGGTTTTTCACCCGAGCTGCAGGGAGTATATAGCGAGACGGATTCTGACGGCATCAAGCGGCTGTACGGCTATGTCCTGAACCAGGCGGCTATGCGCCTTTCTTAATACCGGACCCTCTCCCGCAGTGTGTCGGGAGAGGGAATGCGGTGGCTCAGCCCGCGCTATGTCTGTACATTCTGCGCGGATGGCCAATTTTACCGTATTGCATCTCCACGCTGAGAAAACCGCTCTCCACGCAGTGTTCCAGATAGCGGCGGGCGGTGGTTTTACTCAGTCCCGTCGCGCTCGCGACTTCGTCCACCGAAAAGCAGTGCAGCGTATGGTGGCTAAAGAGATTTTGTACCCGCGCCAGCGTATTCCCCTCTATGCCTTTGCTGCCGTTATCCTGACGGTAGTTTTTCGCCTGCAGTTGATACAGGGAGTCCACGTTTTGCTGATCGACAATCTTCCACACCCGCTGTTGTTCAGCGAACTGCATAAAGCGCTCAAGTGACTGGTTAAGACGCTTCCACGATACCGGCTTGAGAATGTAGTCGAACGCGCCGTTGCGGATCGCCAGGCTACAGGTATCCATATCGCTGGCGGCGGTGATAAAGATGACCGAACAGTGGGTACCTGCCAGCATCGCATTGCCGATAAGCGTAATCCCTTTCCCGTCCGGCAGGTAATTATCCAGCAGCACCAGCTGCGGTCGCTTACTCTCAATTTGCGTCTGCGCGTCAGCCAGAGATGACGCAATGCCCACCAGCCGCAGGCCCGGATGTTTGCCAATCAGCTCCGCATGCAGCAGCGCCAACGCGTGCTCGTCTTCCACGATCAGTACATCGATAAGTTCATGTTGCATAGTCGGTCTCTTCCAGTTCCAGTTCCTGTTCCGGGCACCAGGCGCTTCCCGTGGCGGGAATAAACAGTGAAAAAATCGCGCCGCGGGGTATATTGTCGGCGACCTCGATCGTCCCGCCAGCCTGGCTGACATAGCTGTCGATCAGGTACAGTCCGATGCCGTGGTCGCCGCAGGTTTTGGTGGTGATGCCGCGCTCAAATATCCGCTCGCGCAAGGCCGGCGTAATGCCGACCCCCCGATCGGCCACTTCGACGATCAGCTCTTGCGCATTCAGCTTGATCAGCACCTCTACCGGCTCGTGCGGCAGCGGCGCGCGCTGCGTCGCTTCAATGGCGTTATCCAGCAGGTTGCCGATAATAGAAATCAGCTCTGCTTCGGCAAGCGGTGCGAAGGGGCTCGCCATCCGGCAGGCCGGATCGAAGCTCAGTTGCACCCCTTTTTCGCGGGCGCGGGAGGCCTTGCCTAACAGCAGACCGCACAGCGTTGGCGAATGAAAGCGCGACGAGATAAAGTCCAGCAGCTCCTGGGCGTGTTCTGACTGGGCCTGAATATAGTGAATGGCTTCCTCATAGCGCCCCATATGCAGCAGGCCGGAGAGCGTGGTCATGCGGTTGAGCTGCTCATGGCGCATGATGCGCAGATTGTCGACGTAGCGTTTCACCTGGCTGAGCTGAGCGCTGAGGGTGTCTATCTCATTGCGATCGCGGAAAGTTATCACCCAGCCCTGCAGCGAGTCCTCCAGCATGATCCGTACGCGGCTGGCGATCACCGTCAGATCGTTGAACCGACAGATCTCATCATGCGTGTCCCGTTGCAGCATCGTTTGCGGTGAGAAGAAGGGGACGGGGGCGATCACCTGGCCGATCGGCTGTCCGCGCAGCTGTCGGGCGGGCTGATTCAGGCCCAGCAGCTTCCGCGCCGCCTGGTTGATCACCTCGATCCGCAGATGGTCATCGATAGCGATCACCCCTTCGTAGATCGACTCCATCATCGCCTTTTGCTGGCGCACCAGCAGACCGATTTCACGCGGCTCCAGCGAGAAAATCTGCTTCTTAATGCTGCGGGTAAAAAACCATGAAAACACGAACAGGGCCACGAGCAGCAAAACGGCAGCGAGCAGAATATTGACGGCTTTACTGACGGTAATGGTGTCGAGATAGCTGGTGAGATAGCCCACGGAGACAATACCCACCACCTGGCCGTCCTCGCTGAATATCGGGGCTTTGCTGCGCAGCGAAATCCCCAGACCTCCCTGGCGAATGGTGGTGGTGGTTTTGCCCTTCAGCACCTCCTCGTTATCACCACCCACGAGCAGAGTGCCGACCCGGTCGGCGAACGCCGAATGAAACAAATGACGACCCTGATTATCGCCGACGACAATAAAACTGGCGTCACTGCGTGCCGCTATTTTATGCATGAAATGAGTGATTGCGCTAATATCCTTTCTGGCGACATTTTCCCGTAATACAGGGATGATGGCGATCTCTTCTGCTTGTATTTTTGCCCGCGTACTCATTTCCATATACAGCTGTTTTTCGACATCAATATAATAATAGCCTCCCAACAGCCCGAAGAGTACTGAGAAAAAGGCCGTCAGTGAAATGAACAGCTTTATTTGAAATGACACTTTCATCGCTATCACGCTGGGTATCAATGGAAGTGGCTAATATATCATCTTTTTTCCGGCTGGCATCTGCTTTGCCGGAAACTTGTGATCCTTTGCACAAGCGCTCTGCATAAGGAAAATATTGCTGCCGCAGCAGATCTTAAATTTACGTTAATAAATGTTATTTGTTTGTTCGTTTTAGAAAATAAACCATAAAAACCACGCCAATAAATAAACTATGAATCACATTAAATAAAAGAAACCATTAAAACCATAGCATCCATTAAAGTTTCGGTTTTAATATGCTGATCCTCACATTAAGTCTGCTTTTGGCACATTAAGCTGCCTGCACAAAATAACCAAGGGGCTTAATAATGAGCACAACTGACGATTCTTTCTCTGTTACCCAGGACCCAATTGATATTCACAAACCTTCGCTCAAAGAGCGCTGGTGGCATATTATGGATAGCTGGAAAGTAGGGATTATTCCTTTACCGCTGTTTGTTCTTGCCGGACTGCTGATTGCCGTCGATTGTCTGGGGGGGAAGTTACCGAGTGATATCGTGGTGATGGTTGCCACGCTGGCGTTTTTTGGTTTTGCCTGCGGCGAATTCGGCAAACGTCTGCCGATCGTCGGCAAACTCGGTGCGGCGGCGATTTGCGCGACGTTCATCCCTTCGGCGCTAGTCTACTACGGCCTGCTGCCGGATGTGGTGGTGGAGTCCACCACCAAATTCTACAAATCCACCAATATTCTCTATCTCTACATCTGCTGCATTATTGTCGGCAGTATCATGAGCATGAACCGCACCGTGCTGATTCAGGGCTTCCTGCGCATCTTCTTCCCGATGCTGTGCGGTGAAATTGTCGGCATGATCGTCGGTATGAGCGTGGGCCTGGCGCTCGGTCTTGAACCGTTCCAGATCTTCTTCTTTATCATACTGCCGATCATGGCGGGCGGCGTGGGCGAAGGCGCGATCCCGCTGTCGATCGGCTATGCGACGTTGCTGCATATGGATCAGGGCGTGGCGCTGGGACGCGTCCTGCCGATGGTGATGCTGGGCGGCCTCACCGCCATTATCATCTCCGGCTGTCTGAACCAACTCGGCAAACGCTATCCGCACCTGACCGGTGAAGGCCAGCTGATGCCAAACCGCGCGAATACCGATGAAACGGCCTCCCAGCCGGCCTTCTCCGGAAAAGTCGACGTTACTACCATCGCTTCCGGCGCGCTGCTGGCGGTACTGCTGTATATGCTGGGGATGCTGGGCCACAAGCTGATTGGTCTGCCTGCACCGGTCGGCATGCTGTTCATGGCGGTGCTGGTGAAACTGTTTAACGGCGTCTCCCCGCGCATCCTTGAAGGTTCTCAGGTGGTCTACAAATTCTTCCAGACTTCTGTGACCTATCCCATCCTGTTTGCCGTTGGCGTCGCGATCACCCCGTGGCACGAACTGGTCGCTGCTTTCACCGTCAGCAACCTGCTGGTGATTATCAGCACCGTCTCTGCGCTGGTGGCGACCGGTTTCTTCGTCGGCAAAAAGATTGGCATGCATCCGATTGATGTCGCCATCGTCTCCTGCTGCCAGAGCGGACAGGGCGGCACCGGTGATGTGGCGATTCTGACCGCCGGCAATCGTATGAGCCTGATGCCATTCGCCCAGATTGCCACTCGTATCGGCGGCGCAATTAATGTCTCGGTCTCGCTGCTGATTCTCGGCAACTTCCTTGTTTAAGTTTTCAGGAAACAACAATGAAACTCGCAAGCTTTATCTATCAGGACATTCGCAGCTTCGGCATCGTCAAAGCCGAAGGGATGATTGATTTAGGTCGTCGTCTTGGCGATCGCTACGGCGACCTCAAGGCGCTGCTGCAGGGTAACGGCCTGGCTGAAGCCAGCCGCTATCTCGACGACGCGGTGGATGTGCCCATGGCGGGCGTGACCTTTTTGCCGGTGATTGAACAGCCGGAAAAGATCCTCTGCGTGGGTATGAACTATGCCGAAAAGCGCAAAGAGTTCGATCAGCACAATCCGGCGCCGACGCTGTTTGTCCGCTTTGCCGATTCTCAGACGGCGCACAACGCGCCGGTGTTGAAACCGCGCCATTCCCGCGAATTTGACTACGAAGGCGAACTGGCGGTGATTATCGGCAAAGGCGGCGAAAACATCCGTCGCGAGGAGGCGCTGCGCCACGTTGCTGGCTACAGCTGCTACATGGATGGATCCGCACGCGACTGGCAGCACAGCTGGTTTACCGCGGGGAAAAACTGGCGGCAGACCGGCGCATTCGGCCCGTGGATGGCGACCGCGGATGAGATCCCGGATCCGCATCAGCTGACGATCCGCACCTGGCTGAACGGCCGGATGGTTCAGGATGACAACACCAGCAGCATGATCCACAAGGTAGCGGAGCTGATCGAGTACATCAGCACCTTCACCCGCTTAAGCCCGGGCGATGTGATCATCACCGGATCGCCGGGTGGAGTGGGGAAAAAGCGGAACCCGCCGCTGTTTATGCAGGAGGGCGATCGCATTGAGGTTGAGATTGAGCATATTGGCCATCTCAGCAATGTGATCATGGAAGCGCCAGCCAGCACGCTGACGACGGCACATTGAGTAAGGCGTGATGATGGACTCGCAACCCGCTATCGACTTTCGCTTCACGGAAGTGGCCCAACACCCGGAACGTCTGAGCCGGATTCGTTACCTGCTGACGGACAGCGGTCTGGGGATGGACAACGATATCACGCTGTTCGTTGAGGCCTGGTCCGGAGAGCAGCTGGTGGGCTGCGCGGGGCTGGCCGCCAACGTTATCAAATGCGTGGCGGTCGATGAGCAGCTGCGCGGTGTGAATCTCAGCGCGCGGCTGCTGGCGGAAGTGGAAAACGTCGCCCTCGCGCGCGGCCATTTTCATCTCTTCCTCTGCACCCGGCCCTGTAACGAGGAGCGCTTTTCCCGCAGCGGCTTCTGGCCTGTCGCCCGCAGTGGCAATAACGCGGTATTGATGGAGAACACGCCGCAGGGCATTACGCGCTACTGCCGTTCGCTGCGCGGTGAGCGCCGGCCCGGCAAGGATATCGGGGCGATTGTCATGAATGCGAATCCGTTCACGCTTGGCCACCGCCATCTGGTGGAACACGCGGCGGCACGCTGCGACTGGCTGCATCTGTTTGTGGTACGTGAAGACGCCTCATTCTTTCCGTTCGCCGCGCGTCTGGAGATGGTACGGGCCGGAGTGGCGCATCTGGCGAATGTCTCCGTGCACGAGGGCTCGCAGTACATCATCTCGCGCGCCACTTTTCCGGCCTACTTCCTGAAAGAGAGCGGAAAAGTGCAGCAGGCGTGGAGTGAAATCGACGTGCTGATCTTTCGCGACTACATCGCGCCGTCTCTCGGCATTACCCATCGTTTTATCGGCTCCGAGCCGTTTTGCGATATCACCCGTCAGTACAACCAGACGCTGCATGAACTGCTGGCGGGTCGTATCAACGTTGAGGAGATGACCCGTATTAAGGTTGGGGGAAGCGCCATTTCGGCCTCGGAAGTCCGTCGTTTACTTAAGACAGAACAGTATTCTCGTATTCGGGACATTGTCCCGGAATCCACTTTCGCGCATCTCGAAGCGCACTACAGCGCGGAAGTCGCTTAATTATCAGGAAACGATCATGAAAATTGTAAGGGAGGCGCTGGCCGGTACGCAGGAGTCCAGCGACCTGATGGTGAAAATCGCCCCCGCCGACGGCGAGCTGGAGATTGTCATCCACAGTGAAGTGATAAAGCAGTTTGGCGAGCAGATTCGTCAGGTGGTTGAGGAAACGCTGCACGCGATGGCGGTGCGGCAGGGGTTGATTATCATCGAAGACAAAGGCGCGCTGGATTGCGTCATTCGCGCGCGCCTGCAAAGCGCGGTGCTGCGCGCTGCCGATGAACCGCATATCGACTGGAGGACGCTGTGATGAACAGGCTCCGTCGTAGCATGTTATTCCTGCCGGGCGCTAACGCAGCGATGCTCTCTACCGCCTTTATCTACCGTCCCGATTCGATCATGTTCGATCTTGAGGACGCGGTGGCGCTGCGCGAGAAAGACAGCGCGCGCCTGCTGGTCTGGCATGCGCTCCAGCACCCGATGTATCAGGATATCGAAACCGTGGTGCGCATTAACCCGCTGAGCACGCCGTTTGGCTTGCTGGATCTGGAAGCCGCCGTGCGAGCTGGCGTGGACGTGATCCGATTGCCGAAAACCGATACTCCGGAAGATATCGACGAACTGGAAAGCCACCTGGTGCGCATCGAGCGCGACTGCGGGCGTGAAGTGGGGTCCACCCGCATCATGGCGGCGATTGAGTCGGCCGTTGGCGTCATTAACGCCGTGGCTATTGCTCGCCGTTCCCCGCGGCTGATTGGTATTGCGCTGGCGGCCTTTGATTATGTGATGGATATGCAGACCGAGCGCAGCGATGGTACCGAACTGTTCTACGCCCGCTGTGCGGTACTGCATGCCGCGCGGGCAGCCGGCATCGATGCCTTCGACGTGGTGTGGTCAGACGTGAACGACGAAGCCGGATTCCTGCGCGAAGTCGAGTTGATTCGCAAAATGGGCTTTAACGGCAAATCGTTGATTAACCCGCGTCAGATTGACCTGCTGCACAATGCGTATGCGCCAACCCGACAGGAGGTTGAACACGCGCAGTTAGTGATTGAGGCCGCGCAGGAGGGGGAACGCAATGGCCTGGGCGTGGTCTCGCTCAACGGCAAAATGGTCGACGCCCCGATTATTAACCACGCACAGAGAGTGCTGGAACGCGCGGCCGCCTCCGGCGTCCGCCGTTAAGGATAAAACAATGAACCAGACAGAACTTCTCCATGCGACCTTCCCCCATCTGCGGGATCTAAAACCGTTTGATTCTGCCCTCAGCGCGACGCCCTGGCTGGCCGACGTAGAGGAAAAGCATCGCCGTAAGCTGTGTGAATCCCTCGAGGAGGCGGTGGTGCGCAGCGGCCTGCAGGACGGAATGACTATCTCCTTTCACCATGCCTTCCGTGAAGGCGATCGGGTGATTAACAGCGTGGTGGCGAAGCTGGCGCAAATGGGTTTTAAAGGCCTGACGTTGGCTTCCAGCTCCTTGATGACCTGCAACGATGCTCTTATCGAACATATCCAGAGCGGGGTGATTCGTCGCATTTATACCTCAGGGATGCGCGGGAAACTGGCGGAGGCTATCTCCCACGGAGTGATGGATGAGCCGGTGCAGATCCATTCCCACGGCGGGCGAGTGAAATTATTACAGGATGGCGAGCTGAACATTGACGTCGCGTTTCTCGGTGTGCCGTGCAGCGATGAGTTCGGCAATGCCAACGGCACCCACGGGCGCTCCTGCTGCGGTTCGCTCGGCTATGCGATGGTCGATGCGCACTTTGCCCGACGGGTGGTGCTGCTGACTGAAGAACTGGTGCCTTTCCCCAATATGCCCGCGAGCCTGATGCAGGATCAGGTGGATTACATCGTGCAGGTGGATAGCGTGGGCGACCCGGCGAAGATCAGCGTCGGCGCGGCGCGCGTCACCAGTAACCCGCGTGAACTGATGATCGCCCGCTATGCGGCAGATGTGATTGAGCACTCCGGGTACTTCAGGGACGGTTTTTCGATGCAGACCGGCTCCGGTGCGGCGGCCACCGCCTGCACCCGCTTTATGGAAGAGAAGATGGAGCGTAGCGGCGTGAAAGCTCGTTTTGCGCTGGGGGGGATTACCGGCAGTCTGGTGGATCTGCATGAGAAAGGACTGATTGAAAAGCTGCTCGATACGCAGTGCTTCGACGGTCAGGCGGCCGCTTCGCTGGCGCGCAACCCTCATCATGTGGAGATCTCCACCAACGTCTATGCCAACCCGGGCAGCAAGGCGGCGAGCTGTGACCAGCTCGACGTGGCTATTCTCAGCGCGCTGGAAATCGACGTCGATTTCAACGTTAACGTGATTACCGGTTCCGACGGCGTCATGCGCGGGGCGTCCGGCGGTCACTGTGATGTGGCGGCAGCGGCAAACCTGACTATTGTCGTCGCCCCGCTGCTGCGTAGCCGTATTCCTACGGTAGTGAAGCGGGTGACGACGCGACTAACGCCGGGAGAAAGCATCGATGTCCTGGTCACTGACCACGGCATTGCGGTGAATCCGGCACGACCGGAGATCCGCGCGCGCCTGATTGCCGCCGGGATGAACATCGTCGATATCGACGCGCTGTACGCGCGGGCTATCTCGCTCTGCGGGGTCCCCAGACCCATTGAATTCACGGACAAAATCGTCGGCGTCATTCGCTACCGCGACGGGCGGGTGATTGATACCGTGCGCCAGGTTAAGGAGTAACAACATGACCACTGCGACACCCGTGGAGGCGGGTGTCAGCCTGGAGGCGTGGCTGGCGGCGAAAGAGTGCCGCGCGGCGCGCCAGGCTGACTGGCTAAGACGTTATCAACAGCCGATTATTTCGCTGACCCTGGTGACGCCGGGGACGGTAAAAAATAGTCTCCGCTACCGCGATACGATGGGCGTGGCGCTCCAGATGTGCGACCAGCTGCTGTGGGAGAACCGCTGGCCGGTGCGGGATCGCCAGGTGCTGTGGCTCCCGACGGGGCCTGAGGCGATGTGGTCCGTGGCGCATAATGCGCCGGAGATCAAGGCCCACTGCGTGGCGCTGGAGCAGAGTCATCCGCTCGGTCGGCTGTGGGATCTGGATGTGATCTGCCCGCAGGATGGCCACGTTGGCCGTCTGTCGCTGGGGCTGCACATGCGCCGCTGCCTGGTGTGCGATGAGCCGGCGCATGTCTGCTCTCGCTCGCGCAAGCATCCGGTCGGACAGGTGGTGGGAGGCGTGGAGAAGATTATCAATGACTGGTTTGCCCGCGACTAAATTTTGCGCCATTGAGGTCCCTCGTCTGGCGGAAGAGGCCCTGTGGCAGGAGCTGGAGCTGACCCCCAAGCCGGGGCTGGTGGACCGACTCAACAACGGGGCTCATCACGATATGGACCACGCTCTGTTTGTCCGCAGTATTACTGCGATTACGCCGTGGCTCTCCCGCTTTACCGAGCTGGGGAGTGACTACGCAGACCAACCGGCAGGCGAGCAGCTGCGCCTGCTACGCCCGATGGGCATTGCCTGCGAGCAGGCAATGTATGCCGCAACCGGCGGCGTGAATACTCATAAAGGGGGGATATTTTCTCTCGGGCTGCTCTGTTTTGCCGCCGGAAGAGTGCGGGAGGTGACCGCGTCAAGCCTCTGTAGCGAAGTGAGGATTCTGTGCCGGGGGCTGGTGGCGCGTGAGCTGGCTGGCCGCAGTGCGGCAGTAACCGCAGGCGAACGTCAGTTTCAGCAGCTGGGTTTAACCGGCGCACGCGGTGAGGCGGAAAGTGGTTTTGCGACGGTACGTCGCGTCTTGCCCCTGTGGAACGGCCGCCAGCTGCATGATTTGCTCCTGCGCCTGATGGCGGTGAATCCGGACAGTAATCTGGTGTCGCGCGGCGGTATTCACGGGCTGCGATATGTACAGAGCTATGCGCAAACGCTGCTGGCGAACGGCTGGGATCGTCGGCGCTTACTGGAGATGGACAGAGCGCTGATAAGGCGTCATTTAAGCCCGGGTGGGAGTGCGGATTTACTGTCGGTGGCGTGGGTTTTAGCGAAGTGCGGCTGATGTCCCTCCCCCCGAAGAGCAGGGGGAGGAGGCAATCGGTTAATGCGCGGCGGTAGTCTGCGCGCCGGCCGGTACACGCACGTGTTTGTATTTAAACAGCGCGATGAAGGCGATGGCCAGAACCAGCGAGTAGGCGGCAAAGATCAGCCAGACAGGCTGCCAGTCGGTGATGCCGTTGGTGGTATACATCTCCACCACTTTCCCGCTCACCACGCCGCCGAGGATACAGCCGAAGCCGTTGGTCATCATCAGGAACATCCCCTGGGCGCTGGCGCGGATTTCAGGTCTCACCTCTTTCTCAACAAACACCGAGCCGGAGATGTTGAAGAAGTCGAAGGCGCAGCCGTAAACAATCATCGACAGAACCAGCAGCACGGTGCCGAACGGGGTCGGATCGCCATAGGCGAAGAGGCCGAAGCGCAGCATCCAGGCGAAGATACTGATAATCATCACGTTCTTGATGCCATAGCGGCTCAGGAAGAACGGAATGGTCAGAATGAACAGGGTTTCGGAGATCTGGGAAATCGACATCATCACCGACGCGTGCTCAACGATAAAGCTCCCGGAGAACAGCGGGTTATTATCGAAGCTGTGCAGGAAGGTATTCCCGAACATGTTGGTGATTTGCAGCTCTGCGCCTAACAGCATGGAGAAAATAAAGAAAATCGCCATCCGCTTGTTTTTAAACAGGGCAAAGGCGTCGAGGCCAAGCATGCTGCTCCAGCTCTGGTTTTTCTGCTGATTGGAGACCGGAACGTGCGGCAGCGTCAGGGTGAACAGCGCGAGGACAACGGAAAGCACCGCACCGATGTAGAGCTGCATGTGGCTCAGTTCGAAGCCCGCGAAGCTGACGCCCCACATTGCCATGATAAAGCCGATGGTGCCCCAGATACGAATCGGTGGGAAATCCGTCACAATATCCAGACCGGCGGATTTCAGTCGGTAGTAGGAAATCGTGTTGATTAAGCCCAACGTTGGCATATAGGCCAGCGAGTTAAGCAGAATCACAAAGAACATCTCCCCAGGCGTGGTGACCTGGGCCGCCATAAACAGCGTACCCGCCCCCACCAGATGGCACAGCGCGTAAACCCACTTCGCGCTGATCCACTTATCCGCCACGATACCCAGCAGCGTTGGCATCAGAACCGCCGCAATGCCGAGCGAGCTGTAAACGGCGCCGATAGACGCACCGTCGAACTTGAGCGTCACAAACATATAGGAGCCAAGTGTAGTCAGCCAACTACCCCACAGGCAGAACTGCAGAAACGACAATATTTTAAGCTGCAGCTTAAGGTTCATGTTATTTTCCTCACGAGTAAGCGGGGGATGTGTTGTGATAATTACATTCAGGGTTTCAATTTGATGAAATTCTATCAGTTAACGCCGCGATGTTTTGTTACCTTCCGCAAAAAAATGCAATCCCCATTAATTTGCAGATTAGATTGTGATGCAAATAACATTTTCCTATGGGAAAGGCGAGGTGAAGCGGGAAAAACCGCCCCTCTCACGTCAGGGAAGGGGCGGGTGAGGAGATAACCTTATTTCCGGCGGTAGGACTTCTGCGCCGTATTCACCTTATAAAGATAGCGGCGCGATTCCGCCGACGGGTGACGGTTGGTGAGGGTGGAATAGACATCCCCCGGCGTCATGCTGTTGATAATATTGGCCGCCTGGACCTTATCGCTGGAGAAGACGCGCAATACGCTGCCGGCACCGCCGTTATATGCGGTGATCACGGCATAGCGGCGCGAGGTCGGGTTATCGATACCTGACAGGTACACATTATTCAGCATCGCCAGATAGGCGGTGCCGGTATCAATGTTATTCGCCGGATCGAACAGATAGCTGCGGCTTGGCAGTCCCGATTTCCCCTGCGCCCGGAAGACATCTTTCCCGGCGCTGTGCTGCACAACCTGCATCAGACCCAGCGCATCAGCATGGCTCACGGCGTACGGGTTGAAAGAGGATTCGGTCTGCATAATCGCCAGAATCAGCGACTCATCGACGCCATACTTCCGCGCCGACTGGCGAACGTACCCGATGTACTTATGCGCACGTTTGTCGAGGTGGTTCGGCACCAGATTAATGGTGATGCTGTAGATCATCCGCAGGCCGTTGCTGCGGCTTTTCAGCCGCGTTTGCAGCAGATAATCGGCATAGCGCGAGGCTCGCCACTCCCAGCGAATCGGATCGCCGTGGTTATCCACCACCTGGCCGTACAGGAACGGCTCTTTCGAGATCTGGATATCATCGGCATCGGAATAGAGGTCGATTGACCCCGGATCGTCGCCCATCAGTAGCGTCTTAATGATCGTCTGACGTAAACGGCCGGTCGGATCGGTACCGGCGATGGTCTCGACGGTGATGGTGCCCTCATCAAAGTTGATGTGGCTACGGGTCTGATACTGATCGGTGTACTTAACGTAGTCTTTCGGCCCGGCGAGCAGAACTTCGTTATAACCCCAAATATTTTCGATGTTATGGGCGAACTGACCCATCAGAATATCGAAGCCGTTGGTGTCCTTAACCCAGGCTTCGTTATACCCATCGCCCTTTTTATTTGAGCTGGAACACGAAACGAGCAAAGGCGCAATGAGCGCTAGCGCTAAATATTTTTTCATCATTCCGGGAGTGTGCGTTGTGTTTGTTGTGCTTAAGAGTCAGAGGACTCTTACTTTTTTTCAGGCGGCGTGTAGCCTTCAATGTGCACATCTTTCCCTTCAAACAGGAACTGGATCATCTCCTGTTCCAGCAGCTTGCGATGCTCCACGTTCATCATGTTGAGCTTTTGCTCGTTGATTAACATGGTTTGCTTATGCTGCCACTGGGCCCACGCCTCTTTCGAAATCTCGTTATAGATGCGTTTGCCTAACTCACCCGGATACAGCTGGAAATCCTGGCCATCCGCTTCACGCTGCAGGAAAGTACAAAAAATCGTTCTGCTCATTAGTCATCCTCTTTATTCGCCAGAAAGCTATGCAAGAGCCCCGGCCTTCAACTGTTGCAACAAGCGCTCCACGGGAGCCGCCAGTCCAACCGACGGCGGCTGCGCTAAGTTATACCAGAGTGTGCTGCCTTCATCCATGCATGCGCCAGATGAATCTATGCTAAGCCACATCGGCACAATATCCAGATGGAAATGGCTGAAAGTGTGGCGGAACGCGGTCAGCTGCGTCAGATTATCATCCTTTATCCCACGCTCAGCCAGCCATTCGCGGAGCGCGGCCTCCTCTTCAAACTGCGGAAAACAGAATAATCCGCCCCATAAGCCGACCGGCGGACGCTGGGAAAGTAACACCTCGTTGCCATGCTGCATCAGCAGGAAATAGCCCGTCCGCTCCGGAATGGTCTGCTTCGGTTTTTTGCCAGGATATTGTGCCCATGAATGGTTTGCGTAAGCGATGCAGCCGTTACTTAACGGACAGATCTCGCATTTGGGTTTTGTACGGGTGCAGACTATCGCCCCGAGATCCATCATCGCCTGGTTAAAGCGCTCGACCCCTTTTGCCGGGGTGACCTCTTCGCTGATCTGCCATAATCGTTTCTCAACCTCTTTTTTCCCCGGCCAGCCGTTGACCGCATAGCAGCGGGCCAGCACGCGCTTCACGTTGCCATCGAGAATGGGGTAATGCTTGCCAAGGGAGAGGGATAAAATCGCGCCGGCCGTGGAGCGTCCGACGCCGGGTAGCGCCGCCACTTCGTCAAAGGTTTGCGGGAATTCGCCGCGGTGCAGGCTCGCCACCTGCTGCGCCGCCTTATGTAAATTACGCGCGCGGGCGTAATAGCCCAGGCCGGTCCACAGATGCAGCACTTCATCCAGCGGCGCCTCGGCCAGATCGATAACCGTCGGGAAGCGCGCCATAAAGCGTTCAAAATAGGGAATAACCGTGGCGACCTGCGTTTGTTGCAACATCACCTCGGAGAGCCATACTTTGTAAGGCGTTTTACCCATTTGCCATGGCAGGGTTTTACGCCCGTATTTGTCGTACCAGTCCAGCACCTGGGCTGAAAATTGCGCGGCGAGAAAAGTCAAAGCTACAGCTCCGGAATCGCGATATCAGGGTGGCAGATTGCAGCATAAGGGCGACAGGCTGTAAACCCTTGCATCCGTCGGGTAACTTTGGATAATGCCCGTTTTCCGCACACTCTCACAAGCAGACCTAACTTTTATGAAAAACGACGTCATATCTCCGGAATTCGATGAAAACGGCCGCCCGCTGCGCCGTATTCGTAGCTTCGTCCGCCGCCAGGGCCGCCTGACCAAAGGGCAGCAGCATGCGCTGGATAACATTTGGCCGGTGATGGGCGTTGAGTTCAACGATGCGCCGCTCGATTTTGCCGCGCTGTTTGGCCGCAACGCGCCGACGACGCTGGAGATCGGATTCGGCATGGGCGCTTCGCTGGTGGCGATGGCGAAAGCGAAGCCTGAGCAGAATTTCCTCGGTATCGAAGTTCACTCACCGGGCGTCGGTGCCTGCCTGGCCTCCGCCGAAGAAGAGGGTGTACACAACCTGCGCGTGATGTGTCACGATGCGGTCGAGGTGCTCCACACCATGATTCCGGATAATTCCCTCAATATGGTGCAGCTGTTTTTCCCTGACCCGTGGCATAAAGCGCGTCATAATAAACGCCGTATCGTACAGGCGCCTTTTGCTGAGCTGGTGAAAAGCAAGCTTAAACTGGGTGGCGTCTTCCACATGGCGACCGACTGGGAGCCGTATGCCGAGCATATGCTGGAAGTGATGTCATCGCTGGAAGGGTATCGTAACCTGTCAGAAAGCAACGATTATGTACCGCGCCCGGAATCGCGTCCGGTAACCAAATTTGAACAGCGTGGCCATCGTCTTGGCCACGGCGTATGGGACTTAATGTTCGAGAGGGTGAAATAATGGCAAAGAATCGTAGCCGTCGTCTGCGTAAAAAAATGCATATCGACGAGTTTCAGGAAATCGGTTTTTCCGTCGCATGGCGTTTTCCGGAAGGGAGCACCGAAGAGCATATCGATCGCACCGTGAATGACCTGATTGAGGAAGTGATCGAGCCGAACAAACTGGCGTTTGACGGCAGCGGTTACCTCTCCTGGGAAGGGCTGATCTGTCTGCAGGAAATCGGGAAATGTACCGAAGAGCATCAGGCCATTGTCCGCAAGTGGCTGGAAGAACGCGGGCTTGCCGATGTGCGCACCAGCGAACTTTTTGACGTCTGGTGGGACTAAGTTTGACAAGGGTCGGCAATTGCCGACCCGTTTTGTCTTAAGGGAGTTTTATGATGCGCAAAACGCTGCTGGCGGTGGCGCTGTCCGTTACCGCTCTGTCCGCGCACGCGGACTACCAATGTAGCGTCACGCCGCGTGACGACGTGATCCTCAGCCCGCATCAGGTGCAGGTAACAGGGGAGAACGGCGATCTGGTGATTAAACCGGACGGCAATCTGACCTATAACGGAAAACAGTATTCTCTGACTGCGGCCCAGCGTGAGCAGGCCCAGGATTATCAGGCCGGCTTGCGCAGCAGCCTGCCATGGATTGATGACGGCGCGCGTACGCGAGTCGAAAAAGGGCGTCAGGCGCTGGATAAAATCATTACCGAGCAGGTTGGCGCCAGCAGCAGTATGCATGGTCGTCTGACCAAACTTGACGCGCAGCTGAAAACCCAGATGAACCGCATTATTGAACGTCGCAGCGACGGCCTGACTTTCCATTACAAAGCGATCGATCAGGTGCGCGCCGACGGCCAGCAGCTGGTTAATCAGGCGATGGGCGGCATTCTGCAGGACAGTATCAACGAGATGGGCGCGAAGGCGGTCCTGAAAGGCGGTGGCAATCCGCTGCAGGGGATCCTCGGCAGCCTCGGCGGCCTGCAAACCGCGATTCAGGAAGAGTGGAAAAACCAGGAAGCGGATTTCCAGAAATTTGGTAAAGACGTTTGTAGCCGGGTCGTCTCCCTTGAAGACAGCCGCAAAGCGCTGGTGAGTTCCCTGAAATAACGCTCTCTGCGGTGTGCCGCGGCCTTCACCGGGGCACACCGCGTTCAACCTTCTCAGGCACGTCCGTGCGAAACGCGGGAACGGCGGGCCAGCGAGTCAATAATCACCGCAATCGCCAGCACGCAGCCGGTAATGATGTAGCGTAGCGATGACGGCAAATTCAACAGCGTCAAACCATTCGAAATCGACTGAATCACGATGATCCCCAGCAGAGCGGACCAGGCGCTTCCGCGCCCGCCGAACAGACTGGTACCGCCGATGACCGCCGCCGCAATGGCGTTCAGGTTCACGTCACCGGTCCCGGCCTGCTGGCTCGCCGAGGCCAGTCGGGAAGCGGCCAGAATGCCGCCAAAGGTGGCGAGCGTGCTGCAGAGTACAAAAGCGCTGACGTATATAGCCCGCACGTTGATCCCTGAACGACGTGCGGCTTCGCGGTTGCCGCCGACGGCAAACATAGATCGCCCCCATTGAGTCCGCTTGAGCGCATAGTTGAGCATCATCACGAAGGCGACGAACAGGCCGAAAATCCACGGTACGCCGCGCCCGAGATTAAGATAGAACACGGCGGCTTCAAAGATGACCGTAAGCAGAATCGCGCGCAACAACAGTGAGCTGACGGCTTCCGCCGACAGGTTCGCTGCCAGGCGGCGCGTACGCGTTTTGAGGCCAAATATCAGAATCGCCAGCCCGGGCAGCAGCGCCATAAGATGAGAGAACCAGCCCGGCATCACCAGCAGCTGGCCAAAGCGCACCAGCGGAGAGGCGTAGGGCAGGTTAATGCTGCCGCTGGGCCCGAGGATATACAGCTGCAGCCCGAGCAGGGCCAGCAGGCCGGCGAGCGTCGCGACGAAGCTTGGCATGCCGACGCGGTTATACAGCAGAGCGTAAAGCAGCCCGACGGCGATACCGCACAGCAGCGCAACGGCAATCGCTGCGGCAACCGGCCAGCCGGCATTAACCCACAGCACGCCAACAATCGCCGAAGAGAGTCCGCTCATTGAGCCCACCGAAAGATCGATTTCGCCGAGCATCAGTACGCAGACGATCCCCAGTGAGATAAACCCAACGGTAGCACAGTCAAAAAGCAGGTTAACCAGGTTATTGGGTGCGATATAGACCGGGTTGAGCCAGGTGAAAACCAGGGAGATCACGATCAGCCCGGCGATGACCGGCGCGGTCCCCAGATCGCCGGTTTTGATACGATTGAACTGCGCACGTACCACGCCGAACAGGCCGTCGTTGTGCTGGACGCGCTCATCGCTGCGATCCAGAGCGGGGCGGGATGCTGTCTTGCTGTTCATAAAATTAAATCACTCCGGAAGCGCTAGACTGTGATTTTCGTTCGACGCGACGCGAAACGGCGTTCTCTGTTGCGCCGGTAATGGCCGCCACCAGATCCTGATTTGAGGCGTCGGGGGTAAAGATGCCTTTATTGCGCCCGAGCCGCAGCACCACGATGCGATCGGCCACCGCACGGACGTCTTCCATGTTGTGGCTGATGATAATGACGCCGAGGCCGCGCTCGCGAACGCGCTCAATCAAATTGAGCACTTCCGCCGTCTGGGCCACGCCGAGCGCGGCGGTGGGCTCATCAAGCATGATGATTTTGGGGTTCATCAGCAGCGAACGCGCGATCGCCACCGTCTGGCGCTGGCCGCCGGAAAGCGAGGCAATTGGCTCGCGCACCGACGGGATTCTGGCCGCCAGCTCCTGCAATAGCGTCCAGGCCCGCACCTCCATCGCCACTTCGTCCAGCTGCAGCGGCGAAATTTCGTGGCCTAAAAACAGGTTCGCGACGACGTCGAGATTTTCGCACAGCGCTAAATCCTGAAAGACCGTGGCGATACCGTACTCCAGCGCCTTGCCCGGACTGTCGAGAGTGATGGCTTTACCGTCAAACTCAATAGTGCCGGTCGTGGGCTGGTGTACGCCGGCGAGAATTTTCACCAGCGTGGATTTTCCCGCGCCGTTATCGCCCACCAGGGCGACCACTTCGCCGGCATGAACCTCCAGCTCGATATCCGTCAGGGCGGAGACCGCGCCGAAGTGTTTGGAGACATGACTCAGTTTTAAAATTGGTTGCCTGGTGTTGGCGACGATGTCTTGTTGTTGCGACATAAAAAAGACCTCAATGATGGCGAAACTACGCCCGTCGGCGACGACGGACGTAGGGGCAGCATTACTTCTCAATACCTAATTTCTGGCAGGCTGCGGTGTAATCACCGGTACACACCTGAGCGTAGGTCTGGATCTTTTTATCGAAAATTTCCGCTTTGATATTTTTGGCGGTGATGACTGCCGGGGTAAACAGCTGAGAAGGCGTGTTGTACAGCGTGGTGCTCGCCTGCGGTTTCTTACCCTGAATGAGTTCTACGGCCACTTTCGCCGCGGCCGCGGCAACGATTTCTGACGGTTTGGAGATGGTGTTGTACTGGTCGCCAGCGATGATGAGCTGCAGCGCGGCAATCGTCGCGTCGTTCCCGGTGACCGGCGGAACCGGCTGTACGCCGGCGGCTTTAAAAGCGGCAATGGCACCGCCGCCGGTGCCGTCATTGGCCGCGACGACGCCTTTAATTTTGTCCCCGAAGCGGGTGATCTGCCCGGCGGCCCACTCCTGCGCTTTTGGCGGCGCCCATTCCGGAGTATCAAACTCCGCGAGGGTGGTGTAACCCGACGCTTTCAGCCCACGATGAATACCATCGCGGATAAGCCCTGCGGCGGCATCGGTCGGCGAGCCATTAATCTGCAGGACGCCGGCCCCTTTTGGCACGCCGCTCTCTTGCAGATGATTAACCAGCGATTGTGAAATCGCATAGCCGATACCTTCGTTATCAAACGAGACGTAAAAATCGGCAGGCTTGTCGGGGATCGGGCGATCGTAAGCGATCACTTTAACATCCTGAGCCTGGGCATTTTCGACCAGGGCGGCGGCGGCGGAGGAGTCAACCGGATCGAGAACGATAATCTTCGCTCCCTGGGCAATGACCGAATTGAACTGCTGCTGTTGCAGCGTCGCGCTGGCGTTAGCGTTTTGATAAATGACCTTACACTCTGCGCACAGTTTGCTCATTTCCGCTTTGAAACCGGGGAAATCATGCTGCTCATAACGCGTGGAGGCCTGGTCGGGCATGAGAAATGCCACGGTGGCGGATTCGGCCGCTTGTGCCGACGCGGAAATACCGCCGGATATTGTTGCGAGTGCGATAAAAATATTACGGTAATTCATTATATTACCCTCTTTTTTATGTGCTTGAGCCCGCCAGCCTGAGCCGACGTCATAAAGACTTTTTTAATAAGAGTTACCAATAATTCACATGTAGGATACTTCGGTTTTACATTTGCTCAACCGATGAAGCAGGATTACCACCGCACTAAAACGGAGTCAAGAAATGGAAAAAAGTCGATGCGGATTTGTGATTGGCTGCAAAGAATTGCATAAAAAGTGATCAGGTGATTTGACCGACTCGGGAACAAAAAACGGACGGAGAAGTGAGGGAGAAAAGAACAACAACGGGCGGTCAAGGACCGCCCGGGGGGATTACTCTTCGCTGAGGAACAGCTCCAGCAGCGAGTTTAAAAACAGCTTACCGTGCTCGGTTATCTGCCAGCAGTGCTCATCTTCAGCCAGGTAGCCCTGGGCGATGGCGGCATCAATTTGCGGCCGGATCTCGCGTTCTTCCAGACCGGTATAGCGGCAGAATTCACTGCGCGGTGCCGCCTCCAGCAGACGGAAGCGGTTCATAAAGAACTCGAAGGGTTTGTCGGCGGCTGCCACGTCATGCTGGCGTTCGAGGTAGCGGCCTTCCATGTAGCCCCGCGGATGGCGCGTTTTTACCGTACGCAGAATGCGCCCGTCCGGGAAGGTGATTTTCCCGTGCGCGCCGCAGCCGATGCCAAGGTAGTCGCCAAAGCGCCAGTAGTTCAGGTTGTGCTGACACTGATAACCCGGTTTGGCATAGGCCGAGGTCTCATACTGCTGATAACCTGCCGCCGTGAGCAGACGATGTCCCTGCTCAAAGATATCCCACAGGGCGTCGTCATCCGGCAGCACCGGCGGACGGGAGCCAAACAGGGTATTTGGCTCAATGGTCAGTTGATACCAGGAGAGATGCGGCGGATTAAGGTCGATGGCCTGACGCAGATCGTCCAGCGCCTCTTCCAGCGACTGATCCGGCAGGCCGTGCATCAGGTCAAGATTGAAGCTGCGTAGCCCGAGACCGCTGGCCAGGTGCGCCGCCCGTTTCGCCTCTGCGGGGCCGTGAATACGGCCCAGGCGCTGCAGTTTAGGTTCGCTAAAGCTTTGCACGCCGATGGAGATGCGGTTCACGCCTGCACGCTGGTACTCCACGAAGCGATCGGCTTCCACGGTGCCTGGGTTGGCTTCCATGGTGATCTCCGCACCCGCGGCCAGCGGCAGGCAGTCGCGCACGCCGTCGAGCAGAGTTTGCATGGCCGGCCCGGAGAGCAGGCTCGGCGTCCCCCCGCCAATGAAAATCGTGCCGATTTCACGTCCCTGGGCATAGGCTGCATCGGCCCGCAGGTCGGTCAGCAGATGCTGCACATAATCATCGTGCGGCACCTCGCCCTTTAGCGCATGCGAGTTGAAGTCGCAGTACGGACATTTCTGCACACACCATGGGATATGAATATACAGGCTCAGAGGCGGCAAATTAGCCATTACGTAACGCTTCCAGTAACAGTTTCAACGCGCGCCCGCGATGGGAAATCGCGCTTTTTTCTTCACGGCTGAGTTCCGCCGCGGTCTTGCCCTCGGTCGGAACAAAGAAGATCGGGTCATAGCCGAAGCCACCGCTGCCCGCCGCCTGCCGGGTAATGACCCCAGGCCAGCTGCCGTGACAAACAACCGGCGTCGGGTCGGCCGCATGTCGCAGATAGACCAGCACGCAGTGGAATTGTGCCTGACGCTGGTCGTCCGGGACGTCCTTCAGGGCAGCGAGCAGTTTTTCCAGGTTCTGCTGGTCGGTAGCGTCTTCTCCGGAGTAACGCGCTGAATAGATTCCCGGCGCGCCGCCCAGCGCGTCTACCGCAATACCGGAATCGTCGGCAATCGCCGGTAAGCCGGTTATCTGTGCGGCATGGCGGGCTTTCAGAATCGCATTTTCGATAAAGGTCAGTCCGGTTTCCTCGGCGGAATCTACGCCCAGCTCGGTTTGAGCAACGATATCCAGTCCAAAATCTTCCAGCAGCGAGGCCAGCTCGCGAACCTTCCCGGCGTTACCGGTGGCGAGAACAACTTTTTGCATCATTAATCCTGTCTATTTTGTCAGTGCCGCGACCGCAGTCGGGATCTGTTGCGGGTTGATGATTTTTATCTGTTTGTGGCGACCAAGCTCCCCTTTTTCAAGCAGAACCTGGCTTTTCGCGACACGAAACTGTTTGGCGAGGAATTTAACCAGATGGGCGTTAGCCTGGCCATCTACGGGGGGAGCGGTAATGGCGACTTTCAGTTCGTCGCCATGTAAACCAATGATGCTATCACGGCTGGCCTTGGGCTGAATATACAGCCGCAACACCAGCCCGTCAGCGCAGACTTCGACGGCACTCATAGCGCCATCCACAGCCCCGGAAGCAGAACGTTACCCGTCGCCTGCAGCAGTTCGGCGATGCCCATATTGACCACGTACAGCAGCAGCACCAGCACCATCGGCGAAAAGTCGATACCGCCCATTGACGGCAGCATTTTGCGGATAGGGCGCAGCAGCGGGTCGGCCAGCTGCATCAGAACGAACTCCACCGGACTACGGCCCTGGCTTACCCAGCTCATGATCGCCATCAGCAGCAGTACCCAGAATATCAGCAGGCCGACGGTCTTAATCAGAATCAGCAGCGCGGAGATCCAGATAATTGGCTGGAAGGTGACCACCATGAACAGCACGATGGCTTTCACAACGCAGAGAATAAAGGCGATCAGCAGCGAGGAGCTGTCGATGGGGCCCATGGCCGGGATAATGCGTCGCAGCGGCCCGACGACAGGCTGGGTGACCTTAACGACAAACTGCGAAAACGGGTTGTAAAAATCGCAGCGTGCCCACTGCATCCAGACGCGTAGCAACATGATCATGGTGTAGAGTTCAATGACCGTTGCCAGCAGGAAAGTCAACGTCTTCATGGCGTTCCTCAGATTCCTTAATTTTTGCTGTAGTCGCGCGCACCGAAAATTGCGGTACCGATGCGCACCATCGTGCTTCCCGCCGCGATTGCGGCTTCCATATCATCCGACATGCCCAAAGACAACGTATCGACCGTAGGGTATTGCGTTTTCAATCGCGCAAATGCTACCGCCATTTGTTGGGCCACGGCAAACTGCCTTACATATTCTGACTCAGGTGCCGGAATTGCCATTAACCCGCGTAGACGCAGGTTGGGCAGGGCGGCAATCTCCGCTGCCAGTCCATCCAGCGCATCAAGCAGAATGCCCGACTTGCTCTGTTCGTCACTAATGTTTATTTGAATCAAGACATTAAGCGGCGGAAGGTGCGAAGGGCGCTGCTCGCTAAGCCGCGTGGCGATTTTCAGACGATCGACGGTGTGGCACCAGTCAAAGTGTTCCGCCACCAGACGACTTTTGTTGGACTGCAGCGGCCCGATAAAGTGCCACTGCAGCGAAGAGGCGCCTGCTTCCTGGAAGTAGCGGATTTTTTCCACCCCTTCCTGGACGTAGTTTTCGCCAAAGGCCACCTGGCCTGCGGTTATCGCTTCTTCAATGGCACTCGCAGGTTTAGTTTTACTCACTGCAAGCAATGTAATTTCTTCTGGAGCGCGGCCGCAGCGTGCGGCAGCGTCTGAGATTTTGTCCCGGACCTGTGCCAGGTTATGCGCAATATCGTTCATATTCCGAGGATGTGTTATGGAGCTGGAAGAAATCGTGGCCCTTAGTGTAAAGCATAATGTCTCCGATCTACACCTGTGCAATACCTCGGCAGCGCGCTGGCGTCGGCAGGGAAAGCTTGAGCCGGCGCCATTTCACACGCCGGATATTGTGAAATGGCTTGACAGGTGGCTCGATGAGAAACAGCGCGCGCACTGGCGGGCCAACGGACAGGTGGATTTTGCTTTAGCCCCCGTCGGCGTCCCGCGCCTTCGCGCCAGCGCATTTTCTCACGCCCGGGGTATTTCATTAGCGCTACGTCTGTTGCCGGAAAGCTGCCCCCGGATTGAGGCGCTGCGTGTACCGGCGGCGCTGACGGAACTGCTGAATGAAGAAAGCGGTTTGATTCTGGTGACCGGCGCCACCGGCAGCGGTAAGTCGACCACCCTCGCGGCGATGGTCAACCATCTCAACCAGCAGCGTGAAGGGCATATTCTGACGCTGGAAGATCCGGTGGAGTTTGTCCATCACAGCGAGCGATGCCTGATTCAACAACGTGAAATCGGACGTGACTGCCCCTCTTTTTCCTCGGCGCTGAAGGGGGCGCTGCGCCAGGATCCCGATGTGATTCTGTTGGGTGAGCTGCGCGATAACGAAACGATCCGCCTGGCGCTGACCGCCGCGGAGACCGGACATCTGGTGATGGCCACGCTGCATACCCGAGGTGCGGCACAGGCGATTGAGCGTCTGGTGGATGTCTTCCCCGCGCAGGAAAAAGAACAAATACGCAGCCAGCTAGCGGGAAGTTTATGTGCGGTGCTGGCACAAAAATTATTGCCGACAGCGTCAGAGGGAAGAGTTGCGCTATATGAGCTTTTGGTGAATACCCCAGCGGTAGCGAATTTGATCCGCGAGGGGAAAACTCATCAATTACCGGGGATTATGCAAACCGGTCAACAAGCCGGAATGCTGACTTTTACGCAAAGTTTTCAACAACGTGTGGCAGCGGGCCTGTTATAAGCGCTGTTTTAATATTCAGTTGTCATGCCAGTGTGTTGTTATCGTAATGTTTTATTAATGTTTGTGGTTATTATGGCTGAATATAATTCAGTCATAAATGACTACGTCAAATTAACGACCTCAGTGAAATAGCGAATGGCATTTTACTCGCAGAACAAAGAAAAAAATAAGATTATCTTTTGACACTTTTCGCATGTTCGACTTATGCTGTTCATGGAAATAGGATGTTTCCTGTGAAATAGTGTTTTAAAATGTAAATTTATTAATTTTTTGTAATTTTAGGTTTAATTCATTTAACCACCATGATGGTGGGTGTTTGCTAAGGAGAGTTTTAAGTGATTAATTTTTCAGATAATTTATCTTTTTCTCGTCAGGTTGTTTTTATTACTCACCCGTCAATTCAGAGTAAGGCGTTTGCCACTTACCTGACCGATACATTGTCGGTTATGGTGACACTTCATAATATTAACAAACCGCTAACTCAGCATCTGCCGAAAGAATCGGTAATATTATTCGATATCGCCGTATCGAATAAAAAGCTCAACGGGGTATGGCGAGATGTTATTCAATCTTATGCGGAAAATCCGCGGCTGCTGATTATCAACAGCGCCCAAAAATATGAGCTTTATGAAATGGCGCAGTGGCCTGCGCTGTATGGCGTTTTCCGCCATGACGATGATGAATCGCGCTTAATTGAGGGCGTTAAGGCCGTACTTAATGGCGAACAGACGGCTGAATTGAGCGTGATGCACCCGGCGATGTATGCCGCGGATCATACATCGATCCCGGCGGAGAGTTCGCCGCTCACCGAGCGTGAATGTGAAATTCTCAATGAATTACGCTGCGGCGCAACCAACATGGATATTGCTCGCGCGCTGTTTATCAGTGAAAACACGGTACGTACACATCTGTACAATGTTTTCCGTAAGCTGAGCGTAAAAAACCGCACCCAGGCAGTCAGCTGGGCGAATGAACATTTACGCCACTAGGCATTAAGACAGGCGAAAGAACAATGGCGCCACTTTGCAGAAGAGGGCGCCATCATTATGGCTTCGGGATCAGAAGCCCTGCTCGAAGTAGCTTTCCAGAATAATCACCGCGGAGGCAGAATCAATGCTGCCTTTGTTCAGGGCGCGGAATCCACCGTGCTCAAATAGCCCGGCACGAGCTTCTACCGTGCTCAAACGCTCGTCGTGCAGAGTGATTTTCACCCCAAAGCGGCCGTGAATTTTATTGGCGAAGTTACGTGCGCGCGCGGTGAGCGGTTGCTCAGTTCCGTCCATATTCAGCGGCAGGCCGACGATGACCGCCTCTGGTTGCCACTCTTTAAGCAGTTTTTCGATAACGTTCCAGTCCGGTTTACCATCCTGTGCCTTCAGCGCAGGAAGCGGGCGTGCGGTACCGGTGATGCGTTGACCGACCGCAACGCCGATACTTTTGGTTCCGAAATCAAAACCCAGCAGCGTTCCGCTCATTATGCATGCCCCGCTATGCCGGGCATCGTCACAATGTCGATACCGATCAGTTTCGCCGCCTCGCGCCAACGATCGGCAATAGGCGTTTTAAACAAAATATTCTGATCCGCCGGGGCCGTCAGCCAGGCGTTATCAAGGATTTCCTGCTCCAGCTGACCCTTTTCCCAGGAGGAATAGCCCAGCGCGACCAGGACGTTAGCCGGCTGCTTGTCCGTGCCGAGCGTTTCGAGTACGTCGCGGGAAGTGGTGATCACCGTGTTATCGGAGATGCGAATGCTGGAGGAAAAATCAGAAGGCGGTGAGTGCAGAATAAAACCGCGATCTTCCGCCAGCGGCCCGCCGAGCATCACCGGCTTATCCAGACGAATCTCCGGATTGCGCGGTTCAGCGACAATGTTTAACTTTTCCAGAATTCCGTCAATCTGCAAGTTTTCCAGCGGCTTATTGATGATAATGCCCATGGCGCCATCGTCGTTGTATTCGCAGATATAGACCACGGAGCGGCGGAATATCGGATCCTGAAGAGCAGGCATGGCAATCAGAAAGTGATGCTGTAAATTCATTGTCAGAGGTTCTGTTCCTGGTTCAAAAAGCAGCACCCAGTATGCGGGTAAAGCAAGGACCTGTCGATTCAACTTTATCTTTCAGGCGACAGGGGCGTTGATTTCCTCGCTCAACCCGGTCACATAGTGGACTATGCTCCCGGGTACTCGCTGCGTCATCGCCTGCCTGTAGCCCGAAATCTTTCGTTGAATCTCGCGGCGTATCTTTCAGGCGACAGGGGCGTTGATTTCCTCGCTCAACCCGGTCACAGAGTGGACTATGCTCCCGGGCACTCGCTGCGTCATCGCCTGCCTGTAGCCCGAAATCTTTCGTTGAATCTCGCGGCGTATCTCCCAGGCGACAGGGGCGTTGATTTCCTCGCTCAACCCGGTCACAGAGTGGACTATGCTCCCGGGTACTCGCTGCGTCATCGCCTGCCTGTAGCCCGAAATCTTTCGTTGCATCAGTAGATCTTGCAGACTAACAATACGGGGCTGTTAGCCTGAGAGATCCTATTTTCCGAGGCGCTTCTCGATAGCATCCATCAGCATACCGGTGATGGAGATCGGGAACGCGGCTTCAATTTCACGCACGCAGGTTGGGCTGGTGACGTTAATTTCCGTCAGACGATCGCCGATGATATCCAGACCGACAAAGATCAGCCCTTTGGCTTTCAGCGTTGGCCCGACGCGGCGCGCAATGGCCCAGTCGCTATCGCTCAGCGGACGGGCTTCGCCGCGGCCACCGGCAGCAAGATTACCGCGGGTTTCGCCACCCTGTGGGATACGCGCCAGGCAATAAGGCACCGGCTCACCGTCGACAACCAGCACGCGCTTATCGCCATCTTTAATGGCCGGCAGGTAGTTCTGCGCCATGCAGTAACGGCTGCCCAGCTCGGTCAGGGTTTCCGCAATTACCGGCAGGTTCGGATCGCCCTCTTTCACGCGAAAAATAGAGGTACCGCCCATGCCGTCCAGCGGTTTCAGAATAATGTCGCCGTGTTTTTCCCAGAAGGCTTTCAGCTGGGCCTTATTGCGGGTCACCAGCGTTTCCGGAGTCAGGTCGGCAAACCAGGCTGTAAACAGCTTCTCGTTACAGTCGCGCAGGCTCTGCGGCTTATTGACGATCAGCGTGCCTTTATCTTCAGCACGTTCAAGAATATAGGTCGCGTAAATAAACTCGGTATCGAACGGCGGATCTTTACGCATCAGAATGACGTCGAGATCCGCCAGCGGCAGATCCTGCTCAGCGGTAAACTCATACCACTTATCGTAATTCTGCTCCACGCTGAGCTTGCGCGTGCGGGCGCGGGCTTCCCCGTTGATTAAGTACAGGTCGTTCATCTCCATATAATGGAGTTCATAGCCGCGACGCTGCGCTTCCAGCAACATAGCGAAGCTGGTGTCTTTCTTGATGTT